>OGGB01000007.1_pt1 | contig 212215 bp, 170 predicted proteins | sample 1571111 | NCBI WGS metagenome assembly OGGB01 (sample SAMEA2582067, study PRJEB24529) | metagenome | biome: Human gut stool | place: China | collected 2011
TTGATATTCATAATTGGGTGCGTTTGAAATTCTACACCCAAATATACACCCAATATTTGGAATAGCAAAAGATATTCAGAAAGATTTAGATTTACTATGTATTCCAAATTGTGTGTGATTATCAGTAATTTGCAATTTTATGATATTTCTTGAATGTATAGGTTCGAGAGCCTCCCTCTCCGCGAAAACAAGAATTAACCCGCTGAATTTCAGCGGGTTTTCTTTTATATATAATCCTATGTAATTCCAAGGCAATGTAACACGCGGGGATTCATCCTGTTTACCGCGGGTACTGCCGGAGTCATACCCGTGGCTCAAGAGCTTCTCCTCTTGATTCAACCCCGAGAGCGGGTTGAGCTTTCCACGGGTGCCCCAATTCGGGGCTACCCGCGGATTACACTATCTTGCCCATTCCGGGCAAAATCCTCAGGTCAGTGATTTCGGGCTTTGCGAAGTGAATCAAGGTATTGTGACTGATTCTGAAATTTTATAATTTTGCATTGTCCTAAATAGGCTGCAATCTATCTTTGTCCTTTTAGTGAGTTTGAATCTGCTTCCTCCATGGGCGGAGTCAGTAGCACTGCTGATTTCGATTAAAGACGTTCTTCTGAACGTGGGTAAACTATTTATTAACCTTAAAAAAAGAAAGCTTATGACGACAAGATTTACATCTAAAACTAAGGGAGTGTGGAGCACGGTGGGAAGTGGATTAAAACAGACACACTCCTCAGGACAGGAGAACCGTATATATGATATGGAGCAGTTGTGTTCCACACTCCCGCCACCAAACATAATTATCATCAGCATACACAAGCCGGGCTCTCATTCGCCCGGCTTTTCATTTTTATCCGCTACGGGAGGAATCGCAGTTTCATGTCATCATATTCACCTATTTTTTGTAACTTTGTAATTGGTTAACTACAAGAAGGTAAAGTCATGAGCAAACTGATTAAAACCGATGCCGAATACTCCCTGTGGATTCAGGAGTTAAAAGAACGCTACCGTCGCAGCCAGATTAATGCAGCAACGCAGGTGAACAGGGAGATGCAATTCTGCAACCGAGATATGCCCACAAGCTGTGGCACTTCTTCAGGTCTCAATGACGATATAATTTTCTTACAATGCGAAAATTAGTATATCTGTTATTAGTCGTTGTTGCACTCGCTTCATGCTCGAAGTCGGGGGCAAGACATGACAAGGGAATCAACCAGGTCGAGCAGTTGATGGAGAGCAATCCCGACAGCGCATTGGCTATCCTGGAGGCGATTGACCCCTCCGACCTCAAAGCTGACTCCTTAAAAGCAAAATTATATTACCTCAAGGCTTACGGTCACATGAAGCGCAACCGCTCCATGATCAGCGATTCGCTGATCTCTTTTGCCCACGATTTCTATCGTGGAAAAGAGATTGTGAGAGACATACGGAGCGGCGCTGCACTCGCCTGGTACAAGTTTTGGGTGGGTGACACCCCCGGGTCCATTGCCATGTTGGATTCTCTCACAAGGCTGTCCGGTGTGCCCGACTCTCTGATGGTGGAGGTTCTGAGAATCCGCGTCCTGCTCGGTGCATCTGAATATCAGGGTCGCCAAATCATACCGCTGGCAAAAAGACTTTACCGGCATGAAACGGATACTTTACGAAAGATGGAGGCAAAATATATGCTTTTGGCTGGATATGAGTATGCCGGAGAAATAGACTCTGCCTTATATCTTGTGAATGAGCTTATCGACTTTGCTCGTAGCCACCAATGGGGCGATAAGCAGTTCCTGTTAATGGTTGAGCAGTCTCAACTTCTTACTGAAGCGGGACGAATAGATGAAAGCAACAGACTTGTCAGCGAGATATTCAGCAAAGCCGGACCCGATAACGGGGCTGCAGACATGCTCCATTTCCAATTTGCCATAAATGCATTGAACAGAGGAGACGTGAACCGTGCCTTACACCACCTCTCAATCGCCGACAGTCTTGCCTACAAAATGAGAGGCGATGACGATCCCTACTTCCGCAGTTACAGCAATCTGCTACATGCGATGATTGATTTCAAGCAGACGGGTCGCATAAAATTGATGCACATCAACGGGCTGAACAACCGCCAAAGCGAGCGTTTCAACCGCATGAAGGCATCGCAATGGGAGTCGGAACGAGGAGCGTTGCATCAGCAGAATCGTGCATTAGAGCTGAAAGCTGAAAGCCGCCAAAAGACGGTGATTATCCTCATTGTAAGCCTCGCGGCAATTCTGGTACTTGGCGGAAGCGCATGGATAATAAGAACTCGCCGTCAGCGCGAGCGCGACAACGAGGAGCGCATCGAGGCGTTGCAGAAAATGGTTGACGAATACAAATCAGCCCCTGCACAAAATGTAGAAACGCCCAATCCATCCACGCTCCGCAGTATAATGCTCAAGCAGCTCGGCATAATCAAGATGGTCGCCGAAACCCCGACCGAGCAAAACCGCGAAATGCTGCGTAAAATCTCATCAATCGACGGCGAGACCAACGGTGAGCTCGTGGACTGGGGAAAGGTGTTCGAAATGATCGACAGCCTCTATTCCGGATTTTACAGTAAGTTCCACCGACAATATGGGGAACTACTCACTCCGAGAGAGGAGCAGATTATCGTTCTTATGATAGCCGGATTCTCAACGAAAGAGATAAGCGTGATAACGGGTCAGACTACCTCCACTGTCTATGTACGTAAATCATCGATAAGAAAGAAACTCGGAGTGCCCGAAAAGGAAGATATTGTCGTATTCCTTAAAAACAGCGGCAAGGATTAAGACCCCGTTAAGACCGACCCACTCCCCATTAAGACTTTTAAAAGATGCAGCCTCTGATTTTCAGCAGGTTGCATCTTGTGTATTAAGACTTTTATATTTGGAGTTAAAATCCCTTTGGACATAATTTTGCATCAAAACAAATCTAAAAACTGATGCAAAAATGAAAACGAAAAACTACATTCTCTCAATCCTCTTTCTGATGGTGTCAATCGCCATCACCTCGTGTTCTCCGGGCAAAGGATATCTGCGTGACAGGAATCTTGAACAGGCGACTCTTGCCCGTCTTGACTCCGTTCCCGGCATCCAATACGTAGGCAAGTCATATGCACGTGAACTCGATGGAGACACATTCCAGACAGTGATTATATACTATGCCACTGATTCTGTCGGCAACCGCGCTGAATATAATGCGCGTGTCACTACCAATGATGACTGCTCCGAGATTTATTCATGGGAGGAAATGGATACACACATCCTCGGTGATATCAAGCAAAAGGTGAGCGACAAGATGGAAGAAAAAGGCATCGACTTGGACGGCAGCCTGATAGATGCTCTTATTGAACTTAGGAAACGATAAATATTACCGCTATATGAAAAAGATTCTTACACTCCTTCTGTTTTTTATTACCATGTCACCGGTCTACAGCCGGGAGATTTCCGGCAAAATAGTCGGAGAAACCGACGCTCCGCTCGACTATGTAAACGTCGTGTTATATAACGACTCAACTTATATCACCGGTACCGTCACCGACCAAGCCGGCAGGTTCTCCATTCCTGCCGATGCCGCCGGAAGTCTCACCGCAAAATGTTCCTTTGCCGGTTATGAAACCGCCGTAGTCCCGGTCCCCGCTTCCGGCGACATGGGAATAATTAAACTTGTGCCGACAACGGTGGAACTCGGAGAAGTCATAGTCCGCGCCACACGACCCTCAACGACGATGAAAGGAAATGCACTCGTCACCAATGTAGAGGGAAGCTCGCTCGCCATCGCGGGTACGGCAAACGATGTGTTGACACGTGTGCCGATGGTGGTGGAAAACGACGGCAAGCTTGAAGTATTCGGCAAGGGAACACCTGCAATCTACATCAACGGGCGCAAGGTCAATGACCTTCAGGAACTCTCACAGCTCAATTCCAATGACATCAAGAATGTTTCTGTAATAACCAATCCGGGAGCCGCTTATGCTGCAAATGTGAAATCCGTGATTATTATCCGTACAAAACCTCCGAAAGGCGACGGATTCAGTGGCACCCTCCGCTCTGACAACGGATTTCATCACTATTTCCGCACAGGAAACTCCGTTGACCTGAAATATCGTACACGCGGTCTCGAACTGTTCGCAAACTATGGCTGGTGGTACGGCAATAACCGGGACGACCGCATGAACGACATGACAACCACTACATCTGCAAGCCGATACAAGCAGTCAATCCACACAACAGGCAAGCAATCCTACAACGATATGACCGGTAAAATAGGCTTCTCCTTCATGTTCAATGAAAAACACAGCATCGGCGCATATTATCAAAACAGTTGGAACCGCCATCGCTCTACAGGGACAATACTAAGCGAAGTCCGACAGGACGGCGCATTGCTCGACCGATACGATTCGGATGTCGACAACAAAATGACAGGGCTGCCGAGCCATAATATCAATCTTTATTATAACGGCACCATCGGAAAGTTCAACATCGACTTCAACGCCGATTATCTATGGAATAAAAACCGGGAAACCTCATTGAGCGATGAGCTCAGCGAAACAGGGGATAACCGTAATGTAAGCACTGAATCGACCAACCGCAACCGTATGTTCGCAGAGAAACTGGTTGTCAGCCACCCTCTTTGGCAGGGACAAATTCAGTTTGGTGAGGAATACATCGATACGCGCGCCACAAATCGCTTCACCGCTAACATACCCGAAGTTCCGGATGCCGACAACCGTGTGGATGAAAGTAACATCGCCGCTTTTGTCGAGTTTGCAAGGCAGTTCGGACACTTCAATGTCGGTGTCGGGTTCCGCTATGAGCATGTGAAATTTGATTACTATGAGATGGGGGTGCATCGCGACGGTCAGAGCAAGACTTACAACAATCTGTTTCCCTCGCTGAATGTCTCCACTCAGATAGGTAATGTCCGCATGGGGCTGAACTACTCCGGCAAGACCGTTCGACCCGGTTATGGTCAGCTCGACGGCGCCGTCAGCTATATCAACCGCCTCACCTACGAGACCGGCAACCCCTATCTTAAACCCACAAAAATTCAGACAGTGGAATATATGGCGCAGTGGCGGCAGTTTTTCGCTCAGTTGTCTTATATATACTTCAAGGACGGTGTATATCACATCACAGAGCCTTACGGAGCCGACGGAGAGGCAACCATAATCCGCACGGCAAATCTTGATCACCGCCATTATCTTCAGGCATTTGTAGGCGGACAATTTCAGGTCGGCGTATGGCAGCCCCGCGTGAATATCGGCATGATGAAGCAATGGCTCACCCTGCCGGTCGACGGCAAGCCGATGGAGATGAACGCCCCAGGGTTCCTGTTCCAGTGGCAGAACGCTATTCGCCTCCCGCTGGACATCTGGCTCAATGTCGACGCGCAGCTGATGACCCACATGTGGGACAACAACATGAAAGTGACTAACACTCCATGGTATGTCAATGCCAAGATTTACAAAGGATTATTCAACAATGCTTTCAGCGTCACACTTGAGGCAAAGGACCTCTTTGACACGTCACGCAACAATGCGCTGATGTATAGCGATGCAGTGCAGTTAGTACAGAAAAACTTCACACCCGGTCGCTCGGTAATGCTCACACTACAGTATCGTTTCAACGCCACCCGCGACCGCTACCGTGGCACCGGCGCCGGCAACTCCGAAAAATCCCGCTTCTAATCAGCTATAATTTATACAGCTCGTTTTTCCGCCCCTCTTTGTCACGCCACTTCTCTATTGAAAACTTTATCCCCTCATAAAGCTCCACTACCATGCATTTGACAATCCGCGCAACAACCCTTACTGCGACAAAAGCGGCTACTAAAACCCAGTAAAGCAGTACTATTTCTATCAGAAACAGCACCACATCAGGATCGGAATGTATAATCAGCATCGGTGTCATGTCGATAATGTTTTCATTCATCCCCAATATAGTACTTTTCCGCAATAAATCCAAATATTTTCAATGGAAAGACCACCATGCATCACTAAAAATATCGCAAAAGTTGCATGATATTGAAACTTTATTTATACCTTTGTTGTATGAAGAAAAGAGAGATTAAGGCATTCGGCACTTATTACCGGGATTTCATGTCCACACTTGATGAAGCAACGCAAAGAAAAATCAGGTACGGACTGGCTTTGCTGGTGACGCAGGACCGCCTGTCAAAGAAATTCATAAAATTCATCAGAGATGAGTTGTATGAATTGCGCACAGAATGGAATGGCAACATCTACCGCATTTTCTTCATCTTCGACAAAGGTGATATTGTTGTACTCTTTAACGGGTTCCAGAAGAAGACACAGAAAACCCCGGAAAACGAGATCAAGAAAGCATTGAAAATAAAGGAAGAATATTATGAAAGCAAAAAATGAGCTAATTGATATAATGCCTGAACTTGAAAAGGAGTTCGGCGAATTTGGAAGTGAACGGTGGGAGTCAGCGATGGATGAGGCGCGCAACTTCTATACCGGTCAGATGCTCCGGGATGTACGCAAGGAGGCAAAGATTACCCAGGCTGAGCTTGCCAATCGCCTTAACGTAACTAAGTCATATATATCGCGTATCGAAAACGGACTGATTACCCCGAGCGTGACAGTATTTTATTCCATAATAGAATCACTTGGAATGCGGGTGGAAATAGTCAAGCCTGTAGTATGAAATTAAAACAGCAATATTATCCATCAAACCTCAATTAATTTAACTCATTAAATTTCTTAAGACAATGAATGCCCGACATCCCGCGATGCCGGGCATTCCCTTTGTCAACTCATTCTCTTTGGCTACGTGAAAAAGACATTGATAAAAGCCAAAACATTGTTGTAGAACATATAAATAGCTATTGCCTAGCCCAATAGAAATATTTAACTTTATCGCAGAAGAAAAAAGCTAATACTGACATTATCAGAAAGCGTTTATCCGCCGCCTATTGTTGATTGATGGCAATTCCCGCAAAATTTAGCAATATGACGGCTGATACAGATTCCCGCGCTTTCCCTATATAAACCAATCTTATGCCGACGAGAGGATGACCGAGGCGACTATCCCCGACTATGAACCGATTGACACCAACTTTCACTATGCCCCTGCATCGCAGCCTGCTGATAATGGCGTGTATGCTCATAACCATCCCGTTATTAGCTGAATCATACTCTGGCACAAAGGATGACCCATACCCCTTGGAGGTATTCTGGAAAAAGAAAGGTGACAAAATGGCGGTATTCTGCAAAAGCAAAATCTCTGAGGAGACCCAAATCACCGACTTTATTTTCGACACTGACTGCAAGGAGAGCTTTGGCAAGGGGAAAAATGTCAATTTCCTTGATGCAAGTGATTGCTATGGTATTCTCGATTACATTTCCCGGAAAGGCAAATTCCCATACATACGTCGCGTCAACGGGATTGTCCCTGTGAAAGTCAACGGCCGCTACAATCTGCTCGTTGTCAAGGCACGCATCAGCCCGAAAAAAGACGACTGGCTCGTGGTTTTCCCCGAGGGTTACGATACGTGGGAAATCGCAGCGACCTATGACAAATATTTATCCGGCAACGATAAACTGAAGAAATTTTACATCTATGTCACCCGTGGCGACAGCAACCATAAGGGGCTTTTATCTATTGACAGATTATTAAGCAGACGCGATGCGGTGGTGCTTGATTGTGAATATGACGAGATTATCCCCGCCGATAATGGAAACATTGATAAAGAAAAGGGAAAACTCAAATGGAATTACAATCCTCCTAATCGCCCCATGTTCATAACCCGCAAGGGCAACCGCTGGGGCGCCGTAGTGGATCCATATGATGTTGTGCCGCCACTGTACGACCTCAAATCATTCACGCGTACCGGGCAATACGATGACGAAGGGCCGATGCGTACACCCTACCTCATTCGCAGGGTAAGCTGGAGTCTTGTCGCAGTAGAGCGAGGCGATACGCTGATACTTGCGAATGAGGACAAAGACTTGCCTTTTACCAGCCACCGTCCCGGTGAGATTCCGCCATTCGAAGAGTGGGAGATTGCTGATTTTGAAGGAGAGTACACCCCGGCGAGAGTGATTGTATTCGATGCGCCCGACAATATGGCGGCTTACAATGTTCAACGTCATCACTTCATCCCTCACAAAGGGTCGACCACCGACATCAGGTCATTCCACACATTCACCTCCGACACATTGTCCACATATATACTTTCGGGCAACTATGGATGTAAGCTATATAACGCCGATCTGGGCAAGGAACTGATTCCTGACGCCACGTCAATCGCGCCCATACCCGGCTCCAACGGCTTCATGTCAGTGTCGCTCCCCGGTGATTCACGACCCAAAGCCGCGTTTCTCACCCGTGACTATTCGGAGGCGGTGATTCTCGATTCAATGGAAGAGCTGCCCGTAATCGCCAAGACCACCGGGCAGACCGGCACCACCCGTATCCTCGACTATAAGGGTAACGCGGGGCTCTATGATTCGGCATCCGGATTCGCGCTGCCGTGTGTCTATGATTCGATTGTGCCGGTAGCCTCGATTGTTGACAGCATTCCCGATGTCATCGGCAGGCTGTTTCTGGCATATAAAAACAAGAAATTCGGCATCGTCGGCTCATCGGCTCCCGTGATGGGCAAGGTGTTCGACAAAATAAAGCGTTCACCCGATGGTCGCGGAATCATGTTGGATGCAGATGTATATAATTCTCCCGACTCGTATATACTTGAGATTAAATGCAACGATGAAGGCAATCTGACATTTGACGATAATCTTGACAAGATTTTTCAAAATCTGTTTGTAAAAGCCGACAAAGAAGATGTCAAATACGACCATACAATCGACTATCTGCTCCTCGGAATGTTTGAATTTGCAGCCCATAGCGACCGTCCCGAACTCCTTCCGCGCATATACCAGTCGGGGGCGATGATTGCCATCAACACGGCTCTCGCCACATCTGACAAACGCACGGCGATGGAAATGCTTGACAAGGCGGAGGAGCTTCACCTCCATGCCGTCATCAAGTCTGAAACAGAGCTGCCCGACCTCGACCTTCCCGGCATACGCGAAAGACTCATCGAGTATTTCACGCAGCAGGATATCGCACGTGCCGAAGCCGAGGCGGCACGACAGCGCGAGGCTGAGCTACAGGCGCAGGCACAAGCCGAGGCACAGGCTCGTCAGCGGCAGGAACGCGCACAGGCTTGGGCGCAGCTCGCCGACGCACTCGGTCAGCTCGGACAGGGGATAAGCAACGCCATCGGCAATTATCAGGCGTCAAAGGCATCCAACCGCGCGGCGGCATCTGCTCCCCACCGTCCCGCCACCGTACACCAAAGCACTGCTTCATCATCTTCGTCAGCACCCGCTCAGAGGAACCCTGCCGCTGATTTTTTCAACAGGAAAAATTTCGAGCGGGCATACGACACGGCAAAAGGCATAGTGATGAAATACTATTACGGACAATACGCCTGGAACCTGCGCGAAGTGCAGAAAATACAGGAATCCATGCGCGACACCCGCGCCAAGGCGCAGAAACAAGGTTTCACCATCTACAAATCCGACTTCGAGGACGTCACCGCGCCCTACCGCAAATAACCCCCAATCATAATTGAAATCCGAACGCCCGACATCCTCCCGCGATGCCGGGCATATCCTTTGTTGACAAAAAGTAAAATCCTTCAGTATCTCTTCCATCTGAAATCTGACACTCTCAACTCTTTCCCCGCCAGGGGATAATCCGTATTTAGCCGGGCGGTTGAGCGAAGCGATACCCCCGGAAAGCAAGCCACACCGTAATGTTTCCCGGAGGAATCATCAATCTTGCTCCGAGATGATTCTTTCAGAAACATCCCTATTGACCATCTTCCCCGTGGGTATCGCTGCGCTCAACCCACGACTACAAACAGATTATCCCTGACGGGAAAATCCCTCTGTCCCCTCTGACCCTCTGTCCTTCTGTATCTCTGAAATCTGAACACCGAAAACTGAAATCTGAACACTGACAACTCACAACTGACAACTCCCTCACTCTATCGCGGAGAGTTTGTCGAGGTAATATTTCCGGAGGGTTGACCAGTCGTAATACGGACCGTCGACGGATGTGCCCGGAAGCGTCGCTTCGCGCTCGTTGAGAAGAGCCTTTACAAGTATGTGCCCGGCATCGTTGCGGTAAAACACGAGCTGCACGTTACCCGCCATCGGAATCAGGTCGTAGCTCCTCAACCCCGCTTCTTCCGCCTCCTCTATCGAGGCAAACTCTTGTCCGAGTCCGTTAAGGTCAAGCAGGGTAATAAGATTCAGAAGTATCCCGTCGTGACCGTAGCGCAGGTTGGCACCCGGAGTCGCCGACAAAGCCGCGGTGTCGGTGCTTTCTATCATATTGCGCAGGAGGTTGCGCTGAATGAGCGGCATACGATTGTCGGTCAACGGCGAATTGATGCTGTGAAGCACCCACATGCCGTTGTCCTGACGCCACGCTTGTCGCACCTCGTCAGCCGAAAATACCTCTGGCAAAATCCACGGCTGTCCGGTATGGCTCTGCGTGTTGGCAAGCACCCAGTAGAGATAAGGCATCAGTCCGGGAGCCACGCTGTCGCGGGCAAACTTCTCGTCGGTAACAAGTCGCGACAGATAGCCGTCGGCAGCCACGTTGCGCTTCCGGTAGTCGCGGAGCACGGTCGTGTCGGCACGTGCATGGATTTTCCATGCCGGCTTGTCGTCATAGTTCATGAAATACATGTCGGCATAAGAAGCATCGCTGTGCACGTTAACATCCGGAGCCACGCTCTGTATCCCTTCAAGACCGTTGAGCATCGACAGTATGCACCGTATCACCACGGTCGCCTTGGCATCGACATTCGCCCCCGCCGTAAAAATTTCCGGATAATTCTGTGCCATCCGGCGTCCTATCGCCCGGTGCTGCACCGCACCCTTGTCGGAAAGTTCGCCGAGACGCTTATGCGAAGCCTTCTCCACATCCCGCAGCACAGCAAGCGTACGCTCGCCCAGTGGGGTCAGCTTGCCGTTACGCTCCGCAGCCTCAAGACATCTCACAGGAGCATTATAATCATTCTCCCCTATCAGCCAGCGTGACCCGTGACGTCCGTAATGCTCCATATGGAAAGGCGTGTAACCATCGGGAGCCGGCGTCTGTGCCGGAGCGGCATTATCAACATAAGGATACGCCATGAGATTTCCCGAATAAATGACAAACAACGAGTCTTGTGACCCGGCATGTGCCATAAATCCAAGGCACACGGCAGCAGAAAGGAAGATTGATTTAAGTTTCATATCGTGACGGTAATTATAATCTTAAGTTCAATATTAGCCATAAATCAGTAAATACCCATCACAACCCTCAAATTTTAACAATAGTTAACCACGTATTATCACCCGCAAAATATGAACGCGGAGATGCATCACAAATTTGACACATCCCCGGCGTTTATTGTCACCTGACTCGCGTCAGCGTATCACGACTTTATATGCACGTCCGCATTGCCGTATAATATATGTCCCCGGCTCCAACATGTGTACGCGCTCCATCGACACCGATGCACCTATGAGCGTTCCGGTAATGCTGAAAATATCCACCGGCTCACTGTCGTCAATCACTTCCATAAGCCCCGACAGCCCCAACACCATGCAGGTAGCCTCAAGGTTACTTCCGTCAAGAGTTGCCACGCGGATTACTGTGCTCCCGGCTCCGGTAATAGTCACCTTTCCCTCGTCATCCACGACCGCAGCAGCAATGTCATCGGAACTCCAGCTCACGCGCTTGTCAGTCGCATTCTCCGGAAGAATAGTCACATGTAACGTCACGCTCTCCCCTATGGCAAGTTCCACACTCGAGACATCAAGCTCTATCGAGCTTATAAGCACCGGGTTCACCTTCACGCGGCATGATGCCGATACGCCTGACCCGTCAGCTGCCGTAACAGTGACTGTTGCCTCACCGACCGAAACTCCATGGATTGTACCATAACTGTCGACAGTGACTACATCTGTGTTGTCACTACTCCACCCCAATTCCTGATTTTTGGCATTATCCGGCGAAATCGTAGCATGGAGAGTCATCTCACCGTCGACCTGCATTTCTATAGAAGTTTCATTCAAGGTAATTCCGGTTACCGGGCAAAAACTCCAGTTCACATACGCCCCATGCTCCGGCACAACTACGCTCCGCGTGGCACCCCTTGCAATAGTCTGGCAATTTAGAAAACTGTGTCCGAAGTAGTTGTCCACATCTGCCAATGGATAAATCCGTCCCAACACGGTTCTCTCCGTGGGAAGTTCTTCCAGAGTATTTGAGAACACGATAAACCGAATCCTTCTGTCATTGCCGGCATTTGTTACCACCGGCTTTCCGTAAAGCCGGTGTCCGGTACTCCGTTCATATAACTGCACAAATTTCCCGGCTTCAAAATCAAGTTCCTCAGGAACAGTCATATTAAATAATATTCCCGAGACAGCCGAAGGTGTGCCTTCGATACCGAACTCCATGTAACTGCTGTTCCTGTCAAAATCATATTTCGGACCGTCAAGGAAAAACTGAGTCGATTCAACCGAGCGCGACATTCCCGGCGATGTCACCACACCGCCAAACTCGCCGCCGTCGCCCCAACCGCCTATGCCTATATTTAGTCCCGTGTCCTCGGTCAGCTTTTCCGACAATATTATGTCGGCGAGCGCGTCAAGGTCAGCGTCATCAACCACCCCCGAGCCGTTGATGTCATGCAAGGTCTTGTCGGAGTTGCCCGAATTGATTGCCGTAGCTACCAACGCCATATCCGCGAGGTCAACCTTTCCGTCGCGGTTTATGTCGCCTTTGTAATTTGCAGCCGATACAGTTCCGGTGGCAATGGCAACGAGGCATATAGATATCAAGATTTTTTTCATAGCAAATCTGTTTTAAGACAAGCCTGTTAGTTCCAGCCCCCGATTGAACCGCCTATTTCTATCTTGGTCTGGTTAGGACTCTTTCCTATGGTCACAATAAGTGTGTGGCTGCATCCTTGCTTAAACGACAGTCTCCCTTCCATCAGATAGCTTACGCCTTGAGTCACAACCTCGACAAGCGGGCGGCGCGACTCGATATTCTGCGGCACCACGATTGCCTCATACTCAGTGTTACTCTTCTTGAATGCACGTATGGTCGACGTACCGGCATAGATATCTTTCGACACCCCTCCGTTCTCAAGATTGACCGATGCAGTGGCTACCGTGCTGTGTATATATACCTCGCAGTCAGCCGGTAGCTCTCCCTCGTAGTCCTCTCCTTTTTCAAGCTTGATGATTGCCTTACTCATTCTGTGGGCAAATTGCAGGCTGACAGGCGATGCAGATGCCCTCACCCCGGTTTTCGATGCCCAGAGAAAATCCGATGCAGTATATCCCGCATGGGTAGATTGATCGGTCTGCAGGTCAAATGTGAAATCTTCCGTGTCATTTACCTTTGCCACGTATGGATAGTAAGCATACACGTTATGCACTCCTTCGTTCCAGTAAGCCTTACGAGCCGGAGTCCATGCGGTGCCGTTGTAGCTGAACTGTTCGTTGTTGAGCTCGTTACCTCCTGTCTGCAGTGTCTTCCCGTCGGCGACGATATACACTCCTATGCGGTCATTTCCCTCAAATGCCGTGTCAGTGGCACGTGACTCCGGAGCATAGCTGCACAGAAACGCGATTTCATTCCCTTCGCCACCCTTTGCCTCGGGAGCGTCTTCATTATTGCAAGCCGCAAACATTGCGGTGGCTCCTATAAGGAGCAGGTTAAAATATGATTTCATAATGGTTTAATATTTTTTCGATTTTACTATTCTTACCGGGTGGTGATATGATGCGCCTCCCCCTCTTACGTCGCCGATGGCACGGCTGCTGCCTGTCGCACCCCAGCTGTCGGTGTCCTTCGCAAGGAATTTCTCCTGTGTAAAGCCCTCTCCCGAGTAGTCGAGTATCCTCTTCACAATGTCGCGACGCGCCGGCGCGCTGAAATATGGTATGCCGTAATTCATGCACGAATTGATTTCTGCACGGAACACTCCACGTGTCACGCCATACCCTCCTTCGTAGATATCTACCTTGTCACTGTAGCGCGGGTCAAAAATCATGTCGCTCCACGCTACTTCCGCAGGATTGCCTGTAAGTGACAGGTTCTGATACCAGCCTCCCGATTGTTTATACCAGATTTCATCTTTCTCCTGATTTTTTATATACCGGCTACTTGTTATGCGCTCCTCCGCAAGTTTGCCGAACGCATGTCCGCAAGCCTCATGCTGCAATATGCCACGTGAGTCCATCGGATACGGGTCGCTGCTCCGCCCTACTATCGCTATCGCCGAACCTGCCTTGGTAAGTGTGGTCACGCTTCCATATTCGTCAGAGTTCAAAGCCATTATGATTAGCGACTGCGGCATTTTCTCTCGTGTCAGCGGGGAGTGTGTCACCGCGTAGTCAAACACGCTCTCGGCATCATCACAGGCAAGCCCTTTTACCGAGCATCCCGTACCGTTGTCATAACGGGTCATAAAGCGAGTGTTGCTCGCGGTACTTGTAGTGTTCACTCCTGTCTCTTGCGACAGACTTATGCAGGCATATACATTGAAGTAATCCCTGTATGTTGAATATGGCTCGACACCGAAGAAATATTCCATCTGCTCCTCCACCATTCCGAGATATTGCCCGTCGGCAATCGCATCGGCGTCAAAGCAGTCTCCTATGAAAAGTACGTCTATTCCGTTACCACTGGTAGCGCGCTGAAGCGTCACGCACTCATCCTCGGCATATTGATAGTCACGTTGCGTCACTTCACACCGCGCAGTTGACCCGGAGCCTTTAAGCGTGAACTCGACATAATCACTGCGGTCGCCCGCGCCCTTCGACAGAGCCTCTATTGACAACATTATTTCCGATTTACCGGAGCCTGTACTTTTTGACACCTTACACCATAAGGGCTGATGAGTCACTTCCCATTCTCCGTTTCCGTCAATAATCACGGTCTCGTCATGAGTACCATTCAACGCACATACCTTTTCAGGTCGACATCCAAACCCGTCGTATGTCGCATGCCGTCCTATCTCTTTCCATATTTGGGCACGTGAATAAGCATCCCGCGCCTCCGGTGCAACTTTCAAAGTGACATTTGCTAATAAGACATCGTAAAACGGAGTCTTTTCATCTGAAAAAATCGGCATAGCTTCCACATAACCATCAACCTCTCTTATTATTCCCGTCAGTGGAGGTGTTGGATTTTTTGATACGATATCGGTTATGTTATATGCACCGGCAAAAGCCGCGCCCCCTATATAATTTACATTTTCATGAAATTCTATCGCAGATATTCGAGACATGTCTGCAAAGGTATATTCATTTATACGATTTACATTTTGGGGAATTACAAGCTTTCCTGTCACATTTTTACAGCCCATGAAGCATCCTTTCCCGATACTTGTAATTCCTTCCGGAAAAACGATACGGCTGATTGCTGTACCACTGAAAGCATAATTCCCTAAGGTCAATACTGTCGATGGAAGAAGTAATTCCCCTCTTATCTTACAACCGCGAAACGCATCGGCTTGTATTTCCCTAACTCCTTCAGGCAGGATCAACGTCCCGGAAAAACCGGAATAAGCAAAAGTTTCTTTTCTGATAACCTGAATCCCCTGGGGTATCTCTATGCTGCCGGTAAATTTATTTCCCGCAAAGGCTCTATGACCGATGTATTGCAGATTACCGGGAAGATGGAGTTCATCGGTAAAGCTATTTCCATTAAATGCACATGCCCCTACAAATTGTAGATTATCCGGCAACTGAAGGAGACCGGAAAATTTATCAAAGTTGAACGCTCCGTGCTCTATATGGGTCAATGTAGCCGGAAGAGCCAACCTCCCTAAAAGATTATTACAGTACGAAAATGCGCCCATACTTCCATTGCTATTATTTCCAACAACGAAACTTGAGGCCTCATCAAAAGTCTCGCCAATCTTCTCAACACCTTCCGGGATAATCAAGTCACCCATAAGTCCGCAACGATGGAACGCATGTGACCCGATAATTCTTAAATTTTCAGGGAAAATAATTCGTATAAGAGCCTCTTTTTCATACATCGCCTTTTCCGGTATTACATTCTCGCGCTCACCGTCAAATGTTACGACATCTTTAATGTTAAGCGACTTGAGCGAAGTCATTTTTTCGCGCATAAACGTGTAGTCAGCCTCGTTTATTTCTCCTGTCAGTTTAAGATTCTGTATCTCCTTATACGCTAATCCGGCTTCTGTCACGATTTTTTCAAGACTCCCTTTTTCAGGCACATCAATTATCGTATAACTGCGCATTATCCCGTCACGGAACTCCGCCTCGTCAATCCACGGTATAATTGCTTCATCGGTCAGCGTGAATACAATATCCCCGTTATCGCGACGGTCAACTGTCACGGTAAAGGTGTGCATCTTTCCCGACTCGTATGTCGTCGGTTGCTGACGCGAAAGGGCGTATCCTTCACTCCCGACCGATAGTGTCACTAACTCTTTACCTGCCTCTATCGTCTGTGGGAACACCACAGCGCGGTAATCACCGTTATACTCCATCGGGGTTATGCTTATCGGGTCATCGCTGCCTGCCGTGACCGTACCGTCGGTAAGATTCACCGTGCCTGACGGTACAATATTAGCCACTAATACATTTTTTGTCAGTGAGGTCCATTCCCCGGCAGCAAATCCGTCACCCTCCTTAAGCGTTATCCTCACCCCTGACATAAGGTGATTAAGAGTCAGATCTATCCGCTCGGAGGTTGGCATCTGCCTCGTTATTTTCCCCCATAGCAAATCGGAGGTCTCATAACCACCCTTCACAGTTTCCGTGCTTGCTGTGTCCTGTCGGCGCGATATTGAATGTGGCATCACTTTAGGGTCGACAATCTCCGTTACAAACGGGTAATATGCTATCACGTCGGCTGGCGTTTTCGCGTCTTTCCAATAGAGATCAGTTGCGCCGCGCCAACTGTTGTCTGTACCGTCGAAGCCGAATCTTATATTCGATCCATGCATATTGTCGCCTGATATATCCTGTGGAGCATCATTTTCATAATCGAGCAGATACACTCCCATCATGTCACCGTTTTCAAATCCGGCATCAGAGGCGCGCGATACCGATGGATAAGCAGCTGACAAGGTCACGGGAATCCGCTCATCGGCACGGTTCACCGGAGTGACAAAATCCTCATCGCTGCAACCTGTCATTACGGTAATTGCCGGAATCATCACGGCGGCAATATATAATAGTCTGATAATTTTCATCGTCTGCCTCCTTTCTTGCCAAATTTGTAATTGTCAATAAATACCGGGGCATTGCCATGATACCCCACAGCGGACACACCGTTACTGCTGCGGCTTGTACTCGTGAAGTCACGGCCCATGTCGCGGCGGTCAAGCGCATAGAACCGGTCAAGCGAGAACTCCTCACCCGCCAGCTTCATGATACGCTGCACAATCAATTGCCTGCTCCACGTCGAGAAGTAAGGCACATTGTCGTTCATGCATGAATTATACTCCGAGCGATATACTCCCCGCCCATGGAAATAGCCACCTTCGTAAATATCCACGATATCTCCGTATGAGGGATTAAATATAAGATGACTCCACGGCACTTCCCTATACTTGCCGTTAAGCGAAAGATTGAGGGAGAATCCGGAACTTTGCTCTGCGAGCAATTCATTGACATGACCACAGCCCGAACAAGTACATTTACATGCCTGGATGAATTCCGGATGATATATATATTCATCTCCCAGCCAACCTATCCCGTGACCTCCCGCCTCATGCTGTACGAGACCTCTTGCATCGTATGGATAATAACTATCGCTTTTTGTCACTAATGCGCAGAAACTGTCACCCATGCTATATGTCACGCCATCATATATCGCAGTGTTGGCAAGGAGGATTACACCGACTCTCGGCTCGGGACGGTTAATAATCGGAGGACATACCTCGGCGCAATAGTTCATTGCTCCTCCCCAATCGGCGGTTATGCGCAACCCACAGGTCTGCGGCAAAACCGCATGGAATTTCGTCTGTCGCCAATGATTCAAATCTTCCACCCCGCTGTCCTCAGAGAGAGCGACCGCAGTGTAGACATTGAAATATTCACGATAGGTCATGTAAGGTTCCACGGCAAAGAAATATTCTACTTCCTGTCTTATATCCTCAAGCATATCGTCACTCGCTATATCACCGGCATCATAACCGTCACCGACAAAGAAGAGGTCGATACCATCACCTTTCGTTGCCTGCTGAAGAGTGATATATTCATCTTCTTCATACCTGTAATCATACTGCGCTACATCTATTGTGGTTGTATAACCGGCATCACCTTTCAGGCGGAATTCGACTTTACCCTCGCGATTTCCGCTGTTATGCGCCATCTCGTCAACCGTCAATAGCAGTTCACTCTTTTTGTTGCCGGAACTCTTGTCGACATGACACCACGACGGAGCGGAGGCGAGTTCCCACTCGGCATCAGCATTAAGTATGATTTCTTTCTTCCCGCCCCTGTTAAGCACATTGTATTTCGAGGGGCGCGCCACGAAATTGCGATAAGCGGCGATTCGCCGAAATTCTTTCCATCCCGGTGCGTTTCTGTAAGCTTCCACACTCTGTTCAGGGACTTCCAGAGTAAAGTTATCTTTATTTACCCCGTAAAATGCCGATTCGTGCAGCAAAGGTGGCTCGACGGCATCGCAATGTATATATTCAAGAGAATAACAATTCTTGAATGCACCTTCACCTATATGTGTTAGTTTTGGAGGAAGCTTGATTGCAGTTAATTTTTCACATTCTATAAATGCAGAATGTTCAATTATCTCTACTTTTTCTGGAATCACCATAGTGTCTGATAGATTCTTACATCTTGCAAAGGAATATGCTTCAACACGAGTCAACGATTGAGGCAATATTATATAGGGTGCGGTACATCCTAAAAATGCACGTTCCCCGATTGCCGTTACCGATTCCGGTATTACAATCCCACTCTTTACCTCCAAATCAGCAAATGCGTAATAACCGATTTTAAGTGGAGATTCTGGAAAGACTAAAGTGGAAATATTTAAACCGCCGAAACCGGTTATATCTTTCATATTTCTCGGCAGTTCGAGACGCCCAGTAATTCCTTTCATTCCATAAAAAGCTCCTCCACCCTCAAAACTGACAGCATCCACTTCTATCATTTCTTCAGGCAAATGCAGTTCACCGGTAAAATTAGCACAACCGTTAAATGCATTATTTCCCACTTTTTTCAAACTTTTAGGTAAAATCAATGCTCCTGTGAAATTACACCCACGAAAAGCATCATCTCCAATTTCTTCAAGAGTTGACGGTAATGTAAGAGTTCCCGTGAAATTACTATTTGCCAATAACTTACCGCCCGAAATTTCAGAGCTTCCATATATATCATCCCAAAAATTTGAAAATGCGCCACAATCGATAAGTTTGACCCCCTCAGGAATAGTTAAAGCTCCCTCGAGAATTGTACCTCCAAAAGCATAGCGTCCAATGGCGACAAGTTTTTGAGGCAATACTATATGTTTCAGAGTGACTGCGTTGGTCAGGGCTAAAGATGGGATTGAATTTTCATAAAATTCTGAATTACTCATCTGACACTCTCCCTTTATCTCGATTTCTTTTAAATTAAGAGCCTGAATCTTTTTCATATTGTCGCGAATATAATAGAAATCATCTTCGCGCATACTTCCGGTGACTTTAAGATTGACAATATCCGATACATCAATTTTTTGTATCTTCAATGCTTCCTCAAGCGTCTGATTTTCTTCAATATTTACCAAAAGGTATTCCTTTGCAAGCCCGTTATGACTCTCCGCATCGCTCTCCCATGGAGTAATCGCCTCATTGACAAGCTCAAAACAGAAAGTACCGTCGGGCAATCGCTTTGTCACCTCGATGGTGAACTTATGCATCTTCGATGGCACATAAGTCATCGTCTCTGTTTTTCTAAACTGATAGCTCTGCCCGTCGACTGTGATGTCAAGCAACGGCTCTCCCGCCTCGACCGATTGCGGAATGACCACTGCGCGGTAATTTTCCTTATAACCGGCGGCAATAATTCCGGTATTGTCGCGGCTGCCGGTAAGCGTTGCTGTTCCGGTGGCAAGGTCAATGAGCGCATCACGTCCAGTACCTGATACGATTACACTCTTGTCGAGAGAAGCCCACTCCCCTTCATCAAATCCTTCACCCTCTATAAGCGTCACCTGGACCGAGGAAAGTATGTGGCGGAATGTCACGGTGACAATCGGTGTTGACGGGGTGACACCTACCGTCTTGCCCCAAAGGAAGTCAGATGCCTCGTAACCCGACAATCTGCCATCCGACGCCTCGGTCGACTGATTGCGCGCTACTGAAAATGGGTAAGCGTTGACATTATCCACAGCTTCCATGTATGGATAATAACCGTAGAAATCTACCGGCGTACTCTCATCCTTGAAATAAAGCTGCCGGTCGCCGGTCCAAGAGTTAGCGTCTTCATTGAAAGTGAATCTCACATTATCGGCAAGATTGCCGGTCGACGCAAGTGTACCCGGATTACCGTCGGCTCCGAAATTTACTGCATAGATGCCTATCCGGTCACCGTCGGCAAATCCGGAATCATCGGCGCGCGACAAGTTCAGCTGGTCGATATCGGCTTGCAGACGTATCTCTTTTTGCCCGCTATCTACCGTGTCGACTTTGTAGGTGACATCGTCGCTGCACCCCCACAACAGTGATAGCGCAAGGGCGCATAATATGTGATATATGTTAATCTGTTTCATTATTGAGGAATTTCGATTTTGTCTTTGGCGATAAAGTCGTCAAGCGAGGGAGTAAGTCCCGCGCGGCGCATAATACTCTTATAGATTGCATAGCGCGATATGGTGTTGTAATACGGGATATATGTGCTCATGACACTCTGCGGTTCGCTGCGCCACACCCCGCGCAGATGATTGTATCCGCCCTCCCACATATCGACAGTCTGGCTGTATTTGGGATGGAAGATAAACTCCCGCCAGGGTGCTTCATCCATTTTGGAAGAAAGCGTGATATTATCCAGCAGCCCCTTGCTTTTCATACTATAGTATTCCGGAAGTTTATTGCACAAGCCGCAGGTACATCCCTTTATATGCTCCATGTGAGTGACATACTCCTCGCCTAACCCGGCAAAAGCCGCACCACCGGCATAATACTGTACGAGACCTCGGTAGTCATACGGATATACACCGTCAGGAAGAGCTACGCAAGCTATTGAATAGCCCGTATCCGCAAGATAGGACTTACCGTCAAAAGCATCCATATTGGACATAACGACAATCAAAGCATCGTCAAGATTACTATAAGATATATCGCCGGATACTGAGGTTACATAATCAGTCACGACAGGCACTTCAAGCTCCACACCGAAAGTATTCAATCGGTCAAGACGACGGTTCTGCAATGTCGCTACAATATTGTCGGGCGACATAGCTATCGCAGTCGAGATATTGAAATGTGTGCGATAGCTCTTGTAAGGCTCGATAGAGAAGAGATGCTCTACCGTCTCCTCTACTCGCGACAGATAGTTGCCGTTGACAATCTCTTCCGCACTAAATCCGTCACCTACAATGAACAGATTCACAGGCGTTCCCTGAGCCGATGCGCGCTGAAGCCGGATTTCAGTATCCTCGGGATGCTCATAATCATACTGCGTTATCTCGCAGTCGGCGGTATAACCGTTGGCAATAAGCTCAAAAACGATTCTGCCGCTACGCTCACCGCCTCCGGAAGGAAGCGGATCGATAGTTACTGTAACCTCATCCTTATATTCACCCTGATAGGGAGAAACATGAATCCACGATGGAACTTCTTTGACCCGCCAGGGACCTTCGGCATAAAGTACGGAAGAGCGCGTTAGCCCCTTGTTAAGGCATTTTTGATTTGAAAAGCCGAATACAAGTTCGCGATGTGGGGAAATATGCGTAAAATTACTCCATCCTGAAGCATGGCGATAAATGTCAACCGATTCCTCAGGAACTTCCAATGAGCAATGCTCCGTGTCGAGACCGGCGAATACATCATCATATAGTACCGGCGGTTCTTTAGCCAATGAAATCACAGTCATAAGTGCCGGACAATAAGCAAACGCGTATGATCCTATGCGGTCGACATTTTTGCCTATTTCAACATATCGTAAGAATGGATTATCATAGCATGCCTTTCCACCAATTATTGATACATTATCGCCTATTTTCACTTGTTCAATCCTGCATGAGCCAAAAGAGCCTGATACATAATCACATTCTACAAGCGGAGTAGGCGATAAATACTCTATATTTTCAGGTATATTTAATATCCCTGAAAAATTTGAGCCACTGAAAGCACCACGACCTATTATCTGAAGTGAATTCGGAAGCGTTATATCATCAATAAAATTACAACCGGCAAAAGCGTCTTCTCCAATTTCCTTCAAATTAGAAGGGAAATGAATCTCAGAAGCAAATTTTATATTGCTAAAAGCTCCCTTACCAATTTTTGTCACACCGTCATGAAACAGAACTTTTGTACCACCTTTAAGATTCAGTCCATGAAATGCGAACTCAGGTATCTCTTTCAACGTAGCAGGTATCACAATCTCCCCGTCGAAATTATCGCCCAACGCAAGAGCAGACTTACCTAAATACTCCAGATTGGAAGGAAGCATAAATGTGCCATAGGCATTTGTTGCTCCCCAAAAAGCGCCACTTCCAATATATTTCAATTTATTTGAAAACCTGACTTCCAATACTGCCTTACATTCATAAAATCCATCGTGCTCGATTCGTTCAAGAGATGACGGCATAATTATGGTCGCCCCCTCCTTTATACCAGCACAGGCACGGCATCCTATTTCAGTAACTGACTCGGGAATAATTAATGTGGAATTTAACGATAAATCCGTTAAACACCCGCTTCCTAATCGCCATATTCTATCGGGAAGGATTATTCGGCGTAAAGGAGCGTTTCCCGACAGAGGAGGAAGAATGTCATTCCCATATATTCTTTCATACACTGCGCCTTCTTCATCGGTATTTGGTGTTCGGTAATCCTCGACATCGACAATCTTCACATCTTTAAGATTAATCGCCGTTAGCGACAGCATCTCCTCGCGCATCAAGGCAAAGTCTTCTTCGGTCAGCGTTCCCGTGATTTTCAGATTTTTCACAGTGGCGATATCTATGCCTGCGGCGGCAAGCGATTCACGCAGCTTACCCGGCTCGGGACAGTTGACCACGACATAAGAATTTTCCACAAAGTCATGCGACGAGCTGTCGGCTTCCCAGGGGGAGATGGACTCGCCGACAAGCGTCACCGTATATGCGCCCGACTGCTCTTTCTTGTCGATGCGCAAGGTGAAATTATGAAGTTTTCCGGCGGCATACTCCATGCCCCCGTCGCGGGTATATGTGTAATTCACCCCGTCGATGGTGATTCCTATGGTACTTTTACCGGCAGCCACTTTCTGCGGCACCACTACGGCGCGGTAACTGTCGGCTGCGTCAGGATTCATCACCACATGGCGGTCGGCGGTGCCGGTTGCCGTGGCAACGCCGGTCGAAAGATTGACCGTGGCGGAGCGTAGGGTGTTGTCAACCGTCACGATACGCGGCAGCTTCGCCCACTCCTCGTCGGTGAATCCGGCACCTTTCTGAAGCAACACCTTCACGCCCGCAAGACGATGGGTAAACACAAGGTTGATGCGTGTACCCGGAGCCACGTGCGCCGACTTCGCCCAAAGGAAATCAGATGCCTCGTAGGCGCTCATGTCGCCGCTGTCGGTAGCCGGTATGCTCTGGTCGGCGCGCACCTCGAAGCTGTAGGTCTCGACATCGGCGAGCGCGTTGTTAAACGGATAGTAGCCGTACACATCGACCGGGGTCGACCCGTCGCGCCAATAGATATCAGTGGCGGTAGACCATGTAGCCGAAGCGGCATCAAAGGTCACGGCGACATTGTTTGCCTGGTTGTCGGTGACCGCAAGGGTACCAGGGCTGCCGGAATCGTAATTGACAACAAACGCCCCGAACCGGTCGCCGTCGGCAAAGCCGCTCTCATCGGCGCGCGACGAGTTGTCCTGCTCAATTGAAGCGGCAAACTCAAAAGCCGTGCGGTCGCCGGCGATTGCTATCTCCGGGTCGTCAAAACGGTCGGCACACGACACGACGACCACCGGCGACAGCAGTGCCGCAAGCACGCGTGTTGCCTGTAAATAATTGATTTTCATTGCTGAAATTATGATATGTGATTTTTCCTCTGACACGACAAAGACCGGTCACCGGCAATTCGCCGGCAACTGTCACGTCCTTATAATCATGTTTTTTATTATAGGGATATTTTACCCCCCCCCACATCTTTTACCGCCTGCATATAAGCAAGTTACACCCACGCGACAGTGAGTGCCGTATAATACAGGTATAGCAAGAAGATGTGACATAATGAATTAGTGTTTTGGCAAAAGTATGATATTTTTACTAAAATATAAAAAATACCGTCAATTTTAACATTTCACCATCCCCTTTTACCGCAGTCGCACAAGAATCTCACCCGGATTTTGATGCAGGCGGCTGAACGCCACAATTTTCTTTCCGAGATCTTTTATCGAGCCGCCTATGAGATATACCGCGTCATCTATGATAAGGAAGCGGTCGTGCACATTGGAGCAATGCTTTACATCTATTCGGGGATATTGGGCGTTATGGCGGCGTAAATCATTGCTGATTTGAGAATGACGCGGGTCGGTATAAATTGTTGCAGACACTCCTTCTGCGCGCTTGGTCAGAACTTTCAGTACCCGGTCATCGACATAATTGTCAATCAAGACGATACGTGTACGCGCCATCCTGATTAAATCAGAGATAAGAGCGTAAGCATCAAATATCTGTCCTTCAAAGAAAAATCCCTCTACCGGTCGCGAATCGCCGCTGTCGAGACGATTCAGCACTTCCTCAATCTTTTTATCTGTGTCGCTCTGATGCTGCTGCAAGAGGAGATGATGATGTTCAAGCGTCTCCAGCCGTTGAAACACGCGGGCATTGCTCATCATAAATCCACGCATGGCGCTGAACGCCCTCATTATCCTTATATTAACCTCTATCGCGGTCTTTGAACGAAGCACACTACTGAGCATCGCCACCCCGTTTTCGGTGAATGCATAAGGCTGTTTGCGCGTCCCTCCCCAACTTGATGTCGCAAATTGCGACATCAAGTTTTGCACTTCTTCTTTGGAAAGTTGAAACATAAAATCCTCCGGAAAACGCTCCAAATTACGCTTAACTTGCTCATTCAGACGTCTTGTGTCAACGCCATAAAGCCGTGCCAGGTCGCTGTCAAGCATCACTTGATATCCGCGCACTTGATAAATCAGCGGTTCAATCGGCAGGGAGAGCGGCTCTGTGTCAGATACCGGGGTCAACCGGCAGTAATCGTCATTTTCATTCATAACGGCAATGGATAGGCAATAAAGTTAATAAATTTATCACGCATTTACTATCAATCTTATCAAAATTTCAATTTTGACACCTAAATTCAATTCAGATGGCTTCTATCAAAGTAAAATTCCGCCCGTCGACTGTCGCCGGTCACGAAGGCACAATCTATTATCAGATTATCCACGAACGCAAAGTGCGCCAACTATTATCACCCTACAAAATATTGCCCGAGGAATGGAACGAATCACGCGCCACGGTGACATGCAGTAAGGAGAGCGAACGCAAAAACATAATCGCCGCCATACGGCGGCAGTTGACCCGCGACCTCGAACGATTCAACAAAATTGACCGGCGCATGGCGACAAACGGCATCTCTTATTCAGTCGACGACATCATCGACGAGTTCAACAATTACATCAAGGAGTACACCCTCACCAACTTCATGGACAGCATCATAGCCCGACTCCGGCAGAACGGCAAGATACGCACCGCCGAAACCTACAAGTCGGCGTTAAACAGTTTCAGGAAATTTCTTGAGAACGGTGCGGTAGACACACGCTGCCAACTTGATGCCGACATCATGCTCGACTCTATCACTCCCGATCTGATGGAAGCCTACGAGGCATGGCTGCGTCTGCGCGGAGTGGCGCTTAACACCATCTCGTTTTATACCCGCATACTACGTGCCGTCTACAACCGCGCCGTAGAATATGAAATCATCGAAAACCGCAATCCGTTCCGTCACGTCTACACCGGTGTCGACAAAACCGTCAAACGCGCACTCCCGATAAAGACAATCAAGCGCATCAAGGCTCTTGACCTCACCGTGCAGCCACAGCTCGACTATGCCCGCGACATGTTTCTGCTCAGTTTCTTTCTACGCGGCATGAGCTTTATCGACATGGCGTTTCTGCGCAAGACCGACCTGAAAAACGGCTATGTCACTTATCGTCGCCGCAAGACAGGCCAGCAGCTCACTATCAAATGGACCAAGGAAATGCAACATATTCTCGACAAATATCCTCGAAATGCAGGCATCTATCTGCTGCCGATAATCAAGACACCCGGCAACAACGAGCGATATGCCTACCGCAACGCAAGCTACAACATAAACCACAACCTGAAAAAAATCGCAGACATGACCGACATACAAATTCCTCTCACTCTCTATGTCGCGCGCCATAGCTGGGCGTCGGCGGCAAAAGCGAAAGGTATCCCGGTAGGCATAATCAGCGAGGGGATGGGTCACGATTCCGAAACGACTACACGGATATACCTCGCATCCCTCGACACTTCGCTCGTCGACCGCGCCAACTCTATCATTCTCGCATCTCTGTGAAATTTCATCATCGGCGTACTTGCCGATGATGAAAGGTTAGCAGGTTATAAAGTTATGAGGTTAGGGGTTATAGTGGTGGATAACCTTCTAACCTCATAACCTTCTAACCTTAAGCCTTTGGCTTAAATAAAAAATTCCTTATCTTTGCAAAAACTCGTTTATCATGAAATACATAGTCAGCTTAGTGATGCTCACCCTATGCGCGGCAATGGCGTGGTGTGAAGAGATTCCGTTTAACGGGCTTATAGTCGACGGACAGGGCAACCCTGTCAACAAGGCTAAAATCTGGATTACCGATGAAGCCAGCTACGCATCGACCGACAAACGCGGACGCTTCGGGCTCAGCGAGGTCAATCCCGGCGACACCCTCAATGTTAAAATAAAGAAAAATGTCTTCCGCATAGCAGTTGACGGAAGAAAATCAATTAAAATCACAGTCATCGAGACCGGCATAAAGTCGGTCAATGAAGAGCCGGAGATAATGGACCTCGGTTACGGCTACGTGAGCCGCCGCGAACGCATCACGGCAAGCTCCGGCATATCCGGTGCGCGACTGCGCGCAACAGGGCAATCCGATATATTGAGCGCGCTCCGCGGACTTGTACCCGGACTTAATGTAAGCGGCAGCGGTCGTCCCGGCGGTGGCGACAACAGTGTCACGATACGCGGAGTCCACAGTATAAATTCATCCAACGAGCCGCTATACATCGTCGACGAACTGCCGGTGAGTACACTCGAAGGTGTCAACATCCACGATGTCGAGCGCGTGGAAGTGCTGAAAGACGCTCCTATCTACGGCTCGCGCGGCGCCAACGGTGCAATTATCGTCACCACCAAACGCGGGAAACCATAAACACTACAATATCATAAATGAGAAAGCTTAAAAGTACAATTTTGCTGTGTGCGGCAATGACCGCCGTATCGTGCGGTGCCGAAAACCTGTTTCACACAGTTCTTGGAAAGACAGAGGAAGAGACAAAGGAAAAAATCGAAAGCGTCTGGAATCATTTCTTTACGCCGGGTGACCTGTCGGTATATGATGCCGACGGACAGAAAAGTGTCTACTATCTTGCCGGCGACGACAAGGGATTCATCATGGACACCGGCAGCAGCGATGTGCGTACCGAAGGGATGTCCTACGGCATGATGATAAGCGTCCAGCTCGACAAGCGCGATGAGTTTGACCGGCTGTGGAAATGGAGCAAGACCCACATGGCATACGGCGACGATACCCCGTGGGACGGCTATTTCTGCTGGCAATGCGGCACCGACGGACATAAAATCGGCGGCAGCAATGCCTCTGACGGAGAGATGTATTACGTCACCGCGCTTTTCCTCGCCGGAAAACGCTGGAACGAGCCTTCATATATCGACGAGGCAAACACGATACTCCGCAAAATAATGTCGAAGACCGGCAATGTCACCGGTGTCTACGACCTTTTTGACCGCGACAGGCAGCTGATCACTTTCGTGCCCGACGATGCGGGTCACGGCTTCAGCGACCCCTCCTACCAGCTTCCGGCATTTCTCGACTACTGGGCGGCGACTGCCGCCACCGACCGCGACTTCTGGAGCAAGGCAGCGACGGCAGCACGCGATCACCTTATCGCAAGCGCACATCCGGAGACAGGGCTGCACCCCGATTACAGCAACTACGACGGCACCCCCTACCGCTGGCCTCACGCCGGATACGACACTTCAGTCTACATGTACGATGCCATCCGATGCGCAATGAACATCGGTATGGACTATTACCTCACCGGCAAGGACACCACGCGCCAGAGCGAGGTGATGGACCGTATGCTCCGCTTTTTCAAGCGTGACGGGTTTACCCACGGTCACTTCTCAGTCGACGGCAAAAATGCTTTCGGGTCATACTCGCGCGGGATGGAAGGCTCAAACGCAGTCGGGGCGATAGCACTTGCAAAGTCAGACAATCCTGACCGCCGCGCCATCGCCACCGAATTTATTCAGCGATGCTGGGATGCCGAGCCTCCCACCGGAAAATACCGCTACTACGAAGGTATGGTATATTTCCTGTCAATGCTGCATCTGTCGGGTAATTTCACCCTTGATTTCTGACCGCCGGTGCCGTTCATGCCTCGACGGGGTCGAAGCCGATTTCGCGTATCTTCTCGATAACGGCATCACGGTCATGCTTGCCCTCTACGAGTGCCACCCCTGAAGGGAGGTCGACCGTAACTGAGGTCACGCCCTTGATGCGGGCAAGATTTTTCTCAACTGTAGCCTTGCAGTGTGCGCAGCTCATTCCCTTGATATGATATTCTGCTGTCATGTCGGTAATGTTTTTATGTTTGTTTCTATATCGGTTGTAAATCTGTGAGGCAAATGCAATCACGAGCAGCGTCACCAGTATCGCCGAGCATACCGTGTCAAATATCGACAAGGTTGCGTGAGCGCCGTGACACGCTCCGTGAGCCGCTGCAAGCGGAGCGGTAAACCACTCGCGCGGAAGGAGAGAGTCGATGGCGAGTCCGAAGCATATCGCGCCGAGCACTATGGAGCCGAGGTAGACTGCGGCACTGCGCCTGCCCATAGTGCGCGAAATCACGGTGATTGACGCGAAATTGGCGGCGGGTCCTGCCATCAGCAATACTAGTGCAGTACCGGGCGACAATCCTTTGAGCATCAGCGACAGGGCGATAGGTATGGAACCGGTGGCACACACATACATCGGCACAGCGACCGCCACCACGGCTATCATGGCAAGCAGAGGACGGTCGGCAAGCGACACAAAGAAATCGGAGGGGACGCACACGGTGATTAACGCCGCGATGATAAGTCCGATGACGAGCCATTTGCCTATGCTCTGCACCATCTGGAAAAATCCGTAATAGAGCGCCTTCCTGATTTTCGCAATGAGGGAGAGCGACGGCTCTTCCTCATCGGTAGCAGTGTTGAGGCTGCAAGCCTCCTCTTCCACGGTTCCTTTCTCGGCACGACCGACGAGGCATCCGCCGGCAAAAGCGGTGACGAGCGCGGCTACCGGGCGCACTACGGCAAATGCCGGTCCAAGCAGCGAATATGTGGCGGCAATACTGTCGACACCTGTCTGCGGCGTGGCTATCAGGAATGAGGATGACGCGGCACTCGACGCACCATTGCGCTTCATTGCGACAGCCGTGGGTAACACCCCGCACGAACACAGCGGCAGTGGTATGCCGAAAAGGGCGGCTTTCACCACCGATTTCCATCCGGAGCCGGAAAGATGGCAGCTCATTACCGTTGCCGGGACAAAAGCGTGAAGCAGTCCCGCGATGAAAAAGCCAAGCAAGATGTAGGGTGACATCTCGTTAAGCATATAGAGTAAAGTATGTAAAATTTCCATGGTGCAAAATTACAACACGACAGAGCCGGTCGCGTTACACAATTTTGCAAAAATGTTGCATTTTGCGTTGTCACACTTTGTCACTAACTTAAGCGCAAGTGCCATAAATCCCCTTCCGGGGATTTATCTTGTTTTCCGCGGGTAATGCCGAAGGCATACCCGTGGCTCAGCGCCGCTCTCCTTGGCTCAACCCCGAAGCGGGTTGCATAGCCGCTTGATTAGTTCACATTTATGCAACCCGTTTCAGGGTTGTATGACGAGGTAAGACTTGCATTCCACGGGTGCCCCATTCGGGGCTACCCGCGGTTAACTTTATCTTGCCCATTCCGGGCAAAATCCTTAGCTGTATTGTGTCACACTTTGTCAAGCGGGGTACGACGGGGAGTCCGCTCACGATATTCCGTCGGGGTCATACCTGTCTCGGCATGAAACTGTCGTGACAAATGCGCGGCACTGCTATAGCCTGTAATGTCGGCAATCTCCGACACTGTCATCTCGCCGTAGGCAAGCAGTTCCTTGACATATTCAATTTTCTGGGCGATATGGTATCGCTCTATCGTGCGCCCCTCATGCTCGGAAAACACTCTCCCGAGTGTGCGGTAATCAGTGGCGAGGCGGTCGGCAAGATAAGCCGACAACTTCACCCTTGTGTTAATCGCTGCATCGCGGGCAAACTGTATCACTTCGCCTTTTATTCGCTCCACCAACGATGAATCGCGGTCACGCAACAGTTCAAACCCCTCCTCGACAAGCATCTTGTCAAGCAGAGTCAACTCGTCATCGGAAAGCGGGGCGTCGAGCGTCACGCGCCCCATCGTCACTTGAGCCTGTGGATGACCGAGGCGCGCCATGATGTCGCCCACCACTTTCACGCACCTGTCACACACCATATTTTTAATCGCGATTTCCATCTGCTGCAAAACTAACAAAATTTCCCAATCTGAACAAACCATGCCTCCGGTATTGTTTAATTAAGTGAGCTTGCGAAACTTAAATTTACGACATGATGGAACCTAACTCTCTATGCGGTCACCGCAATATCTCGATGCTCATGGACCTGTATGAGCTGACAATGACCAATGGCTTCTATCTTCTCGGAAAGGGAGGAAAGCCGACTGTTTACGACATGTTTTACCGCCGGAATCCCGACAATGGCGGTTTCACTATCTTTGCCGGACTTGAACAGATGCTGGAGTTTATCGAATGTTTCCATTTCACTGAACGCGACATCGACTATCTCCGAAATCTTGGTCTGTTTGCCGACAAGTTCCTTGACTATCTGCGTGATTTCAGATTCACGGGCGACATATATGCCTTTCCCGAAGGCACCGTGGCATATCCCGACGAGCCGATAGTGACTGTAGTGGCACCGCTTATCGAGGCACAGATAATCGAGACTGCGATGCTGTCGCAGTTCAACCATCAGTCGCTCATCGCCACCAAGGCAAACCGCATAGTACGCGCGGCAAGAGGCAAGGAGGTTGCCGACATGGGAGCGCGACGCGCCCACAACGCCGATGCCGCCATTTACGGTGCACGGGCGGCATATATCGGCGGGGTGAGTGCCACGGCAACCGTGATATCGGGAGAAATGTTTGGCATACCGGTGACCGGCACGATGGCTCACAGCTGGATCATGTCGTTTGAATCGGAATATGAGGCATTCAAAGCTTATGCCGAGATATACGGAAGCCGCTCGGTATTTCTTGTCGACACTTACAATACCCTCGAATCTGGAGTGCCTGACGCCATACGCGTGTTTCACGATGTTCTCGAGCCACGCGGCGAACGCCTGCGCGGTATACGCATCGACTCCGGCGATATCGCATCACTGTCAAAGAAAGCGCGCAAGATGCTCGATGAAGCAGGGATGACCGACTGCCTCATCGTAGCCTCCAACAGCCTTGACGAAGGCACGATAGGGTCAATCTTATCGCAGGGCGGATGTATCGACATTTTCGGTGTCGGCGAACGGCTCATAACCGCCAAAAGCGACTCGACATTCGGAGGTGTGTACAAACTCACCGCCATTGACCGCAACGGAATATGGGAACCCAAGATAAAGATTTCCGACAATGTGACCAAAATCACCAATCCGGGGCTGAAAAGCGTATATCGCGTCTTCGACAGCGAGGGACTTAGCGTAGGGGAGCTTATCACCCATCACAGCGACTCGCTTCCCGACCTGTCAAAGCTTGAATGTGTGTCGCCCGACAAACCGTGGCAACATATCAGTCTTGCCGGATGCCGGTTGCGTCCGCTGCAGGTAAAGGTGATGGAACGCGGGCAGCGGCTTTATCCCAAAGCTCAGCTTTCCGACATCCGCGACTATGTAAAGCGTCAGCTTGCCACCGAAGTTCGCCCCGAGGAGCAGCGATTCTACAATCCCGATATCCATCCGCTTCTCATGTCTCGCGCCTACTACGACATGAAAGTTGCGCTTCTGCGCAATATCGAAGAGGAAAGCCGACACAATAATTCCTCCCGCTAAGCGACACCGATATCCGGAAGCAGATAGGCAAGAAATGTCTCCGTGTCGGTAATCTCGATGCCGGAATGATTGAGCCGCTTGGTCACGCGGTCAATACCCGCCTTTATGTCGGCGTGGAGAATGCCGTAGCTACGTGAAAGCGACCGCAGGTAACGGCGATTCTGCTTTAGCTGAAGTCCGATACGGATTGTCTTTTCTTCTTGGCTTTCCGGCTTGACGGCATTCCTCGCGGCACTTCTTTTGCTACGACGTTCACGCTGACGTGCAGCTGAAGCGGCGCGTCTGTCGACCGTACACTTTATGAGCATGAAGATAGCATTGGAAATCGCGGGAAGCGGTGTCACCTCGCCTGTTTGCTGGTAACGTACTATCGCGTCTATAAGTTGCTGCTGCAATTTCACGGGAAGGAGAGTTATCGCCTGCTTCCACTCGTCATCAAATTTCAATGTCTTTTTCATAGCTGTAAGTTTTATCTGTTTCCGCAAATATACAACCGCCTCCACCCCTCCCAATGTACAAATGGGAAAAAGTTTTCAGCATCAGTTTTCGGTTTGTCGGAGGCATTAAGGTCACTAAGGTCTCTAATGACCTTAAAGTCGTTAGAGCCGGCACAGAATCAGGGTTTGCGGACCAGGTAGGTGAAGAGGTCGAAACGGGTGAAGCCGAGAGTTTCAAGAGTGGCGCGGCTTGCCTCGCGGTCGGAATCATCGTTATGGTTCGGTATCAGCGGCAGACGGATAATGCAGTCACCTTGACGCCCGGCATCGGCAATCAGGCGGAGATTATCGATGACACGGTCGTTTGACTGCCCCGTATAGCTGCGGTAAATTTCGGGATTCATATCCTTGATGTCGATAATCAGGGTGTTGACCACCGGAAGCAACCCCTCGATGGAGGCTGACGGTACATTGAGCGATGTCTCCAGATTGAGGTGCCAAGCCTCACCGCAGAGATTGCGGAACTCACGGATAAACTGCGGACGCATGCACGGCTCCCCTCCACCGAAAGTCACGCCCCCGCCGGTGGCAATAAAATAAAGTTCGTCAACGCGGGTCTCGGCATATAGCTCGTCAGGCGAATAATCGCGGAAGGACTTGTCATCGCCCAATGACTGCGGGTTAAGACAATACCGGCAGCGGAGCGGACAACCATGAAAAGCGACAAGCGTGGTAACACCATCACCATCAGTGGAGAGACGATGCCGTGCAATGCCGATTATCTTAGCCCGCTGCTTTTCCATAAGTCCATAATCCGTTACCCGACGAAATTACAACAAAATTCCGTAACCTCGTGCCTCTCGCCAATAAAAATCCCCTCGCTCCAGTACAATAAAGACTTGCCACATCTCGGGAAACAGATTCCAATATTATATTGTTATTGTAATATATTTGAATTAACTTTGCAGCCAAAAGTAATATAACCATGGATATAGCATTAAAGAAAAATCAAAGTTTCCGCCTCCCTGTAGAACTAATCGAAAGATTAAAGCAACTTGCAAAGCGTCAGAATCGGAGTCTTAACAATTACGTCGAGACATTACTGCTTGACGCAGCTTATCACGAGCCCAATGCCACAACTATAGCAGCCATGAAAGAAGCAGAAAGCGGCATCCTTCGAAATGCCCCCGCACTCAACATGACCTCTATTGAAGCGATGGAAAAATCAATGGGACTATGAAGAAACTAAAAGCCTCATCGCAATACAAAAAGGACTATAAACGATTTCGTAATAACCCAAAGAAAATTGGAAAGCTATTCAGCGTACTTGAATTATTAAAAAACGAGCAACCACTTCCCGAAGAAAATCGCCCACACATGCTCACAGGCAACTATGCCGGTCACATGGAATGTCATATCGAAGGAGATTTTCTATTGATATGGTTTGATCCTGAATCTGATGAAATAGACCTTGTCCGACTCGGTTCACATTCAGAACTATTCGGATAATTTCCTTTTAGTTCAGTATTTTGTTCGCGCCACATCTTTGCCGTCATTCCAAACATAGCCACACCGAAAGATTTAGCAGGTATTGGTCAAATAAATTTGGTGCAACTCCCGATTTATGTGTAAATTTGCTGAAATGAAGGTAAAGATATGGATTGCGACAATAGTGTTTGCGGCGGGAGTCATCGCTGCATGCATATTTTTTGTCAACACTCGCCGCGCAGTAAAGGCGGTCAATGTTGACGAAGATATGTTTCCGGTGCGCGGTCTTGACCTGTCATCCCATAACGGAGACATCGACTTCGAGCGCATAGCGGGCGATTCAATCGACTTCGTGATGCTGAAAGCCACCGAGGGCACCAGTTTCAAGGACCCGCGTTTTCACTCCAACTACCTTAAGGCACGGAAGGCAGGCATAAAGGCTGTCGGCGCATATCACTTCTTCCGGTTTGATACCGACGGCGAGATGCAGGCAATCAACTTCCTCAACTCCCTGCGAGGCAAGACGCTCGACCTTCCGGCTGTAATTGACCTTGAGGAATGGAGCAATCCCGCAGGCATACCCACCGACGACATCGTGAAACGCCTGCGCGCGATGATCGGGTGTCTTGAACGTAACGGACACAACGTGATGTTTTACACCAATAAAGATGGCTACGAGCGTTTCCTCAAAGAGCGTTTCGAGGAATTTCCACTGTGGATATGCTCGTTTACCGACCCGCCTCTCGATGACGGCAACACCAGGTGGTCGCTCTGGCAATACAGCCATCAGGGGTGGACCGAGGCGTGTAGCTCGGAAGTCGACCTCAACACCTTCAACGGCAGCCATGAGGAATGGCAAAACTGGCTGAAAGCATCAACATTCTGACAAATACAAACAAGCAAAATATACACTGCATTATGGACTATCAGATATTTCCTCCTGAAGAGATTACAGACGCCCGGATAACCCTGCCGCTGTCAAAAAGCATCAGCAACCGCGCCTTGATGATAAACGCACTCACCGGCAATAGCGGGTCGATAAAGGAAGTGGCTAAATGCGATGACACTGATGTGATGCATAAAGCACTCCTCTCTACCGGCAGCGAAATCAACATAGGGGCGGCGGGTACTGCGATGCGCTTTCTCACCGCTTACTTTGCCATGCAGGAAGGTCGCGCGGTCACTCTCGACGGCAGTGACCGTATGCGTCAACGTCCTATCGCACCGCTCGTCGACGCTCTCCGCGAGTGTGGCGCCGACATCACCTATCAGCAACAGGATGGATTTCCCCCACTCTGCATAACCGGCAAGAAACTCGCGGGAGGAAGCATCACCATCGACGGCTCTGTCAGCTCCCAGTATATCTCGGCGCTTCTCATGGTGGCACCGCTCATGGAAAAGGGACTGACACTCACCCTCACCGGAGATATAGTGTCGCGCCCTTACATACTCATGACACTCGGACTCATGAAACAATGGGGAGTGGAAAGCGAATTTTACGGCAACACCATCACAATAGCCCCGCAGATGTACCGCGCAATCGACTTCACGGTCGAAGCCGACTGGTCGGCGGCATCATACTGGTTTGAGACAGCTGCATTTTCTTTCGGCGACATCAAACTGCTCGGACTGGAGCGAGACTCACTGCAGGGCGACAGCCGTGTAAAGCAATATTTCTCCAATTTCGGCATCGAGGCTGAGTGGGATGTCGAAGGTGCACTTGAGCTCAACGCGTCGCCCGACATCACACCGCGACTCGTCGCCGACATGTCGGATTGCCCGGATCTTGCGCAGACCGTCATCGTCACCTGCTGTGTGCTCAATCTTCCGTTCCATATCACCGGGCTTTCCACCCTGAAGATAAAGGAGACCGACAGGCTCGCGGCACTCTGCGCCGAACTGCGCAAACTGTCGTTCGTCATCGGACAGCCCGACGACAGCACCCTTGAATGGGAAGGCGCCCGCGCCCCGGTCGACAGAGAGACACCTCTCGCCATCGACACCTACGACGATCACCGCATGGCTATGGCATTTGCCCCGGTGGCACTCTTCTTGCCCGGCATCGTGATACGCAACGTGGAGGTGGTCAACAAGTCATATCCCGAATTTTGGGACCATCTGCGTCAGGTAGGGTTCACGCTTCAGGAAATCAAACCGTCAGAAGTGGAGGAATAAGCATGGAGGTAAGCCTTATCATACTCGGCGCGCTTGTCGCCGTCGGACTGATATTGTATCTTCACGACCGCCATTCGCGCAGGAAAGCGGCTGCCGAAGGTGTCGAGGAGCCGGCTTTCAACGAGCCGGAAGAGCAGTGCTGCGGCATGCACATCACCTGCGAGCGCGACTCCCTCCTCGCCTCGGTAAGCGACAAAATCGAGTATTACGACGATGAGGAGCTTGACGCGTATATCGGCAGAAAAGCCGACGATTACACCGACGAGGAAATCGAGCAGTTCCGCGACGTGCTGCTGACACTCCTGCCGGAAGACATCGCCGGATGGGGCAGAAGCATCCAGCTGCGCGGCATAGAGCTGCCGTCGGCGGTCAAGGAGGAGCTGCTGATGATCGTAGCCGAGGCTCGCCGTGAAGCAAACATAGTGCAATAACCTGTCAGCGATGGAGTTTCTACAATATACATTTTTTCAAAACGCGCTTGCGGGCATCATAATCATCAGTATCGCCGCCGCAATCATCGGCACCTACATTATAAGCCGCCGCATGGTGTCTATTACCGGCGGTGTCACCCATGCCTGTTTCGGCGGTCTCGGACTCGGCTACTATCTCGGCATCAGTCCCGTCGCCACCGCCGCAGTCTTTGCCGTCGTGTCATCGCTCGGAGTAGAATGGATGGCGGGTCGCTACAAGGTGAGGGAAGACTCGGCGATAGCGGTCATCTGGTCACTCGGCATGGCGGTGGGCATACTGTTTGTATTTCTAACGCCGGGCTATGTACCGGAGCTTAACACCTTCCTTTTCGGCAACATCCTCACCATCACCGCTTCCGACCTGTGGCTTTTTGCCGGATTCACAGCCCTGCTGCTTGCTTTTTTCCTCGCGTTCAGACACACTATCATCGCCTGCGCCTTTGACCGCGACTTCGCCAAGGTAGCGGGACTCCCCGTAAAGTTCATCAACTACGCCATGACAGTGTTTGTGGCTGTGAGCGTAGTGCTTACTATCAGGCTGATAGGCATAATGCTCCTTCTTGCCATGCTGACAGTGCCTATACTTATCGCGGAAGTGTGGTGCAAGCGTTTCATGTCGATAATGCTCGTGGCGATGGGAGTGTCGCTCGCCTCGTCGCTTGCGGGACTGCTCCTCGCAACAGTAATCGATGTGCCCTGCTCGGCTATAATCGTGCTGCTGCAGATTGCCGTATATGCCATGGCACGTCTGTGTGCCGATATCATTACACGCCGTCTTGTGCAATAATCGGCGGTATCGGGCGTTATTCTATAACGTAAGCCAATATATTAAACGTGAAAAAGTTAACACTGATAATACTACTCTTTATTTCGGTAGCCGTCGTGTCGTGCGGTCCGCGGAAAAACACCGCCATGTCACGTAATTATCAGGCTTTTATCACCCGCTACAATATCTACTACAACGGCGACGAGCATTACAAGGAGACGATGAAGACGCTCGAACGCGGATATGAAGATGACTATTCGCGGCTGCTTTTCATCCATCCTACCGATGCCCGCAAAGACCCCGACGCGCCACAGCCCACCGGCGATTTCACCCGCTCGATAGAAAAAGCGCAGAAAGCAATCCAGCTAAGGTCAATCAAGAAGAAGCCGGCAAAGAAACCCGGCAAATCAACCGACCCGGAATACAAGGCATGGATGAAACGTGACGAATACAACCCCTTCATCCACAATTCATGGATGCAGATGGGACGTTCACAGTACAACAACGGTGACTTTCTCGGCGCGGCATCAACATTTTACTACATCGTAAAGCATTTCACCTGGCTTCCCAACACCATCACCGAGGCAAAGCTCTGGCAGGCGCGCTCCTATCTCGCTATGGGATGGGACTACGAAGCAGAGAATATCGTGACCAAGATACCGGAAAAGGCACTCGTCAACGGTGACCTGCAAGGACTTTACAATATGGTGTACGCCACCATGCTTCTGCAGTCTCATGACCCGCTGAAGGCAATCCCCTACGTCGAAAAGACCATAAAGCACTCGTCAGGGCTTCAGAAGTCGCGTCTGTATTTCCTTCTCGGTCAGCTACAGGCTCGCGCCGGAAACAAAGATGCCGCTTACAAGGCTTACAAGAAGTCGGCGGGATCGCAAGTGTCATACCGCGCCCAGCTCAACGCCCGCATAAAGCAGAGCGAAGTCTACTCCGGCACCAATGTGGAGCCGGAAGTCAAGGCGCTGCGCCGCATGACGCGCTACGACCGCAACAAGCCGTATCTCGACCAGATATATTATGCAATCGGCAACCTCTACCTGTCGCGCGGCGATACTGTAAAGGCAATCGACAATTATAAACTCGCTGCAGAGAAGTCGACGCGCAACGGCATCGACAAGGCAATCAGCCAACTGCAGCTCGGCTCTCTCTACTTCGACCGTCACCGCTACGACCTCGCGCAGCCTTGTTACGCCGAGGCTGTGCCGTTGCTGCCCGAAAGCTATCCCGGAATCGACTCCCTGCGCGCCCGCAGCGATGTGCTCGACCAGCTCGCGCTTTATTCTCAGAATGTTACACTCAACGACTCGCTACTACGCCTGTCGGAGATGACTGAAGAGCAGCAGCTTGCCGTGGTCAACAAGATAATCGACGAACTGAAGAAAAAGGAGGCGGAGGAAGCCGAAAGGCTGAAACGCGAGGAATATCTTGCCCAGCAGCAGGGCAACAACAATGTGCAGAACAACGGCAACGCAGCTTCTGCTCCCACCACCTTCACCATGAACACCGACGATTCATGGTATTTCTACAACACGGCGACCCGCAATGCCGGAAAGACCGATTTCCAGAAACGCTGGGGATCACGAAAACTCGAAGATGACTGGCGACGCCGCAACAAGGCATCGTTCAGCTTCAACGACTTTGACAGCGAAAGCAGTGATGACGAGGACAGTGAGTCAGAGGAAGCCACTGAAGGTGAAGAAGGGAAGAAAGAAGAGGATACCGAGAAGCAGAACGACCCGCATTTCCCCGAATACTATCTGCGGCAGATACCCGCGACTCCAGAGGAAAAGCTCACCGCCAACGACATCATACAGGAAGGTATGTACAATATCGGCTTGATACTCAAAGACCAGCTTGAGGCATACAACGACGCTTCCGACGAATGGCTTGACCTTTTGGGTCGCTATCCCGACAACATCTACCGCATGGATATATACTACAATATGTATCTGATGTATATGCGCGCCGGCAACAAGCCGCTTGCCGAGCGTTACCGTGCCTTGATGCTCAGTGATTTCCCTGAATCGAAATATGGCATGGCGATGCGTGACCCCGACTATCTCGACAAGCTGCGCGACATGGAGAGCGACCAGGAACGGATGTATGAACGCGCCTACGAGGCATATCTCGACAACCGCAACAGCGAGGTACACGCCGCTTATCGCGAGATGATGAAAAAATATCCGCTGAGCAAGATAATGCCCAAATTCATGTTTATCGACGCTCTCAGCTATGTCTCGGAAAATGACCAGGAAAGTTTCCGCGCGGTATTGAAAGAGATGCTCGAACGCTATCCTGAGACCGACATCACACCCGTCGCATCATCCTATCTGCGCGGACTCGCACAGGGGCGCAAGCTACACAGCGGTGCCACCAACATGCGCGGAATGATCTGGGATCTCCGTCTTGGCAACGACTCCACGGCAATGTCGACCGACTCTATCGCCTTTGACCTCAATCCCGCTGAGCCGCAGCTGCTTGTGCTTGTGTATCCCACCGACGAGGTGTCGGGCAACCAGCTCCTCTTTGACGTGGCGCGTCATAACTTCGGAGCGTTTGTAGTAAAGGATTTTGACCTTGAGCCGATGAATTTCGGGCGTCTCGGTTTGCTTCTTGTAAAAGGATTTGCTAACTTTGAGGAACTTATGCATTACCGCAAGGTCATGGAAAGCGACGCCGACCTCGTGCTGCCGCCTCAAGTGCGTCCGGTGATGATAAGCGTAAAGAACTTTGACACCCTCCTGCAACACGGAAGCACATTCGAGGATTATTTCCGGTATGTCGACCAACAGGCGGCTGAAGCGCCTGTCGTCACCGCTCCGGGCGATGTGGAGACTGACGACATGTATTACGATGCCATCGTAGGCGACCGTCCCGAAGAGCCGGGCGAAGAAGACGCTGAAGAAGCAACAGAAGCAACTATGGAAGCGACAAAGACCGTGCCCGAACCGGAACCGGCACCGCTGCCGGAACCTGAACTACAGCAAGTGGATACGGAGCCGCAAGAACAACATGAGCCGAAGTCACAGCCTGAGCAAGTTCAGCCGCAAGTTCAAACCGATGAGCTCCGGGAGCCAAGCCGAGTGCAAGAAGCCCCCGTGCAATCAACCCCGCAGCCACAACCGGTACAGCCGACTCAACCCGAGCCCCAACCGGAAGCTGAGCCGCAACCGCAGCCCGCTGTAACCCCGCAACAGCCGGTCGCAGCGCCGGTTTATCCTGAATATCCTGCCGGATCGGAGGGTGACGATGATTTATTGGATTAAAAAGACCCGATTATGGACCGGTACAATATATTATGGGCCGACGACGAGATTGACTTGCTGAAGCCCCACATACTGTTTTTAAAAAACAAAGGATATGACGTGACCACCGCCAACAGCGGCAGGGATGCGCTCGACCTTGTTGAGTCAAACCGGTTTGACCTCATCATACTTGACGAAAACATGCCCGGATTGACAGGGCTGGAGACACTTGCACAGATAAAGCAGCTTGTGCCACTCACCCCCATCATCATGATTACCAAGAGCGAGGAGGAAAACATCATGAACCAGGCAATCGGCAACAAAATAGCCGACTACCTCATCAAGCCCGTCAACCCCAGCCAAATACTGCTTTCGATAAAAAAGAATCTCCATTCCGAGCGCCTCGTAAGCGAACAGGCGGCAACCGACTACCGGCAGGAGTTCAACAACATATCCACGCTGATAAACGACTGCCGCACGATTGAAGACTGGTATGACCTCTACGGGAAACTGGTGTTCTGGGAACTGGAACTTGCTTCAGCCGACACGAGCATGGAAGAGCTGCTGCGGATGCAGAAAGATGAGGCAAATTCGGCGTTCAATAAATTTGTACGCAAAAACTATGAAAGCTGGGTGACCGGCAGCGACCATCCGCTCATGAGTCCGGAGATATTCAAGAAACGCATATTCCCGCTGCTCGACAAGGGGGAAAAGGTGTTTTTCATCGTCATAGACAATTTCCGTCTTGACCAATGGCGGTCGGTGAAGCCGCTCCTGTCCGACATATTCACCTTCGAGGAGGAATTGTACACCTCCATACTGCCGACGGCGACCCAATATGCCCGCAACGCCATCTTCTCCGGACTGATGCCTCTTGACATATCCAAGATGTTTCCCGACCTGTGGGTCGATGAAGATGAGGATGAAGGGAAAAACCTCAACGAGTCGCCGCTGATTGCCACACAGTTTGAACGGTTTCGCCGCAAGGTGAAATTTTCCTATAATAAAATCAACGATTCCGCAACGGGAGAAAAACTGATACGCGAGTTTTCCAACCTCGAAAGCAATGAGCTGAACGTACTGGTAATCAATTTTATCGATATGCTCTCTCACGCCAGGACCGAGTCAAAGATGATACGCGAGCTTGCCGCCAACAACGCCGCCTACCGCTCGCTTACCGAGTCATGGTTCCGCCATTCATCGGCACTGGAACTATTCCGCAAAATCGCCGAGAAAGGTTACAAAATCGTGCTCACCACCGACCACGGCACTATCCAGGTCAATAACCCGATAAAAGTGATAGGCGACCGCAACACCAACACCAACCTCCGCTATAAGGTAGGCAAGAATCTGAGCTACAATCCGAAGCAAGTATATGAGATAAAACATCCCGAACGCTACGGACTCCCCTCGCCCAACATCTCATCGACCTACATTTTCGCGTCAGGACATGACTTTTTCGCCTATCCCAACAATTACAACTACTACGTGCAATATTACTCCGGCACATTCCAGCATGGAGGCATATCGCTCGAAGAGATGATCATACCGCTTATTACATTAACCGCAAAATAACCGACTTCAAATATGGCTACTACAAAGATTCTTATACCCACCACAGCCGACCTCGACAAAGCCGCCAAGGAATTTATCGACATCATGGGCGACTACACCGTATTTGCCTTCTACGGCGACATGGGTGTGGGCAAGACCACTTTCATCTCAGCACTCTCAAGGGCACTCGGCGTTGAGGAAGACCCGACCAGCAGTCCGTCATTTGCCATCATCAACGAATACCGTTCCGACACCACGGCTGAACTCATCTACCACTTTGACCTCTACCGTCTCGAATCACTCGAAGAAGCATTTGACATAGGCGTGGAAGACTATTTCGACTCAGGCGCACTCTGCCTCATAGAGTGGCCGGAACGCATAGCCGACATACTTCCCGACGACACCGTTCGGGTCGACATCAAAGAGCTTCCCGACGGGTCACGCGAACTTACCGTCACTGAACCGGAGGAATAATGAGCCTTACGACCGGAGCCTATATACTTGCCGCCATCTTCACAGGTTGCGGCATATTCTCTATTGTAGCGGCAATAGCGGGATGGGAATGGTTTTTCAACAACATGAATGTGAGGGTACTCACATTCCGCATGAAGCGAAGCCACGCCCGATGCCTCTATTTCGCGCTCGGCATTGCCATAATCGCGATGGGATGCTATATGTTTACAACCGTATGATGTCATGAGCCGATATAATATAATCAGACTTGAGGAGTGCGACTCCACTAACACTTACCTGTCGAAAATAGCACGTGAATCGCCCCACGGGACCGTGGTGATAACCACGACACAGACAGCGGGGCGCGGACAACGCGGCAACAGTTGGGAAGCTGAACCGGGCAAAAATCTAACCTTCTCGCTTCTGCTGAAACCGGAGAACGTAGCGGCACATGACCAGTTTTACATATCGGAAGCGGTGGCACTCGGCATCGCTGACGCTCTGCGTCACTATCTTGACGGCTTTCCGGTCAGCGTCAAATGGCCTAACGACATCTATGTCGGTGACAGGAAGATATGTGGCATATTAATTGAAAACAGCCTTTCAGGCAACACCATCGGGCATTCCATTGCCGGTATAGGAATCAACGTGAACCAGCGCGAATTCAAGAGCGACGCTCCCAATCCCGTGTCAACAATCATGCTTACCGGCTCAGAGCTGCCGCTCGATGAAATGCTGACCCGTGTTATCGAAGCCATCTACCGTAGGCTCGCACAGTCGCTCGACCTGCGTCATGCCGACTACATGCAATCGCTCTGGCGACGCGATGGAGGGAACTATCGTGACACCGCCACCGGCGAAGAGTTCAGTGCGGTAATAACCGACGTGGCGCCCACGGGTCACCTGTCGCTTCTCGACTCCTTCGGTAACACCCACACCTACGCCTTCAAGGAAGTAACCGCCCTCCTCTGATTGTAACCATAGTATTTAACATAGCATTACATTGCTATTGAATATGTTGACGAAATTTCGTAATTTTGCAGGGATAAATCATTCTGACAAGTGACCACGATAGACATAATATTGCTGATAGTAATCGGCGCATCCCTTGTACTCGGACTTTACAAGGGCATCATCTCGCAGATTGCTTCAATCGGCGGTGTGATTCTCGGCATAATCGCATGTCGTTTTTTCTCCGATGATGTCGGAGGGCTGTACATGTCATGGTTTCCCGACACATTCACCAATGCCACCCTTGCAAACATAGCCGGCGGCATCACGGTGTATCTGGTGGTATATTTCGGTATCGGCGCATTTGCATCGCTTCTGCAACGAATTACCGACACCCTTATGGCAGGATGGCTTGACCATCTGCTCGGCGGAGTGTTCAGCGTGTTCAAATGGCTGATACTCCTGAGTGTATTCCTCAATCTCTTCTACATGATAGCGCCTCATTGTATCATATTTCACTCCTCCTCCCTTGCCTCCGGACGGCTTTTCATATTCGTGATGCAGCTTGCGCCTAAACTCTTCGGTGTGATGGCGGGTCCGGTAGGCGACATGATTCACAATATTACTTAAAGGGTCAACATTCAACCACCGTGATTGTTTTCACTTACACACATATATACCCAATATATCAAGCGAGAAATGATGAATGAAGATAACCAAAATATAAAGCGGCAGGACGATGACGATATTATAAAAAATGTGACCGGTGACGATTACAAATACGGATTTGTCACCGACATCGACACCGATGTCATACCGCGCGGACTAAACGAGGATGTCATAAGACTTATCTCGAAAAAGAAAAACGAGCCCGAATGGCTGCTTGAATTCCGATTGAAGGCATACCGCTACTGGCTGACACTGGAAATGCCGCATTGGGCGCATCTCGACATCCCCCCTATCGACTATCAGGCTATCAGCTATTACGCCGCTCCAAAGAAAAAGGAGGGACCGAAGAGCCTTGACGAGGTTGACCCGGAACTGCTTGACACATTCAACAAACTCGGCATACCGCTGCAGGAGCAGAAAGCACTTTCCGGAATGGCTGTCGACGCCGTGATGGACTCCGTGTCGGTAAAGACCACCCACAAGGAGAAGCTTGCCGAATTAGGAGTAATTTTCTGTTCATTCTCCGAGGCTGTCAAAGATTATCCCGACCTTGTGAAACGCTATCTCGGAAGCGTGGTGAGCTACCGCGACAATTTCTTTGCCGCGCTTAACTCGGCAGTGTTCTCCGACGGGTCGTTTGTCTACATACCGAAGGGCGTGAGATGCCCGATGGAGCTGTCGACCTATTTCCGTATCAACGCCGCAGGCACGGGACAGTTTGAACGCACACTCATCGTTGCCGATGATGACGCATACGTGAGCTATCTCGAAGGATGCACCGCCCCGATGCGTGACGAAAACCAGCTTCACGCCGCTATCGTGGAAATTGTGGTCGAAGACCGCGCCGAAGTGAAATACTCCACCGTCCAGAACTGGTATTCGGGCGATAAAGACGGCAATGGCGGCGTGTACAATTTCGTGACCAAGCGCGGACTCTGCCGTGGCGACTACTCCAAACTGTCATGGACCCAGGTGGAGACCGGCTCGGCTATCACGTGGAAATACCCGAGCTGTGTGCTCCAGGGCGAAGGCTCCACAGGCGAATTTTACTCTGTTGCCGTGACGCGCAACTACCAGCAGGCTGACACCGGCACGAAGATGATACATGTAGGACGCAACACGCGTTCGACCATCGTGAGCAAAGGTATTTCGGCTGGACACAGCCAGAACTCCTACCGAGGACTGGTGAAAGTGCTTCCCCAGGCTGACGGTTGCCGTAACTACACGCAGTGTGACAGCCTGCTACTCAGTCCGACATGCGGTGCGCACACTTTCCCGTATATCGACGTGCTCAACGACACCGCAGTGGTGGAGCATGAGGCTACCACCTCGAAAATCAGCGAGGACCAGGTGTTTTACTGCAATCAGCGAGGCATACCCACAGAGGAGGCTATCGGACTCATAGTCAACGGCTATGCCAAGGAGGTGATGAACAAGCTCCCGATGGAATTTGCAGTAGAGGCACAACGGTTGCTTCAGGTGACACTTGAAGGTTCAGTAGGATAACACCCTCGGGGATCGCGGACTGCCGTCATTGATTCAATAACAGAAAAAAACATAACCGAAATGGATAAAAACATATTACTTGACATTCACGACCTCCACGCATCGGTCGACGGTAAAGAGATATTGAAAGGCATCAACCTTCAGGTGCGCGAAGGCGAGGTACACGCTATCATGGGACCAAACGGTTCCGGTAAATCAACCCTTTCGATGGTACTTGCCGGCGCACCCGGTTACTCCGTCACAGAAGGTAGCGTTGATTTCCACGGTAAGCACCTGCTTGAGCTTTCCCCGGAGGACCGCAGCCACGAAGGACTGTTCCTTTCGTTCCAGTATCCGGTAGAGATTCCGGGAGTGTCAATGGTAAATTTCATGCGCGCCGCCGTCAACGAGAAGCGCAAATATTTCAACGAGCCGCCGTTGTCGGCAAGCGACTTCCTGAAGCTGATGCGTCAGAAGCGCGCCATCGTCGAGCTTGACAACAAGCTTGCGTCACGCTCCGTCAACGAAGGATTTTCAGGGGGTGAGAAGAAGCGTAACGAGATATTCCAGATGGCTGTGCTTGAGCCTCGCCTGTCAATACTTGACGAGACCGACTCCGGTCTTGACATCGATGCGCTCCGCATAGTTGCCGGCGGTGTCAACAAACTGAAGACCGACCGCAACGCCACTATCGTCATAACCCACTATCAGCGTCTGCTCGACTACATCAAGCCTGATTTCGTGCATGTGCTCTACAAGGGCAGAATCGTGAAGACAGCGGGTCCGGAGCTGGCGCTCGAACTTGAAGAGAAGGGTTACGACTGGATAAAACAGAACGAAAATCACGATTGACCATGAGCAGTCTCTCACAATACACAGATATCTACCGCGACCACCGGGAGACTCTCGACAGCCACTCGGCTCCGGTAATCAACGCCCTGCGGCAAGAGGCATTTGACGCACTGAAGGGGAAAAGTCTCCCCGACAGAAACACCGAGGGTTATGAAAAGACCTCGATAGAGGAGATGATGGCTCCCGACTTCGGGCTAAACATCAACCGAGTCAATATCCCGGTCGATGTGGCGGCATCGTTTCACTGCGGAGTGCCCAACCTGAGCACACTGCTCGGCATCGTGGTCAACGACGAGTTTCACCCCGTAGGGTCGCTTCAGTCACGTCTACCCGAAGGAGTGATATTCGGCAGTCTTGCCAAAGCCGCCACCGAGCATCCGGAGCTTGTCGGCAGATACTACGGAAAAGTCGCATCGCTCGATTCCCCCACCACCGCTCTTAACACGATGCTGGTAGAAGATGGCGTGATGATTTATGTGCCGAAGGGCGTGACACTTGAAAAGCCGCTGCAACTTGTCAATATATTCAGCTCCCCCACTCCGCTCATGGCTGTGCGCCGCGTGTTGATAGTGATGGAGGAGGGCGCATCGGCACAGCTGCTTGTGTGTGACCACACCCAGGACTCGTCGCAGAAATATCTGTCGTCGCAGGTAGTCGAGATTGTGCTCAACGCCAATTCGCGGCTCGACTATTACGATCTTGAGGAATCGGGCGAAGGCACCTCGCGCTGCTCGTCGATATATGCCCGTCAGGAGGAAAATTCATCGCTGATTGTCAACGGCATGACCCTCAGCTGCGGAACCACCCGCAATGACTATAATATAGAAATCACCGGCAACGGATGTGACACCCTCCTTGCAGGGATGGCAATCGCATCGGGTCACCAGCATATCGACAACAACTCGTCGGTCAATCATCTCGGCTCTTATTGCCATAGCCGCCAGCTGTTCAAATATGTACTTGACGATGACGCCTCCGGTGCTTTTGAAGGAGGAATCACGGTCAATGAAGGAGCAGTCAAGACCGAAGCATACCAGAGCGACCGCAACCTGCTCGCATCGACAGGCGCGAAGATGCATACCAAGCCGCAGCTGCTCATATACTGCGACGACGTGAAGTGCAGCCACGGAGCCACGACCGGACAGCTCGACCAGGAGGCGCTGTTCTACATGCGTTCACGCGGTATCGGCGAGAAACTTGCGCGCACGATGCTCATGCAGGCATTTATGTCGGAAGTGATTGACACCGTGAGAATGGAAGGACTACGCGAGCGCCTTCACCTTCTTGTCGAAAAGCGTTTTCAGGGACAGGAATCATTCTGCGGTGACTGCATGACGAGCTGCCTCTCGGCAAAAAAACAGTAAATCATGGACAATTACGATGTAAACCGGCTGCGTTCCGATTTTCCCGCCCTTGACAGGAAAATCTACAACCGCCCGCTCATATATCTCGATAACACCGCCACATCGCAGACACCGCGTCAGGTGGTGGAAAGCATCGAAAACATTTACTACAACACGAAGGCAAACGTGCATCGTGGCGTACACACCCTGTCGCAGGAGATGACATCGCTGCAGGAAGCGGCGCGCGAAAGGATACGGGGATGGATAAACGCTTCCTCGACCCAAGAAATCATCTTCACGCGCGGCACCACGGAGGCAATCAACCTCGTTGCATCGTCGTATGGCGGCACATTTTTCCATGACGGGGATGAAATAATCATCAGCGTCATGGAGCACCATGCCAACATAGTGCCGTGGCAACTGCTCCATAGCCGTGTCAACGTGAAGCTGCGTGTAATCCCGATGGATGACAGCGGTGTGCTTGACATGGATGCCTACCGCAAACTGTTCAACGAACATACGGCGATGGTCTCGATAGCCCATGTGAGCAATGTGCTCGGCACGGTCAATCCGGTAGCGGAGATAATCAGGGAGGCACACGACCATGGTGTGCCGGTGCTGGTCGACGGTGCGCAGGCAGTAGCCCATCAGCGTGTCGACGTGACGGCGCTCGACTGCGACTTCTATGTGTTTTCATCTCACAAGATGTACGGTCCTTCCGGAGTGGGAGTGCTTTACGGCAAGCGCGGACTGCTTGAGAAGATGCCCCCCTATCAAGGCGGAGGCGAGATGATTGGCAATGTGAGCTTCGAGCACACCACCTTTGCCGAACTGCCGTTTAAATTTGAGGCGGGGACACCCGACTTTGTGGATATCGCCGCGTTCAAGAGTGCCATCGACTATCTGGAGCCGATAGGCATGGAGGCAATTGCTGCCCACGAGCACCGGTTGCTTGACTACGTGATGCCGCAGATGAGGGAAATTCCCGGAATGAGGATATTCGGCACCGCTCCCGGAAAAGATGCCATAATATCGTTTCTTATCGGCAATGCCCACCATTATGACACGGGGATGTTGCTTGACAAACTTGGCGTTGCCGTGCGCACGGGTCACCACTGCGCGGAACCGCTCATGCACCGGCTCGGCATCGAAGGCACTGTGCGCGCCTCGTTCGGGTTGTATAATACCATCGAGGAGTGTGACGCGTTTATCGCCGCGCTCAAGCGCGTAGCAGCGATACTGGAATAGAGTTGTCAGTTGTCAGATTTCAGTTGTCAGATTTCAGTTCGTAAGGGATACAGAAGGACTGAGGGGCAGAAGTGACAAAGTTTTTTTGAAGTTGCCCAAGAGTAGGGCTGTACCTTGGTGCAGCCGTCTTTGCTCCGTGATGATTCCTCCGGAAACATCTGCGCTTGGGCTTGCTTTCCGTCGGTATCGCTTCCCTCAACCGACGGCTAAATAGGGATTATCCCCTGACGGGGAAAGAGTTGTCGGTTGAGAGTTGTCAGAGGGCAGTTGTCAGTTAGACGGGGTCGTTAGTGACCTTAGGGTCGTTAAAGGCCTTAAGGACAGGATAATAAACAAAAATGTGTATCGAAAAAAAATTCGATACACATTTTTTATGGATAATAAATAATGTTGATTACTTAACTAGGACTTTGCTTACCTTGTTGCCCTGACGTACAACATAGATACCGTTTGCGGGGTTGACAACCTTCACCCCCTGAAGATTGTAGTACTCAACAGGAGCATTCTCCTCTACAGCCACGTTGTCGATACCTACAGTAGGACTCTTGGCAGGAACAAGATCGATTTTAGTTACAGTAATATTTTCACCTACAAACATAAGGCTCTGATTAGCTGTAGCGTCAGTAAGTTCCTTTACATCGTCTTCACCAAGTGTAATTGAAAAGACTCCTGATGCTTCTGAAATATTAACGGTACCGTATTGTTCCTGAAAACCTTCACAAAGTGCAAAACCGGGAAGAATTGCCTGATCCCAATTAGCGAGGAGCAGTTGGACCTTAAGATTGCAATACTTTTGAGCAGCAGCATCTCCGGTATTTACATAAGACACTTCCAATTTATCACCGGCTTTAATTTTTGCAGCGACAAAAGAAGCAACCGGTATCTTGATTGCGTTTTCCCACCAGTCAAGTGCCTGATCACCCGACCATAATTCTTTAACAGCATCCGGGTCTACAACAGCAGCATTCTGAAGATAGGCAGCCTTAAGAGTCACTGTCCCGGCTTTTGAAGACTGTACATAAATCTGCTTTACAGAGTTTTTGATATCAGCATTGAGGGGAGCAACTATTTTTGAAGCTCCGGCTGTACCCATTGTAGCTTCTGAAATACCTTCAGTACCACCTTCCGCTATTGCATTATATTGTATTACTACTTGAATATCAAATTCGACCGGCTCAAATTCCACAACAACTTCATCGTAAGCACTGTAGTCAACATCACCAAGCCACCAGCCACGACCAGACCAGTCGCTGTCATAAGTAATAGTCTTAGTCTCGGCATCATAAGAAGAACCCCAGCCTGCACCGAGATCCGCCAATGAAAGGTCAAGAGTCTCTGCATTAACAGATGATACTGCAAGAGCTGCGACAGCAGCAAAAGAGAGTAAATTTTTAATCATAATGTTTGATTTAGGTTATTAAATTAGGTTAGTTAATTCTTTTTTATGTTAAGGTCATGCAAATATAATCACAAATTGTGCGCGTCAATGATACTATTTTATCCCATTATGGTACTTTATTTCATTCGTATATAATTTAACAATCCAACGCAATAGAGTTTGTCGGCTTAATATTTTTGAATTACATGCCGTTTGCCTAACTTTGCATATATCCATATAATAATATACATCATGCACAACATCAATATTCACATCAACCGTCTCGGACCAATCGAAGGGCCGGTAACAATCGGGCTTAAACCGTTCCTTATCTTTTCCGGACCGTCGGGTGTTGGCAAAAGTTACCTGTCGCTGCTTGTGCATTATGTCTACCGTATTATCACAGGCGAAGGGCTACGCGAAGTGCTTGAAGTTCATCAGATTGACTATGAACGGTTAAAAAACGGGCTTCCCGATGACACCAATCTGCTTTACCGCGTCTCTACCGGTGAACTTGTAAAATGGATAAATGAGTGTGGCATCGACTACCTGCGACAGACTCTCGGCGACCCCAACCTGAAAGCTGATTTCAGAATTGAGTTTGCAGGTCTACCCGAAAATTTTTCATTTACCCTGAAAAGAGGTACAATGAGCCTTGGCTCCGGTGAAGTCATTGATCATATCGAGACACTTAACCTGATTGAGCTGGACGACCCTATCAACCTGCCCACCAACGGAGTCGCGTGGAAAAACCTTCCGTTCCGCTTCCTGATAGCCCATTTCCTCCGGCGTCTCTATGACATCGACATCACGCAGACATTCCTTATGCCTCCGTCGCGAGGCAGTCTGCTTGCGTTGCCTGAGAGCGCCAGGGCAATGATTAGCGGTATGTATCGCGAATTTATAAACGACCTCGCGATACTAAAAAGCATCTCGCCGGCTCAACCTCGGTCAAAAGAATCAAATGAAGAGATTGAGCAAAAAGTGCAATCCACGCTGAAGGAATCAATACTGCACGGCGACATATCAATAGTTGACGACGAGATTGTGTACAAACTCGCCGAAGGACTCTCCATACCTATCACAGCAGCGGCATCGTCAATAAAAGAGCTTACCCCGTTTGCAATAATGCTGCAGAAAGGATACCTCGGACAATGCTCGACCCTTTTTGAAGAACCGGAGTCGCATCTACACCCGGAATTACAAGTAAAAGTAGCCGAACTGCTCTGCTATTCAATAAATGCGGGTGCCCATCTGCAGATAACCACCCACAGCGATTACCTGCTGCGACAAATCAATGACCTGGCTCGCCTCGGCATAATGCGCGGTATCATGAATGATACCGACAGATTCGCAGAATATTGCTCACAGCTTGGATTTGACCCCGAAGCCGCACTGCCTACAGGCAGCATAGGGGCATATTACATCAAACCGACGCGCGCCGGTCGTTCCATGGTAGAGGAACAGGACACAAGCATGGGAGTACCGTTTGACACATTTAAGACTGTCATTGACGAGACCATGCAGCGAAGCGCAAAGGTTTACGACGATCTTGAGGATATAATTGAGTCACACCGAGACCCCGATAACGATGAACAGGATAATAACTAATTTCAATAAACTATACCCTGCTTTTGCAGCAAAGCTTGTCAGCGGTTCCGATGTGGTTATTTTCGAGCATGAGAACATAGGTAAACCTAACACCTTTCAAAAATTAACGGTAAAAAATGTGACCGGATGGAATTTTTCAAGAGATTTTCTTGAAAATACCAAATCATTTCACTCCAAAGCCCAAAATGGGGTAACAGCCGACCTGGAGTGTCACGACATCATGACGCGAGAGTGTGACGGTCTCTTTTGCCGTGAGGAGGGCGATGATATCGTATTTCATTTCTTTGAACTTAAAAGCTCATTTGAAGTCGACAATCTTTCAAAAGCCAAGAATCAGATAGTGGGGAGCTATCTGAAAATGCTTCATCTGCTTGCTCCCTTGCAACACTTCGGCAGTAAAAATATAACCATGCAGGGGCATATAATAATTTACGAACCTACCCCCGAAAAGCTGTCGACATTCAAAGACCTTACCGACCATAAATCGCGTTTTTGCCTGAGAATACATAATGACAAGAGATGCCACATGCCGGCTGATAAATGCTCGCGTTTCTGGCATCCACTGACCTGCCCCGATATCTCTCTCGACCTTACAGAACTGCCCTTCGGCACAATCTCCCACCAGATTACGCTATAGGGATGGTGCCCTGTCGGGCAACGTGGCTGCGGGCAGGCGCGGGCGGAGGCGGGACTATGGTTGCCATCGGGACGCGAGCTGCCTTCCAGGCGCCCCTACAGCTACGCGATACGCACTGATTCACAAGCCGTTGTAGGGGCAGTGGAAGCTCATCCGCATACACGCACCACGCGGCAATCGTCATGCACCGGCTTTATCCCCGTTCCAGGGGGATAATCCAAATTTAGCCGTAGCGATACCCACGGACAGCGAGCTCTCCCTCATATCGTTTCCCGACAGGGAATCATCAACCGTGCGACAAGATGATTCCTACGGAAACATTGATTTTGCCCCTATTTCCGTCGGTATCGCTGCGCTCAACCGACGGCTAAATGTAGATGATGCCCTGTCGGGCAACATGGCAGCGGGCGGACGCGGGCTGCCTTCCAGCCGCCCCTACAGCTACGCGATACGCGCTGATTCACAAGCCGTTGTAGGGGGGGACGAGTAGATGCAAGCCCGCGTCCCGACTATAAATAATTAAATTTTTGCTATAGTTCGTATAGATATAGCGGGTGATTACCGTGACAAACTAAAAGCTATCGGAATATTCATCTGTGACCTGACAGGTTGCCCGTTATATTGAGCAGGAGTCCATCTCGGCATTGACTTAATCAATCTAATTGCCTCCTTATCTAAATCCGGGTCCTTATATCTGATAACAGTCACCTTGCCTATGGAACCATCCTTTTCAATGACAAAAGAGACCACAACCCTTCCTTGAATATCGTTTTCTTTTGCCACGGCAGGATAACGCAAATTCTCCCCCAGCCACCGATACAGAGCCTGTTGACCACCGGGAAATTCAGCCCCAGTATCGGGATTAGTGCAAATTTCATCAGAGGAGGTATTCGTATTGACAGATTTCCGCCACGGGGCATAGGAGTCGGGGTTGAAAACAATCGGGACAGCGAAATAGCTTCGACAGTTAGTCGATATGCCGCCCGGGGTAAATAACGGCATGTTACTTGCGAGCCTCAGTGCCTCTCGATTCATTCCGGGGGTGCCCGACTTGATAATCACAGGATTGGAAAATTTACCGTCATAACCGACAATACCTGCCACTACCACACGACCCTTCCCTTTCTCACCATCCGTTTCAACCGGATATCTCATATTATAGCATACCCAGTCAGCAAACTTCTCATCGCCACCTATCATCTCCGGATACCGGGAAAGGCGACTCATGGGAAACACCTCGTATCCTCCATCAATTTTTTGCGCAGCAAGATTATACTCATCTATGCGCGTTTTCAGTTCTGGCATTCCTTCCAACACTTTGTCCCAATCCATTTCCATGGGGGTCATGAAATGTAACGAGCCTGTTATCTTTGACGGGTTTTGTACCTTATTAAGCCATACCTGGGCGGCTTTGGCGAGATTAAGCTCGCGAGCCATGTCGACGGGCGAGGTTGCGGTTTTGGTCACATCCGCAGCAGGATTACGATAGGTAATGCTGTTTTCCGCCGCGAGAAGTGCGGCAAGCTCCGCACCACCCATATCACTCAGGTATTCCCCCGACGTATAAATCTCCCAATAAATTTTGAATGCCCGCTCCCAAAGCTTCTTTTTGTAGCATATCGAAGCCAAGTCTTCCTTATATGCAGGTGACACCTGGGAAGCCCTGTAATACATGTCTTCTGCGCGGTTAAAATCGACAGACACCCCTACTCCAAGCTCATAGCATCTGCCCATTTTCATCATACAGAAGGGGTCGCCCAATTTTACCCCCTTTTCCCAAAGTTCTATCGCTTTAGGGGTATTGCCATTCTTATAGTAATAAGATGCAAGATTAATGATTGCCGGGACATGCCCTCCGGCTACCGCCTTAGTGTACATATTCATCATGATGGTTTTATCGGCTGTGACTCCCAGACCGTTTTCATACATCTGTCCGAGGGCATTCAGTGCGGGGAGGCTTCCCGACTTTGCCGCCTGCTGGAGCATCGGGAGTGCCATATCATAATTTCCCCTTTCGAAATATTCCAGCCCGACTTCCTCATTATACTGGTTCCGCGCTGTATTATAATCGGCTCTTACATTCAGCACTGCAATAAGCAGCAGCAAAATTACTATTGTTCTTTTCATGATTATCCTGATTATTTCTTTTTAAATCTTATATCGATTCCTCCGTAATATTCAAATATCTCCACTTTGAATTTACCATAGGTTCCTTCAGCAAAGCGATAATTGTCATCATCTTTCAGCACTTTAAGTTTCATTTTCTCCGCAAATGCATCAGACAGTTGCTGTCTCTTTCCCTCTGCCTTTCCTTTCATATTCAACATAAGGGATATCTTATCAGGCTTTGCCTTCTTATTGAGGACATTAGTCATTCCCCACCATCCATCGGAAACGAGTTCAAAAAATTCCCCGTCTACCTCAAGAGTGGCATCGACATCTTTAGTAATGGTAAAATCTTTCAACTGTATAGAACCGTAGCTTCCAAGCCGGTTTTCATCTATGCCATATTTCTTCATCAAATCGCCTATGGACATATTAAAGTTGACATCATACACACCATCTTGAGTGACTGACTTCATGACCTCTTCAACCACCGCCTCAGCATTGAAATATCGTGAACAGACAAATAATTCATCTGTACTTGCAAAAATATCCTCATTCTGAGACGCAAGATATGACATCGATACATCCTTGAACTGAGGATTAACAACATAATTTCCTTTACGGTCAATCAGACCGGACTTTCCATCCTTAGTTACCCATGCCCATTTATTTTGGATGAATGAGGTCGCCAACCCGAATTGCGGATTAATAACGATTTTTCCTTTACGGTCAATGTAGCCCCATTCATCGCCGATTTTGACCGGTGCCATATCGCTGTCACCAAAGCCGGTAAAAAAGATAGCGGAAAATTGAGGATTGATTACAATCTTCCCCTGGGCGTCACACCAGCCCCATTCATCACCGACCTTAATAATAAGCCGGTCGCCATCAGGCAACATCCGGGAAAACTGCGGGTTGATAACAAATTTGCCTGTCTTGTCAATCACACCCTCTTCACCGGCATAGTTCTCCACAATGGCACGACCGTTTATAAACGAGCTTTTAGCTTGGTAAGTAGAGTCGGATATAACCCATTTTCCGTTCTTGTCGATATACCCGGACCTATATCTTTCTTCGACCCATGCAAGACCGTCACTGAAAGGATGACCGCTATCAAATGTCGGCTCGATTACAAATTTTCCATTGCGGTCAATGTAGCCGTATTTTCCATCTGCCGTCTCCACCAGCGCAAGTCCTTCGCTAAACGCCCATACGCGTTCAGCCTCCTTCATCACAAGGAGTTCCTTTCCATCCTTGTCTATCAACACCGGAGGTCCCTCAGGCTCAACGGTCCAAGCCCCTTCTTCCGTAAAGAAAGTGGCGGAAGCGTATTTTGGAGAAATCACAAAAGTTCCCTTTTCATCAATATAGCCACACTTGTCTCCCTTTGCCACGCATGCACGTCCTTTAAAAAACGCATCCGCTTCTGTAAATTGAGGATTGATTTCATAATTACCTTCCAGATTCACATATCCCCAGGAGTCTCCGCTCTTTACCGGCACCAGGTCAACCTGTGCTTTTTCATAATGACTTCCGCAAGATGACACAACAAGCCCGGCAATTACCGCTGATGATAGAATAATCTTTTTCACTGGGCTGTTCATATTCAAAATTACCTGCCCGGCCGACTCCCCTGTCAAGCGATTAAGAGAATAGTAAAAAAGAAGAGCGTAGGAATCTGTATCTGTTACCGTCCTACTGTTGGAGGCTTCTCGCATTGCCTAATCGAAGTCGGACGGCAACGCCAGAAGCCCACGCTTGTATATGCAATCAATGCACCCGGCAACTTCTCTCACGACAAACTTACCGGACACAAAATATTACATATCCACGGGCATCTACCGTTGCCTAATCCCTGACTTCGATTTGAAATTTTGCGAGAATTTCCAACAGTCAAGAATCAGCGCGGATAAACGCTTTCTTATGTATGTAGCTGCAAATTTATAAATTATATTTGAACTTCCGAGAAAGCATGTTGAAAAACATAATATAGCATTAAAGATGATTCCTGACGGAAACATCCGGGGAGACTTGCTTTCCGTCGGTATCGCTACGCTCAACCGACGGCTAAACAAAGATGATGCCCTGTCGGGCAACGTGGCTGCGGGCTGCCTACAGCTACGCGATACGCGCTGATTCACAAGCCGTTGTGGGGGGGGCGAGTGGAAGCTCGCCCGCATACACGCACTACGCGGTGGCTTTAAGGGCTTTAAGGTCATTAGAGTCGTTAGGGACCTTAACGACTCCGACAACGGAAAACTTCTCCGGTCGACTTTCGCTATTTTTTTCACCGAATATTCTTCGTATATGTGGCTTAAAAAATTGGCTTCGCCAACGCGAACCGACCTTCGGTCGACTTTCGCTATTTTTTTCACCGAATATTCTTCGTATATTTGGCTTCGCCCAATATACTCCCGCTCGGTAATGCCAAATAAATTTGGCATTACACTCGGCTTATTCGTATATTTGGCTTAAAAAATTGGCTTCGCCAACGCGAACCGACCTTTGGTCGACTTTCGCTATTTTTTTCACCGAATATTCTTCGTATATTTGCAATAATAATCGTGTGTGGCAGGGATTGAGGGATGTACCGTCATGAGAGCCGACCGATTTAAAATCCGCAATAGATGAAAAAGATTGTTATACTGCCTGCGGCGCTCGCAATGGCGCTAAGCGGACACCCACAGGTCAACTCGCCCAATCCGGAAGGGTTTGTAACCCGGGGCGAACTGATGTATCGTGACAATAATTATACGGGAGCCATCGACCAGCTTACCTCGCCGGAAACCGGGCTTGCATCGCCCGACGACATCGAGGCTGCTGCCTATACGGCGGCACTTGCCTATCTGAAATCAGGATCGATTGAAGAGGCGAGACGGGAGTTGGTAAAGTTTGTCGACGAGTATCCCGCATCGCGCTTCAGGCTTGAGGCAAAGATGGGAATCGCCGACTGCGACTTTTTTGACGGCAATTATAAAAAGGCTCTCGCGGGCTACCGCATGATAGACAAGGGCGGTCTTAACCTGGCGGCGCAGGAAGATTACGACTACCGTACCGCCTACTGCCTGATGATGCTCGACGACTACGATAAGGCTCTCGCAGGATTCCGCCGGCTGCAGGGAGTCGACCGCTACGCAGGTGCGTCACGCTTCTATCAAGGTTATATCTATTACGCGCAGGGAGCCTACGCAGAAGCGAAGAAATATTTCACCGAAGCTGACACCCGCACCGCACCCGGCAACCGAGCACCCTATTATCTCACCCAGATAGCCTACATCGACCATGACTACGACAAGGCACTCGCACTTGCCAAGGCACACATCAACGACATCCCGGAATACCGCTCCGAGATGCAGCGCATAGCGGGCGAGTCGCTCTACAACCTCGGCGATGAAGAGGGGGCGTTGCCATACATAGCGGAATATACAGGCGACGTGACCAATCCGAAACCGTCGGCAATGTACATACTCGGTGTGTGCCAGTACAAGGACAGCGACTACGAAGCCGCCATACACACCTTGCAGCCGGTGACGGCATGTGACGACGCGATGGGGCAGTCGGCATACCTTTATATAGGTCAGTCATATCTGCAGACAGGCAACGTCAACGCCGCCCTGCTCGCACTTGAAAAAGCCTACCGCATGGACTATGACCGCGAGGTGCAGGAAACGGCATTCTACAACTACGCCGTGGCAAAAGCCGAAGGCGGACGCACACCGTTCGGCAGTTCGGTGAGCATGTTTGAAGATTTCCTGAAGCGTTACCCCGAATCGCGCTACGCCCCCGAAGTGGAGGAATATCTCGTGACCGGATACATGACCGACAATAATTACGAGCAGGCACTCGCCTCGATACAGAAGATACGCCGGCCGTCGGCAAAGATACTCACCGCCAAGCAGCGTGTACTCTACACCCTCGGCACCCGCGATGTAGCCGCAGGACGAATCTCGCAGGCAATAACCCGGTTTACCGAGGCAAAATCGCTTGCAGCCCATAACAAGGCAATCGCCACGGAATGTGACCTCTGGCTCGGTGACTGCTACTACCGTCAGGGCGAATATGCCCGCGCGGCAAGAGCCTACAACGATTATCTGAAATCGTCGCGCGCCAATGATGCCAACCGTCAGCTCGCCTACTATGACCTCGGCTATGCCGAGTTTGCCCAAAAGCGTTACAACGATGCCGCCGCCGATTTCGCGCGTGTGGTGAAAAATCCCGGCAATCTTGAACAGAGCCTTGTCGCCGACGCTTACAACCGTCTCGGCGACTGCCGGTACTATCAGTCGGACTTCACCGCTGCATCGACCTATTACGACCAAGCCTACAGCCTCAACCCCGAGGCAGGCGACTACGCCCTTTTCCAGAAAGCGATGATGAAGGGTCTCGTAAAGAATCACCACGGAAAAATCGAGTCGCTCGATGACATGATGGAGCGTTATCCCACATCGGGACTCCTCCCCGCCGCCATGCTCGAAAAGGCGGAAAGCTACGTGGCGCTTAACCGTCCCGGCGACGCGGTGGTCATCTACGAGTCACTTGTGAAACGCTACCCGACGACCGCGCAGGGCAGAAACGGATATCTGCAGCTTGCCATCACGCAGCTTGCCCAGGGTAAGACCGACCGGGCGATAGAGTCGTACAAGACGGTGATACGCAACTACCCGACGAGCGAGGAGGCGCGTGTGGCGTCAGACGACCTCAAGCGTCTCATGGCAGACGAGGGCCGACTCAGCGAGTTCAGCTCATTCATAGCGGCTGTTCCCAACGCACCGAAGTTCCAAACCTCCGAGCTTGACGCGCTCACCTTCCAGGCAGCCGAACGCGCCTATCTTAACGACAAGAGCAAGACCACGCGTCTGAAAGACTACATAGCCCAATATCCGGGCGGCAGATACGAGACTCAGGCATTGACCTATCTATCGCAGTCTGCGCTTGAATCGGGCAATCCCGCCGAAGCGTTGAAATACGCGACACAGCTCACCGAGCGCTACCCCGACTCGGAAGCCGCCGAAGATGCGCTTGCCATCAAGGGCAACGTGGAGTATGACCTCGGCAACGGAGAAGCCGCCCTCGCCACATTCCGCAAACTGGAATCGCGCGCATCGGCATCACGCAACATAGTGACCGCACGTCTCGGCATTATGCGCGTGTCGCGTGACATGAACCGCCACTCCGACGTAATCGAGATGGCTGACCGTCTGCTCAAATCGACCGCTATCGGCACCGCCCAGAAAAACGAAATAATCTACTCACGCGCCTACGCCCTGTCGCAGACCGGCAAAGCCGACGAAGCGGTAAAAGAGTGGGAAAAGCTCGCCAAAAACACCGATGATATCTACGGTGCGAAATCGGCATACTATCTCGCCCAGCACTATTTCGACACCGGATCGACCAAGAAAGCAAAAACCGCAGTCGAGAAGCTGATCGACTCCAACACGCCCCACGACTACTGGCTTGCGCGAGGCTACATACTGCTGAGCGACATCTGCCGGAAGCAGGGAAGCGACTTCGAGGCGACCGAATATCTCAAAAGCCTGCGTGACAATTACCCCGGCAAAGAGAAAGACATATTCATGATGATTGACGAGCGATTAAAGTAATCCACCACATCCAAGCAACATACAATGACACATAACATATATAATATAGCCGCAGCGGTAATCACGCTCGGCATATCGGCGACAGCGACAGCCGACGACCTCACCAAGGAAATCACGGTGGAGAAAGATATTGTGGTGCAGGAGCGCGAGGCACAGAAACTATCACAGCTTCCTCAGTTTAACCTGCCCGCGATTGAGACTCAGAAACTCAGCTGGACCGACCGGGGCGTGGCGGCGCCGCTCACCCACGACATCACCCTGCTCCCCCCGGCTGCATACGCCGCATCAATCGCTAAATCGCCTTACCGCGGCTACATCGATGCCGGATATTTTCCGACATTCGAGCTTGGAGTGTCGGCAGGTTACAGGATAATCGACAATGACGCCACACGCCTGGGCGCATGGCTGCAATATGACGGCAGCGACTACAAACGCAACAACCGCGAAGGCGACAAGCTACACATGCGCGACCACACTGCCACCATCGGCATGAATCTCCGTCACAGCGTCGGGGAAGCGGGAACGCTTGACGCGCATCTCGCCTACTCGCTGTCGGCGTTCAAGTCGCCCGCACTCACAGGAGACCCGACGTCGCAGACCACCAACACCGTCCAAGCCGGCATAGGATGGCAGGGAACGGCAGGCAGTTTCCGCTATAATGCGGCTGTCGACTACGGATTTTTCAACTTTTCGGAAGGAATGTCTACCGGCAGCATGGGTGGCACCAATATCAAACCCCTCACTGAAAACCACGCCACAATAACCCTGGGGGGAGTCTACGGGCTGAACGAAAACAACTACATAGGAGCAGATATCAACACGGCATTTGCCGGAGCGACAAACACGGTGAAAATCATCAGCTCCGGTGCGATTTTCTCACATGAGATGCGCGGCAACTACAACCACGGCTATGTTGCCGTGACACCGTATTACCGCCATGCCGCTCCCTCCTATTCATTCAAGATAGGTCTACAGCTATATGACACATGGGGAGGCGACAACGGCTTCAGGATAGCACCCGACATCCGCGCCGACTGGCATTCGGGCGACAAATTTGCCATCTACGCCCGATTTACCGGGGGCACACCGTCGCTCAACTCGATGTCATCGCTCTTCGCCGTAAACCATTACATCAATCCGTCGCTCGCCTACGGTGACAGCTGGAGGCAGTGGAATGTCGACGCCGGATTCATCATCGGACCATTTTCCGGCGCAAGCATCGAGGCATGGGGTGGTACCGGTAAGGCAAAAAACTTGCTGCTGCCCGCTCTTTTCACCAATTTCAACAATCTTGACGGTATGTATTCCGCTATCGATTTCACCAATCTACACTACGGCGTGGCGCTCAATTACAATTACCGCGACATGGCAAGCCTGCGCATAGCCTACGAAGGCGCTCCTCAAGAGTATGACAAGGGTAACGCACTATGGCTTGACAGGGCAAAAAATGTGCTTGACGCAACCCTCACCGTCACCCCTATAAAGGCACTTGATCTCTCGCTCGGCTATGAGCTGCGCAGCGGCAGGGCGACCTACGAGGTATCGCCGTCGGGAATCGGACAGGCACAGTTTGCCGACAACCTGTATGTTCAGCGCGTCAAGCTCGGCGATGTCAGCAACCTTCGATTCGGCGCTTCATATAAAATCACTGAAGCATTTACCGTGGGCGCGCAGCTCGACAATCTGCTCAACGAAAAGTGGGACACCTTCTACGGCATTCCTGCCAAAGGCATCAGCGGGCTTGTCGGCATAGGATATAAATTCTGATAACACAAAATACACAACCTAATCACTAACACGATGAAACTGACAAAACTACTCGCCACGGCACTGATAGCCGCCTGTGGCAGCACTGCACTCCATGCCGCGCCGGTGATACCGCGTGACGAGGCGATGGAACAGCGTATCGACAAGCTTCTGAAGAAGATGACGCTCGATGAAAAAGTAGGGCAGATGGCAGAGCTTACACTCGGTGTGCTCGGCGGACCGTTTGACCCCGCGACACGCTCCGACTTCACCATTTCCAAAGATTCGCTCGACAAAATTCTCGGCAAATACAAGGTAGGCTCAATACTCAACGTAGCCGACATCGCACTTACCCCCGAGCAATGGTACTCGATAGTGTCACAGATACAGGCTTACTCGATGGAGCATATCGGCATACCGTGTATCTACGGTCTCGACATGAACCACGGTGCAAGCTACACCATGGGCGCGACTCTCTTCCCACAAAATATCAACATGGGCGCGACATTCAACCGCGAACTCGCACGTCGCGGAGGCGAGATAACCGCCTATGAGACCCGCGCAAGTGATGTGCCCTGGACCTACAATCCGACAGTCGACCTCGGTCGTGACCCGCGTTGGCCTCGTATCTGGGAAAACTATGGCGAGGATGCCTACCTGAGCGCACAGATGGGCAGCGCGACAGTGCTCGGTATGCAGGGTCCCGACCCCAATCATATCGACCGCTACCATATAGCATCCAACCTAAAGCACTTCATGGGCTACGGCGTACCGGTGAGCGGAAAAGACCGCACCCACTCGTCAATCGGCGAGCAGGAGATGCGTGAGAAGCATTTCGCACCCTATCTGGAAGCAATACGCAACGGCAAGTCGCTCTCGATAATGGTCAACTCGACCACCAACAACGGTGTTCCCTTCCACGCCAACGCCAAATATCTCACCCAATGGCTGAAGGAAGAACTCGAATGGGACGGCATGATCGTGACCGACTGGGCAGACATCAACAACCTCTACACCCGCGAATATGTGGCAACCGACAAGAAAGACGCTATACGCCTTGCCATCAACGCCGGTATCGACATGGCGATGGAGCCCTATGACGTGGATTTCTGCACACTGCTGAAAGAGCTTGTGGAGGAGGGAGAAGTGCCCATGAGCCGTATCGATGACGCGTGTGCGCGCATCCTACGTCTGAAAATGCGCCTCGGACTCTTTGAGTACCCCGACACCAAGTGGACCGACTATCCGCTTTTCGGCTCAAAAGAGTTTGCCGACGCATCGCGTCAGGCAGCAGAGGAGTCAATGGTATTGCTGAAAAACGACAACGCGCTTCTTCCTATATCCGGCGGCAAGCGCATCCTTGTCACCGGTCCTAACGCCAACTCCATGAGATCGCTCAACGGCGGCTGGACCTACACCTGGCAGGGACAGTTTACCGACATGATAGCCGGTCATCACAACACCATCTACAAGAGTCTCGCCAACCGCTTCGGGCAGGAAAATATCGTGCTTGAAGAGGGCGTGAAATATCTTGACTACCAGTGGGGCGGCAATTTCGGACCGGAAGACGCCTCAGGCATAGCCAAGGCGGTTGAAGCGGCAAAGGATGTCGACATCATCGTTGCCTGCGTGGGCGAGACAAGCTACTGTGAGACCCCGGGCAACATCAACGACCTCAACCTGTCGGCTAACCAGATAAAGCTCGTCACCGAACTGTCGAAGACCGGCAAGCCTATCGTGCTTATACTCAACGAGGGTCGTCCGCGCCTTATCGGTGAAATCGAACCGCTTGCCGGAGCAATCGTCGATATCATGCTTCCAGGCAATTACGGAGGCGAGGCACTCGCATCGCTGCTTTCGGGTGATGCCAACTTCAGCGGTCGACTCCCCATCACATATCCCAAGCACAGCGCCGCCCTCATCACCTACGACTACAAGAAGGGCGAAAGCTCACAGACCATGTCGGGTGCTTACAACTATGATGCCGTGGTGGATGTGCAGTGGATGTTCGGTACAGGATTGAGCTACACCACTTATAAATACTCCAATCTGCGCGTCAACAAGCCGGAGTTCAAGGCAGGCGACACACTCATATTCAGCCTTGAGGTGACCAACACCGGTAAAATGGCTGGCAAGGAGAGCGTATTGCTATACTCAAGCGACCTTGTTGCCTCGACTTCGCCCGATGTGCGCCGTCTGCGCCAGTTTGAGAAAATCGAACTGCAGCCGGGCGAGACCAAGACCGTCAGCCTGACTGTACCCGCCAACGACCTCGCATTTGTAGGATATGATGAAAAATGGGTGCTTGAAAAGGGTGATTTCCGCATTCAGGTAGGCGACCAGGTAATCAACGTGCGCGCCACCGAGACAAAGAAGTGGGACACCCCCAACCGCGACTGACCCTCCCAACCGGAAAATGTATAAGGATGATTTGCGCATCAAAGTCGCAAATCATCCTTTTTATATACGGAAGAATGTATTTTCGGGGAAGACGGAAAGTTTTTTCTTTTTATATGTGTGATTTTGATGGATTTTTCGTAGTTTTGCGAGTCTTTTGTTGCTATTGTAGACATTTACTATGTGTTTTGATAGCAGTCACAACATTGATCACCTATATAACCCGTGAACTTGAAATCACCGAGACAGTACGCGTATCACGCAATGCACTCACTAAATCAATCATTATATGTTAAATTTTACACCTTTTATCCGGGCGTTTGCCACAACAACCGCACTGATTTCAGCATCGGCTATGACCGGTGCGGAATTCACACCGGCAGCCCCCGGAAACCTGCAGGGACAATCCCAGGCAGGAAATGTCTATCTCACATGGAACTGGGGCAACGAGGGTCCCGTAATATTTTCATCCGGTTTTGAGGATGAAGAGTTTCCGCCTGAAGGCTGGGGCACGACCGACTGTGCGCTGGATCCTGTAGGGAACTGGTCGCGATTTGAAGGCGACTCGGAGGAAGTGCCGTTCTTTCACGGGTCGGCATCTGCCATTCTTCAGTTTGCCGAGGAGATTGTCGATGACGATCCCGAGTCGATTCATCAGGACGAATGGCTTGTAGCAATGCCTACACCCGGAGCCACATATCTCGACTTCTGGTATTATATCCATCCCCAACTGTTTGAAGATGGCAAATGGAGAGACTTCCCCGACCACTATTACGTGATGATTTCCCGCGACTGCGGTGAAACATGGACCGAATTATGGGATGCCCGTTGGGACATGGGCAACGTAGACGCGATGCAGCAGGCATCGCTGTTTCTTGGCGAGCCCACTGACGAAAACACGTTTGTTGCCTTCCGGGGACTCAGCGGTGAAACAGAGTCACTGTATTACGTATGGTTTATCGACGACGTGGAATTTCGCGGTATAGATGAAACAGCGAAAAAAGCGCCACAGCTCACCATGAGCAAACCGGGCAACCGGCCGGCATTTCCCGCAGGCATGAAGACCCATCGCCAATTCACCAGTAAGTCCAAGGTGAAAGCAAAGACTCTCCGCAGCACACCGGAAGAGGAATGGCTCAACGCAGGTCAGACAACTTTCCGCGTCTATTGCGACAATGAGATGACTGGCGACTACATCAAGACAAGATATTTCACCGACACGTCGCTCAAGGAGCCGGGCGTACATACTTTTTCCGTAATGGCATGGAACGAGGCTGAAGATATAGAATATGAAGCCTCTACAATTGACGTGGATGTAGATGTTGCCACATTCAACCCGGTGACCAATCTCAAAGTCTCCTATGAAGAAACAGGTAACAGCCGCTACAATGTCAGCGCCCGATGGGATCTTCCGGAAGGGAAGCGTGTACCCGCATATTACCGCGTGTATCTCAACGGCAAGTCGATAGGATGGATTGACGAGAGTGAAGAAAATGAACGTGCCATAACTCAGTCGGGGCTGTATAAAGGTATATACACTTTCGAAGTCGAGGCAAATTACTATGGGCCTGACGGAGCGGCTGAACGTGTCAGCGCCACAGTCACCCCCGGAACCGTTGCAGCCGTTGAAAATCTCGTTGCCGACATCCAGGGCAACAATGTCAGCCTCTCATGGAAAGCACCCGAAGCAAGCGGAGTGACTTACGATGTCTACCGCGGAAGCGAAAGAGTGGGCGCCAACATAAGCGAGACAAGCTTTGTCGACGCGGGTGTTGATGACGGAATGTACCGCTACAATATTCATGTAGTGTATCCCGACGGTCAAATATCGCTGCCTGTCTATGCCGATGTAGAGATAGGCGACATAATGCCGGTGTCACTCCCTGTTGTCGCCGATTTCAATGACGGACACCTTCCTGCAGGCTGGATGATTGAGCTGATCGATCCGCGTCAAAATGTCAAGGAGATGTATGCATGGCGTTTCGACAACTGGTTTGAAAGTGAATTCCCCGCCGAACTCGGACATCAGGAGGGCTTTGCCTCAGTAAGCGGTGTTGCAGCCGCCATGAATAAACTTGAGTGCCATCTTGTAACACCTCTGATATCATTCCCCGCTGATTCACAGCCGGAAGTATCATTCATCAGTTTCTATGGTGAGGAGAAACCGGGACCGCTGGGATCGGCAGTTTTTGAGTTCCGCTATTGTAAGGAAAATGAATCGGAGTGGACGGTGATTAAAGATCTCGCGGCTGTTGAAAACGGTCGACAGAGCTATCCTCTTTCCGTCCTTGCAGGAAGTAACGCCCAGTTATGCTGGAGTTTCCTCTCATGCAATTCGGGCTATGCCTTAGTGGATGACATACATATCAGTAATGCTGCCGGTATTGACACTCCGGAAATGTTACCGGCAAGCGGCTTAGCTGATGTATATACCATAGACGGCAGGAAAGTGCTGGAACAACAGCCTGTCGAATCACTTTCATCGCTGCGGGGCGGCATATATGTGGTCAAGGTCGGTGACGTGACCTACAAACTGCTTTGCAAATAATCGTGACCTGACTTGAATAAATACAAATAAGAGAGGGTGCATCAAAGTTTGATGCACCCTCTCTTTTATTTCTTACTGATTTCAGAGGGGATATTGGTCGAAGGCGTAGAGAAGGGTTGAGAGGTAGCGTTCGCCGGTGTCGGGAAGGAGTGCTACGATGGTTTTGCCGGCGTTTTCGGGGCGTTTCGCAATCTGCTCGGCGGCATACATAGCCGCGCCCGAGGAAATGCCTACCAGCAGACCTTCGAGGCGCGCCAAATTTCGGGATGCCTTTATCGCTTCGTCATCCGTTACGCGTATTATCTCATCAACGACCGATGAATCGTAATTGCCGGGGATGAATCCGGCACCGATACCTTGAATCTTGTGAGGTCCCGGCTTGTCGCCCGACAAGACTGCGGAACTGTCGGGCTCGACGGCGACAGCCTTTATTGCCGGATTCAGCTCCTTGAGCCGTCGCGCTGTGCCGCAAAGAGTGCCTCCGGTACCGACACAAGCCACGAAGAAATCAACCTTGCCATCGGTGTCGCGCCATATCTCCTCAGCAGTGGTACGGTAATGACGTGCGGGATTTGCCGGATTCTCAAACTGCTGCGGGATGTAAGAGCCGGGAGTCGCCCGATGCAGTTCATCGGCACGACGTATAGCCCCCGCCATCCCTTCCTGACCGGGAGTAAGCACAAGAGTGGCACCGAGAGCCTTGAGAAGATTCTGACGCTCGACACTCATGGTATCAGGCATGGTCAGTATAAGTTTGTAGCCTTTCACGGCAGCCACCCATGCAAGTCCGATGCCGGTGTTTCCACTCGTCGGCTCAATAATCGTGGCACCGGGAGAAAGCAGCCCGCGTTTCTCGGCATCCTCAATCATGGCAAAGGCTATGCGGTCCTTCACGCTCCCACCGGGATTGAAACTTTCTATTTTTACAAGCAGACGGGCGTGGAGGTTGTCGGTTTTCTCGATATTGGCAACTTCAAGCAACGGGGTATTTCCGATAAGTTCGGTAAGTGATTTATAAACCTTAGCCATAATGAATGATATTTAATGATTTTGCAAAATTAGTCGCATAACGGTTATCATGCAATAGCATAAACGCAATAGCGGTGACTAATTGTTCAGAAAGAGATGCGATAAGTGTCGTAAATCACTGAACGCCCCCCAAATTCCTCCTTATGAGCGACCATGCCTTCATTAAGATACCAGCCTCCATCCTCATTGGATGTGCCGAAATCAAAATATGAGGCATCTGTGAAGCGGTTAAATATCACATCATGATAGATGACATCGGTGGCATATATCTCCTTGCCTTCGGGAGTGGCGGCGGCATACTGGAGATGAAGCACCCCGTTACATATATAGATAACGGCACCGGCGACTACCTCACCCTCATGACGCGCGACAAAGAAGCGTATTTCAGCCGGGAACGCCTTGTGCAAACGCTCAAGCTCGGCGGCTGTATGCACCGGCACGGTGTTATGTCTTACCCGGCGGTCATCGACAATAATCTGCCAGAAAAGATTGACATCGTCCACTTCCTCAACCGATATGCCGAAGCGCCGCTGACGCTTCAGCGCGCGCTTGCCAAGACGGCTTGAAGGCACGGGATTGCGCAAGTCAACCGCAGTGGCAAGATTGCGCACCGTGAGAGCCGCATCATTACGGAAAAGCGCGTAAAGATCCTCATCGGAAGGCTGACGATGATATATGTGGGGGACAGGCTTGTAAATCAGCGCGGAAAATCCCTGCTCACGACAGTATGCCCTCACGGCATCAAACCATCGGAGCGGGTCGACACCCGATGTGGTGTTGGTCATCACGAATCCCCCGTAGGTAAGTCCCGCATGAGATGACAGTGCATCGCCTCTCACAGTCGCCGGAAGAAGCGTGACAAGTTCCCCCGAGTCATCATAGAGCATCAGGGAGTGGTCGGGAAAACGGTCGGCATGATAGTCCATATAGTCACGTTTCAAAAGAAAGGTGGCGTTTTTGGAGCAGCCGACAAACGCGTCCCATACCTCCTTGTCGGCGACAGAATAGCGGACTACGCGCATCAGAGCATCAGTTTATAAATCTCTTCCGTGTCGACAGCGGTGAGTTTCACATATCCACCGATCGGATTACCCTTATGCTCGTGAAGTTTCGCCACAAGACGGTCGATGTCAGGTGACTCTATACCAAGTTCACCAAGCGTGACCGGCATACCTATGCTGCGGTAAAAATCTTTCAAGCGGGCTATGCCCTCTTCCGCAATCTCGCGTTCGTTACGTTCTTCAGGCTTAACACCCATAACGCGCTCGGCAAACTGCGCCACCTTCGACGGATTGGTGCGTATAACCCAAGTCATCCAGGCAGGATTGACCACGGCGAGCCCGGCACCGTGAGCCACATCGTAAATCGCACTCAGTTCATGCTCGATAAAGTGGGAAGCCCAGTCCTCGACACGACCGGAGCCGCACAGTCCGTTATGGGCGAGTGTCGCGCTCCACATGATGTTGGCACGGGCATCGTAGTCAAGCGGATTATCCATTATCTTATGCGCTTCAGCAATGATTGCCGTGAGGAGTCCTTCTGCCACGCGGTCGGTGGTCTCGCATCCGGGCGTATTGCTGAAATAACGCTCGAAAATATGAGCCATCATGTCCACAATTCCGCAGGCGGTCTGATAAGGCGGGAGGGTAAATGTAAGTTCCGGATTCATCACCGCGAAACGGGGGCGCAGGGCACTCTCCGTGCGGAGGCTCAGTTTGATAAGCCCGTCTTTTTTAGTGATGACCGAATTACCCGACCCTTCGCTGCCGGCAGCCGGAATCGTCAACACGACACCCACAGGCATCGCCTTCTCAACTATCTTCTTTCCACAATAGAAATCCCAGAAATCACCCTCATAAGGCACACCGCAGGCAATACCTTTCGCGGTGTCAATCACCGATCCGCCTCCTACGGCGAGCAGGAAATCAATGCCATGAGCGCGGACAAGCTCTATGCCTTCATATACACGGTCGTCGGTAGGGTTAGGGCATATGCCCCCCATTTCCTCCCATATCACGCCCGCATCGTCGAGCGACTTTTTCACCCGGTCAAGCAGACCGCTGCGCACCACCGAGCCGCCTCCATAGACAATAAGCGCCTTTTTGCCGCCAAACTGCTTTACGAGGTCGCCGGTAAGGGCTTCCGTGTCACGTCCGAACACAAATTTCGTAGGACTCCAAAATGTGAAATTATTCATGGATAAAAGTTGTTTGATTATAAAGAAGGTAGCTAAAATAGCCGGTAAAAGCCATCTTAGCTACCTTTGTTATTGTTGATTAACGGCGGTTACCTTTCTGACGTTTCTGCTGTTCGCGCAGGGCAGCCTGCTGCTGACGCTGAGCCTCCTCAAGACGAGCCATGAAGCCCGATTTCTTGCGGGGTTTCTTTGCTGCCTCAGCCATCTTGGCACGCATCTTTTCCTCACTTACCACATGACGGAACACGTAGGTCTGGATGATGGTAATCAAGAGAGAAAGGAAGTAGTAGTAGCTAAGACCGGCGGCATAATTGTTGAAGAACACAAGGAACATCAACGGCATAAGATACATCATCCATTTCATGCCCGGCATAGCGTTGCTCGATGCCTGACTCGCCATCGTAATCTTGGTATAGATGATGTTGGTGGCGGTCATCAACAGACAGAAAAGCGATATGTGATTACCGAAATATTCGGTGACAAGCGGTATATTAGCGGTCCACGAGATTATCGCATCGGGAGCGGAGAGGTCTTTCGCCCAGAGGAACGACTCGCCGCGCAACTCTATACATGAGGGGAAGAAGGTGAACATGGCAATCAGCACCGGCATCTGCAGCAACATCGGCAAGCATCCCGCCATAGGATTGGCACCGGCGCGGGAATACAGCTCCATGGTCTTCTGCTGACGGGTCATCGCATTTTCCTGCCCGGGATATTTCTCATTGATAGCCTGAATCTCGGGATTAAGCAGACGCATCTTCGCCTGCGACATATAGCTCTTATAGGTGAAGGGGAAGATGATAATCTTTATAAATATGGTCAGGAGCAGAATGATGATACCGTAGTTGGTAAACCACTTGCCGAGTATCTCGAACACCGGAATCACAATCCAGGTGTTAATCCAACGGAACAATGTCCAACCGAGCGGGATAAGACGCGTGAGATTGAGGTCGTCGCCCGGCTGAAGGTCGTCGGAGAGATCGGAAAGCAACGGATAGAGATTAGGCACCACGAGAATGTCGAATGAAGCCGGATTACTATTTGCAGCTGAATAATCTACAGAAGCGACAGCATCCATCTCTTTCAGATATTCGGGATTGAGCTTGTCGAGTACCTGTGATTTCAAGTCGGCACGGTTGAAGTGGGTCTTCGCGACAAACGCCATCGAGAAGAACTGATTCTTAAAACCAATCCATTTTATACGCTCATTGACCTCCTCGTCGTCATTTTTAGCCTCGCTGAGGTTTTCCACACTTCCACCGGCATACTTATAATATATAGCGGAATTACGCTCTTCAAACATGCGACCTTTCTCCTGACGTATCATCTTCTGATGCCAGAGGAAATCCATGGTCACTACACTTGAAGGAATCACCGACTCCATACCTTTCTGCACCACGTCGAGTTTTACGACATAGCTGTCGGGAGCAAGGGTGTAGCGGAGTCCGAACGAGGCGCCTCCACCAAGGTCGAGTGACATCAACACAGTCGAATCACTCTCCTGCACGGGGGTGAAGTAGAAGTCGCGCGTATCAAACTCGCGGTCAGTGGAATTGAGGATAAATGAATAGTTGTCATTATCCTTGTTGCACACCACGACATTTCCTCCCCGGTAAGAATCATATTTCTTAAGCTCGGCACGTGCAATCATGCCGCCCTTGGTCGAAAGGTCAACCGCGATAAGGTCGTTTTCAAGCTTTACACTTGTATCGGTACCCTGCAGATAACGGGCAAAACCGCGATACTGCGAAAGATCGCGCAGACGCGCCTTTACCGCAGCTGCCGCACGACCCATCACCTGAGGCGAGAGGGGCTGAATGGAACTGAGTTCCGGAGTAATCAGATAATTGATGTTTATATCAGTGCTGTCAACCTTGACATATCCCTGAATATTCCTGCCATCAGACGACAGCTGCATATCAGGAGCGGTAAATGTGGCACGACCGGTGGAGTCGGCAACGCCAAATTGCTTGATAGCACCGGCAAGCATATTATACTCAGCCACTGTCAGGCTGTCAGCAGGCGATGCAAGCTCATTGTCGGTGACAGCTTTTTCCTGTTCGGTCGTAAGCTGTTCCTGAGGCATCGGGCTGTTAGGGTCGACTTCAGGCTTGTTGAGCCACATGAAGCCGAGGATGACTGCTCCCATAAGGAGGAGTCCGAGCATCGTATTTTTATCCATTATTTCTGTTTATCGTGTTTGTATGCGATTGCTGCTTTAATAAAATCAAGGAATATGGGATTGGGTGAAAGTACCGTGGATGAATATTCCGGATGGTATTGTGTCCCGATAAACCAACGGTGACCGGGCAACTCGACAACCTCGACAAGATGAGTGTCGGGGTTCTCTCCCACACACTTCATGCCCGCTTCCTCGAAGCGTTCGCGGTAGTCGTTGTTAAATTCGAAGCGATGGCGGTGACGCTCCTTCACCTCGGTAGTGCCGTAAGCCTGTGCCGCGTGTGAGCCGGGAACGAGCACACAGTCGTATGCGCCGAGACGCATCGTGCCACCCTTGGCGGTGACCGACTTCTGTTCCTCCATAAGGTCAATCACGTTGTGGGGTGTATTAGGCTCCATCTCGGTAGAGTTTGCCTCGGTAAGTCCGAGCACGTCGCGGGCAAACTCAATCACCATGCACTGCATACCGAGGCATATACCGAATGTGGGCACGTCATGTTCACGACACCATTTAAGCGCCGCAAACTTGCCGTCGATACCACGGTGGCCGAAGCCGGGGGCGATAATCACCCCGTCCATGCCGGAAAGTTTCTCTTCGACATTTCCGTCATTCAGTTTCTCGGAATGTATATATACAAGATTCAGTTTATGGTCATTATAGGTAGCCGCCTGGAAAAGAGCCTCATTGATTGACTTGTAGGCATCCTGCAGCTCCACATATTTACCGACAAGACCGATGGTCACGGTCTCTTCCGCCTTGTTCATGCGTTCAAGGAAATGCAGCCACGCCGCCATGTCGGGCTCTCCTTCGACAGGTACGCCCGTCTTGCGCAACACTATCTCGTCGAGATGCTGCGAGTGCATCTTCAACGGCACCTCATATATTGACGGGAGGTCGGGCGACTGAATCACGGCATCGGGCGACACATTACAGAACTGCGCTATCTTGCGGCGCATGTCGGCAGGTATCTCATGCTCGGTGCGCAATACCAGTATGTCGGGCTGGATACCCACTTCCTGCAACTGCTTCACTGAATGTTGCGTGGGCTTTGTCTTCAGCTCCTTTGCCGCACGGATGTAAGGCACATAGGTAAGATGTATGCAGAGGGCGTTCTGCCCGAGTTCCCAACGGAGCTGACGCACAGCCTCCAGATAAGGGAGCGACTCGATATCACCCACCGTGCCGCCGATTTCGGTAATCACGTAGTCAAACTTACCGGTGTTGCCGAGCAGTTTCACGTTACGCTTGATTTCATCGGTGACGTGAGGTATGATCTGCACAGTCTTGCCGAGATAGTCGCCGCGTCGCTCCTTGTCAATGACGCTCTGATATATGCGTCCGGTAGTGACATTGTTGGCACGTGTGGTAGGCACATTGGTAAAACGCTCGTAATGCCCGAGGTCAAGATCAGCCTCATGTCCGTCGACGGTGACATAGCATTCGCCGTGTTCGTAAGGGTTCAGCGTACCCGGGTCGATGTTGATGTAAGGGTCAAACTTCTGAATGGTAACGCGCAGACCGCGAGCTTTAAGCAAGCAGGCAAGCGAGGAGGAGATGATTCCTTTTCCTAAGGATGATACCACTCCTCCGGTCACAAATATATATCTTGTTTCCACGCCGGTTGGTAGTTTTTTATCAAGCCGCAAAGTTACATATTTTAATCCATAATCTGAAATAAAAAACGCCACTTTGCAAATTCCGACAAGTAAACATCAATCGCGCTCCGTGATGATTCCCTGTCGGGAAACATTTAGATGGAGCCTGCCTCCCGTCGGTATCGCTGCGCTCAACCGACGGCTACATACAGATGATGCCCTTCGGGCAACCCGTAATCCTATGGCTTTCAAGGAATGAGAGGGTGTTGCAAAATCATAGTTCTGCAACACCCTCCGGTATAATAGCTAATTTCTATCTATGATTTTAGTTTACTGCGGGATTGGTAAACTCGATATCGGGGGTATTAATAGCCTCGTCATTGCCCCACTGATTGTCAACGGTGACATTGACAGTGACATTGGTGCCGGCGTCAAGGAGCATATTGCCGTTGACGTTGTAAACGACATTAACCTTGTCGAAAAGGAGATTTTTCACGGAAACTTCCTTAAATGTCACATCGACATCATTAGATACCGGAGTGAGCTTAAAGGTTTTCGCCGTAGCCTGCTTCGGCAGATAGATGCTTGCCAATGTATTTGCTCCTTCCTGCCAATCAGTTATTGTAGCGTCAATATTGCCATAATTAGATGTGCATGGATTATCGCTCCACAAATCTATACCGCTATAATAGCTGCCTACTGAAATTTTGAGAGACGCAAGGTTGGCGGTAGAAAAGTCGGAACCCGTGACATTAAAATTGACTTTACTTACGGCACGTTTCAGCGTAATAGATTGCGTGGCATTTACATCGGTCTTTTCAAAAACCACTTTCTGTTTCCAACAGTCGTAGATATCATTGAATACATTTACAATACCTTCGGATGTGTCTTGTCCCATACTGACAACAAATTGGAAATTATCACCGTTTTTATAACCTACAGCCCCTAAATCGTATGGCACTTGTCCTCTTATGTTACTTGCCTCTCCCGCCTTAACATAATTGCAAAAAGCACAAAGAGCATATTTTCCCGGCTCAACCCCGGTAAACCTGATAGGAACACCCACCTCGTAGGGAGCAACCAACGTCTTCATTTTTGCCTTGTTGGTTTGTTGGGCATCTGCTATCGGGGTGGCCTGGTCATCTACAGCGACAAGATACAACACACACCTCAGCACCCACCCGTCGGGTACAGCGCGCGACATTGACATATCACCTTCAGGGACAGCCACGTTTACGCTCACACAATCGCCGATGACCGGCTCCTCAGGGATAAGCGACTCCTCGATGTCGGTCGACGAACAAGACGCAGCAAACAACATAGCGGAAGCCGCGAAAAAGCTAAACAATTTTGTTTTCATCTTTACTACTTTTATTATTAATTATTTACTTACTTTTCACATTGATATATCGGCATCTATATCTATGGTGCCGTCCCACTCAGTGTCTATGGAAATCGACCCGCCCACCTCATTGGTGAGGAAATCGCCGGTGACTGTGGTCAAACGTCCCTTCTGCAGCGGCACGACAATACCGGACACACGCGACACCGGGACAAGATATTGGTCAAACATAGTAATCGTCAAGCTCACATCGCTGACATTATCACCGGCAAAGAGCCAGTCAAAACCGATAAGCAGCAATCCGTCGGATGCCGACGAAAAATCAAGTGGCACGTTAAACTCCACCTCATTGGCGTAGCCGGCGACAGCCCCTGACCACAAGTCATAAGACCACGGCATAATCCCGTAAGTGAAGCGCATAGTGTAGCCCCCTCTTCCGGCACGGGTCTTTGCGCTTCGTGACAAAAACTCATCCACATCAGAGGCGATGATGCGGTATTTTGCCTGCGGGCGGCTCATCTCCACCGGCACTGTGACCGAAGCATTCCACTGATTACGCCAGGGTCGCAGGTCAAGAGAAGTGACTCCCCGGAAGCATTGCCGCTCATCGATGCATCCCACATAGGGTGTCTTGCAGACAATATCATACAGGTCGGAAGCATCATAGCAGAGCGGATCGTGACCGGTGCCGAGGACAAAATCGCCCCATACGGCAACATTATATTCAAGCGCATGAAGCTTGACCGAGACAGGCAGCTTCAAGTTGCCGGAGCTGACGGATGCGGGGTCGGTAAATGTCTCTACGCGCTCCACAACCTTGCCGTCGCGGGTAAACTCAACTATGAAGCGGAGCATGACCTCATCAGACCCGGAACGCGAGTGATGCAAGACCGCAAACGGTTCAAGCGAAAGGTCGATGTCGAGCTCCATGTCAACAGTGACAAGCGTAGGGTCGATGCCGACAGAGCCGTCGGGATTCACCCCGGGAAACTCCCTGACGCATGACGAAAGAGCCATGACAAGAAAAATAATGTATATGCTGACACGACGCGCCAAAGTGTTCATGATTATCTGGATTTAAGGTCTATGACATAACGGAGCGACACACCGATGCGGTCGATGCCGAAATAATTGGTGACACTCCTGTCGATCAGGGCACCGTCAGGAATATTGTAATAACGGTTGTAACGCATGTTGACCCATCCGAGTCCGAGCGTAAACTCCATGCCGAAACGCTCGCAGAGCTGCAAGGCGTAGCCGTAGCTCGCGCCGATGCCTAACAACGGACGTCCTACCCACTGGTAACGGTTATCTCCGTTTCTGAGATTGAACCAAGCCACTGAGGCGTGTATGCCTACAAAATGTCCGTAGCCTGCCGCTTTACCGCCAAACCACCGGCGACATTCGGGCTGCAGAGCAAATGATTTTACCGAGCGGCGCGAACTGATGTTCCACGGACACCATAGTACCGGGACCTGAACCGTAAGGTGACGTGACACCTGCACTTCCGGAGCCAGATTGACGTGCATTCCCGCCCAGGGGACCAGATTGGTGGAAATGGAAAAATATCGCGGCGCATCACCGGAGCCGTCAGGCAACGCGACGGCGCGGTTTACCCCGGCGACAGAAAAAGCGGTCACCGCCATGACGAGCAGCAATATCAGTCGTGTGGCGCGATAATGTGATGAGATTGATTTCATTTCACAAATGTAGATATAAAAATTTTAGCCTACCATTTCAACTGATAGACAATCAATAGATTTCGCTGTCTATTATCCGGGATATGGCATAAAAAAACGGGACAACGCAAATGCGCCGTCCCGCTAAAATCGTTCAACACGTGATTACTTGGTAACAGGAGGAGTAATGCCCTCGTCGGTGGCGCGCTTCTCCATGCGCTCGATGCGCTTGTCAAGATCGGGGTGAGACGAGAAGAGCTGATTAATCTTGCTGTCTTTTTTCGCTCCCGCTTCTTCCTGTATGGATTTCAGCTTCTTGAACGACAAAGCCATAGCCCAGGGATTTTTACCGTGGCTCTTGAGAAACTCATAACCGTAATCATCGGCTTCCTTTTCCTGCTTCTGCGAGTAAGTGGCACCGGCAAGCGCCTCGCCGAGGTCACCAAGCTGCGAGTCGGTAAGAGCGGCTGCAGTATTGCCGGTCGAGCCGATACCGTCTTTAAGCGCGGAGGTAAGAAGCGACTGCTTGAATGCCTTCTTCGAGTCGTGATGTGCGACATGACCGATTTCATGACCTATTACGCCAAGCAGTTCCTCGTCGCTCATGATATCCATCAGCGCGGCAAACACGCGTACACTTCCGTCAGCACATGCGAAAGCGTTGACATCAACCACCCAGTAAACCTTGAAATTCAAGGGTATGCCTTCAACGGAAGTAAGCCCTTGGGTAAGGCTGTCAAGACGCTGTGTATAAGGATGGTCAGGTTCACACACCTTATTATGGGCATCCATCCAGTCGATGTACTCCTTGACATAGGCTGTCATCTGTGCATCGGTAAGTGTCACAGCCTGCGCCGCCTTAGTGGCCGCACCGACCGCCTTCTTCAAATTGAACTGCGCCATCACCGGCATAGAGCAAGCGATGCAACATGCCAGGCTAATAATTTTTACAAGTCTGTTCATAATTTTTTTAAGATTGCTTTTTCAAAAATCGATGCAAAGAAAACTAAAATCGCGCTAACTACAAAATCCCGCAGGATATTAACAATTTCACCGCGAACAGTGTTATTAGATAAAGGACTAACATTTACCGCTATGATGAAAATAAAACTTGGCACGACGCAACTGCACGTGACCTACACTGACGACGAGCTGAAGACAAAAGTGCTCGATTACATAGACTCCAAGGATGACGGGGTAGGATTCCGCGACATCTGCGACAACATACTGACTTTTGCCGAAGATGAAGGCAAGCTCTCACAACCTGAGGCAGAGCAATATCAGTGGATGGAGCTTGACCGCACCGACATATTAAGGATTGACGCCATACTTAACGACGCCATAGCCGAGCGCCGGATAATGATCGACTTCAACATGACCCACTATCAAGCAGCCGACACATATTTCATAAAGCGCTGACCGGCAATAAACCCTCAACCATAAACTATAAACCCTAAACCGTAAACTTACAATCATACATGAACAGAATCGTGATTATGGGTGGAACCTCAGGCATAGGTCTTCACCTTGCCGAGGCATACGCCTCTATGGGATGGAAGGTCGGTGTCGCCGGCCGTAAAGAAGCACCCATGAAAGAATTGAAAGAGATGTTTCCGCAACAGGTGGAATGGCTGAAAATCGACGTGACCAAGAGTGACGCGCCACAACGGCTGCTAGAACTGATACGCAATCTCGGCGGCATGGATGTATATCTGCACACAGCGGGCATAGGTTACGAAAACGACTCGCTCGATGTGGAAAAAGATGTTGCCACGGCTGAGACCAATGTGGTAGGCTATACCCGCATGGTAGACACCGCCTACCGTTTCTTCCGCAAGATGAGCGAAAAAGGCATCGGAGGGCATATCGCCGTGATATCATCGGTAGCGGGTACAAAAGGCATAGGCAAGCTTGCAAGCTATTCGGCATCTAAAAAATATCAGTCGACTTATCTTGAAGCGTTGGAACAGCTCGCCCATACCGAAGGAGTGGACCTCGCCTTTACCGACATCCGTCCCGGATGGGTGCGCACACCATTACTTGAGGATGACCGGATATATCCCATGACCATGGATGAAGAGAAAGTAGTACCTCTGATTATCAAGGCGATAAAACGCCGCTCAAGAATTGCGGTCGTTGACTGGCGCTGGGCTGTAGCGGTAGCGTTCTGGCGACTTATACCCGGCTTCCTGTGGGTAAGGATACCCCTGACCATATCGCGCGAGGCGACACCCGAACAGACCGAAATCGACGCGGAACTCGCAAACGAATAATTTCGCCCCCTAAACCTTTATATATAATAAACGCGGCTTACATTCGTTATGATTAAGTAATGGATGTAAGCCGTACATATAATAAAATACTCGCAGTGGTGATGCTGGTGCTGATAGCAGCGGCACTGCCCGTCTCTGCGCAACAACGCAACGACAAGCTTCTCAACCGCCCCTATTCCGACCTTCGCCCGTGGCATCTCGGATTTTCAATCGGCGTACACACCCAGGACCTGCAGATTACCCATAACGGGTTCGTGACCGAAAACGGCGAGACATGGTTCATGGAGCAGCCGGCATTTTCGCCCGGTTTCTGCGTGAACGGACTCCTTGACCTGCGGCTCAACAACTATTTCAGCATACGTTTCACCCCCGGAATGTATTTCGGCAACCGCGTCATAAAGATGCACGATACCACCGGCGGAGGCGTACAGCAGCAAAACCTCAAGACCAACCTGGTGGTAGTACCGGTCGATGTGAAATTTGCCTCGATGCGCTATCACAATGCCCGTCCCTATCTTGTGGCAGGCGCAATGGTGACCTTCGACGTGTCGAAACGCCGTCCCCGCGACCTGTTACAGCTCAAGAGTACCGATTTCCTTCTCACGGCTGGATTTGGCTGCGACTTCTATCTCCCCTTTTTCAAGCTATGTCCGGAGCTGAAGTTCTGTTTCGGTCTTACCGACGTGCTCAAACATGACCGCCCCGATTTCGTGGATGACCCCGACGGAATCAAATATACCCAATCAATAAAGAAAGCCGTCACCCAGATGGTTGTGCTCACCTTTTATTTTGAATGACCCGACCTATGGCAAGGAAATCATATACACCGCTACTGCTGTTGCTTTTATACGCCCTGATATTTCCTGACCGTGCCGCGGCGCAGGTCGACGCGCAGTTCACGCAATATTTCGAGGTGCCGTCATATTACAACGCCGCCGCTATCGGCACATCCGACTTCATCAGGATACGCGGAGGGTCGCGCCTGCAATGGGTAGGTATCCCCAAAGCTCCCAAGACATTTCTTGTCACCGGCGACATGCCGTTCAAGCTCATGAACAAGCGTCTCGGCGTGGGGCTCATGATGCAGCAGGAAAGCATGGGTCTTTACAAAAACATGACCATAGGTGCACAGGCGGCATACAAACTCAAACTGTTTAAAGGCGAACTCAGCATAGGTCTGCAGCTCGGATTTATCGACGAGTCGTTCAAAGGCTCGGAAGTGATACTCCCCGACGGCGACGACTATCACCAGGGAACAGATGAAGGCATACCGACGACCGATGTTCACGGCACATCGTTTGACCTCGGTCTCGGAGTATGGTACACCCACCGCTACTTCTGGGCGGGACTATCCGCCACACATCTCAACGAACCCACCGTCACGATGTCGACCGACGGCACCGACAGCAAGGAATACGAGTTCAAGGCGGGGCGCACGGTTTATTTCATGGCGGGTAGCAATATTCCCATAAAAAACACGTTATTTGAAATACAACCGTCATTCCTTGTGAAAAGCGATTTTACATTCACCACCGGTGAAATAACGGCAAGAGTGCGCTACAACAAGTTTCTCACCGCCGGAGTGGGCTACCGCATCAACGATGCGGTGTCACTGATACTCGGAGCTGAATTTAAAAACTTTTTCCTCGGATACAGCTACGATTACGCCACCTCGGCGATATCGAGAGCAAGCAACGGAAGCCACGAGATATGGGGCGGCTACCGCCTCAAACTCGACCTTGGAGAGAAAAACAGGCATAAGCATAAAAGCATACGCATAATGTAACCAATCAATATGAGACGAAATTTGAAATATCTGTTTATAACCATATTCGCCTGCGCCATGCTGGCGTCATGCGCGGTAGGCGGCAGAAGCAGCTCGGGCGGCGAGGTCACGGGAGTGGGTGGCACTTCCTGGGCGGAACCGACACCTTACGGCATGGTACTCATCGACCGCGGGTCGATGAAGGTGGGTCCGTCGAAGCCTGACAGCGCGTGGAACCTCCGCGCCGATGCCCGCGGCATCTCGGTCGACGGCTTCTGGATGGATGAGACCGAAATCACCAACAGCAAGTACAAGCAGTTTGTCTACTGGGTACGTGACTCCATAATCCGCGAGCGTCTTGCCGACCCTGCATACGGAGGCAACGAGGCTTACAAGATTGAAGAGGACAAGGAGGGCAACCCGATAGGTCCGTATCTCAACTGGAGCAAGCCTATTCCCTGGCGCAATCCGGGTGAAGACGAGGCGCGCGCCATCGAGAGCCTTTACCGCACAAACCCCATCACCGGAGTCAAGGAGCTTGACCCCGAGCAGCTCACTTATCGCTACGAGGTATATAACCACACCGAGGCGGCAAAACGCAAAAACCGCCTCAACCCGGCTCGCCGCGAATATGACACTGACAAGCCCGTGCCTACCGAGCTGCCCATCATCTCCAAAGACACGGCATATATCAACGACGAAGGGGAGATTGTACGCGAGACCATCACCCGCGCCCTCACCGGCGATTATGATTTCCTCAACACATATATAGTAAATGTGTATCCCGACACGACAGCCTGGATAAACGACTTTGACAATGCCTACAACGAGCCTTATGTGAGACTCTATTTCTCTCACGGCGGCTACAACGACTACCCTGTGGTGGGCGTGAGCTGGGAGCAGGCAAATGCCTTCAGCAACTGGCGCACCGACTTCCTGCGCCGCTCGCTCGGTAAAGACGGCATCTACATCGAGCCTTACCGTCTGCCGACAGAGGCAGAATGGGAATATGCCGCCCGTGCCGGAAACGACGAGAACATCTATCCCTGGGAAGGGGAACTTCCTCTTACCGAGGACAAGGGGTGCTTCTACGCCAATTTCAAGCCGGCGGAGGGCAACTATGTCAGGGACGGACATATAATCACCTCGCGTGTGGGTACATACGCCCCCAACGATTTCGGACTGTATGACATGGCGGGTAATGTGAGCGAATGGACCTCGACCGCCTACACCGAGAGTGTAGGCAAACTCACAAGCGACCTCAATCCGGAATACCGCTACGACGCGGCTATCGAGGATCCGTACCGCATGAAGCGCAAGATTGTGCGCGGCGGCTCATGGAAAGATGTGGCTCACAATGTCAGGAGCGACATACGCATGTGGGAGTATCAGAACGAGCAGCGCAGCTACATCGGCTTCCGCAACGTGAGAACCCAGATAGGCTTCGCCAAAGGACAGAAGAAATAAAACCGTTATCACATACCAACAAGAGCAATGGGAAAAATCAAAAGATATAAGAACAGTGTAGAGCGTTTCCTCTCCGGAGAGAAGGGACAGCGCTTCTTCAACTTCGCCTACTCCATCGGTGCCGCGATTGTAATCTGGGGCGCCCTTTTCAAGATACTTCACCTGCCGGGGGGCAACATGCTTCTGTCGATAGGTATGGGCACGGAGGTACTCATGTTCGTGCTCACGGCTTTTGACCGCCCGCCGCGCGAATATCACTGGGAGGAAGTGTTTCCGGTGCTTTCCTCAAAGAATCCGGAAGACTGCCCCGACTTCAACGGCGACGGGGGCGTGAAGATTGTAGGAGGCGGAGTGGTATCCGGTCAGATGGAAGCCACTATCGGGGGGCAGATACCTGTCGGCGCAGGCGGACAGCGACCCGCCGTAACTGAGGTATTGATACCCGATGACGCAACTCCTTCGGAGCGTTACGCCGCGCAAATGACCGCGCTTTCCGAGCAGATGGACCAGCTGCGCAAGACCACAGAATCGCTCAACCATGTTTCGGAAGTGCTTCTGGAATCATATCGCGCCATTACCGAAAACTCGGAGAATATCACCCGCAGCTCAAGCGGCTATGTTGAAGAGATGCAGTCGCTCAACCGTAACATCGCCGGTCTAAATACCATCTATGAGATTCAGCTGAAGAGCGTCAGCTCGCAGCTCGACTCCATCGACCGCGTCAACAAGGGCATCAAGGATATACGCGACATGTATGAGAAATCATCGGCAATGAGCGAGCGTTACTGCGAGGAGACCGAGAAGATGGCGCGCTACATGCAGCAGCTCAACCAGGTATATGAAAAGATGCTCCACGCGATGACAATCAATATGTATCGCCCGATGGGTGGAATGCCCGAAGGCACCACAGTATCAAACGAGGTAAATGGGAAGTAACAATACACGCGGACTCTCACCCCGCCAGAAAATGATTAACCTTATGTACATCGTCTTGACGGCGATGCTTGCACTCAATGTGTCAAGCGATGTGCTCGAAGGGTTCAGTCAGGTCGAAGAGGGGCTTTCGCGATCCAATAAAAACATATCGGAACGTAACGAGGTGCTTTACCGGCGTCTTGAAGCCTTCAACGAACAAAATCCGGGCAAAGGCGGCGTATGGTATGACAAGGCTACCGATGTGCGCCGTACCACCGAAAGGCTTTACCAGCTTATCGACTCCCTGAAACTCGCCATCGCAGTGCGCGCCGACGGAAAGGAAGCCGATGTAAAGAACATCCTGAACCAAGATGACCTTGAGGCGGCATCGGTAGTGATGCTCGGAGCGGTCTCGCCACAAGGCGCCCATCTTAAAAAAGAAGTACAAGGCTACTCCGACTATATAGCATCGTTCATGACCGACTCGGTCAAAAGCGACAACATACGCAAAGCGCTATCGACAGCCGATGTCACCCGCAAAGGCACGGTTATTCCCGTGTCATGGGAAGAGGCGATGTTTGACAGCAAGCCTGTCGTGGCGGCAATCACGCTGCTCACCAAACTGCAGAGCGACGTGCGCTACGCCGAGGGCGAGGCTCTCGCCACCCTGCTCTCCAACGTCGATGCGGGCGATGTGCGCGTCAACGAGCTGAACGCATTTGTCATCCCGCAGTCACGCAACGTGATGCGCGGCAGCAAATACTCGGCAAATATTGTGCTTGCGGCTGTCGACACCACACAGCGCCCTCTCATTTTCATCAACGGCAAGCAGCTTGACAACGATCACGGACTATTTGAGACCGTTGCCGGATCAACAGGCACGTTTGACTACAAGGGTTACCTTGAAGTGCCTCATGGCGACGGGTCGGTGACGCGTCATGACTTCGAGTCAAGCTACACGGTAATCGAACCGACGGCAACCATCTCGGCGACAATGATGAATGTACTCTACGCCGGCATCGACAACCCAATGAGCATATCAGTGCCGGGAGTGGCGCCGGGAGCGATATCCGCCACCATGACCAACGGTACGCTTACCCGCCACGGTGACGCGTGGATTGCGCGCCCGGCAAAGGTAGGGACAGAGGCGGTAGTGACCGTCTCCGCCAATCTCGACGGTCGGCAGCAGACAGTAGCGTCCACGACCTTCCGTGTGCGCAAGCTGCCCGATCCTACACCGTATATTGCATTTACCGACTCCAAGGGCAATCCGGAGCGTTACAAAGGCTCCAAACCGTTTGCCAAGACGCTGCTACTTGCCGCGCCCGGCATTGAAGCGGCAATCGACGACGACCTGCTCAACGTGAACTACAAGGTGTTGAGTTTCGAGACAGTGTTTTTCGACTCGATGGGCAACGCCATACCGGAAGTGTCATCGGGGGCACAGTTCTCGCAACGTCAGAAAGACTCGTTCCGGCGCCTGTCACGAGGGAAGCGATTCTACATCTCGCGTGTGAGAGCGGTAGGACCCGACGGCATCGAGCGTGATCTCGCCCCGATGGAGGTAATTGTTAACTAAGCTAATAAACAAAATTGTCATGAGACTTTTACGACATATCCTTTTCATTCTGACGGCAACGACAATCGCCGTATCGGCGACGGCACAACAGTCGTCAAGTTCTTCTGTCGTGCGCAAAGGCGGCAGGGACTCCAAGAAGGAGAACACCGAAAAATCGGCGCGTGTCACCGACCGTATGCAGCAGTTTTTCAACGAGCCGGAACGCAGCGACGCCGATGCACAATGGATGAAAATCGTCTATCGCCAGATTGACCTTGACAAGGTGAAAAATGCACCCCTATACTACCCTGAGGAGGTGATTGACGGGCAGGAAAACCTCTTCCGCATAATATTGCGGCTGCTTGCCGACGGCGAACTGAATGCCTATGAATATCTTGACGGCAGGGAGGTGTTCACCGACCAGTACAAGGTCAATGTACGCGACATGCTCGACCGTTTTCACATACTTTACACCGAGGCAAAAGGGTCAACCGAGAAAAAACCGCGTTTCGCCATAGAGGAGAGCGACGTGCCCGCCAATGAGGTACTTTCCTACTACCTGCTCGAACGCTGGGAGGTGGACAAGCGTTCCAATCGTATGCGCACAACCGTCGAGGCAATCTGTCCCGTGCTACACCGCTCCGGCGATTTCGGCGGCGAGGCTATCAAGTATCCTATGTTCTGGATGAAGATGGATGCCCTCCGCCCCTATCTCACCCAGCAGTCGATATTCATCGACGACGACAACAATCTCGCCAAATATAATTACGACGACTTTTTCCAGCTCGCGCTATACGAAGGCGACATCTACAAGACCCGAAACCTACGCAACAAGTCGATGATGCAGCTCTATCCTGACCCCGACTCCCTGAAACATGCACAGGACAGCATCCAGAACTATCTGGTCAATTACGAAAAAAAGATGTGGGTGCCTACACGGGAGGAAATCATCGCACAGCGGGAAGAGCGTGAACGCCTTGCATCGGGCGACACAATCGCCACCAGGGAAGATAATGCCGAGGTAAAGAAAAGTGCCGCCCGCTCGTCAAGAGCAAGGAAGGCGACAAAGACCAAAGCGCCAAAGAAGGTGAAAGAGGCAAAACCGAAATCATCACCGTCAAGCTCGGCTACACGCTCGGTGCGCCGACGCAAATAAATATTTTACGGTTGTGTTTGGATATTACATACAAATATCGTAACTTTGTCACGACCAATTTGAGGTGCGTTAGTTCAGCTGGTTAGAATACGTGCCTGTCACGCACGGGGTCACGGGTTCGAGTCCCGTACGCACCGCCAAGCAGCTCCTCCAGGGGCTGCTTGATTTTTATACAGGTTTTCATAAGCGGGAATATCTATGGACAATCTACAATCCGCAGCAGTCAAGGCTAAAAGCGAGCGGCTCTGGAACAGAAACTATATAAAGGTGATGTGCAGCAACTTCCTGCTGTTTTTCGCATTTTATATCCTTACTCCTCTGCTTCCGCTATACCTCAACGAACAGTTCAGCGCCGACAAAGACATGATCGGCATCGTATTGTCAGGTTACGTAGTGGCGACACTGCTTATCAGACCCTTCAGCGGATTTTTTGTCGACAGTTTCAATCGCAAGAAAGTGCTGATGATATGTTTCTTCTCCTTTTTCATACTTTTTGCCGGATATATCGGCGCGGGGACATTGCTTATGTTTGCAATCGTGAGAACCATGCACGGTATCCCTTTTGGAGCGGCAACAGTCGCCAACAGCACTGTGGCAATCGACGTACTCCCGTCGTCGCGGCGCAACGAGGGCATAGGATTTTACGGACTTAGCAACAACCTCGCCATGGCAATCGCCCCCTCGGCAGGCATCTACATCCATGCTGCCACCGGCAATTTCAGCTCCCTTTTCTGGATAGCCCTCGCGCTGGCACTTGCGGGCTTCTGCTGCGCCTCGTCAGTGAAGATTCCGCAACGCGAAATCGTTCAGAACAAGCCCAAAATCAGTCTTGACCACTTCTTTCTTGGCAGGGCGTGGCTCATGGCGATAAACATCTGCCTGTTTGGTCTCTGCTGGGGAGTGATGAGCAATTATGTCGCCATCTACGGCAAAGAGGAGCTTGGCATCACCGACGGCACCGGAATTTTTTTCGCAATACTTTCGTTCGGTCTTTTCTCATCGCGCCTCTACGGGTCACGCGCCTTGCGCGCGGGCAAACTTACACAAAGCTGTGCCACAGGCGTAATACTGTCGCTTGTCGGCTACACGCTTTTCGCCCTCTCTATAAACCAGTGGACTTTCTACGCTTCGGCACTTTTCGTGGGTCTCGGCAACGGACAGATGTATCCCGCCTTCCTAAACATGTTTATAAAAGTGGCGCGCCATGACCAACGTGGCACCGCCAACTCATCGATACTGATATCCTGGGACCTCGGCATGGGCATAGGCATCCTCATCGGCGGATTTCTTGTCGAATATATCAGTTACTCGGCGGCATTCTGGGTCACAGCTGCAATGCAGGCTGCAGGCGCACTGCTGTTCCTGTCGGCGACCCGATACTTCTTCATGCAGCGAAAACTTCATGATGATTAAGAGATTGTCTAAATTTAGTCAATCTCCAAGCCATACGCATTTTCACAACGGTAATTTAGCCCTGTTTAAAAATTTTTTGTAACTTTACGCATTGATTGTTAGTAACCGCCTAAATCCTTCTCTATCATGAAACGAATATTCTTCACACTAATAGCAATCGCGACATTGTTAACTGTCAACGGACAATCGCGCGTAATTGAAATCGACAACCCTTCGATGCGCGTATATCTTCCCGACCCGTCAATCGCCACCGGCAGAGCCGTGGTAGCTTGTCCGGGAGGAGGTTACACTCATCTCGCCAAAGACCATGAGGGCTACGACTGGGCACCATTTTACAACAAGCAGGGCATCGCCTACGCGGTAGTGTGCTACCGTTTCCCGAAAGGAAATCCCGACCTGCCCGTATCTGATGCGACAAATGCAGTAAAAATCATGCGTGACAGCGCGGCAGTGTGGGGCATAAATCCTCACGATATCGGCATAATGGGGTCATCGGCAGGCGGTCACCTCGCCTCAACAGTCGCCACTCATGCCGAGAAATCGGCGCGCCCCGATTTTCAGATACTGTTCTACCCGGTCATCACCATGGACAAGAGCTATACCCATATCGGTTCGCATGACAACCTTATAGGCAAGGATGCCTCTCCCGCCGCCGAGTTGCTCTACTCTAATGAAAAGCAGGTGACTGACGAGACTCCACGCGCGTTTATCGTGTTCAGCGACGATGATGATGTAGTGCCTCCGATGAACGGCATCAACTACTACGCCGCACTTCACAACAACGGCGTACCTGCGGTAATCCATATATACCCTTCCGGCGGTCACGGATGGGGAATCCGCGAAGGATTCAAGTATAAAGCCGAAATGCAAGCCGACCTGAAAGCATGGCTTGAAAGTTTCTGAATCGCCACTTGTAAATCCAACCGACCATGAATTTCCGACCGACCATATTATCATTGCTTGCATGCACCGCCATGATTGCCGGTGCTGAATCACGGACCGTCAATGTCACAGTGACAAACGCCCTCTCTACCGACCGCAAGGCTCATCCGGTAATAGTAGATCTTGCCCGACATGCTCCTGGCATGAACGTGAGCCGCGCTGTCGCAACAATCAACGGCAAGGAGATACCCTCACAGATTGACGACCTCGACCATGACGGCATTCCCGATGAGCTGGTGATGGTAATCGACCTCCCGGCGAAGAAGAAAACGCCGATAACCGTTACCCTCGACACGGAAGGCACACAGGCGCAATATGAGCCGATGACCAACGCCTATATAAAACTGCGCGACGAGAAAAAAACTCATGTAAAGGTAAATTCGGTCTCTTTCCCGGGTGATGTAAACACAAAAACCACCTACAACTCGATTTACGGTCATGGAGCCGTAATGGAAGGTATCCACAATGCACTGCGCATCTATATGGACAACCGTCAGAGCATCGACCTCTACGGCAAGTCGACTCCGCGTCTCGAACTTGAGGTGACGGGATTCTACACTACTCCCGAACAGCTTGCCGAAGGATACGGCAGAGATATACTTTGGGCGGGGAAATCGGTTGCAGCAGGTTCATTCCGGGGATATCAGGACGGCAATCCCTGCACAATCGACACCGTGGCGTCACGCGGACAGGAAATCATAGTCAGCGGGCCGCTCCGCTCAATCGTCGAGGTCACCGACCGCGATTGGACCTATAACGGCAAGCGCCATCAGATGAAACAGCGCTATACGATCTATGCCGGTCGCCATGACTTTGATGTAGAAGTGACCGTAAGCAATGTCGGTGACGGCGACAAATTCTGCACCGGAATCCAGAAACTCGAAACTGACAATCAGGGATTCATGGCACCGGACGGACTTGCGGGAAGCTACGGAAGCAACATTCCCGATAAAAAAGCGCCCGAGCTTCCCGAGACGCTCGGACTCGGACTGCACGTCAATCCGGCAAACAACGGCGGTATGGTCGAGGATGAGTACAATTATCTTGCCATGCTGACACCCGATGCCGACGGCAAAATACGCTATTCGGTCAATATCGGAGCGGAAAGAGAAGCCGATGGTTTCAAAAATGCAGAAAAGTGGTTTGAAAATCTCCATAAATGGCATAAAGAATTATCGACACCCTGTAAAACAGAAATAAAATAACCCGTTAATCCAAAAATCATCATAAAATAAATCAATCGCAATGGTAAATTTCTCATTAGAAGGAAAAGTGGCACTCGTAACCGGTGCCGCTTATGGAATAGGTCTCGCCATCGCCCGTGCATACGCGGAGGCAGGTGCAAAAATAGTGTTTAACTGTTCGCGTCAAGAGACCGTTGACCGCGGCATGAAGGCATACAAGGAACTTGGTATCGATGCAAAAGGCTATCTCTGCGACGTCACCGATGAAGAAGCAGTAAAGGCAATGGTAGCTGACATTGAAAAGACTGTAGGCACAATCGATATCCTTGTCAACAACGCCGGTATCATCAAGCGCATACCGATGGAGCAGATGGCGGTTGAGGATTTCCGTCGCGTGATTGACGTTGACCTCGTGGCTCCATATATCTGCGCGAAAGCCGTGATTCCGGGCATGATCAAGAAAGGTCACGGAAAAATTATCAACATCTGCTCGATGATGAGCGAACTCGGTCGCGAAACAGTATCGGCATACGCCGCAGCAAAGGGCGGACTCAAGATGCTCACCCGCAATATATGCTCTGAATATGGCGAGTACAATATCCAGTGTAACGGTATCGGTCCGGGCTACATCGCCACAGAACAGACTGCCCCGCTCCGTGAACTGCAACCCGACGGAAGCCGTCATCCGTTCGACCAGTTCATCATCTCCAAGACTCCCGCCGCACGTTGGGGTACACCTGAAGACCTCATGGGTCCCGCCGTGTTCCTCGCATCTGACGCTTCCGACTTTGTCAACGGACACGTATTGTATGTTGACGGCGGTATTCTCGCTTACATCGGAAAACAGCCTAAATAATGGAACAGGTATTTTCCTATATCATAGGTCTGGGCGCGGCGGTGATGATGCCTATCATCTTCACCGTGCTCGGACTCTGTATCGGCATCAAGTTCGGCAAGGCGCTCAACTGCGGTCTGAAGGTAGGTGTCGGCTTCGTGGGACTGTCGGTAATCACGGCGCTTCTCACCTCATCGCTCGGCCCCGCACTCAACAGTGTCGTCGACATTTACCATCTACAGCTGAAGGTGTTCGACATGGGATGGCCCGCTGCTGCCGCCGTGGCATATAACACCGCGGTAGGTGCATTCATTATCCCCGTGTGTCTCGGTGTCAACATCGTGCTACTCCTTCTCAAAGGCACACGCACAGTCAACATCGACCTTTGGAATTACTGGCATTTCGCCTTTATCGGCGCGGTGGTGTACTTTGCCAGCGGCTCGCTCCTCTGGGGCTTCTTCGCCGCCATCATCTGCTACATCATCACTCTTGTCATCGCCGACATGACAGCCGACAAATTCCAGACCTTCTACAAGGATATGGAAGGCATATCGATTCCCCAGCCTTTCTGCGCCGGTTTCGCTCCTTTCGCATGGTTTATCAACAAGATTCTCGACAAGATTCCCGGTATGGAACGCCTTGAGATAGATGCCGAGGGACTTAAAAAGAAATTCGGTCTGCTGGGCGAACCGTTGTTTCTGGGAGTGGTCGTGGGTATCGGCATCGGCTGCCTCACCTGCACCTCGGGCGAGCAGCTTGTCGACAAGATACCCTACATACTCGGTCTCGGCATAAAGATGGGTGCGGTCATGGAACTCATCCCGCGTGTCACAGTACTCTTTATCGAAGGCTTAAAACCTATATCCGATGCCACCCGCGAGCTTATAGCCCGCAAATTCCAGGGAGCTGAGGGTCTGTCGATAGGCATGAGCCCCGCTCTTGTAATCGGACATCCCACCACGCTCGTGGTATCACTTCTGCTCATTCCGGTGACTCTCTTCCTTGCTGTGGTGCTTCCCGGCAACGAGTTCCTGCCGCTTGCCTCGCTTGCCGGCATGTTCTACGTGTTCCCTCTCGTATTACCTTACACCAAAGGTAATGTAGTGAAGACATTCATCGTAGGACTCGTGGTAATCGTGCTTGCTCTGTTTATGGTGACCAACCTTGCCCCCGAGTTTACCAAAGCCGCCCAGGATGTGTATGCCAACACCGGCGATGCCGCCGTGGCAATACCGCAGGGCTTCGAGGGAGGTAGCCTTGACTTCGCCGGCTCACCGCTTGCATGGCTGATATTCCAGTGCAGTTATAACCTTAAGTACATAGGAGCCGGACTGCTGGGTGTCGCCACGATAGCACTTGTAGTGTGGAACCGCATCAAGATTATCAACGACCAAAGAGCCGCTGAAAATCTGAAATAACAAATAATCACCCTGATTTGAATAAAAATGGCATATCAGTAAGGAATAAACGCCGTAACTTTGCCATAACAAAAACTTTAACAATGAAAAAAATAATATTATCACTCTCAATCGCAATGGCAACACTTGCTATGTCGGCACAAAAGCCCGAATATTCAATACAACGCGCATGTCATCCCGAAGACGTGAAACACTACGATACCGAACAGCTTCGCTCACGCTTCGCAATGCCCAAGGTGATGGAAGCCGACAAGGTGCTTCTCACATATTCCATGTATGACCGCCTCGTGTTTGGCGGCGCGATGCCCGTGACCAAGGAAATCGTGCTTGAAACCATAGACCCGCTGAAATCGGAATATTTCCTTGAGCGCCGCGAGCTTGGCGTGATAAACATAGGCGGCGACGGCATCGTGACTGTTGACGGCAAGGAATACGAGCTGCACTTCAAGGATGCTCTTTATGTAGGAAGGGGCAATAAAAACGTGACTTTCCGCAGCAAGGACGCTGCAAATCCCGCGAAGTTCTACCTCAACTCCACTACCGCCCACAAGGCATACAAGACACAGCTTATCACCATCGACGGCAGAAAAGGTTCGCTTAAAGCCAACTCCTTCGCAGCCGGAAAGATGGAGGAGAGCAACGACCGTGTAATCAACCAGCTCATTGTCAATAACGTGCTTGAAGAAGGTCCCTGCCAGCTCCAGATGGGTCTTACCGAGTTGAAGCCGGGAAGCGTATGGAACACAATGCCGGCACACACCCATGACCGACGCGTGGAGGCTTACTTCTACTTTAACGTGCCGGAAGGCAACGCTATATGTCACATCATGGGCGAACCTCAGGAAAACCGCATGATATGGCTTCACAACGAGCAGGCAATCATGTCGCCCGAATGGTCGATACACGCCGCTGCAGGAACATCCAACTACATGTTTATCTGGGGTATGGGAGGCGAAAACCTCGACTACAGCGACATGGACAAGATTTCCTATCTTGAAATGAAGTAAACGATGAACGAAATCCGCGAAATAGTACATTACTCGGAATACACGGCAGAATTGCGCATATACGCCCCCTCTGTCGCAAAATCGTGTCGCCCCGGTCATTTCGTAATCGTAAGATTCTCGGAAGACGGCGCACGTATTCCGTTCACAATCGTGGATTCCGATGAGGGAAAAGGGACGATAAACATCATAATCCATAAAGCCGCAGGACTGAGCGAGGCACTTGCCTCGCTCAAACCCGGCGACTCGCTGCCCAATCTTCTCGGACCCCTTGGTCAGGCTATCGAGATAAAGAATTACGGCACAGTCGTGTGTTGCGGCGACGGCGCGGGATTTGTGCCTCTGCTGCCTGTAGTAAGAGCCTTGAAGAAAGCGGGTTGTCACGTCATCTCGGTATTCTCCGAGCAATCTTCACAGACCGCATGTCTGCAGGGGAAGGTGAGCGAATACAGCGAGGTAATCGATGTGCGCGACCGCAATCCGCTGGAAGTCATCGGCGAGATTATCGACAGCCGCAAAATCGACAAGATGTTTATCTCCGGCCCCACCACATTGTTGAAAGACATTTCCGGACTGACTCTCACACATTCGATTCCGACTGTGTGCATCCTAAACATGATTATGGTTGACGGCGTAGGGTTATGCGGCATCTGCAGGGTCATGGTCGACGGAGAGCGGAAGCTCACGTGTATAGACGGACCTTCGTTTGACGCCCACAAGGTAGACTTCGACCAGCTTCTTAACCGCCAACGACTATACGTATAATTACTGACATGGCAGAAAGCATCACCAACCGTAACGACGCATGGCGCGAAGAACTCCGCGGCCGCCATACGACCAAACAGCGCACATCGCTTCCACGCGTGAAAATGCCGGAAGTTGACCCGACATACCGTGTCACCTGCGTTGACGAGGTAAACCAGGGGCTGAGCGTCGAGCAAGCCGTGCTTGAGTCACGCCGATGTCTTGACTGCCCTGACCCCGGCTGTATGAAAGGCTGCCCCGTAGCCAACAATATACCCGGCTTCATAAAAAATATCGAACGCCGCAATTTCGCGGAGGCATTGCGTGTCATCAACGAGACAAGCGTTCTTCCTGCAGTATGCGGAAGAGTATGTCCGCAGGAAAAACAGTGTGAGGCTTCATGCGTCTATAATAAGATGAAGAAGCAGCCCGTGGCAATCGGTCATCTCGAACGCTTCGTAGCCGACTTCAGCCGCGAAAGCGACCGGCAGAAAGCCCTTGCAGGCGAAAACTCCGGCAACGACACAATACAGACTGCACCGCAGCCGCTTGCCATCAAAATCGCGGTAATCGGTTCAGGCCCCTCAGGACTCGCTTTTGCCGGAGACATGGCAAAACGCGGATACAAAGTGACTGTGTTTGAAGCGCTTCACACTTTCGGCGGGGTGCTGAAATACGGAATCCCGGAATTCTGTCTTCCCAATGAGATTGTCGATTACGAAATCGAGCGCCTTAAAGGTCTCGGAATAGAATTTGTAAAAGACTGTTTTGTCGGTAAGACTTTCTCATACGAGGAATTGCAAGAGGCGGGATTCAAAGGCATATATATCGCTACCGGAGCGGGCAAACCGCGCTTCATGTGTGTACCCGGGGAGAATCTTCCCGGTGTGATGACAGCCAATGAATATCTTATACGCCTGAATCTGCTTGACTCGCAGGCATACGCTAAAAATCCGACATCTCTTGCAGGAAAACGTGTCGCCGTAATCGGTGGAGGAAACACGGCAATCGACGCTGTACGCTTTGCACTCCGCATGGGAGCGGAAAAGGCAATGATTGTCTACCGCCGGAGCGAGGCGGAGATGCCCGCGCGCTCCGAGGAGATACGTCATGCCCGCGAAGAGGGTGTCGAATTTGTAACGCTCAGTAACCCTGTCGAATATCTTGCCGATGAAAATGGATTTCTCAGCGCTATGCGCCTGCAGAAAATGGAACTCGGCGAGCCCGACTCGACCGGTCGCCGTTCACCCGTGGCAATTCCCGGTGCTGTGGAAGAGGTGCCTGTTGACCTTGTCGTAGTGAGCGTGGGGTCACTCCCTAATCCTCCGACTACCCTACCCGACCTGGAAATGACACGCCAGGGAGGTATCGTGGTCGACAACTCATCAATGAAATCGTCGGCACCGGCAATATATGCCGGCGGCGACATAGTAAGAGGTCCCGCGACCGTCATCCTTGCGATGGGCGACGGCAGGCGCGCCGCCAAAGCGATGGCGGAAGCGTTTGAGCGTCGGCTTCAGTCTCTCCAACTGTAAAATACTAATCCATATTGTTACACTTATAAATCAATTTATCACATGAAAATCATCACTTTAGGCGAGATTATGCTCCGCCTCTCACCGGCTGGCAACAACCGTTTTGTACAAGTTGACAATTTTAATGTTATCTGGGGTGGTGGCGAAGCAAACGTAGCTGTAAGCTGCGCCAACTACGGTCACGAGGCTTGCTTTGTAACCAAGCTTCCGAAGCATGAAATCGGACAGGCTGCACTCAATGCGCTTCGCCGTTATGGAGTGAACACCGAATATATCGCGCGCGGCGGTGACCGTGTAGGCATCTATTATTGCGAGACAGGAGCATCAATGCGTCCCTCAAAAGTAATCTATGACCGCGCCAACTCAGCAATCGCCGAGGCCGACCCGAGCGATTTCGACTTCGACGCTATCATGGAGGGCGCCGACTGGTTCCACTGGAGCGGTATCACCCCCGCTATCAGCGACAAGGCTGCCGAGCTTACACGTCTTGCCTGCGAGGCTGCAAAGCGTCACGGCGTTACCGTATCCGTTGACCTCAACTTCCGCAAAAAACTCTGGACAAAAGAGAAAGCACAGTCTATCATGCGCCCGCTTATGAAATATGTAGACGTATGTATCGGCAACGAGGAAGATGCAGAACTTTGCCTCGGCTTCAAGCCCGATGCTGATGTAGAAGGCGGTAACACCGACGCAGAAGGCTACAAGGGCATCTTTGCGGCAATGATGAAGGAATTTGGCTTCAAGTATGTCGTATCTACTCTCCGCGAGTCATTCTCAGCTACCCACAACGGATGGAAGGCAATGATTTACAACGGCAAAGAGTTCTATCAGAGCAAGCGCTACGACATCAATCCGATTATCGACCGTGTAGGCGGCGGCGACTCATTCTCAGGCGGTCTTATCCACGGACTACTCACCAAGCCTAACCAGGGCGAGGCACTTGAATTTGCTGTCGCAGCTTCAGCATTGAAGCACACTATCAACGGCGACTTCAACCTTGTTTCTGTCGAGGAGGTTGAATCACTCGCCGGCGGCAACGCCAACGGTCGCGTTCAGCGTTAATCATCATAATGAAATTATAAACAGGAAAACATGGCAAAATTTGATAAGCAAGCCGTATTGGCTAAAATCGGCGAGACCGGTATGGTCCCCGTTTTCTACCACTCCGACGTTGAAGTTGCCAAGCAGGTTGTAAAGGCATGCTACGACGGCGGTGTACGCGCATTTGAGTTCACCAACCGTGGCGACTTCGCCCATGAGGTATTTGCCGAAGTGGTTAAGTTTGCAGCCAAGGAATGTCCCGAAATGGCTATGGGAGTAGGTTCTATCGTAGACCCCGCTACCGCAGCACTCTATCTCCAGCTCGGTGCCTGCTTCGTAGTAGGTCCGTTGTTCAATCCCGAGATAGCAAAGGTGTGCAACCGCCGTCTCGTACCGTACACTCCCGGTTGCGGTTCAATCTCTGAAGTCGGTGCCGCACAGGAAGTGGGCTGCGACCTCTGCAAGGTGTTCCCCGGCGATGTACTCGGCCCGAAATTCGTCAAGGGTCTCAAGGCACCGATGCCCTGGTCTAAGCTCATGGTCACCGGCGGCGTAGAGCCTACTCAGGAAAATATCACCGCCTGGATTAAGGCAGGTGTATATTGCGTAGGTATGGGCTCGAAGCTCTTCCCCGGCGACAAGGTTAAAGCCCAGGACTGGCAGTATGTAACCGACAAGTGCCGCGAGGCTCTCGGCTACGTAAAAGCTGGCCGCCAGTAGTATTAATTACTAACAATCCACATAAAAGGGAAATGTCAGCAATGGCATTTCCCTTTTTTAGGTCTTAAATGACCACTCAATGAAAAGAAAAAGGCGACGCCTCACAGCGTCGCCTTAAAATTATGATTGAAGGTAAGTTAGAAAATGATTTCTTAGTGTTTGATAAACTTGATTGTCTGGCGGTCAGTACCGTTATCAATCACAAGTACATATACGCCGGGAGCGGCATTTTCAGTCACTACACCGGGTGTACCGTGACCTGTAGCAACCATGATACCTGTAGCGGCATCAATCAGTGTGACATCGCCTTCGGTGATATTGGCATTGACAAGCGCGTCATCAATGCCGGCAGCCTCCGGCTTGGACTCTTCGTAACGCTGAGCCACTTTTGCGGCACTCATCGCACCTTCATATACATACAGTTCGTCAATCTCACCCTTGAAAGGATTATCGAAATTGACATTCACGTTACCGATTACAAAGTCTTCATTATTGTCAGCGATAGCACCGGTATTATCGGTTGCATCACCGGCAAGCGCGCCATCGATGTAGAGTTTCAGCTGCTTGGTCATACCGTCGCGCACACATACGACATGATGCCATGTACCATCGAAACATTCAGAGGCGGCAGCCGAAGCCTCGCTCTTTTGCTTGTCGTCGTCGATAGCAAAACGGAGGTTACCGTTTTTATACTCGATACCTACCCAGTTGCCGGTAGCACCGGTAGAGGAGTTTGCGCCAAGACTTCCCTTGTGAAGCATGTAGGCTGCAGAAGTTGTCGACTTAAACCACAGTTCGATAGTGAAGTCGCGGTCGCCAAGCTGAATCTTGTCGTATGCCTTCTGCTTGAGATATGTACCGCCGGCAAGTGACAGTGCGTTGCCTTCGACACCCTTTACAAGAGTAGCGGAGCTTCCGGTAACAGTTGCTTCACCCTCGATTTCATTAGGTGTGGTTTCTCCAAGTGTCTCAAATCTATATCGTGCAAGCGGCACAAGATTTACCTTGGCAACAACATTGATTGTTAGTTCCAGACTGGTCTCTGCATTTTCTTCGCCTGTTGCAACAAGAGTCACATCATAAGTGCCGATTTCTGTCGGAGTACCTGAGATGGTGAACACGCCGGTATTGTCGTTGAAATCAAGAGTCACCCCATCAGGCATACCGTTTGCCACAAGTGTATTGGTAGCGATTGCCTGACCGGTAATATCCTGAATCGGGTCGCCTACCTCGATAAGCTGCTTCACGCTGCCCGACTTGATGGTGAGGCGCGGAGAGTTGGAGAAGCGGTCGGCAAGATAATAGCCGAGATGAGGCGGCTGGTTATAAGCGACATTCTGCCATGCGATAGCCATGCGGTAGTTGTGGTCCTGCATAAGACACGGCACACGGTATTCGGAAGGGATTGTGGTAGTGAACAGCAGGAGGTCGGAACTGTTTTCGCCATCCCACAAAATGATTTCCTCACGCCAGTCACCGAGGATGTCGGCGGTAAGACACGGAGTAGCCTTGGTCGTGTTGCAAGACTGGGCATTCCATTTGTTGAATGACATGAGAGTAGAACTGCTTGTTAGGGCAGAATTACGCTTTTCGATTACCGGGAATGACTTTTTGCTGTCCTTATTGTATTTACCGTCAAAAAGCTCGTCAAGAAGGTCACCGTCCCAGTAAATGCGGAAACAGCTTGAAGGCACCTTGCCATCGGCGGCAACATTACCCTTGCAATCGAAAGTAGCGTTTACGCGATTGCCCTTCACAAAACGTGATCCCGGCCATACCTCATAACCGCGCCAGTTTTCGCTGAGGTCACCTACCAGACCGCGACCAATGTCATTTCCTGACTGAGCCTCACCCCAGATGATTTCACCGGTTGCGGCATCACGGAACTCGCAATCCCATTTGTAAGCCGACGACTTCTCCTCATGAACCATAAATACTTCCAATCCTTCACGGTCCGGGTCAAAGTCACCGAGATGAAGCGCATCGCCATGTCCCGCGCCTGTGCGGTAGAGCAGATTACCGTCATGGTCGATACAAGCCGCGCCATAGACGATTTCGTCACATCCGTCACCGTCAACATCGCCGACAGTCAGGGAGTGCGCGCCTTCGCCGTAAGCACCCTGTCCCTTGGTAGTCGACGCGTGAAGCCAACGCTGCTTAAGCTCCTTGCCGTCAAAATCCCATGCGCAAAGATAACTGTGGGTATAATATCCGCGACAGAACACCGCGCTCGGTTTCTTTCCGTCAAGATATGCCACACAAGCGAGATAACGCTCGCAGCGGTTTCCGTAACTGTCACCCCAACTGCTCTGCACAGTACGCAGAGGCACATAGCTTGTAGTAGTGATTTCTTCGCCGGTCAATCCGTTGAACACTGTGAGATATTCTGGACCCTTGATGACTATACCATCGGAATTACGGTAATCATCGGTCACCTTGTCATCACCCATCAGCACGGCTTTCCCTTTTCCGTCGATAGTACCGGGAGCTGTCTTGCACATAAGCTCAGCCCTGCCGTCGCCGTCAAAGTCATAGACCATAAACTGAGTATAATGGGCACCGGCACGGATATTCCTGCCGAGGTCCACACGCCACAGTTTCGTACCGTCAAGCTTATAACAATCGATATAGACGTTGGAAGTATAAGCTTTCAGGGAGTTATCCTGTGAATTGGATGGATCCCATTTCACAAAAATCTCATATTCACCGTCGCCGTCGACATCGCCTACAGAGCAATCGTTGGGACTGTAAGTATAATCGTCCTCCACAAGATTGACAACCGCACCGTTTTTATAGGTTGTAAACTTGTTGTTGCCCTCGATAGTACCGCCTGCCGGACGGTCGAGCTTGATGCGCAGATACGGGTCACACCACGGAGTTGTCTCTTTGCTCGATTCATCCTTGTCAAGACGCTTCACAACATATTTAGAGGTCGCCGTGCCTTCGGCATCAAGCAGATTAGTGCCCCCCTTTACAGGCTCGGCATTAATCTTCACCCCGTCACGGTACACGTCAAATGTCGTTGACTTGCTGTCGTCGGCAAGACTGCGCCACGATACGAACACACCATTGTCGGTCTTGACGGCTACGACACCACGGTCCAGTGTCTCCGCCTGTTGGGCGCATACTCCCATTGACATGCCAAGGAGCGACAATACTAAAACAGATTTTTTAATCATAGCGTTTTTGGTATAGATTACAGTTAATAGTTTCTTAAAGTACAAAATTTCACGATACACAAAGTTATAAACATTCTCGCCGGAAAAAATGGATTTTTCATCAAAATTCCGTCAAAAATCTCACCTCCAGTCAACATTCTGCCGACAAAACACACTGCAAGACAATTTTTACAGCATGAAAAGCAATAAATACCCGCATAATTCAAGATGTATTTACTAACTTTGTTTTGCTAACACCAAAATTAACTTTAAACTATACTTTACATGAAAATCTTTTCATCATTTATGCTATTTATGCTGCTGGCACTCGGGGTGACGGCACAAGAGCAGTGTGACACGATAACCGTATTCATGATCGGCGACTCCACAATGGCAAACAAGCCGCTTAAAGAAGAGAATCAGGAACGAGGCTGGGGGCAGATGTTACCGATGATGCTTCAAGGGAAAATACGTGTCGACAACCATGCCGTCAACGGCAGAAGCTCACGTTCATTCATCAATGAAGGACGATGGGATAAAGTGATTGAAAAGATGGGCAAAGGCGACTACCTGATAATCGAGTTCGGACATAACGATGAAAAGCCGGGGGAGAAACGTCACACCGACCCGGGAAGCACGTTTGACGACAACCTGCGCATGTTTGCACAGAAAGCCCTTGAAAAGGGAGCGACGCCGATATTGATGAACTCCATCGTGCGCCGTAATTTTCCGGCATCAGTGACTGAAAAAGCGGAAGACCGCGACGACAATCCGCCGACAGCCGTGGGTCCTACAAAAAATAAGGAAGAGGGCGATATCCTCGTTGACACCCACGGAGCATACCTCATATCACCGCGCACAGTCGCAGCGGAACTCGGTACTCCGTTTGTCGACCTGAACGCGCTAACCCACAGTCTTGTCCAGAGCCTCGGCAGAGAAAAATCGAAGGAACTGTTCATGTGGATTCCGGCAAACACATACAAATTCTGCCCCGACGGAAAGATTGACAATACACACCTTAATATATACGGAGGCAAGGTTGTTGCGGCAATCGCGGCAAAAGCCATCGCCGAGACCGTGCCGGAGTTCAAGCAATATGTAAAGCCTGGCATTCTCTCCCTACCTACAATAAAGTAACCATATAATACCCTCTATATCATGACACATAGATTAAGTCCCCGCAAAACGATTGCGGCAATATGCGCTTTCTCGGCAATCACGTCGACAGCCGCCGACTTCAAAATCACCGACTACGGGGTGACAACCGACAGCACCATAGTACAGACCCGGGCGATACAATCGGTCATCGACGCGGCTGAAGCTGCAGGCGGTGGCAGGATAGTAGTGCCGGAAGGAACATTCCTTACCGGTGGTCTATTCTTCAAGCCCGGTACCACGCTCCATCTTGAAAAGGGGGCTGTTATAAAGGGATCCGACGACATTGCCGACTATCCGCTGATACCATCCCGTATGGAAGGTAGGAGCATATATTATTACGCTGCCCTCATCAATGCGTATTATGTCGATAATTTCGCCATCACCGGTCCGGGAACTGTCAACGGCAATGCCTTGAAATTCTGGGAAGAGTTCTGGGCACTCCGCAAGGTGAAACCCAAATGCACAAACCTGGAAGTACACCGCCCGCGCCTCGTGTTCCTGTGGGGATGTGACGGACTCCATATCGACGGTCCTACATTATGTAACTCGGCATTCTGGACCACACATCTCTATCAGTGTAACAACGTACTTATAGAAAATACCCGCATGGAAGCGCCCCGTGAACCGGTAAGGGCACCAAGCAGCGACGCGCTCGACCTCGACGCATGCCGTAACGTGACTGTGCGCAACTGTTACCTGAACTGCGATGACGACGGTGCTTGCCTGAAAGGAGGCAAGGGTGTCTTCGCACATATCTCACCTGAAAACGGCATTGTGGAAAATATCCTTGTAGAAAACTGCACTTTCGGTCCTAACCTGCATGGAGTGCTGACACTCGGCAGCGAATGTATCCACGCCAAAAACGTGACTGTGCGCAACTGCAAGCTGCAGACCCGCTGCTCGATCCTGCGCCTGAAGATGCGTCCCGACACATATCAGACCTACGAGAACATCACTGTACAGAACATCACCGGCACGTGTGCCACCGTAATCGAGATGCGTCCCTGGAAACAATTTTTCGACCTTGAAGGCACTGATGAAAAGCCTGTCGGCATAGTGCGCGACATACTTGTGGAAAATATAGATGTGGACTGCAAGAGCTTCGGTCATATCGCAGGCAATCCCGATGATACTGTAAGCAATTTCACGGTGCGCAATGTCAATATCAAAGCCACTGACCCGAACTTTGTATGCGCCTATCCGCAGATTGTATTTGACAACGTGACAATCAACGGTAAGAAGGTTGAAAATCCGGCAAAATAATCTCCAAAATTGAAAATATATGCGATATATACTTACAACAGTACTCGTTGTTCTGGCGGCGATTCAGATGTACGCCGATGACAACCTGCTTCTTGTATCTTCAACTCCCGCCTCAACATGGGTGGAGGCATATCCGATAGGTAACTCGCGTATCGGCGCGATGATATACGGGGGCATTGCCTCCGATGAAATCCAGCTCAATGAAGAGACATTCTGGTCGGGGAGCCCGTATAACAACAATAATCCCGAGGGCGTAAAGCATCTCGGCGAGATACGCCGCCTCATATTTGAAGACAAGTTCAGCGACGCTGAAAAGCTTATCAACGAGACCTACATGACGGGCATCAACGGTATGCGCTATCTCCCCTGCGGAAGCCTGCATCTCGATTTCGGTGACAAAGGCAATGCCACCGGCTACTCCCGTGTGCTCGACCTCAACAATGCCACCGCCACTACGCGCTACACAATCGACGGCGTGACCTACGAGCGCACTGCATTCTCGCCGCTCAACTACAATGCTATCATCGTGCGTCTTACGGCAAGCAAACCCGGCGCATTGAATTTTAACGCCGGATATACCTCACCACTTCCCGTAAAAGTGACGGCAAAAAACGGCACACTCGTTGCCCGCAGCAACGGAGCCGACCATGAGGGAATAAAAGGATGTCTGCGCGAAGAAACGCGCGTCAAAGTGGTGTCTGACGGAAAAGTTTCATCAAAAGATGGTCATGTCACAGTCAGCGACGCAAGCGAAGCGACTCTCTACATCACGGCTGCCACCAACTTTGTGAACTATAAGGATGTAAGCGGCAACGAGACCAAGAAGACTATCAGCGCGATAGCCGCCGTGGCAAAAGTACCGTATGAATCGCTTCTTGCCGAACACATCAAGGCTTATACGGCGCAATTTAACCGTGTCAGCCTTACTTTACCCTCGACATCCGACATTACCGAGACACGCGACCGCCTTGTAAATTTCGCCAACGACAATGACCCGGCACTTGTGGCGCTTCTATTCCAATACGGCAGGTATCTTCTTATCAGCTCGTCGCAACCGGGAGGCGAACCGGCAAACCTGCAAGGAATCTGGAACGACCGCGAACATGCGCCGTGGGACAGCAAGTTTACCATCAACATAAACACGGAGATGAACTACTGGCCTGCGGAAGTCACGGCACTCCAGGAAACCCATGAACCGCTGTTTGAAATGGTGGAGGAACTTTCCCGGACCGGCGCGGAGACAGCAAAGACACTTTACAACGCCGACGGCTGGGTGGCTCACCACAACACCGACCTCTGGCGCGCCACCGGTCCGGTAGATGCCGCACGTTACGGAATGTGGTCTAACGGCGGGGCATGGCTAACAACCCATCTATGGCAACATTATCTGTTTACCGGCGACAAGGAATTTCTGAAACGCTACTATCCCGTGCTGAAAGGAGCAGCCGATTTCTATCTGAGTCATCTTACCCGTCATCCCGAATATGACTGGCTGGTAACAGTACCGTCAATGTCACCCGAACATGGCTACGGCAACTCATCCATCACGGCAGGCTGCACAATGGATAATCAGATTGCCTTCGATGCCCTATCCAACGCACTGCATGCCGGCGAGATTCTCGGGATAGCAGACAAAGCATATTCCGATTCGCTCCGCAAAGCTATAGAGATGCTCCCCCCGATGCAGACAGGCCGCTACGGTCAGCTCCAGGAGTGGATTGTAGATGCCGACAACCCCAAGGATCAGCACCGCCATGTGTCGCATCTTTACGGACTCTATCCCTCAAACCAGATATCGCCCTACTCGACCCCTGAAGCATTCCGTGGTGCAGTCAATACGCTTACACAGCGCGGCGACATGGCTACCGGATGGAGTATCGGCTGGAAAGTAAACCTATGGGCACGTCTACTCGACGGCAACCACGCCTATAAGATTGTCAAAAACCTCATGAGTCTGCTGCCCGATGACAGCCAGGCAGAGAAATATCCTGACGGCAGACTATACCCCAACCTGTTTGACGCGCATCCGCCATTTCAGATTGACGGTAATTTCGGACTTACCGCCGGTATCGCGGAAATGCTCCTGCAAAGTCATGACGGTGCGATACATCTGCTTCCGGCACTACCCGATGTATGGGATAATGGAGAAGTCAAGGGATTGCGTGCACGTGGCAATTTCGATGTCGACATGACATGGGACAACGGGCAGCTTGCCGCTGCCGAGATAACTTCGCAGTCGGGCGGCGTGCTGCGAGTACGCTCCTACGTTCCGCTTACGGGCGAGGGATTGAAAGAGGCAAAGGGCGACTGTCCGAACCCGCTATACGCCCGTGCCGATGTAAAACCGGTAAAGACGAGTCCTGAAGCGGCACGGCAATGGCCTGTAATCAACCGCGTGTATGAATACGATATCACTACTACACCCGGACAGATTGTAAAACTTTATCGAAAATAAATGACTCCGAGAATCGTCATAAGCATTGCAGCCGTCGCAATCACCATGATTGCGACGGCGCAGTCACGCGACATACCGCGCGACACGTCGTTCACCATGTATTCCACCAACATCAAGGTGCTGAAAAGCCATCCCGAAGCTCGCCTTGTACCGGCTGTGCTCCCTGCCGGGGTGAAAGCGAATGAAAACGTGGTGTACCGTACCTTAAAGGACACTCCTTTCGGAGAGCGTCAGCTTCACGCCGACATATACCGACCCGACGACGGCAAACGCTATCCCGCTCTAATCATGATTCATGGCGGGGGCTGGCGGTCGGGGTCGCGCGAGTTGCAACGCCCGCTTGCCATGAACATAGCCGCAAAGGGTTATGTGACCGTACCGGTAGAATACCGTCTCAGCCTTGAAGCGAAATACCCCGCTGCGTTACATGACATAAAAGCTGCCGTGAGATGGCTCCGCGCCAATGCCGACACCTACGGTATCGACCCTGACCACATCGCGGTGTCGGGGTGTTCGGCAGGTGGTCAGCTTGCCGGATTGACCGGCATGACCAACGGCTCGGCACGTCATGAAGGCGACGGCGATTTTCCGGATGTGTCAAGCGACGTGCAGGCAGTGGTCAACATCGATGGCATAGTGACCTTCGTGTCGCCGGGCAACATTGCCGATGCCGCCGAACGTCTGCGAAAAAAGGGGGAGATGCCGGTAAATGCGTTCTGGCTCGGAGGAATGTATGATGATGCGACCGAAAACTGGAACGAGGCTTCTGCAATCTTGTGGGCTACCCCCTCGTCAGCACCGATATGCTTTATCAACAGTCAGCTGCCACGCTATCATGACGGGCGCGACCAGCTCTGCGAGATACTTGACGCTCTCGGAGTAGACCACGAGACCTACGAGCTTGATTCCGATATACATCCGTTCTGGTTTTTTGAACGATGGTTTGAACCGACTGTCAGCCATGCCGTCGACTTCCTTGACCGCCATCTGAAATAACAATCCGGCATTCCGGCACGTTATAAGACTGTATGACTGACGTGATGACACCGGAACAACGCCACCGTTGCATGGCGGCTATACGCGGCAGAGACACCCGACCCGAAATGATCGTGAGACGGTTTCTCCATGCGCGTGGACTACGCTATCGACTGAGCGACCGACGGCTTCCCGGCACTCCCGACATCGTATTGAAGAAATACCACACGGTAATCTTCATCGACGGATGTTTCTGGCACGGGCATGAGGGATGCAGTCAGTTTAAATTGCCCAAAAGCAACAGCGACTTCTGGCGGCACAAAATCAACATGAATATCGCACGTGACTATCGCGCCAACGTGGAGCTACGGCTGCTCGGCTGGCGCGTAATCCGTGTGTGGGAATGTGAAATCCGTAAAAAATCCCTTCAAGGCGAACGCCTCGAAGCACTGTACCAAAGCATCGTCAATCCCGGTTACACAGCCGACACCCCGCACCCCGTCGCCGCCGAGCCTCCCGCTCCCTACGAGTAATCACAACCTGGCTACTGACGCATCACCGTAGATTGTGTTAATCCACATACCAAAAAGGCGGTCGGTAACGGAATAACGTATTGGAGATTACGTTCCCTAATAATTCCGAATAAAATATTTATATGTAATATCATTATTCCATTTTTATTCAAAATGAATTATTCAAATTAAATAATTTATTTTGAATAATTACAATTCCGCTTTTTCATATTAATTTAGAGATGGGCGCCCCGTAGAGTGGCATTTAATCATTATGCTTGAGGTATTTTGAGAACTGTCGCGGTGACATGCCTACCTGATAGGCTATCTCGCTGAGGGTAGGTTTTACATGCTTACCCGTGGCTTGCTCAAGAAGCTGCCGGCCCTTTTTCACTCGTCTCTCCCGCAGATATTCAAGAGGCGACAGTCCAGCGATAGCCTTGACTCGCTTATAGAGATTGCTACGGCTCATCCCGGCAAGATGCCCCAACTCTTCAATACTGAATGCGGCATCGGCAATATTCTCATCTATTATTGAATCTATTGACTTCAACCATGCACTATCTGCCTCGGCTTCAGTCTCGGCATCAGGAACAATGTCGTGCTTAACTGTGCCAGGCATAACAGGAGAACTTACACTCTTTCCTGAAACCTGTTTACGTAAAAAACACATCAACAATCCACCCGACAAGACTATACCTATTACGACATATACCCACCACGGAATCCTTAAGTGTAAACCATCAGGAACATCTTTTACAGGATTATCATCGGAACTTATCACTGCTACAGCACCGAAAGCACCGGCAACGACAGTTCCGTCACCGGTATCAAACAATGCATATTTCCCAAATCGCAGGTCATCCAACTTTGCGAATACCTCCACATGAGGCGGCTGACATCGCATATCAACATGATAGACCGCAGAATCAGTGCTGCACCACAATGTGCTGTCGGAAGAACTCTCCAATGCAATCAGAGGTATTCCACTCAAAGCAACATTCGTTCCATTACGGTCGGTCAACCCGTCAGGCGTGGCAAAATACAGTGTGCCATCGGTCGAGAATGCAAGCTGATCAACCACGATACGCTCATCACCGGCAGCCGACGTTTCCAGTTCCAGCGATGCGCCTGAAAGAGCGTCAAAAGCATAAACCCCATAATGAGTTGCAACAAAAATGCTGTCGCCACACGGCGATGAACAGATATCGGTGATATAATTTGTTTTCAAGGCGGAATTGGAAATATCAAATTTGTCAGAATTTCCTGTGGCAAAGTCATAACGAATCACCCCATTAGAAAAAGATGCTATCCACAACTTCCCGGAAGAATCAAAAGCCATCGCTCGACACCGCGAGACCTCGCTGCCAGAACCTAAATTCGGGACAGAGACGGCGTTTAAAAGCGTGTCAACCTTAAATATCCCGCCTCCATAGCTCGCCGCGAGCACATTTCCGTCAGGTAGTGTCAGAAGTTTTGTAACAGTAGAGCTTGGCAATGCCGTAAGCACGGTATCATTACCAATATCTATACCCGCACCATCGTATGCTGTCCAAATTCGCCCTTTCCCGTCAATAGCGAATGAGGATATATTCTCTTCGATACCGGTATGTATCGTTTCCACATCCGACAGGACAGGCTTTGAATAATATATCCCGGAATGATATATCGAGGCATAGAGACGACCACTTCGGGTATCGTATGCGACTGACGATATGTGATTACCGGGAATCGATGCAGCATCATCCAATGAACGGCGCATGTTTATCAGACTTCCTGTAGAGCGGCGATATAGATAAATCCCGTCACTGTTTGTCGCATACGCCTTCCAGCCATGCCTTAGAGCAGCCATATCTTTAACTATCTTATCCTGAAGGGGAGCGGGTACGTTGCGGGGTACATACTCATGACTTACAATCGTATCACAAAGCAGAACAGAATCACCTTCGAGCAGATAAGAACCCATAAGTGTGCGGACATATATACTTCTGTCCAGAATTTCTATGCGGTTTACCGTAGGCTGCCGCGAAGCTTTGTCCTGGAGTTTAATGTTACGTATTTCATCCCCGTCAGCCGCCACATAAAGCCCCTGAGCGGTACCAATAAGAAGCCTGCCGACAGAGTCAACCGACAAAGCATAAACTTCCGAGGTCGGTAGCGAAGCGTTTCCTTCCCAGGCATGCCATTCGGTTGCCCGGCAGATAGCCGAAGCGATACATAGCATGATTAAGGTGATGAAACTTTTCATATCGCAAATATCGTTTTTTATTGCGAATCGTGCAATACCGTGAGCGCAAATCGTTCATAATTGCGCACATAAGGGTAGATGAAACATTTGTGCATATCGGCGAAACATTCAAGCATACACGTCTCTGCCGATGTAATATAATTTTGCACCGAATCAATCTTTTAACCGATGAAAAAATACATTTTATTACTCATGGCGCTTGGACTGCTGCTCACCGCGCACGGCGCCACAACAAAAGTGACCGTAAATCTCTGGAGCGGAGAAGTTGTCATGGGCAACTGGTCAGGTTACGTTGTTCTCAGTGCCGAACAAGTAAGCTCGCTTGAACCCGGATGCCGGGTACTCGTAAGCGTGAAAGATGTCGACAGCTTGGCAGGTACACCACAAGTCTATCTCCAGAAGAGCAACTGGACCGACTTCTCTCCCGCAGTGAAGAGCATTGTAAAAAATGCAGGTATTGAATCCTTTGACATCACCGATGAACTCTTTGCCGAAATCAACGGCAAAGGCCTCGTAGTAAAAGGATGCCACGCCACACTTACCAAAATCGCAGTGCAAAAAGAAGTGGAACTTGGTGAGGGCGGAGATTTTGACTCTGCCGTGACATGCGTGTGGGAAGGAGATACATTTATAAGTTGGGAAGAGCCTGACAAAGGCTGGGGTGTAATAAGCTCCGATTGCTTCAAAGATGTAAAATCAGGCAACGTGTTACGCTTCGGTATGACAGACGTGCGCCCCTGGGCACAGGCAAGCATCGTAGATGCATCATGGAAATCTTTCGCCGATGCCCCAATCAAGACTGTGGGTCTACCATTCTATGAGTACACCGTCACCCCGGCTATGCTTGAATCCATACAGGAAACCGGATTAATCGTGAGCGGCAACGGCTACCGCCTTACCTCAATAGATGTCGTTGACCCGGCAAAAATGCCCGCATTCACGGCACAGCTTGCCGAGGGCACTTCAAAACTGTGGGCAAAAGGCAGTGAGGCTTCTGTTACATTAGAAATCCAGAATCTCGGAGCTGAAAAACTTACTGTTCCTGTAAAAGCCATTTTGAGTCGCGACAACGGCGAAGCGTATGCCGAGATTGACCGGACTGCGATAGCTGAACCCGGTGCGACATCAGAAGCCACACTCGAACTGGGCAAGTTGGAAGCAGGTATGTACAGGCTGGCAATTATAGCAGGGGGAGGTCTGGTAGAATCCTTCAACATAGCCTGCAATCCGGAAGGAATTGCTGCAGCAAAAGATGCACAACCCGACTTTGACTCATTCTGGAATGATGCCCTTCAACAGCTTGCAGGCATAGACCCGTCATTCAAGATTACCGAACTTCCGGAAAAAAGCGGCTCCAAACGCAGATTGTACCTTGTAGAAATGCAATCAATACCCGATGGACTCACAGGAGAGCCAGTGACAATCCGCGCATACTATGCCGAACCTGTCGGCGATGGCAAATATCCCGTTGTAATCACATACCAAGGCTATGACAGTGCCGCATACGGTCCCGACGGCAAACCCGTCGACCCCTATTGCCCATCCGCCGACCAGGGTGAATGGGCGGAACTGATTCTGTCGACACGCGGACAGAGCATCAACAATCGCGAACCGTACACAAACACGTACGGCGATTGGTTTGCCTTCAATTTCGGCGACAAAGAAAGCTATTACTACCGCGGAGCTTACATGGACTGTATCCGCGCCATAGACTTTGTCTCATCCCGCGATAAAGTTGATTCATCGGCAATCTTTGCCCAAGGACAAAGCCAGGGCGGAGCATTTACAATAGCCGCCGCGGCACTTGACCCCCAGAAGAGACTCAAGGCAATTGCTCCCGCAGTACCCTTTATGGGCGACTTCCCTACATATTTCACCGTAGCTGCATGGCCACGCTCCGTCGCTGTAGCACAAGCCGCTCAAAAAGGCATGAGCGAAGCCGACATGTACCGTTTCCTGAGCTATTTCGACACAAAAAACCTTGCCGGAGCAATCGAATGTCCGGTCATTCAGGCAATAGGTCTTCAAGACCCCATCTGTCCTGTCCCCACCAATATGGCACCCTTCAACAATCTTAAAGTGCCAAACCGCAAACTTGTCGTAAACGAAAATGAAGCACATTCGGTGCCTTCCGGCTGGTATGGGCAATATATGGACTGGTTCAAACAGGCTATCGAAGGAATGCCTGACTACATGGAATTGACAAGCAATTTATTCCGTGGCGACTTTCCGGTACAATGGAGCGCACTCACACTCGATGCCTCCAAGTTCAAATATGTCAAAGCCGGCGATATCCTGAAGATAAGCATCAGCAGTATTGCTGAAGACCGCACTTCATGGCCTCAACTCAAAGTCACAGACTCTTCAGGCAACGACATCTGGACTCCCACAGCCTTGTATGACTCCGAAAAAGGTCTGCCAGCACCTTATAGCGCGGAATTTGAAATAGATGCAGACAAAGCCAAGCTGCTACAAGCCTCCGGCTGTAAAATAAACGGTTGCGCGTTCACTCTGGCATCAGTTGACCTGACAGGCACAGCGGAGATTTCAACTGTACTCAAAGATCCTTCAAAAGCAGTCAGCACGGCATGGGAAGGTTCGGAACGTATTTCATGGGCAAGCGACGATACCAAAAACAGCGTTCTCATAGACAAATCAGCTTTCACCGATATAAAAGAAGGCACCATTGTACGCGTCAGCATGAGTGAGGTCGCAAATAATGCGCAACTGCGACTGCAGGCAAACTATACCCAATTTGACCCGGTAAGCAACACTCAGCTCAAAGGCGCTACATCAGCCGACATCACTTTTGATAAAGCAATGATAGCCCTGGTAAAAGAGAAAGGTCTGCGTCTTACCGGCTGCTACTACACTCTCGACAAAGTAGAATTTATTGATGCCTCTCAGATGCTGCGCACACAGAACATGATTGCCACTTCATGTATAAAGGCATGGGAAGAAGGAGAGAAAGCCATCGGAGTAGTTGACATCCAAAGTCTTGAAGCCCATGACTATAATGTGACCCTTACTGCTACCGTTTATTCCGACCTCGACAAGACATCACCGGCAGCAACCATATCCAAAGAAATCACGCTGCCTGCGCGCTCCCTTGTAACCGCCGAGGTCGAGCTTGGCGATTTTAATCCCGGATTTTATACGCTGTCTATGGATGTAAACGGCTCGGCTGCCGGTATATATAACATTGGCTTCAACCCCACACAGATTGAAGTATCTTACGACGGGCAGCCCAATTTCGATGAATTCTGGTCTACTGCCTTGAATGAGCTAAAAAATGTCGCGCCCAAGTTCAATATCGTCAGCGAAGTCACGGAAAAATCCACCTCCACACGCAAGGTATGGTATGTGGAGATGCAATCAATCGCCGACGAACCCGACGGCACTCCGGTAATCATCTCAGGCTACTATGCCGAACCGGTTGCAGAAGGGACATATCCGTGCCTTATTCACTTCCAGGGGACTGATGGAGGTACGTCAACCCCTTGGTGCATGGACGGCGACTCCAATCCTGAATGGTGTGAGTTCGTACTCTCGGTACGCGGACAGATGCTTAACAACCGTGATCCTCATAAAGACCGCAACATCTACACTCTAAACGGCATGAGTTACTATACTTACGGACTCGCTGATGACGACTATAAACACAAGCACTACTATTACGGCGCATATCTTGACTGTGTAAGGGCAATCGACTTTGTTGAAAGCCGCACGAAAGTTGATACCAACAATATATTCTGTGAAGGCGGAAGTCAGGGAGGCGCATTCACCTATGTCGCGGCTGCCCTTGCCAATGACAGGGTACGCGCTGTCGCACCGGGTATTACCGGACATGCCGATTTCCCTGTCGATTTCAAGGTAGCGGCATGGCCGGCAAACCAGATTCTTCCCCTCGCGGAAGCAAACGGCATATCCGAAACCGACATGCTTGCCCGTCTGTCATACTTCGATGTCAAGAATTTCGCACACATGGTCAAATGCCCCGTCACCACCAATCTGTCACTCCAGGACACGACCGATCCCGCCCGTGTAGGATTCGCACCATTCAATCTTCTTGAGGTGGAAGCAAAAGAGTATCTTGTCAATCCTCTTCTCGGACACGCCACAGCTCACGACTGGAGCAAGCGATACATGGAGTTTTTTGAGCGTCACAAATATGACATTTCCACTTCTATATCACGTCCCGAAAGCGCCCCTTTCCTTAACGTGGAAGGGCGCATGATAAAAAGCCGTGATGAGATTCATATCAATGTCTACAACATCGCCGGATGTCTAATCGCCGATGGATACGGGACGGTCCTCATTCCGTCGCCGGGAGCTTACATTGTTAAAGCCGGAAACAGGACGGAAAAAATAATCTGCCGCTGAATTATCACCTGTCACACAATGAGGCTGTATCAATCTTGATGCAGCCTCATTATTGTTTTGAGTAATGAAATTGGGAGAAAAACAAAAAAGGTCGAGCCTCGCGGCCGGACCTTTTTTGAGCGGAAGACGAGGCTCAAACTCGCGACCCTCAGCTTGGAAGGCTGATGCTCTATCAACTGAGCTACTTCCGCAATTATAATAGTAGTAGCGTGGGCGAAGATGGATTCGAACCACCGAAGGTATAAACCAGCAGATTTACAGTCTGCCCCATTTGGCCACTCTGGTATTCGCCCATTCCCGTAACGGGACTGCAAATTTAGTTATAACTTTCTTACTTTGCAAGCAAAATCTATCATTTTTATTGCAGCCTCGGCTGCTTCGGTGCCTTTGTTGCCGTATTTACCGCCCGCACGGTCAATGGCATCCTGCTCGGTATCAACGGTAAGCACTCCGAATATGACCGGCGTCTTACCTTTTGCATTCAAGCGGGTGACACCCTGAGTGACACTGTCACACACGTAGTCGAAATGCGGTGTGCCTCCACGTATAACGCAACCAAACACAATAACCGCGTCATACTCTTTCACCAGCGCAGCAGCCCCATAGGTCAATTCAACTGCACCGGGCACATGATAACAGTCGTAAGCCACGCCCTGCTCTTTAAGCAAAGTAACAGCCCCGTCGGTCAAAGCTTCGGTAACGTGGGAATTCCACTCAGCGGTGACGATAGCCACTTTGGTTTTGGGGTCAAGTACGGGCAGTCCGCCATGGGGAGCGCCCGAAGATAATGCTGTAGACATATATTTTATTTCATTTTGTTACTTAATATAAATACAATCAGTCGCGGGAAAAGATTTTATGCCACCGTGAAAGAATATCAATCAGCGAAGTGGTCTTTTCATCAAGAAGACGCCCTATATGTTCCACTTCATCCACGGCATCCATCTTTTTCGCTTTCTGCAACAGGGTGTTGAGCAGATGCACTCCTTTCTGCCTTGTGGTGAAAGTGTGCAGCAGAGCTTCGCCAAGCATGACCGACACCTTCAGTTTACGCAAGGAGAATGAAGGGTCAATCTTGTCAAGATATTTTAAGGCACGGCTCAGATAGCGCACGGCATCGCGCGGTTTGCCGAGATTCAGAAGAGTCTCCGCCTCCCTGACAAGTGAATCGACAAGTTTCCCTACTGCCTCCGGTGCACCGTTTGCCGCCATGGAAATATAAGTGGAGGTGGCGACCTGATAATGTGCCAGGAGATTGACCTGCTTTATCCTTGAACGGTAAGCCGATGTAGCGACATTCAAGGCATATACATGAGCCGACGCATAACGGTCGGGGTTAGTTTTGGCAAGGACTTCAAAAAGTTTTATCGCCTTATTTATCGTACGCTCTGCAGCATGAAACTCTTTGCGCTCGGCGTGAATGAGCGCGAGATCGTAGAGCAACAATGCAAGTACGCTCCTGAAGGCTGTGTCTCTCCGCTTCGGATATTCAGAAAGGATATGCAACGCATCGGCTATCCTGACTAAAGCGCCATCGACATCACCCTCCTCTATCATTGCCGCCGCCAGAATCTGCTGTCGTGCCGCATCCTTGATTGTCTCACTGTAAGGCGCATTATGCGTCGTGATACCGGAAATCAGCGTTATCGCCTCATCGACATGTCCGCTGTCAATGGATTGACGCATATAAGTACTTACAAGGTCGTATGCCCCGTCAAACGGCAATGCCTCAACGATTATCCCGGCATCAGCGCTGTTTTCAAATGGCAACAGTGCGGAATCAGCGACGCGGTTGATAAATCCTGTTTCAAGCGAAGTCGATTTCATGCCATAAAGAATTATTTCACCGGAAGGAGTCCGTCAAATGACTGCGACGCTACTTTTGCCGTCTGCGCCGCCTCTTCAAGCACCGACATCATGACATCTTTGCCGATACGCTCACTCAGCAGGTCATTTTTGCCCTCAAGCTGCGAAAGCAGGCTGGCGACAGGCTGTCCTGTCTCCTGGGCGAGCTGGGTAAGGGTGTGCATGACAGCCTCTCCCTCGCCACTGAGTGTGAAACGGGTTATATCATTTTTAATCATGGCATCAATCACGCCGGTAATCGCCCCCACACTCCATGCGAAGTTATTACCGCCGGTCTCTGCCGTCACCTCTACCATCTCCTTATCGTGATAGTAACGCAGACGCGCGTTATTACGGTCAAGGTTGATAAAGTCGCGGGCATAAAAACTTATGTTGTTCTTATACGCGGCGGCATCATCGGTGGTGCGGAATATCGTATTCAGGTCGCGGTTACGGGTGATGACGACATCGGCAATCTCAAAATTTTCAAGTATCGCCGGCATCACACGCGTTATGCGGGGCTCCTTTTCGGGAGCAAAACCGGGTACATAGATAATGATAGCCTTGCGCTCCGACGCGTGTTTCACTATCTCGAAAAGATGGGGGCGCACACGCGGGTCAATGGCATAGAATCCGCCGAATATCAATATGTCATCCTTGTCGATGCGCGGCCACACGACATCAAAACTGTCATTGTTGTTACGCCCGTAACGCACTATCTGCGGCTCGCCGTCGCTGTCGCGGAATATAAACGACGAAGGGGTCACACCCTCTGTATAACGGTCGATATGGTCGACCGAAACATTGTCGGACTTCAATGAATCGACAATCATGTCGCCGACACGGTCGCGCGCCGCCTCGCCGACGAAGCTCACTTCCCTGCCGATCCTGCCGAGATTTGACGCCACATTAAGTATCAGTCCTCCGGGGGATGCCACGCGTGGCATATCGCCGTCAAACAGGATGTCAAGCACACATTCGCCTATTGCTATAATCTTTCTCATAATAATACTGGGGATTAAGATTCGGCATTACGGGATTTCACACCCAGATATCCTCCGTGATGGCGCAATGCGTATTGTTCGCGGGTAAATCCGGAGAGACGCATGACGTTGACCACCAACACATCACCTATCACGGTCATCATCGTGGTCGAAGTAGTCGGTGTAAGTCCGAGAGGACACACCTCCGGCGAACCTCCTGTCGAAAGCGTGACATCAGCGATCGACGCAAGTTCGCTGTCGGGATTTCCGGTGATGACAATCAACGGCAGTCCGGGATAAAGGTTGTGGGCGAGCGTTACGAGGTCGATTATCTCGCGGGTCTTGCCTGAATTGGATATCAGAAGCATCACATCGTTGGGCTGAATCACACCTAAATCGCCGTGCTGCGCCTCTGCGGGATGCAGGTTGACGGCAGGTGTGCCCGTAGAGCAGAATGTCGTTGCGATGTTCATCGCAATCTGTCCCGCCTTTCCCATTCCGGAAGTCACGACCTTACCACCCTTCCGATGGACATGCTCAAGAATCAGTTCCACGGCAGCGTCATAAGCCGGAGTCACCGGGATATTGGATATCGCGCGGCTCTCACAGTCAAGGATTTCGCGCATGGATTGCTGTATATCGGTCATATTTCAGAATCATTTCTTAAATACAAAGATAATCATTTTTATCGCAATTCATGCCTCGCCGCCCCAAATTCTTGAATTTATCAAGATTATATAATGCGGAAAATCAACCGCAAAATAAAAATCGCGCAAAATTTTCTAAACAGCATTTACCTTTGAATCTGCCGGGGTATTAATAAGATGATTCTTCCAGAAACATCTTTTGGGCTTGCTTTCCGTGGGTATCGCTGCGCTCAACCCACGGCTACATACAGATAATGCCCTGCGGGCAATCCCAGTGAGTATCGCGGACGGACTTCCATCCAATGTCACTAACTTAAGGTTCAAGGGGCGTAAATCCCCGCAAGGGGATTCATTCCGTTAACCGCGGGTAATGCCGAAGGCATACCCGTGGCTCAAGCGCCTCTCTCCATAGACTATACCCCGAAGCGGGTTGCATAGCCGCCTGATTAGCATATATTTATGCAACCCATTTCAGGGTTGTGTGGTGTGGCGGGACATGCGTTCCACGGGTGCCCCATTCGGGGCTACCCGTGGTTAACGACATTTTGCCCATTCCGGACAAAATACTTAAGTTAGTGACATTGAGCTCCCATTCGCCCCTTATACAATCAGCCGTATATATGGCTACAGAGGCGCAAAAAGCAGCGTTATTGCTCCTCGGGGAGGATTTTTACGTTGCCGCCGGCGTTTACGCGGTAGCGCGCCGAGGTGTGGTCGGCAAGGTTTGTCACACGGAACACGTAGTCCTCGATATTCACGTTTGCGCGCTCTGAGCCGTCGTAAGCATTTTGAATAGCCTGCTCTACTGTGTGAAATCCTGACCCTTCATAGGTGTCGACTTTCTTTCCGTCGAAATAAAGTTCTACAAGTACATCATCAATCGGATGTATGCGGTTTGCTGTCATAGTCGTAAATGTTTGTTTTTCTACTATAACGCTTTTGCGGGGGAAAAGGTCAAATCTATTGTGCATGACCTTAGAGTCTTTGGAGTCCTTAGCGACCTTAAAAACCTTAACACCAACATCTGAAAACTGAAATCTGACGACTGACAACTCCTACGAATAGGCGTGGAGTGAGGAGAGGGCGTTGACACCGAAATAGGTCATCAGCACGGCAAGGAAAGCAAAGAGCATGTAGGCATGGAAGGCGGTTGGGCGGTTAAGTGGCTTGATAGAGCGGTGCATCGCCACGGCGTATATAATAAAGGTGACAAGCGCCCAAGTCTCCTTCGGGTCCCATGCCCAATAGCGCCCCCATGACACATTTGCCCATACGGCACCGGTAATTATGCCAAGTCCGAGAAGGTATAGCGCCGGATAGAGCATCACGCGGTCAAGCCACATCAGGCGTTCACGCCGCGAAGGCGAGAAAAACGAAATCACGCTGCAGGTGACGGTGAAACCGAAAAGCGCGTAAGCCGTCATGACAAGCGTCACATGTATGCTCAGCCATGGAGATGCAAGCACAGGCATAAGCGGTGTCAACACGGGATTGGAACCGATGAGATGAGCCACAAGAGCCACGGCACCGGCAAAAAGCATCCCCACAGGCAGAAGCAACGCCGATGTGCGGTGAAACACCAGCAGCAACGGCAACAGCACAAGCAACAGAAATTCCATGGTCTCACCGGTGTTGGCAAGCGGTATGTGCCCCGACATGTACCATTCAAGTATATATGCGGTCAGCTGCAGCAGTAACGCTATGCAAAGGAATGCTACCGCCACAGCGGAAAACTTCGGCAAACGAAACAAGCCGGCAAAAGCCACTGCCGCGCCGCAGAAAAGGAGTATGAAAATCAGCGTGGAAAAAGGCACTTGATTGTAGACAATCTCCGCCTCCACGCGGGCAGCGGACATAGAATCGGCATTATCGGGAAGACGCATAATCAGATTTCCCGCCAACAAATCCATAATCAGACCGACTTTCTCGTCAAGCTCCTCGATGGCGCGGTCAAGCTCTGCATTGCCTTTACCATACAAATCGCGCAGACGGTAATAATCGGAAGCCGAAAACAGGTCGTCGAGCGATGCATACCGTCCGTCAAGCCCGAGACAGTCGCGCAACGCCTTATCTTTCACAAGAATTGCACGCTCCCCCTGCCATTGCTCGGGATAAAGCAGCCATGACGCCATAAACTGCTCCGGCGACAAACCGCGATAGCGCGTATCGCCGGTGATTTTCAGCGTGAAATCACGCGCGAGCGAATTAAATGTCATCACCCTGCCATTGTACATCACCTGCTTGCGGGAAAGCGAATCGGCTTGCTGACGCGGTACACCGGCGATAGTCTCCGCCGAAGCCGCGCCTGTGACGGCAAGCATCAATACTGTCACCGCCGACAGACGTTTAACCGCCTTACGAAATCCCGACACCCGCGACAGCATGAGCCACAATCCCGCAACGGCAAAGAGCAGAAATCCTGTATAAACAATCCCTATTCCAAGCGGGTCATGATTGACACTGAGCACGGTATGGCCCTCGCTGTCATACGACATCTGGCAAAGACGATAGCCGTTTACCGAGGCGATGTTATTGACCGACACCTCGGTCGGCTCTCCGTCGACACGGAGATAACTCACGAAATCACGCGGCACTTCTCCTCCCGGATAATATGCCACGGTAAAACTGTCAAGCGACAGCCGGAACGGAAATTGCCTCACTGAACCGTCGGCAAGCTGATAAGCCGAAACCTCCTCACCTTTGCCGAGCCGTACCTGCCCGCGGTCGCCGGTGAGCCATGTCATGACCCCTCCGACGACAATCACAAGCAGCGATATGTGCAGCAGCCACGCCGGTTTAGAAAGCCGCATAACCATTACCGGCGACGGGGCGAACCGCCATACATTCCATTTCAATCAGCCATTCGGGGCGACACACCGGCGCAAGCACAATCACACGCGGCACACCCGGAAAACGCTCCTCATACATCGCATTGACAGCCGCATAATCGGCTATGTCGCGAAGATACACAATCATGTGACACACATCATGCCAGCCACATTCAGCCTCGGCAAGAAGAGCGCCTACATTTTCCCACATTCTGCGGGTCTGTGCCTTCACATCGCCCTTATGCACCACCTCACCACGGTTGTTGATGCTCGCCGTACCGGAGATAAACACATGGCGGCGGTCGCCGTAGTCAACGTATGCGCCACGCTCAAACGCCACCCCATATTCATAAGTCGGATTCAGATATTCCGGCGCATAAAGATACCTCATCTGTCCCGGCACGATGCCTTTGACGGCATAAGTGTCCATCTCCACGGTCACGCGCGGGTCGGCATGGCGCCCCCCGATACCGGTACTTGCTATGAAATGGGTGTCGGACGTAAGATTGTTGGTCATGAACATCTCGTTCCTTCCCTTCACCATCCCGGCATAGTTAACATCGACATCGTGCACGAAAAACCATGTGCGCACACAGTTGTCGGCAATCGAGCAACCCTCGTCTTCAAGGCGCAGGGCGTAGTCGCAAAGCAACGCACGGGTGGCAACCTCCGACTGCACATCGGGTGTGCAGGCACTCCCCTGCCAGAAATGAGTATAATCTCCGTGAGTCACTGAATACAGTCCGTTGTACAGGTTATTGACCGCCACTCCTTCCTGCAGATACACCCAGAGAGCCAGCTTTGTGCCATCGAGCGGCGACTGCTCCACGATAGAAACGGCGCACTCTTCCTCACGCGGCAGCTGCGACTGCTGGTTGGACGCATCGCTCAGGAAATAGCGCTTGAACACAGGCACCACACCGGTGCCGAGACGTTCGCGAAGGTTATTGTAAGCGGCGATGACGGTCGACAGCTGGGCTGCGAAAGGCTCCCCGGCAGCGGTCGACTTGATTATCGCATGGTACTCCGCCACTCCGCTCCCGCGCATAAACGCCGACACGGTAGTTGATGCACCATTATTATAATATGTAGTCATTTCCCTTTTTATTTCTTCTTCCAGTAACATAGATGTCATCATTTTTTAGCACCTGCGTCAATCCAGTTTTTCACAAGATCGGCTGAGGTATTATTAGAAATAATCGTATGGTGACGGTAAGCCCAGTCATCCGATATATCTGTGGCGATAGCGCGCCAAAGCACACTTGCCGACGCATCGCCGGGAGTCACGCGCATCATGTCGGGCGACTTCACCGAAGCCACATTGACCAGGGCGTCGTAACTGTCAGCCTCGGTAAGGTTGAGCGACGCAGCCGAATGATTGCTGCCGCCGTGACACTGCACACAGGCGGCGTTGAACACGGCGTTCTGAACGGCGACAAACATCCCGGCATCCACACTCCCTACATCGAAATGTATGTATCCGTCACTTCCCTTGACAGGCTCGACAGCGGCAAACGTGGCTACACGCTTGCGCAAGCGGTTGACTACACAAAGCTCGATGCTTGAAATGTCGTCGGTGATACCGTCAATTTCAAAATCCCCTCCTATCACAGGACGCGACACCTCGGCGTATTCACTGTCGCTGAATCCCGCCACGACAACCGAATATCCGCTTGTCCAGGAATCGATTCCTTCGACATCGCCGGTAAATTTTACGGTCGATGTAATACCGTTGTCATCTATCCCCAAGGATGAATCGTCATATATCTTACCGTCGTCGCATGAAGCGACAGATGTCGCCAGTGTCAAGGATAATATGATATTGTGAAGTCGCATATTGTCAGAATGTATATTGTAACTGCACGGTGGCGGAGTGCATGGCAAGCCCGAGATCATCGTTGTCACGGTCAAGCTGTGTGGCGTGACCGGTCCTGCCCATGTACTGATACATCGCCTGCAGTTTCAGACCCGTACCCTTGAAGAAGTAATTCACACCCACAGCCGGCATGTTGAGCAGCCCGCCCCGGTCAAGACCGTTACGGTCGAGAAGGTCGTAACGTAACGCGCCCTGCAGACGGTCGGTGATGAAATAACCAGCCTGCACATATCCGCCGAGATAATTGTAAGACTCATCGATTTTCTGACGTTTCGTGAATCCCACTCTCATATAATATGCCTCGGCTGCGAGATAGAGGCGGTTTTTAATCCATGCAAACTCCACTCCGGCGCGGAAATCGTTGGTGCTCTCGTTCTCGCTCTCCACGTTGATTGAAGCCGACACACCGATGAGCATCCTGTCAAGATTAAGCTGACGGGGGCTGCCCTGAGTGGCGGGCATCACGCCCTTCGGCTGGAAGGTGAAACGTCCGGCATAGAGCAGCGAAGGTATGTGCCAGTCGTCGCTGAATGTCTTGGTAGCACTGTTTACCGAGGCACCGGTACCGTTGAATACACCTACTTGATAGCCCCATTTCTGACGGATAAGACCGTGTACCTCGACACCGAGGTCAAAACCGGTGCCGATATGAGGCGTGACAGCATTAAGTGAATGAGGCATTATCACCGATGCGGTCAGCGACACGGGGAGGGAGGGGAACAGTGTCTCGCCGAGCGTGGTAAGATAAGCGTGGGAGAAGGGAGTCTTGAATTTGCCTATGCGCACGGCAAACTGGTCGCGTATCTTCACGTCGGCCCATGCCTGCTGCAAGAGGTTGCCTCCGGAAGCGGCGGCGTTGATTGAAAGATTATAAGTGACTTTGCCGAATGCCTTGCCGGTAAATCCGAGCACCGCGTAAGGTATGGCGAATCCGGAGTTTGCCACATTATCCTGGTTGTAAGCCGGGTCAAGACCCTCGCTGTCGTAATAGTTGAAATTTGCCGATGTCTGTACAAGCAGATATGGCTTGAAGAGGAAATCACCGTTACGCGTACCCCATGAGAAGCCGTCGCGCCCTGCAAGCGACACGACTCCATTTTCGGTATCGGCATCATACTGCGCCGACGCTGCGACAGGAAGTAGCGAAACCATCAATATTGCTGATATGATTGATTTTATTCTTGACATAACAAAGTTAATAATTTATATTCATATTTTAAGTTTAGAGGTGTAAAGTTTAGTGTTTATGGTTGAGGGTTTAAGGTTTATGGGATACCGATGCATCCTTTGCCTTCCGTGTACCGGGCGAGCTTCCACTCGCCCCTACTGCTACGCTAAGCCCGCTTTACGATAGCTAACTTCCTATTAGCCTTTAACCCCATAACCTTTTAACACGCTTGCAAGGCAAGCTCTTAACCCTCAACTTTCGCAAGCGAAAGTTGAATTTACAACGATTTAAGAAATTCGATGAGGGCATCGCGGTCGCTCTTCGACATTTTTCGGAAGAGATTTTTTGACGCCTCTCCTTCGCCGCCATGCCACATTATAGCCTCGGTGAAGTTACGTGCCCTGCCGTCGTGGAGGAAATAGGTGTGACCGTTTACCTTCTCCTGAAGACCTATGCCCCATAGAGGGGTGGTGCGCCATTCGTTGCCGGCGGCAAGTCCCGACACATAATTGTCGTTCAGCCCTACGCCCATAATCTCGGAGCCCATGTCGTGCAGGAGATAGTCGGAATAGGGATGGATGGTCTGGTTGCCGAGCCAGGGGAGCTGTGTACCGTTGAGCAAGGTTGAACCGCGTGGGCGGGTATGAAGGGTAGTCACGTGACAAAGGTGACACTTCGCCTCGTAAAACATCTGTTCGCCACGCTTCACCTGCGGGTCGTCGACATTACGGCGCGCCGGCACACCGAGCGACTGCATGTAGAAGTCGACATTTTCCATCTCCTCGGTCGACACATCGAGTTTGTCGTAAAGCAGCCCCATCATGGAACCCTGCGACATCTGTATCTGCCCCTCGCATATCTCCTCGGGATAGCGGCTGTTGGTGACACCCATGTCGCTCGAGAAGCCGAGTTCCACGGTAAGATCGGCATGTTGAGCCTTGTTGCCCGACACGCCGAGACTTCTTACGCCGCGCTCGTTGATATAGTTGCAGCGGCCCGATATGCCAAGTTCGGGATAATTGCTCTTGGCGGCAAGCGCCTCGATTTCGTTTTGGTCAAGCGCCATCATCTGCCCCATGCCGACATGCCGGAGCGGTATGCGCACCGTGCAGAAAAGGTCGTCGGGGTCTATCTCGTCGGCATACCAGTCGGTGATGGTATAGGTAGGATAGGCAAGCTCGTAAGGCTCGCCGTCGGGGAATGTGAACGACTCGAAGTGCCAATCGACCTTCAGTTTGCCCTCAGCTTTTACACCGTAGATCGACTGGTCGTGAAGCACCCTGCCGTAATCTTTGAAAAACGCTCCGTTTTTGCGGGTCACATACACAAGCATCGCCGAAAATCCGTATGCGCCGGAACCGCCGTCGGCCCATAGCGCAGGCTTTGTGCGCCCCGCATTGCTGTGACAGCTTCCGCAGGAATATCCGGCATAAACCGGTCCGAGACCGCCGCCGTATCCGTTGGACGATGTACGCATGTCATCATACAGCTTGTCGCCACGGTAGAAGCGGGTGGTGTTGGAGCCGCTCACCCAGTCAGCCTGAGTGTCAAAAGCCTTCGACGAGTTGAGAAATATGGTCGAGGTGCCCGCCGACAGTTCATAACCCTGCGGGGTCTCGATATCGAGCACGTCGAGACCCTCCCGGTCACATGACACGAGAGGGCTGACGACTACTGTAACGAATGCTGTAATATATATGTGTCTAAGTTTCATTTTACTGTTCTTGCCTTACCATCCTTGAATAGAAGGAACTCAAGAGTGTGGAATCCGCGTATGTTCTGTGCCGCCTCGACCTTACCGTCGTCGTCACCGTCGCCCCAGATGAGGTCAGACACGTTTCCGGAAGAGAGATGATTTACAATCGCATCCTGGTCAAGAGGCCAGCTGTCCATGTTGGGGTCAAGACCGAGAGCGTCGACCGGACCGAATAGAAATGCCTCACTCATTTCCCAGGGAGCACGTGCCTCAAGCCATGCCTCGCATGCGGCTTCAAAAGCGGCGTTGCTGCGGGTGTCGGCAAGATTGCGCACTGCGGTGTAGAGGGCGGCGTTCTTGTCGCGGAGATCTTTATAAGTAGGAAGGATAACTATATCTACATAATCCTTCACGATGGCGTCGAGCTCGGCGTCATGACCGTCGCCAAGACTGTTGAAAAATGCCTTGAGGTCGCGGTCAAGCACTTCGTTGAGCGTAGCGCAGGCATCCATTGCGGCTCTCGACTGGAGTGAATTGATATGGCTGCGGAAGGGAGCCGGTATACCGATGATTGACGCTGTGGCGTTGTTGATAGCCTCAAGCACCTTTGCGTCAAGCTCCGGATTGAGGCTTCTTACGAAAGTGGAGATTGAATGTGCGCTGATATCGACGCCGTAAGTGCAGGTGTAGGCGTTGAGGATTGAACGGATGTTGTTGCTATAGTCCTCGCGTGAATGCCAGCTGTACCATGACTCCACCGCATAAAGCGCTTCCTCATATTTACCGTCTACATAGAGATTGTAGGGATCGCCGATTTTAGCATTGCCCACCTCATCGGCGATGCTGCTGCAGCCGTCGATTATTTCGGAGATGCAGTTTAGCGCACTTGCGTAAGTCGAGTTGTTATGGTTTTTGAACGTAGTGGCATACGCGTCGCCGCCGTCGTAGGATGTAGCCCATGCCTCGTAAAGGCTGTTGGCGTCATCTTTCAGGAGGTTTGCCACCTGAATGGTGTAATTGTGCCATGCGTTAGCATTGGAGGCGGTGTACTCCAGATCTTTTGACTCGACCGGCTCATTGGGGTTGGGCTCGTCATTTTTCTTGTCGTCGCTGCATGCCACCATCGAGCAGCCCAATGCAAGCGCCATGATTGCTGAGTAAATTTTTCTTTCCATATATCTAATTTTATTTTTATGATTCTTATAAATTCAACTTTCGCAAGCGAAAGTTGAAGGTTATGAGGTTATGGGGTTAACAGGTTATAGCGCATGCGCCCTAACCGTATAATCTTCAAGCCGCAGGCTTGAACAATAACCCCTTAACCCTCCGCTTTCCGCCTTCGCGGAAAGCGGAATCAGATAAACCAGCCGATGTAGGCGATACCTATCGACACTTCATTCTCGCTGTTGTAGCGACCGCTTCCGAAGGGGTTGGAGGTGCCTATCTGACGGTTGGAATAGTCAGCTTTCACCACAAGGTTGGGCAGCGCATACCAGTTGACACCCGCACTCCACTTGCTCACCTCCAGACGGAGATCGGCTGTAGCGGGCGCGGCGACCGACTTCTGCGGGTTGAAATATTCGTAACGGGCAAACGGATATATCACCGGCATCTTCTTGACCCCGGTCACGTTACGGAGATTGAAGCCAATCTCCGCGCCATAGCTCAGTGAGTTTTTCGCCACGGGAAGCAGGCGGCTGTAGGGCGATGCGCCGGGGAGTTTGTTGTTTTTGCCGTTTACCGCAGCAGTGTTACCCACATGTCCGTAAATCACGTTGGCGCGCACTGTCAGGTAGCTGTTGCGGTACTGTCCGTCCCAGCTCGCCATCGTGACAGGTATCCTGCCGTCGGCGGCGTAGGTCTGTGACTTGTCGGAGTTGGCACCCGCGTCATGACAATAGTAGAATGACACTCCCGTGCGCAGCCCTTTCACGCCGCGATAGTCGATACGCGCCACATATCCGGGCGAAGTAAAGTTGTCGGTCTCGAAAAATCCTTGCTTGCCGCCGGCAATCCATGTGTCGCGGTCAAAACCGTTGGCGTTAAGTCCGGCGACCACCATCGCTTGATAGTCAAACAGGGCATGACCGCTGCCAAATGTACCGAACAGTGCGATACCGGTCTCATGCCATGTGCTCGGTATCATCACTGTCTCGCTTTCGGGGCGGACGGTGCCGAAGAAATTAATCGGTTCGTGATGCGTGTTGGTGAGTCCGAACGGCACTATCATGTGTCCGGCGCGCACATTAAACTGCGGGATGATAAGGCGTGTGATATGAAACTGCTCGAGAGCGACCTCGCCACCCTTCTCGACCTCGGTCTCATACTCGCCGTTCTCGCTGTTTTCTATTTCGTAGGCGATGCCTGTGCCTCCTGATTCAAACTCAATCTCGGCACCGAGTATCCACTTCGGGGTAAATTTATAATCAAGTGCAAGCACAAATCGCGGTATCGCCACTGTGTTGCGGCGTTCCTTCGTGGCACCGTCTTTCTGGAAGCGGTTGATGCCGTAGTCTTTGAACGAAGCGACCATCTCTCCATAACCGCCAAACCGGAACTTTGAATATCCGGCAGTATCGGCGGCTTCCTGTGCCGTAGCGGGAGCAACGGCAAGCAGAGAGAGCAACAATCCTGTAATCTTACTTTTTCCTTTCATTTTGGTTCATTTTTTCGATTGCAAAATTACCGCTGCCCGGAAAATCGGGAAATACTCAAAACTGATGATTTTTTAGACCGATTCTAAATAATAATTAACTAAAAAAAGTGAGTCGGCAGTTTTCAGCCATCAGTTTCCAGAGATACAGAGGGACAGAAGATAAAAAGAATAGAGTTGTTTCGGGAGTGCCCAATGGCAGGACGGCACCATGGTGCAGCCGCTTTCCCGGATTGAAAGCATCTCGTTGCTGTGGACGTCTGGAAGGGTAGCTGCAGGCGAGCTTCCATTCAATGTCACTAACTTAATGCATGAGCCATAAATCCCCGCAAGGGGATTCATGCCGTTAACCGCGGGCAGCGCCGAAGGTGCGCCCGTGGCAGGCACAAACCTCTCCACGTATCGACCCCGGAGCAGGTCGCATAACCACGTGCTGACCCTTCGGACAATTATTCTTACATAAACTTTGTGATTCCATTAATTTTAATTACATTTGAATTTAGTCAAATTATAGTAGTATGAGCACTGTTAATTCCTTACACCACATCGTAATTGCCACTCATTCACGCAACCGGTCAATCACACCGCAACATAGCGAAGAACTTTACAAATACATCTGTGGCGTAGCCAAAGGGCAAAAATGTAAAGTGTTACACATTGGAGGTATCGAAGATCACATCCATATTTTAGTAGATATCCATCAGGACGTGGCAATCTCAGTCCTCATGCGCGAAATAAAGCGAAGTTCAAGTATATGGATGAGTCAGAACCGAAGTAAGTTTCCTTCATTTACAAGATGGGCAGAAGGATATTATGCTTTTTCTATATCAGCAACACATAAATCAGCGGTTGCGCAATATATAATTAATCAAACGGAACATCATCGCACTGTTTCTCCACGAGAGGAGCTGATACGCTTTTTAGAGAAAAACGGTATCGAATATAATCCTAAGTATATTAACTGATAATAATTATGCGACCCGCTTCGGGGTCGAGAGGGCGGGGAGGGGTATGCTTGCCACGGGCGCACCTTCGGCGCTGCCCGCGGTTAACGGCATCTTGCCCTTTCAGGGCAAAATCCTTAAGTTAGTGAGGTACACGCATCGTGGGTGGCGGCGTCACATGGGTGGCGGGCAACCCCCGCGATACCAGAAGCGGGCTGGTGGCAAGCTTCCACTCACTGTCATTAACTTTGGTGCCGGAGCCATAAATCCCCGCATGGGGATTCATAGGGTTAACCGCGGGTAATGCCGGAGGCATACCCGTGGCGCAAGTGCATCTCCTGTTGACTCAACCCGGAGTGGGTTGAATAGCCATCTGATTAGCAGATACTTATGCAACCCGTTTCAGGGTTGCGTTATTGTGGTGGCATCGCTCTCCACGGGCGCACCTTCGGCGCTGCCCGCGGTTAACGACATCTTGCCCTTTTAGGGCAAAATCCTTAAGTTAGTGAGGTACACGCATCGTGGGTGGCGGCGTCACATGGGTGGCGGGCAACCCCTGCGATACCAGAAGCCGGCTGGCGGTGGGCGCCCTTCCGGGCGCTCCTACAGCTACGCGCTCCTTTCGCTGAGAGAAAGCAACTGCACCATTGGACACTCTAAAAATAATCTTGTTGCTTTTTACCTTCTGTCCCTCTGTATCTCTGAAAACTGAAATCTGACAACTGACAGCTCCTCCCCTTTAACAATAGTTAATTAACACAATAACCCCTCATTTCATTTTGCATCAAATAAAAATTTCATTTATTTTTGCATTTACTAACTAAACCTGAAAACACAATTCAAAGTTGGTGTCGGGGACAAGTGAATTGTGCCTTACCGAACATTCCCCGGCGTATATGGAAAAGTGATTTTAGTAATGTTAAAGTACCTAAAACCGATGAAAAGCAGGCTTTCGATAGCGATGACCTTTCTCTTTATCATCATATCGTTACAGCCGGAGGCACAGAATGTCGCGATAAAGACCAATCTGCTTTATGACGCCACGGCTACAATCAACGCCGGCGTCGAGGTGGCTCTCGCGCCGAAATGGTCGCTTGACATTTCAGGCAACTTCAACGCATGGAGCTTCTCCGACGGCAAACGGTGGAAACACTGGCTCGTGCAGCCCGAGTTGCGCTACTGGCTCTGTCGCGAGATGGGCGGTCACTTCTTCGCCTTTCATCTGCTCGGAGGTCAATATAATGTAGGTCACGTCGACCTCGATTTCCTCAGCTTTCTCGGCTCCAATTTCAAGGATTTCCGCACACTGCGCCATCAGGGATGGTATGAAGGCGCGGGCATAGGCTACGGATACTCATGGCTCTTGTCGCGTCACTGGAACATCGAGGCGGAGATAGCCGTAGGCTACATCCACTCACGCTATGATGTCTACGAGTGTGCCGGTTGCGGCAAAAAAATCGAGACAGGGCGTCACAACAACTATGTGGGCCCCACCAAAGCCGCCGTCAATCTTATATATGTGTTTTAATCAGCTGCAACCATGAATCATAACCTGTCAACCTTCATAGCGCTACTTCTCCTCCCGGCATCGGCATTGCTTGCCGCCGACAATGCAGCCGCAACCGTAACCGCCTCAGATAGGGGGGGTTACAACACCACTATCACACGCACTGAGTCGACTGTCATCGTCGACATGACGCTGCGCCTCGCCGACATAAAGGTAAAGAGCGAGCAGCAGCTCATAGTGACCCTCGCCCTTGTCAACGGCGACAACCGCCTCGACCTCCCCGGCATAACGGTCACCGGACGTAACCGCACCCTGCGCGACGCCCGCGAGCACATCGCCACCCCCGCAGGCTACACCGCCTATCGCGCCGGGAAAGTACCCGCCGAACTACCCTACCATGCCGAAGTGCCCGTAGCCGACTGGATGCTCGACGCCGACCTAATAATCACCGACTCCCTCTCGGGCTGCAACTGCGCGCCCCTCACCGGCGGCTCCGAGCTTCTTGCCACACTCGACCTGCGCCCCCGCATATTTGCCCCGCAGTATGAGTATATCGCCCCGGTTGCCGAAGCCGCCAAGATACGCGAGGCGGCAGGTCACGCCTATATCGACTTCCCCGTCAACAAGACAGCGATTTACCCCGACTACCGCCGCAACCCGCAGGAGCTTGCCGCCATACGCGACACCATCGAACTTATCAAAAACGACCCCGACTATACCATCACCGAGCTGACACTCAAAGGCTACGCATCGCCGGAAGGCTCCTACGCCAACAACGAGCGGCTCGCCAAAGGCCGCACCGAGGCGTTGCGCGAATATATACGCGGTCTCTACGACTTCCCCGCGTCGATACTCCGCTCGGAGTGGGAAGCCGAGGACTGGCAGGGTCTCATAGCATGGCTACGCGCCAGCGACCTGCCCGACCGCGAGGCGATGATCGCCGTGTGCACCGACCCGGTATTTGACGGCAACGACGACGGTCGCGAATGGCGACTCAAGAGCCGATTCCCGAAGCAATACCGGATGCTGCTCGCCGATGTCTACCCCGGTCTGCGCCACACCGACTACACCGTGCGCTACACTGTGCGCACCTATACCTCCACCGACGAGATAGCCCGCGTGATGAAAACCGCGCCATCTAAGCTCTCGCTCCGCGAGATGTATCTGCTCGCGCAGACACTACAGCCCGGCTCGCCGGAATACAACGAAGTGTTTGAAACCGCAGTCAGGCTCTACCCCGCCGAGCCGGAAGCCAACCTCAACGCCGCCCTCGCCGCCCTCCAGTCGGGCGACCTTGACCGCGCATCGCGCTACCTCGACCGCACCGGCGACTCCCCCGAAGCAGCATACGCCCGCGGGATACTCGCCGCCAAGCGCGCCGACTACGACACCGCCCTCCCGCTCCTTGATGCCGCCGAAAAAGGCGGCATCGCCAAGGCTGCCGACGCCCGCGCCCAGCTCCAAGAAATCATAAAACGTCAACCCTCAAAACCATAAAAGTTTAGGGCTTAAGGTTTAAAGTTTAGATTACACCCTGAAACCTGACTAACTGACAACCCGATTAACATTCGTCTAAATCATCAACTAAAAACCAATACCCAATTACACATGAAAAGTAACAAGCTATTTTTCGGAGCACTAACCCTCCTGGCGTTCACCGCCTGCTCCGATGACAAAAACACTAATGCACCCGACCAAGTGCTGAACGACGGCACCGAGTCCTACATCACCGTGCGTATCATGGACGCGACATCTGCATATGGTCGTGCTGGCGAAGAGTATTCAGGAGGAAAAGACGTCACTGATGACACCAAACTCTATGCCGAAAACGCCATAGAATCCTTAACCATCGCTTTCTATGACGCTAATATGAATTTTATCACATTTGGAACTGCTGGAAAGACCGACATCACTACTAATACCACAACTGGCAATTTAGAAACACTTGGTACCGCAAAAGTAAAATTAACCTTACGTCCTGACCAATCCACTCCTAAATATGCAATTGCATTTGCAAATCCAATCCAGAATCAACCTGGTTTATCGAATGTTGAAGCCACGCAAAAATCAACTCGCGATCGTTATTGGACAAGTACATCTGCAAAAGTAAACGAAAAGGATATGACAAAATATCTTTTCGCCATGAATAATTCTGTATATTTTTCTGGAGATAAAAATGCTTCTAATCACGAACTTCAAGTAGCGACTCCCGTTACTGAGAAAAATTTTTATAAAGGGAAAGATGATTCAAAAGCAGAAGCCGTAGATTTCTATATCGAACGTATTGCAAGCAAAGTCCTTCTAAAAAGCCCGGCGGAAAATAACGAAATTACAGTAGACCCCATCACCACCAAGATTGATGGAGAAACTGGAGAAGAAAAGCTATTAGTCTTTGTTCCCGAAAAATGGAAAATAAACGCGGAAGAAAAATCAACCTATCTGATGAAATGGTTTACTCAGTCCTATACCACATTAGATGCAAATTTAGCATGGGGTCAGAATGTCCTTTGGAATCATCCGGAAAATTTCCGTTCTTATTGGGCGCATTCAATAAATTTCTCAACTGCTATTACAAATTTTCCCGATGTAAGCGATGATGTCGTTACAACTACCCCATTAACATATCATACATACAAAGACATCAAAGACAACGGAGCGACCATAGGAAGCCCGCTTTATACATTTGAAAACACTCGACAGGCATCATCTTTCCTCAAAAATTCAGCTGTTGCTTCTGCAGTGCTGATTGGGCATTATGAAATCAGGGACAAAGCAAGTTCGACCACTCCAACTACAGCAACTAACTTCTATCGTAGAAATAGCTCTATTTATACTGCAGAAGGATTCTGGGCAGCTATGGCTTCATCTCAGCAACTAATTGCAAAAAAAACTGGGGAAAAAACAGAAGGCGAAGGAGAAAATCAGAAAACTGTAAATATTTACAGCGGTCTTACAGGAACAGAATTAGCGGATATTGCCGAAATATACCATCCCACCTCAACTACTCTGCAAGATAAAGTTGTTGAAAATCAAGTTTCTATCAAGCTTAAAGACAATGCTTCACTAGATGACTATTATATTAGAGTTTCTGATGGGAAATACCAGAAATATACTGAAGTGCAATCTACATGGACTACAACCAAAATAAATGAATATCTTCTTCAAGTCTGTGGTCTTACCGAAGCATATACCAATGGCATGGCTTACTTCAACATTCCTATCCGCCACCTTGGAGTGAAAACCGGAGAATCCTTAGGTGCAGGATACTACGGCGTAGTCCGCAACCATACTTATGAAATTACTGTAGAAAAAATCGCTAATACAGCGATGGCAACAGGTGTATTTAAGGATACTGAAGAAATTGTTCCTTCTACCACGAATGACGACTATAACCTCAAAGCCAACTTTAAGGTACTTGCATGGCGTTTAATTGCTCATACTGTAACCCTTGGTGGCAACAGCAACGAATAATCGCGGATATAATAAACCGATTTTGGCAACCACGGGCTGCACTTTATGTGCGCCCGTGGCGCCAACACCGGAATCGAGGGTGGAATGTTGCCCGCAGGGCATCATACGGATTTAGCCGTAGGTTGAGTAACGCGATACACTGATGATTCCTGACGGAAACAGAAAAAGGAGACACCCCTGGGGGTTTCGCTACGCTCAACGCCCCGGCTAAATACGGATTATCTCTCCGGGAAACCGCTGCAACCCGCCCCAGCAACTCCGCTAAACCGCTCCACAGCCCCGCGATAAAGCCGGCTCCCTAAGGTCACTAAGGTCCTTAAGGTCCTTAAAGACCCTAAAGACCTCAACTCCACGCGGATGCACCATGGTGCATCCCTACAACTGACAACTGAAATCTGAAATCTGACAACTAAAATAAACCTATGCTCCGACATACGCTGACACGGATATTGATTGCGCTCCTCGCCGTCGGCATCACAGCCTGCGACAGCGTCTTCTACGATAAAGAAGGCGATTGCTCCGTCACATACCGCGTGAAGCTCACCTACACCAAAAACATGAAGAATGCCGACGCGTTTCCCTCTGAGGTGACCCATGTCGCGCTCTACGCCTTTGACCCGGCAGGACGCATCGCATGGTCCACAACCACGACAGCCGCCGAGCTACACGCCGCCGACAACTGCATCAACGTGGAGGTCGATCCCGGCACGTATGACCTCGTGGCATGGTGTGGCGGCACATCACGCGAAACCGCAGCCGCCGGATGGACCCTCGCCGGAGGCGACAACCCCGTCGAGAAAGCCGACCTGCTCTGCACCCTCGCGACCACCCCGTCGGCAACCCCGGGTCATGCCGTGAGCGACAAAGACATCCACCGCCTATACCACGGCACACTCACCGCCGCCGAGATGCCCGACGGATACGGCACATACGACTATACCATCGACCTGACGAAGGACACCAACTTCGTGCGCGTAATCCTTCAACACGCCGACGGCGAACCTGTCAACCCCGACTGGTTCACCTTCACCATCACCGACACCAACACCGCGCTTGACCACACCAACGCCCCCGCGTCGGCGACCGTGGTCACCTACCGCCCCTGGGCGGTGACGACAGCAGCCACCGAGCTTCCCGACCCCGACAATATTGCCGGTCGCGGCACTGCGGCGTCGCCCTCACGCGCCGTCACCACCATCAGCTCCGTGATAGCCGAGATGACCACGTCGCGCCTCGTCACCACGTGTCGTCCGACCCTTGAGGTAAACTGCACACAGCCTGGCAACGAGCACCTTGTGGCGCGCCTCGACCTGATATCCTATTTCCTCATGATCAAGGGAAGCGCCAACCGTCACCTCACCGACCAGGACTTCCTCGACCGGCAGGACGACTACTCGATGATGCTCATACTCGACGACAACAACCGCTGGAACCTCTCCCTCGGACTCTACATAAACTCCTGGCGAATAGTACGACAGGAAGAAACCATCCAATAACTCCACCACGCAGGCATGAAGCACGACCCACGACATATAATCCTCATCCCGCTCCTCGCCATCATCATGGCGGCCTGCTCCGACACCCCCCTCCCCGCCCCCGCTCCCGGCAAGCAGATGCGCCCCCTCTCCTTCACTATGCCCTCGGCAACTCTGCTCCCCGCGACCGCATCGCGCGCCGATGAAACCGAAGAAATCACGCTTTGGGAGGGAGAGCAAGTATTTCCCGGGAAGCTTGACTATAATACCTCCATACCTGAGACCGGCAAATTTGTCACTGACCTTCCTGCTATAGGTGGCGCAATAACTGTCGAAGTCAAAAATCTAACTGAAGTATTTACTTCTAATGAAACTAATGAAACAGTAATAGTAACCGAAACCAAGCCGAGAGTTTACTTTCTTATCGGGTCATCATGGTATGATAATGGAGTTGACAACGGCTATACGCCTAACAGGACAGAAGGCGAAATTTCCTACTACCAATTTACGATAACCAAGGATATTGCTTTAGAAATGCAAACCGGCGGACTAAGAATAATGGGAGCCGGGTGCACGGCAATCAAAGTCACCTATACGGCGGTAAAGCGGGGGGGACTAACTTACGACGGAGTACACACCCAATTTACCACCGGCACACTTATAGGCTGCGTGATAGCATACAAAAACGCCGAAGCGGAAGGAGGCTACGAATACAAGGCAAACTCATGCTGGACGTGGCATCCCGAAGGGCTGAGACTGACAAAGCTCTTCAACGCCGACAATGCCGCCATCGAAATCAACAGCGATGCCAACGACATCCTGCGCCATTACACGACCGAAGAACTTGCTGCCGCGGCTGTCGATGACCCGGAGATAGCCACAGATCCCCGTTCTCCCTATTTCCTGCGCCTCCTTGACCCGACCGCCGAATACGCCTTCTTCTTCTACTACCCCTACGTCGACGAAGAAATCCTCACAGCGGAAATCGCCCCCAATTTAAACTCAACCGTCAAAACAAAATGGGAAAACGGAGTTGAGATTGAATACATGGAGTACACGTATAATCTTAGTAGCATAAATTGTGCAAACAGTGAAGAGTCTACCGCTTCGGAGCAAGTGATTGACCTTTCTAAGTTGACCGAAGAATTGCTCAACAAGAAACTATTCAAATATACGATATCTAAAAACGGGAACGAGGGGACAGCAACCACTATCGTAACTATGCCTTGGACTGAATATCCGGTCGGTGCCATGATAAACTATTCTCAGGGAAATCCGACAGAGAGGCTTAACAACTCTGATTTCATGTATTCCCCGGTGAAAGAGACACCTAAAGGCGAACCGGTAACCAAGGACAATGCCAAAAATGAGATATCTGTCGTAATGCAGAAAAAGATGGTGACAATGGACCTGTATGTTCTAACCGATGTTGACGAGACATCACTAAAACTCATACCCGGACCCACCAACTCCGTTCCGTCAATGAAGAGGCTTAAACGCTTCAACTTACTTACCGGCGAATTTGGAGAAGATTTTTATTATCAAGATCCATGGCACGGAACGGATATTGAAAAAAATTCGCGATATGCCACTGATGTTATCCCGTGCAAAATCGGCACTGCGACAGAGACTATCAACGGAGTGGCAACAAACTACAATGTATTCCGCGTGATTATGCCCCCGCAAAGCGCGTCAGAGTTCCGCTGCTCGTTATCTTTCAAAGTAAAGGAGAGCGACAAGACCCTTACGCTTAACGAGATGCATCAAAACTCCGGAATAAAGTCGCTGCAAAGCGGATACCACTATAAATTACGGTTCACCAAACTCAACGAGCAGTTTGGTTTCCATCTCGATATAGTCAACTGGGAAAAAGGAGACGAAATTTCCATAAACCGCCCTGATTAATCAACGATGAAACTATTGTCACGACATATAATCTTACTATTTTCGGTACTGCTTCTCGCAGCATGTACCGACGAATTTCCTGTAGAAAAATCGCCACAGCAATATATCCTTGACGGCGACTATTACTTTGTGCTTGCCGACGAGAGTGAGCCAACTTCACGACTCCAATATGACGGCATACTCCATTCGGAATTCACCACCGGCGACCGCATAGGTATATTCGCACCGCAAAACGCTGACAAGACCCAGATACCCAACGATGTGTTTACCGCGCGCGACATGACCGATAATCCACCGTCGGGTCCTCATCAGGTATTAGTGCCGTGCGATGACGAAATCAAAAAGGAAGTACCCGAAAAAGAAAATGAATATCTTCTTTACTATCCTTATGTCGCCACACAGTCACTTACAGGAGTAAGCAACGGGAATATGAAATTCACGGTCAAGGAAGAGCAAAAAACAGAAGCCAACCTTAAAGCTTCCGACTTGTTATGGTGTCATAAACTGCTCACCGCCGAAGAGAAGGAGGCGCAATATATCACAATCCACATGAATCATGCCATGGCAAACATCGTAATAAAGGTAGCGAAAGACAGTGTCGATACCGACCATGATGTAACGCTACTCTCAATTCCGACTGAAGCCACCGGCATAAAACTGCGCTACGATGACGGCGCGACCGAGATGAGCCTTGAACGCATGAGCTATGGCATCAATCCCGACAGCAAAAAGGATATTACCATGTTCCGGCTGCCCGATGACACAGATGAATATAATTATGTGTATCGCGCCATTGTACCCGCATGTCAGACCGTGACCAAAGATACCGACATATTCACCCTCTTTATTAAAAACAAGACCGGCGAATTTGTGTCAACCACCTACAAACTGGCGCAAGATATAGAGTTACGTCCCGGAAAATACTATACATTCAATCTCCGTTCCGGACAAAAACCGGCAATCCCCGATGTTACCGACGATGAATCATGGGTACTCGACGTATTTGACCCGGAAACTAACGAGGTTGTCGGTCTGCTTTGCCGCGAATATATAAGATACCAACCTGAAATCGGACTTACAGATGTGGAAAATATCACGGGTACTCCAATTGATGAAACATCGAAATACATCAGCTCGCAAGCATGGGTGTTCTATAATCTGAAAAAAGGATATGAGTCGGAAGGCATCATTGACCTTGACCGTGGCACTATCGTAAGATTTATTTACGATCTGCGGGTAGGAGCCCAATACGACGTCCAAAATCATCAACTTAACTTACCTAAATGGCCGGCCCCTCATATCAACTTCCACGGGTCAGGCGGTTATGTATTGGTAGACCACGGGCATACATGGGACAATGGAGTATGGGGAGACCTGACCCCGGGAACAAGTTCCACTCTGTATCAATGGAAAGGAAACGAATATGTAGCCGATGGGCACAATGATCCCGAAACGGGAGAACTTTATATGCATGGAGGTACTATTGAATGGAGCCAAACCACCGGAACGCATCCGGTGAACAGAGGTGAAAATCTTGATTTTTTTCATATTTCCTCCTTTACGATGCCCACTGCCAAAACAACCACAGAGAAAGCACGATTAGACGGGCATATCGCTATCGACGGTGAAAAAGTGTACGTGTCGTATGAGTCTTTTGATCAAGTGACTAACAGAGAGCTGAGCAATCCCTCGGTCAAAGTCGGTGTGCCTGTTCCACATTTCATGCACGATGTCAGAGGGAGTGAAATTATAGATTATCCCATTGTAAAAATAGGATACAATAATTTCTGGATGACAAAATCCTTACGTAGTGCATATAATGCCGATGGCACGGAACTTGCCTATCTGTATCCTCAAATAGATGAAACCAACTTGACAACCGAATATTACGAAACAGTATTTGAGCCTGGTTACATGTATTCTAAAAGAGGCACCTACTTTGATGTCAATACTGAAGCTACTGAAGAAGAAAAAAAGGATTTCTTTCCGAAGCTTTATAATTATGTGGCATTTCAGGAAGATAAATTTCTACCTGACGAAACCGATATAGACGCCACAGGAAAAAATCGCTTTATCGTCATGTTCCCAACCGTGGCTAATTTTGGTACAATGCTGAATTATTTCGGTACAACATTTGGTGGTAAACTTTGTTCTAACAAATTCTATCCTCAAAATAGCACCGGGGCCTACACAGTGAAGGATGGCGAAATAAGGGATGCTCTTAAAAATTGCGAATACACGAATTATACCAATAACGTATATGTCGCTAATATCTCAGGATTTAACCTGTTGCCGATGGGAAGTTTTGTACTCAACTCATTTGGCTCAAGTTTTGGAGAGCAATTCAATCTATGGGTAAGGGATGAAATTGAAGAAGGCACCTACACGCAGTATTCCATAACTTTTAACGCCTGGACTCCATTTGCCCAAAATATACAATTAGACCAAGTTTTTGAAAAAAGAACTGACACCGGTAATAACAATAGCAACAATATGTTGAAAACTCACAGATTCTTACCGGTAAGATTCTTGATGAGAATGAAACATCAGCAGAATACACAAGACAATACCGAAGTCGTAAAATCAATAAAATCATCTATTACACACCAGTATAAAGTCAAAGCTTCTGCTGACAACGAGTCAAAAATAGTTAATGTGAGAATCGTTAAATCGGAGAGTGAGAAATGAGATATCTTGCACGACATATTACTGCGTTGTGGGGCATCGTACTGACGATGATGCTCGGCGGATGCGTCAACGACTACGACACCTGCGACGAGGTGCAGCGCATCAGCGGAGAAGTGCCTGTAAGGTTCACGCTGAAGCTCGACTCCGACGGTTTCGGGTCGCGCGCAGAGGGTGATGCAGGCGTGTGGAATCCCAATTACACTCAGGAAATCGGTACACGGTTTGACTCTCAAGTCGACCGCCTTCATGTGATGCTAATAGACGCTGCCGGCAATCTCGCTCATGTAGAACTGCGCGATTATATGTATGTAGCGGAAGATGGCGGCTATACATTCACCGGCAATATTGATTTTGGTGAAGATAGCTGGGAAGCGGGCACTTATCGCGTCATGCTGCTTGCCAACTGCGGACCGGCGATAATGAGTGCAAAAACACTCGACGAGCTTCCCTCCACGATTGACAATGTGATGTGGTACAATCCCGACGGCTCACGTCGCGAAGGAGTAAAAATACCGATGTGGGGCATAACCACACATAATTTCACTTTCTCCGGTAAAAAAGATTCACCCGAGGAAATAGGTGACATCTCGCTTCTCCGCGCTGTCGCTAAAGTTGAGATCCTGCTTGACAAAACGAAGATGGATGGTTACAAACTTGTGAGTGCAACCATAAGCGACGCCAACTCATATATAAATCCTTTCCCCGCAGGATGGCAGAATGCGACCGTCACCACCGGCGACAACCTGCGTCATGGCGCTCCTTTTAATCCGGTCAAGACCGAGGTGACATGCAACGCATTTACTCCCGGCTCGTTTATAGATGAAGCACCGCAATCGATAGTGTTTTATCTGCCGGAATACGATTCTGCCGGGAAAGAGGCTACCATCGACGTGACCCTGAGCCATGAAGCCACGGGGCAGACTCTGAATTATACAGAGGCTCTGCACTTCAACGATGAGAATGTCAATGATGGCGCTGCTGACGGTAACGAGCGACTGGCTACCGACATCGTGCGCAACCATCTTTATCAATTTACTATCGACGGTATCAACTTCGGCACACTCACCTATAGCCTCGCCTGCTGGGAACATGTACCCTCTACTATCGGCTGGAATGTCACCGGACTCGACTTCGAGTTTACATCAACCGATAACGAAGCGGAATACGGTTATGTTTCATATCCATGTTATGATGACGGCAAGAAAATAGAATACTATTACCTAAATAGTAAAGATAAGGTAACAAAAGAGACATTCAAAAACTATATGCTTACTGACAAGGCTACCAATGCCGAATATTTCTTTACTCTCCGCTCACCAAAAGGTGCAGTATGGAAAGCAATCCTTGTCAATGCTGATGGAACACCGTATGAAGGAGACCATTTTGAATTTGCCCCCGGTAACCTTGATTCCGACAATCAACGAGCCGTATCAACCGGTATTGCCAGAGATAAAGCCTATTCCATAGCTGTCAGGGTAAGTAGAGGCGAAAACAATGGTAATATATGGGGGGTTGCGGATGAAGCCACATATATTCAAGCTACTTCTGATGATTATCCAAACCTGGATTTAGGCTCTTCTATAAAAATCAAAGAGGGTACTACAGACTGGTATCATAGTGATGACAAAAAGATAGTAAGTAAATCAGACAAGAATTCTGATCCATATATCACTCCTGTTAAGCGATTTGCACTCAACGAAAACGGACAAAAAGCAAAAGATGAAGGTCTTGTACCTGAGGTCTACCTCACAATCAGGATTTCTCTTGATGGAGGATATAATTTTTCTGAGCCATTGAATATCAATCCCGAAAAGCCCAACAAAAATTTCAAAAAATATAAATTTGCAGGTGACGCAACAAAAATTCAGCTACGCCACCTTTTCATCCCATTTTCCGGGGTCGCCAATGAAGAATTGATCAAAGGGAATGAAGGGTCATTGAAAGAAACTAATACAGTCTGGTGGGGCTACCCGATGGGTCACGCATCGGCACCGGAAGAAACAACCGAATAACTTATAAATCGATGAATGCATCACTATATATATCACTGATTGCAGGATGTGCAATGCTTGCCGGCTGTTCCGGCAGTAACGGCGATTCGCCGATAGCAGATGACACACCGGTTACGGTGTGTTTCGACGCACCGTCATTCGGTTCACGTGCCGACGGCACCCATTATTGCGATGCCGAGCTTAACGAAGGAAAAATCGGTAAGCTTGACCTGCTGCTTGTCAACACATCTGGCGCAGTAATAGCCCATTATTCCACTTCCGACAAAGGAGGTGACAATATGTGTGACGGCGCAAACCATGCACTTGTTACTTTTGATGAAAAACGGCCCGACTTTTCACGCCAACGCATTATGACTGAGGGCAACCGCCTAATACTGATAGCTAATCTCCCAACCGATTTATCAAGCTGCGACAATATTTCAAGCATTAAGGATTTGACCGGCTTAGCGCACAATCTTATACAAAATGATTTTGTAATGGTCGGGGAAATTGCGGCTTCAGATGTACCCGCAACTGGAAATATCAACATCACAGTACGACGCATAGCTGCCAAAATCAGCATAAAGTTATATAATCCGGCACAAAAAGAAGAGGGCGTATTCTCAATCACCGCCCCCGGGACACAGATAACCGAGTATAGCAGCATGCTCAGTCATTATGTGACATCTTCTCCCGTATTTCAGGAGTCCAAGTCCATCACCACAAAAGGAGCGACCGCCACAGTAGAATGTTTTGGTCCCGACTGGACAGGGACTTTTGAAAATGACATCGAATTTACCGACACTGACAACGGCGTCATCAAGGGTGGCGCACATATCTATTATACATATCCTACTGACTGGTATAATTACGAGCGTAACACTTTCTCGGAATGTACAAGAACCCACGAAGGAAATTTAAAACATAAGACAGGCTTAAAATACTGGACTATCAGAAATTACGATGACGAAGAGCCTATAGTCGCGGAGCGTCAGATGTTTGCCATAGTATATACGCCTTATGAAGGCGACGGTAAATCATATTACTATAAAGTGCCGATAAATTTCCGATTGTCAGACCTTAATGACCGTCAATGCTTCAACGAAACAGAACTTGATGATGTATTGTCGCTCTACCGCGCCGACAGAAACCATTTTTATGATGTGACGGCGATTATTGACCGTGCGGGTGCATCAACTCCACAAGAAGCTGTCAGCAATCCATATTTCACCGCGACTATCGCCGACATGAATGACGGAGGCACCTATGACTATATCTACGATTAACGGATTACGGGCGAGCTTCCTTGCGTCGCGGGCGCCCTTCCAGGCAATGTCACTAACTTAAGGATTTTGCCCGGAATGGGCAAGATAGAGTTAGAGGGTAGCCCCGAAGTGGGCACCCGTGGAATGTAACCTCCACCACAATATACAACCCTGAAACGGGTCGCATAAATACATGCTAATCAGATGCCTATGCAACCCGCTCTCGGGGTTGAGTCAAGGAGGGAGGCGCTTGAGCCACGGGTATGCCTCCGGCATTACCCGCGGATAACAGGATGAATCCCCCTTTCGGGGATTTTGGCTCCGGCACCAAAGGGTGTGACATTTCAGGGAAGTGCGCCCGCCCGCATCATTAGAGTCCTTAAGGTCTCTAAAGTCTTTAACGACCCCTGAAAACTGACAACACCTCTTTTCCCGCCAGGGAAAGATCCCTCTATGAAATCTGATGTCTGAAATCTGAAATCTGACAACTTTTTACTATCTTTGCCATTATAACTTGATGTGCAATGGAAAACCTTACGCTGTGGTACGACTGGCTGCTTGTCGGGATGGCAGTGACAGCCCTGATTGTGTTTGTCGCCCTGCATTTTATCGATGCCGGTTACGGCATCATGTATTCGCGCCGCTGGGGCGCGTCGGTCAACAACCGTCTCGGGTGGGTAATCATGGAGTCGCCCGTGTTTTTCGCCATGCTCGCCCTATGGCTATGCTCGCCGCGACGTGCCGAGACCGCTCCGCTCGTGATGGCGCTCCTTTTCGAGCTGCACTATTTCCAGCGCTCCTTCATCTTCCCGCTGCTCATCAAGGGTAAGAGCCGAATGCCGTTCTCAATCATACTGATGGGCGTGACATTCAACCTCATCAACGCCGTAATGCAGGGAGGATGGATATTCTACATCTCGCCGGCTGACCGCTACCCCGACTCGTGGCTGCTCTCGCCACAATTCATCGCGGGCACACTGATATTTTTCGCCGGGATGGCAATCAACATCCACAGCGACTACATCATACGCCATCTGCGCAAGCCCGGCGACACGCGCCACTACCTGCCGCGCGGCGGCATGTTCCGCTACGTATCGTCGGCAAACTATTTCGGCGAGGTGGTCGAATGGACCGGCTTCGCCATCCTCACCTGGTCGTGGGCAGGCGCGGTGTTCGCTCTCTGGACATTCGCCAATCTTGCCCCCCGCGCGCTTAAAATCAACGACCGCTACCGCCGCGAGTTCGGCGACGAGTTCACGTCACTACGCCTGAAAAGCATTATCCCATTTATATACTGACACCATGTACGACCAATCGCTATTATTCACCCCCGCGCAGATAGGTCCCGTGACCTTGCGCAACCGCACCATACGCTCGGCGGCATTCGAGGGAATGTGCCCGGACAACAGTCCGTCTCAGATGCTCAAAGACTATCATCTGTCGGTAGCCGAAGGAGGCGTAGGGATGACCACCCTCGCCTACGCCTCGGTGACCCGCAACGGACTTTCCTTCCCGCGACAACTCTGGATGAGAAAGGAAATCATACCCGGATTGCGCGACATCACCGATGCCATCCACGCCACCGGAGCCAAGGCATCGATACAGCTCGGTCACTGCGGCAACATGTCGCACAAATCGACCGCGGGCGAGACCCCTATATCGGCATCGGGACGGTTCAACATATACTCCCCCACTCCGGTAAGGAAGATGCGCGACGACGAGATAACGGCGATGGCGCGTTCGTTTGGCGACGCTGTACGTCTCGCCCGTGACGCCGGAATGGACTGTGTTGAGATACACGCCGGTCACGGCTACCTCATCAGCCAGTTTCTCTCGCCCTACACCAATCACCGCCACGACCGCTGGGGCGGCTCGCTCGACAACCGTATGCGCTTCATGCGCCTCTGCATGGAGGAGGTGATGAAGGCGGCGGGGAGCGACCTCGGCGTGATTGTCAAGACCAACATGCGCGACGGCTTCAAGGGAGGAATCGACATCGACGAGGGACTCCTGATAGCCCGCGAACTCGAACAGCTCGGCGCACACGCGCTTGTGCTCTCCGGAGGCTTTGTCAGCAAAGCGCCCATGTATGTGATGCGCGGCGAGATGCCTATCGGAGCGATGACTCACTACATGGACTGCTGGTGGCTGAAATACGGCGTGAGGATGTTTGGCAAGATGATGGTGCCTGCCGTACCTTACAAGGAGTGCTATTTCCTTGACGACGCAAAGATATTCCGCAAGGAGCTGAAGATGCCGCTTATCTATGTGGGCGGGTGCTCTACTCGCAGCTCAATCGAGCGGGTGCTCGGCGAAGGATTCGAGTTTGTGCAGATGGCGCGGTCACTGCTCACGATGCCCGACTTTGTCAACCGTATGCGCGACGAGGGTCTTGAAAGCTCCGGATGCGAGCACACCAACTACTGCATCGGCAGAATGTATTCGCGCGAGATGGCGTGTCACAAGTGTGTCCATGACCTTCCTAAGAGCCTCAAACGCGAGATCGAACGGATTAAAGCACGTCAGCAGTCATGAGATGGGCGGTAGTGACCGGTGCCTCATCGGGCATCGGACTGGAGTTTGCCCATCAGCTTGCCGAGCGGGGTTATTCAGTGCTTATGGTGAGCAATCAGGACAACGAGCTTGTGGAATGGGCTGAAAAAATCCATGAACAATACGGCGTCGCCACAATCGCCCACCGGCTCGACCTGACCGACCCTAACGCAACCGACAGCATAATCGGTGTGCTGCGCGCCAACTCTATCGTGCCCGAGGTGCTCGTCAACAATGCCGGCATATTTGACTTCAAGAAAGTCGAGGAGCTTGGGCGTCGCCGTCTTAACCTGTATATCGACCTGCACATCCGTGCCGTCACGATGCTGTCGACCGAGATAGCGATGATGATGGCTACGGAGGCACAGAAGGGCTACATACTTAACATGTCGTCTATGTCGTGCTGGATGCCGATGCCCGGAATTGCCATGTATAGCGCGACCAAGGCATATATCCGCGCGTTTTCACGCGCCCTGCGTGTGGAGATGAAAGATTACGGCGTGTCGGTGACAGTGGCGTGTCCGGGGGGAATCGCAACGTCGCTTTTCGGACTGCCTGAGAAATGGCGTAAGTTTGCAGTGCGCATCGGTGTGCTTGCCACTCCGCACACATTTGTACGCCGCGCGCTCCGGAAAATGTTCAGGCGCAAAGCGCAATATATCAACGGCGGTCTCAACCGCGTGTCGATAGTAGCAGTCGCCATGCTTCCTGAATGGGGACGCGTCATGATTAAACGCATCGGGCTTGACCGCCCGGGTAAAAAGGAGAATAAAGGAAAGTGAACGACGGGAGGACTTACATAGTGACGGGAGCCAACGGCGGCATCGGCAAAGCGATTGTCGAGGGGCTTGTTACGCGCGGTGCCGGGCAGGTGATACTCGCCTGCCGCAATCTCGCCAAGGCACGGAATGTTATCACATCAATCGACCGCCGCTCAACCACGCTTGAAGTGATGGAGCTGAATCTGGAATCATTTGATTCGGTCAGGCGGTTTGCCTCAGAAATAAGGGGAAAGGGAATGCGCGTCGACGTACTTTTCAACAACGCAGGCACAATGCCCGGAGAGATGCGCCTCACTGCCGATGGCTACGAGTCGGCTACGCAGACCAATTTCGTGTCGACCGCCCTGCTCACGCGCCTGCTCCTTCTAGCAATCAACGATGGCGGCGCAATCGTGTTCACCACCTCCATGACGCGCCGCATTGCACGGCTGTGCACCGACTGGAAAGAACACGCCGTGACCCATCATCACCGCTTTACCACCTACGGGCGCAGCAAACTCATGCTCACTCATTTTGCGCTCGACCTGTCAAGAGAGCTGGCTCCGCGCGGCATACGCGTGAACTGCTCCGACCCCGGGATAGTCGACTCCGGAATCATAACCATGGGCAACCGGGTGATTGACTATCTCTGCGACCGGTGGTTCCGCCCCGTGATATCCACACCTGCCGAAGGAGCGGCACCCGCGCTGAAAGCAATGGAGGCGGATGTAACGGGATATATTTTCACCACGAAAAGTGATTTTCCCATACCGGAAAGCTACGGCAACGACCCGCTGCACGGGATTGTCAGCAATTTCATACGAAGCTTATAAACATGCTTCGGGCTGATGCGGGAATCGAGCCGCAATCTGCTCCACAGGCATGAGACTTTCATCGGTCTCCACAAAGAGGCGGTCGGGAGGGATGACCGCAGCCGCGGCAGGATTGAAATGCTCGCCGAGGGAGATATGGAAACCGGCACGGAGAAGTTCCTCAGCAAGCTGCGGTTTTCCACGGAAACCGTGTATTATCCATGACTGCGACGGCTTCAGCTCCTTGCGCAGGCGTATGATTTCAGGGAACGCCTTCACCACGTGAAGTATCATCGGTTTTCCCACCGATTCACTGATTGCGACCTGCCGCATCAGGATTTCTCTTTGTCGGTCTAATGAAGCACCTCGCAGGCGGTCAAACCCCGCCTCCCCTATTGCCACGACTTGCGGTAACAGTGAAAGATGTGCCACACGCTCCATGCTGAGGTCAATCTCCTCGTCGGGCAAAACAGAGTCCCACGGATGCACTCCGGCGGAATAAATATAGCCGTCGAGAGGCATCTCGGCGTCATTAAGGTTGATTACGGCATCGTGCCGATCGTGATGATGCGTGTGGATGTCAAGCATTGTCACGGCACCGGGTCATATCCGCTGCCTCCCCAGGGATGACAGCGCAGTATTCGTTTCACGGCAAGCCACAATCCTTTCACAGGGCCATGCTTGCGCAACGCCTCGATAGTGTATTGACTGCACGTAGGCACATACCGGCATGACGGAGGGAGCATCGGCGATATCGCCAGCTGATAAAACCTCACCGGAAGAATAAGAATAGCCACTATCAGACGTTTCATTTCGCTTCACTGTTTGCGTCACGCAACTTGTCAAGAGCCTTACGCATGGCGGCATGAATCTGCACGGAAGGAAGCACCTTGTCAGCCAAATAGATAAACGCGATATCAATGGGCATCTCCGCTACCTCGCCAAGTATAAGGCGATTAAGGCGATATGCCTCACGTACACGACGACGCACCGCCACGCGGTCAACCGCATGACGGAGTCGCTTTTTGGAAACGGAAATCATGAATTGTATGCCCGACTTCCTCACTCCGCTTTTACGCCACACGAAGCGCAACGGATATGAAGTTGATGACACCGAACTTCCGGAACGGTCAAATAACGCATCTATAGCCGTGACCGAACACAGCTTCTCGCGCTTATATAAACGCCCCGAAGCAACCATCGGCATCAATCGTTTTTAGCGTCTTCCTTCAGGAAAAGGTCAAGGGCGGCGGTCATAGAGGGAGCCTGCACCGAGGGTGCCTCCATGTCAAGACGCAAACCGGCATCACGCACAGCCTTAGCCGTGGTCGAGCCGAATGTGCCTATCTTGATTTCATCCTGCTTGAATTTAGGGAAATTCTTCAGGAGCGAGTCGATACCCGAAGGGCTGAAGAAAAGCAGCATGTCGTAGTCAAACGGCTCATCAGGGCCGAAGTCATTGCTGACCGTACGGTACATGACAGCCTTAGTATAGTTAATATTGTTGTGGTCAAGCACGTTAAGGTCTTCCTTATGCACACTGCTGACAGCATAGAGGTAACGCTCCTTGTTATGCTTCAGAAGATAGGGCAGAAGGTCGTCGAGCTTGCCGGTGTTGACAAAAAATATCTTGCGCTTGCGATACACGATATACTTCTGCAGATAGTTGGCTATCGCTTCAGTCGTGCAGAAATATTTCATAGTATCAGGCACAGTGTAACGCATCTCTTCACAAAGGCGGAAAAAATGGTCGACAGCAGTACGTGCTGTAAATATTATTGCCGTGAAGTCAGAAAGGGTTATGCGTGACTGGCGAAACTCTTTCGCGCTAAGCCCCTCGACCTTGATGAAAGGGCGAAACTCGATTTCAACTCCGTATTTCTCCGCAATTTCGTAATAGGGCGATTTGTCTGATGTAGGTTTCGGTTGTGAAACAAGTACTTTTTTTACTTTCACTCTCTTATCGACTTGTGTAGATTAGCTAATTAAATTACAACAAAGTGAAAACGTGCCGTTAAATAGTAAAATGAGCGGTATTATTTCCACACTGCAAAGGTACAAAATAAAATAAAGCAGAGAGGCAAAATTCTGGTAAAAAATTCTAAAACCCTTATATATAAACGCCAACCTGACGCAAAAATAGAGCGAAACGCTTGCAATCAGCAACCATTTCGTTGCCGACGGATAAAAAAGCACCGCAAGGGCGGGCACCAGCAACAAAGCCCCAAGCATTGCCTGGCTTGCATTGAAACCGCGCAGCCAGAGCGAAGTGGAAAACTTGTCGGAAAACACATAACCGATGAAATTATATGCCATCAGCTGCCATAGATAATATCCTCCCGCGACCCCGGCAAAAATCCCCGCCACCATAATCAGCGAGGAAGGCGGCACTGCAATGTGCATGGTGATTGCGGCGAGGGTAAGCAATGCCTCGCATACACACATCAGCACTATACACACCACGAAAGCACGGGTCTCGTTGACAGTACGCGTGTCAAAAAGATGGTTGCGTTCCCTCAGGCTCCACAAATCATGAAGCATGACACTGAAAAATTTCGGGTATTGCCTGATATTGAATGCCACGAGCAGCAGCATCGCCATGACCACACACAGAATGCCGGAATTATAGCCAAGCAACTCCGGGCGCGCCTCCACCGGCATACCCTGCATGTAAGGCGTCACGACAGTGCTGAACACTTCCCGACCGACCTCAAGCGGGGCATCGGTAACATGACTTAGCGAATCGACCAACCACGACATCTCTTATCTGCCAATATTTTTCAATACTTTTCGCCCTGACTTTGGTATTCACAGCGATTGATTGCCATTGCCACAGCTTCGGCGGGTGTCGACGCCACCTGCCATAAATTGCCTGCGCGCATGAAATGCTCGGCATCGACGTGACGCAGATGAGCGAGCAGAAGGTCGTAGAAGCCGTATGCGTTGGCTATCACTACATTCCCCTTGTACAGTCCGAGCTGGCGCCAGGTGATGATTTCAAAAAGCTCGTCAAGGGTACCCACACTGCCCGGAAGCGCGATTGCGCCCATCGACAGCTGCGCCATCGTGGACTTGCGCTCATGCATCGAGGAGGTCGAAAGCATCTCGGTGAGCTGCGGATGATTCCATCCGCGCTCTATCATGAAATCGGGTAATACCCCCGTCACTTCTCCCCCGGCTTCAAGAGCGCCCTCTATCGACGCACCCATAAGCCCCGCCCTGCCGCCACCATTGACAAGACGGTAGCCGTGCAAGGCAATCTCCCTGCCCACTTCGCGGGCAAAGTCATAATAACGGCTGTCGATATCGGAGCTTGACGCACCGTACACGACTATACCTGAAGGTCGCTCCATATCAGTCTCCCACCTCCATCAGCCGGGCAAGATACTTGCCTATGATATCAAATTCGAGATTGACGCGAGACCCCTCGGCTATACGGCAGAAATTGGTATGCTCGAAAGTATAGGGTATAATAGCCACCCGGAAAGAGTCAAGTTCCGAGTCACACACGGTAAGACTCACACCGTTGACAGTGACCGAGCCTTTCTCCACTGTCACATAACCGCGTTTCGCCATTGCCGGGTCAACAGAGTAACGAAATCGGAAATATGTACTTCCGTCCACAGTCTCGATATTGTCACACACGGCAGTGCAGTCGACATGACCTTGCACGATATGCCCGTCAAGACGACCGTTCATGACCATGCTCCGCTCCACATTCACAAGGTCGCCCGGTTTCAGGTCGCCGAGATTGCTGCGGTCGAGTGTCTCCTGTATCGCGGTCACGGTGTAGGTGTTGTCGCCGGGGAGCGACACTACGGTAAGGCACACACCGTTGTGTGACACTGACTGGTCGATTTTAAGCTCATCGACAAAAGAGCATGTGAGCGTGAGATGCACATTACCGCCGTCACGCACTATCGCTACCACCTTGGCAGCTTCCTCAACTATTCCGGAGAACATGACAATTCGTTTTTGTTTTTATTAAAAAATCATTTGTAAGCTGCTTCAAGAGCCTGCTCTATATCCGCGATGATGTCGCCTACATTTTCGATGCCGACAGAGAAACGTATAAGGTCGGGACGAACACCCGCTTCAAGCAGCTGCTCGTCGGAGAGCTGACGGTGGGTGTGGCTTGCGGGATGCAACACACTTGTACGCGCATCGGCTACATGGGTCACGATAGCCGCCAGCTTAAGATTGTCCATGAAGCGTATTGATACATCACGTCCGCCCTTGAGACCGAATGAAATCACACCGCAGGAACCGTTGGGCATATATTTTTCGGCAAGTGCGTGGTAAGGATTGTCGGGAAGCCCGCAATAGTTTACCCACGCCACTTTGTCGTTGGCGGCAAGATACTCGGCAACTGCCTGGGCATTTTTGCAATGACGCTCCATGCGCAGATGTAATGTCTCCAGACCAAGATTGAGCAGAAACGCATTTTGCGGCGACTGTATGCTGCCGAGGTCGCGCATCAGCTGCGCCGTAGCCTTGGTGATATAAGCGCCTTTGCCGAATGCCTTCGTATAGGTGAGTCCGTGATATGACTCGTCGGGGGCACACAGCCCGGGGAACTTGTCGGGATAGGCATCCCAGTCAAAGTTACCGCTGTCGACTATCGCGCCGCCCACGCTTGTAGCGTGACCATCCATATATTTCGTGGTGGAATGTACCACGATGTCAGCGCCCCATTCAAAGGGACGACAGTTGATAGGTGTCGGGAATGTGTTGTCGACAATCAGCGGCACCCCATGCTTATGTGCCACACGGGCAAACTTCTCGATATCGAGCACATCAAGCGAGGGATTGGATATCGTCTCTCCGAAAAGAGCCTTGGTATTGGGGCGGAAAGCCGCTGAAATCTCATCTTCTGAAGCATCGGGACTGACAAATGTCACCTCTATGCCAAGCTTTTTCATCGTCACGGCAAACAGATTGAATGTGCCGCCATAGATAGCCGATGAGCTCACAAAGTGATCGCCCGCCTCACAAACATTAAATATGGCATAGAAATTTGCCGCCTGACCGCTTGACGTGAGCATAGCGGCAACTCCGCCTTCAAGGGCGGCAATCTTCGCGGCAACGGCATCGTTGGTGGGGTTCTGCAACCGCGTATAGAAATATCCGCTATCCTCCAAGTCAAACAGACGCGCCATCTGTTCGCTGGTGTCATATTTGAAAGTGGTACTCTGATATACGGGAAGCACACGCGGCTCGCCTTTCTTCGGAGTCCAACCCGCTTGTACGCAAAGTGTCTCCGGTTTAAATTGCTTATCCATGAAATGTATTTATTTTACCATCCGCAAAGTTACCCAAAAAGTTGACACTATGCAAATCGCCCCTCCCCATTCGCTTTAGCAATAGCAATAAGACACTCCCTGGAATATTGCAGGGTTCACTTCTTGGCACGAAGCCGCTTTTGCTCCGCGTCGAAGGCTTCAAGGAAATGGATTTCTACCGGCGATAGCTGATATTGGGTGCGCTCTCGGAATTTATCGTATTCCTCATTGGCTTTCAGTTTTGCCACTTCGGCAGATATGCTTCCGGCATGGTTCAGTAATTCCTTACCCGATAACTTCAGAAAGTCGTCGAGCTTCTGAATCCAGTCTTTCATATACATCGGCACATGGCTTTTTGCCTGCAACTCGGCAAAATCGAGATATAGATTGACAATGCGGTTTAGCATGTCAACCTCCTCTTCCGACAGGTAATTCTTTGCAATCTCGGCCTCATGTCTGATAGGCATGGCTCTGCACCACGTCGTCATGCCCATGAAATCTTTTTCAGCATTGGCTCGGTCATAAATCACTTCTGCGGCAGTATGTCCGTGGGCTGCAAAGTGCATCTTGTTTTGCACAGTCTTAAAGAATTGTTGAGTAACGGATGTGCGGGGATCATAGTCAATACTGAGGGCATAAATCTCCAACACCTTGCGGTAGAACACTTTCTCCGAACTGCGGATATCGCGGATACGAGCCAACAGTTCATCGAAATAATTCCCTTGTCCGGCATTTTTTAGCAAATCGTCATTAAGCACAAAACCCTTGATCATATACTCTTTCAGCATTTGCGTAGCCCACTGCCGGAACTGCACACCGCGATGGGAGTTGACACGATACCCCACGCTGATAATCATGTCAAGGTTATAGAAATCGACCTGATGGGTCTGAGTTTTACCTTCAATAGCACCATGTTGAGTGGTAGTTGCATATTTTGCAACTACCTCTTTGGGGTCAAGTTCTCCTGACTCAAAAACATTCTTGATATGTCTTGAAATAGTTGATTTATTGCGTTGAAACAGTTCCGCCATCTGGTCTGCCGTGAGCCACACAGTCTCATTTGAGAGACGGACCTCAATCTTCGTCTCCCCGCCCTGTGTCTGAAATAATATAATCTGTCCGTTATCCATAATCATTACTTATTCTTCCTCATAGTAATTATGAGTAGTCGATACCTTTCATAAACGTCTCGCGGTCGTTGATTTTGTCGCGGTAAGTGAACTGGTCAAGGAACTTGCTTGCTCATTAATCAAATAGCTTCTAAGAAATCATCGGCGAAGACACCTGTACTACGATTTATGTCTATGGGTAAAGTCATCTTTCAAAATTAATGAATTATTTGATAATTTGCAAATTATCAATACCCATAAAAGAGCGATATGTACGGTTTATTTTAGGATGGCGGAACCTGCACCTTCCTGCGCTCCGATTTCATTGTCGCGACGCACTTTCTTTCCATAGCCAAATGTATAAATCAAACCGACCCGAATGCACGGACGATAACTAGAAGTATGTTCAATAAGTTTTTCTGAATATAGCGGGGTCGAATACTCTCGTGTAGTTGTCGAAAATCTTTTATTGAAAAAATTATTCGCCACAACACGTATATTCCAGTTATTGTTTGCCCATCCGAAAGCCACGTTATAATAATCATGACCCTTATATTTCGCACCTGTCGAAGGGAAAAATCCTATTCCCGGAGAGCTATAATACGCCTGACAATAAAGATTACCCCAATAATATATTGCATTTACCTCTGTGTGGAAAGGATTATGCGTCACATTATATATGCCTTTAAACCTATGAAAATACCATACCGGAGAAATTGATAGCTGAAGATTGCCATCTAATAATGTAAACCTTGACGAAACGCCCACACAACCGTTGACATAATAATCAATCCCGTTATTCCAGCTTCTTAACAGAGCCTTCCCGCCATCATATAACTGATAGTCGATAACCTGTGGAGTAAATCTCACATTAAACTGACTGAACGCATTGAGTGCAAACTTATTTGACGGGAAAAATGAATAGGATAAATCAGCGTCAACCGACCGGGAATTCTTCAAGTCGGGATTTCCGGTAATATACATCAGTTCGTTTTCTCTTAGGACAGTGGTGGTCATTTCCGATACTCCGGCTGAAAAAGTCGCGTACTGTAAAAATACGCCTAACCGGTTTTTAGGATTGAATGTATAGGTCAGATTCAGATGTGCAAACGGATACACATCATCATTCTTTAATCCGCTTATATTAGTGTGTTCCCAAACTAAACCTCCATCAGCGTCAACCGACCACTTGCCGTTATTGAAATTATAACCCGCCATCAAGGCATAAAAATCATGGCTGAACTTATCATAATAAGCATAATCACCGCTATACCTGATCCGGTTTATCTCCGCACCCTTATCGAAACGGAACAACATTGAATTGTTTCTGTCAAACTGCTTATTAAGGCTGACATTTACACGATAATCGATTGCATTTTCTTTCGCATACCTATTGATAGAAACTCTCTCGATTTTATCTGTGTTGCCATTACGGTGAGTATAGCTAAAACTCGAGCTTACATCAAACGACCATCCTGACCGCATGGCAAAGAAATAGGATCCGTTATACACAACTCCATTATATCGGAATTTACCGTCTGTATAATATTCACCGGTTTCTTTTGGCAAGGAGGAATATGTCAATGAGCCGGTTTCATCTCCTTTATAATCATTATGAAAGAAACCCACCGTATTGCTAATCTGGGTTTTATCAGCGACATATAGAGCACGGAAAGAGACCGGATAGGAATTGTTCTTTGATTTGGAATTTCCAAGAGTCAGATTTCTGTCGACCTTATATCTATCTCCATTTTCATCAGCAAGAGTATAGACCGATTCAATCGAATTTCCCTCATCACGTCGCTTATAATTTGACGTGCCTGCATAAAAATCGTAGGTCATCTTTTTATAGACAAACTTGGAGTAGATATTTGCCTCATTCGACAGCCCTGTCAGGAAACTCTCATACGCCGAAGCTTTTGTATATCCACCATATACATATTCCTGCACGATGATATTAATGACTCTTTGCGCCCCGCGAAAACGCGGGTCAATCGGAAATTCAAGATATTCCACCCTGCGCACATCGGTAGTGCGAAGTCCTGTAATATCCTCCGACGTGGCAGCCACATAATTTATAAATATCTCCACCGTCTTCCCGAGATTATCGGATACGCTCCCGGTAATTCGGTCGATTTTTATCTGCGGAATAGCCATGTGACAGAGCAAATCAATGGCATTCTGGGCGGCACGACGCTGATTGCCGGTGGGAAGATACACCGTGCGGTCGGAATAAGCGAGAGCGTTTGCCGCCTCCACGCTCACTGCCTTTAACTGCACCGGCAACGGCTGCATTATCACAGTACCGAGAGTGAAATCATCACACTTATGATATGTCGGCATATAACCGAGACAGGTAAATTTGGCGATAACTTCCTTCTTATCGCATGGGATAGCAAACCGTCCCCTGTCATCAGCTATACCATAGGTAATCACAGTGGAATCTTTAGGAGCGAGCAACAACACCGAGGCACCTGCAACAGTCTCGCCATCGGGACCCGACAATCGCCCGGTATAACAATATTTGCCGTGCTGCAATGCTTCCACATAAAAATCATCACCTTTCCTGACTACCGATATAGGATTAAGCCCTATCGTCTGACGTATCGCCTCATAGGCATCATCTGTATCTATGCGTGCCGATGTCCGGTAGGTTTCAAGCTCATTGTAGATAAAACTTATTTTCAATGACTGATGATCACTTCCAATCTGAGATAAAGCTTGCGAAACAGGAATGGAATCAAATCTATAAGAAAATTCAGCGGCACATACCGACACAACTGTCAGCATGAATGCAACAAGCGCGAGAATGTGTTTCATTGTTATTCTACGATTAGGATATTTCCGTTGTTACGGATATTTATCTGTTCAAATGTGTTAAGTTCATCCACAAGCGACTCAAGAGGCTGTGTCATATCTAACCGATAATAAAGTCGCAGACTCTTTGAACGGTCACTTTCAAACACCACATCTACCCCGTAATGCTCACCAATCACCGCCAATATGGAATCAATCGGTTCATTGTCAAACAATACCGGGGATTTGTCTACCGTCATTGAATCAGGCGATACTCCTGATTCAATGACCGATGCCTCTGTCACGATTACCGATACAGCGGTATCATTATCATGACTTTGGGAATCTCCGGAAGGATAGCTGATTTTCATGGCTACGCCAAGTGCCACGGCAACAAGCGATGACACGACGATAACGGCAATCGAGGCGGCACGATGCATGGTAAAAATATTGCGGCGCGATGAGAAATAATTTGCAGAAAATCTATGCCATTCCTCCTCAACATCAATCTCCTTGACATCAGCACGGTATTCCACACTGGAGGCTGTCAGACACAACAGACGATATATCTCCGCCACCTCCGGATCGGAAAGCAGCTCTTCCACTTTTTCAGGGGGATATTTTTCAGGATGTTCGATTACATCAAACACGAGTCGATATTTATCCATTTCCATTCTGTCCTAATTTTTTACGTATTAATTCAAGTGCATGACGAAGATTTTTGAACACGGCATTCTGACTCACATTCATCTCTTCAGCGATATCGGCAAACTTCATCCCTGAAGAAAATCTTAACTCAATCACTCTCCTGCCTTGTTCCGACAGGTCATTGCCTATGATGGAGTCAATCTCTGACAAAGTATCTTCGTAAGATTCATCCCTTTCATCATAATCCTCCATGTCAAGAAAATACGCATTGACTATACGGTCATGAAGGTCATCATCACGGATGATATTAAGACACCGGTTGCGTACCGAAGCAAGAAGATACCCTGCAGAAACGGATGTGTCGGGCGGAGTGTAAAGCATTGCCGCAAACACATCATGCACCACATCGCGCGCAAGCTCCCCGTCATGAAGAAGCGATCGGGCAAGCCGGTACATCGGTTCATAATGAGCCTTGAAAAGCTTTTCTATTTCATCTTTGTTCGTCATACATCCATTAAGACACAGAACTTTGAAAAAACTAAACCCCCACTTTGAAAAAAAGTGAGGGAAAAGCGTACAAATATACGAATATCTGTCGAAAATGGTCAGAAGGAATCCAAGTAGTCACGTCATCATTGGCTGTCTGCGTCAGGGTCACACTTCGTCATCGCGGTGTGATTGTTCTTTAAGAAAAAAGATGGTCTTCTGACGCTCAATCTCTGCGCGAAGTTGTTCGGGTGACGGCAGATAGAGCATATATTTCGCCATAAAGAGATGGTCATTGTCATGAAGCACCGAATAGCGAGCTATATCCTCGTCGGTATCATCACATAACAGGATGCCTATAGTAGGATTATCGTCCTTACCCCTCTGCCGCTCATCATACATTCTGACATACATATCCATCTGACCGACATCCTGATGCTCGATTGCCGAAGTCTTCAGGTCTATGAGTACGAAGCATTTAAGAATATAATTATAGAATACAAGGTCTATGAAATAATCTTTCTTTTCCGTATGTATATGCTGCTGACGAGCTACAAAGGCGAAACCTTTGCCCATTTCAAGCAGGAACTTCTCAAGATTGTCGATTATAGCCTGTTCAAGTTCTGACTCGCGGTAAGCTGAATCGGCTGTGAAGCCTAAAAATTCTCCGATTACAGGATTTTTGATGAATTCAGTCAGGTCCGGATTCTGCAGGGGAGCCGTCAATTCAAGCATCTCCTTTTCCACAAGACCTTTGCGTTGGGAGGCGACTATGCGATAATAGTATTGCGAGCTCACATTACGCTGAAGAGTGCGGACACCCCAGTTTTGCTGCATTGCCTCTCGTTCGTACCAGTTGCGGGCATCTGCATTAAGTTCCTGCAGCAAAGTGCGGTAGTGAGTCCATGATAGCAATTTGGCAGATTGTGTACTCACTGAGTGCACAATTCCATCTTCTATTCTGAAAAGGTTTATATAAAGCTTATAGAACGATAAATAATTATATAAATCGCGTCGCGAGAAGCCCTTACCAAAATTCAAAGTCAACTCCTTGCTTAACTTAACTATGATATGCATTCCATACTGAGCCCTGTCTTGACCATTAAGCTCTTCCTCGGCAATAAGTCTGCCAAGTTCCCAGTTTCGTTTAACCAATGCTTCGTTGACCTGCCGGTAAGCAGTTTCACGAGCGTGCTCAATGACCGATGATGCACGGGAGTAAAGCGCATCTATGGTCGAATCTAATCCTTTGTCAATCTTATCCGGCGTCATAACTAATGGTTTTTAGGGCGTTTATGAATATCAAGCGGTATCTCCAATTACAAATTTAAACATTTTTTCGAAAAATCAGGGGTTTAACATGAAGAATTTTAACCTATTAGAAGGTACCATATAGCGCGGCGAGCGATTATCACCATTTTGCCCGTTCCGAGCAAAAACGTAAGAGCCATTGACGTTACACTTTGTCAAGCACCTGGGAGAGGTCGACAAGGCAGTCATCAACAATATTAACTACTCTTCAAAAATAGGTTTTGACGGCGAAGAGGAACTGATCTATAAATATGCGCTTGAAAGCTGCGATGTTGTTCTGCTCGTAAAACATCAACATGTGATTTTGTTTATCGCGCCAAATTTAACATAATTCACTGAATAATCGCGCCATTTTGTCGTGATTTTCTGTCATTATTGCACGATTTTGTCGCGATTCATCATAGCACCATGTGAATCCCAGTTTCTGTTCATTATATTACTACGTCCATAAAAGATTACACTTTGTCAAGTGCCTGGGAGAGGTCGGCGAGTAGGTCGGCGATATGCTCGGTGCCGATGGAGAGACGCACTGTGCCGGGAAAAATCTGCTGCTCAGCCTTCTGGGCGTCGGACAGCTGCGAATGGGTAGTCGTGGCGGGATGGATGACGAGGCTCTTCACATCGGCGACATTGGCAAGCAGCGAAAATATCTCCAGAGCATCTATAAACCGATGAGCCTCTTTCTCGCCGCCGTCAATCTCAAATGTAAATATCGAGCCGCCCCCCTTCGGGAAATAATGTTTATATAGCGGATGGTCGGGATGTTCTGGCAGGAGGGGGTGATTCACTCGTTTCACCTTAGGATGTTTTGCCAGAAATTCCACCACCCGCGCGGCATTATAGCTATGGCGTTCGACACGCAGCGACAATGTCTCAAGCCCCTGCAATAGAATGAACGCGTTGAACGGGCTTATGGTGGCACCGGTATCACGGAGAAGGACGGCGCGGATACGTGTCACGAATGCAGCTCTTCCGGCTACATCAGCAAACACCGCGCCGTGATAGCTCGGGTCCGGATCGGTCAACTGAGGGAATTTCCCCGACGCCTTCCAGTCAAAGTTACCGCTGTCCACAATCACTCCCCCGAGCGATGTGCCGTGACCGCCGATAAATTTGGTAGCGGAATGTACCACTATGTCAGCACCGGAGTCAATAGGGCGCACCAGAAACGGAGTGGCGAAAGTATTGTCGACGATAAGGGGAATGCGGTGCTGATGAGCGATTTCAGCCACAGCCTTTATATCGATGACATTTGAGTTGGGATTTCCGAGCGTCTCGATAAACAGGGCTTTTGTCTCAGGCTTGATTGCCTTCTCGAAATTATTGATGTCGGAAGGGTCGACAAACGTAGCAGTCACGCCATAGGCAGGCAATGTATGGTCAAGAAGATTGTAGGAGCCTCCGTATATGGTCTTTGCTGCTACGATATGGTCGCCGGCGCGGGTGATATTGAGCAGCGCATAGGTAATCGCCGCCGCGCCCGATGCCACGGCGAGCCCGGCAACACCACCTTCAAGAGCCGCCACACGCTCCTCAAATACGCTCTGTGTGCTGTTGGTGAGTCTGCCGTAAATGTTGCCCGCATCCTGCAGTCCGAAACGAGCCGCCGCATGCGCGGAGTCACGGAACACGTAAGATGCCGTCTGATAAATCGGCACTGCGCGTGAGTCGGTTGCGGGATCGGGCTGTTCTTGCCCTACATGAAGCTGAAGTGTCTCAAAATGGAGTCGGTTTCTGTCAAGTGTCATAATCTTATATTTTTGTTGATATTTTCAATTTCATATCGCAAATTTAGAAACAGCAGAAAATATCGGCAACTAAATCCCGATATAACAGAAAATATATCTATATTTGTACCATCAAATAGAACATACATTCCAAAACAATCCGTTTAATGACATTCAAACAGAATAAATGACCACCGAACAGCTTGATGACATAGACCTTGCCATATTGCGCGCGCTGCAAGATGACGCACGACTGACCGTGAAAGAACTCGCAGCGAAGGTACACCGCTCTACCACCCCTGTGTTCGAGCGTCTGAGACGACTGGAGACACAAGGATATATACGCCGCTACGTGGCAATAATCGATGCCGACAAAGTCGGTCAGGGATTCATGGTGTTCTGTCAGGTAAAACTGCAGCATATCAACCGATCAATCGCCACGGAGTTTACCCGCTACATCAGCGGACTTCCCGAAGTGACCGAATGTTACAATGTATCGGGAGGCTACGATTACCTCCTGAAGATATATGCCCCATCAATGGGCGCGTATCAGGAATTTCTATTAAACAAGCTCGGGGCTTTTGAAGGGCTCGGCTCCGTCGAATCGACATTCGTGATGTCGGAGCTGAAGCATGACTATTGCCTGCCTTTCTGATCCCTTATATAATTCGACATGTCGATACGGTCATAGATATCCCACAATGGGCGGTCGGAATAGACACAACCGTTGCCATAGACTGCAATCACACTGTCAAGACAGTCATACACTCGCCCATTATGATACGTACCCATTATCTCGTTACGTTCATTCATGATATAGCCGTTACGAGCATACCCTATCACTTCCCAGTCGGAGTCAAGGAGATAACCGTTGCTGTAACGTGCAACAAACTCGTTCATGTCACCAAGATACCGTGCCGAGTCAAACGAACAGAATACAAGCGCGGCGATTGCTAAAAACATTATCTTTCTCATCAGAATCTAAATTATAATCGGTTGATTAATATAATTGTCGTGAATCATCAACACCTCAATCAGCCGGTGTAGGGGAAATACCTCCGGACGCTGAAGGAGTTGCGGGTGATGAAGATGATGCCGGAGTGACGGCAGGAGCGCCGGACACAAGCGGAGGTACGGGACTTCCTGTCACAGGCATCACAGGTATGCCCGCAGCCTTTGCGGCAGCGACCGCCTCGGCTATCGAATCGGGATAAACCGGCTGGGTATTGTAGGCAAACCCATGGTCGCCCGATACATTCGGTGGCACCATATAATTGGTTATGGGGTCGTAGGTTGCCATCGCCACGGGAGAATCGCCATTGTAAGGCATCGCCTCCGGCTTTGGATTGGCGATATTCACCATATCCCTGCCTGTAGGCGACGAGAACGCCGACAGCCCGAAAGCGGGAGCCGCAGCCATTATATGCTCGAAAATGTCACTTTGTATGCCTTCAAACGACACCCATTCTGTAGTGTTAAGATAGCAGAATATCTGCAACGGCACTCCCGTCGCCGTCTGCTGCATAAGCCTTACCATACATGTCGGACCCCCCATTGCAACGTAAGGGTGATGATGCAGATACAGCCCTACGTAGGCACGATAACAGCCGAGATTGGTATCAATCGAGCCATTAACCTTTATATTGTCGTGCATCAGACATGTTGCCTGCCCCTTGGCTGCATCGGCTTGCATCTGCTCTATATATTCCTTCATGAACGGCTGCTTCTTAAACGCCTCCAGCATGTCGGGCGTGGTAGGGCGGACGGTCGATATGTCAATCCACACCGACCGCTCAATCTGACGGCGTCCCCGCTCTTTCATTTTGTTCCAGTTCTGGAATGATGTCGAGACAAGCGTATAAGGAGGAAGCGTCACGGTGGTGTTATCCCAGTTTCTCACTTTTACTGCGGTAAGCGAAACATCGGTGACAATACCATTGGCAATCGTACCAGGCACCGCTATCCAGTCGCCTACTCTCAGCATGTCATTGAGTGACAGCTGTAGTCCTGCTACAAACCCGAGTATTGAATCCTTGAATATCAGCATCAAGGCGGCGGCAAACGCTCCCAATCCGGTGAGCAGCACTGCAGGAGAGCGGTCGACAAGTATCGACACGGCGATGATGGAAATTATAATCCACACAAGTCCTTTTGCAACATTCAGTATGCCCTTGAGCGGAAGATTCTTGGTGTTTTCTCTACGGTCATAATTCGCCCAAATGATATTGAAAAGCGAACAGATTGTCCATCCGAGCACCACGACAAAATATACGAGCACGATACGTTCGATGACAATCAGTGTGTGATTATCAGTCTGGAAGGCAAACGGTATAAGCCCGAGAAACACAAGCGGCGGTATGATATGGCTCATCTTGTTCACGATATTTTCATGCTGAAGCTCGTCAACAAATATAGTGTGACGGGAATATACCAGCTTCTGCACAATCGCCACTACAACCTTTCTCACAACCCAGCCTACGAGCAATGCCATGCCTAGTGCCAGAACAGTATAGATTATCTCCTCTGCCGAGCCTGACTGCTCAAGACCCAGCCGGGTGAGAAAGCGGTCAATCTGTGTAAGCAGCCACGTAGCTACCTTATGGGTAGGAATCAGGCTGTGAGACATCAATAAATCGTGTGACATCAAAATAAATGGATTGAACGTGAATTATACAATATCATAAGTATTAACACTCTATTTTATATATTGGTTTTGACAAATAATGGTTAACTTTGAAGAATCATGATATCTCTATGGATTGTAATCGGCACTGTTGAAGTGTGTGTGCTGCTGTTTATCGTGGCAGCGGCAGTTATCGCCATGGCTGTACGCCCCGGCGGAAAGTCGCCTGCCGAAACCTACTTTTATGCCGGAGAACTTATATCGGGGGAAGAGACCGTCGCCGGACTCACCATCACAGTCAACGAAGACTACCGTGTCACACTCGTTAGACATGGACTTGCCGGCATAACAGGCGTTGACGGGGCGGTAAGCATCGCGGTCACGGTGACCGGCACCGACATATATGTCGAAGAACGCATAACTCCCGGCAGGATATTGTCGCCGGAAGAAAACAAACCTGAAAGCGCATTATTTTTCATCGATTGCCTGCCCCCCAACACACGCATCCACTTCCGTTACAATGCCTCTGCTTCAAGCAGGAGCGCGTCGCTGACTTTCACGGTCAAACCCGACTTCAACTATTCGTTGCCACTCACACAATAACCGAATAAATGGCGTCGTAATGCAATAGATTGTTAAATCGTTGGCAGTGACGGGGGATTTCGTTAAATTTGCACCCATTATGAGCAACTGGGTACAAAAGAGCTGGGCATGGTGCCGCCGATACTTTTCGGTGACATTTATTTTTGTTGTCGCATTTACGCTCTTGGTACTGTTTTTCAACGACAACTCCATAATTAAGTCAATGGAATATGACGAGCGTATCAAGGAGCTGAAACGCGAAATCAAGGCAAACCGTGACACGATGGAGTATTACCGCAAGCAAAATCACAATCTCGACACCGACCGTGAGACCATGGAGCGTATCGTAAGGGAACAATACCACATGCAACGCGAAAACGAGGATGTGTACATAATAGAATAACGCAACATCATGAGTCAAAAAAATAAAAAGATACTCTCCTGGATTATAACGGCAGGAATGATACTGATTGCAGCGGGTGTGCTGATGCCGTTGCTCGGCTACAGCATAGAGGTGTACCGCTGGATTTTCTCGGCAGGCGCGCTGATTACCCTCATAGGAAGGATCATGAACCGCTATGACGGCGACGTGCTTCGTGTGAAGCGTCTTTACCGCATCGAGGTATGGTCTTCGATATTTTTCTGTGTGGCGGCATTTTTCATGTTTTACCCTTACGGCGCAGGGCGCGACTGGTTTGCTTTCATCCTCGCGGGCGGACTCATACTCGTCTACACCTCGATAATGATTCCGCGCACTCTGGCAAAAGAGCATAAACAGTCTAAAAAATAGACCGATGCGGGTCGTTAATTCATACGGAATTAGTAATTTTGTCGCACAATGGGCTACAATCTTGTAATCGACCAGGGAAATTCGACAGCTAAAGTCGCTCTTTTTGAGGGTGACACGCTTGTCGATTATCAACGCCACGAGCATCTGCTGCCGGGTCATCTGGAAGAAATCGTCGGCGACCGCCACATTGATGCGGCAATATATTGCTCCGTCACACATCATGGAGAAGATATAGTGGTGTCGCTTCGCACGATTGCCGACAGGGTGTATGAGCTGACATCAATGCTGCCGCTGCCGGTAAACATAGGCTACACGACCCCGACCACTCTCGGACGCGACCGCATAGCCGCTGTGGCAGGCGCGCAGGCGCTCTACCCGGGCAAGTCGGTACTTGTGGTCGATGCCGGCACAGCAATAACCTACGACAGGCTCACTGCCGACGGTGAATTTGCCGGCGGAAACATAGCCCCGGGACTATGGATGCGCGCCGAGGCATTGCACTCCATGACAAGCCGGCTACCCTACGTAGACGTGGAGACCGGCGGAGATGTGCCTTTATGGGGCACCGACACAGTCAATGCCATCAAGGCAGGAGTAGTAAGGGGAGCTATCGGCGAAATCACATATTACAGGTCGCTGCTGCCCGACGATGCCATTGTGGTACTCACCGGAGGTGACGCGCCGCGACTCGCCCCATTGCTTGAATGTGAGGCGGAGGTTGAACCGATGCTTGTATGTAAAGGATTAAACAGTATACTGAAATATAATGAACATCACTAAAAAAATATCGGCTATAGCACTGCTGATTGTCAGCTGCCTGACAGCGACGGCACAGACACCCTACTCAATGTATGGCTACGGTATCCTTAACGATAACGCCACTTCGTCACAACGCGCCATGGGAGGTGTCGGCTATGCCATGCAGTCGGGAAGGCAAATCAATGTAATGAATCCCGCAAGTTACGCGGCTATCGACTCGCTCACATTCCTTTTTGACATGGGTCTCACAGCCTCGGCGATGTGGAGCAAGGAAAACGGCGCTTCAGGTAAAGATTTCGGAGGCGGACTGGATTACATCACCATGCAGTTTCCCATCACCCGCTATCTTGGCGCCAGCATCGGACTGTTGCCTTATTCATCGGTAGGATATTCATTCGGCTCCAAGATGGACAACGGCGCAGACTCCCGTAGCGGCTCCGGCGGACTTAACCAACTGTATGTCGGTATCGGCGGCCGTCCTTTCAAAGGATTCACGGTCGGAGCCAATATCGGTTATCTGTTCGGCACCACCATCAATGACATCTACGCAGTGCCGGAAGCCGCCAACACCGCCCTGTTTGAACGCGTAGTACAGGTCAGGGACTATCACCTGCAATTCGGTGTGCAATACTCACTTGATATCAACCGCGACAACAAGCTAACCGCCGGTGTGACATATTCACCGTCAAAATCGCTGCTCGGACATGCGTGGCGTGTGAATTACTATAATATCGGCTCATCTGACGTACATGCCGACACGGTCGCCTATACGTCGCTTCGTGACAAATACACTCTTCCCGACACCTGGGGTTTCGGTCTTAATTACCAATGGCGCGAACGACTAATGGTTGAAGCCGACGTGACCTATCAGAACTGGAAAGATGTAAAATACGCCGAACTTGACCGTGAAAACGGAATGATGGAATTCAACAACCGCCTCCGCCTCGGTCTGGGCGCACAGTACACCCCCTACCACCGTGGAAATTACGCCCAGCGTATAAGCTACCGCATCGGTGGCTATTACAGCAACGACTATATCAAAATCGGTACCAACGATGTGAAGGAATACGGCGTGTCGCTCGGATTCGGGCTGCCGGCTCCGGGTTCAAAGACCGTGGTTAATATCGGACTGGAGTGGAAACACCGCCAGGGCACGCCCAATGCCTTAATTAAGGAGGATTACCTCAACATCACCCTCGGCATCAATGTCAACGAGCTTTGGTTCTTCCAGAGCAAGATACGCTAAACCGGCACAGGACTTACATGTCATTTCGCAGTCACATAACACGGTCAGGAGGCATGAAGGCACTACCCGTCGTATGGGCATTGATGCTTGTCGCCGGAGCATGCTCCGATGAAAAGACCGATGTAGTACACCGAGCCACTGACGGCGACAGCGTACCTACAATGATGACGCGCGACGTAACCACGCTCATCTCCGACTCAGGAATAACGCGTTACCGCATCACCACCCCCCTCTGGCTCGTATTTGACGAGGCAACAGAACCGGTATGGAGATTCCCCGACGGGTTGTTCATGGAAAAATTTGACACTGATTACACTACCGATGCCACCATCGTATGTGACTCCGCCACATATTTAAAAAACAAATCGCTTTGGCGGCTTGACGGCAATGTCAACATCCTGAACACACGAGGCGAGAAATTTCTTACCCAACAACTCTTCTGGAGTCAGCGCGACCGCAATGTGTATTCCGACTCGTTCATACATATCGAGCGTAACGACCGTGTAATCGAAGGCTACGGATTCACATCCAACGAACGTATGACCACCTACACCATACACAAGCCGTCGGGCATATTCCCGGTATCAGACTTCAAAGGTAACGCCACGACCGACTCCACTACCGTGACCGGCGACTCTGCCGCCGTGACACAACAACAAGATATAAAAGCCAACAAATCAGTCTGACAATATGGACCCCACTACCCAATGGCTCATCATAGCCCTTGTATCATTAATATTCTCCGCTCTCTTTTCCGGAGTTGAAATCGCATATATATCATCCAACCGCGTCAAGGTTGAGATAGATGTGAAACGCGGAGGTTTCATAGGGCACATCGTCAACCTGTATTACAAGCACCAGGACTTGTTTATATCCACCATCCTTGTGGGTAACAACATAATGCTTGTAATTTACGGCATGGGGGCGGCGGCACTTCTTGACCCGTGGCTGAAAAGCGTCTACGACAACGAAGTATTTATCCTGCTCATGCAGACCCTCATATCGACAGGAGTGATACTAATCACGGGCGAATTTTTCCCCAAGACCATTTTCCGTATCAACCCCAATTCGTCGCTGCGCTATTTCGCCCTGCCGATATTCTTCTTCTGGGTGATACTATATCCCATATCCAAGTTTACAAGCTGGCTTTCCAAGACTCTCATGAAGATGGTCGGCATCAAAAACGCTAACCATCCGCTCGGTCTTCTCACCATCGGAGAGCTCAACCAGTATATCGAGACATCCATTGACGAGACCGCTACACAGACAAAGGTCGAGAACGAAGTAAAGATATTCCACAACGCCATTGATTTTTCATCGACTCACATACGCGACTGCATGACGCCACGCAACGAGATAGTATCGGTCAATATTGACGAGACATCGCGCGAGGAGCTGTCGCAACTGTTCACATCCTCCGGACGTTCCAAGATATTGGTTTATCGTGAGGATATTGACAATGTGCTCGGTTATATACATGTGAGTGAGCTGTTCAAGCCCGATTCCGACTGGAAAGAGGCGATAAAGCCTGTGCTTTTCGCGCCTGAAGCACTCCTTGCCAACAAAATGATGCGTAGACTGCTCGCCGAAAAGCGGTCGATGGCAGTAGTGGTCGATGAGTTTGGTGGCACTTCGGGGCTTGTATCGCTTGAAGACCTCGTGGAAGAGATATTCGGCGACATTCAGGATGAGCATGACAACCGCCGCCTTACCGCTCGTGAAATCGAGCCGGGCGTATATGAATTTTCCGGACGATACGAAATAAGTGATCTCCGCGACAATTTCAATCTGCCTCTTCCCGAATCAGATGAATACCAGACCCTCGCCGGCTTCATACTGAACAATCTGGGAGAAATTCCGGCACAAGGAGCGACATTTGAGCTTGAAGGGATGACCTTCACCATAGTCAAGAAATCAGCTACACGCCTTGAACTAATACGTGTCACTCTTCCCCATCCCGAGGAAGAAAAATAGCACCGGTTTTGTTTGACTAAATGCTTAAAAAATATCAAATCCGGCACTTTAACTTAAATTCTGCTTAAAAAACGGACATCGTAAATATGATTTTGACATCATTTTTACGATAATCCTTATGACAACAAACAAGTTAGCCGATTGTTCCCGCATTTTGATTATTTTAGATTTATTTCAGATGCGGGTCATTGCTATGTCGCTAATAAGCAGTAACTTTGCATTAGCTTGATGAAAGCCACATTACTTAGGAAAACACAGTCGAATAAAAACTTCTACAAATCACTCTTCATTCTACATCTACCTCTTCGGCTGCCGTTCCTAAGCGTTAGACGACAAGAAATATATATACTTGAATTTTGGTTATGAGGGAGTGTGCTTCTGTGAAGAAGTGCACTTTCGTTTTTTATATACCTAAATAACATTTGCACCCCGGTTTCCATGATGCGGAACCGGGGTGCAAATGTCAATATACAGATCAGATTTTTATTTCTTCTCCCCTGCCTGATATTCGGCGCGGGCAATGTATTTGTCTATATCTATACGATAAGTAGCGGCATACTGCGGATAATCGGTCTTCACAGCCTGAAGCACCTTAAGCTCTCCTGCATAATCTTTCTGCTCGCGGAGCACAGTCGCTTTCTTCATCATGAAAAGCGGTGTATAGAGAGCGTTATCGCCTGAAGCCTTGATTGCCTTGTCGTAGGAAGAAAGCGCCTCGTCATATTTTTTAAGATTGACATAGCAGTCACCTTCAAGCGACATGGCGGCAGCACCTACTACAGCCTCTTTAGCATCGAAATTCTTGAGATCGGAAAGAGCAGCCTCATAGTTGCCCTTCTTATAATTGAGAGTCGCAGCCATGAGGGCGGCGCGGCTGCCTGCCTCATAGCCATACTCGTCAGCTACCTGTTGGTACTGGGCGAGAGCAAGCGAGTCATTGCCTTGGGAAAGAGTGATATCAGCCTGTGAGATAGCCTCATTTGATGCCTTTACACCGGGCTGTCTTACAGCAAAGATATATATGAGCACAATGACTGCCACCACCGACAGGGCGATGATGATCCACATGAGATACTTCTGACCGAGGGTCACGTCATTTTTCAGTTTCTGATTGTCTTTAGCAAGCTCTTCGAGCTCGGTCGACTGATTGTTTTGGTCTTTGTCTGCCATTTTATGTCAAATTTTTCTTATATAACAAATTTAAAAGAATTATGGTAATTCCAATGTGCAAAATTAAGCCAATTTCCCCATACCTCAAAATTTCTATGCAAATAAAAAATTTTGTAAAGATGTCCAGGTAGATTATACAGCCGCCACGTGCCCATGACAACGGTCACTTCATCAGTATTCCCACTATGTCGGCGGCATATTGACGCCCGATAGGTAGAGTTGTGCCATTGTTGAGATACACCTCCTGTTTGTTGAAACTCTTGACCTTCGAGCGCGATACGATAAAAGAGCGATGTATGCGTATGAAATCATCAGGCGAAAGCATAGCCGACAGATTTTTTAATATCATACGGGTGATGACACATGAACCCGATGCCCGGAATATTTTTGAATATCCTTCCATCGCCTCTACATAAAGTATATCGTCAAGCGGGATGTTGATGTTGCTATAATCCTGCTTCACTACTATGCACTGCCCCGAACTCTTTACCGGCTTTCTACCGAGACGGCGCAATGCTTTTCCGAATGCCGCCTGGAAACGGGCATAGGAAAACGGCTTGTGGAGATAGTCGACCGCATCTAGGTCGTAACCGTCAATGGCATAATGCAGGTAAGCGGTCGTAAATATGAAGCACGTGTCTTCAGGCAGCTTTGCCGCTACCGACAGTCCATTGACCTCACCCATCTCTATGTCAAGAAACACAATGTCGGTCTTGTTACCGTTGATATATTCCATTCCTTCCACCGGGTCGGAAAAGGTTGTCAGTTCAATTCCGCCCAGCCGATGACAAAATTGTCTTATCACATCAAGTGCCAGCGGCTCGTCGTCAATAGCCACACATCTTATTATATCTGCCATCCTAATTCAAATCTATTTTAAGAGTCACTTTAAAAACCGAATCCTTTTCCGTGGTCAACAGCTGATGCTTCTGGGGGAAAAGCGCTGAAAGTCGGCTTCGGCAGTTTTCCAATCCCACGGGGACAGCCTGTCGGAACTCGTCGCGATGACGGAGCACCATATTTTCAGTCTCAAACCTCAGCAAGCCATCCTTCAACTCAAGATTAATATCTATGGTGCAGTCTCGACTTGTAGAAGTGCCGTATTTGAACGCATTTTCCACAAATGTAAGAAATATCATCGGCGGAATCAATCTCGTGTCATCATCAACCGAATAATTCCACTCTACCTTCGTATGGGTATCAAGCCGTATCAACTGCAGGTCGATATAGTTTTGTATGTAGGCAATCTCTTCCGACAGTGCCACATACTCATTATCGATAGTCGTATAGGAATACTTGAGTATCTCGGTAAACTTTATAAACGCATCTTCCGCCTTCTGTGATGTGCCGATGACAAGACTGTATAGCGAATTAAGCGTATTAAAGAGGAAATGAGGGCTTATCTGCGCCTTAAACACGGCAAGTTGCGCCTTGTTACGCTGATTCTCCGCTATATTCTGCAGCAGTAGACGCTCATACAGTTCCTTCACAAACGACACCGTCAATGAATAGCATAGCACCACCGTAAACATAAACCACAGACTGATTGCCACATTATAGTTTCTCACCCTGGTCTGATATTCGCTCATGGATGGAATCACAAAATCGACTTCCGGCAACGGATAAAGGGTAAGCAGATAGGTAAGCACAAGAAATATCAGTGTGATTACTGCGATTTTATAGTATGAACGGGAAAGAATCAGTTTAGGCAGATGAAGGTATTTGGTAACGAAATAAGTGGCATACAGGTAAACGGTAGCCAATGTGGCAAATAACGGGAAACTGCTCCACCAATATCGCTCCGGGCCGAAAACGGCAAGCAGCGGCATAAATATTATGCAGAAAAACAGGTCAAATATAAGCCCGGTCCTATGTTCCAACGACTTCATGGCGCAAATTTACTATATCTTTATAATATCGGCAAATTCAGTCACATACACTAATTGACACATTACCTCCGTTTATTTACATAAACGACCGGAATAAAAATCTATTCGCGAAATTTGCTTTACGATTAACCGACAAACAGCTATGACAGCAAGACATATCATAACAGCAGCCCTCATATCATCACAGCTTGTGGCATGTAATGCGCCACAAGAAAAGGAACAGCAGTCATTGATGGAAGTGTCAAAACAGGAACTCGCGACCGCGCTTGCCGAACGAGACAGCCTTCTCGCCCTTGTCAAAGAAATATCGGAAGGGATGGAGCAGATAAAACAACTGGAAAAAATCATGACCATAGCTGCATCAAATCCTCAGGAAAGTGCCGGTCAACGAAAGAAAATACTTGCCGACATGGCAAGCATACGCCACAAGATACAGCAACGCCGCCAGCAATTACTCGACCTGGAAGCAAAACTACAGAACTCCACTATCAATAACAAAGAGCTGACAGAGACTATCGACGCACTGAGAATGCAGATTGACTCACAGTTTGAAGAAATCGAGTCACTGCGCCGTCAGCTTTCATCTGCCAACGAATATATAGGGACATTGAGTGACACGGTTGATTCTCTCAGTTCTACCGTGACAACTGTCACCGGCGAGCGCGATGCCGCACAGGAAACATCGCTTCAGCTTGAAAACGAGCTGAATATATGTTATTATATCATAGGCACAAAAGGAGTGCTTAAAAATCACAACATTATCGAGTCGGGCTTCCTCCGCAAGACAAAGCTGCTGAAAGGCAACTTTGACAAAAATGTATTTGTCACCGCCGATAAACGCACTCTCGACCTCCTGCCGCTCAACTCACGCAAACCGAGGATTCTCACTAACCATCCCGAACAATCCTACGAGCTTATTGATGAAAAAGGAGAAAAGACGCTTCACATACTCGACCCCGACCTCTTCTGGAGCCTCACCAACTACCTCGTAATCCAAACCGACTGACCTCTACGCACGGCATATCCAGGCGACAGTATATACAAAAGCCCGGCATCGCGAGGATGCCGGGCATATCAGTATCTTAAAAAAGGCAGTTAATACGACAATCGATTCGAACCAATTATTCTTGACATATCAGCGAGTGCATCGTTGAATGTCTTTAGTTCTGCCTCAGTGAATCTTGCCGGTTTTCCGTTAACCTCATTGCCATTCAGTCGTTGCGACAACCAGCCACGTGATTTATTAAAATATGTACGCGCAACGTAGCTCAAATTAATCATCTCACTTATGGTTCCCAGTTGAAGTTTGAGTGTTTCTTCATGAATGTCATTCACATCTCGGCTCAGCCTCTTGATGTTAGACGAAATGAAGTAATCTATGGCAGCACGGTCTTCATCGGTGGAAGCATGATTCTTTATGTCTGTCATCATCGCATACGCCTCCGGAGTGACACCACTGTCCAATAATGCTTGCAGGTCGTTAAGTCGTTTCTTTATATCCATAGTTGCATATTTTTAACCCCGGTATCCCGGAGAATCGTTTGATTCTATTTCCTTTCGAGTTCTTCCAAAAGACGCTCTATCTCGTTTATCCTGTCAAGAAGCACGTCAAGTTCCTCCTGATACCTTTGCGGGGAGACTATCTTAAAAAATTCAAGTCTCGCCTTAGCTTCCATCTTCTTATGGATTAGCGCCTGAATCAACTCGCTTTTGTTCATTAAACTTATTTTTGATTGTCTTGCAAATATAATAAACATTTCGTTATTAAACAAGCATCCAATGGAAATTGTCTTCCGGAGAAATACTTTCTTCTTCCATTCCTAAATTTACTTATGGAGAATATGTGTGGTAAGGACCCGACCCAAAGCCGATCGGCAACATTTATTCACGTTTATTGTTAGATTTATGGTGTCTATTTACATTTAGTTTGAATTAAGTACGTTCATCACTAATTTTAGCCAAAATTTGACAATAAACTTAAATGAAGCAGTATCTACTTCTACCATTCATGTTGATTGCCGGGGTGCAGAACGCCTCTTCCGGCACTACTAATGAGATGACCGATACCATAACAGCGACACAGCAGACAGTCGTGATCGCAGGTACGGTAGTCGATGAAGCAGGGGAACCGGTAATCGGGGCAAACATATCCATTGGAAAAAATCCCGAAATTATCGCCGTCAGTGACACCAACGGTTTTTTCTCTCTGAAAAAAATTCACGGCGACGAAACCATAAAGGTCGCATTCTTAGGTTACGAACCCGAAACGGTGCGTCTCACCAAGGGTAAGCAGACTTATCGCATTGTCATGAAGACCGATGCATCGCAACTTGACGAAGTGGTAGTGGTAGGATATGCCACTCAGAAAAAAGCAGACCTGACCGGTGCGGTATCATCGATAAGCAGCCGCGCACTTTCCGATCGCCCACTGACTAATGCGACAAACGCTCTTGCAGGACTCGCGTCGGGACTGACCGTCACAAATTCAGGCGGTAATACACCCGGATATGAATCGCAGAGCATATTAGTGAGAGGACAAGGCACATTGAATAATTCCGCGCCTCTTATCGTGATTGACGGCATGACCGGGATAGCCCTCAGTGATATCAATCCGCAGGATATCGAAAGTATCTCTGTTCTGAAAGACGCCGCGTCATCGGCAATATACGGCTCACGCGCCGCAAACGGTGTAATACTTGTGACAACCAGACAAGGAGCGGAACGCGCGCCACGCATCACATACAGCGGCAACGTGTCATTTGAGACCGTAGCCAAGCGATTGAACCTCGTGACCGACTATGCCGACTTCATGGAAATCCAGAATGCCGGACTCATCGCCAACGGGCAGGCACCGAGATTTTCTCAAGGCAAAATTGACGAGTGGCGCAACGATGCAGGACGCAATCCGACAGTGTATCCCAACACCGACTGGCAGGATCATATCTACCGCAATCCGTCAGTGGTACAAAACCACAATCTCTCCGTGACAGGAGGCTCGAAAAGAGTGAGATACAATCTCACATTCGGATATATCAATAACCCGGGAATGATATATTACACCGATTACGAGCGTTATCAGCTCCGTTCAAACCTGGATGTCAACATAAAGCCATGGCTAAGTGTAGGTGCCAACATATTCGGATATATCGATAAAAACAACCCATCATCGGAAAACGCGGCAGCGGGAGGTGACGTGATTTTCGGGTCAGGCGCGTTCAATACCGTGCCTGGCATGACCCTTTATGATCCCGCGACAGGACTTTACGGCGGCATTCAGAATCCGGAGGAGGAAAATGTCAGCAATTTCAACCCCTACCGTCGCCAGTGGTTCTACAAGCCGGAATATCCCACAAAGACAAAACGCTCGGTAGTAAAACTCAACGCGCGCCTTACCCCGGTGAAAGGATTGACGATACAAGGCTCGTTTGCCTACAACTACTGGGAACGCAACATCGAGCATCATCTCACCGACCGCGACTTGTACCGGTTCACTCTCGACGGTCCGGTACTGATACGCGAAGGCACCGTGCGCACATATATCAGACGGTACAATTACAAAAACACCTACCGTTCATCGGAAATAACCGCGAAATATGATTTTGACATCAGCCGCCTCCGTACTTCCGTATTTGCGGGCATGAGCCAGGAATACAACAAGTATGACACCGACTACTATATAAAATACGACCTTGTCGACCCCTCGCTGGGTGCTATAAATGCAGGAATGACCAACGGTAGCATAACCGGTAACTACAACGAATGGGCGATGCGGTCATATTTCGGGCGTATCAATCTCAACTGGGACGACCGCTATCTCATCGAGGCAAATCTGCGCGCCGACGGCTCATCTAAATTCGCACCCGGAAAACGATGGGGATATTTCCCATCCGTGTCGGCGGCGTGGCGAATATCGCAGGAAAAATTCATGGCGGCAAGCTCTTCATGGCTCAATCAGCTTAAGTTGCGCGCCTCCTATGGCTCCCTTGGCAATAATGCCACCACAAGCTACTATATGTATCAGAGTCTTTTCGCAACAGCCAACTATATCCTGAACGGAAATATTGCAGGCGGACTTGCACAGACTGTACTGGCTAATCCCGAGCTTACATGGGAAAAGACCTACATGACCAACATCGGACTCGACTTCGCCATGTTTAACAGCCGCTTCAGCGGGACAATCGATATCTACAATAAGAATACCAAAGGTATACTCATATCCCTGCCGGCACCTCTTGAACACGGCACAAGCACCGTGCCAAACCAGAACGCAGGAGAAGTCAACAACAAGGGTTTTGAGTTTGACCTTCGCTGGAACGACCGTATCGGTAAAGTAAGCTATAATGTCGGGGTAAATATGGGATTTGTCAACAACAAGGTGACGCGGTTCCAGGGCGACGTATCATCAATCAACGGCGTCTACAAGACACAGGAAGGCAAACCTATCAATCAGCTCTATGTAATCACTGTCGACCGTATAGTGCGCGACCAGTCAGACCTTGATTACGTGCAGTCGCTTGTCGACAGGAATCCCGACTATTTCGCTACCTATCAGCGGCCCGAACTCGGCGACTTCCTCTACCGTGATGCAAACGGCGACGGCAAGCTCGACACCAACGACCGGGTGGAGATAGGTCACGGCAATGTGCCGCGCATAACTTACGGGGCGAATCTCGGAGCAAGCTGGAATAACTTCGATTTCAGTGTGCTGTTTCAAGGAGTGGCCGATTATAAGGTATATTACAACAATCAGGCGTTCCGCTTCGTTACAGTCATGGGACAATCGCTGATAAAAGATATCACCGACAACTCATGGACTCCGGAAAATCCCTATAACTCGAAATACCCCCTACTGCGCAACAACGCCAACGGCAAAAACAATATCGCAAGTGATGCTTTTGTCCACAACGCCGCTTATTTCAGGTGCAAGAACATACAGCTCGGCTACACGATTCCACGCGATGTGACGAGGAAATTTTTTGTCGAGAACCTGAAAGTCTACGCAAGCATTGACAATCTTTTCACGATAACCGATTTTCCGGGACTCGACCCGGAGGTAGGCGCCAACGTAGGGTATCCTTCCGTTCGCCAGTACTCGATAGGATTGAACATCTCTTTTTAAACGACAACAGACATGAAACTTAACCGTATAGCGGCACTATTTGCCCTCGCCACAGCCATAGGAGGCTGTGAAAGCCTTGACTACATCCCCGGCGACCAGATGTCGGGACAGACCTTCTGGCAGACTGAGGATCATGCCAGGCAAGCGGCGGTAGGAATGTATGCCGCCATGAAAGAGCCTTGGTGCTTCGGACTGGAATTTACATTTGACATGTGCAGCGACCTTGCCGACGGGACATCGCCGTGGGCTGACATCTCACGCGGCACCTCGTTTGCATCAAACAGCGGTGGGGTGCAAAACCACTGGCAGTATCTGTATGAACTCGTACACCGCTCCAATACAGTGATACGTAACGTGGAAAACATGCCGATAAGCCGCGAGACAATCGACCGCGTGACCGGCGAGGCAAAATTTCTTCGCGCGATGGCATATTTCCGTATGCTTAACTGCTGGGGAGGCGTACCGTATTACGACGAGACCTGCGATATAAACATGGAGTTTTCCAACCTGAAATCACCGCGAAGTTCAGCCGAAGAGATACGCGGTCACATCATTGATGACCTCACCGAGGCAATCGAGAAGCTCCCCGTCAGCTGGGAAGCCGCCGATCTCGGACGTGCGACCAAAGGAGCGGCATACGCACTACGCGGAAAAGTATATCTGTTCAACCGTCAATGGGACAAGGCTATCGCTGACTTCGAGGAAATTGTCTACAACAAGAGCCACAATTACGGATATTCGCTCCATCCCGACTACAACAGTCTGTTCCGCCTCTACAACGGCAGTCACAGTCCGGAAATGATATTTTCCATACAGTCAATCGACGGCAACACGGCAGGCTACGCTCTCGACATAGTGTCGTATTTCGGCAATAAATCGACCATGCGTCTTATTGCGGGCAACCGCATAGTCCCTTCTGTCACACTTGTCGACATGTATGAAAATCTTGACGGCTCGCAATTTGACTGGGACGACATGTTTCCGGGATTCAATGACGGCGGAGCCGAGACAAGGAAAAAATATCTCTGTGTGGCAATCGATCAAGGGAGCACTACCGTGACAAGCACCCTCGACTGCGACACGACAAAGGTCATGGATGCCTACCGGCTGCGCGACCCGCGTTTATGCCTGAATGTAATCACCCCTTATTCCCACTATCTCGGCACTGATGCCGGTTCATCGCCGATGGACAAGCAGTTTGTACTTGCCGACCCGACAAAAGGAGGCGCACCTATGGAGGCAATGGCATTCATCAGGAATTCCGAGGGATGGAACTCCTACTTCTGGCGAAAATGGATTCCCACAGGCAATCTCGACGGCTATTGGGGCGAGTATAACCGCACCCCTTACGAGTTTCCGCTAATCCGTCTCGGCGATGTGATATTGATGCTTGCCGAGGCATACAACGAAGCAGGCGAGACCGACAAAGCAGTCCCCGAGTTAAACAAGATACGTGCCCGCGCAGGGATGCCGGAACTTAACAGCGGCGCGGCGTGGCTTGCTGTAACCGGCAAGGAGGAGATGGCTGAACGCATACGCCGCGAACGTGCGTTTGAGCTTGCGGGCGAGGGACAACGCTATTGGGATCTTCGGCGCTGGGGACTCCTGGAGGCTTCTGTCAAAAATGCCACCGACATCTTCGGCGACCTCATGTACACACGCTCCTATCAGCCGCGACATGAGATGTGGCCGATTCCGCTCGTAGAGATGGAACGAAACACCAATCTGAAACAAAACGAAGGATGGTAACATCCCTCTCGCTGACATAAGAACGCCCGGAAATACCGCTCATTCAATCGAGAGTATTTCCGGGTGTTCGGTCTTTATACTGCGCGGCAGTTTCCTTGTTACTTCCGCATAACTATGACGTATAAGCGACTTTATGAATTCATCGCCAAGCGCGCCGTCAAGACGAAGCTGATTCCAGTATTTCTTATTCCAGTGCCACGCGGGCTCTATTTCAGGGTGTTCCTCGCGCAATTCAACGGCATAACCGGCATCACACTTCACGGTGAGATAATCGGCACCTGTCAGCATACAGCAGGCAAATATCTTGCCGCACACTCTCAGAAGCAGGCAGTCTTCACCAAAAGCCATGTCCTCGCTCGTCATCGGAAGCGACAGGCAATATTCACGGATTGATTCAATATTCATTCCGCAAATATAAGCATTTCGCCGCTATCTGCTGCATCAATCTGTCATGGATTCCTCGTAGCGGGCATCAAGCCTGACCATACGGCGGATAGTGCGGCGTATGGTCTTCCATTTTGGAAATATAGCCCACGGGCGAAGCGGGGCATAGCTTACCAGAATCACAAGTAACGCCACGAGCGCCATCATCAGCAGCCATCCGTAAATCTCTTTCATCGACACCACGAGTGCCTGCAACTGTACCATCCCGTAAAGTTCACCCACAGGGACACGTATAGCATCAGGATTTGAGGCGGTCATCACCGACCCTATGAGCGAGGCGTTTTTTGCCATCACGTGACGCAGAAATTCACCCACTACGGCAGGACCGAAGGTCGCGCTCATCACCGCACCTGTGAAACCATTTATGGTAAGTGCCTGTGGAAACACCTGAAACGGCAGTCCGCTCTGCACTATCGAGGTCAGGAATATTATGGAGATTATCACGGCTGCCGCCCCGCGGAAAAACAGCGGCATAAACAGCATCTCCTTTTCCACCCCGTAGTCCAGAAAGAAATAAAAATAGGCAAGATACACTATCGCAAGCGCGAAGCCTATAGCGGTCATGGTCTTGTAACGCCATTTCCGCAACGCAAACGTGAAATAGGTAAATCCGCAACCGGTGACAATACCGGCAAACACATACCAGTTCAGGTCAATCAGATTGGTCTCGTCAAAGCCGAGCACCTGCGCCGCATAAGTGTGTTCAAATACATGCTCGGTCGCCAAAAGAGTGAAAAACACCGTATAGATGACCGTGGCGCGCACTACATTACGGTTTTTCATCGCCATAAATGATATGTAAGGATGATGCAGGAAGGAGGCGCGATACAGGTTTATGCCAAGCGTGATGACAGTGACAAGTGCCGCGACACGGATTTCAACCGAGTCCCACCAGTCATAGAAATTACCATATACGCAGATAAATGTAAAACCGGTCATGAATACCGCCCACAGCCCCGCGCCAATCCAGTCGATGCCGAGCAGCGGTATAAACATAGGCGTCCTCACAGGCTTTACAAGTATCAGCACAAGAATCATCATCAACGCCAGCAATCCCGACATAATCCACTGCATATATTCCCATTGCGAGAAAAACGCGGTGTAAATCGTGGCGATGCCGCTCAGCTGAATCACACTGTCGACCACGATATAGACATAGCAGAAAAATATAGCCATGTCGCGTACAGGTGTCAGCCAGAGCTGTATGGTGGAGTTACAGGCAAACGTAGCCTGCATCCTGAACCATCCCGCCACGAAACAGGTGATTACAAGCACCGGCACCGAATCGGTCGAGGCGCAGATGAAATTGGCGGCAATCAGCACGATACACGCCGCAAGCAGTTGTGTGCGGTTGGAAAACCGGAACTTGATGCGGAACATCACCGCGAAGTTTATCGCCATGCCTATCAGCGAGGCATATCCCGCCATAAGTATATCTTCCTGCATGAGCGCGGTCGTGCCTACCATGTCGGATGCCGCTGCAAGATATACACCGCCCGAAAACTGGATAATCAGCACAAAGAATATGAAAATCCACGGTTTCAGCCTACGGGGAACGAAATCGGGCACATCAGGGATATCAAACGGTCCCTGTGGCAAATGAGCGTCAGCCATATCAGTACTCTACCTCACACTCCACATTCATGCCGGCGCGCAGACGCTCCATGTCGGCGGCATTGTTTGACTCAGAAAACACAATCCTCACCGGTACACGCTGACGCACCTTCACGAAATTTCCCGCCGAATTGTCTTGCGGCAATATCGACAGTGACGCGCCTGTAGCCTTTGATATCGACTGTACTGTACCGCTGAAAGTCACGTCGGGGATAGCGTCGACTTTTATCCTGACCGCGCTTCCCGGCTCTATATGCCGTAGCTGCGTCTCCTTGTAGTTGGCGGTGACCCACACATCGGAAGAGTCAACCACGTCGAGCAGGGTCTGTCCCGGCTGTACAAGCTGTCCTTCCTGTATCTCCTTGCGCGAAGCGTATCCGTCACATGGAGCCGTGATGACGCAATACGACAGATTTAGCTCAGCCGTCTCAAGCAACGCCTTGGCAAGCTCTATCCCCGCATCGTTCTGTGCTATGCGCTGGCGTGTCTCCGCCATCACCGATGATGATGCGGAACGCTGACGCGCAAGCATCTCGTAACGAGCCTTCTTCGCCTCATAGTCGGTCTTTGCCGCGTCATACTGTCGCTTTGTCACGGCATCCTGCTCCAGCAGCTTTGTGTATCGTCCAAGGTCGGTCGCCGCCAACTCCATCACTACCTTTGCCTCGGCGATGGAAGCCTCCGTAACCGCGACATTCGCAGAGGCTACCCCAACACTGCGGTCGGCGACATCCCTGCCGGCAAGCGCATTCTGATAATCGGCTCTCGCCCGCGCCACATTAAGGCGCATGTCGGCGTCATCGATAATCACGAGAGTATCGCCTTTCTTAACAGGCTGATACTCGTTGAAACGTATCTCCTTGATATAGCCCTGCACACGGCTGTTGATCGGCACAATCTGCTGCTGCACCTGGGCATTGTCGGTAAACTCGACATCGCCGAAATGCACAAATTTTCCGCCGACCCACACGGCTGCGGCTACAATGACCACGAGAGTCACGATATATGAGATGATTTTTTTACTGCGGTGATTCATATCTTTCCTGTTGTGAATAGAAGTTTATAATAATAGTAGATGATATTGATGCGGGCGTTGACAAGGCGCTGCTCGGCATCAAGCTTGGAGTTGGCGGCATCGAGCATGTCGGTGATAAGCGCCATGTCGGCAGAATAGCGGGTGGAGGTTGTGTTGTAGTTCTGTTCGGCAAGCTCCACGCTCTTCTCCTGAGTCTTCAGTTCCTGATATGCCTCAAGATAGCGCACATAGTCGGCATTCACCCCCAGGCGCACATTCTCAGCCGCAGCATCGAGGCTCTCAATAGCCTTGCGTGTGGCGACACGGCTCTTTGCAAGCGACTTATTGGTCTTGTATAGCGACGAGATATTATAGCTTACCCCCACGCCCACATACCAGTAGCTAAGATTGCGGTCGATAGGAGGTACCTCCACAAGTATCGGACCGTCAACCGACCATCCTGCCTGCAAGCCTACTTTCGGCAGCCTGTCGCTCTTAACGATTGACTCGGCGTTACGGCTTATGTCCACACTGGTGCGGGCGAGTTTCAGCGACGGCGCGTTAAGCGAGGCTTCGAGCTGCCACCACTCTTCGCCCGCGACAGGGAGTGAACGGTCGAGAATAGCGGCATCGGGCACCACCTCTATCGAGTCAGGCAATCCGGCTGTCACCGACAGGTTACGGTTAAGTATCGCAAGGGTATTGTTGATTTTTACAAGCTGCAATTCAAGGTTTGCGACAAGCAGTTCATAGCGGGTGATGTCATTTTTAAGAGCCACACCCTGCTCATGGCGCGCCCTCATCTCGTCAAGCACCATCCTTGCCTGCGCGATATTGTTTTCAGTGACTGTCAAGAGATTGGTATACTTGTAGATGTCGAGATAATATCCTGCAAGGGTGAAGCGTATATTGTCGCGTTGCAGCTCCGTGGCGTAGCGCGCCGCCGTCAGCTTCAGCCCGGCAAGCTTTATGCCCTCGGTGATGGCACCTCCGGTATAGACCGGTTGCGTGACATTGAGTGAAAACCCTGTGCCGAGGTGCGGTATCGGGGCTTTCTGATAGTCGGAAAAATCTCTTTTGGTGGTAAATCCGTCGCCTATATAACTTAGCGACAGGTCGGCGGTGATGTCGGGGAGCATCGCGCTCCGCGCAACGGATATTTCACGTTGCGCTTCCTCTTCGCCACTGAATGAAGGGCGTAGCTGCACACTGGCGGTCTCGGCGATTTCAAAAAGCTCTTCAATCGTCATGACCTGCCGCGACTGTGCGGCAGCACACACCCCCTCGCTCAACAAGGCAGCTGCAAGCAACCCTGTGAGCAATCGGTGATTGTTCATAAGTGATTAATTTGGAAATAAAAAACAATGAATTCTAACGCCGGTCAATATATTATGAGACCGGGCAAACTCCTAAATTACTGCTGATTACAGTTCGGAGCCGTACTCTTCCAATTTTCCAGATACCCCCAGTTATTCACAACCGGCGATGAATAGATTTCAAGTGATAATTTACAAGTCATTCATATCGCGACTCTTTATAAATCGCACTGCAAAGTTACAATTTTCCTCACTCCCCCGCAAAAAAAATCGGAGGGCACATCATCAGCGATGCGCCCTCACTTACAAATCAACAATCTAAATTAACCTTCAATTCCCTTACCATATACGGGCAAGAGTCCTCACCTTCGCCTCAACGTGTGAGTCACTTGTCAAAATATCATATATGCTTGTCGGGAACACTATATTGGTCTGTGCCATAGAACCGTTTTCTGTAAAGATTTCCACCGATGAACGGTCAACAAATATATCAAGTGTCACCTCATCTCCATCGGTATTGAGTGGTGATGATATCGCCGGAATGGAAAATGCCTGATTGAAATCTGTGGCTCCGGTGGAGGCATTACGCTTTACAAGCAGTTTGCGGCTCGCGGCATTGATGGCAATCTCAATCTTTTCACCGGCATTATTTCCGAGAGTGAATGATGAATTGGTCACCACGGGCAATTTCAGTTTAAGCTGATAAGCATCGCCGACAGGAAGTTTTCCGGAAGCGACATCACTCCATTCTCCCGCTATACCTTCAATTTCCGGCACAACAGTGTTGGCAAGCAGCACACCGCCGTCATGCTCGATGAGTTTAAGTTCACGCGGCAAGGTGAATGCGCTGCGCCACGGGTCGGCGGGTACATTGCCACAGTAGTTCCAGTTGTTCATCCAGCCGAGCAACACACACCGCTCACCGAGATTACTCCAGGTCACACCTGCATAATTGTCGGCACCATAGTCAAGCCACAGCGGATAATCAAGATTGTCGGCGGTAAAATTTCGTCCGTCAAAGTCACCGATGAAATACATCGTGCCTGAGCCTCCGGCAGGTCCGCCCGGATTGACGCTTACGAGAAGTACCCACTTGTCCTGACCGTTGACTTTCATGCGTATCAGGTCGGGACATTCCCATTGACCCTTGTTGCAACGGTCAACCGGGATATTGAATGTACTGAGTTTCGTCCAGTGTTTCAGGTCGGTCGAGCCTTGAAATTCGATACCGCATCCCCATCCGAGGGCAAGTGACATAATCCATTGACGACTCTCCTCATGCCAGAACACTTTCGGGTCACGAAAATCACTGTTTTCATTTACAATTACAGGATTGTTAGCATACTTTGTGAAGGTCTTTCCGCCATCGGTACTGTATGCGATGCTTTGCTGCTGCCATTGGTCGGCTGAAGTATATATCGCCACAATCGCATTGGCTCCGAAACCTGCGGTATTATCCTTGTCTACGACAGCCGACCCGGAAAATATCATGCCGAGTTCATCGGGAGTGAGAGCCACGGGCTGTTCCTGCCAGTGGATAAGGTCGCTCGAAACGGCATGTCCCCAACTCAGGTTTCCCCAGTCGTTACCCGACGGATTATACTGGTAAAACGCATGGTACGTACCATCGAGATAGACAAGCCCGTTAGGGTCGTTGACCCAGTTACGCGCCGGAGTGTAATGGATCTGCGGTCTATACTGCTCGTTGTACGATGCAGCGACGGGACCGTCATTCTCCCCGGGTGTTTCAGGTGATTCAGTGACAGGCATCGGAGGCTGGTCGTCAAATGGCGATGTATCGCGACATGACACTGAGAGCATCATCGCTGGCACGGTGGCGGCGGCAATAAATATATTACGTTTTATAATAGATTTCATTTTATAGCGGTTTTATCGTGTTTTGAGATATTCGAGAGAGTTTTTGGCAAGAGTCAGCACATTTGCCTGATATATATTGTTAGATGGATAGGCACTGATATCAGCACTTCCGTCAGCATTACGGAGCGAGAACTCACATCCGCCGTTACCAATACAGAGTACCGTTCCGGAAAATTCGGTATTACCCTGTTGCGCTTCCCATACGTTAAGCTGTGACACCCAGTCAATCTGTGAATCCCAGACGCCGAGAGGATAGATACCGTATTCCTCGGTAATCTTATTATAACAAGCCTCTTCCTGATTACCGATTCCGGTAAGTACCGAAGGAATGTTAAAGAACAGGCAGTTATGGTCTTCTGTCCAACCCGGTCCCTTGAACGCGATGAGTTTCACACGGTCGTTTTCAGTCGTCTCCAGTCCCTTGTAGATGGGATGGGTGGAAAAATCTTTCTTGAAACGGCTTCCCGGATGCAGGCTGACAGCCATGCGCCATGTGTCACCGTTCCATCCGCCTGTACCGGCGTTGATGCTACGGTCATTGGTACGCAACATATCGGTGTCGAGTCGACCGAGAGCGGCGATGTAAGGAGTAGCATGACTCCAGAGCAACAGATTACCGCCATTCTTATACCATTCCCTTACAGCCGGAGTAGCATCGAGCACAATCGACGGGAAATCCCACACGGCGTTTTCATCCACCCCTTCAAGGTCGCGCAACCAGAACAGTACGCGGTAAGCATCGAGATCAGCCGCAGCATGTATGTCGCCGAAATAGACAAATGATGCTGAAGGATATTCGCCCTGCAACCACAGCCATGCTGAAGCCTCGTCATCATCACCGTTACGCAATAAGTCGTCGGGGGTCGGATATATGCTGAGGAAGCCGATTGCCGTCTTTCCGATACGTAGAGTCGCGGTGGCGGGAAGCGATTTCCCTTCGGCATTTTCAGCAGTAAGGGTGACATTCCATTCCTCGCCATAGTTAACGTCGGAAATCAGATAACTCTCTTCCCCGTCGGTAAACACTCGGTCAATCGTGCGCGAGCCGTTGGTTGCGGAAAATATCACTGATACCGCATCGGCTGAAGGAGTCCACTCCACTTTTGCATCATAGCCTCCTTCCTTGTCGAGCTGTGACATCATGATGCCTGTCACTTGCGACGCACCGAGACGTGTATAATGCTTGACCACCCCTGTCGAGAGATTTTTACCGTCAGTAAGTTTGAACACGTAGGTATATTCCACGTTAGTGTCAATATTACGATGCACGTATCTGCCGTCACTCACGATTTCCGATGCATTAAGAGTGCCCCCGATGTACACTGACACTTGCATGTCCATGCCGGAAACAGGGTTCCAAGTCCACACATAGTCATTGCCTGTAAGCGCGCCGGTGATGTCGCTCTCGCTTGCCGGGGCGAGCACAGCCTCGCTCACCTCGATATCTTTGTCCTGACATGCCGTAAACCCTAAGGCAAGCAATGCCGACAAGAATATTGTTTTATATAATTTCATGATTTAATTCGTTTTAAATGGGTTGAAGAGTGGATTAGTTGTAGCCCTTGTTCTGTACGTAAAGACCGGGCACGTAATAAAGCTGGTTGTAGGGCACGGGGTAAAACTCGTTTTTACCTGCCGTATAATGGGCGTCCTGATAATACTGACCGTAGGACTGACCGTCGTAAGTAGAGTTTTTCTCCGAGTCAAAATAGGCGTTTAGCGTTGTCGAGGCGACACCCCAGCGGCGCAAGTCGAAATATCTGCCGTTTTCCATCGCCATCTCCAGGCGGCGTTCCCATTGCAGGCAGCGACGAGCCGACTCCTTGGTTGTGAAATAGGTGGTGGGATAAGGCGAAATCTGGCAGAACTCGCTCGCATAGCCGATGTGCTTGCTTATCGAATTGGCGGCACGGTCACGGATATCGTTGATGATAGTGCGCGCCTCGCCCATGCGGTCAAGCTCGATAAGTGCCTCGGCGCGCATAAGCATCACGTCGGAGTAACGCAGCACGTAATCGTTCATTGCAAATGCCTGCCATGACCCGTTGAATGTCTCTCCCTTGGAACGCTGCGGTACCTCCTTCATTGAGGTATAGTAACCGTAGGTATTGGGGGTACGGGAGTTTTCCTTGGTCATTGTGTACTCTTCCTCATATTTGTAGGGGAAACTCGGCATACCTACCGTGTGAAACAAGCGCGGATCCCATTTCTGAGATGTGGCGACACCCTTCACCGGGTAATCGATGGAATTGTTGTAGTCGTCAAACATGGGCAGACCGTCGCGTGTCTTGAATGCGTTGACAAGATTCTGGGAAGGCTTGTGGAAATCCCATCCGCATGACCACATGCCCCAGCAGCCGTTAAGCATATTGGACCAGTTGGCACGTCCGAACTTGGTATTGTCTTCGGCATAGTCGGAAGTCTGCACTGCAAAAATCGACTCCTTGCTGTTTTTACATTCAGGAAGGAATATGTCACCGAAATCCTCCAGATAGCCGTATTGTGAGCTGACAACATCGTCGGTATAGTCCACCACTTTCTGCATATAGTCACGGTTGATGAAGTTGACGCCGTTGGATGCCTCGTAACCGTCGCCCCATGCAAGAGTAAGATAGCACTTGGCGAGATATGCCGCTGCGGCAATCTTGTTTGCTCTTCCTCCACCGTCGGTTACTTCCTCGGGAAGCGCATTGTAAGCGGCTTCAAATTCGCCGATGACTTTCTTGAACAGCTCCTCGTAAGTAAATTCATCGTTACGCACCTGCTCGTGAGTGTTGTTGGCAAACACCACCTCGTCAATCCAGGGAATCTGACGGAACATGGTCAGCAGTTTGAAATAATTGTGACCGCGGAGGAAATGCACCTCGCCCACACGCTGTGCGGCGGTCTTCTCGCCGAGTTTCTCTACACCGTGCTGTTCAAGGGCTATAAGCGCGCGGTTGCAACGCGAGATATTGCAATAGAGGCGATACCACAGTTCGTCAAGTTCACCGGGGGTCGATGTAAGGGTCGACCATATCTCCATCGGATGATAACCAGTGTCGGTCGTGCCCGAGCCGCCCTTGAGGCAGTCATCGGAAGCCACATCACCGTAGGGCCATAGATTGAACGGATAGGTGTACCAGCAGTCGCCGAGCGACGCATAAGCGGCAGTCACCATGCCTTCCGGCTCGCTGTAGGCAAGTTCGCCGTTAATGACGCCAGTAGGCGGCACGTCGATAAAATCATCACAGGCAGCGGTTGAGAGAGCTATTGCGGCTGCTAACAATATATTGTTGAGTTTCATTGTAATATACGTGTTGTTGATTGTTGATATCAGATTAGAATCCAAGCTGTAGACCGAATGAGAGAGATGTCGGTATAGGATAAGCCCAGTTGGCGTTTTCAGGGTCGTTGCAAGTGAGGCTGCTGCTCTTGATGGTGAGGAGGTTCTGTCCCGACACATATACGCGGGCATTGCTCATGCGGAGTTTGGCGAGTATCTTGTCGGGCAGCGAGTAACCGATTTGAAGGGTGCGGAGCTTCGCGTATGATCCGTTTTCAACAAAGTAGGTAGATGCGCGGCCTTCGTCACCGGTATTGTTGGTGGTGAGCGCCGGGATGGTGGAACCGGTATTTACCGGCGACCATGCGCCGAGGAGTCTGTTACCCTTGTTGCTTCCTGCATCGGTGATGCTCCAGAAGTCGGTCTGGAATTTCTGATTGTTGTAGACATCCTGTCCGAGAACACCCTGCCAGAACATCGTGAAATCGAAATTCTTGTAGCTGAGTTCCACATTAAGACCAAACGAGAGGTCGGGCACGGGATTGAATATCCATGTCTGGTCATCGGCGTTTATCACCCCGTTACCGTCAAGGTCGGCATATTTCAATCCGCCAACACGTGCATTTTCCTGACCTGAGGCAAGCACCTCGTCGCGGTTCTGGTAGAGACCGTCGACCACATATCCTACAATAGAGCCGTAAGGTTTACGCGCTTGCACGAGATTTTCCTTCGTGGTGTGTACGTATGATCCGGTAGTGGTTTCGGGAAGGTAGGTGACATGATTGCGAAAAAAGTCGAAATTCAAGGTGGCATTGTAACCGAACCCGTTGGAGAGGCGGTCACGCCAGCCTATCATGAACTCCATACCCCAGTTGCGGAGCGACGGACCGTTGAGCCATGATGCGCCACCCTCACCCATAGCGCCGAGGTAGGCGGGAGAGATGAGCATGTCTTCCACATCCTTGATATAAGCGTCGACCGTACCAAAAAGACGGTTATTGAACATTCCGAAGTCGATACCGGCATTATATTGTATTGTGGTCTCCCATTTCAGATTGTCGTTGGCAGTCTGTGTGCAGATGTAGCCCGAGGGGAATATTCCTGACTGCTGAAGCATGAGGTCGTAGGCGGTGGAAGTGATGCGGTCGTTGCCGTAATCGGCGACATAGATGGCATAACGTGCGGTATTGGAGATTGCCTGATTACCGGTCTTACCCCATGAAGCACGTATCTTGAGGTCGTCGAGCCAATGCTTCTGAAGATTCTGCGAGATTCGGTAACCGATGGTTGCAGCAGGGAATGTACCGTAACGGTTGTTTTTACCGAAGCGTGACGAGCCGTCGCGGCGTATGGTGAAAGAGGCGAGGATAAGGTCACGCCAGTTATAATCGACCTTGCCGAAGAACGACACTAATGAGTAAGCCGACTTGTTGCCGGTCGATTTCTCGACTCCGGTAGAAGCGTCGGGCCACATGTAGTCGGGAGTCTCAAGGTCATAATCTTCGTTGTAACCGGAGAAATCAACGCGATTTTGCTTGAAGAGTTCCACACCGGCGAGCAACTGGAAATTATGCTGGTTGGCAAGAGAGAAATTGTAGTTTATGGTGTTTGACCAAGTCCACTTGGAGTCATTTGCCTGAGAGAGTGTGGTGGAGTTGGTGTCATTGTTCACGATGTCGCTGTGGAAAGTATAATTGTAGGAATGAATGAAAGCAGCATCATAGTCAAGACCGAAATTGGAGCGGAACACAAAACCTTTGAAAGGCTTGATGTCAATGAAAGCGTTTCCGAAAAGTCGCCATACGTTCAGGCGGTTGTCGCGGTTGAAATAAAGCTCACGCAACGGATTCTGACGGTCACTCATGCCGCCTACGGGACCCGCGAAAGTGACACCGTCGATTTCATATACCGGCACTGTCGGAGCCATCTTGAGCGCATTTTCAAGCGGCTGGCAGTCCACCTGTGTGGTATGTGTAAGAGTGAAATTCTCGCCTACGGTAACGACCTTGCTGATATTGAACGATGTATTGACGCGAGCCGAGATATTCTCAAAATCGGTATGCTTGAGGATACCGGTATTTTTCTTATAGCCAAGGGAGAAGAGCATCGAGCCACGGTCGGAAGTCGATGATACGGAAGCATCATAATTCTGCGCAAAACCGGTGCGGGAAATCGCGCCGAGCCAGTCGGTATTGGAATACTTCATTGTACGCTTCGAGTTGATGTAACCGTCGTAAAGACCGTTGACCATATAGTTCACATAGTCGCCCAACGCGGGATTATACACTGTAATCGGAGTACCGGCGGTCGCGTTAAGATTAAGACCGTAGTTGCTTGCGTAAGCCACCGGGTCAAGACCATCGTTTAAAGCAGCCTGTGCCATCGCCGTAGCATAGTCGGAAGTGTTACAGAGATTCATTGTAGACTGCTTGGAGTAGAACTGTGCGGTCAGATTGGCGGAAAAGTCTACTTTCACTTTTCCTTTCTCGCCGTTTTTACCGCTTTTTGTAGTGATGATTATGACACCGTTGGCGGCACGGCTACCGTATATTGATGCCGAGGCTGCATCCTTGAGCACCTGCATCGACTCGATATCGTTCATGTTAAGGGAGTTGAGAGTGGCGGTCGTGGGTACACCGTCAATCACAAAGAGAGGGTCCTGAGAGGCATTGAAAGAGCCGATACCGCGGATACGCACCGTACCTGTGCCGCTCGGCGAACCGTTGCCGGTGATTGTCATGCCCGGCACCTTTCCCTGAAGTGCGCGCATCGGGTCAGTGTCAGGACTTGTCTTCAGAGATTTGGTAGATACCACCGATACCGAACCGGTAAGGTCAGCCTTGCGCTGAGTCGAATATCCCACTACCACGACTTCATCAAGAGCCTGGCTATTTTCTGAAAGCATAATTGTCATTTCAGGCTTTGCCTCGACTGTAGCGGTTTCATAGCCTATATAAGATACTGTGAGTTTCGCGCCTTGCGCGATGTTAAGAGTGAAGTTTCCATCAAAGTCAGTGGCAACTCCTGCAGAGGCATCTGAAACAGGAATTACGGTCGCGCCTATAAGCGGTTCGCCGTCAGTCTTTGAAAGGACTGTCCCTTGCACTGTGATGATTTGTGCTTGTGCGTTTAGCGCCATGATAAACATGAGAATCGCACTCAGGATTGTTTTTTTCATGTCTGTTGGTTTCGATTGGTTGATTAAAATTTCTGTCGCAAATTTAAGGTTGCCACTGTAAATCAGGTATCAGGGTTGTTGCATCGGCTATCAAAAATGATTCGATGAACGATTTTTGATATAAAAAGCGATAAAAGTTATAGCGGCACAGTCAACATTCGCAAAAGCTTTGCGACAGATATGGTATTAAATCGGGCGATGGTCAATCTCAGCGGGAGAGGCGGTCGCGAAGTTCGGTAGGTGTCTCGCCGAATGCGTCGCGGTAGCATTTGGTGAAGTACGCCGGTGTGGAAAATCCCACTTCGTAGGCGATTTCACTTATCGACTTGCCGGTAGTCGTGAGAAGGTTGCGCGCCTGCTTGAGGCGCAGGCTGCGGAACAGCTCGACAGGTGAATAATTGGTGAGCGCCTTTATCTTGCGGTAGAACTGCGACCTGCCGAGCCCCATATCGGCGGCAATCGTGTCGACACTCAGGTCGGCGTTGCCCATCTCCGTCTTGAAAAGTTCAAGGAAGCGATTGTAAAACTCGTTGTCGATATCGTTTGCCGTCCCGGCGACTCCGGTAGCCGGGACAGTGGCAGCCTGCGGTGCCGGCATCGTAGCGGAATTTCCCGCCCAAAGTTCCTTGATACGCTTGCGGTTGGCAATCAGGCTTCTGCAGCGCGACTTAAGCACCGCACTGCTGAACGGCTTGGCGATATACCCGTCGGCACCGCTGTCGTAGCCCTCCACACGCTGCTCGTCCATAGAGCAAGCGGTGAGCATAAGCACGGGGATATGGGATGTCGACACCTCTTCCTTTATTATACGGCAACATTCGAGTCCGTCAAGCACCGGCATCATGACGTCGCACACAATAAGGTCGGGCACGTACTTGGCGGCGAGACGCACTCCTTCCTTTCCGTCGGGGGCGGTGATGATGTTGTATTCATCTTTCATAAGTTCGCTTACCAGCTTGCGTATGTCGCTGTTGTCATCGATTATAAGCAGCAAGGGCTTGTCGGATTCCGGAGCGATTGCCTCTGTATCTATCACATCAAGCTCGGCACTTACTTCCTTAGCGTCAATCAGACAATCGGGCACCACCGGCGCGGCATCGAGATGACGCACGGGAAGCGTGACGATAAACACAGAGCCTTTTCCCAATTCACTCTCTACTGAAATGGAGCCTCCGTGCAGCTCGACAAAGGCACGGGCAAGCGACAGCCCGATACCGGAGCCTTTGGGATGCACCTTGTCGACCTGATAGAATCGCTCGAATATGCGGTCGAGGTCTTCCTTGCTGATGCCCTGACCGTTGTCAGCGACAGAGAAGGTGAGCGTGTCACCGCTCACGGCACATGAAAAACGGATAGTACCGTTGTCAGGAGTGTGTTTGAATGCATTGGACATGAGGTTGAAAAACACCCGCTCGATTTTCTCCGGATCAATCGCCAGAATCATAGGTGTGTCGCCGGGTACATCGACCTCAAGATGTATGTCATGCTTACGCGCTATCGAGCGGAACGACTCCGCCCATTCGGTGACCATCCTGCCGAAATCGACCTCTTCAAGGCGCAGGTCGAGTTTGCCGTTTTCATATTTACGGAAGTCAAGTATCTGGTTGATAAGGCGACGCAATATCTTGACATTTTTATTGGCTATCTGCATAAGGGTGTGCTGCTGGGGTGTGAGATTGGCAGCGTTGACCATCTGCTCGACAGGCTCGGCAATGAGAGTGAGCGGTGTGCGCAGGTCATGTGACACATTGGTAAAAAACACAAGTTTGGACTGCGTTGCCTCACGGAGCTGCTCATTGAGCGACTTCTGCATGTCGCGTTGCTCTTCAAGCAGCCGGTTTTGCTCCACAAGCTGCCTCTGGTGATTGCGATTCTGCCAGAATGAGCGGAGCAGAAGGAATATCCAGCCGAAGAGGAGCAGAAGTATCACTCCGGCGGCATAAAAAAGCGATGTCTGTGCCGAGTGCTTCGACCAATAATCGTCGACCTGCGATTTCAGAATCTTGATCTTGTTGGTCTCCTCTTTCAGCGATTCATTCTGCAGCAGAAGTATGTCGGCATTGGTCACATCGACAGGCGATGACACAGGAAGTGAGGTGATGCGCTCATAAGGCTCACCGTTGAGTATGGCAAGCGCGGTACGTATAAGCTTGTGTCCCTCGGTAGGGTAAAGAAATGTCGCGTCAATCACCGTGTCGGCGACAGCCTTTATGCCTATTTCAGGGGCTGCGTCTATACCGATTATTTTCGGGTTGATACCGTGACGGCGAGCCATCTCTGAAGCGCCGATAGCCATACGGTCGTTGTGGGCATACACTACATCCACATCGGGATAAATTGTAAACAGAGAATCGACGATACGTGCCGCGTCGTCATAGTTCCAGTCGCCGTACCCCTCAGCGATGATACCGGAGGCACCTGCCTCTCGCAGCCCTTTGACAAATCCCTCATGACGGCCGGTAGCAGGTGTCGACCCTTTCAGCCCGCGTATCTCGATTATCTTCGCCCCGTCGCCGGCGATATGACGTGCATAGTGAGCGGCGGCCTTTCCGATAGCCTCGTTGTCGGCGCCCTGAAAAGCAGTGAAATAGTCGCCGTTGATGTTACGGTCAAACACGATGACCGGCGTACCCGACTCATACACTTCCTTTATCACCGGAGTGATTGCATCGGCGACGAGCGGCGCCGCAATTATTATGTCAAATCCGTTGTCGGCAAAATAGCGAATGTCGTCAATCTGCTTTTCATTGTCATCGTCGGCAGAGCGTATCTCGACAGTGATATTTTCATGAAACATCACTTCGCGGTTTATCTCGTCGTTCATCTTGTTGCGCCAGTCATCCTGACTGCACTGTGAGACACCTAACTTATATGTCTTCTCTTCATGGCATCCACAGGTTACAACTGCCAAAATAACAGGCAACACCCACAACCAAAAATTTTTCATTACTATATTCGGCATTGATTTTGTTCCGTAAAGTTATTCATAATATCATGAAAAACACTGCATTTCATTATAAAAATCGGTCAATGCAACAATTTTAATACAGAATGAGCGATTTTTGATAATTACTGATTTTTCAATATATTAGTTTTGCAATACCAAACCGGATGAACCGGTGTACATATTTCCCCATAGGGTAAAAAAGATTGTTTAAGGCTTATTTTAATGTTAACCAATTATTAATGTTTTCATAACAACAACATGAAAAAACTGATTAAGACAGGAATTTCAACCATCGCCATTACAGTGGCATTTTTCGCAGCGGCAAGCGCAACGGAAGGAGTGAAAATCGAGCATCTCGGCATCAACAACACTCTCGTACGCGTTACCCCCGACAGCCGTTATCTGCTCCTGCCCGTCCAGGAGTCAAACGACGATGCCCGCATCAATGTACTGGTCGACGGAAATGTCACCCGTACGATATATGCGCGTCTCGCCAAGACAAAAGTGGATTATTATGTACCTTTCGACCTCGCGCCTTACAAAGACTGCAATCTTTCAATGATTGTGACTACATCGCAGGACCGCGCATCGGTAAGAGAAGCGAAAGATGACGCATGCTGGACCAATCTCAAGACAAGCGACACATTTGACACCACAAACCGAGAAAAATATCGCCCGGCATATCACCACACCCCGCTTTACGGGTGGATGAACGACCCTAACGGCATGGTGTACAAGGATGGCGTGTGGCACCTCAACTATCAGTATAACCCCTACGGGTCGAAGTGGCAGAACATGACATGGGGTCACTCCACCTCGCCCGACCTCGTACACTGGGAGCACCATCCCGCTACTATCGAGCCTAACGGACTCGGGTCGGTGTTCAGCGGAAGCAGCGCCGTAGACCCGACAGGAAGCGCCGGCTTCGGAAAAGACGCGATAGTGGCGATGTACACCTCGGCAGGCGAGACCCAGCAGCAGAGCCTCGCGTGGAGCGATGACAACGGCATGACCTACCACATATATCCCGGCAATCCGGTGCTTACACTCGATTCCGAGGCGCGTGACCCCAACATGTTTTGGGATGCGGCAAACAACCGTTGGGTGTTGACGCTCGCCCATGCACTTGAGCATGAAATGCTGTTTTTCACGTCGCCCGACATGAAGGAGTGGACCCTCGAAAGCTCTTTCGGCAAAGGCATCGGCGCACAGGGCGGCGTATGGGAATGCCCCGACTTGTTTGAGCTTACCGTCGACGGCACGGGCGAAAAGAAATGGGTGCTTCTCTGCAATCTCAACCCGGGCGGCATATTCGGCGGAAGCGCCACACAATATTTTGTCGGCGATTTTGACGGCAAGAAATTCACCGCCGACACCGACAGCGACGGCAACATACCTACTAAATGGCTTGATTTCGGAAAAGACCACTATGCGACCGTGAGCTGGAGCGACGCGCCCGACAACCGTCGCACCGCTATCGGCTGGATGAGCAACTGGCAGTATGCCGCCGAGGTGCCGACGATGCAGTTCCGGAGTGCCAACACGCTTCCCCGCGAGATAGGGCTGTTCAAGGCTGCCGACGGGCAGATATACGCTTCCTCGACCCCTTCACCTGAGCTTATCACGCTGCGCAACCGCCTCGTCACCAAGAAAGATGGATTCAACATCGGTACCAAGCCACGCCAGATAAACCTTCCATCTGCCAACGACGGCATTTGTGAAATACTTGTCAATCTCAGCACCGGAAAAGCCGACAGCATAAACCTTGTACTGGGCAACGCGAAGGGCGAACACGTGACCTTGACCTACAATGCGGAAAGCAAAAGCCTCTCATTTGACCGTCGCGAAAGCGGCATCACCGATTTCAGCCAGGATTTCCCTGCCGTAACCGCCGCGCCCACATTTGACACTGACGGCAAGCTGAGCCTGCGCATATTCATCGACCGCTCGAGCATCGAGGTATTTGAAGCCAACGGCAAGTTTGCCATGACCAACCTCGTATTCCCCACCATCCCCTACTCAACCCTTTCCATAAGTGCCGACGGCGGCAAGGCACGTATTGACAGAGTGGAAATATATTCAATCGCCGCAGAATAGTTCTATTGCATTAATTTTAAACGATATAACACCAATGGGCAATACCACCACATTCACAGCACCGCGCAAAAGCTCGCTCATGCAGATTGTGCCCGTGATGCTCTGCTTCTTCGCCATGGGCTTTGTTGACCTCGTGGGCACGGCATCCAACTATGTGCAGAAAGACCTCGGACTCACCGACTCACAAGCCAACCTGTTTCCGTCGCTCGTATTTTTCTGGTTTCTCATCTTTTCGGTACCCACCGGAATGTTGATGAACAAGATAGGTCGTAAAAAGACCGTGTTGATAAGTCTTGCAGTCACCGCCGCGTCGCTGATACTCCCCGTTACAGGCGACAACTACTGGATTATGCTCGCGGCGTTCTCTCTGCTCGGCATAGGCAACGCCATAATGCAGACATCACTCAACCCGCTCGTGACCAATCTTATCAGCGGCGACAAACTCGCGTCGACGCTCACTTTCGGACAGTTTGTGAAAGCTATCGCATCTTTCCTCGCCCCAATCCTCGCCGCATGGGGGGCAACCACCCTCATGCCTACATTCGGACTCGGCTGGCGTATGCTCTTCCTCATCTATGCCGCCATCAGCTTCCTTTCGATAGCAGTGTTGGGCGCAACACCAATCGAGGAGGAACGACCCGACAAGGCATCGGGCATAGGTGAATGTATCAAACTGCTCGGACGATCTTTCATCCTGCTCTGCTTCCTCGGCATAATGTGTCATGTAGGCATCGACGTAGGCACCAATACCACCGCCCCGAAAATCATCATGGAACGTCTCGGACTGCCGCTTGAAGAAGCAGGCTACGCCACAAGCGTATATTTCATCTTCCGCACGGCAGGATGTTTCCTGGGCGCGTTCATACTCCGCTCCGTATCGCCACGATTGTTTTTCGGTTTCAGTGTAGTGCTGATGCTGGCGGCGATGGTGATACTTTTCATCGGACAATCACTCACACTGCTCTATGTGGGTATCGGAATGATCGGATTCGGCAATTCCAACGTATTTTCCGTAATCTTCGCCCAGGCACTCACCGCATCGCCCTCGGAGAAAAACGAAGTGTCGGGACTTATGATAATGGGATTGTTCGGCGGAACAGTGTTCCCCCTCGCAATGGGATATGCCGCCGATGCCATAGGTCAGGGCGGAGCAGTCGCTGTAATGACGGCAGGAGTAATCTATCTTCTCTATTATACCGTTAAGATAAAATCAACAAAATAATCAAAAACTCATAACATCATGAACGACATTGTAGTAGGAATGGGAGAAGCCCTGTGGGATGTGCTCCCCGAGGGAAAGAAAATAGGAGGCGCTCCCGCCAACTTCGCATACCATGTATCACAATTCGGCTTGCCGAGCTGCGTTGTCAGCGCGGTCGGTGACGATGCCCTCGGCAAGGAGATTGTGGACAACTTCACATCAAAAGGTCTCAACCAGCTTATAGCCGAAGTGCCTTATCCCACCGGCACCGTACAGGTGGAAATCGACCCTGCCGGTGTGCCGCAATACGATATCAAGGAGAATGTAGCATGGGACAACATCCCTTATACCGCACATCTTGAGGCGCTTGCAGAACGTACAAAGGCGGTATGTTTCGGCTCCCTCGCCCAACGTAACATTGTCTCACGCACCACCATCAACCGTTTTCTTGACGCGATGCCCCATGACAACGACAATCTTGTGGTGTTTGACGTGAATCTCCGTCAAGGCTTCTATGACAAGGAGATTCTGTGCAATTCGATGACACGCTGCAACATCCTGAAGATAAACGATGAGGAATTAGTAACCGTGAGCCGTATGTTCGGCTATCCCGGTATCGACCTACAGGACAAATGCTGGATTCTGCTCGGAAAATACAATCTGAAAATGCTCATACTCACCTGCGGCATCAACGGCAGCTATGTGTTCACCCCCGGCAATGTGTCATTCCAACCGACACCGAAAGTGGAGGTAGCCGACACAGTAGGTGCAGGTGACTCCTTTACCGCCGCTTTCATAGCAAGCATCCTGAAAGGGAAACCGGTTGCAGAAGCACACGCATGTGCCGTACAGACATCGGCTTTCGTATGCACCCAGAAAGGAGCTATGCCGGTATTGCCTAAGGAATTGACCGATTAGATGCTTTTGCGGTTTTCATTTTTCTTTTTTTAGATTGTATTAACATTTCATCGGAGAGTCATAATTGTTATTATTGAAAATCTCAACTTAAAATAACTTATTATGACTTACGATGAAGCAATAAAACAAACTCCGGTAGTACTTGTCGAGTTTTTCGCAAGCTGGTGTCCTCACTGCAGGAAAATGATGCCTGTAGTTGATCAGGTAAAAGAGCTGCTCGACGGCAGCGCAGCCGTGATACAGCTTGACATTGATGAAAACAAGGAACTTGCCCAACAGGAAGAAGTCGAGGGCATACCTACATTCATCATCTACAGCAACGGGGAAGAACAGTGGCGTCATAGCGGCGAGATTGACGGAAACGCGCTCCTTGCCAAAATCCAGTCATATCAGTAAGCCGCCATGTCCGTTCCTACCATTTTCTCACGATTTCTCGGCGGAATGGGTGTACCCCACACCAACACCTATTCCGACCGGGAATTCTATACAATGACGTTTAAGTCACTGTACGGATTATCGCATCTCCTAACCACGTATGGAATAAAGAACGAGGGATTGAATTTCACCGACAAGAACGAAGTCAAGCAACTTGCCACGCCGTTTCTTGCCCAAACGAAATCGGGGGTATTCGTGATAATCAACGAGATTGACCCGTCGGCAGGCACAGTGAGATATGACTCGCGCGGAGAGAATCTGTCCACAAGCTACGACAATTTCATAAAGGCATGGAACGGTATTGCACTTCTTGCTTTTCCCGACAAAGATTCCCGAGAACCCGGATATGCTTCCCACAGGCTTACGGAAATTATCTACTCGCTGACCAAATATGCCCTCGCGCTTGCAGCTCTGTTTGTGTTTGCCTATTTTTTTGTCACGCGACATATTTACGCCCATCTGTCAACCGTGCTTCTTACGGCATTTGACTGCATAGGTCTTTATTTCTCGTTCCTGTTATTGCAGAAATCACTGAATATACATACAGCCGCCTCAGAGCGCGTGTGTGGCATCCTCGAACAAGGGGGATGCGACTCTATAATGCAACTGAAGGTGTCGAAACTTTTCGGTGTATTCTCATGGAGCGAGGTGGGCTTCGGATATTTCGGTATCTCCCTTGTCACGCTGCTTATATTCCCACATCTGCTGCCGCAGCTTGCGCTTTGCAACGTGTGTTGCCTGCCATATACAGTATGGAGCATCTGGTACCAGCGCTTCAGGGCGCATCACTGGTGTACATTGTGTGTGGGAGTTCAAAGCACCCTATGGGCACTGTTTTTCTGCTATCTCGGCGGAGGATGGCTGCGTCACGCTTTCCCTCTCCATATCGATTTTCTCACGTTGATAGCTGTCTATGTGTTTGCGGTGCTGTTTATCAACTACACATTGAGGATATTTAAAAACTTGCCGAATCATGAAAAAAATACCGGAACCTGAAAATATAACCGCCATCAAGCTTAAGCCTGCCGACATGAACAAGATTCACTTCGGAGGCAACAGCACCCCTGTCACCCCGGAACAGCTTGCCTCCATTGCCGACGACGGAAAATAAAGCTCTCCACCCGATACGCGAAGTTGTCAGGGATACAAATAGACAGAAAGTCAGAAACGGCAAAGAAGTTGTCAGTTTTCAGTCATCAGATTTCATAGGTCGCTAAGGGCCTTAGAGACCTTAGAGACCTTAAAGACTCTATCGGAGATCTCCGGGCACTCGACTGGCTCGGCTGCCATCCACGCCTTATCCCTGGGCGCGAGTATGGTAAAAAAGAATGTGTTTCCATAATCATACATGTTTTAACCGGTGCCATCCGATGTGGTCACCGATGATTTATACGCCGCAAAGATAATACCGCCGCCATCCCCTCCAATGTACAAATGGGAAATCTTTTAATATGCGTTTTTGGAAAAGCAACGGTTCGCAAAATATTATTAATATTTTTTCAATATTTTTATTATCTTTGTAATCACACCATTAACCTGATAATCGCAAATACATTAAATAAATTTCAATATGGGAGGGAGAATTATACCCGAGAGAATTACTAAATTGTCAAAATGTGAGATATTTGTATTTGGCAGCAATCTCCAAGGACAGCATTATGGAGGAGCAGCCCGAATGGCATACGAAAATTTTGGAGCGGAATGGGGAGTCGGGGCTGGTCGTACCGGACAATCTTATGCGATTCCGACAATGCATGGTGGCATCAATGACATAAAACCTTACGTTGATGAATTTACAGAATACGTTAAAGCACATCCTGACAATCGTTTTCTTGTCACACGCATCGGATGTGGAATCGCCGGGTTTAATGACGAAGATATTGCTCCGCTATTTAAAGAAGCTTTCAAATTGCCTAATGTAAATGTTTCAGAAGAGTGGATAATAATTTTAACCGCAGATGAGTTTACAGATGCCGTATTGTTTGGTATCCTACCGGATGAAGTGTCTGTTCCAGTGCCGAAGGCTATTTCAGAAGACGATCTTATATCGCTTTCTAAAAAATATCGCTATATCATTGGCGCACATGTTAAAGCACCGTTACCGAAAATTAAGGTACGCTATATAATTGACAACAATATATTTGGTTATGCAACATTTGGTGAGTTCATCTTGACCGATGAAGGCGAGATGTATGTCTTCAGTAAAAACCAAGTATTTGCAAACGGTCATGATCAGGACATGGTTGAATCTTTCTTTGGTGATGAATGTGAGGGTCGTGGTTTTTTACATCGCGTATTATTTGCTGGGGTAGAAACACCATTTGTAGACTGCAATGGCGACAAAATATATACAGGCGATGTGATTGACGTCAATGATGGCGAATTTGTATTAGCTCTCAGCACACTCGGTTCAAATCATCAGGAGGGAACTTATAAAAAACAGTATGCCTTTGTCCTTGACAACCATTCACTCTTTCCTGAAGAGTGCAAAAAAATGCGAAGAGTGGGCACTGTCTTTTATCAGCTCGATAAGAATGACTCTTTAACAGTTAATGCACGATGCCGGATTTTCCAAGGATGCCATCCCGGTGGACTTCCGTTAGAAGACAAACTTATTATGGCAAAATTCACCCCCAATTTCGATAAAGAACAATGGAAATATCAAGGGCATGAATTGTTGGGAATTAAAGAATATAATTGGAGAAAATAAATATGGAAACAAAAATGTGGTCTTATAAACTGGTGTGGGACACTCTGTTTGCTCCTAATCCATTATTTAATATCCTAACTCTTGCGACATGCAAACCGACAATTCGGAGTAGCCGCAACACTGTTACCGGAATGTGGATAGCCGGTTTTTCAGCCTGTATCACCCACAATCCTCCTATGTTCGGCGGTGGCATAGATAAATGTAATAAAGGAGACGAAAAATTAATCTATCTGGCACAAATTAGTAATATTCTTCCTCTTGATGAGTATTGGAAACAATATCCACAAAAAAGATGCACAGATTTAATCGACCATAATGTTGCCCAATGGTATGGAGATAATATTTATAGCCGCGATCATACCGATAACGAAGGTAATGTCGTAGCTTGGCCCAATAATGGGGAACATGAAGGAGCAGAAGTTGGTAAAAGAGATTATCTCCGAGGCAAAAATGCTCTTATCTGTAAAAGATTCTACTATTTCACGCCTAATAAAAGGATGGAAGTTCCATCCAAATTTAAACATCTTGTCCACGAAGGAAGAGGACAAAGCATCAAATCAGATGGTGTATATGAATTTATTAATTATGTCGCTGAGTATGCAAATAATGAAGGAGTAATTAATGGGATTGTTGGAAAAATTCCTGTCATCTATACAAAAACATCTTTTACTGATGAGAATGAATTTCAAAAAGGTTTTAGAGAATGCGCGACTAACAATAAAAAGAGGGGATGCGCCAAATGAAAGTGAGCTTTAGTAGAAAAGGTTTTGACTCCAAGAATGGAGGTCAACCCAATGCCATTCTCCCTGATGGCACATTATTGCCGTTTCCGATTCCGAGCAATGACGGGTTTCCCAATACTTACGAATCACTATATTATGGTGAACATTGCTTCTATGACATTATCTCCTCCCTTAATACACATCCCCAAATAAAAGCTCATGAAGTCTGTCATCTTGATCCAGACTTAAGAAGAGACACGAAACCTCGTCTTAACGGATGGCTACCGGCTTTTGGTCAGGCTGAACAATCCTTATCGGAACTTTACAACAACAATTTTGGAGCGGGAGATTTGTTTTTATTCTTTGGATGGTTCAAAGAGACAGAAATTAGAAAAGGTAAAATTATATATAAAAGAATGTCTCCCGATATCCACCTTATATACGGATATCTACAAGTCGGCGATATTATAAAGTCGGGCGATTTAATTCCCGACTGGTTGTTAACGCATCCTCATTCCAAGCGAATCATAAGCAGCAGCACAAAAGATGCAATTTTTCTTCCGACTGAATTTCTTTCATTCGCTCAGAACTTGCCCGGCGCATCCATGCTAAGATATTCTCCCGAATTAGTGCTTACAGCCCCTGGTTTGTCACGTTCGCGCTGGAAGTTACCTGACTTTTTCCAAAGAGACAATATTAAAATAGGACATTCTCCAAGACAACCGAAAGATGTGTCTTATTTTCAGTCTGCTCCCATAGGACAAGAAATGATATGGGAAACGACACCGGAAGCAATGACTTGGATTAGGAATATATGTAACTGCCGATAACATAAACAATGATGGCATAAAAATTAATACAACCGCCATTAGTTCTCCGGGATGTCTCAGGGATTAAATAAAAACAGCCTCACCGATTGGTGAGGCTGCCTTAGGGAAGGGATTGCGCTTCAAGATGGACTCGAACCAACGACCCTCTGATTAACAGTCAGATGCTCTAACCGACTGAGCTATTGAAGCAATATGAGGTTGCATCTATACGGCTCTCCGTAAATTGCGATGCAAAATTACAGCGTTTTTTTGAGATATGCAACTTTCCGAAGAAAAATCTTTGCAAAATTTTTATGCCTTACGTGCAATCACGTAATCAAAAAGTGCAATAAAAGTGCGTCGAATCTCAGAATCAGGAAAACCCGACAGAATATCGACTGCCTCGGCACGAAACTCTTCCATGCGGCGATAGGCATAGTCGATACCGCCTGCCTCCTTGGCATAATCGATAAGCGCAGCTATCTCCCCGCTGTCAAGCGACTCCCTGCACACGATACTGCGCATCTCCCCGCAACGCGGCAGCTCTGTGCGTGAAAGCGCATAAAGAAGCGGCAGCGTCACCTTTCCTTCCCGCAGATCATTTCCGGTAGGCTTACCGATTGCAGTGTCCTCGAAGTAATCAAATATGTCATCCTTTATCTGGAAACAAAGCCCGAAGAGATATGCAAAGCGGCTCAAGCGCTCTATGTCGGCATCGGAGGCGCCTACCGAATAGCCGCCCATCCTGACACACGCCACAAACAGAGAAGCCGTCTTGTCACCGATTATACCGAGATAAGATTTTTCATCGAGGTCATGACCGCGAGCCTTATCTATCTGGTCAATCTCACCAAGCGACAAAGTGCATCCAAGACGCGATATAGTGTCAATCACACGGAAATCACCTGTAATGACAGCCTGTCTTAGCGATGACGACACGAAAAAATCGCCCACCAACACCGCTATATGATTATCCCATACGGCGTTGATTGTAGGGCGGTTGCGTCGGGTATGGGTATCATCGACCACATCATCATGGATGAGCGACGCATTATGAAGCATTTCAATGGACGCAGCGGCGGCAATAGTGCTCCCGGTGACTTTTCCAAACAGCTTTGCGCTGAGTATGACCAATATGGGGCGGATCTGTTTACCTTTGGTTTTCAAATAATTACTGACAATCTCATTCATCATTGAGTTAGGTGTGGCAAGAGTGTCAGCCATGCAAGTGTTAAGCTGCTCGATTTCGGATGAGATTGTCTTTTGTATGTCGTCTAAAATGGTCATGTCGGCAATTTGTGGTGCAAAATTAGTAAAAGTTATAATTTATATCTAAATTTATGGTGTAATTTCTTGTTATAATAACCAAAATAGAGATTCATGGTTGAAAAAAAATTATTTCTGCTCGACGCATACGCACTGATATACCGCGCCTATTATGCGCTGATACGCGCGCCGCGCGTCACATCCAAAGGGCTCAACACCTCTGCGATATTCGGGTTTGTGAACACGCTGGAAGAGGTTCTGAAAAAAGAAGCCCCCACCCATATAGCCGTGTGCTTCGATCCTCACGGACCAACATTCCGTCATGAAGCATACGCCGAATACAAGGCGCAGCGAGAGCAGCAGCCTGAAGACATATCCAGGTCAATTCCTTACATAAAGGATATCATACGTGGATTTGGCATCCCCATTATAGAAGTACAGGGGTTTGAGGCAGATGACGTGATAGGCACTTTGTCGCGCCACGCCGAAGCCGCCGGATATATCACTTACATGATGACACCTGACAAGGACTACGGACAGCTGGTTACCGACAGCGTATTTATGTACAAGCCGTCGACACGCGGCACGGAAGCAGAGATACGCGGTCCGAAGGAGATCTGTGAAAAATACGGTATATCATCCCCACTGCAGGTAATAGACCTTCTCGCGCTTGAAGGGGATGCGGTCGACAACATACCCGGCTGTCCCGGCGTAGGCGAAAAAACCGCGATAAAACTCATCAACGAGTGGGGTGACATTGAAAACCTGCTCAATCATACAGCCGACCTGAAAGGTGCGCTTCAGAAAAAAGTCGCGGAAAACGCCGAGCAGATAAGATTCTCAAAATTCCTTGCCACCATTCGCACAGACGTACCGGTCGACATCGACATAGCATCATTAAGCCGCGGGGATGTGGACACCGAAGCGCTAACCGCCATATATACCGAGCTTGAGTTCAGAACTCTGCTCAAACGTCTGCCCAAATCAGCAACCGCAGCCGAAACGGCAGTACCCGAACCGGCGGCAGCACCATCGGTAATGGGCTCCCTGTTTGATGACATCCCTGACTCACCGGTATCCGAAGTCGCCACCTTTGACCGCGAAAATCATAGCTATATGATGCTGAACGATAACACCGCCATACGCGCCGAAGTAGCCAAGGCGACAGAATGTCGTTGCATCGGCGTTGCCGCCTACTCCGTCGGTGCTGAGGACATGACATCTAAATGGTACGGGCTTGCATGGTCGACTGAAAAAGGCAATGCGGTATATGTCGCGCTTCCGGCGATGCCCGATGAACGGCGTGAACGCCTCGACATACTCGCCCCGCTGTTTAATTCAGCGGCGACCGTCGTGAGCCATGATGTAAAGCGGGAAATACTCCTGCTACGCCGTGAAGGCATCGATTTCACGGCATCATATTACGACACCTCAGTGGCACACTATCTGATTGAACCGGAGATGAGTCATGCGCTTCCGCGTGTTGCCGCCGCTTATCTCGAATATCACACCCTCGACTATGAGGAGGGGGACCGCCTCCGCAAAAAAGGAGAGCCGCTGCCACAGGGCGAAGAGACCATACGCCTTTGCGAGATTGCCGACATCACGCTTCAGCTTCACGACGTGTTGACACGCCTTGTGGATGAAAACGGTCTCGCCCATCTGATGACCGACATAGAGCTGCCCCTCATCCCGGTACTTGCCGACATGGAATGGACCGGAGTGAGAATCGATGTGCAGGCACTCGCCGAACTTTCCCGCAAATTTTCGGCTCGTCTCAGGGAGATGGAGCAACACGCCTATGAGCTTGCAGGCGGACCCTTCAACGTAGGGTCGCCAACGCAGGTGGGAGAAGTGCTGTTTGAGCGTCTGAAGCTCGACCCGAAAGCGAAGCGCACCAAACGCGGCGCATACTCCACCACCGAGGAAGTGCTTGAAAAATACCGCGACGCCCATCCGCTCGTCGACCTCATACTTGAGATACGCGGAATGCGCAAGCTGCTGACGACCTACGTCGACGCCCTCCCGCAGCTTATCAATCCCTCGACCGGCAAGATACACACCACCTACAACCAGACAGTCACTGCCACCGGACGCATATCGTCGGCAAACCCGAATCTACAGAACATACCTATCCGCACCGAGGAAGGGCGCGAGATACGCCGCGCTTTCATCGCCGACAAAGGCGACCTTTTCATGAGTGCCGACTATTCGCAGATTGAGTTAAGGCTCATAGCCGACATCAGCGGAGATGCCGACATGATCGACGCGTTTCTTTCCGAAGCCGACATCCATCAGGCGACAGCGGCAAAGATTTTCCACAAGTCTATCGGCGAAGTAAGCGAGGAGGAGCGGCGGCGCGCGAAAACCGCCAATTTCGGCATCATTTACGGCATATCGGCATTCGGGCTGTCTCAACGGCTCCGCATACCGAGAGGCGAGGCGAAAGAGCTAATTGACGGATATTTCCGCTCCTATCCCCACATAAAGGAATATATCAGCGAGGCTATCGCCAAGGCACAACGCGACGGATATGTATCGACAATCATGGGGCGCAAACGCCTTTTGCCCGACATCAATTCAGGCAACGCCGTCGTGCGCGGATATGCCGAGCGTAATGCCGTCAACGCCCCCATCCAAGGGTCGGCTGCCGACATCATAAAGCTCGCCATGGTCAACGTGGCGCGCAACTTCAGGAAAGCGGGGCTGCGTTCAAAAATGATCATGCAGGTGCATGACGAACTTATTTTCAACGTAGTGCCTTCCGAACTGGAGACGGTGCAGAAAATAGTAGCTGACGACATGATGAACGCCTACAAGGGTCGTGTACCGCTCGTAGTGTCGGCAGGCACGGGCGCCAACTGGCTCGAAGCGCATTAAACCATCGCCTAAACTCTTGACTTACAACGATTGTTTTTATTATACACTAACTCTCTAATTTTTAAAATCATGAAGTACAACATCATTGACATCGAAGGCGTGGGCGACGCATACGCCGAGAAACTGAAAGCCGCAGGAATAAAGACCGTGGATGGTCTTCTTGAAGCAGGAGCCACTGCAAAAGGCAGAAAAAACCTCGCCGAGACCACCGGGATTTCCGAAAAACTCATACTGCGCTGGGTCAACCATGCCGATCTTTTCCGCATCAACGGGGTAGGTCCGCAATTTGCCGAACTTCTTGAAGCAGCAGGTGTCGACACCGTGAAAGAGATGCGTCACCGCAATGCCGAAAACCTGGCGGCAAAAATGGCGGAAGTCAACGAGCAGAAACATCTCACCCGTCGCTCCCCGACCGCAGCAGAGCTTCAGAAAATGATTGACGAAGCCGCCACGCTGGAGCCGATGGTCACCTATTGACCCGCCTTATGCTGAAAATGTATAAGTTTCGGCATAAATTATGTGAAATTTAATTCATTCAGTTAAGAATCATCAAATATCGCCGTTTACCTCAGGATAAACGGCGATATTATTGTTATAGTATCAAAACATCGACCCATACATTTAGATAATTGCTAAACTATGAAATTGCACATGTAAAAAGGCAGGCGAGTCATCCCCTTGATCCGCCTGCTTCTTTTATAGCCTGAATCCCGCGCCCCGATAGCAAAGATACATAATGACATAGGGTCAGAATAAACAAAGCCTTTTGGCGGTTGCCTCGGGGGTAGGGCTGCACCACGGTGCAGCCGCCAAATATTATTAAAATATCGCGTAGCCGTAAGGGCGAGTGGAAGCTCAATGTCACTGACTTGGGTGCCGGAGCCATAAATCCCCGAAAGGGGGATTCATCCTGTTATCCGCGGGTAATGCCGAAGGCATACCCGTGGCTCCAGCGCCTCTCTCCTCGGTTCAACCCCAGAGTGGGTTGAATAGACATCTGATTAGCACATACTTATACAACCCGTTTCAGGGTTGCGTTATTGTGGGGCATCGCTCTCCACGGGCGCACCTCCAGTGCTGCCCGCGGTTACCCCCATCTTGCCCTTTCAGGGCAAAATCCTTAGGTTAGTGACATTGAGTGGAAGCTCGCCCGCACCAGCCCTCGCAACGCGGGCGCCCCTACAGCTACGCGCCGACAACTGACGAACTCTTTTCCCGTAGGGAAAAATCCAAATTTAGCCGGGCGGTTGAGCGCAGCGATACCCCCGGACCGCGGGCTATCCCCCTTATCGTTTCCCGACAGGGAATCATCAACCGTGCGCCAAGATGATTCCTACGGAAACCTCTGATTTTGCATCTATTTCCGGGGGTTTCGCTTCGCTCAACACCCCGGCTAAACAAAGATTATCCCTCCGGGAAACAATCCACATATCCAATCACCTCACTCAAAAAAATTTCCCAAAATTTCCTTGCAAAAAGACTTGCAATCCGACATCGCAATCGCTATATTTGTGAAAACCACTCATCACATCATGAAAACGCCTCTCCCCGCTATATACGACTTCCACGCCCGACTGCAAATCCCCGACTTCGGTCGCTTCCACCGCCCCGACCACTTCTGCCACAAAACCTCGCATCTCTCCTCCTATCGACAAGATCCCACATGATTTCTTAAAAAAGAAGATGATAAAAATCCGTAAATATGAGACTTACAATTTTAATTACCATCCTTAGTTTAATGTCTATAACCGGATGGTCGCAAAACAAAGAGAATATACGCTTCCTTGAAGTGTATTCCAACGATGACAAAATATTATATGTCGATTTTTTGAGAATTGACAGTGTCGTTATTGAAACAATTGCCCCTTTTGATATGGTGTTTGGAGGTTTCAGTGTCAGTCGCAAACACTTTTCCGAGGTGTTTGATTACCTGACTGAACAGGGGGTATGGGAAACCTATAAGTTTAAAATTATCGCCGAAAAGGAAAGAATGTATTTTTCTGTAATCCTGAACAATCTGACCCCATATGAGAAATCTAAGATTTCCATTTATCCGGATGAAGTGCAGGACAATCCGGATCTTGATTGGCTTCATGTATTTAATCAAGGGAAACATTTATCAAATGATCCTCTTGAACTAAGGACCCGTATAAGGATATATTTTCGAGACGGGGATATAGTGACCGGTTTCGCTTCGTCGACCAGTTTGGACATCTTGAACTATAGGTATTATGCATCCACTCTTACCAGCTTAATTTGGGATTATGCTGCATATTTCCCGCAAGATAACCTGTTACGGAATAAATAATGCGGCTATTCCATGTCAGGTCGATACAACTCCGGGGCGGTGAAGCGGGTGATGTTTGACGGGGGCTACGCCACCTTCGACGCGAAGGGTGTGCCCGGATGGCACTACTTCCTGTGCGACCATGCGGGCAGTGTGCGCGTCGTAGCCGACATGTGGGGGCGCGCCGAGCAGATAAGCCACTACTACCCCTATGGGCTGACATTCGCCGATGCCGGGAAGGCGCCCGACCACCAGCCCTTCAAGTTCGGCGGCAAGGAGCTCGACGCAATGTACGGGCTCAACCTCCACGACTTCCACGCCCGACTGCAAATTCCCGACCTCGGTCGCTTCGACCGACCCGACCCCCTCAGCTGGAAAACCCCGCACCTCTCCCCATACCTCTTCTGCGCAAACGACCCCGTCAACAACACCGACCCCACCGGAATGGATATCTGGGATGTTGATCAATGGGGTAAAATCCTGAGCCGGACAGAAAATAAGGACATGGACCAGATTAGGCTCGTGAACGAAGATCGCAGTCAACGTCAGGACAAGGATGGCAACGACCTCACCCTTGAATTTGACTACGGGACAATTGAGAGTCAGGAGACCATATCGACCGGAAAAGAATCCAACTTTGAGGTCTATAAGGTAAGGGGCGACGCAAACGCCACAAAGCTCTTCGAGTTCCTCAGCAACAACATATCGATCGAGCCAAACCAGGTCGAGTTCAGCCATATTATGACCGGTATGGCAGGCGACCAAGGTCTCAATTTCATCTCGACCGGTCACATGAAAGGCTCCGAACCCGGAATGTCATACCTGTATGCAACCCAGTTGCAATATTACTACACCATCAGGGAAATGAACCACAGTCATCCGGTGGGAGACGAGTTTGACAACATCGATGAAACTTTTATCAAGCAAGTAACAGAAAACCAAAGAAATAATAAATTTTTAATTCCTAAATTTAGTATATATCATGTTCCCACTAAAAAATACATTAAATATTAAATTCATGCTTATGTTGTCTCTGTTATCCGTAGCATATCCTGTTTCAGCATGGCATTATAATGAAAAAACGGATAAAATGCATACAACACTTAAAAAAGTGGATATTTTAGACACTAATTTCATAGTTCAATTAGATTCTCTACTAAAGACTACTCATCTAAAGAATGCGCCATATTTCAAGTTCAATTTTGGAAGAATAGATTCATGTATTCCTCTAGATGATGGAACTAAGTATTATCTTCTAAAGACTACTCCTCCTTTTAATGAATTGGATGAGTTATATATTAATATCTGGGGGGACGATTATCCTGACGATGTTTTTGGAGAGTGGGGGCTTAAATATAAGACCAAATATTTCATTTTTCCTCGCAACTCTCCACAGGGACTTATTCAAGAAAAAAAATTACTGCAAGATTTCGATTTTACCGCTGACTTGGTCATAAAAAGTATGACACGGCAGCCCATTGTTGTTAAATGGATTAAAGATAAGGGATTTGTCATAATGAATAAAGACACATTTGTCTTCATGTGACAATATCTGTGGCAATGTGGTGGATACATCATGAAAACGCCTCTCCCCGCTATATTACCGGCTGCATCAATAAACGCTACTAAAATTCGCAATCATGAAAGATATTTTTGACGGAATTAATTACTGGATTTATTGGTATGAATACAGGGTATGGGGCGGAAGTTGGAACATCTTTCTTCATTTAGCTATAATGTTTTTAATGTTCTGTATGTTACTTTTCGGCATTATGTTCACACGATATAATATAATCCTTCACTTAAGGACAGGTGCACCTATAAGACTCATACCGCTAATTTCTCTTGGTTTAACATTATGCCTGGCGATATATTTATTATGGAAAAGGAGATACAAGGTTATTTTGTCTCAACATGACAAATTTCGTAGACCTAAATATATAATTTGGACAATATCCATAGTCGTGCTTGCAGTGATTGGGGGGCTTGGTCCGTGGCCCTATCTCGCACTTACCGAATGAACCGATTTAAAAATCTTGATATGAAGCGATTATTGGTTTTGATTTTGGTGATGGCGGCGATGACGCCGGTGTATGTCGACGCGCAGCGGCGAGCAAAGGGAGCCGTGCCGCCGCTCAAAGAAATCGTAAAGGAGGTTTTTGTAAAGGAATTTGGCATGGGAAAGCCCAATACAGTAAGAATCACCCACATGTATGACGCGTTGACCAAATCTAAAATTCTCGAGCTGGTCGATACCCAAAAACGTCCTGACACACTATATATCAAGTTCTCGATGCCCAGTGATGGTAGTATTAATGGGGTTGAAGCATGGCACAAAGGAGGGAAAGAATATGTGAGTCGATTGGAGGAAGACATAAATAACATAAATGAACGGCGTCGCAAACGCTACGAGAAACTCAACATTAAATGGTATTATGAGAATTCATATTTTGTTATGGAATCATCATGGTTGGAGGACAAATCGAAGGTAGGAATATACGATTTAGTTTATTCTTGGGACAAAACGAGGTTAGACAACTATTTCAAGGAAAGGTTCAATAGAGTTTATGACATTGATAGCGAAACCTTTATCAGGATAATCCGGAATCGCAACAGTTACAGTTTCGACAGCTATACGGGGTATTATCGCAAAGGCGGTGTAAATTATTGACTCTTTTACCCGCTGCTCGTTGATTCCCTGTCGGGAAACGCGCCTCCTTGCGCCCTCTCCCGTAGGTTTCGCTTCGCTCAACACCCCGGCTAAACAAAGATTATCCCTCCGGGAAACAATCCACATATCCAATCACCTCACTCAAAAAAATTTCCCCAAATTTCCGGCAAAAAGCTTGCAATCCGGCATCGCAATCGCTATATTTGTGAAAAACCACTCATCACATCATGAAAACGCCTCTCCCCGCTATATTACCGGCTGCATCAATAAAC
>OGGB01000008.1_pt1 | contig 207689 bp, 186 predicted proteins | sample 1571111 | NCBI WGS metagenome assembly OGGB01 (sample SAMEA2582067, study PRJEB24529) | metagenome | biome: Human gut stool | place: China | collected 2011
ATACACGACCAAAATCCTATATTCATAATACATACCTCCGCTTCAAATTCCGATTTATCTAAGTTATTTTAAATCCTTAAACATTTTTATATGCGGACAAAATTCTTCCTTATATATTTCGCCGATTTCGGTGTAACCGAGTTTTTTATAAAAATCTTTTGCCTGTATTTGAGCGGAAAGCTCGATATGATGTGCACCCGATTCAAGTGCTTTTTCTTCAAGTATGGCAATAACTTCACTGCCGAGCGACTGACCTCTGTACTCTTTCATAACGGCGATACGGCCGATTTTCATGCAACCGTCGAAAAACAGTCGTCCCGTTGCACAAGGATTATCGTTTTCATCGTACAAAACAAGGTGCAAAGCGATTTCGTCAATGTCGTCAAATTCGTATTCAAAACCCTGCTCTTCCACGAAAACGGACTGTCTTATCGCTCTTGCATCCGGACTGTTATTGAGTCCTTTGGATAGTGTATATTTCATAAATTCACCCCTAACATTCCTATTATATCATACATATTGCATAAAAACAAGTAAAATTTTAAAAATTAGAAAAATATTCAAAAAAAATTTAAAATGCTATAATTAAGTATTGCAAAAACAATAAAAAGTGATATAATATAGTTGTAAGTTATACAGTGGGGGAGGCGAAGAGGATGTCAGAGGTGACAGTGGAAGAACTTCAAGAAAAAGTTCATCAGCTGGAAGAAAATTTACGAAAAGTAAAGAGTGTTGATGAACTTACCGGACTTTACAACAGGAATACATATTATGACCGTGTCAGGTGCAGATTTGAAAATGAACCGGACAGAGAATATGTTATTGTTTGTTTTGATGTCGAGAAATTCAAATTTGTCAATGACAGATTCGGTTTTGTCGAAGGTGACAGACTTCTTAGCTATATAGGCAAGAAATTGCAAGAAAGAGCCGCAAAATACGATCTTGTAGCCGCAAGGCTTTCGGGTGATGTATTTTCTTTTATGGACTTTGAAGAAAATATTCAGCCGGATGCATTGGGTGCGGAAATTCAAAGTTGGGTAAAGGATTATCCGATTGATTTTGAAATAAGAATGACTGTGGGAATTTACCACGTTAAAACAAAAAATATCCCCGTAAGACTTATGTGCGACAGAGCAAGTTTTGCGTGTGAGTCAATAAAAAACAATTATCTTGTTAATGTTGCGGAATATAATGAAAGTGTGAAAAACTATGTTTTTTCGCAACACGAACTTTTAAACGAAAGTGAAAGGGCATTTGAAAATCACGAATTTAAAGTGTATCTTCAGCCTAAATACGATATACGAACAACAAAGGTAATGGGTGCGGAAAGCCTTGTAAGATGGCAGCATCCCGAAAAAGGTCTTATCTTTCCGAAAGATTTTATTCCGATGTTTGAGCAGAATATGCTTATTACAAAACTTGACGAATATATATGGGAAGAAAGTTGTCGAATTTTACGTGATTATATCGATAAGGGATATACTGCGGTTCCTATATCGGTGAATGTTTCGAGAATGGATATTTATTCTCTTGATTTGTCAAAGATTTTTGTAAATCTTACGGATAAATACAATATTGAGAGAAGATATTTGGAGATAGAAATTACCGAAAGTGCGTTTACAAGTGATGAAGAACAGATTTTGAAAGCTGTTGACGAACTTCGTGAATTGGGTTTTATTGTATTGATGGACGATTTCGGCAGTGGTTATTCATCGCTTAATATGTTGAAAGATATAAGCGTTGATGTACTTAAAATAGATACAAGATTCCTTGAGGCAGGTCGTGACGGAAATACAAAGGGTAAAGAAATTCTTGAATCGGTTATAAAAATGGCAAAGTGGATTGGTTTGGCGGTAATCGCCGAGGGCGTTGAAACGGATGAACAGAAGAATTTCTTGCTTGACAGAGGCTGTAATTATGCACAAGGATTTTATTTTTCAAGAGCGATAGATGAAGAATCTTTCGGAAAATTAATCAGTGACCCAAATAATGTTGCAAGTGAAAATTTGGACAACGTTTTTGACAATACGATTGAAATTGAAGAATTGCTTAATTCCGATTTTATGACTGAGGGGTTGCTTAACAATATTTTGGGCGGCGTTGCACTGTATTCGCTTAGTAATGATGGAAATAAACTTAATGTTTTAAAAGCAAACGAATTTTATTATTCGATAACTAAGAATTATCCGAAAAATGTTACTGCAGGCGGATATGACGGATTGGAAAATCTTCACCCCGATGACAGAGAAAAGGCAATAAAGGCATTTCGTGAATCGAAAACGGCGGGAAATAAAGGTGTTTCTGTACAGGTCAGAAATGTATTCGGTGAAGATGTTATATGGCTGTCGATTAAAATTTTCTACCTTGCAAGTCGTGAAGATTATTCAATTTATTATGCGTCTGTTTCGGACAGCAGTGAACAAATGGGTGTTTTGAGTAAACTCAGTATGCTAAGACGCAGTTTTGAAACGGCACTTGACCTTATTGACGCCATTGCACTTGAGTATTATTTTATAAACAATACCATTGATGTAAAGACAAAACTTGCCGAAGGACATTCTTATATGTTTGGCACTTACATACAAAATGCGCTTGAATATATTTTGGACAATAAGATTGTTCATCATGATTCGATGGACGAATACAAAATATTATGCAAGCATTTAAAGAAAAGTGATAAACCGATTAGTGTCGTGCTTGACCTCTTGTATAAAGAAGATAAGTATATGCGTTGCAAAGTTACGGCGAAAACAGTTTATGGAAACGGGAAGAAAATTAAATCGGTTATTGTAATTGAAAGTACAGGATTGGATGTAAAACCATAAAAAAGAGAATGCGACAGCATTCTCTTTTTTTGTTAATAAATTAATCTAAAATTTCGCCGTTTGTACCGATTGTATAAACTTGCCATGGAATGAATTTACCGCTGTTTTGCAACGCTGTTTTTGCGGCATACTCAATACCGCCGCAGCACGGAACTTCCATACGAACTATCGTAACACTCTTAATGTCGTTGCTTTCGATAATCGCTTGCAATTTTTCGGTATAGTCAATATCGTCAAGTTTCGGACAGCCGATTAGTGTAATTCTGTTTTTTATAAACTTGTTGTGAAAATTGCCGTAAGCGTATGCACTGCAATCTGCCGCAATAAGAAGATTGGCGTTGTCAAAATACGGTGCGTTGACAGGTACAAGTTTGATTTGTACCGGCCATTGTGAAAGTTGGCTTGTTGAAACAGGCGTGCTTGTTTCGGTATTGTGCTTTATAGCCTTTGCCATACTGCCCGGACAGACAAACGCAGGCTTTTCTTGTTCTTTTGCTTTCTGCATATTTTGCTTTACCGCATCTTCATCAAATGCGGCGGCTTCACGGGTTTCAAAAGAAATCGCATTAGTAGGACAGGTAGGTAAGCAGTTTCCTAAACCGTCACAGTAATCGTCACGCAAAAGCTTTGCCTTGCCGTCAACAATCCCGATTGCACCTTCTTGACAGGCATCGGCACAAATACCGCAACCTGTACATTTATCTTCATCTATTTTTATAACTTGTCTTATCATAATAATCCTCCGTTTTAATATGTTTTTTCGACAATCGCTATTATAATACAAAAATCAATAAAAGTCCACTATTTTAGTACAAATTCTTAAAGAAATATTATACCATTCCCAAAAGCATATAAATCAACGTTCCGACAACACCACTGCCAAGAATAATTGTAATTGCGTTCGTTTTAAATTTTCTGAGTAAAAACAGCGCCACAAGGAATATACCGAGTTCGACAAAACGAATATCTTTTAACGATGCAGAAAAAATATCGGTTTGGAAAAGTGCGAGCATTAGTATAGATGTGCCTGCGGAGGTTATAAGTGCGACAACAGCAGGACGAAGGGCGGATAAAACCGTCTGAACTCCGCCGACAGTGCGGTATTTATAGTAGAAATACGCGAGTATAAAGCATATGACAAATGACGGAATGATACATCCGAGCGAGCAAAGCAACACACCGCCTATACCGGCGATACGCATACCGACAAATGTTGATGAATTTATGGATATAGGACCTGGGGTCATTTCCGCAACAGTGATAAGGTCGGAAAATTCCTCCATAGTCATAAGGTGGTGTATGTTTACTATTTGTTCCTGAATAAGCGGAATTGCGGCATAACCGCCGCCGACGCTGAACAGACCGACTTGTATAAATGAAAAAAATAATTTCAGTAAAAGCATTATCCAATCTCCTTTTTATGTTTCTCTTTTAAAACCGACACAAGTAAATCGAGTAGGCCTATTCCAAGACATACGAGTATGACTATCATAGCGCTTACCCCTAAAAAATAAGTACATACAAACGCAATAATCATCATTGCGATATATAAAATTCTGCGGGTTTTGAATACGTTTTTCGCAAGATTTATAACAACGTCAAATATAACTGCCGCAACGCCTGCACGCATAACTTGAAGTGCAACTGCTATGTATTTGTTTGTTCGGAATTGGTTATAGAACAGAGATATGATTGAAAGTACAATCATAGGAGGCAATATTGTGCCGAAAACAGCTGAAAGCGAGCCTAAAATTCCCGCCATTCTATAACCTATTATAACAGACGCGTTGACGGGCAGCGGACCGGGTGCAGACTGAGTTATTGCGGTCACGTCAAGCATTTCGTCCTCATCAAGCCATTGCAGCTCCTCAACAAATTTTTTCTTCATTAATGAAACAATTACAAATCCGCCGCCGAATGTACATGAGCTTAAAACAAACATAGACTTAAATAATGTCCATAATATCCACGCTTTACTTTTTTTCATTATGTAAATTCTCTCCTACTTTATTTTTAACGATTACATTATATCATTCTTTTTTGTGTTTGTAAATTCATAGGTCAGAATAATATGTTAATAATTTTAAAAAAATTATAAAAAAATATTGTTTTTTGAAATAAAATCTGATAAAATGTAAGGCGGAATTAATTTTTAAAACAATGGAGTGATACAAATGGCAATTAAAATAGGTATATTGGGATACGGCAATCTTGGCCGCGGTATTGAATGTGCAATCAAGCAAAACGATGATGTTGAGCTTGCTGGTGTATTCACAAGACGTGATCCGTCAACTGTTAAGATTATGACAGAGGGTGTTAAGGTTTATTCGGTTGATGACGCTCCTAAGATGAAGGACGAAATCGACGTTATGATTCTTTGCGGCGGAAGTGCGACAGACCTTCCGAAACAAACACCGGAATATGTTAAGTATTTCAATGTTATAGACAGTTTTGATACACACGCAAAAATTCCTGAACATTTTGCGGCAGTTGACGCAGCTGCAAAGGCTAACGGCAACGTTGGTATAATTTCAGTAGGTTGGGATCCGGGTATGTTCTCACTTAACCGTCTTTATGCAAATGCTATACTTTCAGACGGTAAGGACTATACTTTCTGGGGCAAAGGCGTGAGCCAAGGTCACTCAGACGCTATCAGAAGAATTGACGGAGTTAAGGACGCAAAGCAATATACAGTTCCTGTTGACTCTGCACTTAAGGCAGTAAGAAACGGTGAAAACCCTGAACTTACAACTCGTCAAAAGCATACGCGTGAATGTTATGTTGTAGCGGAAGAAGGCGCAGATAAGGCTCGTATAGAAAATGAAATCAAGACAATGCCTAACTATTTCTCAGATTATGATACAACTGTAAACTTCATTTCAGAAGAAGAATTAAAGGCTAACCACAGCGGTATTCCTCACGGTGGATTTGTTATCAGATGTGGTAAGACAGGTTGGAACGGTGAAAATAGTCACATTATTGAATACAGCCTAAAGCTTGATTCAAACCCTGAATTTACTTCATCAGTGCTTATTGCATATGCAAGAGCCGCATATCGTATGAGCAAAGAGGGACAAAGCGGTTGTAAGACTGTATTTGACGTTGCACCGGCTTACCTTAGCAAGCTAAGCGGAGAAGAACTTCGCAAGAATCTTCTATAATAAATAACACAAGCAAAAGCCGTCTTAGGACGGCTTTTTTATCTGAGAGGGAATATGATTTTAGTAATAGCCGAGAAACCATCATTGGGCAGAGATATTGCGGACGCACTGCCGGGACAGGTTACAGAGAGAAATAACAGATTTATACGAAAAGGCGACTATGCGGTCACATGGGTATTCGGTCATATGCTGAGCCTGAAAGAACCGGAAGACTATGATATGAAATATAAAAAGTGGTCGCTTGACGATTTACCGATATATTTCGACAGTTGGGAACTCAAAATGGGTGAGGACAGTAATTCAAACAGAAATTACGAAACCAAAGCACAGCGTGTCGGACTTATAGGCGAGTTGCTTGAAGAATCGGAATCTGTTATACATGCAGGCGATCCCGACGAAGAAGGACAGCTTTTAATTGATGAAATTCTTAGGTGGTTTGATTATAAAAAGCCTGTTAAAAGACTTAATACCGGTGATACGACACGCGGCGGACTTGTAAAGGCGCTGTCACATATGACAGATAACAACGACAGCTTGAATGAGGGTTGGTCGGCATATGCGAGAAGTGTCGCAGACCTTATGATCGGCGTCAATATGAGTCGATTTTTTACATGCTCAAATTCAGGCGTTTTGCTTGCGGTCGGTCGTGTTCAGACACCGACTTTGGGACTTGTCGTAAAACGTGATATGCAGATTGAGGGACATATAAAGACTGTATATTATGATATTTTTGCCGATGTAAATGTTGAAACGGCTGACGGAAATAAAACCGTTACCGCAAAATATACAAAGAAAAAACTACAAGATTCTGCCCGAAGCAAAAGACTACAAACGCATCGGCGAAGGCGACAAAGGAAAAAATGACCTTATAAACAAACGGTTTGACAATATTAAAATCGAAAAGAAAGTCGTAAATGAAGACCCGCCGTTGCCGTTTAACCTTGTAAAATTGCAAAGTTATTGCAGCAGCCACTTTGGGTATAACCCTGCCGATGTTATGGATATTACGCAGTCACTTCGTGAAACACATAAGGCGATAACGTATAACCGTTCGGATTGTCAGTATCTGTCGGAGGAACATTTTAAAGAGGCGCCTAAAACGTTGGCACAAGTTGTGCAGAATATTAAGTTCAAGCCGAGTGAGCTTGATCCGACAATTCATTCAAAGTGTTTTAACGATAAAAACATAACCGCACATTTTGCGATAATTCCGACAAATAATAAGGTTGATTTGAACAAGCTTACAGAACGCGAGAAAAATGTATATCTTGCGGTGTGTAAATATTATATGGCACAATTTTTGCCTAAGGCTGTTAAAGAAAAAACAAAAATGACGATTGAACTTGACGGAGAATATACGCTTGCGGCATATTCGACAGTCGTTTTGAAAAAAGGATATACGGCGATATTCAAGGATATAAAAGCCGAAGAAGTTACGGAACTTAGCACTATTGCGGACGGTATGTATTCAGGGACTGCGATTGACGCGCGGCTTGAGGAAAAAGAAACAAAGCCGCCGTCACGATACACAAAGGCGACCTTGAATGAAGATATGACAAGGATTGCGAAGTATGTAACTGATCCCGAGGTCAAGAAAATGCTTTTGGAAAAGGATAAGGATAAAAAAGGTGAAAACGGCTCAATCGGAACTTCCGCAACGCGAAGTACGATTATTGACAGCCTTATAACAAAAGGCTATGTTGCCGAAGACGGAAAACGGCTTATTTCAACGGAGCTTGGACGTGAACTGTACCGCATATTGCCCGATGAAATCAAGAAAGCTGATATGACGGCAAAATGGTGGGCGATACAAGAGGATATTCGTTCCGGCGATAAGACGTATAAATCGCTTACGGACAATGTGCTTGATACCATAAAAACAGTAATTTCTAATTCATATCCTGCGGTAAATCAAGCCGTTATGACAAAGGCGGTAACGGAAAAATATCACGAAGTAATCGGAACTTGTCCGCTTTGCGGCGGTAACGTTATAGAGGGAACAAGGGGATTTGGGTGCAGTAATTGGCGTGAGCCGATGAACTGTAAATTCACTGTTTGGAAAAATCAAACAAAAGGTATGTTCTCAAATGTCACAATAACTTTGCCTATGGCTAAAAAATTGCTTGCGGGTAAAAGTGTCAGAATGAAAAAACTGTTGAAGAACGACGGCACGACATTTGACGCTGATGTTGAATTGAAAGTAGATAAAGAATCGCAATATCCCGTACAATTTGTTTTTGCGCCGCCGAAACCGCTCGGAAAATGTCCGAAGTGTAACGGTGACGTTGTGGAAAGTATGAAAGCATTTTCGTGCAATAATAACTGCGGATTTATTATATGGAAGAAATCCGATAGGGGATTATTTAAGAAAACAACAATAACTCAAACAATGGTCAAAAAATGGCTTGCGGGTGACAAGGTGCGATGTAATAAGCTGATGGGTAAAAACGATACGGAATTTAAAGCGGACGTAACTATGAAATATAACCCCGACAGCGTGTATAACGCACCCGATTTTACATTGGAATTTGTGAATGACGAGAAAAAAGACGTATCTCAATAAAATGAGATACGTCTTTTGTTTTAAATCAAAACAGAATGACCGCATTTTTTGATAATTCTTTGGTTAAGCTCAGTTGCAAAATTGGTCATAACATTTTTGTTTGAAGCACAAATCGATGTTTTAGCACCGGATTTTAATGTGATTTCTAATTTATGATTAGAACCGGCATATAAAAACAACAAAGGTAAAATTATTGTATAGCAAGTGAGAATTGCCAAACATATATGATACCAAGTAAATACTTTTTTGACGTGCATAGCGGCTATATCGTCATATCTGACAATAGACATTTTGTTTGCTTTTTTGGGGAATGTCTTGACTTCCATACAATCATTCTTTGCAAGAATGGTATATTGAATGTAGGTAACAAGTAAAGCGAAACGCATACCTTTTGTGGTTGAAAAAGTGTATTCGGTATAGTCGTCGCTGTTGTCAACGGCTGCGTCGGAAACTGTAGGTTGTTCATAGTTTAAATCTTGTGTACTCATTATAAATTCCTTCTTTCATTTGTATTGAATTTATAATACCATATTTAAGGATTTTAGTAATGGACCTGTGGTGATAAAATAAACCCCATCTATAAAACAGATGGGGTTGGATACTGTAGACAAAACCTCTATGGTTTTGTCTACTTTATTTTTGGGAGTTTGAGGTGCAACCTCAAGTTTCAATCATTTCTGGTGACATGTGCGGCAGAAATGGCTTAAAATCTAAAGTTTCGACTTTGGAGGAACTTTATGATTTTTTCGATGAAAATACTCAAAAATTACATCGTAAGATGTAATTTTTGGAGCTGTCGACATTTTGTCGACAGGCTCATTGCAAATTATTTCAATGCGTCTTCGATTGCGTTAAGTTCGTCTTGTGTGAAGTCAAGATTATTTAGTGAGTTGACATTCTCAATAATCTGAGAAGCTTTTGACGCGCCAAGAAGAACACTTGTAAGTTTGCCGCCTCTCAAGTTCCATGCACAAGCCATTTGAGCAAGTGACTGACCTCTGTTTTCGGCAATCTTATTTAGCTTAACAATCTTTTCGATTTTATCGGCTGTAATGCCCTCTTTTGTAAGGAACGGTGAACTCTTTGCGGCTCTTGAGTCGGCAGGAATACCGTTTATGTATTTGTTTGTAAGAAGTCCCTGTGCAAGCGGACAGAATGAGATTGAACCTATACCCTCGTCTTTTAGAACGTCCTGCAAGCCGTTTTCAATCCAGCGTTCAAACATATTGTAACGCGGTTGATGAATAACAAGCGGAGTGCCAAGTGACTTCATAATTTCAGCCATTTGCTTTGTCTGTTCTGCGTTGTAGTTTGAAATACCTACATAAAGCGCCTTACCGCTTCTTACGATATGGTCAAGTGCCGACGCTGTTTCCTCCATAGGGGTGTCAGGATCGGGACGATGATGATAGAAAATATCAACATATTCAAGTCCCATACGTTTCAAACTTTGGTCAAGACTTGCGATAAGGTATTTTCTTGAACCGTGGTCGCCGTAAGGTCCGTCCCACATGCCGTAGCCTGCTTTTGTTGAGATGATTAATTCATCACGATACGGTGCAAGTTCGTTTTTCAAAACCTTACCGAAATTTTCTTCGGCACTGCCCGGATACGGACCGTAATTGTTTGCAAGGTCGAAGTGAGTAATGCCAAGGTCGAAAGCTGTTGTAAGCAAATCAACCATATTGTCGTAACTGTCGTTACTGCCGAAGTTGTGCCATAAACCAAGCGAAAAAGCAGGGAGTAACAGACCGCTCTTTCCGCAACGGTTATATTTCATTGTTTCATATCTTTCTTTGTTTGCAATATACATTTTCAAAATCCTTTCTTATTTTATATGTTGATTTTTGCGGAGTTTCTTGCAATAATGTTTTGTTCGATTATCGAAGAAACGGAACTTTTTTTATTAATTAAATCCATCAGCATTGAAAAACAACGCTTTGCCAATTCGTCGATGTTTTGACTTACTGTAGTGACCGATGGGATAAAGTACGCAGATGAAAGAGAATCGTCAAAACCTGTGATTTGCATATCGTTTGGGATGTTAATTCCGTTTTCGTGTGCGGCACTTATAATTCCCTGTGCAATTAAATCGTTGGACGTGATAATTACATCGGGGAGTGAGGTTATAATTTTTTCTGTGAACAGTCTTCTTGCGGTTTTCAGTTTGTCACCGTGCAGGCTTTCTTCTAAAAATATCACCGAAGTTGTGTCGCTGTATTTTTTTAATGCATCGGTATATCCGTTGTATCTGTCTAAAAGATTGCTTTGACCTGTCGGAGTTTCGCCGACGTATATAAATTCTCTGCAACCCGATTTGTAAAGTGAGTCAACCATTTTTTGAACGGTTTCCCTGTTGTTGAAAGTAACAGATGGAATATTGCCGACTTTTCGGTCGCCTGTAACTATAGGAATAGATTGTGCGGCGATGCTTTGAATAAGCGGAATGTCGGAATTGTCACCGATAAAAATAATACCGTCAATACGTCGCTCCAAAAGTGCTTTTATACTGTCCTTCTCTGCTTTTAAATTGTGTCCGCTTTCGGTAAAAAGTACGGTATAGTCAGACATACGGGCGTATTTAAGTATCGCTGACGCACACGTTGCGTAAAATTCACCTGAAATGTCGGGGAATACAACACCTATACTTTTGCTTTTTTCACAACGCAGACTTCTTGCAGTTGTGTTGGGTGTGTAATGCAGTTCTTTTACGGCGTTTTTTACGCGTTTGCAAGTATCGTCCGAAATTGAAGGATTACCTGAAAGTACGCGTGAAACGGTTGAAGGCGATACTTTTGCGAGTTTTGCCACATCTTTTATTGTTACTTTTTGCAATATTTCACCTCCTGTGCAATCGTTTGCGTAAATAGGTGTTTAAAATGCACAGATTAAATTTTGTATCTGTGCAATCGTTTGCATAAATAATATCATATGATTTCTAAATTGTCAACAGTTTTTATGAAAGCATATATTTTTAGAATATATCGTTAATTATTTAAAATGGTTGATATTTTCACAATATTTATCAAATATTGTGAAAATGAAACAATCGGATATATTTTTAAAAATAATTACAAAAATACTTGATTTAATAGAAAATGGGTGATATAATGACAACAACATTTATAAGAAAAATAATGAAAGGAAAGAAAATAATGCAAAAGGAAACTAAGAAAGAAAGATTTGACAGAATTTCAGAGGCAAGAAAAATTAAAATACTTGACGGAATTCGCCTGCTTGAAAACTGCTCAAACAAATCAAATTACGAATACACAAATGATGAAATAGAAAACATATTTGCAGACATTGAAAAAGCCTTACATTCGGCAAAAGCAAAATTTACGGCAGATACAAAGCAACAACGTATAGATATGTTTAAATCTGAGTTTGAAAGAGAATATACGTGGCTTAACGGATTTATGAGAAATGTTTACAGATTTGCAGATAAAGAGGCTATGATTTCTCCCGAAACAAAGACTGCTTGGACATATTCTGAACTTAATTCAGAAGCAAACCGTTTTTCAAATGCGATTTTGGACGCAGGAATAATAAAAGGCGGAGTAGTGATGTTCCAACTTTTGAATTGCCCGGAATTTGCGTTTGCATATATCGCTTGTCATAAAACAGGTACAGTAAGTTGTCCGATAAATTTCAGATTGTCAGCCGGTGAAATTGCAATAACTATTGAGGACAGCAGACCGACAGTATTTATATATGAATCAATCAACAAAGACGCTGTTGAACAGGCACTGAAACTTTCAAAATTCACACCGAAAGTGATAATTATGGTGGACGAAGAAGGAGTGGCTCCTATACCTGGTACGGTAAAATATTCGGATTTTGTGAAGAATGCATCGGCAGAAAATCCGAATTTGAATTGGAATCTTTCTATATATGATGAAACGACAAGACTTTATACATCGGGAACAACAGGCAAACCAAAAGGTGTTTGTATAACAAGCATAAACGAAGTGCTTTCGGCGCACGATGTTATGATACATTTCCCGTTCTCGTCAGAGGATAAGTCTATGAATACAACACCTTGGTTCCACAGAGGCGGTTTGCATTCGGGCGGTCTTACACCGACATTTTATGCGGGTGGCTGTGTTACGATAATGCGTAAATTTGACGCGGCTTTGACGCTTAAATATGTGGAAGATTATAAGCTTTCGTTCATAATCGGTGTACCGGCTGTTTTGGAACGTCTTACGGAGGCTCAGGAGAGAAACGGCAGAGATTTGAGTACACTTCACGGTATCGTTACAATGGGTTCGCCGCTTGAACGTGCGGCTTGTATGCGTTATCAGAGAGTGCTTACACCGAGAATATTCAATGGCTACGGAACAACCGAAACTTTCTGGAATACATTTCTTAGACCGAATGATTTACCTGAAATGGCGGGTACAGCGGGCAGAGCTTGTACTGATGATGACGTGCGAGTAGTAAAGGTATTTGAGGACAGACGTGCCGAACCTCACGAAATTGTTGCTAAAGATAATTGCGAAGTGGGTGAAGTGATTATCCGCTCACACGCAAAATCAGCGTATTTCTACTATAATAATGAGGGTGAAACAGAGCGTAAATTCCATAACGGATATTTGTACACAAACGACCTCGGTACTTGGGATGAAAATCATTTTATTACTATTGCCGGAAGAAAAGACGATATGATTATTTCACAGGGTGAAAATATTTATCCTACGCAGATTGAAGAAGTGCTTAATTCACATCCGAAAGTTGCGGACAGTATCGTTACAGCCGTTCCCGATAAAGCACACGGCGAAATTGTTACGGCTTATATCGTAAAAGCAGATGAATCGCTTACTGTTGACGAACTTGAAGAATTTTGTAAAAACAGTCCTATGATTTCAAACTATAAACGTCCGAGATATTATAGATTTACAGCGACTATACCGACAAATGTTACAGGTAAGAAACTTCATTATAAAATTAAGGAAATGGCAAAGAATGATCTTATAAACGGACTTTTAATTCGTGCATAAAATAAGGGTGGTGTAATACCACCTTTATTTTTTCGGTAATTTACAATTTATTTACAAAATATCAAACAATATTGTAATTTAGTGGCATATGTTGTATTATATAACATAGGGGGGAGAAAGGACTAATATACAATATGTATACAATTTTGCAAGAAGAAAAGAGTGTTGAGGGAGTGGTAAAGACTACATACGGCATCAAATGTGAGGAAATGTCTGTTAATGACGTGTCACCAAATAAAAAAGAGGTGACAGAATTAATCGACAGACTGAACAAATACGAATTGTCACCCTGTCATCTGCAAGATGTAATTGAAGATTTTATCTAACAGAAAAAGCAAGCATTGTTTGTAGCAGTAGCTTGCTTTTTTTGTAACTTTAATCGGAGGTGTTTGTTACTCGAAATACTAAACAGTCGCTCATTGACGGAAGGGAAAATGTATGATACAATTCAATATAGATTTCTTGTATCGCATAACGTCACATTCTGTCAGAAAAGTTAGCTGACAAATAAAACTGAGAAAGGGATTTGTTTAATGATGGATACAACTATAATTTATAACGATTACCTTTCGGGCGATGCAAAGGCTCTTGAAAGGCTTATGGAGATTTACGGTGACAAGCTGACGCTGTACATAAACGGATATATAAAAAATCTCCACGATTCGGAGGACTTGTTGATAGAAGTTTTTGCATATCTAATCAGCAAACGGCCGAATATTAAAAGCAGTTTTGAAAGTTACATATATAAAGCGGCTCGAAATCATGCACTGATGTTTTTGAGAAAAGCAAAAAGACATATCATTCTTACAGAGGAAGAAATGAATTTTTGCATAGAAAATACATTTGAAGATGAAGTGTGTATTGCGGAGCGAAACAAGCGGATTTATGATTGTATGGAATATTTGCCGTCCGCTCAAAAAGAGGCTCTTTATCTTGTATACATTGAGGGAATGAGTTACAAAGAAGCCGCTGCTGTTTTAAGAAAGTCGGCAAAACAGATTGATAAGCTGTTGCAGCTCGGCAAAAAGAAATTAAGACCTTTACTTGAAACGGAGGGGATAAAAAGTGCGTTCAACGACTGAAAGAATAAAACTGGTGAAAAAACAGGCTGATGAAATAAAAAAACAGCGTAACGAAAAAAGACATAGACTGGCGGTCATCTCGTGCTATTCGTTTGGCATTGCTTTAATTGTAGTTATATCGGCACTTGTATGTAATTTGAATTTTGCGGGGTTTGAGCAGACACCGATGCATGACACAGCCAGTATTTTTGCGAACAAAGGCTTTTTGGGTTATGTCGTTGTAGGAATTTTGGCGTTTTTACTTGGCATTTCGGTAACTTTGATGTGTGACATTCTTCACAAAAGAAATAAAGAGAGGAATGAGGAAAATGACAGAACTGACAGATAATCTTTTACAGCTTTTCTGCGTTTTTATCTGCGGATGCTACTCCTGCATTTCGGCAATACGAAACAGAAGTTACAATCGCCTTTTGGTATTGCTTTTTTACCTGAGCTTCGGAATGGGGCTTGCCTATTGGGTACTGTACCTTATATTGTTAGGCACTTCTCCGCTTGTGTTCTGTGTTTCGGAACTGAGTTGGACGGCATCGTATATTTTTCTTGCTTTACGTCTTTATGCAGATGTACCGAAAGAAAAACATAAAAATAAAGCGATATTTTGGATTTTACCGTTGTTTTCTCTGGGTATTGGTATTTTCTTTTGTTTGCGAGGCAGTTATTTTGAGAACATCTTAATGGGCACAGCGATGGGAATATTGGGTTTTTATGCGGTAAAAGGTATATATTTTGCAAAAATTCAAAAACAGACGGGTAAGCTGTGGATTTTTGCGGCGGCTTTGATTTTTTATGCGGCGGAATATCTTTTGTGGGGTTCTTCGTATTTTATTACGGAAAACACCTTTATAAATCCGTATTATTTGGTTGACATATTTATAATGAATCCGGCTCTTATTCTGATAGCCGTTGCACAGAACAGGGAGGAAAAGCTATGCCGTACAATATAGAAAATATATTTATATGCCTTGCGGCTCCGTTTTTACTTGCCGCACTCGGTACAAATACCGGCAACAGAAAAAATTACATTTTTATAGTTCTCGGATTTGTCTGCTGTATTATATCCGCCTATTTGAATACATTTTTTTCGGTGCTTTACGGTGCACAGGAAACATCTGCTGTATTGGAAATATCACCTGTTATAGAGGAAACGGTAAAACTCATTCCTCTTTTGTTTGGTTTGATTGTTTTTGAACTCCAACCGCAGGAGGGGGATAATATTATTTTTAATATTGCAGTGGGATTTGCTACCTTTGAAAATATCTGTTACCTTTTGGAACACGGAACAGGTAATTTGTTTTATTTGTTAGTACGCGGTTTTTCGACCGGGGCTATGCACATTACATGTGCTTTTATAATCGGGTACGGACTTAGAGTATTCCGCCGACCCGCTGCGTTAAAGGCATCCGGCATTTTTGCACTGTTGTGCGTCGCGATTACATTTCACGCAATGTTTAATATGCTTATGAAAACCGACGGTTTAATAAAGCAATTTGGATATGCGGTTCCGATTGTTTCTTGCCTTATTCTGTTTCTGCTGAAATACCGTTTCAGAAAAATAACTGATTCAAAATAACTCTGTTTTATTCAGACCGGAAAAAAATCCGGTCTTTTTTTGTTTTTTTAGGGGGAAATTTTATATTTTCAAGCACCTATATAATAAAAGGGTGGATTGAGGAGGTGTGTGAATTGAAATCTAATGCGGAAAGAATGAATTTAGTTTTCGCACGTGCGAAAAAGATAAAATATTGCAGGGAGACAAAAAAGCTGAATTTCTGCAAAGTGGCAACCGCCCTGCTTTCCGTTCTTTTGCTGTGCTGCACCGCATTATTTCCGACATCGTACAAAAGTGCGGCGGTTGCAGGTTACTGCGGTGCAATTCTGCTGATAGACGGAATGGGCGGATATGTACTGACAGCGGTTGTGACTTTCATAATCGCAACGGTGATTACCGTAATTTGTATCAAAATAAAAAACAGGAGGGACAGAAAATGAGAAAAAAAATAGTGTCTATGATATTATCACTTTGCATCATAGTTTGCGCACTGCCGATGAATATTTTTGCGGCGCCCGAGCAAAACGAAACACTTACCTTTAACGGCGGTAAAACGCTTCTTCTGCAAAACGATTATATAAGCTTTTATTTCTACGATTTGCAGTATCAAACCTATACGGCAACGGTTCCGAGGGCAATCGCAAAGGAAACAGGCGAGGTTTTTACACAGGATATTCAAGCCCCAGACTGCCAACTTAATGTTTATACCGGCGGGGGAAATAAGAAGAAAATCTATCCGTATATCACACTGCAAAAAGCGGAATTTGTGTCCGAAACGCCGAACGGAAAAAATACCGCAATTAAGGCAGAATACAACATGGAAATGGTTCTGAACGATATTCCCGGAACTCCGTACGGCACAATAATGCCGGCAAAAGCAACGGTTTATCACGAGCTTGTATGTCTTGACAAAAAGGATAAAACGGCTTGGGGCGTTTTGACAACCGTCAGTGAAATACAAATGAACAGAGATGATTTCCCCGAACATGATTTGTACTTTGAGTGGCGGTATGTGATGAACAATTTTACCGGAATGGGTCACAGTGAAACCGCAAACAGCTCCGGAGGTCCGGCGATTAAGATGGATCGCACAACAGTAACCGAAAGCGGTGAAATAACAACGAAAAGTTCGGTTGTAACAGGCAAAATTGATGATGTGTCAACAAAGCACGTTCCGAAAGGCTATACCTTGTGGGGCGATGTAGACGGCGTTTATGTTAATGAAATTTACACAGACGCATATCCGTGGGCAAATCCGTTTGTCGGTTTGTCCGATTACTACGATAACTTCGATATTGTGTATTGCGGAGATTCTCCGCTGCGTGTAAGCTTGCCGCAGACAGTTACCGTGAGGCCGAACGATTTTCCTGTTCTTACATGGGTGGAAAGCAAAAGCTACTGTGGCTTTGACCTTGACGCAAATACGGAAATGTCGGTCGGTGCGCAGTATCTGTGGGGTTATCGTAATCTGAAAACACTGAGCGAGGAGCTTCCGACAAAACCTGACGAAATATCATCAAGTTTTTCCGCAAAGCGTCTTGCGGTATTTGAGTCAAACGGCGCAATTACCGTTGAATATGTCTCGGATGACGCCACACTTGAAAGTTTAAAAAAGAAATATAATGCGTCTCCTGTTGCACAAATAGCCGGCGAGTATAAAAGCACAAACGGTTCTTCTTTTGAATTTACCGGCGGAGCGGCAACGCTTTCTCCGTCTGTGACGGCAACGTGGGACGAAAATAATGGCGGAAAGTTGATTGTTTACAAAGACGGACGAATCGAACAGCATGGCGTTAATTTGAACGCTCCGTCATTCAAATTCTATCAGCCGCAAAACGGTGCGGAAGACTCTTTGAAAATTACAATGTCAAAAGAAGGTCTTTCGTTTGATATTGAACCCGACAAAAACAACGCAGTGATTTTTGTCGATATTCCATATGCGACGACAAAGTTGGAAAAAGCAACCGCAGATGCGGACGGCAACCTTGTTTTTAACGGTGAAATCGGATTCAAAACAGTATTTGACGGTGCTGAATTTTCGCTTGAAAAGTTGGGTTACGGTTTAGAAGAAAAGACGGTAAACGGCAAAAAGAAATATGAATTTAAGGTAAACGGCGTAAAAGCAAAAGGCAGCTTTGACACCGCCAAGATGATGGCGTTGGAGCTTGCAAAGGTTGAGGGTGAAGTAAACACCTTTAAGGGCGAGGAGCGATATGCGTTCAGTCTTGAACTGAATGCCTTTGACCTTTTTGAAACCGAGGCGGCACTTGCTCTTGAACGTAGCAATAACGGCGCTCTTATCCCTGACGAATTATGGTTTTATGTAAAATCATCACCGGGAATTGTGCTTGTTCCGCCTGTTCCTATAGGACAGCTTAACGGCGGAGGTGCCGGTTTTAAGGATCTTGCCGCAACGGTAAATGGCAATTATCTTGCCATTCCTCCTGTAAAATTACGCGGTGCATTGACGGGAACATATTTGCATCTTATCGAAGGAACAGGTAACATTATTATAGGACCGAGCGAGATTTCACTAAAAGCGACCGATGTTAATCTTGTAGGTGCAGGGGCGGCAACGCAGATTGTCGACAGCTTCGGCTATTCCTTAAAATTAAACGGACAGGAACGCAGTTATAAAGGTAATACATATGAAGGCATTTATTTCGGCGGCTCAAAGAAGCTTGCATTAAATCTGCCGAGTAAACAGATAGACGTTATAACGTTTGATTCTTCTATTGAATTGGGTGCTTTCGGCGGAGTGAATAACAGTAAGGATTATCTGTATCTTGCAATCGGTGCAAACGGCACGGTTGCAGGCAGAGTTCAGATTCCAAAAAGTAGTCCTGTTCTTGCCGGCAAAGGGTTTAACGTCGGAAATATTAATCTGATCGTAGGCGGTCAGACGGCTTTCCCAATCAGAAACGTCACAGTTGAGGAGGGTATGAAGCAAGCCTTCCAAAATGTCGATGTGTACCTCGGCGTGGTGGCTGAGGTGGGCGGTTGGTTAGCCAGCGCGCGAGCATGGGTACTTGTGCCGAAAATCGTAGAGACCGACTTCCGCAAAGGCGGCGGCTGGGATATTGAGTTTAAGATGTTAGGCTATATGCCTGAATGGAACTGGGCGGATAAAGGTGTGTCACCGGTTGTAAGTATGCTTGCGGAAGACAGCGATGCGAATTTTGCGGCGGTGCGAGATGAGAACTTTGTGCTTGCAAACACCGGCGTGAGTCGGACGGAAATCTCAGCAAGTGCCGGTACAGACGAAGCACCGTATATCGTACTTGCCTTTGACGGAAATCTAACCGAGGAGCAGATCAAAGAGAACCTAAAGATTTTCAATGACAGAAACGTTGAGCTTAATATCGACTGGATGACTGATGACAGTCAGTTTAATCCTGACGAAGATGTCAGCGCGACAACTATTGCAGATATGGAAAAAACAAACGCTGACGGCAAAAAATATCGTCTGGCTCTTCTGCGACTTAAAGAAGACGGAAAGTATATCGTTGATGCAGGCGGGTTGACTTTTACCGATGAAAAGACATTTTCTGTTGAGCCGTTTGAGAAGTTGGCACTGACACTGAATGACAATCAAATTTCCGGTAAGGTGAAGTATGCCGTGGATAACACGCCTTACGTTATCCGCACTTATTTTTCAAACGAAGAGGGCGGAGCGGACTATATGATTTCAGAACAGGAAATCAGTGATACCTCAAATATTGAACTTTCCGTTCCTGCATCGGGTGCGATAGCACCGACAGGTGAATATTATGTAACAGCCTTTCTTATGACGAAAAAGCAAGCAGATCTTAACGGTGACGGTAAGGAGGAAGACGCACTTATTGCTATTGATAATCAAGCGTTTAACACAAAAGTTGCATATACCAATGTAAACGAACCGTCCGCACCGACAGATGTTACTCTGCAAACGTCAGGAAATGAGGTAATGCGTGCGGAGTGGAATGCGTCAGAAAATGTTGACGGTTATAATGTGAAAATTTATGAGGAAAAAGACGGCGAATGGACAGACACAGGATTTGGATATGATTTGGATAAAGACACGACAGCGGTTGATATGGCACTAACTGTCGGAGGAAACGGCGTTCGTGTAAACGAAAACGGAGATACCGCGGAGTCTGTTCCTGCCGAGAATTTGTTGCCTGATAAGACATATAAAGTCGGTGTTCGTGCATACAAAGAATCGGAAAACGGAAAGTATTACAGTAAGGAAACCGAATCTACAGGCGAATTTCTTCCTAAATATACACCTATGGATATAGCACTTTCGATGAACGGTAACGAATGCACTGCCGATGAAAACGGCGTTTATCACGCGTATATCGGCGGCGGTGACAATACTTTGTCTGTAAGCGGATCGGACGCTGATGCGACATTTAAGCTGACAAGAATGGACACAAATGACCAAATACCAAACGAAAACGGTGAAAACACCTTTGCAATTCCGGAATTTGAGGGAAGTTTGATGTTTAAGATTGACGGTATTTCCGGCAAGGATGTAACAAGTGTATTCCTACTTATTAATATGGATAAAGAACCACCTGTTCTGACGCTTTCATCTGATATATTTTATGCAGACAATGAAAGCGGCGAATATACGATAACAGGAATATCAGATGCGGGCAGCAGAATTATATACGGCGATAATGAAGAAGTTGTTGCAGGCAGTGACGGTAAGTTTGCTGTTTCGGGAAAACTTTATGAAAGTCAAACAAGCAGTGTTATTATGCTTTGTGCACAGGATTTTGCCGAAAATACATCAATACCGCAGACTGCACTTGTTATAAAGAAAATATCAAACACCGTAACGGTAAATGACAGCTATGCGGAAAATTCGGGTAGCGGAGAGTATTCAGAGGGTGAAACGGTAACGATTAAGGCCGGCGAACGCAGCGGATATAAATTCAGCGGTTGGACGACTGACGACGGTGTACAGTTTGCGGACAGTAAGTCGGCAGAAACAACATTTACAATGCCGAGTAAAGCCGTAACCGTAACCGCTAACTGGACGAAATCAAGTGGCGGTAACGGAGGCGGAGGCGGTAATGTGCGTTATACCGTTTCGTTTGAAACAAACGGCGGTAATGATATTGCAAGCAAAACCGTTACAAAAAACAGTGTTATAAAAGAGCCTGAATTACCGATAAAAGACGGATTTGACTTTGAGGGATGGTATACCGATAAAGAACTCAAAACAAAATATGATTTTACTGAAAAGGTAACAAAGAATTTCACGCTATATGCGAAATGGACTGAAAAGGATAACGGTGAATGGAAAAATCCGTTTACCGATGTTAAGGAAAATGACTGGTTTTACGCTTCGGTGAAATACGCGTATGAAAATGACTTGATGAAGGGCATATCAAATACAGAATTTGCACCTGACAGCGAAGTTACCAGAGCGATGTTTGTAACGGTTATCTATCGTATGGAAAATGAGCCACAGACGGGAAAATGTGCTTTTACTGATGTTGAAAGTGACAGCTATTACGAAAATGCAGTTGCTTGGGCAAATGAAAACGGTATTGTTTCGGGCATTTCTGAAGAGTGTTTTGCTCCGAACGAGCCAATTACCCGTGAACAGATGGCGGCGATTATCTATCGCTATGCAGCGTTTAAAGGATATGACATAACTACAAGCAGCAACACATCTTATACGGATAACGACAATATTTCGGATTATGCAAAGGATGCTGTAATATGGGCGGCTGAAAAGTCCGTTATGACAGGTAATACAGACGGTAGCTTTGCACCGAAAGCAAACACAACAAGAGCACAGGTTGCTTCGGTATTTATGCGTATGGTTGAAAACTTAAAATAAAATATTGAAATTTCTCTAATAGATAATGAGAAAAAAGACCGCTCGGAATAGAGGTGAAATGCCTTTATTGACGAGCGGTTTTTTTTGCTTACGGTAAATTCACAAAGTAGTTGGATTACCTGACACCGGAGCATCTTCATACTGAAAAAAACAATAAAAAAACCGAGTGACATACAAAAACTTTAAAGTTTTGTAAGAACACTCGGTATGGTGCAGATGAAGGGACTTGAACCCCCACGTCGGTGACACTAGATCCTAAGTCTAGCGCGTCTGCCAATTCCGCCACATCTGCAAACAACATAGTGAATTATATCAGATACACATACATTTGTCAACACTTTTTTTTAAAAAAATTATAAAAATATTTTTCAGATAAAAATTTTAGTGAAATTGTAAAAAAGGACTGTACAAAATTTAATTGTTATAGTATAATTATGTTATTAATGATTAGCGATCATCAAGCTAAGAGAGAGAGGAGAAAAGAAAATGGAGAAAAGAAAAAAATTGCTGTCTGCGATACTTTCTGTATCAATGATTGCAAGTGCGTTCACTGCATTGCCTTTATCAGCAAGCGCAGAGGGTGAACAAAATTCCGGTGAAGAAGTTACTGCGACTGTTTCACCAAGTACAACGGCTGGAGTTACTACAACAGACGAACCTGCTACAGCTGCAACTCCGGAGGCGGCAGGCGTTGTTTACGAAGATCAAAAAATCAAAATTACAAATGCTAAAGCTGACAAAGTAACAATCGTAATTTCAAAGTATTACGATAACAAAACTTTAGCAGGCGTAGAACTAAAGGAAAATGTTAAACTTGAAAACGGTAGCGGTGAAGTTGCTTACGATTTACAAGGTAAAGCGGCTAAAATTATGGTTTGGGATGATATAAAGACAATGACACCTTTATTTGCAACAACAAGTGTTGAAGGTACTGTTGATCCGGCACCTACTCTAAAGCCGACTGCACCTACAAGCCAGCCGGAAACAACACCGACGGCTGAGCCTACTGCAACACCGACAGTTAAGCCTACAGAAGTACCGAGAGAATATACAGAGATATATACTCAGGACTATGAAGATGTAGCAGATACATCTGCATTAAAGAATATTTGGGCATCAGCAAACTATGCAGACGGTATTACTTTGGGTACAGATAATACTAAATATGCACAGTACACTGACGCAGATAAGAATACAAGAAGTGCAACATCGGCATTTGATGTTGATTTGTCTTCTCAAGATAAGTATGCGGTAGAATTTGACCTTGCATTAACTAAGTCAAGCAAAGATGATGTACAATTTGTTGTAGCATCAGGAACTATGCCGACTGCAAACACAGGTATGACTTCAAATTATATCTTCAAGATAAATATGGCAGGTAATTCTAATAACTGTAAGATTAATGACGTTGACGCGGCAACCGTAACTCTTACAGACGCAGCTTGGTACCACTATACAATATTGGTTGACAAGAACGAAGGCTTGGCAACTGTCAATATCACAGATAAGAGCGGTGAAAAGGTTGTAGACAAGTTGATTGTTCCTACAAACGGCGTTAATGATAAGATTACGGGTATCTTATTCTTGTCAGGACGTTATCAGAGTGTTATGAAGTTGGATAACATTGTTGTTCGTACAACAGATAAGTATGATGAGTTTGGTCAAAAGGCAGAAGAAACTCTATCAAAAGTTGAATTTGCTTCTGAACTTAATACTACAATTAACCAGCCTAATGAAGGCGAGCCTGTACATAAGCCTATTGCAATTAAGGCAACAGGTATATATGGCGGCGACCTAACAAACAAGGAAGGTCTTAATGTAGAATGGACAGTTACAGGTCTTGATAAAGAAGACGGCTATATTTCACTTACAAAGGCAGAAGGTACAGGTGAGGGTACTGACGGTGAAAGCCCTAACGGAAATACCACTGCTTACTTCAATGTAAGAAACGGTGTTTCAAACTGGTTCGGTAAGGTTACTGCAAAGGTAACATATCTTGATGAATCATTTGAAATATCTACTCCGTTTGCCGTAATCGGTGCGAGCGGTTCAACTAATATAGCTCCGGATGCCGGTTATCCTGAAAACATGAGTTCATATGACGATTCTCTTGTAGGATACACAGCTACATCAAATACAATCAATTCAAAGGATCTTGTTCTTAACGGCTGGTCAATATACGGTTCAAACGGTGTAAGAACTCTAACACTTAAGAAGGATGAAGATAATACAAAGTATCTTCAATTTGCATCAAACGGTGGCGGCGGTTCAACTGTCGGTGTATATCAACTTGCAGAACAAGCGTCACAATATATCGTTGATATGAAGGTTAGATTTACAGGCGGTGCAATGGCATTCGGTCACTACGGTAATACACCGAATAATGCAACTAATAATCCTAACTGGACAGTATCATACGGAAGTGGTGCTTTGACGGTTGGCACTCAGTCAATTCCAGGTGTCAACAGTGAAGATTGGTACAGAGTAATTGTTTCTGCAGATGAAAGCGTAGGAACTTACTGGGTTAAGGTATATAATGACGCAGGTACTCTTGTAGGCGAAACAACAGCTGAAGCTATGAGTTCTACATATACAGAAACACAGAAATATTTCTGTTTCCAAGGTACATATCCTGTAGATTTGGCAAGCTTCAAAATTTACACACCTACAGCCTCAACAATGACTGTAAATACTGAGGCAGAAACTATCCAGGTTCCTGAAACAGGTGCAAACAGTGCAACAGCAGAATTAACTGCTATAGTTAAGGATACAGACGGATATAATATCTCAGGTGCCGTTACTTGGTCACTTGCTGATGAATACACAGGTGTAAGCATTGCAAGCAAGGATGCTCAGACAGCGACTTTGACAGTAACAGACGAGGCGGCTGCCGGAACTGTTACAGTAGTTGCAACTTACGGTTCAAAGAGAGTTGAAAAAGAAATTTCTCTATCAACAACAGGTAATGCAATCGCATTTACAAAGTCGTCTTCAAGCATAACAATTCCGTTTGAGGGTTCTGATGCCGTAACAGGTAACTTCGCGGCAGAAGTAAGAGACAAGGCAGGTCAACCTGTTGAGGGTGCAAACGTAACTCTATCACTTGTTGATGCTGCAGGCACACCGGTGACAAATGCGAAGGGAATTACATTCGATGCAACAACAGGCGTTTTGACAGTTCAGGCAGGTGCAGTATCAAAGGTTCTTTATGTTAAGGCGGTTGCAACTGTAGGTGACGAAACTTTGACATCAAGAGTTAAGGTTAATGTACACGGTTTGTCATTTGCATTCGGAAGTAATGATCCGTCAGACGACAGCTTTACAAAGGTAACAGCAGCTGACGCATATTCAGATAAAATTGGTTACGGTTTTGATGATACATCAGTAGTAACAAGTGAAGAATCAGATGTAAAGGGTACTGCGGCATACAGATTTAAGGCTAAAGTTCCTAACGGTAACTATGTTGTTAAGGTTACAACTTCATCTGCAACAATGACTTCTGAAGTAGTTGAAGGAGTTGCGGCAACAACAGGAATTACAAAGACAGGTACACAATTTAATGTAGCAGTTTGCGACGGTGTACTTGACCTTACATTTGAAAGCGGTTCAACATTGTCAGATTTGACAATTACACAAGCTGCAGCTAAGGCAGCACTTGCTAAACCGGCAGTATATGCTATCGGTGACTCAACAACAAATAATAATGCATCAGGTAACATTTCATGGGGTAACCGTGTAGGTAATGGTGTAGCAGTTCCTGATACATTCTCATCATTCAGCAATAACGGTATGGCAGGACGTGATTCTGTAAACTTCTATAACCAAGGCAGAGTTGAGACAGTTCTGTTGAGCGTTTGCCCTGGTGACTATGTAACTGTTAATATGGGTATCAACTCAAAAGAGGCAGGTGAATCTGCATCATACTACACATTGCTTAATAACTACTATGTAGAAGGTATTATTCAACGTGGTGCTATTCCTGTAATTGTTACAGCTACACCGCTTGGATTCAGTAGTTCACAGTATCCGTATAATGCATCAACAGGTAAGTTTACAGTAAATCGTGGTACAGGTGCTCATAACGGTGATTTGAGAAAAATTGCTCAATCACATAATTTGAACATTATTGAATTGGGTTACTATTTTGAAGATTACTTTAATAGTCTAACAGCTGAAGATGTTGCAGCTTATAACGCTGAAAACGGAACAAGCTTTACATCACAAGTTGAACTTGTAAAGAGCTGGTATGGTGACCACAACCACTATAAACAGTATCTTGCTGATAAGATTGGTTCATATATCCTTGACAGTGTGTCGAAGATTGCAGGCGGAAGTACAAACTTCAACCAGGCAAATGATACACACATCAATGAACAATAATCAACTTAAAAGAACTTCCCAAACGGGAAGTTCTTTTTTTGTGCCTGCTTCCATATACATAAACTAAAAAGGGGATTTGGGTGTGAAAAAAATACTTTTAGTAGTTGTTATAATCATTTTTATTACGTTGCTTTTGCCGCTTGCGATAGTTTGGTTAATCGGTGGCAGTGGAGAAGGACAAAGTCCGATTGAGAGCGGAACGGTAAGTGTGTATGTGTCAGAAGAAGATTGTGTTAAAGATATGGATATTAATGAATATTTAAAATGCGTGGTGGCGGCGGAAATGCCTGCCGATTTTGAGGAAGAGGCATTAAAGGCACAATCCGTTGCGGCAAGAACTTATCTGTACTCACATATTGCCGAAAAAGACAAAGGCAACATTGCCGAAAGACACAACGGTGCGGTGATATGCACCGATTCAACGCACTGTCAGGCGTATATTTCGGAGGATAAGCGGAGAGAAAGCTGGGGTGCCGGTGCCGATGAAAATTGGAACAAAATAAGCACAGCGGTTGACGAAACTACAGGACAGATAATGATATACAACGATGAAATAATATCGGCGGTATTTCATTCAACTTCGTCGGGTATGACGGAATCGGCAGTTGACGTTTGGGGGGCGGACGTGCCGTATTTGCAAAGTGTTGCAAGTACGGGAGATGAAGAATCACCGAAGTATCACAGTGAATTGACATTGAGTGAACAGGAATTTAAAAATATTGCGGAAGAAAAAATTGACGGTGTGGATTGGAATAATGGACTTGTATCGAACATTAACCGCTCAAATGCAGGCGGTATTGTAACAATTGATGTAGGCGGAGTGAATATAAAAGGAACAGAATTTAGAAATATATTTTCACTGCGTTCCGCAAATGTTGAAATATCGCAAGAAAACGGCAATATAAAAATGAGCGTAAAAGGGTTCGGTCACGGCGTTGGTATGAGCCAGTATGGTGCAGATTACCTTGCGAGGCAGGGAAAGACATATGAGGAAATTTTAAAAACTTATTATACAGGTGTTGAAATAGAAAACAGGTAAAATTGCACAAAAAATGATACGAAAATTTGTGACTTAAAAAAAAATATGACTGTTTTTTATATTGAGAAATTCCGTAAAAAGTTATAAAATATTATTATAATTATTTTTGAGGGAGAGATTTAATAATGAACAGAAAAGTGATAAGTGCGGCGGTTGCAGTTGCAATGACCGCCACAATGAGCAGTTTTGCCTTACCGGCAAACGCCGCGGAAGTTAAAACTCCGCAATATCAAACAAACGCACGTCAAATGGAAAAGCTTAATCGTGGATTGATTGCTGTTAAGACAACGGCAGATACACGAGGTCAGGCAGTTAACGGTGTATATTTGAGTTGGAGATTGCTTGGTGACGAAAGTCTTGAAAATCAAGCATTCGATATTTATAAAAACGGTACAAAAATACATACAACAGGTGTACATGACGCTACAAACTGGATTGATACATCGGGTACTGCATCGGATAAATACAAGGTTGTAAAAGCGGGTGAGGACGCGTCTAAGGAAACTGAAGTTACACCTACTTCAAACAACAACTGTGCAAAGTCAAATGAAGTCGGAAATGGAAACAGTGAGAAAAATTCATTTACATATGTAGATATTCCTATTTCACGTCCTGATCCGGTAGAAAGAATGGGTGACGGCAAGATTTCAAATTATTACACTGTTGACAAAAGCCACGAAGGCGGTGCGAATGACGCGTCTGTCGGCGATCTTGACGGTGACGGCAATTATGAAATTGTATTAAAGTGGGACCCGACAGACTCAAAAGACAGTGCCGGTGCGGATTTTACAGGTAATGCATATATTGACGCATATAAGATTGATCCGAACAATGACGGTTATATGTGGCGTATTGATTTGGGTAAAAATGTTACATCAGGTGCACACTATACGCAATTTTTGGTGTATGACTTTGACGGTGACGGAAAGTCAGAAGTGGCAATGAAAACAGCACCCGGTACGGTTGATGGCACAGGTCATTACGTTACGGAAGTCGGTGATACTGACGAAATCAGAAATACCGACAATACAAAATCATATATAGGCACAAGCGGAAGATTAAAGGGTAAAAATCCGTTTACGCAGTATTTAACCATATTTGACGGCGAAACAGGTGCCGCACTTTATACAACGGACTATATTCCGTATGATGCGGCAGAAGATCAATATTGGGGCGACGGCAAGGCAAAGTATAACAGAAGTGAAAGATACCTTGCGGCAGTGGCTTATCTTGACGGTATTCATCCGAGTATCGTTATGTGCAGAGGTTATTATCACGACTCTGTAATTCGTGCATATACATGGGACGGTACTGAACTTACAATGCAGTGGGAGCATAAAGGTAAGAAGAGTGCAAGTTCAACGACACTGTACGGACAAGGAAATCATAATCTTTCTGTAGGCGATATTGACAATGACGGCAAGGACGAAATTGTTTACGGAAGTGCCGCACTTGATGATGACGGTAAAACAGTTCTCGGAAATACAGGTCTTGGACACGGTGACGCAATGCATATGAGCGACTTTAATAATGACGGCACTCAAGAAGTATTTTCGGTAAAAGAGGAGCAATTTAAAAAGTATGCCGAAGATTTAAGAGTCGCAAGCACAGGAAAGCATTTTTGGAGTTCCGGAAAACTTGTTACATCAGATGATAATGGCAGAGGCGTTATGGATAACATTGACGATGATTATGCAAAGACGCATCCAAATGCATTGGCAATAGGTTGGAGCAGCGGAATTGCAAATGCTCACGACTTAAACGGTGATGATGTTGCCGCAAAACCAGCTGGTGCGGGAAGCGGTACCTTTGATAATTTCCTTGTATATTGGGACGGCGATTTGAGCCGTGAGTTGCTTGACGCAAACATTATCCAAAAATATTATGCCGCAACAGGTACAACAAAGAGATTTTACGGTCCGTCAGACGGATACACACTTACAGGCGGTTCTACAAACAACTACTCAAAGAGAAATCCTTCACTTGTTGCCGATATTTGGGGCGACTGGCGTGAAGAAATTATAATGCCGGTAAACAAAGGCTCGGCAACGGATCAGGCATATTTGAGAATATATACCTCTACAATGCCTACAGATTACAGAATTACAACATTAATGCACGACTGTCAATACAGATTGTCAGTTGCGTGGCAGAATGTCGGATATAACCAACCGACACACGCAAGCTATTATATAGGTTCTGTGGCACTTGCAACAGACGAAAGCGGCAATACACTTAACTATCTTGCACCGGCAGTACCTTATACAAAGGTGACATATTCGGCACCGGAGCAAGTAGCGGTTACGGGAATGACTTTGGAGAAAAAGTCAATAGAAGTTGAGAAAGGCAAGACAGAAACAATCAATGCGATTATCACACCTGAAAATGCGACAAGAAAGGGTATAACTTGGACTTCGTCCAATACAAATGTGGCAACTGTTACAAACGGTGTTGTGAAAGGTATATCAGCCGGAACTGCAACTATAACGGCAACAACCAAAGACGGTAACTTTACAGATACTTGTGAAGTGACTGTTATGCAAAATGCAGTTACGGGCATAAGAATTTCAGAAAAACTAATTGATTTGGGAATGGAGAATAAAAAGCAAATTACCGCAACGGTAATGCCTGATGACGCTACGGATAAGTCTGTAGAATGGACATCGGAAAATCCTGAAATCGCAACAGTTTCGGACAACGGAACAATTACCGGTAAAAGCTACGGCAGAACAGTTGTAACCGCGACTACAACAGACGGCGGATATACCGCAAAGTGTGTGGTAAGAGTTAAACCGATAGATGTAGTTGACGCAACGGGTAACAATGAGTTTGTATCGGAAAACACTGATGCAAATACTTCATTTACAGGAAGTGCCAACAGTGCAATGATTTCGCAAACAGGTGCGTCTGACGGTGCGGAGGCACATAAAGATTTTGAAGTTTATGACAGCGGTAAGGTTGAGCTTGAATACAGACTTACAACAGGCGGTGTAAAGGTTGACGGTTCAAATTGGAACTGGACAGGACATGAATATACAATGGGGATGAAACTTCTTGACAGTGAGGGCAACAACATTGTGAATGTATATCAGCCGTATACTACAAAGGCTCAAAATTTGATGGCACAAACTTCTGCCGATTCTGCGGCAGCTGCTGTAACTGCATCAGGTTCGGGTTGGTCAAACAGCGGTAACGTTGTAGGTAATATTCAAGGTAGCTCAAAGCGTTGGAAAGTAAAAGTCACATTGGATTATGATAATGATAATTGCACTGTAAAGGTTACAGGTACAGACGGAACATGGGCAAATGATGACGGCGTAATGCAAAGAACATTTGCACTAAAGGGTGCTAAATTCAAGATATTAAGTTTGTATACACAAAAAATGGAAGATTATGATTCAGCTACCTTGACGGCTTCGCCGAAAATCGAAAATCTTTCATACAGTAAATCAACAACTGTTTCCGGTGCGACAGAAGAACTTTATAACAAAGGCGGAGATAGTAAGTTTACTGACAGTGATATAACAGATTGGACACAGACAGGCACAGATACGGCTACACTTACTTTAGACAGTGACAATAACCGTATTTTATACAATCCTGAAAAGCCGGGTGCTGAATATAGTGCAGAAAAGACTTTTGCCGTGAAAGATAATGCTATTGTAACTTATGATGTTGATTGGTATTTCGGAAGTGCAGTAGGCAGAGATGGTAACTTTGAATATCTTCAAATCGGTAATATCCGTCTTGGTTGGACAAACGGATATAAGGTGTTCCTAAGCAGTGACGGAGGTGCAACATGGCATGACAGCGACAGTGACGGCACAAATGACAGCATATTCAACGGTGCAAATCAAATATACACTAAGAATGTTAAAGTGACGGTTAATACTGCTACAGGTGTAGCATCACTTTGGTTTGACGGAACAAAAGTAGGCGATTATACTACAGATAACGCGGCAAATGCTGTTAAATTCGGATTTACTCGCGCCGGTGCGGCACCTAACTGGGCTGTTCCGAACGGTATCGACAGAATTAAAGTGTCACAATTTGTTCAAGGTGAAGAACCTCTTGAATTTTCAGAAGTGAAAGTAAGCGGAAAAGACGATAAGACTGCTACGGTAACATATGCGGTTGTTGATGAAGATGTTGATGACATTTCATTGATAGGTGCATTGTATGACAAGGACGGTAAACTTGTTGAAATCAAGACAGTTCCTGTTGCCAATGTTGAAAAAGGCAAATATTTGAACAGTGAAATTGTTTTTGAAAACAGTATCAAAGAAAATAATTTGAAAGTATTTATGTGGAATTCGCTTGGCTGTATGACAGCACTTTGCGAAAATGCTCAATAACAAATTTAAAAACAAAAATCGCAGACTATAAGGTCTGCGATTTTTTTAATGTGTTATTCAGTATGTTTTCGAGTTCTATTGCTTTTGATACGACTTCGGGGTCGGAAAGACAATAATTTTTTTCAATTATAAGATTATCAAAATCTGTTTTCAGTTGTTTAATGTTGTTCATTTATGTATGCTCCTTTCGATTGCACGGTTATATGTAAACCACTGTTTGTTGTATTTATTTTACAATATATGATAAAACTTGTCAATATATTGTGGTATAAAAGGAGCAACTTTCGTGTTGCAGAAAACGACACAACCGTTTAAATTTCATTATCTTTCTTCGCTTTAACCTGTAAAACGACAAAAGCTGACACAGCGGCAATCATAAACAGTATTGCAACAAGCTGAGAAATGCCGAGAACATTTGGAATTACATATAATATATAATTCGGATTTCTCATACCTTCAAGAAACAGTCTGCCGAATGAATACCAGAAAATATAGAAACAAAATACCTGCCCGTCATTCTTTTTCTTGTCACGAATCAGAAGAAGTATCACAAGTCCGATAACATTCCATATCGATTCATATAAAAATAATGGGTGAACAGGTGTTGCACCGTTTATGGACATACCAAAAAGGCTGTTTGTTTCACCGCCGTACACTTCGACGTTTACAAAGTTTCCGAAACGTCCGATTGCTTGACCGATAAAAAGACCTGGTGCACATACGTCAAAGACTTTGGCGATATTCAGCTTTTTAACTTTGCAGTATATAACGGTTGAGATTATCGCACCGATAATACCGCCGTAAATAGCAAGTCCGCCGTTCCAGACTTTAAACATATCGGCTATCGAGTCAAATTCATCGAGTGCGAAAAGCACATAATATATTCTTGCGCTGATTATTCCGAAAATAAGTCCGAACAAGGCGATATCCCATACATTATCTTTTTTCACACCACGCTTTTCGCAGGTTTTATAAACGAAAAACAATCCTAAAAGAAAACCCGAAAGAATGATAAGCGCATACCAATAAATAGGCTTTGAACCTATTGAAAATGCGACAGGTGAAATGTTTAGAGAAATACCGAGTTTAGGAAAAGCAATGTTGTTCATAATCATACCTCCTTCATAGTAAGTGAAATACGTTTTTTCGGTACGTCAACTTCAAGTACACGAACTTTCACAACGTCACCGACTGAAAGTACGTCGGTTGGGTGCTTGATGTATCGGTCACATATTTGCGATATGTGTACAAGTCCGTCTTGATGAACACCTATATCGACAAATGCACCGAAATCTATAACGTTTCTCACCGTTCCCGTCAGTACCATATCCGGTTTTAAGTCCTCCATTGAGAGAATGTCGCTTCTTAAAACAGGTTGCGGCAATTCTTCACGCGGGTCGCGACCTTTCTTTATAATACTGTCGGCAATGTCTTTTAAAGTGATTTCACCTATTCCGAGTTCTTCGGCTAATTTATGTGTATTTTCTTTCGACAGACGTTGCTTTAAATCCGCAACTGTGCCGTCTTGAACGTCTTGTTCGGTATATCCCATATGTTTAAGCAGCTGCGCGGCGGCTTTGTAGCTTTCAGGGTGGACGGAGGTGTTGTCAAGGACGTTGTCACCGTCTGTTATACGCAAGAAACCTGCGCACTGCTCAAATGCTTTTGCACCGAGTTTTGGCACTTTCAAAAGTTCTTTTCTTGTATTGAATTTACCGTTTTCTTCGCGATATGTGATTATGTTTTTTGAAACGGTTTTGTTAATTCCGGCAACATATGAAAGCAGTGACGGAGAGGCGGTGTTAAGATCGACACCGACACTGTTTACACAATTTTCAACCACTCCTCCGAGTGCCTCACCAAGTCGCTTTTGGTTCATATCGTGCTGATATTGTCCGACGCCGATTGACTTAGGGTCAATTTTTACAAGCTCTGCAAGCGGGTCTTGCACACGTCTTGCTATTGAAACGGCACTTCTGAGTGCAACGTCATACTGCGGAAATTCTTCGGTTGCAAGCTTTGACGCACTGTAAACCGACGCACCTGCCTCGTTTGTCATAATGTAAAATACTTCTCGGTCAATTTCTTTTAAAAGGTCGGAAATAAATATTTCGCTTTCCTTTGAGGCTGTTCCGTTACCGATTGAAATTAAGTTTACGTTGTTTCTTAAAATCATATCCATAAGAATTTTCTTAGCCTTGTCTTTGTCGTGGTTAGGCAATGTGCAGTAAACAACATTGGTGTCAAGGACTTTGCCTGTTTCGTCCACAACCGCGACTTTGCACCCTGTTCTGTAACCCGGGTCAAAGCCCATAACGATTTTATCCTTAATAGGCGGTTGCAATAAAAGTCCGGAAAGATTTTGATTGAATACCTTTATTGATGCCTCCTCGGCATTTTCCGTAAGCATATTGCGTATTTCTGTTGATATGGACGGTGCAATAAGTCGTTTATAACTGTCCTCGGCGGCAAGTTTGACGTATTTTGTAGACGGTGATTCGTGTTTTGGAGTAAGTCGTCTGAAAAGATAGTTTGTGATTTTTTCTTCGTCAATATCAATTTTTACCGATAAAAATCCTTCTTTTTCGCCACGATTTATCGCAAGCAATCTGTGGTTTGCAAGTTTTTTTATTGGTTCGGCAAAATCATAGTAAAGACGGTATACACTGTCGTCTTCTGTTAACGCTTTTGAAACCAAAAGACCGAAGTCGATTGTTTTTTGACGAATATCTTTTCTGTATTCGGGGTTATCACTGACTTCTTCGGCGATTATATCCATAGCACCGGCTATTGCGTCCTCACTGCTTTCAACATCTTTTTCGGTGTCGATAAAATCAAGCGAAATACTTTCTATATTATCATTCGGATTTTGTGCAAGGATAATTTCGGCAAGCGGTGCCAGTCCTTTCTCTTTTGCGATAGTCGCTCTTGTGCGGCGTTTCGGTCTGAACGGACGGTATATATCCTCAAGTTCCGATAATGTTACGGCATTTTCGATTGATTTTGCGATTTCATCGGTCAAATTTTCTTGCTCGTCAATCAAACGCAATATTTCTTCTTTTTTATCTTCAAGGTTACGTAAATATGACAGCCTGTCGTAAAAATCTCGTAATATTTCATCACTTAGAGAGCCTGTTGCCTCTTTTCTGTAACGGGCAATGAAAGGAATTGTGTTTCCGTCATCAATCAGTTTTACTGTGTTTGTAACCTGTTCGGGACGCAGGTTAAATTCAGACGTAAGCTGATTTATAATTTTTTCTTCTGATTTTTCCATTATGTATAACCTCCAAAAAATAATGTTTTGCTTTGAAATTATTCTGTAACAATTCTGCAAATGAATTTTAAAAATCCTATTCACAAACTGAAATATTTGTGATATAATAGTAACAACCACAATATATAGTGTGCAATTATGTAAACTCAACACCAAATATATATGTGATTAAAAATGCAGTTAAGCTAATTATATCCCATTTAGCTTAATTTTACAAGCAAAACAGTAAAATGAGTTAAAATGAGATGTACAAGCTGAAAAAAATACAAAAAACCTATTGCACTTTTGATTGATTTAGGGTAAAATGGAGTTAATGGGAGCGAATTGGAGCGCTTGGGATGACAAACGGTCAAATTGGAGAGAGTAACCCATAAATCAATAAAAAGGCAGGTGACATTGAATATGGTAAATTTTGTTGACGAATATCCGCGTCAGCTTGACGAGCGCGGAAGAATTATCTTGCCTGCCAAAGTTAGAGAAAATATGTCCGAAACAGTGTACGTTACACGTTCAATGTCAGATAAATGCCTTCAATTATACACACAAGAGGAATGGGATAAGATTTCTGAAAAGATTAATCAACTCCCAACTGCCACAGACAGAAATGCTGCGGCTTTTGTACGTTTGTTTTTCGGTAAGGCTACTTCAGCCGTTATAGACAAGCAAGGCAGAGTGCCAATCGCAAAGCGTCTGATGGAATATGCTAATCTGAAAAAAGATGTTGTGCTTGTAGGTGCAAACACACGTCTTGAAATATGGGACAGTGAAGAATGGGATAGATACCAAGATGAACTTTCAGACGATATTATGATGGACGGAATATTAAATTACGGACTTAATATTTGATTTGAGGTTGTCGATAAAGTGTTGACGGTTCAAAAAATTAATTGAAAGGGAATCAAAATGAAATTTAAACATATTTCAGTATTGTTTGGGGAAAGTATTGACGCGCTGAATATTAAACCGAACGGTATATATGCAGACGGCACACTCGGCGGCGGCGGACATTCGCACGGTATTTTGTCAACAAACGATTCGTGCCGACTTATCGGTATAGACCAAGACAAAGAGGCTATTGCGGCGGCAAAGGAACGTCTTAAAGAATTTGACGGCAGAGTGACGTTCGTAAATCGCAATTTCAGCGAGATTAAGGATATTTTATCAGAACTTGATATTGATGAAATTGACGGTGCGGTACTTGATTTGGGCGTGAGTTCATATCAGCTCGATAATGCCGAAAGAGGTTTCAGCTATATGCACGATGCCGCTCTTGACATGAGAATGAATACGTCTTCGCCGAAATCGGCATATGACGTTGTAAATTCATATTCATGTGAGGAATTGATGCGTATTTTTTATGACTACGGCGAAGAAAAGTGGTCAAAGCGTATTGCGGAATTTATTTGTGAAAAACGTAAAACAAAGCCTGTTGAAACAACATTTGAACTTGTTGAAATCATAAAGGCGGCAATACCGAAAAAAGCCCGTATGGAAGGCGGACATCCTGCAAAGAGAGTGTTCCAGGCGATAAGAATTGAAGTCAATAACGAACTCGGAATATTGGAAAATGCTATTAAAGACTTTGTGTCAAGCATAAAATCTGGCGGGAGATTGGCGATTATAACGTTCCATTCACTTGAGGACAGAATTGTCAAAAAAACATTTCAGGATTTGGCAAGGGGTTGCACTTGTCCGAAAGAATTTCCGGTATGCGTATGCGGCAAGAAACCGGAAATTAAAATTATTTCAAGGAAACCGATTTTACCGTCGGAAGAAGAACTTGAATATAATTCACGTTCAAAAAGTGCAAAATTGAGAATTGCCGAAAAATTATAGGATAGGCTAAAGGATAATTAAGGGAGAGAATTATTGTGGAATACGGAAATTTGGCATATAAATTGCCGGAACAGTATGATGAACCGATAAAAAAGAGAAAACCACAAAAGAGAAAAGAGAAAACAGTTAATACCACAGCAGTCAGTAACAAGAGGAATCATGAACAAATGCAGTATAAGAGAACAATTTTTCGTGGAATATGCGTGACAGTGCTTTTGGCTGTATCAGCAGGATTTATGATTTCAAAATTCGTTGCTGTGAATGAAATGAACCAACAGGTTGCGTCACTTAAAAGTCAGCTTACAACGCTTGAATCAGCAACAAGTCAGATGGTTTTTGACCTTGAACAGAGTGTTGACCTTACAAAAATTGAAAAAGAGGCAACAACAAGATTGGGTATGCAAAGACCTGAAAAGTATCAGACAATATATGTAAACGTAAAGCAAGATGATATGACAGAGAAAACTGCCGGTGAAGTAGAGGGTTTTGGACACGGTATTGTGTCTGTATTGAAAAAGATTGGTGGTAATATTGTACAATTTTTCAGCATAAAATAAAAATGGACTTCTATAATTATAAAATTATGAAAAATGTACATTTATTAAAGTATTAAAAGGAATTGATAAATTAATGAAACCATCATTAAATGAAATTAAAAAGAAAACGATATTTATGGTGTGTATCGTTGCTGTACTGCTTGCGTTGCTTGTTTTGCGAGTGGCATATTGGCAGATAATAAGAGGTGACGAGCTTTCGAGCAAGGCAAAGGCACAACAGCAGGGCAGCAGTATTGTTACAGCCTCAAGAGGAGATATTTACGACCGTAACGGTAAGGTGCTTGCGGAAAGTGCAACGGTAAACACACTTATTTGCAATCCTAAGGATATTGAGGCGGATGGTGACAGTGAAGTAATCGCCGCAAGATTGGCTCCTGTTTTGAATATGGATCAAAACGAAATCCTTAAGATTATAACAAAAAATTCAAGATACCAAGTTATAAAAAAACGTCTTACGAACGAACAGACCGAGGCGGTAAAAAAATTAAGAGATTCAGATGTTGACGCAACGATTGCAAAAGCATTTAAAGGGGTATATTTTGAAAATGATTCAAAGAGATATTATCCGTTCAACGTTGCACCGCATATTTTGGGATTTACGGGATATGACAATAACGGTTTGCAGGGAATTGAACTTACTTTCGACGATGAGCTTATGGGGCGTAACGGAAGTATAGAAACTAATCAGTCGGCAAAGGGTACAACACTTAAAGACCAACAAAATGAGTATTTGAACAGTTCTCAAAACGGTGATGACGTTGTGCTTACGATTGATGAAACAATCCAGCATTTCCTTGAAAAGCACCTTGAAGAAGCGGTTACGGAAAACAAGCTTAAAGAGGGTGCGGCAGGTATTATTATGAACCCGAAAACGGGCGAAATACTTGCAATGGCAACTAAGCCTGATTTTGACGTAAATAATCCGTATGATATTGACCAGTTTGAAAAATATGCGATAGATTTGGGATATGATACATCAGATGACACAGGTGACGATCCCGATGCAACACCGAAACCGACAGAAGATCCGAATAATTTAAGTGACGAGGCCATTGCGAAAATAAGAAATAAAATGTGGAGAAACAAGGTTATTTCGGATACATATGAACCGGGCTCGACATTTAAGATTATTACTGCGGCGGCGGCTTTGGAAGAACACGTTGTAGACCTTAATTCAACATTCTATTGTCCGGGATTTAAGATTGTTGCCGACAGAAAAATCGGTTGTGCAAACAAGAGCGGTCACGGCGCTCAAACATTTGTAGAGGGTGTAAGAAACTCTTGTAACCCTGTATTTATGGAATTGGGCGAAAGACTTGGATATGAGAAATTTATGGAATATTTCACTGCATTCGGTCTTACCGAAAAGACAAACGTCGAACTTGTCGGTGAGGCGTCAAGTATTTATTACCATAATAAAATGAGTGAAGTCGATATTGCGACAAGTTCATTCGGTCAAGGTTTCCAAATAACACCGATACAGCTTGTAACAGCCGTTTCGGCGGTTATCAACGGCGGTGAAAGAATGAAACCGCAGATTGTAAAGGAAATCAGAAACTCAAACGGAATTTTGAAAACGTATGAACCGGAGGTTATAAGCCGAGTTATTTCGGAAGAAACATCTCAGCAAATGAGAGAAATTCTTGAATCGGTTGTATCGTTGCCGACATCAACAGGTAAAAATGCGTATGTAAAAGGCTGCCGTATCGGAGGTAAAACAGGTACTTCGGAAAAAGGTAACCGTGACGAAGAAAAACGTATTGCGTCATTTATCGGTTTTGCTCCTGCAAACGATCCGGAAATAGTATGTCTTATAATGCTTGACGAACCGCAGGTTGATAACAAGTACGGCGGTACAATAGCCGCACCTTTGGCAGGTGAAGTTATTGAAGATGTACTAAACTATCTCGGTGTTGAAAAGCAGTACACAGAAAATGAAGAACCTGACGTTAAGCAGGAAATACCTGACGTTAGAACAATGGATTTGACAGAGGCGAAGAAATCCGTTGTTGACAAAAAGCTGAATGTTCAGGTGAGAGGTGACGGCGATACGGTGGTTGACCAGCTTCCGAAACCGGGTACAATGCTTAACGAAGATTCAACGGTAATATTATATACAGAAGAAATTGACAAAACACATACAGTAACAGTACCTAATCTTAAAGGAATGTCCGTGGATAATGCGAAATATACTCTTGAAATGAGCGGACTGAACTTTGAGATTGTCGGTGCGGGACACAGTGAAGTGTCGAGTGCGTATGCGGTAAATCAGAGCATAGCGGCAGGCGAGGAGGTTACACCTGCAACAGTAATAGGCGTGGAATTCCGCCAAGTAACTTCAGACTAATAGGACAGGGGGAAATGTCAAATGTTAGCAAGTGAATTATTAGGCAGTAAATGGCTTGATGAGCATGAAGATATAGATATAACCGGAATAGCGTACGATTCAAGAAACGTACTTCCGGGAAACGTTTTTGTATGTATCAAAGGCTTTGAAACGGACGGACATAAATATGCAGAAATGGCAGTTAAAAACGGTGCGTCACTAATCGTTGCCGAAGATAAAATAGATGTAGATGTACCTGTTTGGTATGTTGAAAATTCTAGAGTTGAAATTGCGGAAATGGCTTGTAAGTATTACTGCAATCCATCAAGCAAATTCAAACTTATCGGTATCACAGGTACAAACGGTAAGACTACAATAACATATTTAATAAAAAGTATAATAGAAACAGCCGGTATGAGAATCGGTGTTATCGGTACAAATCAAAATATTATCGGCGACAAGGTGCTTGTTACGCAAAGTACAACACCGACAACACCGAACGCACTTGAACTTCAACAGCTATTTGCAGAAATGGTTGCCAGTGACGCGGAATGTGTTGTAATGGAAGTTTCAAGTCACGCACTTGAACTTGAAAGAGTACACGGTTGTCACTTTGACGTGGGTGTGTTCACAAATCTTACACGTGACCATCTTGATTTCCATAAGACTATGGAAAATTACTTGAATGCAAAGGCTAAGCTGTTTAAAATCAGCGATAAGGGTGTTGTTAATTTCGACGATGACGGCGGTAAGAAGATTGTTGCAAACAATGACTGCGATATATTAAAAGTAGGTCTTTCGGACGGTTGCGACCTTAAAGCAAAAAATATTGAAATTTCCTCATCGGGTGCTGATTTTGATGTTGAATATGACGGTAAGACATATCGTGTTCATATAGTAATTCCGGGCAAGTTCAGCGTATATAATGCAATATGCGCCATGGGTGCGGCATTGCAGATGGGTATTGATATGGATACCATTATCAAAGGTCTTGAAAATGCAACAGGAGTTGTCGGACGTGTTGAGGTTGTTCCTACAAATACCGATTATACGGTTATAATCGACTATGCACATACACCGGACGGTCTTGAAAATATAATTAAAACCGTTAAAGATTTTGCAAAGGGTGAGGTTATAACATTGTTCGGCTGCGGCGGTGACAGAGATAATACGAAGCGACCGATTATGGGTGAAATCGCCGGAAAACTTTCGGATTACAGTATTATAACGTCAGACAATCCGCGTACGGAAGACCCTGTTTCTATTATAGAACAGATAGAAGTCGGAATGAAACGCACAGACGGAAAATATAAAGTAATAGTCGACAGACGAGAGGCTATCGCATATGCTCTTGACCACGCAAAGAAAGATGATGTAATCATTCTTGCGGGTAAGGGACAGGAAACATATCAGATAATTGGTAAAGAGAAACACGACTTTGACGAACGTGTTGTTGTATATAAACACCTTAATAAATAATTGAAAAGGGCGGCTGAAAAACTACCGCCCTTATTTTTGAGCATAGGACAAAAAGAGAGAAAGGATTTAATTTATTATGCAGGCAATGACGATTGAAGATGTATTAAAAGCAACTGGGGGAACACTTTTAAGCGGTGACATACACCAAACTTTTAACGATGTAATCAGTGATTCGAGAAAGGTTACGGCAGGTGTGCTTTTTGTGCCGCTTGTCGGTGAAAAGTTTGACGGTCACGAATTTATAAAGGCGGCTTTCGACCTTGGTGCTTCGGCTGTTTTGACACAGAGAGATACCGAGCTTTTAGTAGATAAGACAATCGTAAAAGTTGAAGATACATTAAAAGCATTTGGCGACATTGCAAAGTATTACAAGCAAAAGTATAATGTTCCGACTGTTTCCGTTACGGGCAGTGTGGGAAAAACTACTACTAAAGATATGCTTGCATCAGTCCTTTCACAGAAGTATAATACACTTAAGACAATGGGCAACTTCAATAATGAAATAGGTTTGCCTATTACGATTTTCGGACTTGAAAAAGAACATGAGGCGGCTGTTCTTGAAATGGGAATGAACCATTTCGGTGAAATAGAACATCTTGCTGATATAGGCAGACCTGATGTTGCGGTTATAACAAACATCGGTCAGTCGCATATTGAAAATCTCGGCTCACGCGAAGGCATTTTCAAGGCGAAAATGGAAATGACAAAGCTGTTCACAAAGGATAATACACTTATAGTAAACGGTGATGACGATTACCTTTCAAAAACAAAGGGTATGGGTGAATACAAGGTAGTATATTACGGTATAACAAATCCCGAAAATGATGTTTACGCAAAGGATATTGAAAATAACGGACTTAACGGAATTAAATTCACCGCAGTTGTTGACGGCGGCGAATATCCTATTGAAGTAAATGTTCCGGGTAAACATAATGTGTACAATGCACTTGCGGCAATATGCGTAGGACGTGAATTTGATGTGCCTATGGATAAGATTGCAGAGGGAATACGCAGCTTTGAACTTACAAAAATGAGATTGGCTGTTGAAGAATATAACGGTATTACGATAATCAATGACTGTTATAATGCGTCACCGGATTCGATTAAAGCGGCACTCGGAGTGCTTGCGGATACAGATAAAAACAGAAAAGTCGCAATTTTGGGTGACGTGCTTGAAATGGGTGATTTTGCAAAAGACGCACATTACAATCTTGGTAAGGTTGTCAAGGAGAACGGAGTGGACTTGCTTATAACAGCCGGTGAAAATATGAAATATCTTGCACAAGGTGCAAAAGATAACGGTGTAGAAAATATAGTGTCATTTGATAAAACTCTTGAAGTGTGCAACTATGTCAAAGATGAAATCAAGAGCGGTGACGCGGTGCTTATAAAGGCGTCAAGAGGAATGCACTTTGAAGAAGTATATAACACAATTAAAAATAAATAACGAGAGGAAAAGGATTAAAAAATGGAATTGATAAAAGAAATGTTAATGTCATCATTGCTTACACTTGTCGTTGCACTTGTTGTAACGCTTGTGTTCGGACCTGTGTTTATTCCATGGCTCAGAAAACTTAAATTCGGTCAGGAAATAAGAGAAGAAGGTCCAAAGTGGCACCAGAAAAAATCGGGTACACCGACAATGGGCGGTATTATGTTTATAGTTGCAATGGCGATTGCGATACTTGTAACAACCGTCATTTTTGCAATGAACGGTAATTTTAACACGACATACGCAAGATGTATTGTATTGTTTGTAATTTCACTCGGTTTCGGTGTTATCGGTTTTGTGGACGATTACATTAAAGTAGTAAAAAAACGTAATCTCGGACTTACAGCACCGCAGAAATTCATAATGCAAGTTGTGCTTGCGGCAATTTATATTGCAGTGCTTTACTTCATAGGCGAGCTTGATACGGCGATTAAAATACCGTTTACAAGTATTGAATGGATAATGCCGATATGGCTTTACATACCGTTCGTAATGTTCGTTGTCGTAGGTGTTGTAAATGCTGTAAATCTTACAGACGGACTTGACGGTTTGGCATCAAGTATAACGACAATAGTTGGAATATTCTTTATGCTTGTGTCATATATCGTATTTAAAGAGTATGGCGTGACTGTATTTTCAGCGGCATTAATCGGCGGTTTGATAGGATTTTTGTGGTATAATAAATATCCTGCAAAGGTGTTTATGGGTGATACAGGCTCACTTTTCTTGGGTGCGTCGGTTGCACTTATGGCGATTGACCTAAAAATGCCTATACACCTTATATTGATAGGTTTTGTATACTTTATGGAAACACTTTCTGTAATTATGCAGACTGCATATTTCAAATATACAAAGAAGAAATACGGTGAGGGAAGAAGAATATTCAAGATGAGCCCTATTCACCACCATTTTGAAATGTGCGGTTGGAAAGAAAAGAAAATCGTTGCGGTATTTACATTGGTAACGGTAATTACTTGTGCTGTTGCATATTTTGCAATTTAAGACGAATTAATCGGAAGGAGATTTAGATATGGCAGGGACTGCATATCCTAAAAGAGCTATAAAACAGAATAGACGAACAACTCGTGCTAAAATAGGAAAACCGGTTAAGCTTGCACGAATGGGAGAGATAGACTATACATTTTTGTTTATAGTAATATTGTTGCTTTCATTCGGTTTGGTAATGCTGCTCTCGGCGTCTGCACCTGCCGGAAATACTTTACATAATAATTCGTACTACTTCTTTAATAAACAATTCCTTTGTGCAATATTGGGACTTATCGGAATGTGGGTTATTTCAAGGATTGATTACAATAAATATAAAAATACCGTTCCGAAGTTTATGATTGTATGTACAATACTTTTGGTCTGCGTTCTTATACCGGGTTTGGGCGTAAAATTGAACGGTTCGAGAAGATGGCTTAATACTCCGTTTCTTCAGCTTCAACCGTCGGAATTTATGAAACCCGTTATAGCGATGTATTTTGCACGACTTGTCGATTCGGGAAAATATAATTTGAAACATCTTAAGGGTAATTTGCCGTATATAGGAGTTATGCTTATAGTTGTCGGACTTATGCTTATGGAAACACACCTTAGCGGTGCGATAGTTATTGCCGGTATCGGTGTAAGCGTTATGATTGCAGGCGGTACACCGATTAAACCCGTACTTATCGGAGCACTTATTCTTTTGCCGATCGGCTTAATCGGCGTCCGCGCACTCAGCGGTGTAAGATGGGCACGCGTAACAAGTTTTATGAATCCGTTTGCGGATATTCGTGACGAAAGTTATCAGGTTGTGCAAGGACTTTATGCGATTGGCTCGGGCGGTATTTTCGGACTTGGCTTGGGACAGAGTGTACAGAAATATTCGTATTTGCCTGAACCGTATAATGACTTTATATTCGCGATTGTTTGTGAGGAACTTGGTCTTATCGGTGCGGCTGTTGTAATTTTGCTTTTTGCGGCGCTTATTATAAGAGCAATAAGAATTGCTATGAATGCACCCGATACATACGGCTCACTTGTTGCGGTGGGTATTGCGGCTCAGCTTGCTATTCAGACGATACTTAATATCGCCGTTGCAACGTCAAGCGTACCGAATACAGGTGTCGCATTGCCGTTTTTCAGTTACGGCGGTACGGCAATAATAACGCTTTTATGTGAAATGGGAGTATTGCTTAATATATCAAGACATTCCGTAAAAGATTAATGTGGAGGAAGATTTATGAGAGTATTATTTGCGGGCGGAGGAACAGGCGGACATATTAATCCGGCTATTTCAATCGCCGATTATGCAGCTAAACAGGATAAGGATTTTAAGGCTTTGTTTGTCGGTACAAAATCGGGACTTGAAACAAAACTTGTACCGAAAGCAGGATATGATATTGAATATATCGAAATACAAGGTTTTGACAGAAAGCATATTTTCAGAAATTTTGAAACGGTAAAAAAACTTATTTCCGCAAGAAGAAAGTGTAATAAGATTATAAAGGAATTTAAACCCGACTGTATCGTTTGTACGGGCGGATATGTAAGCGGCCCTGTTGCTATGGCATCAAAGAAAATGAAAGTGCCGTCGCTTATACATGAGCAAAATGTGTATCCGGGTATGACGGTAAAAGGCAGTGCAAATTATGTTACATATCTTGCACTCAGCTTTGAAGAAACAATTAATCATATGCAGCATAAGGAAAAATGTGTTGTAACAGGCAATCCGCTCAGAAGTGAAATACTTCATTCCGATTACAAAAAGTCAAGAGAAAAGCTCGGCATAAAAAAGCCGTTTGTGCTTATTTTCGGCGGCAGTTTGGGTGCGGACAGAATTAATGATACGGTAATCGGTATGCTTGACAGAATATCAAAGGACAATAAAATCGAATTGCTGTTCGGAACCGGTGACAGAAATTACGATAAAATAATGAATAAAATTAAGGAGAGCAGAATAACTCTTTCGGATAACATAAAGATTGTGTCATATATTGACAATATGGCGGAGTGTATGGCGGCGGCAGACGTTGTTGTATCAAGAGCAGGTGCGATAACCGTAAGCGAAATTGCTGCACTCGGTAAACCGTCAATACTTATTCCGTCACCGAATGTTGTCCGTAATCACCAAGAGCAGAATGCAAGAGAATTTGAAAATAAGAATGCGGCAGAATTAATTTTAGAAAAAGATTTGACGTCTGACGCATTATACGATAAAATAATGTCTATGGTAAGCGATAAGGAGAGATTGAAAGAAATGTCGGAAAATTTGAAACCGCTTGCCAAAGTAGACGCACTTGAAAAAATATATGAGCTTATGATAAAAATGGCAAAAGGAGATAGAAAATGAAAATCACAACAGTAAAAGGTACAAATGATTATCTTCCCGAAGAGGTCAGACTTAGAGATTATCTTCAAAATCAAATTTTAAATACATATCAGGACGCCGGCTTTGAACGTATTATGACGCCTGCAGTTGAAGATATTGAAAATCTTGATAAGAGTGACGGCGGTGATAATCTTAATTTGATATTTAAAATTTTAAAGCGTGGAGATAAGCTAAAGAAAGCAATGGACAGCGGTGATACAAATAAGCTTTGCGATATGGGACTTAGATATGACCTTACACTTCCGCTTTCAAGATATTATGCAAATAATCGTGAACAACTTGTTCTTCCTGCAAAGTGTATACAGATTGATAAGGTGTACAGAGCGGAAAGACCGCAAAAGGGCAGACTTCGTGAGTTTGTGCAGTGCGATATTGATATAATCGGTTCATCTTCTATAAGCTCTGAAATCGAGCTTATTCATACAACAGCAAAAGCACTTTTGTCGCTTGATATAAAAGACTTTACCGTAAAAATCAATGACAGAAGAATTTTAAGAGCATTGCTTAAAGGTGTAGGCTTTGAAGAAAGTCAGCTTGACAGCGTGTGTATTACATTTGATAAAATGGATAAAATCGGTACTGAGGGCGTTATCGGTGAGCTTACGGATAAAGGCTTTGACGGCGGTGCTATCGCAAAATTCGGTGAAGTCATCGCAAAACCACTTACTGTTGAAAGCGTAAAAGATGTTTGCGGTGAAGAATCTGCCGAAAGTATTGAAACAATAATTAATGCCGTTGAAAAACTTTCGGACGGTGCGTATAAGATTAAGTTCGATATTTCGCTTGTAAGAGGTCAGGGATATTATACAGGTACTGTTTTTGAAATCGTAAGCGATAAGTTTAAAGGCTCTATTGCCGGCGGCGGTCGTTATGATAACTTAATCGGTAAATTTACGGGTGAAAATATTCCTGCGGTAGGGTTTTCAATAGGTTTTGAAAGAATTTTCTCACTTCTTACAGAGGCAGGATATACAATTCCAGATACTAAAAAGAGAATTGCTTTACTTCACGATAAAGCAGACATTGTAAATGCTATAGAAGAGGCAGAAAAACTGCGTAAGGATTATGATGTTGTAATCTATGAAAAGCCAAAGAAATTGTCTAAATTCCTTGATAAAATTCAGGTAAAGGGTTACTTTGGTTTCTGCTTCCTTGGAGAAGAAATAAGAGAATTGAAGAAATAAGAATCAAAGCAAGCTATTTATAGCTTGCTTTTGTTGCTTATTTTGTTGTAGAAAGGGTGTTTAAGTTTATGAATTTGGGATTTTATATGCCTACAAAGGTTATTGTGGGAAAGAATTGTGTCAGAGAAAACAGCGATGTTTTCAAAATAGGAAAGAAAGCACTTATCGTAACAGGCAAAAATTCCGCAAAATTAAGCGGTGCACTTGACGATGTGAAATATGCACTTGAAAAGAATAATATTGAATATGTAATATTCGATAAGGTTATGAGTAATCCGACAGTTGAGTGTGTGTATGACGGTGCGGAAACGGCAATGGAGGAAGAAGTTGATTTTGTTATTGCCATAGGCGGCGGCTCGCCGATGGACTCGGCAAAGGCCATTGCATTGCTGGCAGTATCGGACATTGAAAGAAAGAATTTGTTTGACGGCAACATAGGCAATAAGGCACTTCCTATGATACATATTCCGACAACTGCCGGAACCGGTTCGGAGGTTACACCGTATGCGATTTTGACAAACCACGAAAAACAGACAAAAAAAAGTATTGCGTCACCATGCCTTTTCCCAACATACGCATTGCTTGACGCAAAATACACAAAAAATCTCGGACTTGCCACTACGGTCAATACCGCAATAGATTCACTTTCACATTCGGTTGAAGGAATGATGTCAAAGAGGGCGAATATAATGGCTGATGTAATCGCTAAAGAGGCTGTTAAAATTATTGCGTCAACATTTGATGATTTAATTAGCGGTGAACTTACGGAAGACGACAGAGAAAAACTGCTTTATGCGTCAATGCTTGGAGGTGTTGTTATATCGCAAACAAAAACAACGGCGGTACACGCAATGGGCTATTTGCTTACATATTTCAAAAATATCGACCACGGCAGAGCAAACGGATTGTTGCTCGGTGAGTTTACAAAGTATATTGAAAGAAATGATAAGGACAGAGTTAAGGAAATATTGTCTTGTATGAATTTAGACAGTGCAGAAGAATTTAAAAATATTCTCGTGAAAATTTTGGGTGATAAAGAAAAGTTTGAAAAAGAAGAACTTGAATTGTATGCAGAAATTGCTCAAAATGCAGGCGGTACACTAAACAGTATGTTCGTTCCGTCAAAAGATGAAATACTTCAAATATATGTTGAGTCATTGATGTAAAAACGGCGGTCTTTGACCGCTGTTTTTTTTATGTGTGGAATGTTAAAGGGCGGCCAATGACCGCCCGTACGAATATGAATGGCAGATGACCGCTTATGTTAAACAATCGCTTATGTTAAACAATATTGTATGTAGGGGCGACCATTGGTCGCCCTTTTTATAGGATATTAAGGCAGTAGGGGACGGCGCCACGATGTCCCGAGAAGCCACCCCACAGTCGGCGTTGCCGACAGCTCCCCACAAGGGGAGCCAAAAAGCCTCTCCTTGAGGAGAGGTGTCACGAAGTGACGGAGTGGCAAAAATTAATCACCAGTCAAAAAATCTTTCGGCGATTTACCGGTAAGTTTTTTAAACGCTTTATAAAACGTGGAATAATCATTAAACCCACATTCATAGCAAAGCCCCATAATATCCGCACCTTCGGAAAGCACTTGTTTCGCCTTAGTGATTTTTCTTGTATTCATAAATTCTTTTATTGTAATACCGGTCTGTTTTTTAAATGTATGGCACATATAATACTTATTAATAAAAAATTTTTCTGCTAAAAAATCCAGTGTTATATCTGCGGAAATATTATCGGTAAGGTAATCTATTATATCGTCAATACGGTTATTATTTGTCGGTTTTATCGGCAAAACGGTGTTGTCAAGTGCATGATTTACCGCGACAAGAAACTGTAAAAAATACGATTTTATCATAGCGTCACTTTCGGGTACTCTGTTTAAAATGTAATGTTCAACATTTTTGAAATAATCGTAAAGTCCGAAAGACTGAACAATGTCTGACGGTATTCTGTTATTTTCGCCAATAGGTGAAGAATTTATTTTATCAAACAAATCAAATTCGGTGATAAAGTCGGGATGTATCTGCATAAAAATGCGCTCATACGGCTTTTCTGATTGAAAGAAAATCGTATGAAGTTCTCCGGGTTTTGTAAGCAAAATATCGCCGGGGTGAATTTTATATAGATTATCTTCGACTATGTACGTTGCATCACCCGATATAAAATATAGAAATTCATAATATTTATGAAGGTGCAAGTTAAGCTCCGGAGGCTTTGAACGGAAATAACTGTAAAGATATTCTTTCTGTTTATATGAAATTGCATCCATAAAATACACCTCCTACACAATTATTATAGCATAACAGGACAATATTTGCAATATTTTGGACAACAAATGCAATGGAATAAATTTAATTATTGTGTTATTATATAACCGTAAAATAAATCTCTCTCTCAGACAATCGTATTCTTATATAGATACGGTTGTTTTTTTATAATAAAATAGGTCGAAAAATATTTACTTGATACATTTTTTGTGATAGAATATTTATACCGATAATTTATAAAAAGGTTGAGGCAGTTGTAATGTTGAAAAAATATTTTAAGGACGAAAGCTATAATATAATGCCATGTGGCGTTGTTGCGTTTCAAAATGACAGTACGCTTAAAATTATTTCGGCGAATGATTACTATTATTCGACCTATGCGAACGGAAATTTTGAAAGTCTTAATATTTGCGAAGAAGACAAAAATATTATAGCTGATTTGAAAGATAAAAATGAAGTGGTATACAAATGTATTGTTTCGGACGGATCGATACGTTATATTTGTATGCATTTGACTAAATATAATGAAAATGATATTCTCGGTATTCTTATGGACGTTACGGAACAGCATACGAATCTTGTCAGGATGAAAGATGAGAGAAGATGTTTTACATTTGCTCTTAAAAGTTCAAAAAACATTGTTTTTGAACATAACGTAGCGGACGATAATATGACTTTATATATTCCGGTGAAAGGTCAAACCGAACTGAAAAAACTGTCTGTTCCCAATAATACGGAAGATGCTGTTTATGAGCTTGCGGATAAAAGAGATTACGGTTATCTTAAAGAAAACATATTCAATGAAAAAGTAGAAAATATAAGCGTCAGAATGAAGTTGCCGGGTAATAAGAATTATGAATGGCACCGCATTTTCAGAAATTTTGAACATGATGAAAAGGGTAATCTTAAAAGAATTTTCGGAACAATAACGAATATCGAGGACGAAAAACATCATGAAAAAGAATTAAAAGAAAAAATCGAGATTGACCCGGTACTTCATGTCTATAACAGAAATGCAGGCGTCGAGAGGATTAATGAGTATATAAAATCCAATCCCGAAAGCAGAGATTACGCACTGTTTGTTATTGATATTGATGATTTTAAAAATATAAATGACACATACGGACATTTATACGGTGATACCGTTATTGCCATGGTTGCGGAAATGCTGAACAAGGCAACCGATGATGACACTATTGTCGGAAGATACGGCGGTGATGAATTTTTCGTGTTTTTGAAAAGTAGCAGAATAGCAGAGAATGCCGACAGAGTTGTTGACAATGTATGTAAGATTAATATTTCAGACGATAAGAGAATAACGTGCAGTGTCGGAGTGGCAGACGGCAGAATATTTGAAGAAGTGCCTGATTATAAAGCGTTGTTCTCAAAAGCAGATAAGGCACTGTACAGTACAAAAAAGAATGGCAAGGCTCACTGGGAGATATACAATGAAAATATTGTGTACGACAATTCAAGCCATGCGATTGATTATGAAGCTGAGGACGCCGAAAACAGTACGGAATTATTTAAGACACGCGATATGATGAAAGTATTCCTTGAACTTTCTTCAAGTGCGAAAAACAGCGATGACGCAATGTATAAGATTATTCGGTATGTGGCTGAAAAGTTCGATATTGACTGGTTTCAGATAATGAAGGTCAATACCAAGGAAGATTTAATCACAATAAGCTATGAATGGTGCAGTGATCCGAAATTTCAGAATAATGCGGGAAAAAGAGGATATTATGCTCATTCTGACATTGAGCATTTCAAAGAATTTTTTGAAAAATATCCTGTATTTATTCTTTCAAATGAAAAAATAAACGGATTTTCGTTAAAGTTTCAACGTGAATTTGAAAAGAATAAAAAGAATGGTGAAGTGGTATATAATGCAAATATTACAACAGGAGATTCGTTCTTTATGTTTGTTTGTACGAGATTCGGATATGAAAATCCTTGGCAGATAGAAGAATGCGTTGAATTGAATATGGCGACTAAGCTTATGACGATGTACATTTCTCAAAGCGATAAGGAAACGGAAAATGAGAAAAAGCTTAGAAAAATAATTGATTATGACCGCAAAACCAGTTGTTATACTATTGCAAAGTTTTATGAACAGATAGGCAGACTGAGAAAATTTGCAGAGGAAAAAGACGAACAGGTTGCTCTGTTACATACCGATTTTTCGGGAATGCTTGATTTCAACGAACGGTTCGGTCAGATTGAGGGAGATAAGGTTTTTACAGAGTTTGTAAACTGTATTTTGCCAAGTGATAATGATTATAATATTATAACTCACATTGACGGTGCGGATATTTTTTTCAGTGCGTTCAGATTTAAAAATTTAGAAAGCTTTGATAAGATAGATGCGTTAAATAAACAATTCAGTAAAATGATTAATGAAAAATATCCCGGCGCGCATATTATTGTTAAAACAGGAATTTATGTGCTTAAAACAAATGAAGTTGTGGGAGTGGGGCTGGATAAGGCTTTGAAAGCTAAAAAGACTGTGAAAAATCCTACAGAATCATTTTGCATTGTCTATGACAAAGATAAACATGAAAATAGCTGTTGCTAATTGCAACAGCTGTTTTTTTTATTGAGTTTTCAATTTGTATAATCGGTCATAACTGTATTCATCGACAAGCTCGTAATTATTGTTGATTATATTCATAAACTGCTTACTGTTTACAATGTCGATATTGTGTATAACAACCCACTTAGGTTGTTTTTCAAGCATCATTTGATTAATTTGACGACCGAACTCGGGATACATTTCCGACCACCATTCCTGAAGAATAAATATCTTAAAGCAAGGCATAATGTCGGCTTGCAAAAGCCAAGTTGCCGAAATGTCGTAGCAGTATACGCTGTCTTTGTCTTCATCGGGAATTTGCGAGCTAAGCTGTTTTGCACTGTAATAAATATCCGAATATACGTCGCTTGTTTTGGCAGGGTGCCTTTGCGAATACAACTTCTTTGAGTAATGCACTATATTTGACTCTGATTGAACAAAGTAATTTGCCAACGGAAATGCCATTATTACGCAAAGTATTACTGCAAGAATGTTTATTTTATTTGATGTAATATAGAAGAATACAGCACAATAAATCGGTATTAAAGGTATAAGCGTTGTGTAATAATGCGTGTAACTGAAACCGAGTAATATAGGTATCAGTGCGAATATGGATATTGTTGTGATAAATGACGCAACCTTTGGACCAAGTCGTTTTGCGAAAAATGACGATATGAATATCATCATCAAGACAGGTGCAACCCATCGCAGAAGCAGTAATATGGCTGATGATGTCTTTTCTGATGAGCCTTCCGACGCGTATAGAAAGTTGAATACGAAAGTAGAAAACAACATATCCGACAGCGTCCCTTTAATAAGGAAGAAAAGGCATACAGGCACTGCCACTATCAATACACCGACTATAAAATACAGTATATTTTTAAATATTTCTTTGATATGCTCGTTTATAAAGTCGGTCATAATCGTAACGAATACAATACCGCAGATAATCAGTCCGTTGTTTACGCGGATAAATGCACAAATTCCAAAACATATTCCGTAAATAACCATATTTTTGTGAGGGTGAGGTGCTTTTGGGTGCTTTGTGATGAATTTTAATGCGGTGTAAATCGCTATCATACAGTAGAGAATACAGTATTCTTCCGTTAAGTTGCCGTCGCTGATTGTCGCACCGAATGCAAGAATGGTGATTATAACACAAATTACCGAGCGTATCGGTTTTGTGAAAAAACGTGCCGTTTTGTACATAAATATCGAAGATATTGAAAGGGATATACATTGTAGTATGAATACGCCTACTTTTGATTTTGTCAGGAAATATCCCAATGCATTTATGTAAAACAAAATCGGACCTTTGTGGTCAAAATAATCTCTGTATGCGTCCTTGCCGAGCGTTATCGCTTTTCCGAAGAATATGAAAATGCTTGAATCACCGTCGCATAAGTCCTTGTATAGCGGACTTGTGGACGCAGACAGAAGTAACAGAAATGCTATGCAGAATAATGTTAAAAATGCATAGATTATTAGATTTTTGCGTGTTTTTTTACTTTTTAAACTCACTGATATTTTTGTACCGATTTTTTTCGGATTGAGTTTTTCTTGTATATTGTCTTTTGTATTTTGTAAGAATTGCTTAAATTCAATTTTGTTCATTATATGCTCCTGTGTTTTGTGTATTGTTTATAATACTATTATAAACAATATGATTATATTTGTAAAGCAAATTTACAGTTGAAAAAAATAAAAATGTGATATAATAAAATTATGGTGTTATATATTATGGGGGTGTTGTGACATGAAATGGATTAAAAACTTAGAAAGTATAGCAATAACAAAAACAAGCGGAAAATGCCCGTATTGCGGGAGTGATAATACAGATTATACTTTTGTAGGAAATGTCGGAGGAGTCGGATATGGTGAAATATGGTGTAATGATTGTAAGTCAGCATATCATCTATCAAGAGTATTGATTACGGAAGAGTATAATTTGAATAAAGAAATTCCTAAAAATATCATATATAGATAAATATACAATAAAAAAGAATAATCGGTCTCCTCACAGAGCAGGGTTCGCTATAAAAATCCCCCTATCTGAATGTTCTTCTAAAATAAGTATACCGAATTTATTGTAATACTAATAAAAACCGTATAAACACTTGATATTCAAGCATTTATATGGTTTATACGTTTTGGCGGAGAAGGAGGGATTTGAACCCTCGCGCCAGTTTCCCGACCTACACCCTTAGCAGGGGCGCCTCTTCGGCCTCTTGAGTACTTCTCCATAAAAGAAAAGCATACAACAAGTTAAAATTGCTGCCGTTCTAAATAGCAATTAGCTTTGTATGCAGTACAAAATATAAAATTTTAAATGGAGGAGAGAGTGGGATTCGAACCCACGGACGGCGGAACCGTCACCGGTTTTCAAGACCGGCTCTTTCAACCACTCAGACATCTCTCCAGATGTTTGTTCATCAGCTCAACTGACAAAAATTATTATAGCAGAACATATACCTTTTGTCAACACTTTTTTTGAAAAAAATTAAACTTTTTTTAGTGAACTTTCAAAACCATAGGTTTTAAGCCATTTTTCATAACAAAAAACTGTCGATTTTTTTAATCGACAGTCAAAAATTACGCATTTTTATGAAAAACTTTTTTATAAAAAATCATACTGACACTGCAAGTTATAATTTCTGTAACCGGAAAAGTGAGCCATACATAATTAAGTCCTGCGAACGAAAATACCCAAGCAAGAGGAACAAGAAGTACAACTTGTCTTAGCACTGTTATAAAAATACTTTCCTTACCTTTTCCGATAGCCTGAAACAAAATAGGGAATGTAAGCGAGAGTGCGGCGGGTACAAAGCTTGCTCCGATTATTCGGAAAGCCACATTACCTATATTCAAAACTTCTGTATCATTTGAGAATATTCCGATTGACTGTTTGGGCAAAAGCACAAATATCGCCACGCCTAAAAGCATAAATGCGGCAGATACGGCAACAGTTTCCCAAAACACGCGTTTACATCTGTCTTTTCTGTTTATCGCATAATTAAAGCTCAATACAGGCACTATGCATACGCCGAGAGCATTAAGCGGAATAAAGAAGAAACTTTGAAGTTTATAATAAATACCGAGCACGGTTACGGATGCATCAGAGAATGACGCAAGAAGTACGTTCAGCCCGAGAATATATACAGTCCACAATGCTTGCATAATAATATTCGGCAGTCCTGCTGCATATATTTGTTTTACATACGGCAAAAATATATTTAATTTCGGCGGTTTATAAAATCCTTTAATACCTGTTATGACAGCGGCGAGCGACTGACCTATGACGGTTGCAACAGCAGCACCTGCGACACCCATCGGTTTAATTCCGAACATTCCGAAAATTAAAATAGGGTCGAGTACGATATTTGTCAATGCACCGACAATCTGAGCAATCATAGGTGTTTTCATATCTCCTTGCGATTGCAAAATCTTTGTCCAAGTGCTTTCAAGGAATATTCCCAAGCTGAAAATTCCGATTATTCTTCCGTACGTAATAGTGTACTCATGTACAATTTCAGATTCTGCCGAGATTAAGGCATACGGTTTTATGATGAAAAATGAAATTAAAGCGAATATGAACCAACTCACAACAGCCATAACAGTTCCTATTCCGGCGGTGTTAATCGCTTTGGAAGTTCGCTTTTGACCGTAAAACCGTGCCATAACGGTATTGACGCCAACACCTGTTCCGACTGCAACGGCACATATCAAAAGTTGCATAGGGTATATTACAGAAAGTGCCGTCAGTGCGTATCCTGAGAATTTACCGATGAAAAAACTGTCTACTATATTATATAAAGATTGAATAAGCTGTGCCAGCATAACGGGCGGCGCAAGCTTAAATAAAATTTTCATTGTTTTTTCAGTACCGAAATACTGATTATCCGATGGTGCTTTACTCATACATATGCTCCTTTGTATATTTTTTGCATATCAAGTATAGCACCTTTCAAAGTGAATTGCAATAAAAAAGCACCGAACAAAGTTTAATTTATTCAGTGCTTTTTTATTTCAGATGAAATCTTCGATAACATCTCTTAAATGATGTAATGAAAGTTCGTTTTTATTACAAACATTCACAAATTTTTCGGCGTCATCCTTACATGGAAAAACATCCGAAACAAAAGTTATTAGTTCGTGAGCCTGTGTAGTATAAGCACCTATACCATAGGTGATGTATTCCCCCATACATGAATCACACATTTTTTCTTCAATCACTCCGTAGTTTACCATTTTATACTTCTCCTTTTATCCTTTTGTATGATAAAATTATAGCATAAATAAGCGTAGAAATATGAATATATTGAAAATGAAGGTGTTTACGATGAATTTGACAAAAAATACATATTTGTGGTATAATTATGATAGAATAATTCCTTGTGAGGTGAACCTAAAAAATGGATATTGCAGTTTGTGATGACAATCTAAGTGATAGGGAAATAATCCGTCAGCAACTAAGTATCTATTTCTCAGATAGATTTATTGAATACAATATTGATAGCTATGAAAACGGCGTTAATTTAATTTATTCGATAGAAGATGGGGAGTATTATGATATAATATTTCTTGATATGTATATGGACAAGTTAAACGGAATACAAGTTGCGGAAAAACTTAGAAATATGAATTATAAAGGTAAGATTATATTTCTTACCACAACGTCAAAATATGCGGTTAAAAGTTATGACGTTGAGGCGAGCGGTTATTTGGTTAAGCCGCACGATATAGATAAAATCAGCATGGTACTTGACAGAGTGCTGAGCAATTATGAAAATATGCATACATACCAAATAAAAAAACGCAATTCCGTAATTCAAGTGTTGTACAGTGAGATTGAATATATTGAGAGCAGTAATTCAAAATGTATTCTTCATCGCACAGACGGAAACGAGTACACAATATATAAGAAACTTAATGATATTGAGGAAGAAATAAATCATAGAGCATTTTTGAGATGTCATCAGAGTTATCTTGTTAATATGAACAAGATAGAGAGTGTTGAGAATGATTTTACAATGAAATCGGGCGATGTTGTGCCGATAAGAACTCGAAATTTGAATGAAATTAAAAAAGAATACTATAATTATATTGAATACAGAGGTAATATTGCAGGAACGACCAAGAGACTGAAAGTTTTTTATGATAAAGTCGGCGGTGATTTTGAAGTAGTCAAAAGAAGACTCATTGATGAAAAATATGTTGTCCGCTTTGTACAGTGTTTCAAAAACGATACCGCTTTTAATGAATTGAAAAAGGCTTTGAATGAAGAATTGTATGAAAAAGCGTATCTTTGTGCGCATACTCTGAAAGGCTCGTCAGTAAGTCTTGATTTCGGAAAACTTTATAAGGCAAGTTCGGCTCTTACGGAAACCCTTTATAACATTAATCATAACGGAGAAGATTGTGATAAAATTTTGATTGATAAGCAATTTGGGGAAGTTGCAAAAGAATATAAAAATGTTATTAATAGTATGCAAATAATAGAAGAAGACTGACATTGTATTAAAATCTCGTTTAATGAACTCAATATAGTTCTGTATAAATATAGTTCTAAGAGGCTATATTTTGTTTTTGTACAAAAAAATATCCGAACTAAAGTTCGGATATTACAACTTGTGGTACGCGATCAGGGGTTCGAACCCTGGACACCCTGATTAAGAGTCAGGTGCTCTACCAACTGAGCTAATCACGCATATTCAGTTTTAATGTCTGACGACAAATAATATGATAGCACATTAAAATTATTTTGTCAATACTTTTTTGCAAAAAATATTGTTTTTTATAGAAAAACAAAAAAATATCCGAACCGAGGTTCGGATATTGTAACTTATGGTACGCCCGGAGGGATTCGAACCCACGACCTAACGGTTCGTAGCCGTTCACTCTATCCAACTGAGCTACGGACGCATATCTATTTAAGCTACGCATAATATATTACCATAAAGGTGTGGGTATTGTCAAGAACTTTTTTGTAAAAAAAGAAAAAAATTTGATTTATCTATTATATAGTATGAAATTTTTAACCGACAAATTTTGCATTGTTACATTGATATTAAGGGTATATTATTTTTATAAATTAACCCTTTAAAAATTTTTTGAAATGTGCTATAATAATAAGACTGTAACAGAATTATAGATATTTCGTATTATAATCATATGAGAATTATATTATAATGCGAGGTGTTTAAAGTGGGCAAACTTGTTATAGACGGCGGAAATAAGATAAGCGGTGAAATCGGTGTACAAGGTGCGAAAAATGCCGTACTGCCGATACTTGCAGCCACGGTTATGGCTGACGGAGTATGTACTTTGAAAAACTGTCCATATCTTCGTGATGTAGATAAAACAGATTTGGTACTTGAAAGATTGGGTTGCAGAGTACAAAGGGCAGGCAATACCGTAACGGTTGATACAAGAGATATGTGTGACTGTAAAATATGTGAAGATTTAATGCGCGAGATGCGTTCTTCAATTATATTTTTGGGAGCGATAATTTCAAGGTGCAAAAGAGCGGTTGTAAGTATGCCCGGCGGTTGTCCGATTGGTTTAAGACCGATTGATTTGCATTTAAAGGCTTTGCGTGAACTCGGTGTCGATATTCAGGAAGAACACGGCTATATAAAATGCAGTGCTGATAAGATTGTCGGCGGAAACATACATCTTGATTTTCCGAGCGTCGGAGCAACAGAAAATGCTATGCTTGCCGCAGTTTGTGCGGAGGGCTTTACCACTATTACAAATGCGGCGCGTGAACCGGAGATTGTTGATTTGGGTAACTTCCTGAATTGTATGGGTGCAAAAGTCCGCGGTATGGGCGGCAGTGTAATAAAAATAGAGGGAGTAAGCAAGCTTCACGGTGCGGAGTATACGATAATGCCCGATCGTATTGTTGCCGCAACATATCTTGCCGCATCTGCGATTACGGGCGGAGAGATATGTCTTAAAAATGTCAATCCACGCGATATGGGAGCAATGCTCCATGTGCTTTTGGATATGGGAGTACAGCTCAGAATAGAAAAAGATAAAATTATTCAGAAAGCTCCCAAGAAACTTGAAAGTATACATATAGTAAGAACAATGCCGTATCCGGGTTTTCCGACGGATATACAATCGCCGTTTATGGCGCTTGCAACTGTTGCAAGAGGAACAAGTGTATTTATAGAAAATATATTTGAAAACAGATTTCAGCATATTGATGAACTTACACGAATGGGTGCTGACATAAAAGTAGAAGGCAGAAGTGCCGTTGTAAGAGGCGTAAACACTTTGCAGGGTGCAAATGTTGTTGCAAGGGAACTGCGCGGAGGCGCATCACTTGTTGTTGCGGCACTTGCCGCAAACGGTACAACGACGATTAGCGGCACAGAATTTATAGACAGAGGTTATGAAAATATAGAAAAGTATCTGCTTGAATGCGGAGCGAAAATCAGACGAGAATAATTCAGGGTGATAGTATGGATGAAAATAATCGTAATATACGAGTCGTCAAAACAGGCGGTCGTAAGGTTACAAAAACTACAACTGAATATGATTGGAGCAGGTTAGAGAAAAGAACCTTGAAAGAACATAAAGATGTTCCCGAAAGAAGTGTTCGGCGTGAACCTACACAGCTTGAACGAAAAATTCGCTACCAAAAAAAACAAAAGCAACAGCGTCTTAAAATACAGCGTAGACGTGCATTGCTGGGATTTGTTTTGGCGGTGGTTCTTGTAAGCGTGCTCTTATTTATGACACCGATATTTAACATTCGTTCCGTATCGGTTGAGGGAAATGTTCTCGTAACAGCCGAACAGTTCCAAGAAAAGCTAAAACCGCTTGTCGGTCAAAATCTTTTCCGCAGTGGCAGACGAAAAATAAGGAATACGTTAAAAACAATACCATATATAGATACCGTTGATGTGCAGAAAAGGTTATTCCCACCGTCGGTAAAAGTTACGGTGACGGAATATACACCGTCTGCGTATATAAAAATTGACGGTAAGACATTGCTTGTAAATTCTGAATTGAGAGTTTTAACCGATACCGGCAACAACGGTGAAACATTACCGACAGTAACCGGATTGACGGTTACGGACTATAAATTGGGTGAAATTTTAAAAACCGACGAAAACGAAAAATTCGATATTACAAAAATTTTGCTGTCAACGCTTGAGGCAACGGGTATTCTTGATAAGGTTATCGAAATAAATGTTACCGATGTGACTGACATAACAATGAACTACGATAACCGAATAACCGTACAATGCGGTACGCAGTTGGATCTTGAACGTAAAATAAGACTGTTCAGAGAAACCGTTATGAGTAACAGTTTGACTGAAAATGCCCGCGGAACAATGGATTTAAGCGAGTCTGGAAAGGCGATATATACACCGTAAAAATAAAATTGCACAAAAATCGAAAATAAAACGACTATAATATTGTGTAAAAATTTTCGGCGTTTTGAAAATTTGTGGGAAAAAACTATTGAATAAGTTGAAAAAACATAGTAAAATAATATATATGTGGAGATTTCCCTGTTGGATTTGTTGGGGATAAACTACGAAGGAGGATATTTAGATGAGTGATATGCCTATCGGTTTGGAAGAAAACACTACAATAGACGGCGCAAGAATAAAGGTTATAGGTGTCGGCGGCGGCGGTAACAATGCTGTGGACCGTATGATCGAGGCCGGCGTTACAAAGGCAGAATTTATTTGCGTCAATACAGATGCACAGCAGCTTGCAAATGTAAAAGCACCGACTGTACTTAATATCGGCAGAAAGCTTACAAGCGGTTTGGGAGCAGGTGCAAAGCCTGAAATCGGCAGACAAGCGGCTGAAGAATCAAAAGATGAAATCAAGAATCTTGTAAAAGATACAGAAATGGTATTTGTAACAGCAGGTATGGGCGGCGGAACAGGTACAGGTGCCGCACCTATTATCGCAGAGGCTGCGAAATCTCTTGGCGTACTTACAGTTGCGGTAGTAACAAAGCCTTTCTTCTTTGAAGGACCTCAAAGAATGAGAAACGCTGAAGAAGGTATTAAGAACCTTGCAGAAAAGGTTGACGCTATTGTTACTATACCAAACGATCTTCTATTGAAGATTGCAGACAAAAAGGTTACAATTAAAGATTCATTCAAACTTGCAGATGATGTTCTTCGTCAAGGTGTTCAAGGTATCATTGAAGTAATTACTCAAAGAGGTATTATGAACTGTGACTTTGCCGATGTAAGAACAATTATGAAAGACAGCGGTGTCGCACATATGGGTATCGGTGTCGGCAAGGGTGAAAATGCCGCTCAGGACGCAGTTCGTGCGGCTATTGAAAGTCCGCTTCTTGAAACAAGCATTGAGGGTGCTGAAAACGTACTTCTTAATATCACAGGCGGAAGTGAATTCTCACTTGTTGATATGGGCGAAGTATCAAGCATTGTTCGTGACCTTGTAAGTGAAGAGGCAAATATTATTGTCGGTACTGCTATGGACGATAATCTTAAAGATGAAATTAAGGTTACTCTTATTGCAACAGGTCTTGACGGTTCATTAAGACGCGGTAAAGATAAAGCTAATGATGTAAAGAATATTACACCTAAGTTTGCAGGTTCTTCAACATCAAGCGACAGAAAGACTCCGTCTTATTCTTCATCAGTTTCTGATTATGATGATAATGCAATTTTCAAGAGAAAGTTAAAGCCGGGAATGGGTAGTATAGATGTTCCCGACTTCTTTAAACCAGGCAGATAATTTAAAAATTAAGTAATATAAAAGCCACGAGTTTACTCGTGGCTTCAGCGTGTAGACAAAAGTGTCTACACGCTGGCAGAGGTCGAGAAATCAGTTCGGATTTTGCGAAAATGAACTCGTCGGCGTACGTTTGTACGTTAGAGTTTATTTTCGCAAAAAGTGCACAGGCAAGCCGTATATCGAAGATAGGCTTGCCTGTTGCTTTTTATAGCTATAAATTAAACTTTAAAATATAAAAATAATATATTGCACGTTCCGGACAATTTGTCGACAGTCTGAAGCCACGAGTTTGCTCGTGGCTTTTTTGTGTGCTTAAAGAATAAATAATGTTTTTATCAAATATATTATAACATATCGTCAAAACTGTTGTTTTCGGATTTTTCAACACTGCGGAGTTTTCGCTCCATTGCACGCATTCTGACACCGATAAGTTTATCAAGTTCGTCATCTGTTTGGGTAATTCTTTTTTGTGCCGTTTCAAGAACTGAATAGAATTTTTCAAATTCACCCTTGACTTCGCCTAAGACTTGCCAAACTTCGCTTGAACGTTTTTCAAGTGCAAGTGTACGGAAACCCATTTGCAAAGAATTAAGCATAGCCGCCATAGTGCTTGGACCTGCTATATTTATTTTATATTCACGTTGCAAAACTTCGACAAGACCGAGATTAACTGCCTCGGCATAAAGTCCTTCTGTTGGGAGGAACATTATTGCAAAATCGGTTGTGTACGGCGGTTCAACGTATTTTGTGTGAATATCTTTTGCGAATTGCTTTATTCGCTGAACGAGTGCTTTTGAAGAACGGTTTATAATTTCGCTGTCGCCGGTATCATATGCGTTCAGTAAATCGTTGTAGGCGTCAAGTGGGAATTTTGAATCAATCGGAAGATATATAAATCCTTCGTCGTCGTGCGGAAGTTTAACCGCAAATTCAACAACTGCGGAACTGTTCGGTATGGTTGCAACATTGGTGTCGAATTGCTCCGGTGCAAGTATTTCGTCGAGGATTGCACCGAGTTGTATTTCACCGAGTATACCACGTGTTTTAACATTTGAAAGGACTTTTTTTAAATCACTTACACCTGATGAAAGAGCGGATATATCGGCGAAACCTTTGTACATATCGGCAAGGTGTTTTTCCATACTTTGACGCATACTTTTGATTTCGTTGTCCATTTGTGCAAAACGGTTTGTCTGCATATTGCCGATTACCTGTTGATTTTCCGATATTATGTCGGAAAACATTTTGACAGAACCGTTTATACGTTGTTCAAGTCCCGAATCAGACGGCTTTGAACTGTTTTTTAATGTAAAAATCAGAGTTATAAGTACACATATAATAAGTATAATTAAAAGAATAAGTATCACTGTTTGCATTATTAATCTCCATTCTGTATTACGATTTTATTAACATTATACTATTAAAATAGTGAACAATCAACAAAAATCCGATTTTTTTCGACGAAAATATTGATAAGACGAAAATATTGATAAATTATAAAAAATTAGGTATAATAAAAATGTAAAATATGTATAAAAGGAGATGGCGCGATAATTATGGGAAAATTAAAAAAGTTTATTATGAACAAAATAGAAAAAGTTAACGTGCAAGTTTCAATGCTGACTTGCGGACTTATCATATTTTCTTGCCTGGTTATATATCTCGTTACATCGGGCGTTATGATTTCGATGCTTGCCGACGCATACAATGAACGTGCAAATCTTACTTTTACAACCATAGAATCTCATTTTGACAGCAGACTTTTTACTGAAGATGTGCCTGACGGCGTATACGGTGCGGCACTGAGCTATTTATCCGCGGTAAAGGACAATATGGCGATTTCAGAAATATTTGTTGTGAGAAAAGATAAAAACGGCGATTTCCAATATATACTTGATACGAAAAATGACAAGATAAACACTGTTATAAATGACGAAAAGATAACAGGAAAGATTGAAAAAGAAATAAACGACTTGTATACAACACATTATGCCGATGTGGGCGCTTTTTATGCATCGTTGGACGGCTTTAGATATTTGAATTTTTATCCGATAATGGACGGCGGAACGGTGAAGGGCGTTGCTTGTATAGGAATTGACGCGAACAGGGTATATATTTTCAAGATTATACTTCGCGTTATAGTAATAATACTTATACTTTTGTGTTGCTTGATTTCAGTACGTTTTTCAATGGCGATATTCAAGAGAATTTCTAATCCTCTGTATCAGGATATGTCGAATACGGATACGCTTACAGGTTTGAAAAACAAGAACTCATTTACGGTTGATATGCACAACATAGAAAGCGGAAACCAATCGCGGTATGCTATTGTTACGGTAGACTTAAACGGATTAAAGAATATAAACGACAGCCGCGGACATCAAATGGGTGATATTTATATCCAAAACGGTGCCGACGCGATACGAAAAGCGATGGAAGGTACTGATTTTATCGGTTACAGAGTCGGCGGCGATGAATTTTCTGTTGTATTAAAAGACTGCGATATTGATATGGTTAAGAATTTTGCGGACAGAATCGCAAGAATGGCAGACAGTATTAATCGCGGAGGAATTAAGACTTCTATGTCAATCGGTTATGCCAAGTTCAACGCGGAAAAAGACAGAAACTTCTCTATGACAATGGAACGTGCCGACGCAATGATGTACGAAAACAAGCGTTTGTATTACAAAACTAAAAATTTAAAAAGACGAGAAGAATAAATAAAATAACCTCTGACAAATCATACTTGTTCAGAGGTTATTTTTTGTGCGATTTTACTTTACTTTTTCTGAAAATAATTATATAATATAATTATCTGTATTTAAGGAGAAAAAATATATGGTTGGTTTTAATTTAATAAACATAATAATCAATGTGCCTATAACGCTTATAGCGTTGACGGGACACGAATTTGCACACGGTTGGGTATCGACAAAACTTGGTGACCCGACACCCGAACGTGAGGGAAGATTGACTTTAAATCCGCTTGCACACCTTGACCCTGTCGGTACGTTGTTGATGATTTTGACAGGCTTCGGTTGGGCAAAACCTGTCGGTGTAAATCCGTCATATTATAAAGATACAAAAAAGGGTATGGCACTTACCGCGGCTGCAGGACCGCTTGCCAATTTGATTATGGCTTTTGCGGCATTGCTTATATATGCTATACTTCACGTTTTATGTATAAAGCTCGGTTTCGGTACAAGCGTTCTAAACGGTGTTGCAACTTTTGCACAGCTTTTTGCGATAAGAAATCTATGCTTTATGGTGTTTAACATAATTCCGATACCACCGCTTGACGGTGCAAAAGTACTTGGAATGTTTCTTACGAACAAAGCATATTACACTATGCTGAGATACGAAAGATATTCTATGCTTTTAATTATGGTGCTTTCGCTTACCGGCGTTCTGAACGGCATAATCGGAACAGGTGTGAATTTCTTCTTTAACGGAATTATCAACCTGTTAAACAGTGCGATTAACTTGATATTATAGGGTGAAAAATGGATAAGATATTATATAAGCTTGATACGTTTGAAGGTCCGCTTGATTTGCTTTTGACGCTTATACAGAAAAACAAGGTCAGTATATACGACATACCGATTGTTGAGATAACGGCGCAGTATCTTGAGGCGATTGACGGAATTGAAGAGGCTAATCTTGATAATACAAGCGAATTTCTTGTTATGGCGTCCAATCTTTTGTATATAAAATCGAAAATGTTACTTCCTAAAAATGAGGAAGAAGAGGACGAGGAAGATCCGAGAGAAGAACTTGCGCGTAGGTTGGCTGAATATCAGCAGTTTAAAGAGGCGTCAAAGGAGCTTAGGAAAAGTGAGTTTACAACAAAAGAAATGGTGTTTCGTGAGCCTGAAAAAATTAAATTTCCTATGCCCGAATACGATATAATGCACGATACAAAAGAACTGATTGATGCGTTTAACAACATATTTCAACGCAGACTTCGCAAGGCAAAACCAGAAAAACGTGCGTTTTCAAAAATTGTCGGCAGAGAAAAAGTTTCGGTTGACGATATGGTTGAAAAGATATGTAAAGTGTTAAAGCATAATAAACGTGTACAGTTTGAATCACTTTTTAAAGCGGACGATTCACGGCCTGAAATGATTGCAACGTTTTTGGCAGTACTTGAAATGATAAAGCTGAACAAGCTGTATGCGGACTATGACGAAAAGTCAGATGACTTTATTCTTACAACGGAGAAAAAGAATGGATAATATTAAATATGCAATAGAGGGAATACTTTTTGCGGCAGGTGAGCCTGTTAAGGCGGCAAAATTGGCTGTTGTGCTTGATACGAGCGTTGACGAAGTAAATAAGGCGGTCGATGAACTGAAAAAAGAATACAGCGAAAATCACAGAGGATTTAATATAATTGATATTCTTGAGGGTTATCAAATTTGTTCAAGACCTGAATATTATACCTATATACAGGAAATATTAGGAGAACAGAGAAGGCAGCCGCTTTCAAATGCGGCAATGGAGGCACTTGCGATAATTGCCTACAAACAGCCTATAACGAAAGGTCAGATTGAACATATAAGAGGAGTAAATTCGGACGGCTGCGTAAACAGACTTTATGAACGCGGACTGATTGAAGAAAAGGGCAGACTGGACGCACCGGGCAGACCGATTTTATATGTAACGACAGACACGTTTTTAAGGTGTTTCGGACTTACAAAGCCTACCGATTTACCGCCGCTTGATTTGAGAAGTCTTAACCTTGAAACATCACAGGGACTGCAGCTTGAAATCGATGAGAACGGTGAAAATATTGTTGCGGAAAACGAAGAAAACACTGAACAATAAAAAAAGGAGGACAGCATATGACAGCTTTATATATAATATTAGCCGTCGTGGCTGTTATAATGTTACTTTTGCTTATACCGGCAGACTGTATTCTTGAGTTTTCGTATAATAATAAGGAAAATAACGGATCTGTAATTATAAAGTATGCGTTTTTGAAATTTAAGATTTTTCCGAATGACAAGGTTGAAGAAGAAGTTGAAAACGAAGAAGAAACGACCGACAAAGAAGAAAAGCAAGAAAAATCGGATATTTTAGGGATAATAACGCTCATAAAAGAAGTATATAAACAGTTAAAAAAAGATATATTAAATTTACTTGACTATATAATTTGTCACGCAATTAAGATAAAGGAACTGAATGTATCGTCAAAATTTGGTATGGGAAACCCAATGTATACGGGAATTGCGACGGGTGCGGTCAATGCGGGAGTATATAATATAGTAGGCTGGATTGACAGACGAAAGAAACTTGAAAAATGGGATGTGTCGCTTGACGCTGATTTTAATAATGCGTGCTTGGATATGGACATATATTGCAAACTTAGGACAAACTGTTTATATGTTTTGACAATAGGATTTAAAACGGTAAAAGTTGTTTTGAAAATACAGAAAATCAATAGGAGGATAAAAGAAAATGGCTAATAAAGTTAGTGAAATGTTTGAGGGATTAACAAATAATTTCAAAGGTATGATTGACGCAAATTCGGTCGTAGGTGAGCCGATAATAGTCAATGACGGAACGATGATTGTACCTATATCAAAGGTGTCGTTTGGTTTCGGCGGGGGCGGTTGTGAATTTGACAGAAAGAAAAACGATACTCAAAGCCTTGACGATAAAAACTTCGGAGGCGGTATGGGCGGCGGTGCGTCGGTTGACGCAATGGCGTTTCTTGTTATAAATAACGGTAACGTGCGTTTGATTCCTATGGAGGGCGGTTCTTCGCCTGTTGACAAACTAATCGACCTTGTACCCGAAGTTGTGGACAAGGTTAACGGATTTTTTGCGGAAAGACGCGAAAGAAAAGCACAGAAAAAAGCTGAAGAAAATGAATGTGCAGACGAAATAATTAATCAGGGAGAATAAAATGATAACAACAAGAGATAAGATACTGTCGGCAGTAATGAAACCGACAAGATATACGGGCGGAGAGCTTAACTCCGTCATAAAAAATCCTGCCGATGTTGACGTGAGATTTGGTTTTTGTTTTGCCGATACTTACGAAATAGCAATGTCGCACTTGGGGCTTAAAATTCTTTACCATACTTTAAACGACCGTGAGGACACATATTGTGAGCGTGTTTTTGCACCTTGGACGGATATGGAAGAAGAAATGAAAAAGCATGGAATGAAGTTGTTTGCACTTGAAACAGGTGACGAAATAACTCATTTTGATATGCTCGGATTTACTTTGCAGTATGAACTCAGTTATTCAAATATAGTGAATATGCTTATGCTTGCGGATATTCCGGTAAGAGCAAAGGACAGAGATGAGAGCTATCCTATTGTTTGCGGCGGCGGTCCTTGTGCGTATAACGCAGAACCTGTAGCGGATATATTTGATTTCTTTATGCTCGGCGAGGGTGAAGATTCGATACATGAGGTTGTTGAAGAGTACGTTAAGTGGAAAAAGAGCGGTAAGAAAAATAAACGTGATTATCTTGAAGCAATAGCCGAAATTGAGGGTATTTATGTGCCGTCATTCTATGATGTGGAATACAATGACGATAATACGGTAAAGAGTGTTACACCGAACAATCCTCATGCTAAACCGAAAGTAAGAAAGCGTATAATGAAAGATTTTAATGCTACATACGCACCGGAAACGATTATTGTACCGTTCGGTGAGGTTGTACACGACAGAGTTATGCTTGAAGTTATGCGCGGTTGCTTGAGAGGCTGCCGTTTCTGCCAGGCAGGCTATATATACAGACCGTTAAGAGAAAGAAAGCCGGAAAGACTTTTGGGTATTGCGGAAAACTTGCTTGCGTGCAGCGGATATGACGAAATATCACTGTCATCGCTTTCAACAAGTGATTTCAGCGGACTTCGTGACCTTACGGACGGACTGCTTAAAATAACCGAAGAAAAGAAAATCGGTTTGTCGCTTCCGTCACTTAGAATTGATAATTTCTCGCTTGAACTTATGGAGAAAGTGCAGAAAGTCAGAAAAACCGGTATTACTTTTGCACCGGAGGCAGGAACTCAAAGACTTCGTGATGTTATCAATAAAAATATAAATGAAGAAGATATTATAAATTCAACAAATATGCTTTTCAGAGGCGGTTGGACAAACGTAAAATTGTACTTTATGATTGGACTTCCTACTGAAACTATGGACGATGTTTGCGGTATAGCCGACCTTGCGCAAAAGGTGCTTGAGGTTTACTTTGCAATCCCGAAAGAGGAAAGAGCAAAGCAGATAAATATAACCGTAAGTACATCGAGTTTTGTGCCAAAGCCTTTTACTGCGTTCCAGTGGGCAAAACAGGATACACGTGATATGCTTATCGAAAAGCAGAATACATTAAAATCGGCTATCAAGTCAAAAAGAATACGTTATAATTGGCACGATAATAAGACAAGTTATCTTGAGGGAGTTTTTGCAAGAGGCGACAGACGTCTTAGCGAGGTTATAATTAAGGCTGTTGAAAATGGCTGTAAGTTTGACGGTTGGGGAGAGCATTTTAAGTTTGACGTATGGATGCAGACTTTTGACGAACTTGGAATTGACCCTAATTTCTATACGGCGCGTGAACGCAGTTATGAAGAAGTTCTTCCTTGGGACCATATCGACATAGGCGTTACAAAGAATTTCTTAATGCGTGAAAATGAAAAAGCAAAACAATCGGTAACAACACCGAACTGCCGTCAAAAATGTGCAGGCTGCGGTGTTAAATCATTCGGTACGGGGGTCTGTTATGAGTAATTATATATTGAAATATTCGCGAGATGAAAGAGTAAAATATATTTCTCACCTTGACTTTGTGCGTCTGTTCCACAGAACAGTACGTCGTACAGGTATGAATTTTATGTTTTCAAACGGATTTAATCCTCACCCGATTATGATGGTTGCACAGCCGTTGTCGGTAGGTGTGACTTCTGACTGCGAGTATATGAAAGTAGGATTTGACGGCGATTACAGCGAACAAGAACTTGTCGATACAATCAATAATGCTTTTCCGCCGGGATATAAAATCCTTGCCGCAAAAAAAGTTGAGGGCAAGGAAATTGACCTTACAAAACTTGACAGAGCGGTGTATACGGTTGAACTTGAATATGAGGGCAGTGCGGATATTGAAAAACTTCTTGCACAAAACGAACTCAAAGTAATGAAAAAATCAAAGAGCGGTGTAAAAGAGTCGGATATACGTCCGTATATATATCGCATTGAAAAAATAAGCGAAGATAACGGCATACTTGTGCTTAAAATGTGTATTTCTGTAGGCAGTGTGTATAATCTTAAACCGCAGAGTGTTATTGATGCAATGGAAAAATATTGCGATAATTTCAAAGGCGGTTTTATGAATGTGCACAGAAATTCAATGACAATCGGAGATAAAGAGATTTTGTAAAAATATTATATAAATCAGTTGAAATAATACAGAAAATATGCTATAATAGATATAGTTATTAATGTTAAATAGGAGTGGTTATAATGGTAAACGGTATTGAACACGTTGCTGTTGTTTCAAAGGACACAGCCGCACTTAAAGATTGGTATATGGAAATGTACGGCGGCAGAGTTGTTTATGACAACGGTAAGGGTACATATTTTCTTCAGTTTGCCGACGGCAGTATGATTGAGTTTGTTATGGCAACAGACGATAAAACCGCTGACGTTGAAAAACAGGCAGGTATCAGACACCTTGCTTTTTCTGTAACTCCGGCGGCTTTTGACGAAATCGTTGCAAAGCTAAAGGCTGATGAAAGAGTTGAAGAAGTACACGATGTATCTGAAAATGCAAAGGGATTAAAGACATATTGGTACAGAGATATTGAAGGCAATTTCTCACACCTTATCTATCGTCCCGAACCGTTAATGTAATTCTTTTTTAAGAATTATTAAATCAGTTAATATTTATATTAAATATAAAAATACAAGGAGGAAAAATTTAAGATGAGTGAGTATTTAAACTTTAGTCTTGAAGGTAAAGTTGCACTTGTAACAGGTGCATCATACGGTATCGGCTACGCTATTGCGTCAGCATATGCAAAGTCAGGTGCTAAGATTGTTTTCTGCGATATTAAGCAGGAATTTGTTGATAAGGGTATGGCTGCATATACAGCTGACGGTATCGACGCTAAGGGTTATGTTTGCGACGTAACTAACGAAGAAATGGTACAGGAAATGGTTAAGAAAATCGAGGCTGAAGTAGGCGTTATCGATATTCTTGTAAACAATGCAGGTATCATTAAGAGAATTCCTATGTGCGATATGACTGCTGACGAGTTCAGACAGGTTGTTGACGTTGACCTTAACGCTCCGTTTATCGTATCAAAGGCAGTTATTCCTTCAATGGTTAAGAAGGGTCACGGTAAGATTATAAACATCTGTTCAATGATGTCAGAGCTTGGCCGTGAAACTGTATCAGCTTATGCTGCTGCTAAGGGTGGTCTAAAGATGCTTACAAGAAACATCTGTTCAGAATACGGTGCTAACAACATTCAATGTAACGGTATCGGCCCTGGTTACATAGCTACACCTCAAACAGCTCCGCTAAGAGAAAAGCAAGCTGACGGATCAAGACATCCGTTCGACCAGTTTATCTGCGGCAGAACTCCTGCAGGCAGATGGCTACAAGCTGAAGAACTTACAGGTCCTGCTGTATTCCTTGCTTCAGATGCATCAAATGCTGTAAACGGTCACATTCTATATGTTGACGGCGGTATCCTTGCTTACATCGGTAAACAACCGTGATGACAGCTTAAATACGTTTTTAAACCGACGAAAATTTTTCGTCGGTTTTTTTATATAAAAATGAACCAAATGCCGCCCATGACTATCTAACTAATGTACAAACAAAAAGCGCTGATGTTTATACAGAAAGGTAAAATCCAATGGACAGAGAAAAATTTACACAAGAAGTTCTGAAATCAGAGAATACAATGTACCATATTGCAAAGGGTATGCTTAAAAGTGAAAGTGACTGTGAAGATGTTGTTTCGGAGGCTGTTTTAAAGGCATATACGAAAATTCACACTCTTAAAGAAGAAAAGTATTTCAAAACGTGGCTTATAAGAATTTTAATAAACGAATGTTATAAAAAGTTGCGTGAATATAAAAGGGTTGTTTCGATAGAGGACTGTAACAACAGTTTTGAATATAAGGACAATTCAAACTACACCGAGCTTTATAATGCGGTTAAAAAGCTGAAACACAAAATCAGAATAGTAATAATGCTACACTATATAGAAGGTTATTCTGTCGAAGAAGTAGGGAATATATTAAAAATTCCTGTCGGAACGGTTAAAAGCCGTCTGCATATCGGTCGTAAAAATTTAAAGGAGGAACTTGAAGATGAATAAATATGATTGGAAAAATGCCTTTCCGAAACCGAGTGAAAATTTTCATAATAAACTTTGTATGACGTTGGATAGTTTTGAAAAGGAGAATGTAAAAATGAAAAAAGTATCTTTTAAAAAGAGTATCATTATTGCGGCGGCAGTATTGGCTGTCGGCACAGTGGCATTTGCGTCAAAAGGTGCAGTCAATTATGTTATGGGAAGTACATCGTCAAAGCCGGATTATACAAACATTCCCGCTACGGAAACGCTTAATAAAAATGTGGGCTTTTCACCGAAGATTGTCGAACAATTTTCAAACGGCTATACATTTAAAGGCGGACATAACGGAAAAAATAAGTATGTTGACGAAGAAAACGGAACAGAAGAAAAGTATAAATCGTTTATGGCTGATTATGAAAAAGACGGTGACAAAGTTATGTTAAGCGCCGACACTTACGCGGACAGTCATAAAGACCGAGGCAACAGCGAAGTAAGCGATTATAACGGCATAGCAATAGCATATATATCGTATGTAAATAAGGTTGTTCCGGCTGATTATCAGCAGACTGAACAGGATATGAAAGACGAGGAAAGCGGTAAATATGTATTCAGCTACGGCGCGGAGAAGGTTGAAATTTCACAAGTGCAAGGCGTTGAGTGGGAACAGGACGGAATTTATTACAATATTACGGCAATAGATTCACCGCTTGATAAGCAGGGACTTATTAATATGGCTAAGGAAGTTATTGATAATTAATATGTATTTATAAATCAAAAAGGTGTTGCATATTGCAACACCTTTTGATTTAATTATTCTGTTTTTTGCCAAAAATCAACAGGAGTCATATCGTTCCAAATAAACACTTTATCAGGTTCAAATTGAAGTAAAACAGTAGATTGTCCGGTTGTTGTAGGCGTAATATCGGCTAAGTCTGTCAAAATACCGTTTGAATATTTTGCGGCATATCCTTTCATATCTGTCAGGCAACCGATGTTTAAAGCAACATTCTGACCGTTTACGGTTATTTCGCTTGTAGTGTAATATCTTGCATTTGCAAATTCAACACTTGATGTTGAGTTTGCGTTGGCTTGATTATAAATCTGAACGTATGTGATAGGTGAAGTCCTACCGGTTGCTGTGTCGGAGAAGTTTCTAAGGTTAAGGTCACTCGCCGAGGCAACCGTATTACCTGTTGAATCAATAACAGTCAACGTAACAGTCGCACCGTTTCCGTTGCCGACATTTGTAAAGTTGTAGCGGAAAGTATATGTTTCGCCAAGCTTGATTGTGCCTACGGAAGACGCTCTTGTGTTTTTCCATGCAACATTCAATTCAGTATCAGATTTTTTTGTAAGATACCAGCCGCCGCCTGTTTGCTTGTCAGCCATAAATCTTACGAAAAATCCTGCCGCATTGTTTTTGTCTGTGTTACCGTTTGCAGGGATTGAGTTGATTTTCACTGTATGTTCGAGCGTGAAGTCACCCGCATAACTGCCTATTTGTGCCGTTGTTAATTCTGATGTTGTGCTTGATGTTTCATACAGTTTATTAAGTGCGGCAATGTTTGCGTCCAATAACTGAATTGTTAAATATGCGGTTTTGTCTAAATACGTTACTGTAAGAGTTTGTTTACCAAGCGTGTTTCCAAAACCTGTCACTTCAAATTCGCTTGAGTTTAGCACCGATGAAGTACCGTCAGAGTAATATGCGGTAACTGTAATTGTGTTTTTATCGATATTTTCACCGAGATAGTATGTTGATTTTGAAGTCTGTGCAGTAATTCTTGAAACAGATTTTACCGTTATTTTCAAATCGGTCGTTTTGCCTAAGTACGAAACAATAAGTGTCTGTTCGCCGATTATATCTTTATCAATTTCGGAAACTGTGTAAGTGTTTATTTCATCCGAAGTGCCGTCCGAATAATTAGCCTTTACAACCATACCTGTTCTGTCAAACGATTCGCCCGGAACATATGAAGTTTTTGTAGGCTGTGTTGTTACGACTATGCTTGTAAGTGTTCTTGTTTCAAACACTTCTTTACCCATATAGAAGCCGACGTGCGGAGGTTGATTGTATGCCGTTTGCTCCGCCGCAACACCGCTGCGGTATACAGGGTCTTGCATAAGTGTTTTTATTTTATAATCTGTCGTATCGGTTGTTGAGAATACTCGAAGAGCCGTTCCGTCAGAAGTAGGGTATATAACTTCTTCTCTCCAGTCACCGAAAAGGTCGGCTTGAAGTGACGGATTTGCCTTTGTACCGTTGATTGAAACACAATCATAATTTCCGGCACTGAATATATTGCTCATATTACGGCCGTTCCAATCGGTGATATTTGCACCGTTAAGCAAGTTGTCGTATAAATCTCCGTCCCAGAAAATACGGAAATTCATTGAAGGTGTATTTCTGCCTGTAAGTGAAGTGGCAGTTGTGAAATCAGTGCCGCCGTTTGACTGTCTTGCAGAGTTTTTTGCACTCCAAATTTGATAGTATCCGCCGGCACCGACATTCGCCATAACACCGCGACCTGTGTCATCGGACGCACCTTCGTGGAACATAATATTGCCTGTTTCGGCGTCAATAACAGACATACCGAAATCCAGAGTTATGTCATTACCGCTAAGGCTGTTTGTTCCGCTGTCCTCGTGGACTGTGAAAAATTCAAAACCGGTATGTGTAGGGTCGTAGTTTCCTATATGAAGTGCGTCACCGTGCTGTAAATATGTACACCATTTAGGACGGAATTCGTTGTCGTCATTGACTTCCATACATAATGCGCCTGTGATAAATTCGTCTTTGCCGTCATTATCCACATCGGCAACGGTACAGTTGTGGTTGCCGTTTCCGACATATTGATAAGCACCGTCGTAATATCCCTCTTGACCTTTTTGCGTATCAAAACGATAAGTAGGGGATAAAGCTGTACCGTCCCAGCTTATACCGGCAATACTTGTACGCTGTTTGCCGTTTCTGCCGAAATAGTAGCCCCTTAAATATATTGCATACGGTTTTTCGCCGTCAAGATAAGCAACATCAGATACAAAACGATTTGAACGGTTACCGAAATCGTCGCCGTAGTCTACACCGTTTTCACTTCCGCGAGTTGTCGGAAGATTAATAGTGTCCATTGCGACACCTGTTTCACCGTTGAATACTGTCAAAAATTCTTTACCTTCGGTAATTCTGCCGTAACCTCTGTAATCGGCAGTTGAATTTTCTTCATCTGTTATTGCTTTAATTTCTTCATCGGTTTGTGCGGCATTTGAAACATATTTGCCTTGTCCGTCTTTTGAACCAAGTGAAGTTTGACACATTACTTCCGATTTGCCGTCGCCGTCAAAGTCATATATAAGGAACTGAACTGTGTGCGCACTTGAATATACGTTTTTGCCGAGTTCAATATCGTTCTTCCAAAGCTTTGTGCCGTCTAATTTGTATGCTGCAAGATGTACCGTACCGGAATATGCAGGGTCACCCGGTGAACCGACGTCACGTTCGGAAGATGTCCACTTTACGATTATTTCGTACTCTCCGTCGCCGTCAACGTCGCCCGTTGAACAGTCGGCAGGGAAGAATGAATATGTAGCAAGCTCATTGCCTGATGGGTCATAAATTGTTTCATCATCAGGTTTTGAAAGCGGTATGTCAAAATAGCTGTTGTTGTATACCGTTACGGCATCGCATTTCTCGCCCTCAACGCCGTTTATAACGGGTGCGACACTGTAATTTGTGCCAACGGTTGAATCAACATAATTTGTTTTGGTTGCGACTTCGCTTATTTTTTTGCCGTCACGATATACATTAAATGACACATTTTTATCGGCACTGCCGAAAATGTTGTCCTCACTGTCAAATAATCGCCAACTTAAATATACACCGCCGTCTGTTTTTATTGCGATAAGACCGCGGTCAAGCTTTTCCATTTGACGTGTGTGCACATTTTCATCGGTATATCCTGTAGAAGAATTATACCAATAGTTGTAGCTTACCTGCTGCGTGTTTGCACTGTCAGCATAAGCAGACATATTTAAAGCCGCTGCCGATGACATAGCAAGCACTGTCGAAAGTACCGTGCATAAAAGTTTTTTCATAAAAATACCTCCAATTCTCCCTCAAATTTTATCATATCATAAATTGGTTAAAATTGATAATTAAATAACAGTGAATTTAGTTTAATATGACGATAAAATTTGTAACGAAAATATAATGAATTTTGTAAAGAATAATGGTTGAAAACTGTTAGTAATGTATGGTATAATGATAAACTGATATAGAGTATTTAAAGTCAGAAGGGATTTTTAATATGAAGAAAAAAATCATGGCGGCTGTTTTATGCACTTCGATGCTGATTCCGACAGTGTGCGTCAATGCGGAAACAAGTGAAAGCGACATAAAAAGTGCTATAGAAAAAGCAATAGAATGGAAAGCTGATAAGGACAGTCCGTTTTACGGAATCGGATCATACAGTTCTGATTTTTATATTATGGCTTTGAACCGAATGGGTAAAAACTATGATTACAGCAGATATTTGGCTGGTCTTGACGGAGTTGCGGCAGGTTACGGCGAAGAACATAATGCCTCGTCTATGCAAAGAACAGTGCTTGCAACGATAGCGTCAGGCGGTGATCCGAGAAATGTCGGCGGACGTGACTTGGTTGCGGACGGTATTTATTACAGAGATAATGTTTCACCACTCGGAAAAGAGGGTGTAAACGGATATTCGTGGGGACTTATTGCTCTTGATTCAAAGAGTTTTGAAACTCCTGAATGGGCATTGTCAAACAGAAACGATATACTTGCAGGGATATTGTCACATCAAAATACGAACGGCAGTTTTGATGACAGCGTGTACAGTACCGCAATTGCAATTACGGCGCTTGCACCTTATTGCGAAACAAGCGGTGCGTATACGATAACGCAAAATCAGACGGGTTATGTGCTTGATTTAAGCCCTAAAGATGCGGTTGAAGACGCACTTAATTATTTGTCGACAGAACAGGACAAAGACGGTGATTGGGGTGACCTTGAATCAACGGCAATGACTGTTATCGCACTTGATACTTTGGGCGTTAATGCTGACAGTGACGGCAGATTTGTGGCTAAAAACGGCAGTGCGGTAGACGGCTTAATGCAGTATCAGCAAAAAGACGGTGGATTTTCGACCGGTAAGGGAAAGAGTAACAGTGAGGCAACATCTTTGGCAGTGTGCGCACTTACAAGCCATTTGAGAAAGTTGCAGAATAAAGCGACATTCTTTAATTTTGACATAAATGATTCGGTTGTGTTTGAAACACCTGCACCGACGAAAGCACAATCTTCAAACAATACGTCAAATAAGACATCATCAAGTACATCAAAATCAAATACGACAACAAAGACAACAACGAAACCGAAAACAACAACAAAGCCTAAAACGACAACAAAACCGAAAACAACAACAAAACCAAAGACAACGACTAAGGTGACGGGAACAATGAAACCGACAAAAACGGCTTCGCCTATGGAATCATCATCACCAAAGCCGTCCCTGACACCAAGACCGACAAAAAAGCCGGCACTTGTAGGACCGGTTGAGATGCCTGGACCAATGCCGTCATTTGAACCGAATGAAGCGCTTCCGCAGGAAAAGGGACATCACGACAGAAAGAGCGGAGGAGCGGCAGTTGCGATTGTAAGCATAGTAGCGGTACTTTGCTTGGCGGCAATAGCGGTTGTATTGTATCTCGGTAAAACAAAGAAATTTGAGGGTAAAGGTATATTTAAGTATCTTGCACCGAAAAAGAAAAAGAAGAACGAAATATATAAGGCAAAACAGCATAGAAGGACAGAACAACACAGACGTTATGAAGAACGTGAAAAGTTTAAAAAACGACGTAAATTTGATAAACGAAGAAGATAAATAAAAGGTGACTGCATTTTGCAGTCACCTTTTATATTGCAGACAACCTTTTCAGCCTTCCATATGCTTGCCTAAAAAGCCGGCGGCGGATTCTGCTAATTTTTCTTCAACTTCAGACGCAGTTTCACCATCTTTTAAAATGAATAAAACAGAGCCGATCGTGTCACCCTCCGATACTATCGGAACAACAACGCCCGCGTTGTATTTTTCAACACCGTCAGCGACTGAAACGGGTTTGCCGTCTTTGTAGCTTACAATGATTTTTTCGTTCATTACATTTTCAAGCTCACTGCTTACAGGCTTTTCGATAAGCTCTTTCTTCGGTAATCCCGATACTGCAATGACATTGTCACGGTCGGTTATACAAGCACCGTGTCCGCTTGCTTTGGCAAGTGTTTCAACATAATTTGCGGCAAAGTCACCAAGCTCGCCGATTGGGGAGTATTTTTTGAAAATAACCTCACCGTCTTTTTCTGTATAAATTTCAAGAGGATCGCCCTCTCTGATTCGCATAGTGCGTCGTATTTCCTTTGGAATAACAACTCTTCCGAGATCATCTATTCTTCTTACAATTCCTGTTGCTTTCATCGCTTTTCCTCCAAAATAAATTTATATTTGTGTTAAATATTATTTGCATTGTTTTTTTGATTTATCCATAATTGATAAAAAAAAACAAAAATTTTGGAGTTTTAAAAATTAATGTGTAATATTGCCACTGCTGTATGCCACTTGAGGGGAGCAGTCGTGAAACTGCAGAGGTGTGGCAAATGAGCAAAATAAAAGGGCGACCATTGGTCGCCCCTACGAAAGTACATTAAATAATCATATCATCACGGATCAAGGTGGTGAATATCTCTTGGGAACAAGCTTGCCTCACGGATATTTGCAAGACCAAGCATTTTCATAACGACACGTTCAAGACCGATACCTAGTCCGCCGTGCGGTGGCATACCGTACTTAAATATATTGGTATATGCACCGAGGTCGCCCTCCTCCATATGATAACGTTTCATTTTTTCAAGAAGTTCGTTATAATCGTGAATTCTCTGACCGCCTGTTGTGATTTCAAGACCTCTGAAAAGCAAGTCAAAACTTTCGGCAAGTTTAGGGTCGTCTGCCGAATCCATTGCATAGAACGGACGTTTTAATCCTGGGAACTTTTCAACGAATATAAATTCACTGTCATAATTCTCTTTTGCGTATTCGCACAATTTAACTTCATCTGTAGGATCAAGGTCAAATTGATTATGTGACTTGCCGAGAATATCAAGTGCCTCAAAGAATGTTACCGAAGGGATTTCATTGATAACAGGCAATGTTGCACCTAAAAGCTCCAACTCGTCACTGTAATGTTTCGGCAAATACTCAACAACATATTTAAGCATAGCCGTTTCCATAGCCATAACATCATGCATATCGTTGATAAATCCCATTTCAAAATCAAGTCCGATATATTCGTTCAAATGACGTGTAGAGTTGTGTTTTTCGGCTCTGTAAACAGGAGCAATTTCAAACACTCTGTCAAAGAATGCTACGCAAGTCTGTTTGTAGAACTGCGGACTTTGTGCAAGATATGCGTCTTTATCAAAGTATTTCAATTTGAATATATTAGCACCGCCCTCAGCACCTGCCGCAACGATTTTGGGTGAATGTATTTCGGTAAAGTTATTGTTTAACATAAATTCACGAAATGCCGACACAACGCCCTCTGCAATTTTAAATACCGCTCTCTGTTCAGGGTGACGAAGTGCGACACTTCTGTGTGCCATTGAAGTTTCGATTGAACAGCCAAGCTTTTTGCTTGAAACGTGAAGAGGGTATTCCTCTGCGGGTTTTGAAAGTATTTCAAACGAAGAAAGAGTTATTTCATAGCCGTGATTAGCACGTTTTTCTTCTTTTACGTCACCTGTGATTTTGATATAAGCACCCTCACAAAGTGAGTCAAAATCGCCTTTACATTTATCCTTTGAATAAACGGATTGAAGAATATATCTTCCCGTACGAAGTATTACAAATGAGAAACCGCTCATTTTTCTAAGCTTATGCACGCAAGCACAAAAGCTTATTGAACCGCCGACAGCTTTTTGCAAATCGTCAAGAGTGATTTCGCTTATAAGCTGTGAACCATCTATTTTCTGCATATTAATTCCACCTTTATTTTAATTTTTCAGTCAATAAGTCCTTAGCAAGTTTAGGGTTTGCACCTTTACCCGCTGTGCGTACCACTTGTCCCATAAGAAAACCGAAAATCTTTTGATTACCGTTTTTGTAGCTTTCAACACTGTCTGCGTTTTCGGCTATAATTTTATTAATAATTTCTTCAAGACCCGATGTGTCATTGTCCATAATAAAGCCGTTTTCTTTGGCAATATCAATAGGCTTACCGCCGTTATTGAACATAATCTTCAAAATATCCTTGGCGGCATTTTTTGAAACAACGCCGTCTGTTGACATTTTAACGAGTTCTGCCAAATCGGCAGGGGAGAATGTTACATCTGAAATTGTCTTTTCAGAATCGTTAAGATTTCTGTTAAGTTCAACAAGCATTAGATTAGAAATTTGTTTGTAGTCCGGATTTATTTTTACAGACTCATCGTAAAAATCCGAAAATTCCTTGCTTGATATAATAAGATTAGCGTCATCTGTCGGAAGTCCGTACTTTTCCGTATAACGTACAAAACGGTCTTGCGGCATTTCCGGCATTGACTTTCTTATGTCCTCAATTTCTTCATCCGATAGGAATACCGGAGGAATATCCGGCTCAGGGAAGTAACGATAATCGTGTGCATCCTCTTTTGAACGTAATGCCTTTGTATCGCCGTGGTTGTCGTTGTAACGTCTTGTTTCCTGAATAACAGTACCGCCGTTATCAAGAATTTCCGCTTGACGGTTTATTTCATATTCAATCGCACGACCGATTGCTTTTAATGAGTTCAGATTTTTAAGTTCGGCACGGGTACCGAATTCGGTTGAGCCGACAGGCATAATTGAAATATTAACGTCAACACGCATTGAGCCTTGCTCCATTTTTGCGTCACACACGCCTGCATACTTTAAACGCAAAGCAAGTTTTTCAACAAAGTCTTGAACTTCTTCGATTGAACGGAAGTCCGGCTCTGTTACGATTTCAATAAGCGGTACACCGCAACGGTTATAGTCAGCCATTGAAATGCCCTCATAATCGTCATGCACAAGCTTACCCGCGTCCTCCTCAATGTGAATGTGGTTAATTCGGATGTCCTTACCGCCTGTGACGGTTATATAACCACCTGTACAGATCGGGTGGTCAAATTGTGTTATCTGATATGCTTTGGGCAAGTCGGGATAAAAATAATTCTTTCTGTCGAATGCACTGTAATTATTTACGGTACAGTCAAGTGCAAAACCTGCCTTTGCGGCAAGCCTTACCGCACCTTGATTTAAAAGGGGAAGTGTACCCGGAAGTCCCGAACATCTTGGACATACACGAGTGTTTTCGCTGCCGCCGAATTCATTCTGACAAGTACAGAATACTTTTGAATCTGTCAATAATTCCGCGTGAATTTCAAGTCCTATTACGGGTTGGTATCTCATAGTACAATCTCCTTTCGTTCAAAGTCTTTTTCAAATCTGTCGCATACTGCGATTATTGTCTTTTCGTCAAATGCTTTTCCGATAAGGCTCATACCGATAGGCAAACCTTTTGAATCGTAACCGCAGGTTGTGGAAATTGCGGGAAGTCCGGCAATGTTTACCGTTACTGTATAAATATCGGCAAGATACATTTTAACGGGATCGTTTTCCTGTTCACCGATTTTATAAGCCGTAGTCGGTGCGGTCGGTGTAAGCATAACATCGCACTTGCTGAATATATCGGCATATTCGTTTCTTATTTGCGTTCTTATACGCGTTGCGTTTTTATAATATGCGTCATAGTAACCCGAACATAGTGCGTAGTTGCCAAGCATAATTCTTCTTTTAACCTCTTGACCGAATCCTTCACGGCGTGAATTTTTAATAAGGTCGTTAAAGTCTTCGCCAAGACCGCTTCTAAGACCGTATTTGATACCGTCAAAACGTGAAAGGTTGCTTGCCGCCTCGGCTGATGAAATTAGGTAGTAAGCCGAAACCGCATATTCAAGACTCGGAAGTGAAACGTCAACTATTTCACAGCCAAGTTTTTTGTAATATTCAACGGCGTTTAAAACAGCCGTTTTAACTTCGTCATTTAGACCGTCACCGAAAAATTCTTTCGGTACACCGATTTTTAATTTGTTTACATCACTTCCGATAAGTGAATTATAGTTGCCCTCTGATTTTTTGCTTGATGTGGCGTCATTTTCATCATAGCCGTAAATGCCCTCAAGCATATAGCCTGTGTCTTCGGCAGACTTTGCGATAACGCCGATTTGGTCAAGTGAAGATGCGAATGCGATAAGTCCCCATCTTGAAACAGTGCCGTATGTCGGTTTAAGACCTGTAACACCGCAGAATGAAGCAGGCTGACGAACAGAACCGCCTGTATCCGAACCGAGTGCGGCGGCACAAAGGTCGGCACTTACGCTTGCTGCGGCACCGCCGGAAGAACCGCCTGTAACACGAGTTAAGTCGTAAGGGTTTTTAACACCGCCGAAATATGATGTTTGAGAAGAACCACCCATTGCAAATTCGTCCATATTTGTTTTGCCGAGCATAACGATGTTGTCTTTCTTTAATTTTTCCATTACCGTTGCGTTATACGGAGGAATGAAGTCATCAAGCATATGTGATGCACAGGTTGTCTTGACACCGAGTGTACATATGTTATCTTTAACCGAAATAGGCAATCCCGTAAATGCACCGCTGTTGCCACTGTCGATAACTTCCTGTGCTTTCTTTGCGTCCGCAAGTGCGTTTTCTTTGCACACTGTTATATAACTGTTTATTTCTTTATCTGAATTTTCTATTCTGTCAAAATATTGCTCGGTAAGTTCAACCGCACTGATCTCCTTACTGTCAAGCATTTCTCTCAGTTTTTTTAAAGCCACGTTAATCAAATCCTTTCTCTTGACTGTTAAACTACTTTAGGAACTACGAAACTGTTATTTTTAACATTCTTCGCATTCTTAACAATTTCTTCGGTAGGGTACGAATTTCGATGTTCGTCCGCCCTTAAATCTTTATAGTCAACCGCATCAAGTGCATAGGCAGGCTTTGATGTATCAAATTCACATACTTTATCCATGATAGCTATGATATTTGTCATATCAGCCGTCATTTGTTCTAGCTCTTCATCTGTAAATTCAAGCTTTGAAAGCTCTGCGAGGTGCTTTGTCAAATCTGAGTTAAACATATCAATTCTCCGTTCTTTAAATATTTTGTTTTTGTATAATGTTTTTATTATACAAAAAAAGACGTAATATAACAGAGTTTTCGCTCTGTTATACAACGTCTTTGCTGTAAGATTAATATTATAATACCATAATTTAAAAATGTTTGCAAGGGGTAAAATGAAAAAATATTAAGTTTTATATTATTTTCATTTATGCAATTTGCATTATGGCTCGTGCGGCATATATGTACTTGTATTAAGCGTATCGGTTGAGATAAGCTCACCGTTGACATATACATATCTTGTTGAATGAACAACGGTATTTTTGCCGGAAGTTGAAGAAGTGTTTGAAATTTTAACTTCTCTGTGAGGTTCCCAATCAGTACCGATAATGCTTACAGTGATTGTTGCACCGCTTGTGTAAGCCGAAACTTTAATCGGATAGTCGGTGTTGTTTTTAAATTTGAAATCAACTCCGCCGTCCGAAACGGTTGCGTCCTGACCGAGCGGAATATAACCTACGGTCATCATATGGTTAAGACGTTCAACAATCGAAAGGTCGGCATACAATACCGCCGAATAAAGGGTACTGCTGACTTGACAAGTACCGCCGCCGATACCGTCAACGCTCTTGCCGTCAACGTATTCTTTTGCGGTAGAGAAACCGTTTTCGATTGTGCGGTGACCGACTGTGTCGTTGAATGAGAATACATCACCCGGTGCAATTACTTTGCCGTTTATAAGGCTTGCCGCTCTTGCAACATTGGCACATCTGTTTGCGGTCGAACTGCCGTATGATGTTGAATAACTGCTCAATGTTGCCGAAAATAATTTTTCTCTTAATGTGTTTTCGTCAACGGTCGGATATGAAACGTAGAACGGCAATGTGACAGGTTCACAGCCTTCGTATACATTTCCTATAATTGCTGCAGCCTCATCTTTATTTATGTAACGTCCCGTATCGCCTGCAACTATGTTTACATCATTTCCGTTGACTTCGTATCTTGCGTCTGTCGGGTCTTTGTATACAAGTGCGTCAAGTGATTCAACAGTCATTTCGTCCGGTGGGGCAGAAGTGAATGTTACCGCGATGTTATTAAAAATTTCATTGCTAAGAGCGGTAATAACTTCTTGCTCGGCGGTTGATGGGTCTAAATTATAACCTGTCTTACCGGAATATATTGTAAGTGTACCGTCGTCGTTAAATTCAACGTAATGCTGTTTTCTTTCGCCAAGTGCAATGTTACCGAATTCGTTAAGTTTTGCGTCAAGCTGTTCGGTATCGACTTGTACGGCAGGAACGATTATGTGTGGCTTGAACATAAGTTCAATAGCGGCAAATGCATTTTTTAATGTGCTGTCCGATTTGCAGTAATCGAAAGCCTTTTTTGCGGTATCTTCCGCAATTGCTGTAAGTCCGATGTCTGAGCCGTTTATTTCGTATGTCTGACCGTTTGAAGTCAATGTGATTGCAGTATTCTGTAAAAGATATGTTGCGTTTATTGAATCAAGTGCCTCGTCATATGTAAGACCGCCAACGTCCAACTGCTCTATGTACACATTTTTCATAACCTTATCTTCTTCTATAGTAGAAAGGGAATATATGAAAAATGCAATGAAAGTACAAATCAGTACGATAACTGCGATTAAAGCGGGAACAGCCGCTTTTTTTAATCCTGCTTTGATTTTTTTTGTAAGTTCAGCTTTTCTCTGTTCTTTTTCAATATCTGTTTCTGTATCGTCGTCTGCATTGTCGTCTTGCTCAGACGGAGCTGTTTCGTCATTTTCTTCGGGAGAAATTGCAAAATCGTCTTCCTCATCGTCAAAACTGTAATTATCGGCTGTTTCTTCTTCACTGATTGTATTGGAAACATCAGACTCGTTATTTTCCGTCAATTCGCTTTCGGAAACATTTTCTTCACTGACAGGAGTAACATCTGTTTCTTCTGTATCATTTGTTTCTGTATTTTCGGAATTTTGCATTACATCGTTTGCGTCATTTTCGTTTAGAGTTTTCTTATTCTCGTTGTTATTTTCCTGCATTACAATTATATCCTTTCTGAATACTGTTTAATTATTTATAAAAACGCTTAAATTCATCTAAGTATTTTGAATATTCAACCATAAAGGCTTTAAATTGCTTGTTTTTCATAAGTAAAGAAAATGCCTTTTTAATATTTTTTATGAAAACCGCGTCAAAATCTTCAAGATAAAAACCTTTAGCCATAGGACAGACACCTTTTGCACGTGGGTCAACGATAATATCCATATGACCGTTTTTGTCAAGATACGGTGTAAGCGGAAAAATCCGACAGGCTAACGGACGTTGATATCTGTCACAATAACCTTGACACATAGCTATAGGCGTGGTATATGTTTTTCCGTTATAATCATATGTGAAGTCTGTCTTTTCAATTCGTACCCAATCGGGATTTAACAGATTAAAAACTTCTTTTTCGCCCGGAAAAAGAAACATTCCGCTGTCGTCACCTTTACAGCAAGCCTTGTCGCAAAGCTGACCGCAGTCAACCGGAACAGGTGTTATGTCGTCAAAAAGTTTATACAGCTGAAGATATATATATGCGGTATTCATAGTTAAAACCTCAAATCGTTAAAATTAATGTATTAATAAACTGTATATACATTGTATATACAGTATAATTTTAGCATAAAAAATGTCGTAAAACAATAGGAAAATAATTTTTTTACGCAATGTATCATTTTCTCTGTAATCATTTGGTTGTTTTATCAATGTTGAACAAATAATAAAGAAGTGTGTAACATTCATTTAATCTAAATGTTGCCTTACGGCGTTTGACAAAACAACCTATATAGTAGTATAATTAATAAGATATAATAGTATTTTTATAGCTGAAAGCGAAAATACACGAAAGGACGGTTAGTTTATGCCGAAAAAGAAACAGGAATACGGAAATGACAGCATAACAAGTCTAAAGGGTGCGGACAGAGTAAGAAAGCGTCCTGCTGTAATATTCGGTTCAGACGGTCTTGAAGGCTGTGAACATTCTTTTTTTGAAATATTATCAAATTCAATAGATGAAGCTCGTGAGGGCTACGGAAGTTTAATAGAAGTTACGCGTTTTATGGATAAATCCATAGAAGTAAAGGACCACGGCCGCGGAATACCTCTTGACTATAACGAGGGCGAGGGTAGATTTAACTGGGAGCTTGTATATTGTGAATTGTACGCGGGCGGTAAGTATGACAACAATAAAGGCGGAATGTATGAGTACAGTTTGGGTCTTAACGGTCTTGGCGCGTGTGCAACACAGTACAGCAGTGAATATATGGATGTAACCGTTGTGCGTGACAAAACGCAGTATACATTGCATTTTGAAAAAGGCGAAAACATCGGAGGACTTCAAAAGTCTGAAACAAGAAGCGTTCAGACGGGAACGGTACAAAAATGGAAACCTGACACAGAAGTTTTTACCGATATAAATATACCGATTGAATTTTTCCAAGACGTTTTAAACAAGCAGGCTATGGTAAATGCAGGCTTGAAATTCGTTCTTTACAACGAAACCGAAACAGGTATGGAAATGTTCGAGTATTATTACGAGAACGGTATTGTTGACTATGTTAAAGAAACTGTCGGCGATGACGGTTTTACAACTGTTGAAACGTGGGAAATGGAACGTGAGGGACGTGACAGGGCGGACAAAGAGGATTACAGAATGAAAATGCAAGTTGCATTCTGTTTCTCAAACAAAGTCAATATGCTTGAATATTATCACAATTCAAGTTACCTTGAACACGGCGGTTCACCCGATAAGGCGGTAAGAAACGCATTCGTATATGCGATTGACAGATATTTAAAACAGAATGACAAATATAATAAAAACGATTCAAAAATAACATTTGCGGACGTAGCGGACTGTTTGGCACTTGTTATAAACTCATTCTCAACTCAGACAAGTTACGAAAACCAAACAAAAAAAGCGATAAACAACAAGTTTATTCAAGACGCAATGACGGAATTCTTACGTCAACAGCTTGAAGTTTACTTTATAGAAAACAAAACAGACGCCGAAAAAATCGCAAATCAAGTTCTTGTCAATAAAAAGAGCCGTGAAAATGCCGAAAAGGCAAGAATTGATATAAAAAAGAAACTTACGGGTACAATGGATATAACGAACAGAGTTGAAAAGTTCGTTGATTGCAGAAGTAAGGACGTTTCACAGCGTGAAGTTTATATAGTGGAGGGCGACTCGGCTTTAGGTTCGTGTAAATTGGCGCGTGACCCGATGTTTCAGGCGATTATGCCGATTAGAGGTAAGATACTGAATTGTCTGAAAGCCGATTATCCGAGAATTTTTAAGAGCGATATTATAACCGACCTTGTAAAAGTGCTTGGCTGCGGTGTGGAGATTAAGTCTGCTCATAATAAAAATATTGAAAGTTTTAATCTTGACAATTTGCGTTGGGACAAGGTTATCATCTGTACAGATGCCGACGTTGACGGTTTCCAAATCAGAACGCTTGTTCTTACAATGATATACCGCCTTATGCCTACACTTATCGAAAAAGGCAAGGTGTATATTGCCGAATCACCGCTTTACGAAATAACGATTACAAAGACAAAGCGTAAGGGTGAAAAACATTTTGCGTATACAGACGGTGAAAAGGAAGAAATATTAAAGAAATTTACAGAGGACGGATTGTCGAAAGAACGTGACGAATACGACATTAAACGTTCAAAAGGTCTTGGTGAAAACGAGCCTGATATGATGAGTCTTACGACAATGCATCCGTCAACAAGACGGCTTATAAGAGTAACGCCGGAAAATGCGGAAAGCACATCGAGAATGTTTGACGTATTGCTTGGCGATAATATTACGGACAGAAAAGAATACATTGCCGACAATGGCGGAAAATATATGGAAATGCTTGACTTATCATAAAGGATAGGAGAATTTTATGGCAAGGAAGAAAAAGAAAGTAGAAGAAAAAGAGATTATATATGCTCCGATAGACGAACAGCCCATTACCGAAACACTTGAGCAGAACTATATGCCCTATGCGATGAGCGTTATCGTATCGAGAGCAATTCCCGAAATAGACGGACTTAAGCCTGCTCACAGAAAGCTTTTGTACACAATGTATACAATGGGACTTTTGGGAGGAAAACTTACAAAATCGGCTAACGTAGTCGGACAGACAATGAAATTAAATCCTCACGGTGACAGTGCCATATATGAAACAATGGTACGTTTGACGCGTGGCAACGAGGCACTTTTGCACCCGCTTGTCGAGTCGCAGGGTAACTTCGGTAAGCAGTATTCGAGAGATATGGCATATGCGGCGTCAAGATATACGGAGGTAAGACTTGATCCGATATGTGCGGAACTGTTTAAGGATATTAATAAGAATACGGTTGAGTTTATAGACAGTTATGACGGTGAAATGAAAGAACCAACACTTTTGCCGGTTGCGTTTCCGAATATTCTTATAAATCCAAATCAAGGTATTGCCGTAGGTATGGCAAGTAATATTTGTTCATTCAATCTTAAAGAAGTTTGTGACGCAACTATCGCTTGTATGAAAAACGAAAATGCGGACGTGATTAAATATATGCCTGCACCTGACTTTTCAATGGGAGCGGACCTTATTTACTCTGAAAGCGAAATGCGTAAGATTTACGAAACAGGCCGCGGAAGTTTTAAACTTCGTGCAAAATATACTTACGACAAGGCAAATAACTGTATCGAAATCAACGAAATTCCTTATACAACAACAGTCGAAGCGATAATCGGCAAGATTATGGAGCTTGTAAAAGCGAACAAACTGAAAGAAATTTCAGACGCACGTGACGAAACAGGTCTTGACGGTTTTCAAATCGCACTTGATTTAAAACGAGGCGTTGATCCCGATATGCTTATGACAAAGCTTTATAAGCTGACACCGCTTGAGGACAGTTTTAGCTGTAACTTCAATATCTTGATTAATGCAAGACCTATGGTTCTGGGCGTTAAGCAGATTTTACAGCAGTGGATACTGTTCAGAATGAACTGTGTTAAAAACGGTATTAAATATGATATTGATAAAAAAAGCGAAAAACTTCACCTTTTAACAGGTCTTAAAAAGATTTTGCTTGATATTGACAAAGCGATTGCAATAATTCGTCATACGGAAAAAGATACCGATGTTGTTCCTAATCTTATGGAGGGTTTTGACATTGACGAAGTTCAAGCAGAGTATATTGCGGAAATCAAACTTCGCAGTTTGAACAAGGAATATATCATAAACAGAACCGCAGAGATTGAAAAACTTATGGAGGAACTTGAAGAACTGAACCGTATTTTGGGTGACGATAACGAGGTTAAGAATATTATCGCAGACCAGTTAAAGAAAATCGCAAAGAAATACGGTCAGGAAAGAAAGACGACTTTAATCAGCGGTGAGGAAATAACGGAGTATAACGAAACGGAAAATATAGACGATTATCCGCTTACAATTTTCGTAACAAGAGATAATTATATTAAGAAGATTTCAGCCGTATCACTTCGTTCAAGCACAACGGAGCATAAATTAAAGGAAACAGATGAAATTGTTCAGACAATGGAATCGACAAATAAATCCGAACTTATATTCTTCTCAAATAAGTGCGTTGCATATAAAATGAAAACATATGACCTTGCAGATGCAAAGGTAAGCACTATGGGCGAGTACCTGCCGGGAATACTTGGACTTGAAGAAGATGAAAAAATAGTGTATACTGTTGTAACAACGGATTATAAGGGCGAAATGCTGTTTACGTTTGAAAACGGTAAAATGGCGAAAGTTGCGCTTTCAAATTATGAAACTAAGACAAACCGTAAAAAACTTATCGGTGCATACGGAAATAAGTCGCCGATATGTGATATAAGACTTCTTGATGAAGATAAAGATGTTGTTCTGATGTCGGATAATAACAGAGTGTTATTGGTTAATACGGAAAAGATTCCGCTTAAAGCGACAAAGAGTACACAGGGTATACAGGTAATAACGTTGCGTAAAAAAGACGCAAAGGTTGTTAAGGTTGTAGACAAAGAACAATGCACAGTTGAGGACATTGAGCATTACAGACCGAAAAATATTCCGGCAGCCGGAGGAATTTTAAGGGGAGAGGACAATCAAATAAGTCTGATATAAATTTCAAGCTCTGATATAGCGGAGCGGAAGGGAAGTGGAGATATGTTAAAGGAAGAGGATAAAAAGAGATTACAAGAGAGATTTCAAGAAGAGGCATCAGATGTGTATCAGCCGTTTTCAAAGGAACTTTTTAAGCAGTACAGCGTTAAAAGAGGTTTGAGAAACGATGACGGTACAGGTGTAATGGCAGGGCTTACTTCTGTCGGTGCGGTTTTGGGTTACTATATTGATGACGGTGAAAAAATTCCTATGGAAGGTCATTTGAGATACCGTGGTTATGACCTTACAGATATAGTTAAAAACTGTGAAAAAGAGAAGAGATTTGGTTTTGAAGAAGTAGCATATCTGCTGTTATTCGGACATCTTCCGGATAAAAAGACTTTGGACGATTTTTCAAGACTTATCGGAAATCTTCGTGTATTGCCGGAAGGCTTTGCGGAAGATATGATTTTGAAAGCTCCTAGTAAGAATATAATGAATAAAATTGCCCGTTCCGTACTTGCGTCTTATTCGTATGACTCAAATCCGGATGATATTTCAACGGGTAATATCTTGCGTCAGTCAATAGAATTGATTGCAAGACTTCCTGTAATGGCGGCATACGGATATCAGGCAAAGAGCCATTATCATGACGGAAAAAGTCTGTATCTTCACACACCGCAGCCAAGATTGTCAACAGCTGAGAATCTGCTTTATATGATAAGACCCGATAATAAATATACTCGTGAAGAAGCGGAAATGCTTGATGTATTGCTTATGATACACGCTGAACACGGCGGCGGTAACAACTCGGCATTTACAACAAGAGTTGTTTCTTCATCGGATACTGATACATATTCTGCTATTGCGGCGGCTATCGGCTCACTTAAAGGTCCTAAGCACGGTGGTGCAAACGCAAAGGTTATGGGTATGATGGAAGAAATCAAGGCAAACGTTAAGCACTGGGAAGATGATGAGGAGGTTAAGGCATTCCTTGCAAAAATTCTTCGTAAAGAGGCTTTTGACGGTTCGGGACTTATATACGGTATGGGACACGCTATTTATACATACAGTGACCCAAGATGTATTTTGCTTAAAGAAAAAGCAGGTCAGCTTGTTTCAAATCACCCTGAATTTGAAAAGGAATTTAAACTGTATTGCAGTGTTGAACGTCTTACACCGGGTGTATTTGCGGAAGTTAAGAATAATCATAAGGTTATGTGTGCGAACGTTGATATGTATTCGGGCTTTGTTTATAAAATGCTTGGCATACCTACCGAAATGTATACACCGCTTTTCGCTATTTCAAGAATTGTCGGCTGGTGCGCACATAGACTTGAAGAAGTTATCGGCTGCGGCAGAATTATCAGACCGGCGTATAAGTCGATGGTACACAGTAAGGAATACACGAAAATAGATAATAGATAGTGTGTCCGGATTAAATCGCCCACAGCACTACTTTTTGCTTGAGGCGGTACAAACGTACAGCACTGCAAGCTGCAAAGCAGCACTGTGAACGATTTTCTCTCGGACAGGGGTAAGTAGGGGCGATCATTGGTCGCCCGAAAAAACCACCCCACAGACGGCAATGCCGACAGCTCCCCTCAATGGGAGCCGAAAAGCCTCTCCTTGAGGAGAGGTGTCACGAAGTGACGGAGTGGTGGCAAAAAAATATATTCAAAGCAAGGAGAAGAACATGGATAAAGTAAACATACTTGGTGTTCACGTTGACATGGTGAACATTTCACAGGCTACTGACTGCATTATGCGTTTTTTGGACGAAGATAAGTTTCATGCGGTATACACGCCTAATTCGGAAATAATTATGCTTGCATACAAAGACGAAAAATTTTGTAAACTTCTTAATAATGCTGACTTGCTTACTGCCGACGGCATAGGCGTTGTGCATGCGTCAAAGATTTTGAAAAAGCCTATAAGCGAACGTGCGGCAGGATATGACATTGCAAGACAGGTTTTGCAAAAAATGAACTACACAGACCACAAGCTGTTCCTTTTCGGAGGTAAGCCGGGTGTTGCGGAAGAGGCAAAGAAAAAGCTTTTGGAAGAATACACCGACCTTAATATTGTCGGTACAAGAAACGGATATTTCAAGCCTGAAGAAGAAGCTGAAATTGTTGAGGAAATCAACAATTCCGGTGCGGATATTGTTTTTGTATGCTTAGGCGCGCCTAAGCAGGAACAGTGGATTGAAAGAAACAGAGATGCACTTAAAGTACGCGTTGCGATGGGCATTGGCGGAAGTCTTGACGTATTTGCCGGAAAAGTTGAACGCGCACCTGAAATATTCTGTAAAACAGGTATGGAATGGTTTTACAGACTTTGCAAAGAACCTTGGCGTATAGGAAGAATGATGGAATTGCCTAAATTTGCGGCAACGGTAATTGCGAAAGGTAAAAAATACAAACAAGACTGATTTTAGGAGAAATTATGGGGATACTTATAGCGATTGACGGCGTTGACGCAAGCGGAAAGCAAACACAGACGGAACTTTTAAAAAAACGTCTTGAAAATGACGAATTAAAAATAAAGTCGGTGTCTTTTCCGGCGTATGACAACCCGTCGTCAACACTTGTAAAGATGTACCTAAACGGTGAATTCGGGGACAAGCCTTCAGATGTGAATGCGTATGCCACATCAACGTTTTTTGCGGCTGACAGATTTGCAACGTATAAAACCGATTGGGGAAAGGATTACGAAAACGGCACATTGATTTTAGCGGACAGATATGTGTCATCAAATCTTATACATCAAGCAAGCAAAATCGAAAATCAAGAAGAAAAAGACAAGTTTTTAACGTGGCTTGACGACCTTGAATACAATGTTTACGGACTTCCGCGTCCGAACGTTACGATATTTCTTGATATGCCGCCAAAGTACGGCATAGAATTAATGAAAGACAGGGCTAACAAGTCAAACGGCGGAGATAAAAAGGATATACACGAGAGTGATATATCTTATCTTCAAAAAAGCTATGATAATGCAGTATACGTATCAAAACGTTTCGGCTGGAAACATATTTCATGTGTTGAAAACGGAAAAATAAGAAGTGTCGAAGATATAAATGATGATATTTATGCTGTAATAAAGGAGCGATTATCTTGAAAAAACTGATTGCACTTTTGATAAGCGGAATAATTATGTTGCCGTGCGTAAATGCTTTTGCTAATGACGTTATAGAAGTATATATTGACGGCGAAAAATTGGAATGTGACGTTAATCCGAAGAATATTGACGAACGTGTGCTTGTACCGATGAGAGCGATATTTGAGGCCTTTGGTGCAAATGTGTCGTGGGACAATAACGGCAGAACGGTTTGGGCTGAAAGAAACGGCGAATTTATATGCGTGCCTGTTGATAATCAAATTATGAGTACGGGAGTATATAATTCAGACGGTTCGGCAATTTGGGTTGACCAAATTCAGCTTGACGTACCTGCTAAAATAATTGATGACAGAACATATGTTCCGGTAAGAGCGGTCTCCGAAACTTTAGGCGCAACTGTCGGTTGGGACGGTGAAAACAACAGAGTTGTTATAGACAGCCGTATAAACGAAAGTGGTACGGTATACTATGCGTCCGATTCTGACTATCAAAAGCTATATTCAGTAGACAAAAACAGTGCAAACAGACAGAAATTATCTGACAACAGCGTCTGTGAACTTGAAATGTATGACAATAATGTTTACTATTTGTCTAAAAATGACAGACACCTTTACCGAGCAAATGACATATCGGGTGAAGAGGAACTTATCAATAAAACGGTCAATAAAATTGCCGTTGATGATGGGTGGATATATTATCAGGAATCGGACGGCGGAAAAAAGAGCGGCGTTCTTTATCGTATGAATATTGACAGCGGTGACGTTGAACGACTTACGGACAATTCGGTCAGATACCCTAAAAAGTACAAGGATTACATATATTTCAACTTGGATAATGACAATATAATGTACGGAATTACTCTTGACGGAACGTCACTTGTAAAATTAAGCATGGGTGACAATGATGTTAAGCTGTATCCGTTTAACTGTTTTTATTACGGAGATTATCTGTTTGTCGAAAACGGTGTTTGGTACGGTAATTTGATGAGAATTAGCCGTGACGGAAGTGAAGTTAAGACCTTAAATCAAATTAATTCGCTTATTTGTAAAAAGCAAACGCCGACAGATAAAATTCTGTTTGTAAATCAAGATAACGGAAAAGATATTTATTGTATGAACATAGACGGAACAGATCAACATTTGGTCGTAAAGGGCGACGCGTCATGGATAAATATTGAACTTATTGCACAGTGGGGAGATACGATTTATTATAAAAACCCTTTCCGTGAGGAGGTTTACCGCGTAAATCTTGACGGCAGTGACAATAATTATGTTTGTTATGCAGACGATGTGAAGACTGCGGACGGCAGACTTATAACTTCATATAACGGACTTTATATAGGCAGTCTTGACGCAAGCGACTTGACGTGTATTTATGATAAAGCAGTAAAAAAATTCGATGTTGAAAATGATAAAATTTACTTTGTGGATAAAAAAAGCGGTAAGCTTTATACGTCTGATTTCTCCGGAAACGTAAATGTTGTAACAAACGAATCAGTCGGAGAATGGGTAAGTAATTAAGTCTGTCGACAGCTCCAAGAATCACATCTTGCGATGTGATTTTTGATTATTTTTAGAGAAAGGTATTGACAACACAGACTGGTTATGTTAAAATAATCCTCGCAATTTAATAATGCTTTGGTATATAATTGGAAACGACACATTGTGCTTAACGATGATAACGAACAACACGGATGTGTTGTTTTTTTGCGTAAATTTAAGAAAAGAGGGTAAAAATTTATGCCAAAGACAAAATTTCAAAACATTATTTTCACACTGATTATGGCTTTTATTATGGTGTACGCAATGATATGCTATAATATCAGCCTGAACAAGGGACAGATGAGCAATGAGGTGTTCTTGCTTGCATTTCACGAAATGGTTATAATGTGGCCTGCCGCATTCATACTGGAGTTTTTCGCAGTCGAAAAACTTGCGACAAAGCTTGCATTCAGATTTATAAGACCGGGAGTGGACAATCCGTTCTTTATCACGCTTGCGATTTCGTCAATGATTGTATGTATTATGTGTCCGACAATGAGTATGATTGCAACATTGTTGTTTAAAAATCCGGGTAAAGAAATTGTTGCGGTATGGTTGCAAACAACAGCTATGAATTTCCCAATGGCATTGTGCTGGCAAATATTTTTTGCAGGACCGCTTGCAAGATTAATTTTCAGAACAATATTCAAAAAACAACTTCAGCAATAATAAAAAGCAGTGTTAATCACTGCTTTTTTGATTTCTCTTTTAACATACGTCTGAATTTTTGCGGTGAAACATTGTACACTTGCTTGAAAATTCTTGATAAATGCGCACTTGACGAAAAGCCTGTACGAATAGCAATTTCGTTTAAGTTTAAATTTGTTTCGGCAAGCAGGGAATGGACATTTACAAGACGCACATTGTATAAATATTGCAGAAACGTTGCACCCGTTGCTTTGTGGAAAAGTCGTGAAAAATGATATTTGCTGATATGCACGACGTCGGTTATAATGTCAAGGTTTATGTCCTCTTTATAGTGGTTGTTTATGTAATCTATCGCCGTAACTATTTCGGGCGGAGTATTTTGACTTGTGATAATTTCGGCATTTTTTGAAAGGTCTTTAATTACAGAAACAAGCTGAAAAACACTGCTTAACGCAAGTTTTTCGGAAAGCAAACCTATTCTGTTTGAAAATGCGTCAATTTTTTTGAAGTAATCGAGAATAAGAGTAAATTGCTCATCATTAAGATGGAATACGCACGACTTGATGTTATCGAAAAGAATATCAGTTTCTGTTTTTGTCAAAATTCCGCTCAGCATATCACTGCTGAAATTCAAAACATATCTTTCGTAAAAATCAATGTCGCGGCTTTCCATATAGTGAATGTCAAACGGCTTTAAAATTACCAAATCGCCTTGCTTTAACGTGTAACAAATATCGTCAAGGAACAAGTATCTCTCACCGTCCGCCTGCAAATATATTTCATATGCGTCATGGTAGTGCTGTATCTTCATATCAAATTTTTCCGATGATTTAACGTGGTTTATATACATTTCCGAAAACGGAAAAAACACAGCATTTAACATATACAATATCCTTTCAAATTTATACTATACAGATATTTTAACATTAAATATCAAAATAATCAACAAAATACTTGCAGATTAAGTCAATTATAAGTTATAATAATTTTATATATGAAGGGAGAGCAGAAGATGAGTAAGATTTTAAATATGTTAATGGCATTTATTATGTCATTCGGAATATCGGGAAGCAATGTAAACCCGTCGGATATACCTGAAAATTCAAATTTTGAGGTGCATTTTATAGATGTAGGACAAGCCGATTCGGCGCTTATAGAATGTGACGGCGAAACGATGATGATAGACGGCGGAAATGTTGCGGACAGTAATGTGGTAGCGGCATATTTAAAGAAAGAAGATATTACGGAGCTTAATTATGTTGTGTGCTCTCATGCTCACGAGGACCACGTCGGCGGTTTGTCGGGCGCGTTGTCGGTAACAAAAGCGGACAACATATATGCACCGAAAACAGAGGCGAATACAAAAGCGTATAAAAATTTCAAGAAAAAAGCGGAAGAACAAAATGTTGAAATCAAGCACCCGAATGTCGGTGACGAAATTCAGCTTGGCAGCAGTACGGTTGAATTTTTAGGACCTGTTGACGAAAACGGCAAGGATTTAAACAGTACGTCAATAGTATTAAAAATCACATACGGAAACACATCATTCTTATTTACGGGTGACGCCGAAAGCGACGAGGAAGAAGAAATATTAAACAGCGGTGCGGATTTGAAATCAACGGTGCTTAAAGTCGGTCATCACGGTTCGAGAACGTCAACGTCATATCCGTTTTTGCGTGAAGTTATGCCACAGTATGCCGTGATAAGCGTAGAAAAAGGCAATTCATACGGTCACCCTAATGAAGAAACTTTAAGTAAACTAAGTGACGCGGGTGTGGAAGTGTATCGCACCGATGAAAGCGGCGATATTGTAATGACAAGTGACGGAAACAGTATAAGCATAACTACATCAAAGTAATACAAAAGGTTAGACGGAATTTCGTCTAACCTTTTTATATTATTTAAGTTTAACCGATATATCCTTATTTCTGTCACATACCAAAACACCGTCTTTAACTTCAAGTTCGGCAACTTGAATTGACGTTCTGCGTTCGTTTCCGATATTGTTTTCAAGCATATTTTTTTGTCTGTCAGGGTGAGTGAAGTAGAAAATATATGCGTTGTTGTCCGTTACATATACATCGGCGTGATTTGCGATAACTCCGTCATCTTCTCTTGTACCGCCTATGTCAAGAATACGACTGCTTTGCTTTGTCCAAGTCGTAAGGTCGTCCGAATAATAGACGTCCAAACCGCTCCAACAGTCGGTTATAAGCCAATACTTACCGCCAAATTCAAATACATTAGCGCCCTCGTGCGGAACATCATCGGCGGCACAGTCTTTAACTTCCCAATTATATAAGTCCTTGCTGTCGGCAAAATATGTATGAGAGCCGTTCCGCTCGTCCTTGTACCACATTCTGAAAATACCGTCTGGTAGCCTGAATACACAAGCGTCAATAATCTTTTCTGATGAAAGGTTAAGCTTGCTTTCAAAATTCCAATCAATTAAATTTTTTGAGGTGTAGTGAAGAATGTAACGCGGGTGATTCCAGTCGGCAGGAATTCCCGGAACATAGCTTACATACATATGATAAAGCTCGCCGAAACGTATAACCTCCGGTGCCCAATATGTATTTTTGCCTTCGCCGTATTCAAGGCCTTTGCATATACCTATATATTCCCATGAATTACCGTTGTCTTTACTTTCCGCAATTCCTATATCAGTACCGTGTACCCACATTACGCCTTCTTCTTCAACGTCTGCACGTCTTGCGGTGTAAAGCATATAATGAGTGCCTGTTTCTTCATTATATATAACGACAGGGTCAGCGGCTCCGTTATGAATAGGGTCTTTAAACAATGGTGCGTTTGCTGTTTTCATAATCTATAATCCTTTCTTTATTTATGAATATTTTTATGATATAATATAAAAATATAATAGTCAATACAAAATTTGATTTCCACTGATATTTTTATAAAATTAAGGTGTATTTAAGGTTTATACAGTATTATTTAAGAGGTGATAGAAATGGAATTTCATACAATAGAACCCATATACGATAAAAATTCAAAAATACTTATACTCGGCAGTTTCCCGTCTGTAAAATCACGTGAAGCAAACTTTTTCTACGGTCATCCGCAGAACAGGTTTTGGAAGGTGCTTGCGAATGTTATGAATGACGTCTGTCCGGGCACGACAGAGGAGAAAAAAGCATTTTTGATAAAACATAATATTGCGGTTTGGGATGTTATTGCAAGCTGTGACATAGAAGGTTCGTCCGACAGCTCTATAAAAAATGTTACGCCGAATGATTTAAGACGGATTTTACAAACGGCTGAAATTAAAAAAATCTTTACAAACGGAAATACCGCGTATAAATTGTTTGTAAAATACAATTCTGACTTAAATGCGGTAAAACTGCCGTCTACAAGCCCTGCAAACGCAATGTTTTCGCTTGAAAAATTAATCGAAAGCTGGCGAGTTTTAAAAGATTTTACATAAATTTAAGATAGGCTTGAATACAATTTTACATAGATTATATATAATTAGCTTAGAGGATTTTATAAAATATATAAATAAGGGGATAAAATTATGAACATTTTTGGCTTATTTTCATTGTTCGGAGGACTGGCGATGTTCCTTTACGGAATGAACGTAATGGGCAGCGGTCTTGAAAAGCTTGGCGGCGGTAAGTTTGAACAGATACTTGAAAAACTTACGTCAAATCCTATAAAAGGTGTTGTTTTGGGTGCTGCAGTTACGGCGGTTATACAGTCATCTTCAGCTACTACGGTTATGGTTGTAGGTTTTGTAAACTCAGGCATTATGAAACTCGGACAGGCTATAGGTATTATAATGGGTGCAAATATCGGTACGACTGTTACATCATGGATATTGAGCCTTTCCGGTATACAGGGGGACAGCTTTTGGATTCAACTCTGTAAGCCGGCTAACTTTACTCCGGTTTTAGCACTTATCGGTATTGTATTTACAATGGCTGCAAAGAGCGACTCTAAGAAGAATATCGGTAACATACTTCTTGGTTTTGCGGTACTTATGTTCGGTATGGAAACAATGTCGGCGGCTGTTGAGCCTTTAAAAGATGTTGAGGCATTTACAAACATACTTACAATGTTCCAAAATCCTATTTTAGGTGTGCTTGCAGGTGCTGTTTTAACGGCTGTTATACAATCGTCATCTGCATCTGTCGGTATACTTCAGGCACTTTCTTCTACGGGTAAAATAACGTTCGGTGCGGCAATTCCTATAATTATGGGACAAAATATAGGTACTTGTGTGACTGCACTTATATCATGTATCGGTGCAAGCAAAAACGCAAAACGTGCCGCAATGGTGCATTTGTATTTCAATATTATAGGTACGGTTTTATTCCTTGTATTATTCTATGCGGCAAATGCAATCTTCAATTTTGCATTTGTAAGCGATTCTGTTACACCGTTTAATATCGCAATAGTTCATACGATATTCAATGTTGTTGCAACGGCTGTATTGTTGCCGTTTAACAAGTTACTTGAAAAACTGGCAAGAATGACAATTAAAGAGGGTGCGGAAGAAAGCACATTCGGTTTGCTTGACGAAAGATTTTTACAAACTCCGTCATTCGCTGTTGAACAATGTATGACGCTTGCTACAAATATGGCATATATGGTAAAAGAGAGCTTTACCATGGCACAGGAATGTGTTGCAAAGTATTCAGAGTCGATAGATAGGAAAATTATAGAAACAGAAAATCTTGCCGATGAATATGAGGACGCACTCGGTGCATATCTTGTAAAGCTTTCGGCAAAGAGCTTGAATGAGTCGGATTCGCAGAAAGTTTCAATACTTCTTCACGCAATATCAGATTTTGAGAAAATGACGGACTATACCGCCGATTTGGTATTTACAGCGAGAGAAAAACGTGATAAAGACGTTCATTTCTCCGACAAGGCAAGACAGGAAATCACTATAATGGTTAATGCCGTCGGTGAAATTATCGACCTTACAATCAGTGCATTTTCAAAGGACGATGTTAAACTTGCTAATAAAGTTGAGCCTTTGGAGGACGTTATCGACAGACTTAGAAATGACCTTAAAAACCGTCATATAAAGCGTATGCAAGAGGGCAGATGCAGTGTAAATCAAGGTTTTGTATTTACCGATTACATTACCGCACTTGAAAAAATATCTGATCACTGTGCAAACGTTGCTGCAGCTATTATTGAACTCAATGACGAAAATTATGATGTGCATCACGTTATGAGTAACAGACGAAACAATCCTGAATATAAAGAATTGTGCGTTGAATTCGGTAAAAAGTATATATTGCCGTTTTCAGTATCGTCAGAAGTTGAATAATGTATAAATGGGGGATTGTTTTATGGATTTGATTTATTGCGTCGAAGATGATGAGGGAATAAGAGATTTAATAACGTATGCAGTGAAATCAGCAGGGTTTGAGGCAGAGGGCTTTGAAAGTGCCTCAGATTTTGAAAAACGACTTGGCGAGCGTTTGCCGTCAATGGTGCTTTTGGATATAATGCTGCCGGATAAAGACGGAATTGCTATACTGAAAGACATACGAAACAACGATACTACTAAAAATGTTCCTGTTATTATGATAACAGCCAAAGGTACTGAAAGTGACAAAGTCAAAGGCTTTGAATACGGAGCGGACGACTATGTAACAAAGCCTTTCGGCGTTATGGAACTTATTTCAAGAATTAAAGCAGTCCTTCGCAGGAGCGGTCCGCAAGCCAGTTCTGATATAATCGAATACAAGGGTATCATTTTGGACAACCAAAGCAGGAATGTAAAGGTTGACGGAAAGGATATTGCGATAACGTTTAAAGAATTTGAACTTCTTAAATATCTTCTGAAAAACAAAGGCACAGTTGTGCCGAGAGAGGTTTTGCTTGAAAAGATATGGGGTTATCACTTTGAGGGCGAAAGCAGAACGCTGGATGTTCATATAGGAAGTTTAAGACATAAACTCGGCGAAAAGGGTAAGTGTATCGAAACTATAAGAAATGTAGGATATAAGATATGAGAAAAGCTATAAACGGCACGCTGAAAATTCTTACAATATCATCAGTTATAGTAAGTATGCTGCTTATTTTGGTGGCATATTGTACACAGTATTCGATAAAGGAAAAATCAGATTTAAAATCAAGAACAAATATATTGGCACAATGCTTAGACGGTTATGACGAAAACAGTGAAATTAATATATTAACCAAAATGTATGATAATGTATCCGATATTCGAGTGACGCTTATCAAATCAGACGGTACGGTTATTTATGATAACGAGGCGGATACAACTACAATGGAAAACCATTTTGAACGACCGGAAGTTAAACAAGCCGTTACATACGGAAACGGGAGCAGTAGCCGTAATTCCGAAACGATTGGTGAAAAAATATATTATTATGCCGTAAAATTGAATAACGGCAGTATATTAAGAATGTCACAGCCGACAAAAGTAATAATGTATATGGTTTTGACCATAATGCCGATAGTTATTATTATTTTAATATGCGTTATTGCTGTTTCGTTTGTGAGTGCAAAGCATTTGACGAAATATATTTTAGATCCGATTAATGAAGTGGATATAAATAATATAGGCAAGGCAGAGATATATGACGAGTTGAAACCGTTTTTTGCAAGAATAGCAAATCAAAATGCGGAAAAAGAAAAGACGGAAAAAATCAGACGTGAATTTACCGCAAACGTTTCGCACGAGCTTAAAACACCGCTTACAACCATTTCGGGATATGCACAAATGATAAGCAACGGTATGGCAAAGGCGGAGGACATCAAGGAGTTTGGCAGAAAGATAGAAAAAGAGTCCGACCGACTTCTTACTCTTATAGATGATATAATAAATCTATCAAATATTGACGAACAGGGAAGTGTTGAAAATCCGGAAAATATCGACCTTTCGCTGGTTACGGAAGAGGCGATATGTGTTCTTGAAAAAGCCGCAAAAGAACGAGGTATTCAGATTTATTATACGAAGATACCGACATTCATAAAAGGTAACGTGACATTGGTGAGTGAGCTTGTATATAACTTGCTTGACAATGCGATAAAGTATAATAAGGATAACGGAAAAATAACCGTATTTGTCGGCGAGTCGGCAAAGGGCGTGGAACTGTCCGTAAAGGATACGGGTATAGGAATACCGCCCGAAGATACGGAAAGAATATTTGAACGTTTTTATCGCGTTGATAAAAGCCACTCAAAAAAAGTCGGCGGTACAGGCTTGGGACTTTCAATAGTAAAGCACGTTTGTGCCTGCCATAATGCGACTATACGCGTAAAGAGCAAAGTCGGCAAAGGTACAACTATTTATGTTACGTTTCCGAATAACGTGAACAATTAATGAACAAAATATGAACTTTGAAAAAGGTTTATTGACATTAATATTAATAATGTGTATAATATGTAGCGTACTACACAAAAAGTATAGTACGCTACATTTTTTTGCGAGGAGGTGTATTTGTGAAAAAGAAAGGTATAGGCTTTTATTTTAAGAGGATAGATGAGATTATGTCTATGGCGGCAAATGCACATCTGAAGAAATACGATATAACCTGTTCGCAGGCAAATATACTTTTTTATATGCTTGAAAAGGGCAAGAATGTTGTAATGCAAAAGGAGATTGAACAGGAATTTGGGTTAAGACATTCCACGATTATCGGACTTTTAAAGCGTATGGAGAAGAATAATTTTGTGCGTGTTGAGGTAAATCCGGAGGACCATAGATGCAGACAGGTTATTTTGTTTGACAAGGCTTTTGAGCTTGGCAGTGAAATGAAAGAACACAGAAAGTATATGGATTCGTTGATAACAGGTGCATTAAATGATGAGGAGGAAAAAGAACTCAAAAAACTTTTAACAAAGGTTTACGAACATATGTACCAAGACAATGATAAGTGTGAAAAATAGGGTATATTTTTACCTTAATATGTAGCGTACTACATTTTTAAAGGAGGAATTAGATGATAAAGACATTATTAAAAAGTGTAAGAGAGTATAAACGTGATTCGATTCTTGCACCGATTTTTGTTACTCTTGAAGTTATTATGGAAGTTGTAATACCGCTTCTTATGGCTATGCTTATTGACAAGGGTATTGACGCTGGAAATATGAATTACATATTGAAAATAGGTATCGCCCTTGCAATTTCATGTGTAATTTCATTGGTTTTCGGTGCATTGTCGGGTAAATTTGCGGCGAGTGCATCGGCAGGTTTTGCGAAGAATTTGAGAAAGGATATGTTCTATAATGTACAGAACTTCTCATTTTCAAATATTGATAAATTCTCTGCATCAAGTATCGTAACAAGACTTACAACTGATATAACGAACGTACAAAATGCTTATCAGATGATAGTCAGAATTGCGGTAAGAGGTCCGATAATGATTATATTCTCGCTTATTATGGCGTTTGGTATAAATCATAAACTTTCACTTGTATTCTTGCTTGCAATTCCTGTTTTGGGCGGCGGATTGTATTTTATAATGACTCACGCACACCCGATATTTGAACGAGTATTCAAGATATACGATAAACTTAACAACGTTGTACAGGAAAATTTGAGAGGTATAAGAGTTGTTAAATCATTTGTAAGAGAAGATTTCGAAGAAAAGAAATTTAAAAACGTTTCTGAAGATATATACGATGACTTTGTAAAAGCCGAAAAACTTTTGGCATTTAACGCACCGCTTATGCAGTTCGCGGCATACGGCTGTATGCTTTTCATATCGTGGTTCGGTGCAAAGCTTATCGTTGCGTCAACTATGACAACAGGTGAGCTTACAAGCCTTATTGCATATACAATGCAAATTCTTATGAACCTTATGATGCTTTCAATGGTGTTCGTAATGATTACAATGGCAAGAGCGTCATCTGAAAGAATCGTCGAAATACTTGACGAAAAGAGCGATCTTACAAATCCTGAAAATCCTGTATATGAAATTAAAAACGGCGATATTTCATTCAGAAATGTAAACTTCGGATATTCAAAGAAAAAGAGAAAACTCTGCCTTAAGAATATAAATCTTGATATTAAATCGGGTGAAACTGTCGGAATTATAGGCGGTACGGGAAGTTCAAAGTCAAGCCTTGTACAGCTTATCCCAAGACTTTACGATACAACCGACGGTGAAGTGATTGTCGGTGACAGAAACGTAAAGGAATATGATATTGAGTCATTGCGTGACGAGGTTGCAATGGTACTTCAGAAAAATGTGTTGTTCTCCGGAACAATCAAAGAAAACTTGCGTTGGGGTAATGACCACGCAACAGATGAAGAAATCGAAAGAGTATGTAAGCTTGCACAAGCCGATGAATTTATTCAGACATTCCCTGATAAGTATGATACTTATATCGAACAGGGCGGTTCAAATGTATCGGGCGGTCAGAAACAAAGACTTTGTATCGCAAGAGCTTTGTTAAAGAAACCGAAAATCCTTATTTTGGACGACAGTACAAGTGCGGTTGATACAAAGACAGATGCAAGTATCAGACGTGCGTTCCGTGAAGAAATACCGAATACAACAAAGATTATTATTGCACAGAGAATTTCATCTGTCGAAGACGCAGATAAGATAATTGTTATGGATAACGGTGAAATAAACGGAATAGGTACTCACGAAGAACTTTTGAAGAACAACGAAATATATAGTGAAGTATATAATTCACAGGTGAAAGGAGGCGGTGACGATGAATAAACACGGTGCACAAAATACCGGTAAGACAATCAAACGTATTCTTTCATATATGAAGAAATACAAATTCAGATTTATCTTTGTATTGATATGTATATTGCTGAGTGCCGTTGCAAACGTTGCCGGCTCAATGTTTATCGGTACGCTTATCGATGACTATATAACACCGCTTTTGGGCAGTACAAACCCTGTATTCACGGGCTTGCTTAAAGCAATCTGCGTAATGGGTATTGTGTATGCAGTGGGAATACTTGCTACATTGTTTTATAACAGAACTATGGTATCAATCGCACAGGGTGTGTTAAAGAAAATTCGTGACGATATGTTTACTCATATGCAGAAATTGCCGATTAAGTATTTCGATACACATACTCACGGCGATATAATGAGTTACTACACAAACGATACAGATACTCTAAGACAGATGATGGCACAGAGTATTCCGCAGATGTTTTCATCGGCAGTCACAATTATATCGGTAGTTGTTGCGATGTTTATATCGAATGTTTATCTTGCAATATTTGTGTTGGTGTTTGCGACCTGTATGATGTTTGTAACAAAGAAGATTGCAGGAGCGAGCGGAAGATTTTTTGTAAAACAACAGCAGTCCATCGGTAAGGTAAACGGTTATATCGAAGAAATGATTAACGGTCAGAAGGTCGTTAAGGTGTTCTGTCACGAAGAACATTCAAAAGAAGATTTTGATAAGATTAACGAAGAACTTTGTGAAAACGCAACAGAGGCTAATAAATACGCAAATATCCTAATGCCGATTATGGCTAATTTAGGTAACCTGCAGTATGTGCTTATAGCTATTATCGGCGGTGCACTTGCACTAAACGGAGTTGCGGGACTTACACTTGGCGTTATAGCGTCATTTCTGCAACTTTCAAAATCATTTACAATGCCGATAAACCAAATATCGCAACAGCTTAACTCAATCGTTATGGCACTTGCCGGAGCGGAAAGAATATTCAATCTTATGGATGAAGAAGTAGAACAGGACAACGGCGATGTTACACTTGTCAATGTTAAGTACGACAGAAACGACAATATAGTTGAAACGGAAGAAAAGACATATATGTGGGCTTGGAAAGAAGTTCAAAAGGACGGCAGTGTTAAATATACACGTCTTACGGGTGAAGTTAAATTCTTTGATGTTGATTTCGGATATAATCCCGAAAAAATTGTACTGCATGATATAACATTATATGCCGACCACGGCGAAAAGGTTGCGTTTGTTGGTGCGACAGGTGCGGGTAAAACTACAATTACCAACCTTATAAATCGTTTCTATGATATTGCCGACGGTACGATAACTTATGACGGAATTAATATTAACCGTATCAAAAAGAAAGATTTAAGACGTTCGCTCGGTATCGTTTTACAGGATACAAACTTGTTTACGGGTACAATTAAGGAAAATATCCGATACGGTAATCTTGACGCAACGGACGAAGAAGTTTATGCGGCGGCAAGACTTGCGAATGCGGATGAGTTTATAAATATGTTGCCTGAAGGATACGATACAGTTATTTCGGGTGACGGCGGCAGCTTGTCGCAAGGTCAAAGACAGCTTTTGTCAATCGCAAGAGCGGCGGTTGCAGACCCGCCCGTAATGATACTTGACGAGGCAACTTCAAGTATTGATACAAGAACAGAGGCGATAGTTCAAAGAGGTATGGACGCACTTATGACGGGACGTACAGTATTTGTTATCGCACACAGACTTTCAACGGTAAGAAATTCAGATGTAATTATGGTGCTTGAACTCGGAAGAATTATCGAACGCGGTAATCACGAACAGCTTATTGCACAAAAAGGTAAGTATTATCAACTTTACACAGGTGCATTTGAACTTGAATAAAAAGAACTGTCGATAAATTGTCCGTAACGTGCAAAATGTTATTTTTATGTTTATGAGTTGATTAAAAAATAAAACAAATAATAGTCAAGCCTATCTTTGATATACGGCTTGACTATGCACTTTTTGTGACAATAAACTCTAACGTACCAATGTACGCCGACGAGTTCATTTTCGCAAAAAACGAACTGATTTCTCAACAGTCCTTGATTGAAATACCCATTTGCTTAATGCAAATGGGTATTTTAATATGAAAGTATAATATATTTTGTTGCTTTTTTCTACAATGTACTTGACGATAGAGGCGAATTTTGTTAAAATTATAATAATGGTTAAATAACGAGGAGGATTACATGATGAAAAAGTTAATGCTTGGAAATGAAGCGGTTGCACGCGGTGCTTATGAGGCCGGTGTAAGCGTTGTTTCCTCATATCCCGGCACACCGAGTACCGAGATTACAGAAAATATAGTTAAATATGACGATATATACGTTGAATGGGCGCCGAATGAAAAGGTTGCGGCAGAAGTTGCAATCGGTGCGTCAATCGCCGGCGCAAGAAGTATGTCTTGTATGAAACACGTCGGTCTTAACGTAATGGCTGACCCTGTTTTCACTGCAAGCTATACAGGAGTAAACGGCGGTCTTGTATTGTGCGTTGCCGATGACCAAGGTATGCACTCATCACAGAATGAACAGGATTCACGTCACTATGCAAAGGCATCTAAAATACTTATGTTAGAGCCGTCTGACAGCGGAGAATGTAAGGAGTTCACAAAGACTGCATATGAACTTTCCGAAAAATACGATACACCTGTATTTTTAAGACTTTCAACAAGAGTTTCTCATTCACAGAGTCTTGTTGAGGAAGAAGAAAAGCAGGAAGTTGCATTAAAGGATTACGAGAAAAATCCGCAGAAGTATGTAATGATGCCGGGTAATGCGATAAAGCGTCACGTTGTCGTTGAGGACAGAATAAACGCACTAAAGGAAATGGCTGAAACATCACCTCTTAACAGAGTTGAAGAAAACGGCTCAAAAATCGGTATTATCGCAGGCGGTATCGCATATATGTATGCAAAAGAAGCACTTGGCGATAAGGCTGATTATTTGAAAATCGGTATAGTTTATCCGCTACCTGAAAAGAAGATAAAAGAATTTGCGTCAAAGTATGATAAAGTTTTCGTTATCGAAGAACTTGACCCTGTTATCGAAGATTTCTGTAAGAGCGTCGGAGTTGATGTAATAGGCAAGGACGTATTTACACTTCAAGGCGAATATACACCGTCAATGATAAAGAAAGCTGTTTTGGGTACAGACGCACCTGAATTTGACGTTATAGACGAGCCTACACCTGTTCGTCCTCCTGTAATGTGTGCAGGTTGTCCGCACAGAGGTACATTCTATGTACTAAAGAAACTCGGTCTTGTTGTTTCGGGCGATATAGGCTGTTATACACTTGGTGCAACACCTCCTCTGCAAAGCGTTGACACAACAATTTGTATGGGTGCTTCAATCAGTGCCGCACACGGTATGGCAAAAGCAAGAGGTGCTGAATTTAATAAGAAACTTGTATCAGTAATCGGTGATTCAACATTTATGCACTCGGGTATTACAGGTCTTGTTGACATTGTATACAACAAGGGTAACAATACTGTTATAATTCTTGACAACTCAATCACAGGTATGACAGGTCACCAGGATAACCCTACAACAGGTTACACAATCCGTAAGGAAGAAACAAAGCAAGTTAATTTGATAACACTTTGCAAGTCAATCGGTATTGAACACGTTGTCGTTGCAGATCCGTTTGACGTAAAGAATTTTGAAAAGGTCGTAAAAGAAGAAGTTGAAAGAGAAGAACCTTCGGTTATTATCGCACAAAGACCTTGCGCACTTCTTCCGAATATGCGTAAAAAGTATTCGGGTCACTGTCACATAACAGACAAGTGTAAGAAGTGTAAGATGTGTATGAAACTCGGCTGTCCTGCAATTTCATTAGACGGCGATACTGTTAAGATTGACACAACACAGTGTAACGGCTGCGGACTATGTACAAATGTCTGTCCGTTTGGTGCGATTGAAAAGGAGGAAAAGTAGAATGAACATAATGATAGTCGGTGTCGGCGGACAAGGTACACTTCTTGCAAGCCGTATACTTGGTAAGGTTGCAATTAAAGAGGGTTATGACGTTAAAGTCAGCGAGGTTCACGGTATGAGCCAACGCGGCGGCAGTGTTGTTACATATGTAAAGTACAGTGATAAGGTTTATTCACCTATTATAGACCGCGGTGAGGCGGATTTGATTTTGGCATTTGAAATGCTTGAGGCTATGCGTGCTTTGCCTTATTTGAAAAAAGGCGGTAAGATGATTGCCAATACTCAAAAAATGAATCCTATGCCTGTAATCACAGGTGCTATGGAATATCCTGAGAATATTGAAGAAAAACTTAGTGCAAAGATTAATTTGCAGGCTGTTGACGCACTTTCTCTTGCGGAAAAGGCAGGTACAATCAAGGCTGTAAACGTAGTTTTAATCGGACTTTTGGCAAAGAGTATGGACGTAGATAAAAATGTTTGGATTGACGTTATAAAGGAAACTGTTCCGGAAAAATTCCTTGATGTCAATATTAAAGCGTTTGAACTTGGATATGAACTTTAAGGAGTAAAAAGTGCAATTATTGATTAAAACTCTACATGATTTATTCACTACCTATATAGGTTGGACAGTCGCAATTATTGTTGTTTGGGCTGTTATAGCGGCAGTGCTTATAAGAAACAAAAAGAAAAAGTAAAGGAGATGTACCCAATGGGAATGTATCAGCCGGAAATTGAAACAATGGACAGAAACGAGCTTGAAAAACTTCAGCTTGAAAGACTTCAAAAACAAGTAAAGAATGTTTATGAAAATGTTCCGATGTACAGAGAAAGAATGGATAAAAAGGGTGTAAAGCCTGAGGATATAAAAGAACTTAAAGATCTTGCAAAGTTGCCTTTTACAACAAAGCAGGACTTGAGAGATTATTATCCGTTTGAGCTTTTTGCGGCAGACAAAAAGGATATTGTAAGAATACACGCATCGTCGGGTACAACAGGCAGACAGATTGTAGCCGGTTATACAAGAAACGACCTTGATATGTGGGCAGACTGTATGGCAAGACAGATTGCGGCGGCAGGCGGCGATGAAAATTCGGTTGTCCAGGTGTCATACGGTTATGGCTTGTTCACAGGCGGTTTGGGTGCACACGGCGGTTCTGAAAGAATCGGTGCTATGACAATCCCTACATCATCGGGTAACACCGAAAGACAAATCAGACTTATGATTGAACTCGGTGCAACTCACCTTTGCTGTACTCCGTCATACGCAATGTATCTTGGCGAAACAATAAACGAAATGGGCGTTAAAGACCAACTTAGTCTAAAAGCAGGTATATTCGGTGCAGAGCCTTGGACGGAAGATATGCGTCATCAGATTGAGCAGTCGCTTGGTATAAAGGCATATGACGTATACGGACTTACCGAAATCACAGGCCCTGGTGTATCTTATGAATGTTCTGCTCAAAATGGTATGCACGTTTGTGAAGATATGTTTATTCCTGAAATTATCGACCCTGATACGGAAGAAGTACTTCCTCCGGGCTCATTCGGCGAACTTGTTTTCACAACGATTACAAAAGAGGGTATGCCAATGATGCGTTACAGAACGCGTGACTTATGCGTACTTGATTATGAAAAATGCGAATGTGGAAGAACACTTGTAAGAATGAAGAAACCTGCAGGAAGAACCGACGATATGCTTATTATAAGAGGTGTAAACGTATTCCCGTCACAGATTGAAGAAGTACTTTTGAAAATCGGCGGCGATATTACTCCTAACTATCAGATTATTGTCGGCAGAGAAAATAACACAGATACTCTTGAAGTACAAGTTGAAATGTCGGAGGGCATGCTTTCTGATGATGTTAAGTCTGTTGCGGCGATTGAAAAGAATATCGTTGCAAAATTACGCAGTACGTTGGGACTTGGCGCAAAGGTAACGCTTGTTGAGCCGAAAACCATCACAAGAAGTGAGGGTAAGGCAAAGAGAGTTATAGATAACCGTAAACTTCACGATTAATAGGGAGGTAAAAGCTATGAAACTGATTAAACAAATATCTGTTTTTGTGGAAAATAAATCGGGCAGACTTTCGGATATACTTAATGTAATAGGAAAGAACGGTATCGACATCAGTGCATTGTCGATTGCGGATACTACTGATTTCGGTATTGTGAGAATGATTGTAAACGACCCGGATAAAGCGGCTGAAATTCTAAAGAGCAATAATCTTGTTGTAAAGGTTACGGACGTTATTGCACTTGCGGTTGCTGATAAACCGGGCGGACTTGCAGGTGAAATTGAAAAACTTAAAAATGCAGGTATTTCTATTGAATATATGTACGCATTTATCGGTAAGAGCGATAAGGGCGCACTTGTAATTGTTCGTGTTGAAAATCCCGAAAAGGCACTTGAAGTGCTTAAAGACGAAAATGTAACGGTTGTTTCACCTGAAGAAGTTTACAGAATGTAAAACAACTTTTGCAAAATAACGATATTTAAAGAGCAGTAATCTAGGGTTACTGCTCTTTTTGCATGTAAAAATGCACAAAAAATCAATATTAAAATATACAAGCTATACAGTTATCACAAAGAAAAGCAATTTTTGCAATATTTAAAACAAGATATGCAATTCTTTAATGTTTAAAATTTGATATAATTAAATCAATCATTAAAGCATATAAAAGAGGAGGAAATGAAAAATGAAGAAAAAAAATAAGTATTTTTGTTCACTGCTGTTGGCATTACAGATGATGTTGTCATTAGCGGTAGTTCCGGTTTTTGCAGACGAAGAACTGACTTCTGCTGTATACGAAGAACCGGAAAGTCCGGCGGTTACATATAATATGAACGTCGACTGGAAGTTCAAAAAAGCGGCAGACGGAAGTGAATATCCGCTTGCTAAGGCATCGGCAAGCGTTGCAAAAGACGGAAAGAACTTTTACGATGCAGATTATGATGACAGCGATTGGGATACGGTCAGTGTACCGCATCCGATAAATGCGGAAGATTCATTTGACGGTGCTTGTTACGATGCCGGTGAGGCAGGACTTTACAGAGGTTTTATGTTTTACAGAAAGCATATAACAATCCCTGAATCAGATGCGGGAAAGAAATTTTTCCTTGAATTTGAGGCGGTAAGAAACTCTGTTTACCTATATGTAAACGGCGAAATGGTCGGTTACTATGAGGCAGGTATCGCGGCAACAGGCTTTGATATTACAGACTATGTTAAACCGGGTCAAGACAACCTTATAGCAGTTGCGACAGATAACGCGGCTGACAGAGGTCAGTCTGACACAACAAAGGTAACAAAAGAAACAAAACCGGGCAGTGAACCGGGTGCGGCAGACGGTAACGGTTATCAATGGAACACAAAAGACTTCAACGAAGTTCAAGGCGGTATCACAGGTGACGTAATTCTTTACGCAAAGGGTAAGACTTATCAGACTTTGCCGCTATACAATAATCTTAAAACAAAAGGTAACTATATTTATGCGACAGACTTTGATATAAGAGGAAAGTCGGCAACAATCACAGTTGAGGGCGAAGTAAGAAATGAAGATACGGATAAGGACGTTACTTTGGAAGTAAATGTCGTTGAAATGGTTGATCCTAACAAGGACTCAACAGACGCTGACGCAGACCATACAAAGCAACCTTATTTGAGATATTCATTTGAAAGCGACGCAACATCAGTTAAGACAGCAAAAGATACAGGTGCAGATTCTCACTTTATGACAACAGTACCTGACGACGCTTATGCCGATAGTCCTGAACCGACAAGCACAGAAACTGTTGACGTAACAAAAATTGTTGCAAGTGCAAAATGTGAAGATATGAAGTTTTGGAGTCCTGATTCTCCGAACTTATATGACGTATATACAGTCCTAAAGGACAGCGAAGGAAACGTACTTGATGTTCAAAAGACAACAACAGGTTTTCGTAAGGTTGAATATGATATTAACGACGGCGGTCTGAAGATTAACGACCAGCCTGTATGGCTTACAGGTTACGCACAGCGTTCAACAAATGAGTGGGCTGTAATCGGTGTGGCAAACGATTGGTTGCAAGACCTTGATATGCAATGGATAAAGGAATCAAATTCAAACTTTATCCGTTGGATGCACGTTGCGCCGAAGCCGTCACAAATTCGTTCGGGTGATAAGTACGGTGTAGTATCGGCGTGTCCGGCAGGTGATAAAGAGGCTGACGTTGACGGAAGATCATGGGATCAGCGTGTTGAGGCAATGCGTGACGCAATGATTTATTTCAGAAACTCGCCATCGGTAATTTTCTGGGAAACAGGTAACAACGCAGTTACAGCGGCGCACCAACAGGAAATGACAGACCTAAAGAATAATCTTGACCCTAACGGTGAAAGATTCTGCGGTTGCCGTACAATTTCATCAACAGACCAAATTCAAGCGGCTGATTATGTCGGCACAATGCTTAACAGACATGCAAGCAATGCAAAGGCATCTATGGCGGCTATAAAGAAGTACGTTCCTATTATGGAAACAGAATATGCCCGTGAAGAGGCCCCAAGACGTGTATGGGATGACTTCTCACCACCGGACTATGATTACAGAAACAAGTGGCTTGGTTCAGGTGCGTCAAAGACGGACGGTTACGATATACACGACCTTACATCGGAAGATTTCTCATTGGTAGACGCAAGAGCATATAACGAATTTTATTCAGACCGTGTAGGCGGCTCAACAGGTAATGATTATTATTCGGCTGCGGCTATGATGGTATGGTCAGACTCAAATATGCACAACAGAAACACAGGTACTGAAAACTGCCGTACATCAGGTAAGGTTGACCCTGTAAGAATAAAGAAAGACGTATTCTATACAATGCAGACAATTCAGTCAACGACACCTAAATTGCATATCGTAGGTCACTGGAATTATCCGCAGCTTAGCGACGATACATACAACTATCCGCTAAAGTCGTACAACGGTACATATTGGGAAGAAACAGGCGAATACGGCAAACGTGATCCTAAGAACAAGACAGTTTACGTTATCGGTTCGGCAGGTCTTTCAAAGGTTGAACTTTACGTTAATGATAAGCTAAAGGGTACATCAACAAAGCCTGACAGCACATTTATATATTCATTTTCAGGTATTGATGTAACAGAATCGGGTACAGTTAAGGCTGTTGCATATGACGCAAGAGATGAAGTTGTTGCAGAAGACTATATCTCAACAACAGGCGAGGCAACAACATTGAAGATTACTCCTGTTGCAGGCCCTGACGGACTTATCGCAGACGGCAGTGATATTGCATACTTTGACGTTGCAGTAGTAGATAAAGACGGAAACACTTGTCCGCTTGCATATGACAAGATGAATCTTTCATTAAACGGTGAAGGTGTTCTTCTTGGCGGTTACAACAGCGGTGTAGGCGACAAGATTACAACAAACAACACTGATTACTGCTATGCAGAATGTGGTACAAACAGAATATTTGTTCGTTCAACAAGAAATGCAGGTGCAATTACTCTATCAGCATCTCTTGAAGGTCAAGCGCCTGTAACGGCTACAATCAACTCAACAGATGACCTTGAAATGACAGGCGGTTTGACAACAAAAATGCAACGTTCATTTGCACAAGGCGACGTTGCACAGGTAATTCAACAAACAGTTCCGTCACTAAAGACGCTTGGCAGCAGTGCAACTGCTGATTTCTCAGATGACGGCAATACATACACAATCGACCCTGACGAAGACGTTGATAAGTATGAAATGAAGCTTAACGGCACAGCAATAACAGGATATACAAAATCACCGTACAGACCTGATACAACAACAGGCGTATTGTGTGACGCAATCAAGACTTTGGAGGCTTTAAAGAAAGTCAATCCGAATATTGAATACACAATTCAAACAGAGGGTGACGTTCCGTCATACACAGACGGCAGCTTGCCGATTGTTTCAATCACAGGCGGTTTGAAAGACGGTTACACACAAATTGATATTCAAAACGGTTCAACAACTTTGTTTGTAAACAAGGGTGTTGACAAGAACCTGTTAAATGCTCAGATTGAGTATAAAGACGGTGAACTTGTATCGGATATAGGTGCTGTACTTGGCTACCTTGACGGTGTAAGTTACAATATGAACACAAATACAAAGACTGCTAACGTAATATACAACGCAGAAAATGCTCCAAATGCAGTTCTTGAATATGCTAACGGCACAGCAAGAGTTACGGCTGTAGACGCTATTGAAAATGCAAACTTGATTTTCGCAAGCTATAACGCAGATAAAACTCTAAAGAGCATTGATACAAAGAAAGTTACACTTGATAAGAGCGGTGCGTATAATGATTATCCTGTATCATCAAGCTTTGTAACAACAGACAATATGAAGGTTATGCTATGGAAAAGCGATATGGCTACACCGATTTGCAAACCGGTTGTAATCGGCGAAAGCGAAAAAGCAGACACAACAGCATTGTTCAGCAAAGAAGATGACGGCGATAATGCACTTTTGAGCCTGTCAAGTGTTAAGAATTCAATCGTGGACGGCATTGTGGGATTGTTTGCGGACGATTCAACAGTAGGTACACCTCAAACACTTGATACTTTGGCAGCGTCAACGGATGGTGAATCAAGTACACTTACATCAATCACGGGTGATAAAGTTGTAGCCGCAACAATCGAAAATGGTGCTCCTGACGGAACAAAGTATATCAAGACAGGTTCATACGGCAATAATAAGTACGGTGAATATTGTCTTGAAAGTGAATGTGCATATCCTGCCAATACAAAGGCTGACGTAATGATTTCACTTGACGTAAGATTTGACGCAGACGGCGCAGGATTTACACCGGAAGATAAAGGTGATAAGAAAGTTGCAGGTGCGGTTGTATTCAGAAACGGTACAATTCAAATGCAAAGAGGCGGCAAGGATTATACAGATACAAAGATTGGTGCAGATACAAATACATGGTATCATATCGCACTTGTAGGACGTTACAGTGCATCTGACGCAAATGTTGATATGTATGTATGGAAGTACAGTTCAGACGGTACAAAGACTTTTGTACAAAAGGTTACGGGTATGCCTCTTAGAAATATGGCAGCATCTAACGGAAACGGTGTGTCACATCTAAACATACTTGCAAATACAAGTGTTGATAATATAGCACTGTACAATCTTGGCGCAGATACAATTTCACTTGACAGTTCAAGCGATACAATCAAAGCCGGTGAAACAATGTTGTTCACTTACGGTGCAACAAGACTTGACCAATACATCACAGCTCCTGCTGTAACATGGGCAGTATATAACGAGGCAAATGACGCAGTTCTGAACGATGAAAACATAACAATTTCAGAAAGCGGATTGCTTACAATCGGTGCAAATGCGTCAAAGCAAAAGATTACAGTTCGTGCAACAGCGGCAAACGGCGTATATGCGTCAAAGACTATTGATGTAGACGCAGTGGACACATCAACAGATACATACGATACACTTACTCTATCAGCTGATAAAGCAACAGTAAGAGTAGGTGAAAATACACAGATTACAGCAGTTGCATCACTTGACGGTGCTACAGTAACACCGGGTGACGGTGACTTGAAGTACATTGTTTGCAACGAGGCAAATCTGAGAGCATTAAACAACAAAAATATCACAATCACAAATGATGGCGTACTAAGCGTTACAGAAGACGCCGTACCTCAAACAATCACAGTAAGAGGTACAAATAAGTCGGGCAGTGTTCAAGGTACTGTTAAAGTACAGATACTTCCTGCAAATATGAACACAGGTAATGAAGATAAGTATACAGATACATACGTTTCATCAAACGCTTGTGAAGAATACGTTTCAGGTGTAACTCTTGAAGAAGGTTCATGGGACGGTTCGGCTTATTACAATGTAACAGCCGCTTATGATTTTGTAGGATTTCCTGCAAATACATCAGCAGACGTTATTTACTCGGCTGATATGAAGTTCGCAAAGGACGGTGCCGGCTGGACAGTATTCAGTAACGATAAGGGTAAGCTTGGCTTACAGCTTTCAAGTTCCGGCACAACATTGAATGCACTTGGTGCAAGTAACAAGACAGTCGGATCAATGACTGTTGATAAGGATTCTTGGTACAATGTACAGGTTATGTGTTCAACGGGTAACGCAAATGCTTATGCAGTAATGACAGTTTATAAGTATGACGAAAACGGTAAGAGAGTAAATCCTCAAACAGGTGCGGAAGGCACGCCGTACATCTTGACTTGTGCGCTTCGTAATCTTGCAGATAGCTCTGCAAATCATATCAACATCAGTGCAGGTACTTGCGTAGATAACGTAATGAGCTTTAACGTAGCTCCTGATAAGCTGACATTGTCAGTTGATGCACAGACAGTTCTTGCAGGCGGCAGCGCACAGGCATCAACAAAGGCGTCAAGAAAGGGTATTGAATTCCCTTACCTAAATTCAAACTTGATTAAGTATGATATTTATGACGCAGAGAACAAGTATCCTTTGGGCAGTGACAAGATTACTATTGACGCGTCAGGTAAGATTAGCATTGACGCAATGGCAGACGCTCAAGATGTATATGTAAGAGTGTCATCAACAAGCGGCGGTATGAATGACAGCAAGAAACTTACAATTAAGTCTTCGGATATATTTGAAATCAATAAGTTTGGTTTTGAAGATGAAGATATGACTAAGTTTAAGAGAATTGATGTTACAAAGAACTTTAACTACAGTGATGAAGTTACATTCGTTGCGGCAACATATAATAATCTCGGCGCACTTACATCAATCGCATTAAAGAAAGCATACGGCGATCAACTTACAATCGGTGCAAATAAGGTAACAATGTCTTTGGATTTACCGGATACATTTGATAAGGTGAATGATAAGTTCAACGCATTTGTTCTTACAAAGTTGTCATCAGATGGAGAAACAGCAGTTGATGAAAATATGACAGCGGCTAAGAACGGTACATCGGTAAATGTTGCAAACATTCCTGCATTCGATACAGGTGCAAAAGTTGTTGTTCTGGCACTGAAGAAAGATGCTGACGAAACAGATGTAAAGAGTGAAGATATTCTATACTTTACACAGATTACAGCGACAGATATTGCCGATAACGCATTGACAATTCCGGCTTATGAGGCAGGAATGCAGATTAAGCTGTCGGGTAACATAAACGGTGTTCACACAGTTGTAAAAACTGTTGCAGAATAATACAACACGACACGAAAAGAGGTACTCCTACGGAGTGCCTTTTTTCTTGATTTATTTAAAAAATTGAGGTATAATAATAATCATAAATTTTAAGGAGAAAATGTATGGCATTATATACTATTGCGGATTTACACCTTCCGCTCGGGATAGACAAGCCGATGGATATATTCGGTAAGGCTTGGGAAAATTACGTTGAACGTCTGGCGGATAATTGGCAGTCGGTCGTAAAGAAAAATGATGTTGTTGTTTTGCCGGGCGATTTTTCGTGGGCAACGTATCTTGAACAGAGTGTTAAAGATTTTGAATATTTGCATAAATTGAACGGTAAAAAGATTTTGCTTAAAGGCAATCATGATTATTGGTGGACGACAATGAATAAATTGCGTGAGTTTACCGCAGAGCATGGCTTTGATGATATAGAATTTTTACAGAATAATTCGTTTATGTATGAGGACGTTGCAATTTGCGGTACTCGCGGTTGGATAAATCCGGGTTGGGATAATTTCGGCGGTGAGGACAGAAAGATTTTTGACAGGGAAGTTTTAAGACTTGAATTGTCACTAAACAGCGTAAAGGAATGTAATGAAATATATGTGTTCACGCACTATCCGCCAATGCCTGTTTCGCTTAAGGAAAATGAATTTGTACAAATGATGAAAAAGTACCCTGTAACAAAGTGTATCTATGGTCATCTTCATGCGGCGGCTCACAGAAACGCGGTTGAGGGGACAATAAACGGAATTGAATATAAACTTGTTTCGGGCGATTACTTGGGATTTGATCCGATAAAATTACATGATTAGGAGAAATGAATTATGAAGTTAATGTTTGCGTCAGATATACACGGTTCGTACTACTATGCTCAAAAAACAGTTGAGGCATACAGAGAAGAAAAAGCAGAAAAGTTGATTTTGCTCGGCGATATACTCTATCACGGACCAAGAAACGATTTGCCAAAAGATTACGCACCGAAAAAGGTTATTGAACTTTTAAACGGCATTAAAAACGAGATACTTTGCGTAAGAGGTAACTGCGATACGGAAGTAGACCAAATGGTGCTTGAATTTCCCGTACTTGCCGATTATGCGGTTATATTCGTTGACGGAAAGACCTTGTATTTGACTCACGGACACAAATACAATCCGAATAATTTGCCTCCGATAAAAAAAGGAGATTACCTTGTGAACGGTCATACACATATCCTGGCAAATGATGATATGGGCGATTTTACATACTTAAATCCCGGTTCTGTTTCAATCCCGAAAGGCGGTAATCCGCATACATATATGATATACGAAAACGGTGAATTTAAAATTAAAGAATTGAAATAAGGGAGCAGAGAAAGTTGCTTGTATGGTAGATTATAACAGCATTCACTTCGTATGGGACAGTGCATTGAGTTCCAAAAAACGGGGCAAACATTGTTCGTAGGGGCGATCATCGGTCGCCCTTTTTTTGTGTGGTGTTGTAGGGGTGATCATCGGTCGCCCGAAAATCGCATTCACTTCATAAGGGACGGCACCACGACGTCCTTTTTGCCGCCATTCCGTCACTTCGTGCCACCTATCCTTAAGGAGAGGCTTTTAAGGCGCCCCTTGAGGGGAGCTGTCGTGAAACGACTGAGGGGTGGCTAACAACAATTTAACATCAAAAAAGCCGTCATTCATTGACGGCTTTCTTTGAATTTTTCTTTTGTTTCTTCTTATTCTTTTTACACTTCAAATGAGTATCGGGAGTAAGGTGGCCGATTTCCATTTCAAAACATTCCTCAACCTCATCAAGGTTCAAAAGACTGTAATCTTCAAGTATTCTAACCATAACCGCGGCACAGGCATATGCGTCATCATAAGCACGGTGATGATGAAAATGAATACCGAGTGCGTCACAAAGATTATTTAATTTATGACTCGGAAGTTCGGGATATGCTTTTTGCGACAATTTTACCGTACACAAATAATCAAAAGTCGGGAACGGTATATTAAAATGCTCCAAAGTCGCACAAAGTGCACCGACATCAAAACTTGCATTATGTGCAATAACTGTTTTGTGGTCAAGGTACGGCTTTAACTTAGCCCAATAATCCGCAAGTGTAGGTTTGTTCACAACCATATCGGGTGTAATTCCGTGAATTTTTATATTATAATCATTAAACTCAAACGGTTCGGGTTTAATAAGAATTTCTTTTCTGTCAGTTATCTTGTTGTTTTCCACCACACATATGCCAAGACTGCATACGCTTGTATAATTTGATGTGGCGGTTTCAAAGTCAATAGCTACAAAATCCATATAATCTCTCCTAACGTCATATCATTATACAACTTTTTTTGCCGAATGTCAAAGGATAAAGCAAAAAAGAGTAATTATTTGTACAGAACATAAATTGACAGGCAATTTTATTAGTTATATAATAGATAGAAAGTTAGGAGGAACATATATGCTTGTTGGAATAATAGGTGCAATGGACCTTGAGGTTCAGGCATTAAAAGGACTTATGGACAATGCAGTGGTGGAAACAATCAGCACCATTGATTTTTATAAAGGCAATATTAACGGCGTGGAAACGGTTGTTGCTGTTGCGGGAGTCGGCAAGGTAAATGCGGCGGTTTGTGCACAGACTATGATACTTAAGTATTCGCCTGACATTATGATAAATGTAGGTGTTGCCGGAGGACTTTCGGACGAATTTAAAATCGGCGACATAGCCGTTGCGGACAGCGTTGTTGAACACGATATGGACACATCACCGATAGGTGACCCTGTCGGCTTGATTTCCGGTATTAATCTTGTCAATATACCTTGTGACAAAAAGCTTGCCGATTTAATGGAGCAGGCAGTAAGCAAGGTAGGCACAATAACATCAAAAAGAGGTGTTATTGCTTCGGGCGACCAATTCATCAGCAAACAGGAACAAAGAGATAGAATAAAAGATAATTTCGGTGCTATTGCCGCTGAAATGGAGGGTGCAAGTATCGGACACGTTTGTTATATGAACGGTGTGCCTTTCGGCGTACTTCGTGCAATATCGGACGGCGCAAATGACGATTCACATATGGATTATCCCGAATTTGCCAAAATGGCGGCGGCAAATTCAATCAAGATTATACTTGAACTTTTAAACAGCATAAACGGAGGAAAATTACAGTGAATAAAATAAAGAGCTTTCAAGTTGACCACAGAAAACTCGGTGTGGGAATTTATGTATCAAGAGTTGATGTTGATATAGTGACATACGATTTACGTTTTTGTAAACCGAACAGCGGAACGGTGCTTGATAATGTGACAATGCACACGATCGAGCATATGCTTGCAACGTTCGTAAGAAATTCTGATATAAAGAATGAAGTGTTATATTTCGGTCCTATGGGCTGTCAAACAGGTTTTTACTTGCTTGTACGCGATGTGGTTCCGAAAGAAAAAGTTCTTGAAACGGTAAAAGATATTTTGGCAAAGACAATTAAACACGACGGCAAAGTTTTCGGAGCGAGTGAGATTGAGTGCGGAAATTATAAAACACTTAATCTTGATTGTGCAAAGAAAGCGTGCAGAGAATACCTTGAGGCTATTCGTGATATAAACGACATAATAACGTATGATGATGTAAACCAAAGGGGATGCTGATGAAGTATTCCTTTTTTATTTGAACACGGTAGGAGTGAATTTTTATGAAATACATTTATCAATTATTTATAATATTGGTTGTTACATTTGTCGGAGAATTGTTGCATTATTTTATACCTATTCCCGTACCTGCGAGCATATACGGACTTATAATAATGCTTATACTTTTGTGTACAAAGGTTGTAAAGCTTGAACACGTTGAAAGAACTTCGGACTTTCTTATTGAAATAATGCCGCTTATGTTTATTCCGGGCGGCGTCGGACTTGTAACTGCTTGGGGCGATTTGAAAGATATGATGTTGCCGGTTGTCGTTATAACAATCATATCGACAATCGTGGTTATGGCGGTTACGGGCAAAGCGACTGAATTGATTATGAAAACAGGCAAGAAGAAAGAGGGCAAAAAAGATGAATAATATAATGACAGACAGCATATTCTTCGGTGCGGTAATCAGCGTTGTGGGATATTTGATAGGAATATTTTTAAGAAAGAAAATTTCGGTTTTAAATCCGTTGCTTGTATCAATAATCTTTGTAATCGCGGTTATAAAGATATTTCACATTGATTATGAAACGTATAACAGCGGTGCAAAGTATATAAGCTATCTTTTAACACCTGCAACGGTCTGCCTTGCAATACCGCTATACCGTCAAATATCCGTGCTTAAAGAACACGCAAAGGAAGTGTTTATAGGCATACTTGCGGGAGTTTTGGCAAGTATGGGAAGTATACTTTTGATGTCGTATTTTTTCGGACTTACGCATGAACAGTATGTAACGCTTTTGCCGAAATCAATCACAACGGCAATAGGAATGGGCGTGAGTGAAGAACTCGGCGGAATACAGACAATAACCGTTGCGGTAATTATCATAACAGGAGTACTCGGCAATATAATCGCTGAGGCGGTTTTGAAAATTTTCAGAATAAAAGAGCCTGTTGCAAAAGGTCTTGCGATAGGAACTGCGTCCCACGCAATCGGTACAACAAAGGCTCTTGAAATCGGTGAAATCGAGGGCGCAATGAGCAGCCTTTCGGTTGCGGTTGCAGGACTTATGACTGTCATATCAGCGTCAATCTTCGCTAATATGATGTAATTCCTCGTTAAAAGCAGTAAGAATTGTTTCGTAAACGATATTCGGCTCATTCTTGAAATACACAGCCATACGTTCTGCCTCTTCACGCGAGCCGGCATATAGTGAAAGCTTTAAAAGGTTGGTGTCGTCATCGTCGTAAAGCTCACATTCGACGCTGTATTCGTTTTTGCGTATACGGGTAATCTTACTGCGTACGGAATTACGGACTTTTTCGGTATTGAAAAGCTCATTGATAGAATTATCAATAGGTTCTTTTATGTAAACAGGTATGTTTGGAGTGTAAAGGTCACTTGCATTCATACCTTTTTTTGTTATTTTATATTTTTCGTTGTGTTCACTTTCAAGAAAGGTTTTAACGTGATGTGTATGTTCGAGATTATCAAGTGCGACTTGAAAATCTTGAAAATTAATGTTACAATTATCAAGAACAAGGTTTATAAGATTATTGTACGGAACATAATCTTTTGCTTGATTTAATGTATAAAGAATAATAAATTGTATTAAAACGGGATCGTTAATTTCCCTTTGATACAACATAAAAAATCACCTCCGTGTATTTAATATCAGTATAACACATTTAATATTAAATTGGTAGAGGTAAATAGAAATCAGGAGAAAAAATATGCCGAGAAAGAAACTTACAGAGGAAGAAGAAATTGCACGCGTAAAGGCGATGTATGAGTATGAACATAATTGCCGCGATAACGGATATACGGTTGTTGCGGGAGTTGACGAGGCAGGAAGAGGTCCGCTTGCCGGCCCTGTATATGCGGCGGCGGTTATACTTCCGAATGACATTATAATCAAAGGAATAAATGATTCAAAAAAACTTTCCGAAAAAAAGAGAGAAGAATTGTTTGAAGAAATAACCGAAAAGGCAATCGCATATAATATATTCAGTGTGGACGAAAAACGAATTGACGAAATAAATATTTTAAACGCAACGTACGAGGCAATGAACGGTGCGGTAAACGGACTAAGCACTGCACCCGATTTTGTGCTTATAGACGGTAACAGAATAAGCGGAATGGAAATACCGCACGAAACGGTTGTAAAGGGTGACAGTAAGAGTATTTCAATAGCGGCGGCGTCTATTTTGGCAAAAGTGAGCCGTGACAGATTTATATGTCAAATGGCGGAAAAGTATCCCGAGTACGGCTTTGAAAAGCATAAGGGTTACGGCACAAAGGCACACAATGAGGCTATTTTAAAATACGGTCCGTGTCCGATACACAGAAGAACATTTTTAAGAAAATTATTGGGAGAATGATTATGACGACAAAGGAAATAGGAGATTTCGGAGAAAAGGCGGCAGAGGATTATCTTGTTGAAATGGATTACTTAATCCTTGAAAGAAATTACCGTTTGAAATTCGGCGAAATTGATATTATCGCCGCAAAGGACGGCGGACTTGTTTTTGTGGAAGTAAAGACGAGAAAGAGTAATTTATTCGGTGAGCCGAGCGAATATGTTGACCGCAAAAAGCAGGAACGGGTGAAAAAAGCCGCAATGGTTTATGCAGATGTGGAAAATACCGATATGCGATTTGATGTGATAGAAGTATTTTATGAGGAGAAAAACGGAGAATTATTTCTTGTTAAAGTTAATCATATTGAAAATGCTTTTTAATAAGGGGACACTAAAATGAATAGGGACACTAAAAACAACTATTCCGTATTTGACACACATTGCGATACATTGTGTTGCGTGCGTGATGACGGTAAAAGCCTTAATGAAAATGACTGTCATGTTGATTTAAAAAGAATGTCGGAATATAAAAGCTATACGCAAGTTTTTGCTTGCTTTATAGATCCGATATATAAGACGTGCGGTGCGGAGCGAACAATGAATTTAACAGATACATTCCACACGCACACGCAAAATCTACCGCAGAATGTTAAAGCTGTTTTAAGCCTTGAGGGCGGAGAGGGGATATATTCACTTTCGGCACTTCGCAATTATCACAGGCTCGGCGTAAAAATCGCGGCACTAACATGGAACTATTCAAACCATATTGCTTCGGGTGCGTTGGAAAGTGACGAAAACAGAGGATTGACCGATTTCGGAAAAACGGTTGTGGCGGAAATGAATAAAATCGGTATGCTTATAGACGTTTCACACCTTAACAGAAAGTCATTTTACGATATTGCAAAGGTAACAAAAATGCCGATTGTCGCAACACATTCTTGTTCGGACTTTATATGTCCCCATAAAAGAAATTTAACAGACGAACAATTTAAAATTATTAAAAACAGCGGCGGTTGCGTCGGAGTGAATTTTTATCCGCCGTTTTTAACGAACAGAGATAAATGCGGTATTGACGATATTGTAAATCATATTGAGCATTTTATGGAGCTTGGCGGTGAGGATAATATCGGTATCGGTGCGGATTTTGACGGTGTTGACTGTCTGCCCGAAGGTATAAGCGGTGTTGAAGATATGTATAAAATATTTGACAGACTGCTTGCAAGGGGTTATACTGAAGAACAAGCAGAGAAAATAAGTCATAGAAATTTTGAAAGGATTTTTGAAAATGCCTAAATTTTTTGTAACACAAGATAAAATATCAGATAATCAAATTATAATAGACAGCGAGGACGTAACGCATATTTCAAGGGTACTTCGTCTTGAAAAAGGCGATAACGTTACGGTGTGTGACGGACAGGGAACGGATTATGACGCTCAAATTGATACGATAGAGCCGAAGAAAATTCTTTTGAATATCATATCAAGACAAAAGAGCGAAACAGAGCCGAATATAAAGGTTACACTTTTTCAGGCACTTCCAAAAGCGTCCAAAATGGAGTACATCATTCAGAAAACAACTGAGCTTGGCATTTCTGAAATTGTGCCTGTGAAACTTTCAAGATGTGTTGTGAAAATAGACAATAAAAAGGACGAGAAAAAGAAAATCGACCGTTGGCAAAAGATTGCCGAATCGGCGGCGAAACAGTCGGGAAGGGGTATTGTTCCGACAGTGTCTGAATTTATGACTGTCAATGAAGTGATTGAAAAATCAAAAGAATTTGATTTGTTCTTTGTGCCGTACGAATGTGAAGAACAGAAAACACTGAAAGAAATTTTGACCTCAAAAAGTGACGTTAAGTCGGTGGGATTTGTCATAGGTCCGGAGGGCGGTTTTGATTTAAGCGAAACCGAAAAACTTCATTCAAGCGGTATAGATACAGTAACGCTCGGTAAGAGAATACTGCGTACGGAAACAGCCGGTGAGGCGGTTTTGGCAATGACAATGTATGAGATAGGCGATATAAACTGAGAGCATGTTTTAGGAGATGATTGCAATGACTTTACAAGAGATAATTGATTCAAGTGACAATATTGTATTTTTCGGCGGTGCAGGTGTGTCAACAGAAAGCGGTATACCGGATTTCAGAAGTGTTGACGGACTTTATAATATGAAATACGATTATCCGCCGGAAACAATTTTAAGTCATACGTTTTTTATGAATAATACGGAGGAATTTTACAAATTTTATCGTGACAAGCTGATTGTAAAAGGTGTTAAGCCGAACAAGGCACATATTGCACTTGCAAAACTTGAAGAAAAAGGAAAGTTAAAAGCGGTTATAACACAGAACATAGACGGACTTCATCAAATGGCAGGCAGTAAAAACGTGCTTGAACTTCACGGTTCGACTCTTAGAAACTACTGTATGGATTGCGGAAAATCGTACGATATTGATTATATTGAAAACAGCAAGGGCGTGCCGAAATGCGAATGTGGGGGTATAATCAAGCCTGATGTTGTGCTGTACGAAGAAATGTTAAATGACGATACAATCACAAAATCGGTGCAGTATATCAGTAATGCGGACGTACTTATAATCGGAGGTACATCGCTTAACGTATATCCTGCGGCAGGGTTTATAAATTACTTCAAAGGCAGTAAACTTGTTATTATCAATAAAGCCGCCACTTCTGCCGATAAAAATGCCGATCTTGTTATAAGCGAGCCGATAGGCGAAGTTTTGGGAAGTCTTAAAATATGAAAGTATATTATATGAACGTCAAAAGCATAAATGCCGATGATGAAAAATGGTTTAAGTATTTGTCGCAAAAACGAATTGAAAAAGTCAATAGGTTAAAAAAGACAAATAAAAAATCACAGTCAATAGGTGCGGAACTGCTGCTAAATTATGCGGTAAACGGTGATATAAAAAAAACGGTAAAGTGGGACACAGAAAACGGCGGAAAACTTTACTTAACGCAAAACAAGGATTTGTATGTAAATCTATCACATTCCGGCGGATATGCGGTATGTGCCGTACATAACAAAGATGTTGGCATTGACATACAGCACTTGCGAGAATGTGATATGAATTTGGCAAAACGATTTTTTACGGCGGAAGAAACCGAATATATAAATTGTTCAGCCGATAAAAACAATGCGTTTTTTGAGGTGTGGACAAAGAAAGAAAGCTTTGTCAAGGCAATCGGTACCGGACTTACAATTCCGCTGGACAGCTTTTCGGTGCTTTCCGATACAATCAGATATGACGGTAAAACGTATTGCTTTAAAGAGTATTCGGTCGGAGAAGACGATTATAAAATGTTTGTCTGCTATTTGTCGTAGTTGTATATGTTTGCACTTTCGGGTGAGTAGTTTATAATTTCGTCATAAGAGTCAAGCTGCTCTTCGCTGTTCGGTGCCCACGGAATAAGCCCGGTGCAGTCAGTTGCGGATATGGCATTGCATACGTCAAAGTCAAAATTACTGTTACGGAAAATAACGTGATTCGGATATTTTCTTTTCATAACATCAAAACCTTTCTGCTCAAATTTAGTTTGGAGCAGTATTAGTATTATAAAAATCCCGATGAATTATGTCATCGGGATTTTTGCTATTTTATCATATTTATGAAATATTTGTGAAAATCAAGATTTTTTGTAAGTTCGGGGTGGAACGAAGTTACAAGCATATTGTTTTCTCTTGCGGCAACTATATGACCGTTCAGCTTACACAAAATTTTTACGTTATCGCCGACACTGTCAATCCACGGCGCACGGATAAATACAAGCGGAAACGGTTTATCCGATACTTCGGGGATAACGACTTCTTCGGAAAAACTGTCGATTTGCTTGCCGTATGCGTTGCGTCTTACGGTAATATCCATAGTGCCTATGTGCGCCTGTTCGCCCTCAATATTTTTCGCAAGAACGATAAGTCCGGCACAAGTACCGAAAACAGGCATACCGTTTTCAATCATATTTTTAATCGGCTCATATAAATCGAGTTTGTGAAGAAGTTTGCCGATTACCGTACTTTCTCCGCCCGGGATAATAAGACCGTCAAACGGTTTTTCAATGTCTTTTTTTTGACGTATTTCAAATGATTCCACACCAAGTGCGTCAAGCGAATGTTTGTGTTCAATAAATGCACCTTGAAGTGCAAGTATACCGATTTTCATTATTTACCACGCTCCGCCATAAGTAGTGCAATTTCGTTTTCGTTTATGCCGACCATTGCTTCGCCAAGGTCCTCTGAAAGCTCTGCAAGAAGTTTGTCGTCAGTGTAATTTGTAACGGCTTGAACAATGGCAGACGCTCTCTTTGCAGGGTTGCCTGACTTGAATATACCCGAGCCTACGAATACACCCTCTGCACCGAGATGCATCATAAGTGCGGCGTCGGCAGGTGTTGCAACACCGCCTGCGGCAAAGTTTACAACAGGCAATTTACCGTTTTCGTGAACATATTCAACAAGGTTGTAAGGCACTTGAAGTTGCTTTGCAGCCTCATAAAGTTCGTCTTCTGACATATTTTGAATACGTCTGATTTCAGACATCATCATTCTCATATGACGTACTGCCTGAACAACGTCACCTGTACCCGGTTCGCCCTTTGTTCTTATCATAGCCGCACCTTCGTTTATACGTCTTAGCGCCTCACCCAAATCCTTAGCACCGCATACGAAAGGTACTTTAAAATCGTTCTTGTTGATGTGGTACTTGTCGTCGGCAGGTGAAAGCACTTCGCTTTCGTCTATGTAGTCAATTTTGATTGCTTGCAAAATTCTTGCCTCTGCAAAGTGACCGATACGGCACTTCGCCATAACAGGGATTGAAACTGCGTCTTGAATCCCCTTAATCATTTTAGGGTCGCTCATTCTCGACACACCGCCTGCGGCACGAATATCGGCAGGGATACGTTCAAGAGCCATTACAGCACAAGCGCCTGCCTCCTCGGCAATTTTTGCTTGTTCAGGTGTTGTTACGTCCATAATTACTCCGCCCTTTAGCATTTGGGCAAGGTTTCTGTTTAGTTCCATTTGTGTTGACATAGTTATTAACATTCCTTTCTGCTCGGCTTAAATAAATCAGCCGTCTGTTGACTTTTTCACTGGGATTGGTTATAATTATACCACCGATTGACACTATTAAAAGTGCCAAAATACAAGTTTTTTATGGGGTCAGATTATGTTTAACTTTATTTTTACAGCCGATAAAGCGTCAAAAAAACCGCTTTACGAACAGCTTTATTCGTATGTCGCAGATGAAATAAAAAATAAAAATATTAAAGAAAATGAGCGTATGCCGTCAAAAAAAGCGTTGGCAAAATATCTCGGAATAAGCGTAAATACCGTTGAAACAGCATATTCGATTTTGGTACAGGAGGGGTATTTAAGAGCAGTTGCAAGGAGCGGTTTTTATGTTTGCAAGGTTGATATTCCCGTTGGTGACAGAAACTTTGAATATGAAGAAGAACAAGAGAGTATAACGGCATATAAGGCGGATTTTAAGACAAATAAAGTCGATATAAATTCGTTTCCGTATTCGACTTGGATAAAGCTTTCAAAGGAGGTTATGTACTCAACACCGGAGTACCTTAATTCCGGAAATGTAAAGGGCGATTATGAATTGAGAGAGAGTATTGCAAAATATTTGCACGAATTTCGCGGAGTAAAATGTTCGCCTATGCAGATTGTGGTCGGTGCGGGTATTGAGTATTTGACAATGCTCCTTACAGAACTTTTTGACAGAGATAAAGTGTTTGCTGTTGAAAATCCCGGTTATAAAAAAATATCGGCAATACTCAGAAACAACAACAGAAAAATAAATTATATAGACGTAGATGAAAACGGACTTTGTACGGATTGTTTAAAACAAACAGATTCGGATATAGTGTATGTCACACCGTCACACCAATTCCCGACAGGTGCGGTAATGCCTGTATGGCGCAGAATGGAACTTCTTTCGTGGGCGGAAGAAGGGGAGGACAGATATATAATTGAGGACGATTATAACAGCGAGTTTAATTTTTCGATTAAGCCTGTTCCCGCAATGCAGGGACTTGCAAGCAGTGATAAAGTCGTGTATTTAAGCACGTTTTCAAGAGTTCTTGCGCCGTCAATCAGAATTGCGTATATGGTACTTCCGAAAAAATTGCTTGAAAAATTCGATAAGCATTTCGGTACATATTCGTCAACCGTTCCGCGTTTTGAACAGCATACGTTAAATAAATTTATTTCGGGAGGGTACTATTCAAGACATTTGAGCAGAGTGAAAAATATCTATAAAAAAAGACGCGATAAGATTATCCAGTCGCTCGGTAACGCAGATATAAGCGGTGAAAGAGTCGGACTTCATATAGTCGTTAAAACGGATAAGGCAAAGGAAATAATAGAGTATGCTCTAAAATGTTACGTGAAACTTTACGATATGGACGATTATTATATGACTGAAAATAAAAAAAGCAATTCAATCATCATAGGCTATGCCGGTGCGGAAGATGATGATATTGAATTACTGAAAAGTATATTTGATAAATTTATATAAATTAAAATATAAAAATAATATTTTGCACATTCTGAACACTTTATCAACAATATGAAAAAAGCTCCGATAAAATCGGAGCTTAAATGGAGCGGAAGACGAGATTCGAACTCGCGACGTTCACCTTGGCAAGGTGACGCTCTACCACTGAGCCACTCCCGCATTTCTTGACTGCTTTGTTATTATAGCACGGGAAATACGGTTTGTCAACTGTTTTTTGAAACTTTTTTTGATATTTTTTTTGAAACTGTTTTAAACAGCATATAAATCAGCACGGTTAAGCCGAAATCGAACGATATGTTAAACAGAAAAAGCTGTTTTGAAATATCAGCCGCACCGTTGCCGATATACGGCATAGGGAACTGAATAAGTCCCATAAGTATCACGAAAATAAACGGAACGGCATATCTGTTTTTCTTTTTCAACATCACAATACCAATCAGTAAAAATACCGCATAACTCGGTATTATAAAGAACAATGTTTTCGGCAAATGCTCACGGATATTTTCCCATAAATCAAAACGATATGAGGATGTATTCGGTGCATAGCCGTATTTTTTCTCAAATGTACCGAGGTTTATTTTGTTTGTAAAAGCATTTTGTGCGGTTGTTTCCATAACAGATACAAGACGCAGGGGGTGAGTGATGTAGAATTTTATAAGTTTTCCGTTACTCATTTTTGAATGAAACTTTTCATTCATAATATCACTTCGCGGCGGATATTTGTATTCTGATTTATCAAGGTATGCGTGCTTACCGCTGTCGGCCGCCATCTCTCCGTCAAGTCCCATATCGATTAAATCCTGTTTCGGATTGGGACTGTCTTTTAAAATACCGTAAAACACACTGTTATACTGCGTATCCAAATTAAGCTGACCGCCGTTTATAACGTATCCGCCGACTCCGTGCCAAAGTAAAACGATTGAACACACAATGCACAAATTTCGCTTGTTGCTTTTAAAACCGACATACAATACAGCGATAATAAGGAACGGTGTAAATACGGCACACTGCAATTTTGAACCGAGTAACAGGCAAGACGAAACAGTGAAAAATATTATTACGCTGTTTTTAGCATCGTGTACATTTTCAAACATATACAATCCGAAAAGCACGACAGTTGCAAACGATACAAGCATAACGCTTTGACCGTACAGACTGTTTAAAATCGTCAAATTAATTCCGTTAAAAAATACAACGATAAAAAACAACAGAAAAATACAATGCAAAAACTTATTTTCAATTTTAAATTTGCGTTGTATAAAAAAGCATACTGTTGCGTACCACAAAAACATAATAACCGCCAAAATTCGCATATCAAAAGCACCGAACGGCAGACATATAAGCCTTGCTGTTGCGGTAGGGAATATAAACGTCGTAGTCGGCACTAAAAACAGAAGTCTTGGCACATATAACAACAAGTCGACCGACGTAAATTTCATATTAAAAAATCTTACGGCATAATCGTAAAAAGAGTAGTCGGACGGAAAATCAAGTCCGCACGGACGCATAACTCTTTCAAAATCGCCTTGGTCCGCAATCGAATGGACAGGCGATACGAATACCGCGTATATAAACACAGCAATGATCGATATTATAAATATTATATCGTATGCGGAAAAAATCTTTTTCTTCAAGTAAAATCACTCCAAAATCAGTAATGTAAATTTATTATACAAAATAACGGAAGTATTTGCAATAAAAATTGTATGCGCAATCACAAAATCTTGTGCAATTAATGTTGATAAATCTTTTATTTTGTGATAGAATGAATATATATTGAGTTTAGTTTTAATATAAAGGAGTTAAATCATGGAAAACGTAAGAAGAATTTATGTTGAAAAGAAAAACGGATTTGACGTTGAGGCAAAGGGTGTACTTGCCGATCTTAAAGAAAACCTTTCTTTAAAAGGTCTTAAAGACGTCAGAATTATTAACAGATATGATGTTTCGGGCGTAAGCGATGAGGAATATCAAAAGGCGAGAAATCTTATTTTCTCAGAACCTCCTGTTGATAATGCTTATGATGAAGAAATTGAAATCAGTGAGGGCAAAGTGTTTGCGGTTGAATTTTTGCCGGGACAGTTTGACCAGAGAGCCGCGTCGGCTGAAGAATGTATTTCAATTCTTACGGAAAAGGAACGTCCGACTGTAAGAAGTGCAAAGGTATATGTTCTTATCGGCGATATTTCAGATGAAGAAACAGAGGCTGTTAAAAATTACGTTATAAACCCTGTTGAGGCAAGAGAGGCGAGCCTTGAAAAGCCGACTTCGCTTGTTATGGAAACAGTTGTTCCCGATGACGTTGCGACAGTTGACGGCTTTACCGAAATGGACGAGAGCAAAATGGAAGAATTTCTTTCAAAGATGGGCTTTGCAATGGATATGGACGACCTTGCATTCTGTCAGAAGTATTTTAAGGATACGGAAAAGCGTAATCCTACAATTACAGAACTTCGTATGATTGATACATATTGGTCTGACCACTGCCGTCATACTACGTTTTCCACTAAGATAAATGATGTTAAGATAAATAACGGCAAATATGCCGATGTCATTAAGGCTGCATATGATGAATATAAAGCTGCAAAAGCTGATTTGTATGCACCTGACAGAGATACTTGCCTTATGAATATGGCAACAATCATAGTTAAGCAGCTTAAAAAGCAAGGTCTTTTAAAAGAAATTGATGAATCGGAAGAAATCAATGCTTGTTCAATCGTTGTTGATGTTGACGTAAACGGCAAGGACGAGCCATGGCTAATTATGTTTAAAAACGAAACTCATAACCACCCGACAGAAATCGAGCCTTTCGGCGGTGCTGCGACTTGTCTTGGCGGTGCTATTCGTGACCCGCTTTCAGGAAGAAGTTATGTATATCAGGCTATGCGTGTAACAGGCAGCGGTGACCCGAGAGTATCACTAAAGGATACACACGCCGGAAAGCTTATGCAGAGAAAGATTACAACAGGTGCGTCGGCAGGTTACAGCTCATACGGTAACCAAATCGGTCTTGCAACAGGACAGGTTCAGGAAATATATGATGAAGGCTACGTTGCAAAGAGAATGGAAATCGGTGCGGTTATAGGTGCGGCACCAAAGAAGAACGTTATTCGTGAAGTGCCGTCAAAGGGCGACGTTATAATTCTTCTCGGAGGAAGAACAGGTCGTGACGGTATCGGCGGTGCAACAGGCTCTTCAAAGGCGCATAACGAAGAAAGCGTTGTTACTTGCGGAAGTGAAGTACAAAAGGGTAATCCGCCTGTTGAAAGAAAAATTCAAAGACTTTTCAGAGATGAAAAGGTTACTACACTTATAAAGAGATGTAACGACTTCGGTGCGGGCGGTGTATCGGTTGCTATCGGTGAGCTTGCGGACGGACTTGTTATTGACCTTGACAAAGTTCCTAAAAAGTATGAGGGACTTGACGGAACCGAACTTGCAATCAGCGAATCACAGGAAAGAATGGCTGTTGTTGTAAGAGCGGAGGACTCAGATAAGTTTATAGAATATTCAAATAACGAAAATCTTGAGGCAACAAAGGTTGCATATGTCACAGACGAAAACAGACTTGTTATGAACTGGAGAGGTAAGACAATCTGCGATATTTCAAGAGATTTTCTTAACACAAACGGTGCAACAAAGAATACGGATATTGAAGTTGTACTTCCTGATACTGAAAACAGTTTCTTTAAGCAAGAAGTTGTTACTGACGTAAAGGCAAAGTGGCTTGAAACACTTTCAGACTTAAACGTATGCTCACAAAAGGGACTATGCGAAAAGTTTGACTCAACAATCGGTGCAAACAGTGTACTTATGCCGTTCGGCGGTAAGTATCAGCTTACTCCGTCAGACGGTATGGCTGCAAAAGTTCCTGTACTTGGCGGCGAAACAAATACGGCAACCGTTATGACATTCGGCTATAATCCGAAACTTTCAAGCTGGAGCCAATATCACGGTTCAACATATGCAATCGTTGAATCTGTTTCAAAAGCGGTTGCGTTGGGTGCTGATTATAAGAAGATTTATCTTACATTCCAAGAGTACTTTGAAAGACTTGGAACCGATCCTAAGCGTTGGGGCAAGCCTTTTGCTTCATTGCTTGGCGCATATAAGACACAGCTTGCATTAGGTATTGCGGCAATCGGCGGTAAGGACTCAATGAGCGGTTCGTTCAACGACCTTGACGTACCTCCGACACTTACATCATTCGCCGTTGCACCTGTAAAGGCTGATAAGGTTATTTCACAGGAAATCAAGAAAGCAGGCTCAAAGCTTGTTATGTTCACAGTTAAACGTGACGAAAACGATTTACCTAAGTTTGACGAATTGAAGAAAATGTATGACACAGTTCATCAGCTTATTCTTGACGGCAAAGTATTGTCGGCAAGCGTTGTTAAGGGATTCGGTCTTGTTGAAACTGTTTCAAAAATGGCATTCGGTAATATGATCGGTGTTGAATTTGACAAGAACCTTACAAATGATATGCTATTCTATGCACCGCTTGGCTCAATCGTACTTGAAGTTGAAGAAGAAATTGACGGTGCCGTAACAGTCGGTACAACAGGCTCTGACGCATTTACAGTAGGCGGAGTAAATATTCCGCTTAGCGAGGCGGCTGAAGTATGGAAAAAACCGCTTGAAAAGGTATTCCCTACAAAAGCAGGTCACTTTACAAGTGAGCCTGAAACATTCAGCTATGATAAGAGAAATATAACTGTTGCAACAGAAAAATTTGCAAAACCGAGAGTATTTATTCCTGTATTCCCGGGTACAAACTGCGAATACGATACTGCAAGAGCATTTGAAAACGCAGGTGCTGTGGCAGATGTATTTGTTGTAAGAAACCTTACTGGTGACGACGTTGTTTACTCAATGAAAGAAATGCAAAAGAGAATAAACAATTCTCAAATCGTAATGATTCCGGGCGGTTTCTCAGGCGGTGACGAACCTGAGGGCAGCGGTAAATTTATCGCAACCGCATTCAGAAATCCGCTTGTTAAAGACGCGGTTATGAATATGCTTAAAAACCGTGACGGTCTAATGCTTGGTATCTGTAACGGTTTCCAGGCGCTTATAAAGCTTGGTCTTGTACCTTACGGAGAAATTCGTGACCTTGACAGTAATTCACCGACACTTACATTTAACACAATCGGCAGACACGTTTCTTGTATGGCAAGAACAAGAATTGCGTCAAACAAGTCACCATGGCTTGCAAATGTGAATACAGGCGATGTTCATACAATCGCACTTTCACACGGTGAAGGTAGATTTATCGCGTCGGAAGAACAGGTTAAGGAACTTGCGGCAAACGGACAGATTGCAACTCAATATGTAAACCTTGAAGATAAGGCAACATATGATATTGACTGGAATCCAAACGGTTCGGTATATGCTATTGAGGGTATAACAAGTCCTGACGGCAGAGTGCTTGGTAAAATGGGACACAGCGAACGTATCGGTAAGAACGTGTCGTTTAACGTTCCGGGTAACAAAGACCAAAAGCTGTTTGAGGCAGGCGTTAAATATTTTAAATAATACAAAAAGGCTGTCGGCAAATGTCGGCAGCCTGTTTTATCACGAGGAGAAAGATGTTATATGAAACCGAAAATTGGTGTTGTGTTTCCAAAGATAACGGATAAAGATATAGCCGATTTGGAAATAGAAAAAATAAGAGTTTCAAAAAACAGAAGAAAAATAGGTATTTTGCTTGGCTCTGACACGTCCGCTTATCAGCAGGCGAAGGTCGAAAGTGAAGTAAAAAAGGCTTGTAATCTTACGGAAGTAATCGTTAGGGTTGATAACAGAATTAAACAGCAAGATAAAAATGTAATGATTTACGAAGTCGAACCCGGTCATGAGGGGACTATGCAGTCTGCATCATCAGGCCCGAAAATCAAAGGTAAAGCCAATGTTTCGGATATGCTTTACGGCAGACCGATTAATGACGATATTATATCAATTCATTCGATTAACGATAATTCAGGCAGAGTTGTATTTTCAGGTAAGGTATTTTTTGTTGAGGACAGAGATATTAAATCTAAAAAAACAGGCAAGGAATTTCACCTTATAACAATGGATATTACCGATAACGAGGACTCAATATCGGCGAAAATGTTCGTTACAAAAACGGAAGATGACGAGCCGTTTAACAAGCTTTTTTCAAAATTGAAAAAGGGAGTCAAGGAGGGCGGTATATATATCGTTGCGCGCGGTAAGGCACAGTTCGACCAATACGCAGGTGAAACGATTGTGATGATTAACGACATTGCGGAAATTGAAAAACCGCCTGTTCGTATGGACGAGGCAGCGGAAAAACGTGTAGAACTTCACCTGCATACACAGATGTCGGCGATGGACGCGGTTTCGTCCGTAAATGATCTTATCAACAGAGCAATTTATTGGGGACATAAGGCGATTGCCGTTACCGACCACGGAGTTGTTCAGTCATTCCCGGACGCGATGAAAGCGTCAAATTTTAATGAAAAAATTAAAATTCTTTACGGTGTTGAGGGATATTTGATTGACGACAGCAAGAAGATTGTCTATAATGCGGAAAATCAGAATATCGACTCACCGTTTGTCGTGTTCGATATAGAAACAACCGGACTTCACAACGATAAAAACAATATCACCGAAATCGGTGCGGTAAAGGTTGTGAACGGTCAGATTGTCGATAAGTGGTCTACGTTCGTTAATCCATGTCAGCCGATACCCGAAAATATTGTGGAACTTACGGGTATTACGGACAGTATGGTGGCTGACGCACCGAAAATCGAAGAAATACTCGGTGAGTTTTTTGAGTTTTGTAAGGATTGCATACTTGTTGCACATAACGCGGCGTTCGATATAGGATTTATAAAAAAGGCGGCGGAGCGTCATAATTTTGAATTTAATTTCTGCTACCTTGATACGCTTATGCTTGCAAGATGTATGTATCCCGAACTTCCGAACTTTAAACTTGATACACTTACAAAACATCTTCACGTTATTCTTGAAAATCATCACCGTGCCGTGGACGACGCAAAGGCTACGGCTGATGTTTTCGTTAAGATGATAGAAAAACTTCGTGAAGAAGATAAGACGGAGCTTAAAACATTCAATGATATTTTTGATTTAAGAAGTGCGTCAAAGAAAAATAAAGCATATCACATTATCATACTTGCAAAAAATCAAATCGGTTTAAGACATATTTATGAAATGATTTCGGAATCGCATTTGAAATATTTCTTCAGAACACCGAGAATACCAAGAAGTTTGCTTGAAGAAAAACGCGAGGGACTTATACTCGGTTCGGCTTGTGAGGCTGGCGAACTTTTCAGAGCGATGATAGACGGTGACAGTGACGAGGAATTAAAGGAAATAGTTGATTTTTACGACTATCTTGAAATTCAGCCGATAGGCAATAATGCGTATATGAAAACCGATCCGAAACACCCTATGGTAAATACGGACGAAGATTTGCAAAATTTAAACAGACGTATTGTTGCACTTGGCGAAAAGTATAATAAACCCGTTGTCGCAACGTGTGACGTGCATTTTATGGATATGGAGGGCGCGGATTACAGAAAAATCCTTATGAATTACAAAGGATTTTCGGACGCTGACAATCAAGCACCGCTGTATTTCAGAACAACGGAAGAAATGCTTAAAGAATTTGAGTATTTGGGCAAGGAAAAGGCGTATGAGGTTGTTGTTAAAAACACAAACCTTGTAGCCGATATGATAGAGGACGTCAGACCGATTCCTGCGAAAAAGTGTCCGCCTGTAATTGAGGGTGCGAAAGAGGGTATCATAAACGACTCGACAACGAGAGCAAAGGAAATATACGGCGATCCGCTTCCTGAAATTGTGCAGAAACGTCTGGATAAGGAACTTCATTCGATTACGACTTACGGTTTTTCGGTTATGTACAGAATTGCACAGGAGCTTGTACGTCATTCGCTTGCGGACGGATATTTGGTTGGCTCACGTGGTTCTGTCGGCTCGTCGCTTGTTGCGTATTTATCGGATATAACGGAGGTTAATTCACTTCAAGGTCACTATATTTGCCCGAATTGCAAAAACGTAGAGTTTATTGAGTCCGAAATCGGTTTGTCGGGGTGTGACTTGCCCGATAAGGTGTGTCCGAAGTGCGGAACGAAGTACAGAAAAGACGGCCACGATATTCCGTTTGAAACATTCCTTGGATTTAAGGGCGATAAAGAGCCTGATATTGACCTTAACTTTTCGGGCGTGTATCAGCCGGTAATCCATAAATACACCGAAACATTCTTCGGTAAGGGTAAGGTTTTCAAAGCCGGAACAATCGGTACTGTCGCGGAAAAAACCGCATTCGGTTATGTAAAGAAGTATTGCGAGGAGAGAAATCTTGTGATGCGTAATGCGGAGATGAAACGACTTGCAAAAGGCTGTGAGGGCGTAAAACGTACGTCGGGACAGCACCCGGGCGGAATTATCGTTGTACCGTTTGAAAATGATATACATGAATTTTGCCCTGTTCAGCACCCTGCGGACGATCCTAATTCGGATATTATTACGACTCACTTCGATTACCACAAAATCGACCAAAACCTTTTAAAACTTGATGAGCTTGGACACGATGATCCGACGGTTATAAGAATGCTTGAGGATATAACGGGACTGCACGCACGGGATATTCCGATAGGTGACCCCGAAACAATGAGTTTGTTTACGTCAAATAAAGCGTTGAAATTACTTCCGGGTAAGGATATAGGTACAAATTTGGGTACATACGGAATACCTGAGTTCGGTACAAAGTTTGTACGTCAAATGCTTGAAGATACAAAGCCGACAACATTCTCTGAACTTGTAAGAATTTCGGGACTTTCGCACGGTACTGACGTGTGGCTCGGTAATGCACAGGAATTAATCAGAGAGGGCAAGTGTGACCTGTCACACTCAATATGTGCCCGTGACGATATTATGATTTATCTTATTTCATGCGGTGTTGAAGAAGAACATTCGTTCAAAATAATGGAAATGGTGCGTAAAGGTAAAGGCCTGACGCCTGAATATGAACAGGAAATGCGTGATAATAATGTGCCTGATTGGTATATTGAGTCGTGTAAAAAAATCAAGTATATGTTCCCTAAGGCACACGCTGCCGCTTACGTTATGTCGGCATTCAGAATTGCGTATTTTAAAGTACATTATCCGGAGGCATTTTATATCGCATATTATACGGTGCGTGCGGACGATTTTGACGCATCTGTAATGGCGAGGGGAGAAGAACGCGTTCGTGAAGAAATGCGTTCAATCAACGCAAAGAAAAAGGACGGAACTGTTACTCCGAAAGAAGAAAACCTTATACCGATACTTGAAATTTGTATTGAAATGTACGCAAGAGGAATTAATTTCGTGCCTGTCGATTTGTACGAATCCCACGCAACAGATTTCAGACAGGTTGAGGGAGGTATTCTTCCTCCGCTTTCCGCACTTCCCGGACTTAGCGAAAACGATGCGATAAGCATTACGGAAGAAAGAAAGAACGGCGAATTTAGAAACGTCGAAGATTTAAGAATTCGTACCGGTATAGGTAAAAATCCGCTTAATATCCTTGAAGAAAACGGATGTTTCGATAATTTGCCCGATACCGACCAAGTGTCGTTGTTTGACTAATGATATAAGACCTTAGCAATATGTTAAGGTCTTTTTTGTATTAAGAAAACCCCCAGATAGTCTGGGGGTTCAGTGTAGCTTTAGCGATGAAAAATAAAAACTCCTTTTGATATAATATTATTGCGACTGCCAGAAGCAATAATATTTATATAAAAAGGAGAATTAAGCAATATGAAAAATAATGATATACACAGTTTATCACATACAAAATGGAATTGCAAGTATCATATAGTATTTGCACCGAAGTATAGAAGAAAGGTGTTTTACGGCGAAAAAAGAGCAGAAATAGGAAAAATATTAAGAGAATTATGCAATTGGAAGAAAGTAAATATAATTAATGCAGAAGTATGCCCAGATCATGTACATATGTTGGTAGAAATACCACCGAAATATAGTGTATCAAGCTTCATGGGATTTTTGAAAGGAAAGAGTAGCATAATGATATATGAAAAATGGGGAAATATGAAATACAAATATAGAAACAGAGAATTTTGGTGTAGAGGATATTATGTGGATACAGTAGGGAAAAACACTAAAGCGATAGACGCATATATAAGTAATCAGTTGAAAGAGGACAGACTGAATGGTCAATTAACATTTGAAGATGTAGAACCGTTCAAGAAATAAAGCCAAGTTTACTGGCAGCGAGTAACAAGCCCTTAGCAAGAGGCAGTCGTACTAACGCGCTTTCGCGCGTGGCTAGTAGAGTAGGGCTATGCCCGTTGATGAAAAGCCCCCGGCTATGCCGGGGGATATTTACTGTTTAGAAAACAGTACAATTAACATATAATCTTGAAAATTTTGTCTTTTTATGATATTATAAAAGAAATATTTAACATTTAATAAACTTTTTGCAACTTTTTGAGGTGTTGAAAAGTATTAATAGCGAAAGGAAAAATAGGAGGGACATAAAATGAAAAAGATGATACCGATAATATTGTCATTGACGGCGGTAATGTCAACGTCTACGGTGCTGGCAGAGGAAAACATAACAGTTATGCTAAACGGTCAAGCTATGGATTTTGACGTTGCACCGATAATACAGAACGACCGTGTTCTTGTACCGATGCGTGCGATATTTGAAGAACTTCATTGCAGTGTTGATTATACCGATATTGACGGCAGGCAGATTATAACTGCGAAACTCAATGAAAATAACTCAATCGGCTTAGTAATCGGCAGTGACGAAATGCAAATACATAACAAAAAAATAAAACTCGATACAGCACCCATAATCGTAAACGACCGCACACTTGTACCGCTTCGTGCAGTGTCGGAAGCATTTGACTATGATGTAAATTGGGACAGGGACACTAAAACTGTTACAATTTCAAAAGAAATTCCTAAAACGGAATACGATATTCTTTACGGCAGATTAAAAGTAAAAATTAAAAGTGACAGTAAAGTATACGATGGCTTTTGGGGTGACGATACTTGGTTGGAACTGAGTAATGAGGGTATAGATTTTGTGGCAAAAGAATTGGGATATATAACTGTCGGAGATTTGAAGAAAGATGCAGAGAATTTGGAATATGAAACCGTTGGCGATACGGTGACACAAAACGGTATTGAGTATATCGAATTGAAGTCGGAAAAGGAAAACAGAGTTGAATATCTTGTAAAATCAAGCGACGATTATTTGATATTATTGTATGCAAAAGCAAATGCAAAAACAGATAAAGATTTGTGGAAAACAAATGTACAAGAGATAATCGACACGTTGAGTGCAGGTGACAAAAAACTTGATACTTCGGCAAATTCTGTTCACAGTGATTATTTGACAATCACAAGACCGAATGGTTATTTTGTGAGATTGGACGGAGATGACAGATACGGTTGGCTAATAAAGAAAGTTACTAAAACCGATGAAAAAGGTGTGCCGCTGCTATACATTGATGAAATGCAATCTGATGTAGATGAACAAACAGATTTGTATAACGGCAATAAGGCATATAAGAAAGTTAAAAGCAAATTTTTAGGCAATGATGTTGAATGGTTGTTGTATAATGAAGATAACTATATGCAGACGTATGTAGAACACGACCAAGTCAGCTATCACATATACGCTTATGCGGAAAGCGTTGAAAAACAGCAGGACGTTATAAATTTTGTTTCGGGAATAAAGGAAAATTGTGCCGGTATAGGCGGAAAACCTGTTATATATCTGTATCCCGAAAAGGAACAAGAGGTAAATGTTAAACTTGACCTTGACGGTAAATTTACTTTCACATATCCCGAATACAACAATGGTTGGAATGTAACGGCGAAGCCTGACGGCACGATAATTTCAGACGGAAAAGAATATTCCTATCTTTTCTGGGAGGGGTTAATGCCGACATTTAAGCCCGATTTTAAAGAGGGATTTGTCGTAAAGGGCAGTGAAAGTGCCGAATTTTTGCGAGAAACACTTTCCCAAATGGGACTTACTCCAAAAGAATATAACGAATTTATAGTATATTGGGCGCCAAAATTGCAAGAAAACGAATATAATAAAATATATTTCGCCGAGGACGACTATACCGATAAGGCAAAACTTGAAATAAATCCAAAACCCGATTCGATTTTAAGAGTGTTTATGGTATACGAAAAAGCGGACGAAAATACTGTTTTACCGAAACAGGAGATAAAACCGTTTGAACGTAAAGGATTTACGGTTGTCGAATGGGGCGGATATTTAGCAGAGTAATGGTTAGGAGGGACATAAAATGAAAAAGATTATACCGATAATATTGTCATTGACGGTGGTAATGTCAGGGTGTACGACGTTAGCAGAGGAAAAAATAAAAGTTACGTTAGACGGTCAAGCAATGGATTTTGACGTTGCACCGATAATACAGAACGACCGTGTTCTTGTACCGATGCGTGCGATATTTGAAGAACTTCATTGCAGTGTTGATTATACCGACATTGACGGCAGGCAGATTATAACGGCGAAAAATGACGGCAACACAATCGGTTTGGAAATCGGCAGTAATGAAATGACGGTTAATGATGAAAAAGTAAGCCTTGACACAGCACCAGTAATTATAGACGACCGCACACTTGTGCCGCTTCGTGCGGTGTCGGAGGCGCTTGACTGTAATGTGGATTGGGATGGGGACACTAAAACCGTTGCAATAGCACCTCACAAGTACAATGAATACTACACGCAAAAACTTATGGAAAATCTGCCTAAGGACGAAAACTATGTTATATCTCCGTTTTCGCTTGAAATGGCAATGATGATGGCGTCAGAGGGGGCAGTAGGGGACACAAAACAAGAAATAACGCAAGCATTTGATTCACCGAATACAAGCCTATACAGCCAAATAATAACCGATAACAAAAATAAGGACATTGATATAGCAAATTCAATATGGTTTAACAAGGACAGCGGGGAAAATGCTTATTTCGCCGACGACTATCAAAAGAAAATACAAAGCGACTACCAAGGAACTGCTCAATCGGTTACGAACGATGACAGTATTGAAATGGTAAATGAATGGGTAGAAAAACAGACAAACGGCAAAATAACCAATATACTTTCTGAAGAAAACAGAGGTTATGTATGTGCACTTGCGAATGCGATTTATATGAAAGCGGATTGGGTAAATAAATTTGAAAAAGAGGGTACATATAAAGAAACTTTCACCGATATAAACGGTGATAAATCGGAAATTGATTTTATGCATCAAGCGGCAGATTTTCAATATTATGAGAACGGTGACACTAAAGCCGTGAAATTGCCATATGAAAACGGACTAAGTATGGTTGTTGTTTTAGGGGACACTAAAAATATTCTTAACGATATTCATAATGGGAAAATGACAAGCAAGTTGGTTGAGGTGACATTGCCGAAAATTAAAGCTGAATATTCGATAGACTACGTAAACATACTTAAAAATATGGGAATAGAAAAGGCTTTTGATTAGCAAAATGCTGATTTCAGCTTAATGCTTAAAAATTATCCCGAACGCATGATAATTGAGGCTATTCTGCAAAAAGCAATGATAGATGTTGATGAAAAGGGAACAGAGGCGGCTGCCGCAACTGTGATTATCACTAAAATATCAGGTTATCGGTCGGAAGAACCAATAGAATTTAAAGCCGATAAACCGTTTACATATTACATATTGGACGATAGCGGAAATGTATATTTTGCGGGACGGTATGTAAAAGCAGAATAACAAAAAAAGCACCGAAAGGTGCTTTTTTTATGTTACTTTTCTATTTTAACAGTTTCTCTGACTTCTGTTTTCTTTGGCATAACAGAGTCGTACATTTCGTCTTTTTTCATATTTTCAAAAGCGACTGCAAGCATAAGTTTAATACGGTTAAGCTGATTAACTTCACTTGCACCCGGGTCATAGTCAACCGCAACGATATTGGCTTGCGGGTACTGTCTGCGAAGTTCCTTAATCATACCCTTACCTGTAACGTGGTTAGGCAAGCAAGCAAACGGCTGAACACAAGCGATATTCGGAACACCCGAATTTATAAGCTCAATCATTTCGCCTGTCAGGAACCAACCCTCACCTGTGCAGTGACCAAGCTGTAAAACGTGCTTTGCACCCTCGGCAATATCCGCAATATGTTTCGGTGAACGCATACGGAACTTAGGATTGTTATTCATAACCTTTGCCATATGCTTTCTGAAACTTTCAATACCCCAAATTGCAAGATTGCAAAGTGCGGCGGTTGAACGCTTAGAACCAAGATTATCACGTTTGAAGTTATTGTTATACAAACAATAAAGCATAAAGTCCGCAAGTCCCGGCATAACTGCCTCACCGCCCTCCGACTCAATAACATCAATAATATTGTTATTTGCGTCAGGGTGGAACTTAACAAGAATTTCACCTACCACACCGACTTTTGGCTTTTTGACTGTTTCATCAATTTCGATTGCGTCAAAGTCTGCGATTATTTCATCAATAACCTTTTTAAGTTTAAGCTGTTTACGGTTATTATTAATAATATCGCTGTACAAACGCTTTTGCCACTTTTCGTGTACCGCATTTGTTTCGCCCTCATTTACCTCGTAAGGACGGATACGAAGTGTAACGGCAAGCAATAAGTCGCCCCAAGTACAAGCCTTTAAAAGACCGTCAACAAGTTTTGGAGTAATCTTAAATCCGGGATTGCCCTCAAGTCCCGACACGTTAAGCGAAATTACGGGAACATTCGGATAGCCTGCCTCTTTAAGCGCCTTACGAAGAAAGGCGATATAGTTGGTTGCACGACAGCCGCCGCCTGTTTGCGTAATCATAACGGAAGTGTTGTTCGGGTCGCATTTTCCGCTTGTAAACGCATTGACAAGCTGACCTGTTACCATAATTGACGGATAACAAGCGTCGTTATTAACGCTCTTTAAACCGGCCTCAACGTCCTCTGCCGTTGCGTGTTCAAGCACAAGTGCATTGTAACCGTTTGCACGCATAACCGCCTCGAAAAGTCCGAAGTGGGTAGGGCTCATTTGAGGGAAGATTATAGTATGCTTTTTGCGTTCTTCCTCTGTAAACTTAACTCTGTTAATTGTGTAATCATCAATTTTATGCGGAATAAAGTCGTTATCGTCACGTTCCTTGACCGCTGCTTTAAGCGAACGAACTCTTATTCTTGCAGTACCGAGATTTGAAACCTCATCTATTTTCAATGTCGTATAAATCTTTTCGTGTGACTGCAAAATTTCCTGTACTTGGTCGGTCGTAACTGCGTCAAGACCGCAACCGAACGAATTAAGCTGAATTAGCTCAAGACGCGGATTTTTGATAACCTGTGCCGCTGATTCGTAAAGTCTTGTATGGTATGCCCATTGGTCAACAACTCTTATATCGCGTTCAAGATGACCGAGATGTGCAACGCTGTCCTCTGTAAGAACGGCAAAGCCGAGTGATGTAATCATATCCGGAATACCGTGATTGATTTCAGGGTCGATATGATACGGTCTGCCGGCAAGTACGATAGCACGTTCATCGTGTTCGTCAAGCCACTTCAAAACTTCTTCACCCTTATTTCTGATGTCTTGCTTGTAATGCTGAAGTTCGGCAAAAGCCTTTTCAGACGCGTTGTCAATTTCTGTTTTTGTAAAGCTGTAATCGTGCAACGCTTTCATCATTTGACGTTTAAACGACGGCTTGTCGGCAAGGTTGATAAACGGATATAAGAAGTTAATATCGCTTTGACGTACAACGTCCATATTGTTGTAGATAACTTCCGGATAAGATGTTACCATAGGACAGTTGAAGTGATTGCCTGCGTCCGAATATTCTATCTGTTCATACGGAATACAAGGGTAAAAAATAGTTTTTATGCCCTTGTCGATAAGGTCTTGAATGTGACCGTGCACAAGTTTTGCAGGGTAGCAAGCACTTTCACTCGGTATCGAGTCGATACCTTTTTCGTAAAGGTCGTGCGTACTTCTGCCGGAAATTCTTACGGAGAAACCAAGCTCAGTAAAGAATGTAAACCATAGCGGATAGTTTTCATATATATTAAGTACACGCGGTATACCGATAACACCGTTTGGTGCATTCTCTGCCTTTAACGGCTTGTATGCAAATGCACGTTTGTATTTATAATCATAAAGATTAGGCATTTGCTTTTTGGCTTTTTCAAGTCCGGCACCGCGTTCACAACGGTTACCGGATACAAACTGACTTCCGTCAGAAAATTTTGTTATTGTAAGCTGACAGTGGTTGTTACACTTTTGACAACGTGTAAGTGAAGTATCGAATGTGAACGAATCAAGTTCATCAACACGAAGAATATCACATTCACCGCCGTTCCAACGCTCTTTTGCAATAAGCGCCGAGCCGAACGCACCCATAATACCTGCAATATCCGGACGGACAACATTTTTGCCTGTCAAAAGTTCAAAACAACGAAGTATAGCGTTGTTGTTGAAAGTACCGCCTTGAACAACGATATTAGTACCCATTTGTTCGGGGTCACGAAGTTTTATAACCTTGTAAAGAGCGTTTCTGACAACGGAATAGGAAAGACCCGCACTGATGTCACCGACAGTCGCACCCTCTTTTTGAGCTTGTTTAACACGCGAATTCATAAACACCGTACAACGCGTACCAAGGTCAACGGGATTGTCTGCCACAAGTGCCTCTTGTGAGAATGATATTGTATCAAGTCCCAAACTTTCCGCAAATGTCTGAATGAATGAACCGCAGCCCGATGAACAGGCCTCGTTAAGCATAATGCTGTCGATTACGCCGTTTCTGATTTTCATACATTTCATATCCTGACCGCCGATGTCGATGATAAAATCAACACCCGGTGAGAAATAATTTGCGGCTTTGTAGTGGGCGATAGTTTCGATTTCGCCTTCTTCAATTCTGAAAGCAGTCTTTAACAAAAGTTCGCCGTAACCTGTTGTACAGGCGTTTGCGATATAAGCCGATTTCGGCAATTTTGAATACAATTCACGAAGTATTTTTATACCGCAGGTAATAGGACTGCCTTCGTTTTTGCCGTAATAATCATAAAGAATATCGCCGTCCTCGTTAATAAGTGCGGCTTTGATAGTCGTTGAACCGACGTCAAGACCAAGGAATACAGGACCGTTTGCGGTTGAAATATCCTTACGTCTTGCAACGTCCTTGCCGTGTCTGTCGAAAAATTCCTTGCGTTCGTCCTCTGTTTCAAACAGCTTACGCATACGCGTAATTTCGGCGTCAACAGATTTTGCGTTTGCAAGCTGTGAAATAAGTGTGTCTATGTCGGAAGTCTTGTCTTCGTACATAAGTGCCGCACCGATTGCCACGAACAGCTGTGCGTTTTCAGGAGTTTTGAAAGACTTTGCATTGTCCTTTAAAGTTTCCTCAAACTGACGTCTTAGCTGAGGTAAGAAGTGCAAAGGACCTCCAAGAAATACGATATTGCCCTTTATAGGTCTGCCTTGTGCAAGACCGCTGATTGTCTGAGTTACAACGGCTTGAAGAATTGACGCGGCAATATCTTCACGTGCCGCACCCTCGTTTAAAAGCGGCTGAACGTCCGATTTTGCGAAAACACCGCAACGAGCGGCGATAGGGTAAATAATAGTGTGCTTTTCGGCAAGTGCATTAAGACCGTCTGCATCTGTTTTTAAAAGTATAGACATTTGGTCGATAAAAGAACCTGTACCGCCGGCACAAGTACCATTCATTCTTTGCTCAAGTCCGCCCGAAAGATAAAGGATTTTTGCGTCCTCACCGCCAAGTTCGATAACAACATCTGTTTCAGGCATAAATGTTTTTATAGCTGTTTTGTTTGCTATAACCTCCTGTACGAAAGGCAAATCAAGCATTTTTGAAAGTAAAAGACCGCCCGAACCTGTTATAACAACAGTGAACTGTTCGTTTTTGACAACCTCCTTGACTTCTGCAAAAAGGCCTTTAACGGTGCTTTTTATATCTGAAAAATGACGTCTGTATTCTGCAAATAAAGTATTATTGTTTTCATCAAGCACAACAACTTTAACTGTTGTTGAGCCTACATCAATACCCATATGTAGTCTACTCATCAATGTAACCCCCTCACATATTATAGAGTATAAAATTATTCTATTCTATTATACATTCTAATAAGAAATTAGTCAAGTAAAGTTTGATTATGTTCATAATGATTTTACATAAAATCGTATAATTAAAATTTGTTGAAAATATTGACAAATAAATTGGAAAATGATATTATATTTGTACAAAATAAATAAAATCGGAGGGGATGACAAATGAAAAGAAAAATAGTTTTTGCGTGCATGATTTCTGCATTGCTTTTGTTGCAAACTGCAATGGCGGCACCGAATGTTGAAGTGAACGGAACGCAGATAGATACTGACGCGGTAATAATCGATGACAAAACGTATGTACCGCTTAGAGGTGTTTTTGAGGCCGCCGGAGCAGAGGTTTCATGGAACGAGGAAACGCAGACAGCAGGCATTAATATATCAAATTCGCTTAGTGATGACGAATTAATTCCTTCGGTGATTGAATCGGTAAGTCCGTCAGTGGTCGGAATTATCGGACGTGGTAAGACAGAAAGCTATTACGGCTCGCAAGAGGGTATTATGAGCGGTTCGGGCGTCATAATAAAGACCGGCGGTGAAATTCTTACCAATGCGCATGTTGTAAAAAATATGAACACGATTTTGGTTGTGATGAATGACGGAAAAGGCTATGAGGCGCAACTGAAATATATAGATGAAGATACAGACCTTGCGGTTGTTAAAATAAAAAAGATTGGTTTGCCAGTTGTGAAATTCGCAAACAGTGAAGATATTGTTGTTGGTAAACAGGTTATAGCAATAGGAACACCGATAACGTTTTCATTGCGTAATTCCGCAACGGTAGGGCATATAAGCGGACTAAACAGAAGTGTCGGCGAGCCGTACAGACTTGTTCAGACAGATACGGCTATCACTCACGGAAATTCGGGCGGTGCACTTATTAATATGAACGGTGAGCTTGTTGGTATTACATCAAGCGGATATTCGGGTACAAATACTAATTTTGCAGTTCCTGTTGATACAGTTAAGTATGTACTTAATCAGTTTGAATTGTACGGAAAAGTCAGACATATATCATTTGGTGCAGAGTTCCAAGAGGACTGGCTTGCAGAACTGGGAGTTCCGTCAGAGGCAGGACTTACAATAAAAGGACTTGAAAAATCATCACCTCTTGCAAAGGCGTCGTTTAAGACCGGTGACGTGTTGGTTTCGGTCGATGATGTTGCGATAAACAGTATAGTTGAACTTAACGAATTGATGAAGAATTATCTTCCGGGCGATACTGTCAAAGTAGGTGTGAAAACCAACGGTGAAATCAAGTATGCGGATATAGTTCTTGACGAAAAAGCTAAAACGGAATAGGGGGGAGAATGATATGAAAAAGTTTATTTCTTTGATGATATGTGTGGCGATGATATTGTCGTCAGTCGGCGCTATGGCGGATAGTGACAGCCTTATAGTGAATACTGTTAAGGTGAACGTAAGTAGTGGCAGTGTTACGCTAAACGATGAGAAAATGTCTGTTTCAGCCACACCGTATGTCAATCAAAACGGTGATACAATGGTTGATATGTATGCGCTGGTAAATGCACTCGGCGGCGAAATAACCGAAAAAGACGGAGTTTATTCGGTGACTTATGATGATGTTGAAATTAAGTACACATTAAATTCAACGGAAGTTGACGTTGCAGGACAGACGTTGACTATGAGTTCAGCTGTTACAATCAGTGATAACGGAACTGTAATGGCACCGTTGAGATTTGTTTCGGAGGCGCTTGGTGCAGACGTAACATACAACAGCGAAAGCGGAGAAATTGTAATTGTTTCGGCAGGCGGTCTGGATTCGGGAGTGAATTACAAGCTGTTGTTTAAGTATACCGAGAAAGAAAAAATCGGTAATTCAAAGGAACATTGGCGCTTTACAAAGACAGATAATTTTGATATGTCCGAGAGCAGTTACGGCAGTAGTTACAGATTTTCAATGAATGATATATCATTCACATTAAGAAGTCAGAAAAACGACGGAACCAGTTCTTTAGAACAATATTATCTTTCAATGCAAAAATCATATTTATCAAGTTACAACCGAAATGTAATGTATGATAAAGGAAAGGGCGAGCATAACGGCGTTGAGTATGTGTATACAAAGTACAGAAGACTTGATACTGTGACAGAGGCATATGCTTATAAAACAGACGAGTATTTTTATTTTATAACAATACAGCGAAGTTTTGAAAACTTTGAAACTGCCAAAGAAAATACTGATGTTACCGCGTTTTTGGATTCGCTTGAATTTGATTATAAAGGCGGCGACGAAGAAAATACAGTTGATGTAGCCGAAATAGGTCTTGAAAAACAGCTTGCAGGAGAGGAAAAATCGGAATATGTAGACGGAAATTACAGATGGAGTATCAAATTAAATGAGGATTGGTCTGTAAACGAATACTACGGTTTTTACAATAAAGTGACAGTCATAAAACCGACAAGCATTGAAACGGACGATAATTTTAATTACAGCTATGGTTACAATTATGACGATATGTATTATTACAGTTCGTATTCAAGTGTAAGAGATCCTCTGATTATGATTTCTACATATTCTAATCCGAATAGGCAGTCTGCCGCAGATTGGGCAAAAAAGAACCGTGATGATTACGAAAAGACCGTTAATTCTGAAAAATATAAAATATCCGAAATAAAAGAAACTCAAATCGGACAGATTAAAGCATATTATTTTGAGGAGAATTATTCGGAGAACGAAAATGAGTATGTCGAAAAAACGTATTATATGAATTACGGTGATTTTAGATATAAAATTAATCTCGGATATGATAAGAGAGAAGAAGAGGCGGAGGGATTTAAGGAAAGTGCTGACGCGGTTATAAAGTCGTTTGTGCCTGGAGAAATAAATATAAATGAATTGGGCGACGCACTTGAAAGCGATAGTGATATTGACGCGTTGAACGTACTAAATGAATTTAAAGGCGATATTTTCAGTATCAATTATCCTTGCTTGTGGAATGTAAGCGAAACAGATACGGGATTACTGTTGGCAAAGGATCGTTCTAAGAATGGAATGGATACAACGGGATTACTGTCGGCGATTTTCCCTAACTTTTCTCTTATGTTAAGTGCGGCTGACGGCAGTTCATTGCGTGCAGAAAAGACGTCGTTGTCATATTACGACGATAAATTAAATAAAAGCACATATACTTTGGAAGAATATATGTATAAAAATATTGCAGGAATGCTTAACAGTTCAAGTTCATATTTGAATATTTCAATGCCGAATGAAATTGAAGAAGTAACATTGATGGGCAAAAAGGGATATAAAGCTGATCTTGTTTTAACGATTAATGGTGTTAATAATGTGTATTATACAATGTATTTTATCCCATATGACAGTGAAAATCTGATTACGGTAATAAAAGCGTGCAATGAAAGTGAAAAGAATACAGTTTACGAAAATGCTTTGGATAAGGCATTGAATAGCTTGAAACTTTCGTAATATACAAAAAATCCGATGAATTTAATTCATCGGATTTTTATTTACATAGTTTGTCTGCCCTCAAGCGCCTTTATAAGAGTAATCTTATCGGCATATTCGAGGTCGCTTCCTATCGGAATACCGTGTGCGATACGGGTAACTTTTACGTCAAACGGAGCAAGAAGTTTAGAGATATAGACTGCTGTTGCTGTGCCGTTTACGGTTGGGTTGGTAGCCATAATGACTTCCTTAACCGTACTGTCGCTGAGACGGAGTAAAAGCTCGTTAATCTTTATGTCATCGGGAGTTATACCGTCCATAGGGGACAATGACCCGTGAAGTACATGGTAAAGACCGTTAAATTCGTTTGTCGCCTCGATTGCCGAAACATCTTCGGGACTTTCGACAACACATATAACGGAATTATCGCGTTTCGGTGATGAACATATTTTACACGGTGATGTATCGGTCAGATTTTGACATACAGGGCAAAGTGTAATTTTTTCTTTCGCCTCTGTGATTATGTTAGACATTGAAACTGCGTCCTCTTTTGACATATGTTCAAGAATGTGAAAAGCAATTCTTTCTGCACTTTTTCTGCCGATACCGGGAAGTTGTTCAAATTTTTCGATTAAATTTTCAATGACTGTTGCGTGCATATTAGAATAAGCCCGGAATATTAATTCCGCCTGTAACGGCACTCATACCTTCAGCCATCATATCGTCAGCCTTTTTGACTGCATCGTTGACTGCGACCATAACAAGGTCCTCAAGTGTTTCAATATCTTCAGGGTCAACAGCGTCAGGACTGATTTTAAGTGAAAGAATTTCTTTCTTGCCGTTAGCGGTAGCTATAACTGCACCGCCGCCAGCTGTACCTTCAACAACCTTATCTTCAAGTTCTTCCTGAACCTTTTCCATTTCAGCCTGCATTTTTTGAGCTTGCTTGATAACGTTGCTCATATTCTTATTAGCGTTCATTCCTGAACCTGCAAAACCTTTGTATTTTCCCATTGTAATTTACCTCTTTCTTAGTTTTTAAAATTAATTATTATCATCCTCAGGGGATAATTCTTTGCCTTCCAAAAATTCTTCGGGAGCATTGTCATCATCTTCGCTATTGTTATCGTCAAGAGATGACTGTGAGAAGTTATCCTTAGAGGAATCATATTCCGTAAATTCGCTTTCGTCTACATTTTCGACGATTTCACCGAAATTCGCTACAAGATTGTCAAGGGGATCGTCGGATACTTTTGTCGGTTCATTTACTTCACCGTTGCCGCCGGGCAAGTTCCAAAAATCAACGAGTTCTTCTTGTATGTCGTTTTCGTATGCAACCTTTACCGCAAAGTCTGTACCGGACGCACGTTTAAAAATAACCTGCATTTTATCCTTGTACGCTGCCGCTATATTGTAAGCACCTTTCTCTTTGGGATTGAACAAAAGTATAATACCGTCTGAATCAATGGTTATATTTCTGTTCATCAAAGCGGCTTTTAAGTAACCTGCCGAGTTGCACATCGTTCGCGATATGTTGTCCCAATTCTTTGCAACCTTGACAATAGGATTGTCGGAGGTGAGTTCTTCTTTCGGAATTGGGTTATATAATCTGACCGAAGTTTTCTTCTTCTCGGTTACTTCTTTTTTTTTAACCGTTTCGGTCGGCTGCACCGTTACACCGTTTTTTACCTTTTCCTCAAGATTTGAAATTCTTTCGGATAGGGAAGAAGTATCGGTAACGGCACCGTTTTTAACTTTGCTTTCCAATGACGCAAGCCTGTCCATAACCGCTGACGGTGAATCGTCATATTCGGGTCTGGCAAGTTTGATAAGTGCCAACTCATATACTATACGAGGTGACTTCATCCATTTAGTATCGGCTTGTGCGTCGGACAGTACCGATGTTGCGTGAGAAATCTTCTCAAAAGACATTTTGTCTGATAACGCTTTTAATTTTACCATATCTTCTGCATTGTAGTCAAGCATTGCTGAAGAATCTTCTGTAATTTTACAAATAAGCATATCGCGAAAATTCTTTATAAGTGAGTCGATAAACACTCTTAAATCTTTACCGTCTGACATAATATTGTCAATTACGGAAATTATTTTATTTACATCGCCTTTTTCAATGGCGTCTGTAATCTGAAATATTGATTCGGCAGTTGAAATGCCGAGAGTTGCCGTTATATTTTCGGCGGTAATCGAATTACCGCAGGCGGAAACGACTCTTTCAAGTATGCTCAGTCCGTCACGCATTGAACCGTCCGCAAGATGTCCCAAAAGCTCATATGCGTCCTCCGATATGTTAAGCTTGTCGCCGTGTGCGATTTCTTTCATACGAAGTATAATATCCGACGGCTTTATGCGTTTAAAATCAAATCTTTGGCATCTTGATAAAATCGTTTGAGGTACTTTGTGAGCCTCAGTCGTTGCAAGAATAAATATAACGTGCTCAGGAGGTTCTTCAAGTGTTTTCAAAAGGGCATTAAACGCACCGGTTGAAAGCATATGCACCTCGTCTATGATGTAAACCGTGTATTTTGCGTTTGTGGAAACATAACGCACATCGTCACGGATTTCGCGGATATTGTCGACACCGTTGTTTGACGCCGCGTCAATTTCTTTAACGTCCAAAATACTGCCGTCCAAAATGCCTTTGCATACTTCACATTCATTGCAAGGACTTCCGTCATGCGGATTAAGACAGTTTACAGCACGCGACAAAACCTTTGCACAAGTTGTTTTACCTGTTCCGCGCGTTCCGCAGAATAGGTAAGCATGACCGATTTTGTCGTTTAAAATCTGATTTTTTAAAGTTTGTGTAATATGGCCTTGACCGACAATGTCCTCAAACACCATAGGACGCCATTTTCTGTAAATAGCTTGATGTGCCATATAATCTCCAATACCTTTCTTTATACGAAAAAACGCCATATAGGCGTTGTAATAATCAAAATAGGCTCCGACCGAGTTTACCGTAACACATTGAAAGCACCGCTTATTGCTGCTTGGTTCCCCATCTGACAAGGTTCACGGGTTTCAATCGCACGGGCTCGGCCGTCATCGCCAATCAAATCTTCAGTTAGCTATAATATTATAATACATTTTTTCAAAAACTGCAATACCTATTTTAAATTTTTTTTAGAATATTCAAAAATTTTTATGCATATAATGGTTAGGTGGCTTGGTTAGGAGGCATAAATATCAAAAAGACGGAGGAATTAATATGGATAATGAAATTTTGTACAAAAGTATAAAAAAGGAAAGTGAGGTTTACATTTGTTTGGATTATTATATTATACCCGAGAGCATATCGGCAGATTATTGTGATTTAAAGTGCTACGGAATTAAGATAGAAAAGACAACCGTGTATGCAGGCGGAGGTAAAATAGTAGAAAGCAAGCAGATAAATAATATTTTTTACCGATACAAAGACGCAACGGAATTTTCTGATACTATTATAAAGAAACGTATCGAACCGCAGGGACTTCGTGACATTGTGGAAAATTATATAATAGAAAGTATTGACAGAGCAAGACAAAGTGCATAAAATAAATATCGAAAAATAATTTACAAAGGGATATTGTTATGTACAAAATAAAAGAAACGATTGTTGTCGAGGGGATATATGACAAAATAAAGCTGTCACGTTTTATAGATGCGGTGATAATAGTGACAAACGGATTTTGCGTATTTTCCGATGACAGAATATTGGAAAGCATAAAAAAGATGGCGGACGAAACGGGAATTGTTATTTTGACCGATTCCGACAGTGCCGGCTTTAAAATAAGAAACTACATAAAACAGTCTTTGCCGAAAGAAAAGGTAAAACACGCTTATGTACCCGATGTTCACGGCAAGGAAAAACGCAAGAGAGAACCCGGAAAAGAGGGCCTTTTGGGTGTTGAGGGGATTAAGGACGATATAATCCTTGATTCCCTCAAAAAAGCGGGTTGCACGATTGACGGAAGTGCGACGGCGGTAAAAGCGGGACGCGAAATTACAAAAGCCGATTTGTATAAAGCAGGTCTTTCGGGGGGTATCGGCAGCGGTGAAAAGCGTAACGCACTTGCACATTCTCTCGGAATACCTATGAAAATTTCCGCGAATATGCTCCTTGATTTGCTCAACAGACTGCTTAATTACGATGAGTTTTGTGAAATTGTACAAAACATTGACGATTTGAAAGGTGAAATTTGATAAAAAATATATTGACAAACTGTCCGAAATCGTGTAAAATATCACCTGTAAATAAAAATAACTTTACAGGTGATGCAAATGGCAAAGGACTTGAATGTTACCATTTTGCTTGACGTATACGGTCAGTTGCTTACGGAAAAGCAACGTAATGCCATAGATATGTATTATAATGAGGACTTGTCGCTGTCGGAGATTGCCGATGTAATCGACATAAGCAGACAGGGCGTCAGAGAGTCGATTAAGCAAGGCGAAAAGCATTTGACGAATTATGAAGAAAAGCTCGGAATAGTCGAACGATTTCATAATATAAGTTCAAAGCTTGAAAAATTAAATGCGTTGCTTGAAAATACCGATTTTGACGGTAAAGACGAGTTTTACGGATTGATTGACGAAATATCAAAAGAAATATAGATATAGATTATTTGCGGAAAGGAGTCACAGCTTATGGCATTTGAAAGCCTTGGTGATAAGCTGCAGGGAGTTTTCAAAAAACTTCGCGGTAAAGGAAAGCTTAACGAAAAAGATATAAAAGACGCAATGCGTGAGATTAAGCTGGCTCTTTTGGAGGCAGATGTAAACTTCAAGGTTGTTAAGGAATTTGTGAACATAGTTTCCGAAAAGGCACTTGGTCAGGAGATTATGGAGTCGCTTACTCCGGCACAACAGCTTGTTAAAATAGTTAATGAAGAACTTACCCAAATGATAGGCGGTGAAGTTTCAAGACTTGAATTTTCGCAAAAACCGCCGACAGTCATTATGATGTGCGGTCTGCAAGGTGCAGGTAAGACAACTGCAACAGGTAAGCTTGCATTAAACCTTACAAAGAAAATGAATAAGCGTCCGCTTATGGTTGCTTGTGACGTGTACCGTCCGGCGGCTATAAAACAGCTTGAAGTTTTGGGTAAACAAATTCAAGTACCCGTATTTTCAATGGGTGCAGACGTAAATCCCGTTACTATCGCAAAAGAAGCGGTAGCACACGCAATAAAGCATGGAAACGACCCTGTTATCCTTGATACGGCAGGTCGACTTCATATAGATGAGCAGCTTATGGACGAGCTTGCGAACATCAAAGCGGAAGTAAATCCGACGGAAATACTTCTTGTTGTAGACGCAATGACAGGTCAGGACGCAGTAAACGTCGCAAAATCATTCAACGATCAGCTTGATATAACAGGTGTTATACTTTCAAAGCTTGACGGTGATACAAGAGGCGGTGCGGCACTTTCCGTAAAACAAGTTACGGGTAAGCCGATAAAATATGCGTCGGTCGGTGAAAAATTGAGCGACCTTGAACAGTTCCATCCGGACAGAATGGCGTCAAGAATTTTGGGTATGGGTGATGTGCTTACTCTTATTGATAAGGCACAGGAAACCATAGACGAAAAGAAAGCGCAGGAGCTTGAAGAAAAAATCCGTAAACAACAGTTTGACCTTGATGATTTCCTTGAACAGTTCAAGCAAATCAGAAAAATGGGTTCATTCTCACAAATACTCGGTATGTTGCCGGGAATAGATAAGAAAATGCTTGAAAGCGTTGACACTGAAGAAAATGAAAAGAAAATGCTTCATATTGAGGCGATAATTCAGTCAATGACACAGGAAGAACGCAGAAAGCCGAGTATAATCGGCGCAAGCAGAAAAGTCCGTATATCGAAAGGTAGCGGAACAAGAGTACAGGACGTAAATCAACTTTTGAAACAGTTTGAACAAATGCAAAAGATGATGAAACAGCTGTCAGGCGGACGTCAGGCAAAAATGCTTAAACGTCTCAGAAAACGTAAATAAGGTATGATAAATACTTTATGATATATTTATGCTTATAATTTATGGGAGGTGAAAGAACAATGGCAGTAAAAATCAGATTGAGAAGAATGGGTGCAAAGAAGGCTCCTTTTTATAGAGTAGTAGTTGCAGATTCAAGATACCCAAGAAACGGTAGATTTATTGAAGAAGTTGGCACATACAATCCTCTAACAGACCCTGCAACAGTTAATATTGACGCAGAGGCAGTTAAGAAGTGGATCTCAAACGGTGCTCAGCCAACTGATACTGTTAAGGCTCTTCTAAAGAAGTCTAACATTATCTAATTATGGAGGATAGGCTAATGAAAGAAGTATTGGAGATAATAGCCAAATCACTTGTTGACTATCCCGAACAGGTTGATGTTAAGGAAATTAACAACGAGGACCAGACAGTAACTTTGGAACTTAGAGTTGCTGAAAGCGATATGGGTAAGGTGATTGGTAAACAGGGTAGAATTGCTAAGGCAATCAGAACTGTTGTCAAAGCTGCCGCAAGTCGTGAAAATAAAAAAGTTGCGGTTGAAATCTTACAATAGGATAGTAGGGGCTTGCATTTGTGAGCCCTTTTTGTATTTTAATTTCCGATGTTGAAGAAAGGATTTAGTTATGGACTTGCTTGAGGTAGGAAAAATAGTTAATACACACGGTTTAAGAGGTGAAGTTAAGGTTGTTCCTTGGACCGATTATCCCGAAGTGTTTGAAGATATAGATTTTGTTTATGTAAAGAAAAAGTCTGAATATGAAAGACTTGACGTAAAGGGTATAAAGTATCAGAAGAATAATCTTATCGTGAGATTTTCTCAGATTACTGATATAAATATGGCTGAAAAGTATAAAAATCAAGTGATTTATGCCGAACGCGAGATTTTGGGCGAACTTCCTGAGGGCGTGTATTATATTGCCGACCTTATCGGTCTTGATATTGTTACGGAGGACGGCGAAAAAATCGGTACTGTAAGCGATGTTTTTAACACGGGCAGTAACGATATTTACGAAGTAAAGCGTGAGGGAAAGAAAAATCTTTTGTTGCCTGTTATAGATGACGTTGTTCTTAATATCGACGTTGACGGCGGTAAAATAACCGTCAGAATGATGGACGGCTTGGAGGACTTGGCGTGAAAAATCATATGAGATTTGATGTGCTTACATTGTTTCCGCAAATGTTTGAGGCGGTTTTGGGTGACAGTATAATCGGTCGTGCGAGAGAAAATAATATTCTTGAAATGAATTTTATTGATATTCGTGATTTTTCAACCAATAAACATAGAAAGGTTGACGATTATCCGTATAGCGGCGGAGGTGGTATGCTTATGAACGCACAGCCTGTGTATGACGCGTATATGTCTGTTGCGGAGGGACTTGATTATAAACCGTTTACGATATATATGTCGCCGCAGGGAAAGGTGTTTAATCAAGGTATCGCAATCGACCTTGCAAATTATGAGCATATCGTTTTGCTTTGCGGTCATTATGAGGGTATCGACCAAAGAGTTATAGATGAAATTGTGGATATGGAACTGTCCGTCGGTGACTTTGTTATGACAGGCGGCGAAATTCCGGCGATGACAGTTATTGATACTGTTTCAAGACTTGTTCCGGGAGTTTTGGCTGCTGAAACTTCGTATGAAAATGAGTCGCATTTTAACGGACTTTTGGAGTATCCGCAGTATACCCGTCCGGCAGTTTGGCACGATAAACCGATTCCCGATGTGCTTATTTCCGGTCATCACGCGAAAATCGAACAGTGGAAAAGGGAACAGTCACTCATTAATACACTCAAAAAGCGTCCCGATATGCTTGAAAAAGCCGAACTTACTAAGGAAGATATAAAATTTTTGAAAGAATATAAGTAGATTTTGGATTTGACTATTGAATTTTGAATGTACATTTGATATAATAGTTAAGTCGAGCGGATATGGCGGAATTGGCAGACGCGCATGATTCAGGTTCATGTGGGGCAACCCATGCAGGTTCAAGTCCTGTTATCCGCACCACGTCAGAGTAAGCGTTATATCGCTTACTCTGTTTTTTTGTAAAAAAGCAGAGTGCGCTTATACAACTACTCTTTCTTAGTAGCAAAAGGTCATGTTCACGTCGGCTACTTATTTGCAAGAACATTCGTAACGACTTTTGTTCGATGCTAACCTTTTTCAAGAATGTTTTCGGCACGTTTGAAAACATTATATGAAAAGTATATGATTTGCGTGTGTTTTGTAACGAGAAACTTGACAGAAAAATTGAGAACGGATATTGCTATTATCATTAGTATCGCGGCATTGGTAAATGTGTGTAAAAAATAATGCACGAAAAACAAAAAAGTATGCAGCTCAAAAAAGTATGAGGAAGTGTCTGTCAAAACACTAATTTCACTTTGACAATTTAGTCCAAGTGTGTGAATATAATAAAAGAAACGGAGTACAAAAATCTGTACTCCGTTCAGTCTGTATCACTAAGGGACAAAGCTGTTTTAATCAAGCGATATATCTTTTCCTTTTCAACATCTGTGCGGTTTGAAAGCATAACAGTAATACGGTTTAAAAATACATCATCATTGCTTGCGGGTTTGTGGTTTGAGAAAAATTCCGAAAGCGAAATGTTGAATACCGTACATAACTTTTCAATCGTCAGAATTGTAGGATTTTTTTCGTTCCGCTCTATTTGACCTAAATAGGCGGGAGTGATATTAGCGGCTAAAGCAGTTTGTTCCTGTGACAGACGTGCGGCTTTGCGTAAATTGTACAGCCTTAGTCCAATATTATAGCTCATAGCATTCACCAATTTGTATTTTATAGTATAGAATTTTTCTTTTCAAACTATTATAGTATATATGTTTTTAAAATAACTATCGTTTATGTCTTTGTGTAAAATTTATATAAACAAAAGTAAGCTGAGCGCTATTATTGCCATACCGAGTATGACGCCTATAATAGTGACTTTGCTTTTTTCATATTCACGTGCCATCGGTAAAAGTTCTTCTATTGAAATAAATACCATAATTCCGGCGATTATTCCGAATAAAATACCGAATACGACATCGTTGAAAAACGGACGTAAAATTAAATAACCGATTATAGCACCTAAAGGTTCCGTAATACCCGAAAAAAACGATACTATAAATGCTCTTTTTCTGCTGCCTGTTGAGTAGTATATCGGTACAGACGTAGCAATTCCTTCCGGAATATTATGGATTGCTATGGCGACAGCTATGGCAACAAGATACATAAGGCGGGTAAAAAGTTATTTATAATAGATTTTCAAGAAGATATCGCCCTCGGGAGCGGATTTTTCACGTTTATATTCAATTTTTTTCACAAAATTTTTAAGAATGGAATTTTTTTCTGTTGCTGAAAGAGAGTTATAATTAGTGAGAAGTTCACGCAAAAGGGGAAGTCGTTCTTCGATGGAAGATGTATCCACAAGTTTAAATTTTTCACGTTCCTGTGCTATCGTGGCATTAATTTTTTTTCTTCTATCTGAAATTGCGTTATTGCGTTCAAGGAAAAGTTCTTTTGTATAGACTTCCTGTTCGAGCAAGTCATACAGACGGAGTTGTTGTTTATCAAGTTTTTTTAATTCTGTTTCCAAAGTGGCTATTGTATCAAGACAAGAAAGTTTATCCTTATTATGCGATTGACGGATATTTTTTAAAGACAATTCAATATCTTTAAATTCCTTTGTAAGCACTTCAAATACCTTATCTTCTACAATACTTAATGCAGAGGCTTTATTACAACCAAGTGTACGGCAACAAAGACGGTATTTTTCAACGGTTTCGTTAGAAGTATTGATAACTATTGCCCGACCGCAATTAGCACACTTTAAAAGCCCTGCAAACGGATTTTGCAACGTGCCTGTACGCATAGGCGGTTTATATTTCAGATTTATAATATCTTGTGCTTTATTGAACGTGTTCTCGTCAATTATCGGCTCGTGCAGTCCGGGAACATATAACCAATCATCTTTACTCGTTTTTTCTTGCGTATTTTTGCCTTTAACAGACTTTGATTTGTTCCACACTATTTTACCTATGTAAGTATGATTTCGGAGCATACGGGCGATTGTGGTGGGGTGGAGCGGTGTATTTTTCTTGCTCAAGACACCCAAATTTGCAAGCTGACGGCTTATTGAAGTAATACCCATACTTTGATTTACATACATATCAAATATCATACGAACATATTTCGCCTCCGGTTCATATACTTCCAACGTGTGCTTTTTATTTATTACGGCATTTCGATAACCAAACGGAGCACCCGACACAAAACAACCGTCGTTGATTGATTTGATACGTCCTCTGTTCATTCTGCGAGTGATGAATTTAAGCTCCTTACGAGCCATAAACATCTCAAATTCACTGTAATCTTCGTCGTACTCGTTGTTGAGGTCATATATTTTTTTGAGTGTAATAATTTTCACGTCATTTTCTTTAAGAACGTCAAAGATTTTTTCACTGTCTGCGGCACTTCCGCGCCCTAAACGGTCAAGGTCAATACATAATACCGCATCATATATGTGCGAGGGAATAGCGTCAAGCAGTTTCAGCATTTCCGTTCTGTTGTATAACATTCCTCCGCTTATCACTTCTTCAAATATGTCAATGACCGTTAAATTATTGTCCTTTGCATAAGAAAGAAGAATTTCTTTGTGACGTTCAAGTGTTTCAAGCGGATTGTTTTCGTCCGCTCTCGATTTTCGTAAATACATGGCTACATTCATCGTAAATCTTCCTTTCTTGTGTTATATTTCAACTCACACACTCCGTGGGGAGCGTGACATATGTGTATAAATGCACTTTATTCTTTTTCCTCTGTCTGCTCCAACAGGCAGGGGAATTTTTTACGCGGCAGAATTTGTATAGTCAATAACTGCAATATCATTTATAATGTTTTCGAGTTTGTATACTATTTTTTCAATTTGCCCGAATACTTCATCGGAATAATAAACTTCGTTGCAATGCTCACAAACCATAGCCGGAACATTTTTTATAATAATAACGCAATTTTCAAGATTTGCAACATATGTTCTGTTTTTGTTAATGGTGTCATGACCACATTCGATACATTTCATAATTAATTCTCCTTTCTTGTTTTCAAATCATCATAAAATTTTATGGTATCGGGAATATATGCCGTTATAATATGGATATATTCGCCGTCAAAACTACATACGACGTGTAACGGCTTGTCAATACCTCTATATCCGAATACAAGACAACTTGCAAAGGGTTTGTCGCTTATATAATTTTCTATAATTTCGCCGTTTAAAATACATTGTATGACTTCATCTCTTAATATTTTTCTTTGCAATAGCCTTTGAGTAGCGTGTTCTTTCCAAATAATTTTTTTATTCTTACACGCATTTTTCAAATCGTTTATATTATATGGAAAATCGTTAATTGTTATCAATCCTTTCAATTTTTACTTACGTTTCTCTAATTATATATATAAAAACCTCTTTAATAATCTGAATTTTTCAAATAGTCCATATGTCTGCGATAACGTCTTGGGACGTTAATGGGCACGTCATAACCGATTTGTTTCAGAAATTCGGTTATAGCATCAACACCGTCATTAAAAAATTCCGTTATACGTTTTTCTTTATTAGCTATATTTTTATAATTAGGTGGGCATACAAAGGTCCAATCGGCACCCTCGTTATCAAAAATAATTCTGAAATATTCATCTATATTGTATTTGTCAAGAGCCTTTGCCAACAACAAATGATGTTCACAACCTTCATCAAGCAATGAAACAACAGCGTGTGAGCGGTCGTGTGCAATTACTGCCATTAACGGCTCACTGTCGTGATTGATAAACTCTGTTTTGGTTTCATCACTGCCGTAATATTTTATTATGTCCATAGTATCAATATCCTTTCTTGATAAACTTACATTTCTCTAATCAACAATTTCGGAACACCCATAACTCGGCAATGCTCTTTTTTACTAATTTATTAAAAAAGCCGATTCTTAATAAATTAATTATGTTTTTAATACAATTTGTTTCACTTTTTTACATTGCGATTGGTAACTTTTTTAATCTAAATGATGTCGCCTTTCCGTAATTGTCCCTTACAATTTCAAAGAATTTTTTGTTTTGTAGTTGTGTTAAAGATACGGATATTGGAGGAAGTTGCTTGTATAGTGGGCGTTGTTGAAGTTCGTTTTTATATTTATCAAGCACCTTTATCCGAATGTTTGCACATGGTTCTGAAATTCTACAAATCCTACATAAATGCGTAGATGATATCTCATTTGAATGTGCATAATAAAATTGAGAGGGGCAGATAATTAATCCGGCTCCTATTCTTGCTTCCTCGTCGTATTGTGCATAAGTAGGAGGGCTATATGATTGTTGGAATGCATTAAACGAGGGGTTTTTTGTATGTCCGAGCAAAATGTGCATACATTCTTCGCAAACTGTAAAACGTATTCGCTCAAGGGGTTTATTATCATTATAAGCTATTTTATGATATAATGTTCCGTTATGTTCATAAGCCATGACACAACCGTCTTCATTTCCCCAAATATCAAAAACATCTTTTATACGTAAATTGCTATGACGTACTATATCGGATAAAGTTACAAGTTCGGTGTTCAGCAAGCTGCAAAGTTTTTGCACTGAAATAGGAAAAACTTTTAAATTGTTGTCGATAATAAATTGAAAAACTGTATCATATACATAATGGCGTCTGTGCTTATCTATCATTCTTAAATGCCTCCGGATACATAAACTCTGCATATTTTCTAACATTTTTGGCTTGCTCTGGTGTCATTTTTTTGCCAGCACGTGCGATTTGACGTATGTCAGGATTTTCTACTTCAATAGAATTATTTGAATTTTGTTTAGAATCCTTCAACATCGCTTGATGTGCCTTATACGCCAATTCTGTATTTCCATCGGCTTCTTTTAGAATTTCTAACGGAATGTCACTTGTTATCGATGGATCATCGTAATTAATTGGGTCATCGGTCCAACCCATTAAATAATCCGGAGTAGTACATAAGGCTTCAGAAAAAGCTACAATTTTTGATTGGGTTAAGTCGTTTATATCAGCTTCTATCTTTGCGATAGAGGAACGAGATTTATATCCAAGCATAAGGGCTAAGTCCTCTTGAGATAAACCGAGCTCCTCTCTTCGTTTTTTTATTTTTTCACCTAAACTCATATTAATGCCTACTTTCTAAATTATAAATTTTTCTTTATATTTATATTATCACAGACGTGATTACTTGTCAACAAAATTTTAGAAAAACAAAAAAATGTGTTGACAAAAAAGAACTTGTGTGTTAATATAAATACAGTGATTTAAAATCACTGGAAAGGTGGTGAATTGTAATGACAGATACGCTTGAACTGGAATTAGCTATAAAACGCGCCAGAAAGACTAAACGTGAATATGCAAATTATTTAGGCATATCTGAAATGGCATTGTATAATAAAATACATAATACAGCCGAATTTAAAGGGAGTGAAATAGCTAAATCCGAAGTGTTTTTAAATTTAAGTCCAAGTTTAACTAAAAAAATTTTTTTGTCGGCTACGTGATTTGAAATCACACAACTATAAGTCATTAAACAGAAAGGAAAAAGAAGTATGGAAGAATTAAAGGTATTTGAAAATGCAGAGTTCGGCTCTGTAAGAACAACAACAGTAAACGGAGAGATTATGTTTGTCGGTAAGGATGTAGCGGAAATCCTCGGATACAGCAATCCAAGAAAGGCTATTATAGACCATATTGATGAAGAAGATAAGGGGGTAACGAAATGTGACACCCTTGGAGGAAAACAAGATTTGACAATGATTAATGAATCAGGTCTTTACAGCCTTATTCTATCAAGCAAAATGCCGAATGCGAAGAAGTTTAAGCATTGGGTTACGGCTGATGTATTACCGGCGATACGCAAAACGGGAATGTATGCAACCGACGAATTGTTGGATAATCCCGATTTAGCTATACAAGCGTTTACGGCATTAAAATTGGAGCGAGAGAAAAATAAGAAACTAAACACCACTGTTAAAGTTCAAGAACAGCAGATTATGGAACTTCAACCAAAGGCATCATATTATGATTTAGTTTTAAATTGTCCCGATTTATTATCTGTCACTGTAATAGCAAAGGATTACGGTAAGTCGGCAAAATGGTTAAACAATTTCTTAAAAGAACACAAGATACAGTTTAAGCAAGGCGGGATATGGCTATTGTATAAGGAATATGCTGAAAAAGGCTACACAAGTACAAAGACGCATACTGTAAACGGAAATGACGGCAAGCAACATTCTAAAGTAAATACATATTGGACACAAAAAGGCAGATTATTTATTTATGCATTGTTAAAGAACGAGGGTATACTTCCGATAATGGAACAGGAGCAGATTGCTTAATACAAAGTAATAGGACAAAAAATGAAATACATAGATTAAAGCAGGAGGTGGAGATTATGGAGGCGGAAAAGACCAAAAAGGCAAGAAAGCCGAGAAAGCAACCTAAAGTACACGTTGAAGTGGTAGGAAGTTGGCAAGACAGACCTGCTTATGAGCGTTTTCAGCATTGGAAACCTCATATAGAAAATATGTATCATATGCTTGGGTACGGTGATGTAACAGTTGAGGCGTCGCAGGAGATGATTGACGAGTACAATGCTATTCAAGCAAACAAAGAAAAAGGAGCTTAATGCTCCGATGATGGGACAAGCTCACAGGATAAAGAGAGGTAAACTAATGAACACAATAGGAATTGCGCTGATTAGTTTCGGTATCGGACTAATCATAAGTTGGAAATTGGCAGAAAGGGACAGGAAAAATGCTAAAAAGAAAACCAAAAACAGAGAATGAGAAAACGGAAGAATATTTTCACAGAGAAGTATTTCCGATGATTAACGCATTCGCTAAAGAGTGCAGAGGACACGCAAAACAGAAAATAACGGTGAAAGGAATATTTTCAAATGAACAAATATGTAGTAATGACGGGCAGAGATGATGTTGTGGTTTTAAATGCCGATGACAACAAGTCGGTTAAGGCATACATAGCAAAAGGATACGGGATAACAAATCGTATCAAGTCAAAGCACCCGCTTGAAATGAGTGTCGCAAAGATTATCAGCGGAGATAATTAAACGGCTATGACGAAATACGAATTTGACGATTTGGCGTGCATAGACGATGACTTTGCTTGTCGTGATGACGACTTCGCCTGTATTGATGATGATTGGGCGTGCATAGATGATGATGACGCAGTATGCGACGATGAACGCGACGGACTTACGGAAGAAGAAGCCGACGCATACGAAAAGGAAAAAGCGTGGTATGACCTATTCAAAGAGGTATTGCAGTATCCGTACAGTTACGGATTATCTTGGGGAATAGTTTTAGCATACAGACAACCTATAAAATATCAGAATTAGGAGGTGAGAAGAGTGGCAGATGAGAAGAAAATACTGAAAATGTATAACGATTTAACACTGAATGAAAAGCATTTGGTAGGTGTTTTCGTAAATGCGATGATACTTAGTCGCAATAAAAATGACCGTCAGAGCGGCAACTCAATAACGGTCAAATAACAAAAGTACATAGATTATTAATCTATACAAACATTATATCACAGAAAGGAATAAAAATCAATGCAAATTGTAATTAGGCTTGAACAGAAAGATTTTGAGGGTAACAAGGAAGTATTCGACCGAATGTACGGATTATGTTCGGTACTTAACAAAAAGACAGATAATACGGAGATGACAAAGGCGGACGTTGAGAAAGCGGCGAACGTTGTAAGAGAGGAACAGACGCCGGACGATACGCCGACAGAGGATAACACCGCCGAAGTACCGGCAGACAATACTCCGACAGAGGATAAAAACGCAGAAGTAACAACAACCGAATACGCAATAGAAGAAGTACGCAAGGCATTCGGTGAGTATGCGAAGTCGCAGGGCAGAGATAAGGCTAAGGGACTGCTTCAAGAAATGGGTTACGGCAAAGTAACGGAAATACCGCCTGAGCGATACGCAGAGGCGATGACAAGAATAGGAGATGTGAAGTAATGCCGGAAGAACACGCAAAACTTTCAGCGTCGGGGTCAAAGAAGTGGATAAACTGCCCTGCGTCAATCGCAATGGAAAGTAAATTCCCCGACGAAAGCAGTGAATATGCAAAAGAGGGAACTACCGCACATTCATTGGGTGAGGCAAAGCTGAAATTAGCTTTAAACCACATAACACGCGTGCAGTATCATAAGATGATACGTTCGCTTGACATAACAGAAGATATGGAAGAATACACGGACAGTTATCGTGATTTTGTATTGGAGCGATACAATGCGATTAAAAGTCAATGCAAGGACGCACAAATACATCTTGAACGCCGTTTAGATTTTTCGGAATGGGTACCCGACGGATTCGGTACAGGCGACACCGTTATTATCGGCGGTGGAATAATCGAGATAATAGACCTTAAATACGGACAGGGCGTAAAGGTATCGGCAGACAAGAACAGTCAGCTTAGGATATATGGCTTAGGAGCATTGAGCGAATACGACTACCTATACGACATACATAAGGTCAATTTAACGATATTCCAACCACGACTTGATAACATTGATACGGAAACGCTTACACGCGGTGAACTCATTAAGTGGGGCGAAGATTTAAAGCCTAAAGCCGTACTTGCGAACAGCGGTGACGGTGACTGTATAGCGGGACGTCATTGCGATGACGGATTTTGCAAAGCAAGAGCCGTATGCCGTGCGTATGCGGAGGAGAAAAACAGACTTGCGGCAATGGTTTTCAAACCGCCTTTGGAGCTTACCGAAGATGAAATTGCGGAGGTAATAGACCAAGCGGAAAACCTTGCGAAGTGGTCGAAACTCGTAAAGGACTATGCTTTGGAACAGGCACTTAATAACGGCGTTAAGTATCCGGGATTTAAAGTGGTTGAGGGAAGAAGTAACCGCAAATATGCGGAGGACGACAGCAAAATCGCCGATGTATTAATTAAAGCCGGTTATGACGAAAAGAACATATATAAGAAAGAAATACTCAACATCACCCAAATGGGAGCACTTTTAGGCAGAGCAAGATTTAACGAACTGCTCGGAGAATATGTAATAAAACCGCAGGGAAAGCCGACGCTTGTACGTTCGGAGGACAAACGTCCCGAATGGAATTCGGCAGAGAAAGCGGCAGAAGATTTTAAAGATATAAAGTAAAGGAGAAATAACAATGGAAAAAAGAAAGACACAGGTAATCACAGGAGAAGTAAGATTCAGTTATGCACACGTTTGGGAGCCGTCATCAATCAACGGCGGTGACGAAAAGTATTCGGTAAGTATCATCATTCCGAAAAGCGACACAAAGACAATCAAGGCTATAAACAACGCAATCGAGGCGGCAAAGCAAGAGGGCATTGCGAAGTTCGGCGGTAAAATTCCCGCAAATTTAAAGTTGCCGTTGCGTGACGGTGATACTGACAGAGAGGACGACGAAAACTATGCAAACAGCTATTTTGTCAACGCAAACTGCAAAACCGCACCGGGTATTGTGGACAAGTCACGTCAGCCGATAATCGACAAGACGGAATTTTACAGCGGTTGTTACGGTCATGCGTCAATTTCGTTTTACGCCTTTAACTCCAACGGCAATAAAGGTATTGCGTGCGGTCTTAATAATTTGATGAAAACAAGGGACGGAGAGCCTTTAGGCGGACGAAACACTGCGGAGGACGACTTTGCGGGACTGTATGACGATGACGACGATTTTCTTAATTAAAAGGTGACAAAATGAAATCACTCAGTATCGACATTGAAACATACGGAAGTGTTGATTTAATTAAATCGGGGGTATATGCTTATGCGAATGCCTCCGATTTTAAAATCCTGTTATTTGCGTATGCGTTTGATGATGAAGAAGTAAAAATAATTGACCTTGCACAAGGTGAGGCATTGCCGAAAGAAGTAATGAACGCACTGACGGACGAGGATATATTGAAAACGGCGTATAATGCGAACTTTGAAAGAACGTGTATCGGTAAGTATTTTAATATTGATTTGCCTGTAAATCAATGGCGTTGCAGTGCGGTACAAGCGTCAGAACTCGGACTTCCGCTTTCGCTTTCGGCTGTGGCGGTTGCGCTCGGTTTGGAGGAGCAAAAGGACAAACGCGGAAAAGCATTGATTGACTATTTCTCAAAACCGTGTAAGCCGACAAAGACGAACGGCGGACGTACAAGGAATTTACCAACGCACGCACCCGACAAGTGGGAGGTATTCAAAGAATACTGCATACAGGACGTTGAAGTGGAACGCGCGATAAAAAAGAAACTCGCCCAATTTCCGATATGCGACAGTGAACAAAAACTGTGGACGTATGACCAACGAATTAACGACAGAGGTGTAAGAGTTGACCGAAACTTTGTTGAAAATGCGATCAAATTCAATACGGAATACAGCGACAGGTGCTATGATGAGGCACAGAAAATAACGGGACTTGAAAATCCGAAATCGGTTGTGCAACTAAAGGCGTGGCTTGAAGAAGAAACAGGGCAGAAAATCGACAGCTTAAACAAGGAAAAATTAAAGGAGCTTATAGCTGATGAAAGCATATCGCTAAAGGCGAAAAGAGTGATATATCTGCGTTCAATGATGGCGAAAACGTCTGTAACAAAGTACGAGGCAATGGAGCGGAGCGTCTGCGATGACGGACGAATAAGAGGACTCTTGCAGTTTTACGGCGCAAACCGTACAGGACGTTGGGCAGGAAGAATTGTACAGGTGCAAAACCTACCGCAAAACCATTTGAAAGATATTGATTACGCAAGAGAATGTGTGGAAAACGGCGATTTTGAACTGTTTGAAATGCTTTACGAAAACGTTCCGCAAACGCTGTCGGAGCTTATACGAACAGCACTTGTACCGAGTGAGGACAGGCGATTTATAGTAGCGGACTTTTCGGCGATTGAGGCAAGAGTTATTGCATATCTTGCAGGCGAGCAGTGGCGACTTGAAGTATTTAAAACTCACGGAAAAATATACGAGGCATCGGCAAGTCAGATGTTCCATGTTCCGATTGAAAGTATTCACAAAGGCGATCCGCTACGTCAAAAAGGCAAGATTGCCGAACTTGCACTCGGTTACGGCGGAAGTGTCGGAGCTATGGTGAGTATGGGTGCTTTGAAAATGGGTATTGACGAAGAAGAACTTCAAGGTATCGTGGATAAGTGGCGGAGTTCAAATCCTGCCATAACGGCATTTTGGCGAACGGTCGAGAATGCGGCGATTAAGGCGGTTGAGGGTTATCCGGGCAAGATTAGACACGATATTTCTTTTTACAAACAGTCGAATATTCTTTTTATCGGTCTGCCGTCGGGAAGAAAAATCGCTTACGTTAAACCGAAAATCGAAGTAAACAGATTTGGAAAAAAAGCCGTTACATATATGGGTATGAATCAGACAACAAAAACTTGGAGCAGACTTGAAACATGGGGCGGTAAGCTTGTTGAAAACATAGTACAGGCGTTTGCGAGGGATTGCTTGGCTGAAAGCATAATTCGGCTTGAGGACAGAGGTTTTAAGATTAATTTCCACGTTCACGATGAGGTTATAGTTGACGTTCCGAAAGGCGTGTCGAGTGCAGAGGAGTTGGCGGCGATAATGTGTGAGCCGATTGAATGGGCGAAAGGACTTCCGCTTAATGCGGACGGATACGAATGTAATTTTTATATGAAAGATTAGGGGGTGTTATAAATTGGATTTAGTAATTGCTACGGGACAAAGCAGAAAATCAAAACTATGGAAAAATACAAAAATGTCGTGGGGAGATTTTGTCGAAAGGCTGAAAACGACAACAAGGACGAGCGAAACGCAAGGTGAATTTGCAAATATGCCGAAGTCACAACAGGATGATATAAAGGACGTCGGCGGTTTTGTGGGCGGTAAGGTGAAAAACGGCAAGCGACAGTCGGGAAGTATCGAAAACAGAATTTTGCTTACGCTTGACGCAGACTTTGCCGACAGTGATTTTTGCGATAATATTTCAATGTTTTACGACTTTACATATTGCATTTATTCAACGCATAAACACAGTGCCGAAAAACCGAGATTTCGTTTGGTGATACTTCTGTCAAGACCTTGTACGCCTGATGAATACGAAGCGGTTGCAAGAATGGTGGCGTATGATATTGGTATAGATATGTTTGACGACACAACGTATCAGCCGCACCGTTTAATGTATTGGCCGAGTACGAGCATTGACGGCGAGTATGTGTTTGAACACGAGGAAAATAAACCGCTTGACGTTGACAGGGTGCTTGCAAAATATGAAGATTGGCACGACGTATCGAGTTGGTACGTTTCGTCAAGAACAACAAAGGCGTTGGACAGACAGGTAAGAAAACAAGAGGATCCAACGCTTAAAAAAGGTGTTATCGGTGCGTTTTGCAGAACGTACGATATACATTCGTGCATAGAAAAATATCTTCCCGACGTGTATGAAAAATGTGCCGTAGGCGACAGATACACATACAGGGACGGCTCGAGTTCAAGCGGACTTGTAGTGTATGAGAACGGCAAATTTGCGTATTCAAATCACGCAACAGACCCTGCAAGCGGTAAGTTGTGCAACAGTTTTGACCTTGTTCGTATTCATAAATTCAGCGATACGGACGCAGACGCAAAGGACGGTACACCTGTATCGAAACTGCCGTCATATTCGGCAATGTGCAAGCTTATAGACGGTGACAGTGATGTTTCAATGCTTATGTTTAAGGAACGTCAAAAGAAAGCGGCGGAAGATTTCGGCGGTATCGAAAGCGAAGAAACGGACGATATGCAGTGGGCGTTAAAGTTGGAGAAAAACGAAAATACAGGCGCTTACGAAAAGACGCTTAACAATATTATTCTTATAATTGAGAACGATTCGCATTTAAAAGGCAAAATCAAAATGAACGATTTTACAGGCTATGCAGAGATTGACGGCATTATGCCTTGGGACAAGGACGCACCGGAAAAACGCGTTTGGCAGGATTCCGATACGGACGGATTGCAGTGGTATCTTGAATATGTGTACGGCATTAAAATGGGTAACGATAAGGTTTTTCGTGCGTTGTCAGTGTTTTACAGACGCGTTGCGTATGATCCGATTGTTGAGTATTTGGACGGTCTTGCGTGGGATAATACGGAACGACTTGACACATTGTTTGTCGATTATCTCGGTGCGGCGGATAACGAATATACAAGAGAAGTGACGCGTAAAATGTTCGTCGGAGCGGTCGCAAGAGCGTATGAGCCGGGAAGTAAATTCGATAATATGCTTATTCTGTCGGGCAGGCAGGGCATAGGCAAGAGTACGATACTTCGCAAAGTCGGCTTTGACAGGTGGTTTACGTACGGCATAAAGACGTTCGAGGGTAAGGAATTGTGCGAGGTTATACAGGGTAAATGGATTGTAGAGATAAGCGAACTTGAGGCACTTAATAAGTTGGAAGTCGGCAGTGTTAAACAGATACTGTCGCAGACGTCGGACAGATACCGCGCGGCATACGGCAGAATTGTACAGGAACACCCGCGAAGATGTGTATTTTTCGGTACGAGCAATAACAGCGATTATCTTCGTGACCGTACCGGTAACAGAAGATTTTGGCCCGTTGATACGGAGATTGTGCCGATAAAAAAGAGCGTGTTTACCGATTTGACCGATGAGGAAATAAATCAAATTTGGGCGGAGGCAAAAGTGCGTTATACGCAGAATGAACCGCTTTATTTGTCAAAGGAAACGGAACAGCTTGCGAAACAAGTGCAGTCAGATCATAGGGAAGTGTCGGTTAAAGAGGGACTGATCCGTGATTTCCTTGATAAACGTGTTCCGTCGGATTGGAATAGTTGGGACTTATCAAAGCGTCGTGATTATTGGTCGGAGATTGTGAGTGTGCCAGAAGAAAAACTTGTCGAACGTGACAGAGTGTGTGCACTTGAAATATGGTGCGAACTCTTTAACGGCGATTTTAGGCAAATTCAACGTAGGGATTCGATAGAGATTAACAGTATCATTTCATCGTTTGACGATTGGGAAAAATACGACAAGGTTATTAAATTTAACAAGGATTACGGAGTGCAAAGAGGCTTTAAAATGGCGAGGAAATAACGTATAACATAAGGGTATAACTTTCTAACGGTTATGTAACATTAAATGTAACGTTGGTAAACTTATGTAACAGTTGAAAGTTATACCTAAAATGCAGTAAAGATAAAGGTTAAAGCGATATATAACAAAGGTAACTTTAATTCTATATATTATATACATATATATACTACAAATAGATATATACACACATAACGCGTATATACGCGTATAAGTATATGAAAACTGTTTTAGAGTTACCGCAGAAAGAACAGGTGAAAAATGATAGAAAAGGACATTGAAAAATATTTAGTAAGGCAAGTTAAGCAAATGGGAGGTTTGGCATTAAAATTTGTGTCGCCGAGTATGGCAGGTGTGCCGGATAGGATTGTTATGATTCCGAAAGGTGCGTTGTATTTCGTGGAACTGAAAAGACCGAGCGGTAAACCGAGAAGATTGCAGACTTCCGTACACAGACTTTTTGAAAAACTCGGTTTTCACGTTTATGTGATTGATACAAAGGATAAAGTTGACAAATTGTTAAGGGGTGAGAATTTTGAATTTTAGACCGCATAGGTACCAGCAGATTGCGTTGGACAAAATTATTTCTACACCGCGTGTCGGATTGTTCCTTGATATGGGACTTGGTAAAACGGTTGTAACGCTTACGGCGATTGACGAATTGATTTATAACTGTTACGAAATCGAAAAAGTGCTTGTCATAGCACCGCTTAGAGTGGCGGAAGATACTTGGAGTAGAGAGTGTGAAAAGTGGGACCACTTAAGGCATTTGAGAATATCGAAAATTCTCGGCACTCCGAGTCAAAGACGTAACGCACTTTTAAAGGACGCAGATATTTATATTATAAATCGTGAAAATGTTGCGTGGCTCACAAACGAATTGTCGAGCATAGGCAATGCGTGGGACTTTGATATGGTGGTTATTGATGAGCTGTCGAGCTTTAAGAGTTCAAAGTCGCAGAGATTTAAGGCACTGAAAAAATACATAACACTGTCTAAAAGAGTAGTCGGACTTACAGGCACACCTGCACCGAACGGACTTATTGATTTATGGAGTCAGATATATTTGCTTGACAGCGGCGAAAGACTCGGCAGAACGGTAAGCGGTTACAGGGAGAGATATTTTCTTCCCGATAAACGTAATCAGACCACGATTTTCAGTTACAAGCCGAAAGAGGAGTCCGAAAAGGCGATATATGATAAAATTTCGGATATATGCGTCAGTATGTCGGCAGAGGATTGGCTTGAAATGCCTGAAAGGATTGATACCGTTCAGCATATAAAGCTGTCAGATAAGGAGCTGAAACTGTACGAAGAATTTGAAAAGGAACAGTATTTGGAGTTCATAAACGGACAAGTTACCGCCGCAACCGCCGCCGCACTTACGAATAAACTTTTGCAGTTTTCAAACGGTGCAATGTATTTGGACGACGGAAGTTATAAGGTGACGAGCGATAAAAAACTTGAGGCGTTGGCGGAAATAGTCGATACCTCACAAGGTCAGCCGATTTTGTGCTTTTACAGCTATCGCCACGACTGCGAGAGAATACTTAGAAAGTTCAAGGGTGCAAAAAAGCTTGAAAGTGCTGATGATATAAGGGATTGGAATGACGGAAAAATACCGCTTTTACTGGCTCACCCCGCAGGTGCGGGACATGGACTCAATCTTCAAACAGGCGGTAATATAATAGTTTGGTTCGGTCTGACGTGGAGCTTGGAACTGTATCAGCAGGCAAATGCAAGATTGTATAGACAGGGACAGAAAAATTCTGTGATAATCCATCACCTTGTGACCGACGGAACAGTCGATAAACGTGTGCTTGACAGTTTGCAGGGTAAACGCGAGGTACAAGACGAATTGCTTGAAAGTTTGAAAGAAAAATACGGTGTATAAGGGGGAATTGATTTGACGATTAAAGAATGTAAAGAATGGCTTTCGAGAGCGAGAAAGACGGACGAGGAGATTAACGCACTGATTTTGGAGCAGGAGCGTGCTTTGACAAACGCAACAAGCACTGTGGCTCAGTCGGGCAGTGAAAAGGTGCAGACGTCAAACGTGAATACTTCGGAGAATAAGTTCATAAGCTATGCCGCTTATTCCGAATTGATAGATAAACGCATTGACAGACTGTACGAGATTAAAAAAGAGATTTTGGAAAACGTGAATAAACTCGACGACGCAACACTTCGGACACTGTTAATTTTACGCTATTTGAATTTTCAAACATGGGAAATGATTGCTTGTAAAATGAATTACGGGTACAGACATATTTTGCGTTTGCACGGTAACGCACTGATTGAAATTAAGAATGTCATTGAATGTCACATTGAACCTGTGATATAGTATATCATGAAATAAGTAACATAAACGGTGTATCATCGTGAGATGATGGGTGAATATCTCGTGTAATTGGTGGGAATGGAGATATAAAAAAAATTATCAAAAAAAATGTTTGAAGTTGTAATATTATGGGTATATATCATACGAGGTGATGATATATGTCCCAAAAAGAAAAAAATTCGATAAAAGATATAACCGAAGATGATGAAGAAACTAATCTTTTTAGAGCCGAAATGATGAATTTTTATAAGAACAAGACCGAAGAAGAACTTTTAAATGAAAAGTATAGGTTAGAAATAAAAATGTATGAAAATGAAAATAATGATCCGATGTATTACACTAATACAATATCAACTTTTTCGAGTTTATTAATATCCGTGACAGCTGCAATATTTACTTTTAACTCTTTAAGTGTAGCATTGTCAAAGGATATAAGCGAAGATATGAGATTTAATTCATATTTACTTGTTTGTATAATTATAATAAATATTCCAACTTGGATTCGTTTAGCCCGTAGTTACGGTAGTAAGATGGACAAATTATGTAAATGTAAGCAATGTAAAATAGCTTTAATGTGCATAGACGATATACTTAATGAGCGGCAATTTCAAACGGTAGAATGTAATGATAAAGTTAAAAGATATTACATAGAAGTGAGAGATAGAAAATAGAAATTCAAAACACACCTAATTGGGTGTGTTTTTCTATACCCAAAAACAGGAGGTGAAATTCATGGCAAGACCGAGAAAGATTACGAAAGAGACAGTCCAAAAACTCGAAGAGGGATTTTTAATGGGGTTAAGTGACCGAGAGGCTTGTATTTATGCGGATATAGCGGTAAGCACGTTATACGATTACTGCAAGAAACACAAGGAGTTTTCGGAGCGAAAAGAGCTACTAAAAGACAATATCAAAATGAAGTCGAAATTAAACGTTGCACACGGGATAAAAAAAGGTGATATTAATTTGTCGTTATGGTATCTTGAACGCAAATGCAAAGATGAATTTTCACCGAAACAGGAAATAACGCACAGTGGCACAATGGACATAAACAATCCTATGGCAAATCTTACGATCGACGAATTAAGGAAGTTGATAGGTGATGGATAAAAACTTAATAATGCTTGAGGCGAAGAAAGAACTTGCACGACGCGAGTTCTTTTATTTTTGCCATTTAACCGCACCGTTATTCTACAAGCCGGAGCGAGAATTTCTTGTACGGTTATGCAATGAAATGCAATCGTTTTACGAAAGTGACGAAAACGCACTGATTATCAACTTACCGCCACGTCACGGCAAGAGCCGTACTGCGTCAATGTTTGTCGAATGGGTACTCGGCAGAAATCAAAGTGAAAAGATAATGACCGGTTCATACAATGAAACGTTATCAACAACGTTTTCAAAAGCGGTGCGTAACGCCATTCAAGAGGAAAAAGCCGACACGGATAAGATTATTTACAGTGACATATTTCCGAATGTGAGGATAAAGCAAGGTGACGGAGCGATGAACCTGTGGAGCCTTGAGGGCGGTTACAACAACTATCTTGCAACATCGCCGTCCGGTACTGCGACAGGTTTCGGAGCGAGTTTACTTATAATCGACGACCTTATCAAAAATGCTGAGGAGGCATACAACGAAACAGTCAAAGAAAAGCATTGGGAATGGTTTACGAACACAATGCTTTCACGACTTGAAGAAAAAGGCAAGATAATCATTATAATGACACGGTGGGCTTCGGGCGACCTTGCGGGACGTGCGATTGAGTATTTCAGCGAGAACAACATATCGCACAGAGTAATCACGATGAAAGCCGTTTGTGATGACGGCAATATGCTTTGTGACGAAATACTTTCACGGAGCAGTTACGACTTAAAGATTAAGGCAATGGGTGCGGATATAGCAAGTGCGAACTATCAGCAAGAGCCGATTGACTTGCAAGGAAAACTCTACACAACGCTAAAAACATACGACAACTTACCGCCGATTACGCAGATACACGCATATTGCGATACCGCCGATACAGGTGCGGACTATCTCTGCAACATAATATACGGCATATACGGCAAAGAAGTATACGTCATAGACGTGTATTATACCGACGAGCCTATGGAGATTACAGAGGGTGAAACGGCACGCAGATTATACGAGAACAACGTCAATCTTGCAAAGATTGAAAGCAATAACGGCGGACGTTCGTTCGCAAGACGTGTTCGTGAAATCCTTGCCGAAAAGTACGGCAGTAATTTTACAACGGTGAAATGGTTTCACCAAAGCAATAACAAAGAGGCACGAATATTATCCAACAGCACTTGGGTAATGGAGCATATATATTTTCCTTGCGATTGGCACATACGTTTTCCCGAATACTATAAGGCGATGACGACATATCAACGTGAGGGCAGGAACAAGCACGACGACGCACCCGACGCAACAACGGGTATTGCGGAAATGATGAACAGGAAAAAGGGCGGACTGTCAATTTTAAAGTAGGTGATAAAAATGGATTTGGAAACAGTGAAAAAGTTGATAAAAAAATATATACCCGGACACGAGAATTTTATATCGAGAGTGCAGACGGCGGAAAGGTATTACTTAAACGACAACGATATTTTGCACATAAAGCATAGCGAGGACGAGAAGCCTTTGAGAAATGCCGATAACAGAATACCGTCCAACTTTCACGGCTTGCTTGTAGACCAAAAGTCTGCATATATGTTTACGTCACCGCCGTTATTTGATGTCGGGAATAAATCTGCGAATGAGAAAATAAGCAATATACTCGGCAGTCGATACACGAAAATATGTTCAAGACTTGCAATAAATGCGTCAAATGCGGGTGTGGGTTGGATTCACTACTGGGATAATGACGGATTTAAGTACGACGTTATAGACAGCAAGCAAGTTATACCGATATGGAGTGATACTTTGGAACACGAACTTACGGCGTGTTTCAGAACATATCAGGAGCTTGACGATAACGGTGACACTTATCATGTTTATGAGTATTGGACTGATAAGGAATGCAGTGTATTCCGTAAGAAGATTGGCGACGGTCTTGAACGGCTTGAAATGTATAATATGTTCAACGTGTACGACGTTGAAACAAACGGAACTGTATGTAACGTGTACAGTCATAACTTCGGACGTGTACCGTTTATTCCGTTTTTCAATAACGGCTTTCATCGTGATGACCTTACACCGATAAAAGGACTTATTGATACATATGACAAAACGTACAGCGGTTTTATAAACGACCTCGAAGATATACAGGAGATTATATTCGTACTAAGCGGATATGAGGGCGAGAGCCTTTCGGAGTTTTTGACACAGCTCAAGAAGTACAAGACTATTAAGCTTGATTCGGAGGACGGAGCAAGCGGAGGACTTTCGACTTTGACGATTGATATTCCGGTTGAGGCAAGAGAGAAAATGCTCCAAATGACACGCAAGAGTATTTTTGAACAGGGTAAGGGTATTGACCCGGACCCACAGAACTTCGGTAATTCATCGGGTACGGCATTGAAATATTTGTATTCACTGCTTGAACTCAAAGCCGGTATGGCAGAAATGGAGTTTAGGAGTGGGTTTGAAGAACTCATCAAAGCGATATGCGATTACAGCGGTATCGCTTGTGAAAATGTCACGCAGACGTGGACAAGGACAAGCGTTTCAAACGACACCGAACTTGCGGATATAGCACAAAAAAGCGTTGGTGTTATATCTCAACGCACGATTATTGAACGTCATCCGTTTGTCGAGGACGCAGATAAGGAAATGGAGAGAATTGCGGAAGAAAAGGACGACAGTGACGATATAATGGGTGGACATAATGAACGAGTATTGGAAGAAGAGGAACAGTGAGCTTTTAAAAATCCACGCACAGAAAGCCGATGATATAGAACGCGAACTCATAAAAGAGTATGAAAGGTCCTTAAACGGCATAAAAAAAGAGATTGAAACGTTTTACGCAAGGTATGCGGGTGAAAACGGTATCAGTATGGCAGAGGCACGAAAACAGCTAAGTCGTGACGAACTTAAAGGGTTTAAGCTGTCGCTTGAAGAATTTCGCGAAAAGGCACTTGATAACGCAGACGGCAAGTGGACGACAATGCTTGATAATGAGTATATGCGTTCAAGGGTAAGCCGTTTGGAGGCACTCAAATATCAAATGCGTGGAGAAGTCGAACTCTTGAAACAAAAGCAAGAGGATAAATTTTCAACATCACTTAAAAAGGCATACAGTGATACATATTATACAACAAATAAACATATTGCCGATTCGGTTGATTATGCTGTTAATTTTGCAAAGTTCGACCGTGACACGGTAAAGAATGCGATATATGAAAAGTGGCTTGACGGAAGTAACTTCTCTGACCGAATATGGAATGATAAGCAGAAACTTTTAAGAGAGCTTAATACAAATCTTGTACAGGGCATAACGAGGGGTGACAGTCCCGATAAGATGATTAAGAATATATCATCAAGAATGAATGTTTCAAAAAGCCGTGCCGCCGCATTGTATCAGACGGAATATACGCATATTATGGTTGACGCAAGATTGCAGTCGCTAAAGGACGCAGGCTTTGAAGAATACGAGATTGACGAGAATTTGGACAGTGATATTTGCAGTGAATGTGCAAGTATGCACGGTAAGCATTTTAAACTTTCCGAGTATCAGCAAGGTATAACCGCTCCGCCGTTTCATACCCGTTGCAGAGGTACAATAACGGCATATTTTGCGGAAGATGAAAAACAAGATGACGATGCGGAAACACAACAAGATGACATTGATTATATGTCAAAGGCATTTGGCGGTGACAGAAATCCGAAAATCGGCACCGAAGTTAAACAAGCCGAAATAAGTATGAATAACGGTACAACGGAGAAAATCAAACTAAATCCGATTACAAACAGTCAGTTTGAAATGTTTGTTGATGATACGAATATTGCGAATAAAAAAGCAATTAAACTTGCCGAACGTAGTTTGAGTATTATACAGAAAACGATTGACGGAAAGGTAGAAATGCCAAAAGTAGCGATAGTTGATTTTGATTTGAATAATTTTGAACCGACTGCTATTGCGGGTTACGACAAACGCACGGATATAATGTACATAAACGGTAAATATATGACTGTTAAAGACATTATCAAGTATGTAAATGAACAAATGGGAATGTTTGCAAACAAAACAGAATTTGCACCATATTTACACGAGATAGGACACAAATATTTTGAAAATTGTGTAATTTCTATTGCCAAAAAGCATAATTTGAGTTATAATCAAAGTATAAATTTGATTAAGTCTAAAACGTCTGAATGTTTAAAGAGTTACTTGGAAAGCAATCCGAACTGTATAGAAAAACAAATTAGCGAGTATGCGAGTTTGAAGTATGGAAAGGGCAAGATACAAGAGTTATATGCGGAGTGCTTTTCAATAGTCGGTAATGATAATGAGTTGAAAAATTTATTGATTAATGTTATAAAGAGTTTGATGTAGAGAGGTGTTTGACATGATGTGGAATCCGTCTAAGGAAACAGCTGAATTGCTGAAAAAAGCTAATGAAGCTTATGAGGCAGGAGATTTAGAAGAATATAAAAGATTGCATGCCGAATTTACGGAACTATTTTCAAAAGAAATAGAAGAACACGAGAAGAATATGCCGAGTAGTTTTTGCTGATACAATAATATAAAAGCACGTCAAGAGGCGTGCTTTTTTGATACCAAAAAGGAGAGTGGGACAAGTGAATATACGAGGTTTACCGCCTTAGCACCTATGAAACGGTGCTTTTTTTATACTCTTTTTTCAGCGTTGCAGAGAATAAAGAACAATGCTTTTTTACAGGAACGCACCTGAATAAAAAATTATGGAGGAGAAATAAGAATGGAATGGTTAAAGGCAATATTGGAAAAGGCGAAGATTGAGGACGGCAAGTTGGATATTGACGGAGTGATGTCGACTGTAAACTCTGAATTTCCGAAGTATGCAGTACCGAAAAATGTTTTCAATGACAAAGTTACGGAGCTTAAAACGGCGAATAAAACCATTGAGGACCTTAAACAATCAAATGCCGACAACGCGGAATTGCAGAACAAAATCAAAGAGTATGAAAGCGAGATTGAAACGCTTAAAACAGATGCGTTGAACACCGCAAAGACATACGCATTAAAGGAACAGCTTTCAAAAGCCGGTGTAACCGATGCCGACTATCTTATTTACAAGCAAGGCGGAATTGACAAGTTTACATTCGACAAAGACGGCAAGCCTGTCGGTGTGGACGATATTCTTAAACCGCTTAGGGAGGATAAGACGTACTCACACCTTTTTGCCGAAAAAGGAGGAGCATATACACCAAAAGGCGGAAGCGGAAGTTCAGACGTAAATCCTTGGGCAAAGGAAACATTCAATCTTACCAAACAGGGAGAAATTTATAAAAACGACCCTGCTAAAGCAAAAGTATTAATGCAAGAGGCAGGAATGACAGGAGGAATTTAATATGGGAACAACTTTATCAGATATTATCGTACCGGAACTGTTTAATCCGTACGTTATTCAAAAGACACTTGAAAAATCGGCACTTGTACAAAGCGGTATAGTGCAGAATGACGCAGAATTTGACAAGCTTGCGTCACAGGCAAGTCCGCTTGTAAATATGCCGTTTTTCTCTGACCTAACAGGTGAATCGGAAACGGTTATCGAGGGTGACGACCTCACCGCCGACAAAATCAGCAGTAAGAAAGACGTTGCGGTAATTTTAAGACGCGCAAAAATGTGGAGTGCGACAGACCTTTCCGCCGCAATGTCGGGCGCTGACCCTATGGCGGCGATTGCAAGTCTTGTATCTGACTTTTGGGTAAGAGATTTACAAAAGGAGCTTATCGCAGTGCTGAAAGGTATCTTCGGCACAATTCCGGCAGTCTCCGACGGTTCGCCTAAAGAGGCTGAAACAAGACTTGCGTCAAACATTCTTGATATGTCAAGCGCAAGCGGTAACGGTGCAAAATGGAGCGGAAGTGCTTTTATTGACGCACAACAGCTTTTAGGCGACAACAAAGCGGAACTTACCGCCGTTGTTATGCACAGTGCAGTTGAGGCGGCACTCAGAAAGCAAGACCTTATTGACGTAATTCAGCCGTCGGGGGCAAATCCGTTCAGTACATATATGGGTAAGAGAGTTATTATTGACGACGGCTGTCCTGTAACAGGTTCTGGTTCAAGTCAAGTATTTTCAACGTACCTTTTCGGCAACGGTGCGATTGCACTCGGTAACGGTACACCGGAAAAGTTTGTTGCAACAGAAACAGACAGAGATAAGAAAAAGGGTAGCGGTGTTGATTATCTTATCAATCGTAAGACGTATATTCTTCACCCACGCGGTGTTAAGTTTACGGACGCCGATGTCGCAAATACGGAAGGTCCTACGCGTACGGAACTTGCCAACGCAAAAAACTGGACACCCGTATATGACCCTAAGCAGATTAGAATTGTCGAAATGCGTCACAAGATTTGATGAGGTGACTTATGGACGAGTATATAACTGTTTTTACGGATATGTACGGCATAAGCGAAGATGACAGAGGAAAAGCCGAAAGGTGTATTGAAAGCACAATCGAATATATCAAGAATTATTGCCACATTGACAGTATTCCCGATGATTTAAAGCATACCGTTATACTTATGGCGGCGGACTTGTTCCGCTATGACGTGTCGTCATCATCGGGGCAATATGACAATGTAACGTCAATCAAAGAGGGCGATGTTACCGTATCGTACGGCAGTAATTCAAGCAGTATGTCGAGCGTGTTTAAAGACTACAAAGCAAGGCTTGCACGTTTCAGAAAGTTGGTGTGGTGATGAATATGGTAAGAGAGGCGATTGAAAGACTGTATAAAGGCTTATGTTCTGTCAAAGTGAAAGTTTCAAGCGTGAATGAGGAAACAGGCGAAACTGTATTTACCGAAAAGGCTGTTTTAACCGAACAGCCTTGCCGACTTTCGTTTCAGAGCCGAAATTCGGCGGCAAAGGACGACGGATACAGCACCGTATCGCAATCGGTTGTGCTTTTTATTGCGCCGGAGGTTGAAATACCGTCGGGCAGTAAAATAACCGTTACACAAAACGGAAAAACAACTGACTATTGCCGTAGCGGTGAAAGTGCGGTTTATACATCACACCAAGAAATTGCACTGGAATTATTCGAGGATTATGCGTAATGAATGAGATTGATTTTTCACAGCTTGAGAAATTACAAAAGCAAATGGAAAGTGTGGATTACACCAAAGCTTGTGCATCGGCTATGAATGTAATTTCACAGAGGGCATTAAAATACATCAGTAACGTAACAAAACCCGGATATTACAAGAACGGTAAAACGGGCGGTACACTGAAAAAGAGTTGGCAAGCAGAAAGAACAACTGTAAGCGGAAGTACGGTAAAAGGCGGAATATATACCGCACTTGAATATGCTCCTTATGTGGAGTTCGGACACCGTACAAGGCTCGGAAAGGGTACGTCCCCGAAGTACAAGCCTAAGAAAAACGGCAAAGCGTGGGTTGAGGGTAAAAAGTATCTTAACACCGTAGTACCGAAAGTTGAAAGGGATGCACCTAAAATACTTATGCAGAAAATGGAGGAAGTATTGAAATGACATCAAAAATAAAAAATGCAGTGACGAAAGCTATTCATAACCTGTTTGGCGATGATTATGCGGTATATACGGCATACACCGAACAAGGATTTTCAGAGCCTTGCTTTATCGTTGAAATGTTTCCGCTTAACGTACAGTCGACAAATTCATTTTTGGACGATGAAACGCAGACGGTACGAATAAGATATGTTCCGAAAGATATAAGTCAAGATGAATTTATTGATGTGGCTGAAAAATTAAGGGGCTTGTTTTTGTATAAACCGCTTGTACTGTCTGACGGTATGCGTGTAAGGTGCTTTGATATTAATTTCTCTATGGAAAATTATACGCTTGTGACGGAGCTTGTATACAATTACACCGTTAAGGTGAGAAACGAAAGTACATACGATAAGGCAGAAGATTTGATGTTAGGAGGAGATTTATAATGGGTTTACCTGAAATAAATATAGTGTTTCAGTCCAAAGCTGAAACGGCAATTAAACGAAGTGCAAACGGCATTGTTGCACTGATTTTGCGTGACGCAACCAAAAGCGATATTACATCATATTCGTATACAAATGAGAGAGAAGTTGTAAAATCTCATTGGACAACCGCAAATTATGATTACATAAGCAAGACGTTCCTCGGCGGACCGCAAAGGGTTATTGTTGAGAGAATAGGTGCGGAAGATACCTATGACGACGCGCTTGCACGATTAAAAAATAAAAAGTGGAATTACCTTGCAATACCGTCGATTGCCGATAACGAAAAAGATATTGCGGATTGGATTATCGCGCAGAGAAGTGCGAAAAAGACTTTTAAAGCCGTACTTCCGTATGCGGCGAATAATGAGGGTATTATAAACTTTGCAACCGATGATATAAAAGTCGGTACAAAGGTTTATACCACTGCCGAATACTGTTGCCGTATTGCAGGACTTTTGGCAGGATTGCCTATGACAGAGGGTGCAACATATCAGACTCTTGCGGAGGTTGAAAGCATAACGGAAAGTACAACTCCGGATGATGATATTGACGGCGGTAAGTTTATACTTATCAATGACGGTGAAAAGGTTAAAGTCGGCAGAGGTGTCAATTCGCTTGTAACATTGTCGGGCGATAAGACGGAGGATATGAAGAAAATCAAGATTATAGACAGCCTTGACCTCATAAGAGATGATATAAAAGCATCGTTTGAGGAAAATTATATTAACGTTGTAAACAGTCACGAAAATAAAATGCTGTTTATAGGTGCGGTTAATCAGTATTTTAAGTCGTTGCAGTCACAGGGCGTATTGTATGACGGTGCCGATTGCAGAGCGTATATTGACGTTCAGTCGCAACGTGAATGGCTTGCTCAAAAATATGACGTGTCGGATTGGACGGACAGCGAAGTCGAAGTAGCAAATACGGGAAGTATCATATTTGCGGGGGCTGATATTACAATACAGGATTGTATTGAAGATTTGAGTTTTAAAATAGGATTGGAGTGATAGATAATGGCTGAAAGTGTTAAACCGAGAGGTAATCAACTTTGTTCCGGTACATTCGGTAAACTTTGGATTGACGGAAGTCTTGCCTATGAAGTGTATAAGTTCGAGGCAAAGGAAAAGACAAATCGTGAGAGTGTAAGTTTTGCCGGCGATACAACGAACGATTCAAAGCTTATGGGCGTTGACTATGAATTTTCATATACCGTACGAAAGGTATATTCAAGAGGTAAAGAAATAGCCGACGGTCATAAAAAAGGTAAAGATACAAGACATACGTTGGTGGCAAGACTTGAAGATCCTGATAACGGCGGTTATGAAACAATTCAACTTGATAATTGTTGGTATAATGATGTGTCACTTATGAATTTTGAAAACGGTAAGATAGTTGAAGAAGAATTCAGCGGCGGTTTTACCGACTATGACCTTACATCTACAATGAATGCGTAATAACGGAGGTAAAAGATTATGGATAAGAATACAAAAATTACTCTTGCGGAACTTATTAAGCGTAAGGAGCAAGTGCTTGAGGCAAAGAAAAACGTAAAAAGAGCGAGAGTTTATGTAAAAAGCCTTGGTGGCGAGATTGTTATAAAAGCACCGACCAAATCGCTTGCAACAGAATCGGCGGAAATGGAAAAAGACGGTGACGCTCACCTTGTTTATGAGTGTGTTGCCGAACCGGATTTACATTCAAAAGAACTTCAGGAGGCATACGGCTGTACATATCCCGAAGAAATCGTAGAAAAGATTTTTGACGACGGCGAAATCTCACCGATTGCAATGGAGTGTATGAAACTTGCGGGATATATCGACAGTGTAAAACTTGTTGAAGAAGTAAAAAACTGATAGAGGCAGATGATGAACTCTATATGATACATCATTATCTGCAAAGAGGAATATTGCCCGAAAAGGTGCTTGCAAGACCGGAAATTGAAAAAATATTTTTCCTTGCAAGTGCCAAAAAGGCAAATGATGACGAGTACGCAAAGTGGAAGGCGTTGGGAGGTGAATAATTTTGCGGAGCAAAATTATAGCGAGCAAATGCCGTGCATTTGTGATAGCGTAGGGGGTGAATAGTTTTGCAGAATAAAAGTTCGATAGTTCTGAATATGAACCTTAATGCGAGTGGATTTGCCCGAGGGATAAAAAGTGTAATCGGCAGTGTCAAAAATATGAATGAGTCGATGAAAGACGCAACGAACAGCGCCTCAAAGATGTCTTCTGTAATGAAAGGTATAGGGAGCAGTGCCATAAAAGTCGGAAAAGGTTTAGCGGTGGCAGGAGCGGCCGCGGCGACTGCCGTAACGGCTTTGGTTTCAAAGTCTGTCGGTGCATTTGCCGATTATGAACAACTTACGGGCGGTGTAGAAACGTTGTTCGGAGCAAGCGGAAGAAGTGTTGAGGAATATGCACAGAGTGTCGGTAAAAGTGTTTCTGATATTCAAGGAAAATATGACAGTTTGATGAGTGCGCAAAATGCTGTATTAGAAAATGCAAATAAGGCATATATGACTGCCGGAATGTCGGCGAATGAATATATGGATACTGTTACGGGATTTTCAGCGTCATTAATATCAAGCTTAGGCGGAGATACAAACAAGGCGGCGGATTACGCAAATTCGGCATTGGTTGATATGTCCGATAATGCAAATAAAATGGGTACGGATATGGAGTCCATAAAAAATGCGTATCAGGGATTTGCAAAACAGAATTATACTATGCTTGACAACTTGAAGTTAGGTTACGGTGGCACACAAGCTGAAATGAAACGACTGCTTGGCGATGCACAGAAACTTACCGGACAAAAGTATGATATTTCATCATTTGCCGATATTACACAGGCTATTCATGCAATCCAAACGCAAATGGATATAACGGGAACAACGGCAAAAGAGGCAAGCACGACAATAAGCGGATCGTGGGGGTCACTGAAAGCGGCGTTTGAAAATACTCTTGTCGGTTTGACAACAGGCGGAGAAATGTTTGATCAGAGTTTGGATGCACTGGTTGATTCGGCTAAGACGTTCGGGCAGAATGTTATACCGGCAATAACGGGTGCGTTAAGTGGCGTAGGTTCGTTAATTGAGAGTTTGGCTCCTGTAATTGTAGCAGAACTTCCGTCAATGGTATCCGATATACTTCCACACCTTGTTTCAGCCACAAAGAGTTTGGTTACCGGTTTAATCAGCCAATTACCTGCATTGGGAAAGGCTGTTTTAGATGCAATACCATCAATTTTTGACGGTATGACAGATGTAATCGGTGAAAGTTCTGTAGGAAAGCTAAAAGGGTCGTTTGAGGGACTGAAAAATACCATAACTGATACATTTTCAAACATTGGACCAATGCTTAAAGATTTCTGTGAGGGAGGTATATCAACATTCTGTGACGCATTATCTACGGCTATGGATTTAGCCAGTGGAGCTATATCGGTAATTGAGGCATTATCTCCGGTAATAGGAGCAGTTGCAGGGGCGATAATCACATACAAAGGTGCAGTTTTGTTGTGGAATGCAGCTGAAACGGCTAAAAATGTTGTTATGGGTATTTCAACAGCCGCACAATGGGCGTTAAATGTAGCTATGACAGCAAATCCGATTGGTATTGTCATTGTGGCTATCGGTGCATTGGTAGGGGCGTTTATTGTATTGTGGAATAAGTCCGAAGGATTCCGAAATTTTTGGATCAACCTATGGGAAAAAGTTAAAGCGATTGTTACAAGTGCATGGGAAGGAATAAAAGCCGGATTTGAAAAGATAAAAAACGGAATATCAGCAGTCAAAGAAAAAGTGTCTACAATGTGGAACGGCGTCAAAGAAAAAACGTCAGAATTATGGGGCGGTGTAAAAAATGTTGTATCGGAAAAACTGAACAACATAAAAAGTACATATGACGCACACGGCAGAGGACTGAAAGGTGCTACATTTGCGGCAATAGAGGGTGTCAAGGAATACTACAGGACAGGCTATGACGCAATTAATCAATTAACAGGCGGTAAGCTTGGTGAAGTTGTCAACAAAGTCAGTGAGAAGATGGAAGCCGTAAAAGGTAAATTCAGCGAAGCGTTTGGCAATGTGAAAAACACCGTAATGACTATTTTTGAAAACATTAAAAATGGTATTACTGAAAAAATCAGTGCGGCGGTGAACAAAGTCAAGGAGATATTCGGCAGTATTGCCGAAAAGGTATCGGACGTTTGGGGTAAGATTAAAGGAATTATCAAAGCGCCTAAGATTGTACAAAAAGGTACGGTAAGTATAGCCGGTGTCAGTACACCGATTCCAAAACTTGGACTTGAATGGAATGCAAAAGGCGGTATTATGACACGTCCGACAGCGTTCGGATATGCAAACGGAAAAGTCCAAATGGGCGGAGAAGCCGGAGCAGAGGCAATACTTCCGCTTAGGACATTTTGGAACAATTTAAGTCAATACATAGCCGAAAGCAACAAAGGCGGCAATACTATAACGAATGAAATTAAGATAGTTATAAACGCCGACAACAAAACCGCCGATGAAATCGCCGACGACGTTATAAACGTAATAGTTCCTAAAATTCAAAAATATATGGCAAATATGTAGGAGGCAAAATGTTAGATTTCTATTTAAGCATAAACAACAGTGAAGAAGTTATACATATTCCTGTCACGCCGTCCGAATTTACCGTATCGAGTTCACAAGGTACGGAAACTTTTGAAACGGCAAATTACGGCTGGATAAAAATTATCGGAAATCCCGAGCTTAAAACTGTATCGTGGAGTAGTTTCTTACCGATGAACGACTATCCGTATTTAAGGGACAGAAGTATGAAAGGGCAGGAATACGCAGACAAGATTGAAAATTGGCGTAAACGTAAACTTCCGATAAGGCTTGTCATTACTTCCACGGGTATTTGCAATGTTGATATAAATACAGCGGCGGCAATAGATAAGTTTGATTACAGTGTAGGCGCAGGCGGCGATTTGAATTATTCAATCGAGCTTGGAGAAGTAAATCTTTTAAACGATGTACAGGAGGGGTTGACAGTGGCGCAGTATGATGAAATAATGGCGAGAATTGATAATATAGAAGAAAGGCTTAGCAGTGTTGAAAACACAATGATATATAACTATATGGACGATAATATGCCGTCTTGGGCTAAACCGACTATTCAAAAGCTGATGGACAGAGGTATTATAAGTGGTACAGACGATAACGAACTCGGTCTTACAATGGATATTATTCGTACACTTGTTATTATTGACAAAACAGACGGATTTGAAAATTATACGGTTGACATTATGCCGTCATGGGCAGAGGCGACTATTGAAAAGGTAAAAAGAAAAGGCTATCTAAACGGTGACGGAGAGGACGGATACGGTTTGACAAAGAGTATGATACGTTTGCTTGTTATTATGGATAATGCCGGTTGTTTCGGTGATTAAAAATGTTGCAATATTTTCCTTTTGTAATATAATAAAACAAAAGACAAATTAAAAATTTCAAATAAGGCTTAGAAAGTACATCGAATTTCGATGTACTTTTTTAGAAAAAACTCTTGACTTTTGTCGGGCAATAGTATATAATTATGCCAGACAAAAGAAAGGAGGATAGAATATGTCACCCAGAACAGGCAGACCAACTGATAATCCCAGACCTAATAAAATAAGTATTCGCATAAGTGATAAGGACAAAAATACTCTTGAAACTTATTGCGAGCAAGAAAGTGTAAATAAAACTGAGGCAATAAGTCGAGGAATACAGAAGTTGGAAAGTGATATAAAAAAATAAAAAAAACTCTTGACACTATCTTGATAGTATGATATTATGATAGCACAAAAAGGGGGTGAAGATATTAAACAAGTAGTAATTAGGTTGTCTGATGATGTTCATGCAAAACTTAAATTGAAAACGGTAAAAGAAAATACATCTATCCAAGATGTGGTTGAAAGATTTATTAAGTTTTATGTATCAAGCGATGAGCCTGTCAATATCAATTTTAAAACTACAGAAAGTGTAGAGAAAATTCATTCTGATAATGATAATAGAGTTTTGAAAATAGATGTCAATAAAGCGGATTACAAGCCAAAAACGACAGATGAAATATATGAAATAATTAATAAAGGCATCAATCAAATAGTGGAGCAAATTGTCTCGGACAACAAAAATGAAAAATAAAGACACCTCATTATGGGGTGTCTTTTGTGTTGGCTAACTACTTCGATATTATCGAAGTAGTTAAAGAAAAACGAATAAACCACGTGAATATTATTCACGTGGTTAGTGTTTTCAGATATATTTTGATACGAATTTATAAAAAGTTAGACGTTATCTTTTGACGTATCGGATTTGTTACGCATATATTTCAAAAATTGGATGTATTGATGTACTCGTTGTAATTCTGCATTTGAAAGATTTTCTATTTCTTTAAATAGCTTGTATTTTACTGGAATTTGGTCTAAAGGTATATTAATCGGTTCGCCATATATAATTTGAAATTCGCCGCTTTTTAACTTATCAATGGTATCTTCAGCGAATAAATCCGATACATCAACCGCAAAATAGTCTGCAATTTTATCCAAAACATCGATTCTTGGAATTTGCTCACCCGAACAATATCGAGATACTGATGCAGTGGTTAAATCTAATTCTTTAGCCAGTTGACTTTGGGTATCACCTTTATATTTTAATAAAAATTTTAAGTTATCAGCAAAAGTTGACATTATTTGCACCTCCTAAGTGATAAAATTATTTTATTATTAACTTAATTATAACATAAATAACGTATATTATCAATAAAATAAATATAATTGATAAAAAAGTATTGACTTATTACTTTTAAAGTAGTATAATCTAAAATGTCAGGAGGTGAAAATGTGGGATATACAACAAAAAAACTAAGAGAATATCGTATGGAACAAGGCTTGTCAATGAATGAGTTGTCGTATAAGGCTAAAATTACGGCAAATCAAATATCGTTACTTGAAAAGCAAAAAATTAAAAGACCGCAAGCTGCAACCATACGAAAGCTTGCAGAGGCATTAGGCAGACCGATTACAGATTTCATTGAAAAGGAGGAAAACTAAGTATGAATGAGTTGCAAAAAGATAGGACGACTTGGTGTTTTGCTGACTTGTGTCATTATAGTATGCCACAGAACAATGCCAAAGAAACAAAAAAATAACGATAACACGCCAACCAAAGCAATCGTTATCGTTATCAGTACAAGACGTTTCCGTCTACAAGATATTATATCATAGATTGAAACTCTTGTCAAAGCAAAATTTGAGAGGAGAAGTTTAATGAATAATTTACAGATTGTAAAATCAGCACAATTCGGAGAGGTACAATGTGATGTGTACTCAGACAATCAAGATATGTTTATGACAAGTGAACAACTCGGTAAATGCTTACAATATGCAAGTCCACGAGAAAGTATCAATAAGATTGTTTCAAGAAATGGTTATTTAAAAAGTGAAGAATTTTCTTCCGAAGTCATTTTGACTTCGGAAGCAGGACAGAGAAAAACAAGAGTTTTCACAGAAGACGGCATATATGAAGTTACATTTCTCGCAAAAACTGAAAAAGCAAAAGAGTTCAGAGCGTGGGTAAGAAAACTACTGAAATCTTTAAGAAAAGGCGAAACGGTTAATATTGCAACAGACCACTTAAAAGAAATTGAATTACAAGCAAAACGTGACAGAGCCACCGCAATGTTGCTTAATGCTCAAAATCGTATGATAAAAACGCTTTTATCGAACACTAAGGACAAAAACTTATCACAGATTGCGATTGATGTTATGGGTATTAAGGCGGTGGAGCAGATAACGGGTAAGAATATGAACCAGTATTTACTCGAATGTGAAAAGCTTTATTCAGCAACGGAAGTCGGTGGAATGTTCGGTGTATCGGCTATGAAAATTGGCAAGACTGCAAATGCAAGCGGACTTAAAAATGATACATACGGTAAAATGGTTATGAGTAAGTCAAAACATAGTTCTAAAGAAGTACAACAGTTTTTATACAATGAAAAAGGTGTACAAGCTTTAGGTAAGATTTTAGGCAAGACTGTTAAAACGGCATAGGAGGGAATTGTGATGAAAAGTGAATTAATAAATCAAATTTTTGTAGATGTTTCACAGTCATATGAATACGATTCAGCTGATGAAATTTTATATATGAATGATGTGCAGTCCGCTCAAGGAAAGGCAATAAATAAAGTTGTAGGTAATGAAACATATAAGAAAATAGAGGAATTAGTTTCATCATCCGAATGTGAAAGTGAGCGTTGCGGATTTATTATGGGTTTTAAATATGCAATGCGACTTATGCAAGAATGTTTCAATCCAACAGGACAGAATATATAAATTAGAATTAAGCACCTTTCGGGGTGCTTTTTCTATGCAATAAAATGAGGTGACATGATGTGCAGACGAATACCACCATAGTAAGATAGTGAAAAAAGTATACAAAAGTTTAAAAGGAGGTTTATATGGGTGTAATTGATAATGCAGTTCAATGGGCGACAGATATTGCAAATGACGACAGTCATTGGTACAGTCAAGACGTGAGATGGGGACCGCATTATGATTGTTCTTCTTTTGTTATAACGGCATATCAAAATGCAGGAGTGCCTGTTAAAGATAATGGTGCTACATATACGGAGGATATGTATAACGTTTTTATTTCGTGTGGATTTAAAGACGTAACGTCGTCCTGTAATCTGTCAAACGGAGCAGGTATGTTAAAAGGTGATGTACTTTTAAATAAAGCAGACCATACCGCTTTGGTACAGGCGGACGGCGGAACAACCGTTGAGGCAAGAGGAACATCATTCGGTATTGTTACCAACGTGCCTTACAGAAATTATCCGTGGGATTGTGTACTCAGATATACCAAAGACGGAGGCGGTTATATTGCAAACTGGGTTGAGAGAGAAATACCGAACATCGGAAAGTCGCTCGCAACTAAATCATATATGGCATACCAAACATATACGAACAGTCAAGCAAGCGGATATAAATACTTGTGGGGCAGTGACAGCAGTACGTCAAACGGCGGATTGCGAAAGTACAAAGATTTTATTTGTATGGCACTCGGTTCGTATTACGGACCGGACGGCACGTTTGTTAAGATTGAATTTGACGACGGTAAAGTGATATACGCAGTCAAAGGTGACGAAAAGAAAGATAGCGAAACCGACAGCCGACATATGTATCACACAGGCAGTGACGCAAATATGACGGAGTTTATCATTGACGGAAATGTTGTGACAGGCAATGAAAAATTCACATCTGCATTAGAGGCTGAAGGGATTAACCGCTCTGCCCGTGTTGTGAGAATTTGGACAAGCGATACAGAGCCGACATACGGAAGTACAGGAAGTACATCCGGTGAAAAAGAATATCATTTTGCGGATACCAACGAAAAAATACCTATCCACAATTCGATTTTCAAACAAGCACCTATGCTGTTAGACGGTGCTTTGAAAGTAGTGGTAAATGATACAGACGTATCAAAGCATATAGGAGATATATCGTGGACAAATACAAAAAATACACTTGCGACAACGATGTCTTTCAGCACTCCGAAACCTAAAGAAATGAAGTATATGAATATATACATACCAAAAATGGGTGATATTATGAGGTACAGCGGAGGAGATAAAGAAGATTTCAGAGGTGTAATAATCGAGGTTGACGACGGAGCAATGTATGAAAACAAATATACTGCCGTTGATGTAGGGTGGTATCTGAACAAAACTACCGACACATATCAGTTTACATCTATGCGAGCCGATGACTGCATAAAGAAAATATGCAACGATTTATACATTCCGATTGTGCTTATTCCCGAATTGAGTACGCTTATAACGCAAATATATATCGACAAGCCCGTATCGGACGTTATCAAGGATATTCTTGATAAGTGCGGAAACGGGTATAACTTTGACTTTGTACCCGACGGTATGCGTATATATTTGTGCAGTGATAAGGTGGTCGAGCCGAAGTTTAGAATATCGCCGAATACCGAACTCCAAAACTCAGTACAGTATATGGGTAATATTGAGCATAAAGGCAGTATTGAGAATATGAAGAACAGTGTTAAGGTGATAACAGATACGGACGTTATGACTACTCTGAAAGCCGAGGAGAGTATATCAAAATACGGCTTTCTACAAGAAGTGGTAAAAATGAATGACGGAAATAATGCATCGGACTTGGCAAAGAAAAATCTTGGCGAGCTGAATAAGGAAGATGAAACGTATTCCGGTGAAATAATCGAGGAGCTGACAAGCTATACACGGGCCGGAAGTACGATAGAAAAAGACGGTGTTAAATATGTGATTACAAGCAGTCAGCACAGTATAAAAAACGGTGTTCACTACAATAAAATTGATATGGAGAGATTAGTATGAAAAACGGAGTCGAAACACTTGCAAAGATGTTTAAGGACCGTGAAAACGCAACGAGTGATTTTGTCGTATTCGGTAAAATAATTGAGCTACCGAACCTTAAAATACAATTCACCTCTAAAATAATTCTGACTAAGGACCATATAAAAAGTCTTATTGATTTATACAAACAGGATATTGACGGACGATATGTTTATAAAGGCAGAGAAGTTGCAATGATTCCGTACAGAGGCAATAACAGATATTTGGTGTTGGGGGTGACGGAGAATGGCTGATTACACAAAAACAGAACCTGCATTTGATTTTCAAAAGGGCGATTTTATTATTATAAACGGTCGTCCGAAAATGACGGTCGGCAGGGAACGTATAAAAAATTGGGTGCAAAAAATACTCAATACGCAAAAGGGCAGATATAAAATTTATAACGGTACAGGATACGGTATAAATATAGAAGATACTTTTGTCGGAAAGAATTACAATCGTGACTACATCCGTTCGGAAGTCAAGCGTGAGATAACCGAAATGCTTACCGCAAATGAAGATATAGTGAGTATTGATAACTTTAATATGGAAGTAGACGGCTCACTGCTTACAGTATCTTTTACCGTAAACAGCGTGTACGGCGATATAAATGACGTTAAGGGGGCGATATAATGGCTGAAACTATTGATACAATACTTGAACGTATGCTTTTGCAGATACCGTCAAGATATGATACGTCATCGGGAACTTATACATACGATATAGAAAAATCAACGGCAACGGAGTTTGAGAATGTTTATGATATTATATCATCTCTTGACTCCTATTTTTATGCGTCAACCGCTACGGGTAAGTATCTTGATATGCGTGTAGGTGAGTTTGGATTGGAACGCAAAGAGGCAAGCTATGCAACAGGCTGTGTGACTGTAAGCGGTAACGTCGGAGCAAAAGTGTCTGTCGGTGAAAAGGTGGCGGCAGGTAATGTTATATTTAATATAACCGAAAATGCGATTATACCAAACGACGGAAGTGTAACGGTACGAATTGTGTGTGACAGCGCCGGAGTAAAAGGCAATGTTGAAAAAGGGAAAATAAACAGATTTCCGGTTACGATTCAAGGACTTATATCCGTAACAAATGAAATTTCAACCACAGGAGGCAGTGACAAAGAAAGTGATGTTGAACTGCGAAAGCGTTTTACCGAATATGTTTCGCATCCTATAACAAGCGGAAATAAGTGGCAGTATATCTCTTGGGCAAAATCAGTTGACGGAGTGGGTGACGCAAAATGCTTGCCGTTGTGGAACGGAGCAGGAACGGTTAAAGTGATAATCGTTGACAGTGAAAAACAACTTGCCGGAAGTGAGCTTATAAATAAGGTACAGAGTTATATAGATGAACAATGCCCGATAGGTGCAGATGTGACCGTTACCACTGCAACGGCAGTAAGTATAAATGTTACGTTTTCGGCAGATGTGGACGAAAGCACGATTGAAAGTATTAAATCGAATATCAGAAGTTATTTGCGTGATGTGTCTTTTGCAAACGGATATGTGTCATATGCAAAAATAGGTCAAACCATATTGAATACAGACGGTGTTGATGATTATTCAAATTTGAAAATCAATTCAAAAACAGAAAATATCGCAATATCCGAAACTGAAATTGCTGTTCTTGGGGGTGTTGCCGTTGGCTGATGTAGGACAGAATTTACCGTCGTACTATAAAAAGTCACGGTATATAAAAGCATTAAATACACCCGTCAATGCGGAATTTGAACGTTTGTATGAGTTGATAGAAATGTTTATGAAAAACAGATTTATTGACAGTGCCGATGAAGATGCCGTAAGAGAATATGAAAAAAGTTTGGGTATATCAGAAATTGCCGATACCATTGAAGTGAGAAAAAGTCTTATCAAAACAAGACTGCGCGGAACACAGACTTCGACAAGGGCAAATCTGAAAGCGGTGATTGAGAGTTACAGCATTTTGGCGGATATTTCCGAAGATATTCCGAATTATAGCTTTACGGTGATTTTTCATCAACCGAATGTGCCTGAAAGTGTGATTAAGAATATTATCGAGGATCTGAAACCCGCTCATCTGTCTGTAACATATTCGTATGAATATACAGGGACATTTGAATTTGCTGAAAGTGAAAATGAATATAATATCGGAGTCGGATTTGCCGATGGCAATGGTCATGGCGGATATTTGGGAAATATTTAAGGAGGGAATTGTATGAATTTTAATAATAAATTGCCCGAGTGGAAGAATAGCGGTACAGAACCGAGTGACAGTCTAAAAAACGACGGATTTAAAGCCGGATATAAACCGTCGGCAAATGTTTTTAATTGGTTTTGGAGTTTGGTAAGTAAGTGCATTACTGAAATTCAGTCAAAACTGTCAAGCGAGGAAACTGCAAGAACAGAGGCTGATAAGAATTTGCAACAACCGACATTTACAGAGGCAAGCACACGAGTAAATATAGCGAGTGGTGAAACGCTAAGCACATTGTTCGGAAAAATAAAGAAATTCTTTGCCGATTTAAAAACGGTAGCGTTTACAGGTTCATATACTGACCTGTCAAACAAACCAACGTCAATGCAAAATCCGAATTCATTGACACTGACAATGAACGGCTCGGCAACGAACTATAACGGTGCATCGTCAGCGAGTAAGTCGTGGTATGCTCCAACGAGTGCAGGAACGGCAGGATATAGCTTGATTAGTAATGGTAGTGGTGCTCCTGTATGGCAACAACCACCTTATGCAGTATGTAGCTCATCATCAGGAACGCGTGCAAAAACTGTTTCTATAACAAATTTTAAATTAGTTACAGGCACAAGAGTTTCTGTAAAATTTTCAAATAAAACAAGTACAACACCTATACTCAACGTAAGTAGTACAGGAGCAAAAGAAATAAAATTAGTACAAACGAATGGTACATATGTAAGTGTTAATAGCTATAATTCGTGGTCGGCAGGAGAAATTGTAGAGCTTATTTATGACGGTACTTACTGGGTGGCGGTTTCATCAAATATGTGTTTTGTTTCAGGTGCTCAATCTGCAACAGTAATTGTAGGTACAACTTATTCTTCGGGATATTGCGATTATAGATGTGACGGTTCTAATGATGTATCTATGATAACGGCAGCAATACAGGAAGCATATAGACGTTTGAGCACAAATGATAGCAGTTATACAAGTGTAGCCTATCCTGACTTTGGTGTAAAGGTATTTTTTAAAGCTGGAGTATATAAGGTGAATGGTAATATATACGCAGATAATACCTCTTGGGTTTCAAACGATATTTATATAACTTTAGAGGGTGAGAGTGAAAATGCAGTAACTTTTGTAAAGACAGCAGACAGTAATCATAGTCTTATAGATGCAACTGATATAAGTTTTGTATTTAAAAATATCAACTTTCATTTTGCTCAGGTTGCATCAACGGAAATTAAATGTTCAGGAGCTTCTTTTTGTGATTGCAATATAAGTCTTAGAACGGCAGGTTATTCGGGCGATAGTTTCACATTTATCGTAGCTCGAAATTCAGATAATGGTGTTGTAAGAATGAATGGTGGCTCGTTTACTTTCATAACAGTATCCGGTTGGACTCCATGTATAAAAGGTATTGATTGCTATGGAGTTGATATTCACAACTGTAATATACGACTTGCGAATGGAGCAAATTCAAATGATGTACCAAGTGGGGATAGTTTAGAATTGAATTTTATATACAAAACACAATCAACTGAGTCAAGAGGTACATATCCTAATGTAATGAGTCATTGCATATTTAGATGTTCGGGGAATACATCAATTATTGCAAGTACAGAAATAAGTATAACTGAAAGCGAAATTACTTTAGTTAATAATAGTAGTAAAATTTCTCATTATGCTACAACCAGTACACAGACTTTGAGAAACATATTTGCAAATAACAGAGTTCATTTAAGTAGCTCGTATTTATATATGAGGTTTGGTATAATATCAAATTGTACTTTTGGTAGGGCAGATACTTATGGCTCTGTTAGTTCATCTTATTCTTACCGTTTATACAATGAAGTTTGTTGTTCTATTACTGGTAATTTCTTTGTTGGTGTTTGGGGCTTATATTTGGGTTCAAGAAATGCTATTGTAACAGGTAATATGTACAAGGGTTCACTGTCAAAGTCAAGTACATCAACAGGTACGGTTACTATGGCTAATAATGTTGCTGCGAATTAGGGGTGATTTGAATGTTTGATATTAATAATTTCTATGATTTAGACGGTGTAATACATCTAAATAAGTATAAAATTGTAGTGAGATACTATGATAGTGTAGAAAAACAGACATATGAAGATGTAACGATGTTTTTGAATGATGAAGGCTTGAAAGATATGAAAGAACAACATATTGCTAAACATCAACTATTAGAGTTAATCTCGGAGGAAGTTATAGATACATCTGACTATGAGTGGATGGAAGGATTGCCAATTCAAAGTGATAATCCGATTAAAGAGATTGAGGAGATTTATAACTATGGCAGTAAAGAGGCTTATGAAGCGTCATTGTCTGAATATACGGACGAGTTTATGCTTGATATTGATGTAAGGGTAGCAATGTTGGAAATGGGGATAACGGAATAGGAGGTGCTAAATATGGAACACGGACGTTCATATGGATTGTGCAAGAAAATTGTAGCCGTTGGAAAAATGAGCAAAGAAAAAATGCTTGAAAAATTTGATGTACTTGTTTTGTCGGGGGGATTAACCGATAATGACTACAAAGAATTGGCGGAAGAAATCAATAAGAATGAGGAGGGCTAAGTAAGTGGAAGTTGACGATAAGGAATTATGGGAGCGATTGACCGTAGTGGAGCAGTCTACGAAGTCGGCACACCACAGAATTGACACGTTGGACAAGTTGACTGAAAGCGTCCACATCATAGCTACGGAAACAAAGGCTATGCGTGAGGACGTGAATGACATCACGGAACGTGTGGACGAAATCGAAAAGAAACCTAACAAACGATATGAAACAGTAGTTACTGCTGTTATTACGGCATTAGTCGGCGGTTTGATAGGTTATTTTGTTAAAATGTTAGGATTTTAGTATTTTAGGAGGTACATAAAAATGAAAGAATGGTTTAAAGCGGCAGGAATAAGAGCAATCAAGACGATTGCACAGACAGCGATTGCGACAATCGGTACGGCCGCCGTACTGGGTGACGTCAACTGGGTAATGGTTGCGTCAGCGGCGGCATTAGCAGGCGTACTGTCGTTGCTGACCTCGGTTGCCGGTTTGCCGGAAATTAAGAATTGAGGTATAAACAATGGATATTCAAATCAAACAAGGTCCGCAGTGCCACACGTCTAATTGCTACACATACAGGAATGGCGATATTAAATATATCGTCATTCATTTTACGTCAAATAACGGCGATACGGCATTGAACAACTGCAATTATTTCAGCGGCGCAAATCGTGGTGCGTCTGCACATTATTTTATCGGTGATGACGGAATATATCAATCTGTACCCGATAAATGGGCGGCGTGGGCTGTCGGTGGTACAAAAATTTACAAACACCCGTATTGCAGGAATATGAACAGTATTTCGATTGAAATGTGCAGTCGTATTGGTGCGGACGGTAAATACTATATTCGTGACGGGATTGTGGAACAGACGATTAAATTGACAAGATATTTAATGAATAAATACAATGTTCCGGTAGAAAACGTATTGCGCCATTATGATGTGTGGGATAAAAAGTGTCCTGAGCCGTTTGTACGTCAGCCGGAGCTATGGGAAGATTTTAAAAGACGATTAACAGGAAGTGAGGATTTAACTATGTCACAATATACAGAATTAAAAGAATTAATCGAAAAACAGGCGGCAGAAATTGCCGATTTAAAAAACATCAACAAACAGTTGGTGAATGTAGTTCAAACTACAATGATTTACGATTTCAATGATGACAATATGCCGTCGTGGGCAAGAACGGCAGTACAAGCCGCGCAAGATTACGGCGCATTGGTCGGTGACGAGCAAGGGAGATTAGGTCTGTCCTATAAGGACCTGCGAACTATTTGTAGGGAGTACAGATGTGGTATGTATGATAAGTAGTTTTGAGGGTGGTGTAATGCCACCCTTATTTTTTTTCGGCAATTTACAATTTATTTACAAAACATCAAACAATATTGTAATTTAGTGGCATATGTTGTATTATATAACATAGGATAAGAAAGGACTAAGATATAACTATGTATACAATTACGCAAGACAAAAAGAATATTGACGGAGTAGTAAAGACCACATACGGCATTAAGTGTGACGAAGTGTCTGTCAAAGATGTGTCGCCGAATAAGGAAGAAGTGGCGGAATTAATAGACAGGCTGAACAAATACGGATTGTCACCCTGTCATTTGCAAGATGTGATTGAAGATTTTATTCAAGAATAACCCATACAAATTAAGAAAGAACATAGGCAAAATGCTTATGTTCTTTTTAGTTATGTATCTTGTTGCTATCTATACAGCTATGGCAAGCCCGAGATGAGGGTCTTTTAGGGCGGAGGTGAAGGTTGCGAGGCCTTCTGAACGTGCGGTGTAAATGTAAATAAAATAAAATGGACGAAAAACAAGTAAAATCAAAGGTTTGCGGTATTAATATTGACAAGGAAATTGAGGAAGAAACTGTAATACTGTTGTATAAAACGTTTGGGATGGGTGCAGTTCAAGAATTGCCAAACAGTTATTGGGTAGAAAACGGATTAATAAAATCAAAGTATATAGTAAAATATCTTATCGAAAAAATATTAAAATACAAAAGCAGAAAACAAGTGATACAAAATCTTTCAATCAAAACTTTTAGAGAAGCAAAACTTACTAATATGATGAGAATTTTATATAATAATAATCTATTCAAGGCAATAGACAACGCATATCCAAATCAATACAATGAAGAAATGTTTGATAGAACAATTAATTATTGGGATATTGATTTGTTGAAAGAAGAAGTAGAATTGATCGCAAGAGAAAAGGACAAGCCTGTAAATAGATTAAGACTTAGGGAAATCTCTCCACATATCTATGGAGGAGAAAGAGTTTTCTTTCGATTATGCGGTGGATTCTCAAACTTTTTGCGACTTTATTATCCTGAAGAACATTGGTGGATACCAAGAGGCACTGGAACAAGTGTAGGAAAATATACACAAGAACAAGAAAAAGAAGCCATATACTATGTTCTGGTTGATTATTTAAAGATTGATATAACTGACGAGACACAATATTATCATGTTACTTGTAGGGATTTCTATTATAATCATTTGCGATGTTTATGCGATAAGTACGATTATGATGTCAAAAAAATGATAAACAAATACTATCCCAAATTAAAAATATGTATGTATGAAACAAATTCATATAAGTTAATTTCACCAAAGGGGGAAACAATCATAACAAACAACTTAAAAGGTTGGGTATCAGAGAATAGATATTTATTTCCACAAAATATCAAAGATAACTCAATCATTTCAGCATTAATGTCTATATCAACACCGAAACCACTAATGAAAAGTTATAGGGGTTGGCAAGTAATAAAAGCAACTGACTTGAAATGTAAAAAATAGGGTAGGGGAAACTTAATTCCTCTACCTTTGATTTTTTGTATAGACAATGTTTTATGGTTTTGTTTTTTTATTGTCTAAAATTACAACTTTAATTGACAAAACATTCTCTTATATGGTATAATTTACTTATAAAATTTTAGGGGAGGTAATTAAAATGGGATTAATGAAATGCCCGGATTGTAAAAGTGAAGTATCAGACAGATTGGATGCTTGTCCAAAGTGCGGATGTCCTTTTACAGAAGAAATTAAAAAAGAGGCTTTGCAGGCAGAAGAGCCAAAAGCTGAAGTTAAAAAAACAGAAGCTGTAACAAAGGAACAAGATTCTGAGAATGTTAATCAACAAAACGAACTAATAGATAATGATAATAAGCCATCAGTCAATATTAACTGGAAGAAAGTTAAAATTGCTGTCATTATTGTTGTAATAGCTGCTATTGTTATTGGTGGAATAGTTTTTGCTTTGAATTTCAAAAAGATGCAAATTAATAAAGCAAATAAATTGATTGAGCAAACTCAATATTCGGAAGCGGTAAAAGTATTGGAAAAGTATAAAAATGATGATGATGTAAAAAAACTTTATGATGATGCGGCATATATGGCATCAGATGAAGGTCAATTCTTAACTGCATTTGCTAAAGGATTAATGCAAAGATGGGAATTAAATTTGAGTACAGTAGATTCTAATGATTCGGCTACATATATAGCTGATATGCAAAAATTAATAAATGCGGAACTTAATGAAATATCAAAATATAGAGATGTAACTTTTTCTGATGATACATTCAATCAAAAGGCACATGATTATATAAATGATTTAGATAAGCAGATGGATTCACTAAATTATTATACAACCGATTATAATAAATATGCTAACGAATGGTCTGATGCATATGGAGATAGATCATTAATCATTTCTTACTTTTTAAATAACTATCCAGTTAAGATAGACGACAAATATGCAGATATAAAAAATGAGTTATCAACAGTTGCAAAATCAACTGAAGAATCAAAAGTTTTAGAAAAAGATATAAATAGTATGATAAATACAGAATCCTTTGAATTAGTAGAAGATTCATATGGATATAAAACATACAAAAAGAATATCACAAACACAACAAAATATACTTTTGAATATTTCGGTTTAAATGTTCAGTGTCTTGATGATAGCAAAAATATCATAGATCAAGAATATACGGATCAAATAAAATCATTTGCACCGGGACAAACAGCTACATTAGAATTTACAACAGATAAATCACCATCATCATTTAATGTTGAAGCTGAATATAGCATTAAAGGAGAATAACTATGAAAATTAAATTAAAAAATATTTGTTCAGTCCTTCTCATAATGGCTTGTATGTTTACATTAACAAGCTGTAAAGAAGTTGAAAATGCAGAGAAAGCAATTACTGACTTTATGACAGCTATTCAAAATTGTGATTATGAAACGATGGCATTAATAGGTAATGGAATGGATGCGGATAAAATTAATACAACAGATGAACAGAGTAAACAGGTTTTTGATAATTTGTTTAATAAAACTACATATGAAATAAAATCTGCTGAATTACAAGAAGATAAATCTGTGCTTGTTACTACCGATATAACCACTGTAGACGTTGGAAAAGCATATTCAACAGCTATAACAAATTCATTTTCACAGCTTCTAAGTAATGCATTTAGTAGTGAAGAATTATCAGATGAAGAGTCGGAACAAATTATTATAGATAATTTAGTTAATGAATTGAATAATTCAAATACAGGTACTGTTACAACTACTGTTAATATTAAAGTGTTAAAAGTAGATAAAACTTGGAAAGTTGATTGTGATGATGCATTTATTAATGCCATAACAGGTAATTTAAAATCAACATTACAAAATACAGTTCCGTCAACAAATTAAATTACAGAAACAGATAAGAGTCTCTATTAGATTTTTATCTGTTTTTTTATAGTAATGTCAAATTTGACTTAATGATATAAATAATTAATGAAAAGGGGACTTTTTAATTGGAAGAGTTTGATTTGTATAATAACTTATTTAATGCATTATTAGCAATAATACAAGCTATTATTTTAGCCGGGTTCACGGTTTTATTTACTAAAAAAGCATTTAAAGCAGTAAATAACAATAATTCTTTAAAGAAAATCGGTATTAATGAGATATACGATGGTGGTAAAATAAAACGACAACAAATGATTAAAATTCTTTCTAAAGCAACAGAAATAAAAATGTGTTACGTTTCAGGCGAGAACTTATTTAATCAATATTTTGATATTATTAAAGAAACTGTAGAAAACAAAAATCCGTCATTGGAATTAAAAATTTTATTATGTAAAGAAGATACAGATTTTGTTAAAGAAATAGAGAAAATCGAAAAAAAGTATGGTTTTAGAAAAGAAGATGATATAAAAATAGATAAATCAATCAGGAATGTTTATAATAAGTTTTATAGTTTAGATTCTAAAAATATAAATATACGGATTAGTAATACATTTTATTTCTTCCCATATTTTATTGCTCGTTTTAAATCAGAAAAAGGTGATTATAAAGAGGCATATATGAATTATTATATACCGCCAAGAAAGGCAAAAGATTCAATTTTTATTAAAGCAAGAGTAAATAGTGATGAAGAAGATAATTATTACTATAAATCAAATGGTAAGAATTTTTTAAAAGACAAAACAAAAAATATTGTAGTTGATTTAGAAGCACATTTTGATTATATTTGGAATAATCAAGCCCCACCTAATGAAAAAACATTATTGACTATGTTTGAAATTATGCTATAATAAAATTAAAGTATGAAGTGACAACAAAATACAAAGTAAATTTATGCAGACAAGAATCTGAATTGGTTTTTGTCTGCTTTTTTACGTTTAAAAGAAAGGAGAGAAGAAAAATGCTTATAAGTATATTATTTGTTAGTATTATTATTGTGTACGGATTTATAGGACTAAAAAAGGGTGGTATCAAAAGTATAGGAGGCTTAATATCAATGATATTGTCTTTTATACTTTCACGCTGTTTAGCTATTCCGGTAACGCAATATGTATGTAATGAATCGGGTATTAGTGATAAAATCAGTTGTTTTATTCAGAACATTAATGGTTCAGTGTTTCAAGGTGGAAATGCTTTTAACTTAGGGTTTGTTAATTTATCTGATCCTGCAAACCAAATGATTAATTCAGTAAATAATGTTGTTAATTTATCTGCCGAAAAATTATTATCTTCATTCATAATGATACTGTTATT